>Ga0209269_1000060_pt1 | contig 207126 bp, 208 predicted proteins | sample MTBAKMMethaMetaG_FD_187455 | JGI IMG/M metagenome (GOLD analysis project Ga0209269, IMG submission 187455) | Enrichment culture microbial communities from Arthur Kill intertidal strait, New Jersey, USA, that are MTBE-degrading - MTBE-AKM (Arthur... | ecosystem: Environmental > Aquatic > Marine...
TGATGGCTTCCGCTATCGCAGCATTTGAGTCAACGCTGGCCCGCTCCATCAAGGGCCTCAAGCTCGCCGTCGCCGCTTCTTTCGATTCCTTTGCCTCCGCGACCTGCGTGCTTGCAACCCGCAGAACCTCCTTCAGCCGCTCGGCTTCTGCGTGCGCCTCGCGGGCCCGAGACAGGCGACTCGCCAACTCCTGAGCAATCTCAGCTGACGGCCGGCTCTGAAGCTCCGGCGCGATCATCCGCGCCAGTCGGTCTGCCTCGGCAGCGAATTTCTCCAGGTCTGCCTTCATTGCGTCGATGCGTTCCACCCGAATCTGTTGCATCTTTCCGAGCTTCTCTTCAATCGATGCGACAAGCTCCAGAGCGCCTTCGACTGTGCCAATGTCACTTTCGGCAGGCAGCCCCGCCTTTGCAAGGGCATTTGCCCAGGCTTCAGTCCAGCGGGTCACCTCGGCTTTGGCATCGTCGGTGGCCTGTTTCAGTGTGTCAGCCTGAGTCTGCGCGGTCTTCATCTGGGCAGATAGCGTGTGGCGACGAACCGTGGCACCGTCGATAATCTGGATAAAGCTTTCCCCCTGCATGCAAAGGGCAGACAAGTTATCAGTCTCAGCTACTTGAACCCCTGCCTCGCGCAACGCTCCGGCCAAGCCGAGCCTGGATTCTGAGACCGTTCTGTAAACCAGCTCAAGGCTATCCTGGGCATCCTGATACGCAATCGCTGCAGCAAGGGCCTTTTCCCTCCTTGCCAGCCAGTCCCCGAAGTCCTCCAGCGCCATGCCGTCAAGACCCAGGCTTGCCGTCATTTCAACCCAGAGGGCATCAAACTGCTGGAGCTCTGCATCCAACCTGGAGCATTGGTCTTGAATGGTTGAGAGGTTATGTTTCTCCCGCTCTAGACGCTGAAGCTTACTTTGAAGCTCCGTCGCCTCCCCGACGTTGCCGAGTCGAGCATCGGCAACACTGTCGGCGTGCAACATGGTCGCCTCAAATTGCTGCGCTCCTTGCTCAAGGGCTACCTCGCCGGCCTTGATGGCGCCCCATGAAGCGTCCCTCTCGCGCCGAGCCTGAACGACGGCCTCGGGCGTCGTTGGGTGGTGAAGCTCCTCGAACTGGGAGATTTCCAATTGAACCCCGGTGATTTCCGCGTTCTGGTCATCCAACTGGTTTGAAGCCGCCTTTTGGTCTGCGACGAGGACTTGCCGGTCCCTCACCAGGCGCGATATGGTTTGTGGGCTCGGCGGCTGCATTGCCACCAAGTCAGGTATGGTCTTGCTCCATCGTCCTAATGCCTGCAACGATCCTTCCAACGCGGTCTTCGCCTTGCCCAGGGAGGTCTGTTGCTTCTGGATGGCGACATCCGGGTCCCCAAGGGACCTGGCGCTTGCCAAAGCGGCACGAAGGGCAGGCTTGACCTCGCCCGACTGCAATTCATCGAGCTGCTTTGACAGGGACTGGATTTCGGACAGTTTTGCCCGCTCGGCTTGTCCGGCGGCCAGCAGGGCCTGCGTGAATCCGCTCCGGTCGCGGGCCATCTGCCCGAGCTCACGCCGGACCAGAAGGGTAGGAAGGCGACTCACCAGGGATTCTTCCGATTCAGGTTTCCAGCCTAGCTGAGCACATGCATTGCAGATATTACGCCAGAGCGCGGCTACTTCCTTTCCTCCGCGCTCGATATCTCCGTCATAGGCGCTGTACTGCAGGCGGAACTCGTCGAGTTTGGATATATCGGCGGCAACCGCAATAGCGGCTTCGTCCACATGCACTTTTCCGAGGGCATCTTTCGCCTTTTCGAGCTCGCCATTTCGCAAGTTCAGGAGTTGGCTGGCCGTGGCAAGGTCCCGCTCTGCCGTTGCGAGCGTGGCAGCGGCGTCCGCCGGCAGTTCCACAACCTCACCAAGTTCGGCCAATTGCTTCTCGCTTTCTCTCATGACGCGGACGTACGGCGCCAGCCGCCGAACACGTTCCAGGCAATCCCTCTTGCCCTGGAGCTGCCGGTGATGGTCGCGCTCCTTTGACAGGGTCCCTTGAAGGTCCTCGACCTTGCTGTTGGCCTCGGCCCACACCTTGGTTCGGACAGTCGCGTTCTTCAACGCGGCGGTCGCCTTTTCCAGCTGTCCCGCGGCGCCGTAATACGCACGGTCCGCGGCTTTCCTGGGAGTCCACAATTGCTCTGCCTCGGAAACCAGCGTATCCCGGACCTTTCCGAGGCTGGCGACACCGGCCGCGGACTGGAACAGGACCTGGCCGACATCGTTCTCGGCATTCAGGATGCTGTTGCCCCCTTCCACCAGCCTGGTATGGTCAAGGCCGAACATCTGGTCAAAGAAATTTCGGTCGGCGGAGCCCAAGAAGGGCGTCAGTGCTGTATCCGGCAATACCGCATCCGTGGGCGAACGCAACGTCTGCTTTTGGGCCTTCGCACGGTGAAACTCGAGAAAGCCTGACTTGTTGCCGATCGATGCACCAAGGCGCAGTTCGCTGATCGGATGCAGGAAGCCCAGAGGCGAGCGGGTGGGTATGCCGAACAACAAGTCAAGAATTGCCGCCCGCAGAGTGGACTTACCAGCCTCATTGGGGCCGACAATTAGGTGGAAGTCCCTCCTGGCAGGGGGAAACTCGATAGAGCGATCAGCGAATTTGCCGTACCTGATAAGATCTAGCCGGTAGAACCGCATGGTCAGATCACTCCGCCTTCGCAAGATGAGCAACAAGCCCGGGGCGAACTTCGCGGACCAACCCACTCAGGTCGCCGGAGCGGATATCCTTGAAGTAGGGGACTGAGGCCTGGAGTTCCAGAGGTGCTTTGGTGACCAGTGCCAGAAGGTCCTCCTGCAGGCCCCTGAGGAAATCCGGGTCCGTTTCGGCAGCTACCAGAAGGTCCTGCAGGTCCGCGAGCGCGTCGGCCCGTGCCCTCACGGCCTCGCCGTCATCCACCGGGAAAGTGCCCACTTTCACCTTCTCGATCCAGAGTCGATCCGAACCGATTGCGACAGCGAGCGCCAGGACTTCGGCTCGCAATTGGGACTCCAGCCCGAAAAGCTCGCCGTGGGCTGGCGTCTTGCCGGTCACGGTTACCCTGACGGCCGCGGGAATGGTGGCAGGACTGTTTTCCACAATGCCTTCGAGTCCCCTCCCGATCGCACGCACAACCTCAGGCAGCGTGTTGCAGTCGGCCACCTTTACCTCAAGGTTGTGCCAGCGCAGTACATCCACGAGCAGCCGTTCCACCTTCTGGACGCCCGACTCGTCTGCAGTGATGAGGACAGCCCCATGCGGACCGGTTTCTCGTATGTGACGACCCTGGAGGTTGCCCGGAAAGACGATGGTTGAGGTTCCCTCCCAAATCCGGTGCTCGTGGACGTGGCCCAACGCCCAGTAGTGGTAGCCCTTCGCATGCAGCTCCCCTAGGCTGCACGGGGCATAGTTGGCATGGACTGTACTACCCTCGAGGGCGGTGTGAAGGACGCCAATGTTGAACATCCCGTGCAAGGGTGCCGGATAACCGGTTACGAGATTTTCCGTGGTCGCAGCCTCCTTGAAGCTACGCCCGTGAAGTGCGGCCTTTAAGTGGTTGAGCCGAAAAGTTGTTGGTTTCCGGGTTTCAAAGGTAAAGACATTGTCAGGCAGCTGCAGCTGTCTGGTCATCTCGCTCTCGGCGTCGTGGTTGCCGAAGAGGACATAGACGGGAATGTCCGCCTTCTTGAGGCGTCCCATTTCCTTGCAAAAGTAAATGCCGGTGTTGTGGTCCTTCCACGTACCATCGTAAAGGTCCCCAGCAATCACCATGAAGTCAACCTCCTGGTCAATGGCCTCGGTAACCAGGTTGGTGAAGGCATCGCGAGTCGCGGTGCGAAGCATCTCCACGGGCGCATCCGCGTAGGCGCTCAATCCCGTCAAGGGGCTATCCAGGTGGATATCTGCGGCATGAATGAATCTCACGAGCCCGCTCCTTTGTTCATCGTACAGGGCTGCTGCCTCACTACGGTCAGCAATAATTTCAACCGAAAAGCTACTAGCGGCACAGCTCAATACCGCCAGCTATGCTTCGCACACCATCCACGAAACCGCTTGCCCGTAGACGCTTTTATCGCCGACTGTTTGCACTGAATGCAGAACGTCCGTATCCCCCGTTGCCGCTCTTCTTGGCAACCGTGAACAAATTCTCTTGCATCACATCCGATCCGCGCATCGCATTCACTCCAGGGTCACAATAATGAACACAATATCGATAACGACGACCCGAGAACACGTTTATATGCGGGCAAATTTCAACAGCCTTTAGGGAAAGCGAGTTGCGCGATTTGGCTAGAACCGACAATCACAATCGGCGATCCCGAATTGCGTTTTTTCGGCTTTCAATCTGTTTACGCCATACCTCGAGCGCTTCAATATCATTTACGAGCTCATCAGGGTGTGGCGTAGGTAAGTGGGCGGCAGCAGCGGGGTCATGTGCAAATTTAGAGCTCTTGGTCATGCCAGCCTCGACTGCTTTGAAGTCGGCATCTTCAACAGTCACATAGCTCAGTTTTTGCGTCGAAATGCCCTCGTTGAAACGCGTGACAACACCTTGTAGCAGCACTTCTTCCACGGCCCGCTCCCACGCGAGCCGCAGATGGTAATAGGCGTCACGCATAAGTCGTGTGGCCTCCTCCTCGTCGCCGACGTTGTGCGCCTTTGACACTTCTGCCTGCATTTGCCGCAATGCGCCAACTCGCTTGGATGTGCTCATGGCATCGAAGGGGAGACGGCCGGTCTGTGCGCCGAACCCCTTCGCAGTCTTGCGGATGCACTGCGGTGCAAAATCGAGCCCTGCATCACTCGCCTCCTGCTGCAGGATGCAGAGAAAATAGATGTCATGAGTGAAAATGATTACCTGCCGGTGAGCAGCTTCTTCGACGAGTCGTTTGGCAACATGCCATCGCCGACGATGATCTAGGGAGGACACAGGGTCATCGAACACAATGCCGCCACGCCCACTGCCCATTTTTACTTCGGCCATGAACGACGCGATGGCGATGGCGCGTTGTTCGCCCTCGCTAAGGATATCTTTGGGCGCAATACCGCCAGGCAACTCCAGAACCAACTTAAATTGTGTCTTGCCTTTGGGGGAAACGGGCTTCATTGCCACGTGCAGCTCATGCACGTTGAGGCTATTTAGCTCCGCATTGAGAGCGTTAGCGAGCTCCACTGTCGCCATGGTCTTAGAAAGCTCGGTGGACTTGCGGGAGATTCCCCCGGCGGCTGTTGCATCTTCACAAGCCTTTAGCTTAGCGAGAAGGTGGAATCTGGATACTGCATCGAGGGCTGTGGCCTTTAGCTCAGACAATTGTCGCTTCGCCTCGAGCTCTGCTTGCTCCGAAACCATCGCTGCTTTGGCTTTCTCGTCATCGGCCTTTTCGAGAGCCTCAGCTTCGGCGACGAGCTTTGCTGTAATCTCCTTTAGTGCTTGCCGAGGATCAGTCGGCAACGCGGAGATTGCGGCCCAGTTCCCGCCAGGAGCAGCGGCCACCAGAATTTCGTTGCACCTGGTTTTCAAGGCCGTCTGCATGTTGGCGCACGAGTCAGCGAGGTCTTGGCGGGTCCCAACAAGTTCGGCCACGAGGGTATCGTCAAGCCCAAGGTCTAGGTTCCCCTCTTTGATATCCTTGTAGGCGGTGGCCGCAGTGGTGCGGGCAGTCCTGTAGTTCCTCTCAGCCTCTGCTTGGATGAAAGCATCGAACGCTTCAAGCCTAGTGGAGGCCTCAACGCCAAGGGGTTGTTGGCAAAGCGGGCAGGAGGCATCGGGCCCCAAATTGGGAAATTCCTTGTGCGGGTGCGACTCGGCGGCGAATGTTCGAGCCGCCTCAAAGAGCTTCTGCCAAGTCTCGCCCCCTGTTCCGGGAAGTAAGCCAGGAGTCTCCTTGAAATTCTTGGCAGCGAGCTCGGCTGTCTTCTTTGCAACATTAGACGCATCGACAAGCTCCCGGAGCTTTATAACGTGCTCGTCATTGACGAGAGCGATGGCCTCGCCGATGCGAGTGGCTAACTTTGAGAATCGGCCTGCTCGCAGGTTAAGGACTACTGCTTTCTGCTTGGGGTCAGCTTCCGCCAATGTTTTGTTGAGTGTCGCGAGCTTTTCCTGGTCGGCCTCAGTGAAAGCGGCCAGAGCCTCTACATCTTCCGGCGTGGTCTTTGCCGACAACGATGCCAGCAGCTTTCCTACTGCCGTCTGCGTCTTTGCCAGCGCGTTGAATGGCTCGATGTTGGGTTTGGTGACTTGCTGTTCCGCGATGGCCATGGTGCGTAGCTTCGAACAAACCGTTACCAAGCCTTCGAGGATGTCGAGCCCATAAGGAGAGTAGGCGAAGTCACCTTGGTTATCGATATATGCCCTGGCGCAGTGAGAATCGAAGATGGCAATGGTCGAAAGCTGCTCGGGAGCCTCCTTCCCATCAGTCCACTCCACTTCAACTGGATTGCCATCAACTAAAAGCTCGAAGACTGCTTGTGCGCGGCTGACATTTCCAGGCTCTTTACGTGCGTCCGGAAGAATCGGCTCACGCTGGTCGCGGGCCCGGCAAGCCTTCTTAAGGACACGGGAATAGCCGGATTTGCCTGCACCGTTTTCGCCATAGATAACAGTGAGTCCCGTTGGACTAACCAGCAACCGCTGTCCCTCGGCCAACGCATTGACATTCCGCAGGTTTTTGATGGCTAAGAGCTGAACAAGCTTATCTGGACTTGGTGAAACAGCTACGTGTTCAGGAGCAAGCTTGCTGGGGACTCTCTCTTTCGGGTCCGGAATCTTATGCTCGGCTTTAAGAAGCGCGTAAAGGTCGTCAAAGTCCTCCGCCGTGAGCTCGTTCTTGGCATAAAGTCGAGAAATAGCGTCTTGCTGCCAGGCGGGCTGGCCTTGTGACCACTTCTGAATTTCCTGAAGGATCGACATGCAGCCTCTTCACTGATTATTGTTTATCCAACAAGTCTATCTGAAACCAGGGCGTCTTGGTGAGGGTGCGCTACTGCCCCCCTAATAAGCTATAAGTGATGGGAAGCCCCATTCGTAAACCGGGCAAGCGGTCATTGGTGTCGGCCGCTTAGGCCGAAAACAAGATAAAATTCCAAGCCTGACCAAGCGTCTCCTTTGGGTCGATCTCTGCCGTTTCCTGTAGTCCGCAAGGTGCCAGAAGCGGAACCAGCCTGTTCTACCAATCCAATATGCTCGGCCCCTCCTAGGTTCTACCCGAGTTTACGCGCCAAGTCTTTTGCGCGAGGGTGATAATAGCGCTTCAGCATAGAAAGTGTCTTGTGGCCAGTAACCGCCGATAACTCAAGCACGTTATCAAGCTTCTCACTAATCCTGCTGGTCGCCTCATGCCGAAGATCATGAAAATGAAAATCGCCAAGCCCTGCGCGCTCTACAGCACGTGTGAAGGCCTTTTTGACAGCATCACCAGTGATAGGGAAGACCCGCCCAGAAATGTGCCGTGGCAAGCCATCTAGGATGGCATGGGCACGCGTCGATAGTGGCACGTCGCGAGCTTCACCATTTTTAGTATCGTGAAGCCTGACAAACTGGTCCAAGAGAAACACGTCCGACCACCGCAACGCTAGCAATTCACTGCGGCGCATGGCGGTTTCTAAGGCGAGAATAACCAGTGGTCGCATCCACGGGTTACGCGTTCCACCGGACTCAAAAGTACCGCATTCTGACCTAGCTGACGGCTCGAGTTCAGCCAAAAGCTTTTCCTCCTCGCCAGAGGCGAGCCGGCGACTCCGCGCCCGATTCTCAGGTGGACGACGGATCATCGAAATGGGATTTTCGACGTGGATACCCCATTCCTTCCGGGCCACGTTGATGACATGGGAGATGAGGTTCAAATCGCGATTAACGGTCGAGCCAGAAACCTCTTTGAGACGTTTATCTCGCCACTCCGCCATTAGCTTACCCGAAAGGCCGGCGACCTTCATCCTAGCGATAGGATCGCGCTGGAGAGATTCTAGGCGGTAGCGCTCGGAGTTGTGGCCCTTCTTCTGGCATGACACTTCTGTTAGATAGCGCTGCAGCAGATCGCCGAGAGTATTTTTCTCGGCCTCGGTACGATCGACAAATACACCCCGCTCAATCTCCGATTCAATAATCGTAGCCCAAGCCCGTGCATCTGCTTTGGAATTGAAGCTATGCGAAAGCGCGGGCCAGCCCTTACGCCTGACCCGCGCTTCCCAATAGTTTCCTCGTTGCCGAATCGTCGCCACCACACCTCCCTTGCCACAACGCATTGGGGCAAATTTGGGGCAATCGGACCGATTGGGGGGAGGACAGAAATCTCGGGGTTAGCGTATACTTACCCCGAAAAGCAGAAAGCCGGCGGTTGCCGGCTTTCGGATTTCTGGTGGGTGGTACAGGGATTGAACCTGTGACCCCTGCCGTGTGAAGGCAGTGCTCTACCGCTGAGCTAACCACCCGAAAGGCCGCTATTTAAGCACATTCCGGGGCGGCAGGTCAAATCCCCGGCGCATAATTTTCCCTTCGACACAGGTATAATCACGCGCCATAACGCTATCTTTTTGACCTTCCTGGATTATTAAACATGAGCCCTTCGCACACTCCTCACCGCCTTCTTGTCTGGGACTTGCCCACGCGCCTGTTCCACTGGGCGTTGGTGATCCTGGTAACCGCGGCCTGGTTTACGGCAGAGATGTCCGATGACCTGATGGACTACCACGCCCCCTTGGGATACGGTGTTTTGACCCTGCTTCTATTCCGGCTGGCGTGGGGATTCGTGGGCAGCACCCATTCCCGCTTTTCGGATTTCATCCGCCTCCCCGGTAAGGCCCTGGAATATCTCCGCGACATGAAGGCGGGGCGGCCCTCCCCCTACCTCGGCCACAACCCCCTGGGTGGCTGGATGGTTGCCTGCCTGTTGCTGGCGCTGCTCGCCCAGGCCGCCACGGGGCTGTTCACCAGCGACGAAATCATGAACGAAGGCCCTTTCTACCACCTGGTGTCGGGCGAAACCGGGAGCCTGCTGACCCAAGCCCATGAGATGATTTTCAACCTGCTGACGGGCCTGGTGGCGGTCCACGTCTGCGCCGTACTGGCTTACCGCCTCATCAAGAGGGAAAACCTGGTGCTGCCCATGATTACCGGCCACAAGACCCTACAGGGCCCCGGCCCTGAACCCAGGACCGCCTCCTTGTGGTTGGCCATTTTGCTTCTGGCCGCAAGCGGCAGCATGGTCTGGGCGCTGGTCGTACTTGCCTAACCGAGGCGTACCCAGGAATTTTCGTTGCGCGCCACCTCGTAGATCGCCCACCGTGCAAACTCCTGGCGCGTACAGGTAAACGTCCTGCGGCGGCCGGACCCGGCAAGCACCTTATAGCTTACCGAGCCCGGCGCGGTCTCCGTGTCGGCCGAAGTAAACAGGGACAACACCTGGCGCACCGACCAGTGACGGCCGAAGATGCCGTTGCTGTACATCCCGCCAACGCGGATAGGGGGCTTTTCCATCCAATCTCTCCGTTGTGATGTTTTTTTCCAGTATGCGAAATACTGCCCGGGAAAAAAATCACCCCGCCGGGGCGGGGTGAGATACTCCAAACGGGGAGGGGGTCGCCCTTTATTCTTCCTTGCCCGTGGCCGTCTCCCGCAGCGCCTTGTTGATGGCGTCCGGGGACTCCATGATGGACATGAAGCTGTTGCTCCCCATCATGCTCAGGTCGGGAAAGCTGATGGCGATGCGAAAGCGGGCGTACTGGGCAATCACCTTGTTGTCCGTCACCAGCATCTCATAGGGCAGATGGGCGGTGGACTTGGGGTCCTTGAAGTCGATCTTGCTCATGATGTAGGCGTCGTCGGCAAACTTGTCCTTGCCCTTCATCGCCACGCCGAACACCGTCTCCTTCTTACCCGGGACGTCCACCCGGTAGACTTTGGTCACGCCGAACTTGCCGGCCTTGAGGTTGGCCTCCACCGCCTTCACCGCCTCGTCGTAGCTGCCGTATTCGGCGAGGGTTTTCGGCTCGTCGAAATACTCCATGCCAAAGGTGTAGTGGTATTTGCGCAGGCTCTTGGGCGACAAACCGCGAGCGCCGAAATCCTCCTGCTTGCCGAGAGCCTTTTCCAGGGCAGCAGCGACCCCCGTCATCTCATCCTTCATGCGGTAGGCGTTGGCCATGTAGGGCGGGTTGGTGTAGGACACCTGAACCTCGTCCTTCACCTTGGTCACCGCCACCCGCTGAACCGCTCCGAAACCGCCCATTTCGGACTTGGCGGCGGCGTTCTTGATGTCATTGCTGGTCACCGCCAACACGATGGCGTTGGGATAGGGGGAATAGCTTCCCACCACGCTGAATCCGTTGGCCGTCAGGGCAGCCTGGGCGGCATCGGCCTTCTCCTGCACCGTGCCCGGCCCCTTGGATGCCAGCACGAAAGGTTTCAGTACGTCGTCGGCTTGGACGTTGGCGGCGACGATCAGGGATGCGGCGGCAACAAGGGCTTTTAATGTACGCATAGTGTCCTCCATCTAATCAGGGTTTTTATCGTCATTAAAACAAAGGCCGGGAAATCCCGGCCTTTGTAATAGGTGCAGCTTAGGTACTTCTTCGCTTAGAACTTCTTGCCGTAGGCGATGCCGAGAGAGTCCTGATACATCTTGATCGTCTCGTTGCCGGAAGTGCCGCCGGTCCAGGTATTAAACAGGCTGCTGCCGGTCACGCTGTTCTCCTGCGCGTGCATGTAAGCCATGGTGATTTCCGATTGCTTGTCCAGGGCATAGGTAAAGCCCAGGGTATAGTGATCCTGAATCACCGCCGGAGCGATGATGTTGAAGGTCACGTCGCGGGAGGAAATCGGATTGTTGGTGTGGCTGTAACCGGCACGCAGCATCAGCTTATCGCTGTAGGCATACTCTGCGCCCAGCTTGACGACGTCCACGTCGGCGTAGCCGAAGCCGCGACCGTTTGAGGGCCCCAAGGAGCCTACGGTAAAGCCCGTAAGCGCAATGGCGTTGCCGGTATTGGTGCTGGGGTTGCCGACAGAATTCACGCCGCTGTAGTTGATGCGCTGGTAATCCAGGGCCAGCATCAGCTTCGGCGTGGCCTGGACCGCGATGCCCAGGTTCCAGTTTTCCGGCATGTCGAAATCGCCTTCCTCGGCAAACAGTTCCTTGTACTTGTCGAACTTACCCATGGCGATTTTGGACGAGTAGGACGCGCCGATGGACACCTTGTCCGTCAGCTTGCCCAAATAGCCGACACGGACGCCAAAACCGTAGGCGCTGTCGTAGCCCTGGTTGGTCAGGTTGTTGGTAGTGACCGAGGTGGTAAAGCCCATGAACGCATGCAGGCCTTCCGCCTTGAAACGCTGGTAACCGATCAGGGGCGAAACGCCGACAGAGTGCTTTTCATTGAGCTTGTAGGCCAAGGTCGGTGCAATCACCAACTGCATCAGGTCAATACCCAGCTTGCCGTCACCGCACAGCAGGTTGCTCATGGTGCCCGCGCCCAGGGGGTTAAAGTTGCCGCAAGTCGTATTCAACGCGGAAGGGGGAGGAGCAACAACGGTATTGGTCAATTGCCCACCCGGATAATCAGTGTTCATGCCGCCGTTGCCATACACCGTCACGCCCAGCGACATTCTGTCGCTCAGCATTTTGTTGTAACCGAACTCCGGAACGAGGAAATCGTTGCTGCCGCTGTTGGCCGAACCATTCATAGTCGGGTCCAAAGCACCGCTACGCTCGGCGCTGCGAATGGGACGGAACCAATCCACGCCGATGTCCAGGCGGTCGCCGGCCCAAACCATGGCGGCGGGGTTATTGGCGCCGCCGAAGGTGTCACCGGTCACGGCGGTGGAAGCACCGGCCATGCCCTTTGCCTTCATGCCGTAGCCATGGGAGAAATAACCGTTGGTGGCGGAGGCGATACCGGGGAGCATCAGGCCGGAAACCGCGAGGGCGATGGCAATCTTGTTGTATTTCATAGATGTAGTTCCTCCACTGATTCTGAATTTTAAGAAAAAGGTGTTTGTTGAATCTTGTTATTGTCTTACTACGTGGGCTCAATCTTACCGGAGGTAACAACGGGAAAAAATGCGTGCAGGGGGATTCCTAGCATTTTTGTCCAATTTTGATTTTAGAATGACTACAAGTGTGTCATCTGCGCAACACATTGATATGTATACAGTTTATTAGATTATTCTAATATTTCTTTGAGAGCTGCCCATCGACTTTTGTTAAGTCCTCGTTCTCCAAGGGAAAAGGGTAGGAGCGGATGTCGGAGGGCATGGAGTCGCCGTAGGGGCGGTTGCAGGCGGATACCTCGGGGTCGTCGCTACCGGGGCAGCCGGAGGTGCGGAAGGGTTTGCCCGATTGGACCAGGGCGGCGAGGGCGTTTTTCTCTATGCCGAAATCCGCCACCCGGCCCCGCTCATCGAAGTGCATCCCTTCCAGCCGCCCCCCCGAAAAGTCGATCAGGAAGCGGCCCAACTGGACCCGCCGCCAATGCCCCGCGTCCACCGCCGGCCAGGCTTCCATCATGGAACCCCGCTCGGGGAAGAAGCCGAACAGGTGGCTGTGGCCGCCCAGGTCCTTGACCCGCTGCACCGCTTCCAATAGTTCCCGCTCCGTTTCCCCCAGGCCGGCGATGAGGTGGACGCCGAAGCGTTCCGGGCCGAACACCTCCGCCGCCCAGCCGATGGCACGCCAATAATGCCCCCAATCGTGAGGACTGTTCACCGTAGCGCCCCGGGTTCGCTCGAACACCGCCGGGGTGGCCGCGTCCAGGGCGACGGTGAAGATCTCCGCCCCCCGCCGCTCCAGTTCCACCAAATCCTCCCGCTCCATGGTGGTGGGGTTGGACAGGATGGAGACGGGAATACGGGGCAGTTCCTTCACCCAGCGGTCCAGCAATTCCAGCGTGTCTTCCCCGGAACGGGGGTGGGTGATCATGGAAATGCACATGCGCTGAAAGCGGCCCTTGTCACCGCCCGCCTTCACCCGCAGGATGATTTCGTCGTAGCGTGCGGTGGGCCAGTCGACGCGGATGAAGTTGCGGGCATTGAAGTCCCGCTCCTCCTCCCGGTGCCGGGCCAAGCCGCAGTACGCGCAGTTGGCCCGGCAACCCTCGGGGTAGGTGACCAGCAAATTGAGGCAATGGGTGCAATCCACCCGGTACATCTTCCCCGGCATCAGGCCCAGGGTGATGGCCGCCGCGGTGGAAAGCTGGACGTACTCAGGGGAGTTGAGGGTCGGCACCCTCCCTCCCCGGTCGGGCCGATAAAAATTCACCGCTTGTTCCGTCATGCCTGCACCTCGTCCAGCCGATAATAGTCAGGGAAAGCCACCCAGGCCCGGCGCAAGGCGCCCTCGTCCCCTTCCCGCCCTCTCAATTCACCACGCCGCTGCAGCGCCCGGGCCAGGGAAGGGCCGAACAACTCCTCCATGCCCGCCTCGTATCCCTCCAGGGCGGCGCGATCCCCCGTGAGCCACCGAGCCGCTGCCCGGCCCGCCGCCTCGCCGGAGGTCACCGCCGGATGGATGCCGGCGCCGGTCACCGGATGGGTGAGGCCGGCGGCATCGCCGACGAACACCACGTTTCCCACCACCAGTTTCGTCCGCAGGCCGCCGACGGGAATCGCGCCGCCAGTGCGGGCCAAAATCTCGCCCCCCACCCGCCCTTCCCGCGCCAGACGGCGGTGCAGATCATGCAGACGTACCCGTAGCACGTGTCCGGCTTCCCGCGCCACCCCCACCCCCAGGTTCGCCGTACCGCCCTTGGGAAACAGCCAGCCATAGCCGCCGGGATAATCGGGGGACAGATACACCTCGGTCCGGGCCAGGGGCTGCATCAGGGGAATGGTGATCTGCCGGGCCAGGGCGACAGGCTGGGACGCCAAGCCCAGCCCGTCGGCCACCGGGGAAAAAGGCCCGTCCGCCGCGATCAGCAGGCGGCAGGCAATCTCCCGAATCCCCTGGGCGCTGCGGCACCGCACCTTTCCCCCCGCGGCATCCAGGCCGTCGAAGCGCCAGCCGGTCAGCAGCTTGGCCCCTGCCGCCTCGGCGCTGTGCGCCAGTCCGGTGTCCAGCCGCGCCCGGTCGATCATGATGCCCCGAAAGGGGCTTTCCACCGACGCGCCGGAAGGCAGGACCGTCTGCATGGCGTCCACCCGCTGCACCTCGCAGCCAGTGCGCCGCACCAGTCGCCCCATGGCCGCGGGAACGCACTCGGCGCATTGCACCGGGCGGCCGATTTCATTCCGGCGTTCCAGGGCGACCACCCGCAGGCCGGCTTCAGCCGCCGCCAGGGCCGCCGCGCCGCCGGCCGGCCCCAGGCCCACCACCAGCACGTCACAGAAGTCCATCCGCCTCCCCCGCCGTCCGGCGCAGCACGCCGATGACCTCTTCCGCCGACAGGCTCAGGGCGTCGGCGGGATAACCGGCGAGGAATTGCCGGATGGCCACTTCCGCCTCGGCCAGGGTGATGTTCTTCAACCTCGCCTCTAGGTCGTTGACCAGTCGCGCCGGGCTGGCGAAAAAATCGCCGGTGAACCACACCTGCTTCAGGTGCCGCGTCCGCCGGTCGTAAGCGGCGGCCAGCCGCAGCAAGCCGCCAGGAAACTTGGCCACTCCTTCCAGCAAGGGCGCGTCGGAAACCGGCTTTTGGACCAGATTTACCCATTCCGGGCAGTCGATTTCCTTCAATGCCTCCCGATAACGGTCGACCACCGATTCGGGAAGCGCCGCCGGGACGAACGCCACCCCGAACGCCTGGCCGAAAGCGCCGACCAGGGCCCCTTTCGCCTCCTCCACCGACGGCGCCTCGCCCAGCAGTTCCTTCAGGCTCGCCACCCGCTCCCGGGCCGAGGCGATGGCCTTGTCCCGCAGTTTTTCCGCCGGGATGCGCAGCACCCGCAGCATTTGTTCCACCTCGAAATCCCGCAGCAGAGTGCCCTGGTACATCAGCGCCCGCCCCTCAAAGCTGCCGCCGGTGCCCGAAATCTTGCGCCCCGCCACCTCGATGTCGTTGCGGGGGCGGAAGCGGGCGTCCACCCCCAGGCGGCGGATGCCGGCGGCCGCCGCCTCGCACACCCGGCGGGCGATTTCCCCCATGTCCGGGGTGCCGAGGGCATTGCGGGACAGGAACAGTTCCCAGCCCAACTGGCCGGGGTCGAAATAGATCGCTCCGCCGCCGGTGATGCGGCGCTGCACGTCGATACCCTGGGCCGCGCAATACTCCAGGTCCAACTCCTGTTCGGCGCTCTGGTGATAGCCCACCAAGGCGCAGGGCTTGAAGCGGAGGAAGCGCAGGGTGTTGCCGATTTCCCCCGCCTCCCGGGCGTCCAGCAGCGCCCGGTCCCAGGCCATGTTCTCGGCGGCACCGAGAAGGCCGGTGTCCACCACGTTCCAGGGCTCAGCCATGGGCCACCACCTTCACCGGAAACGGCCGCCCAGATGCGGTTTCGAGGGGCTCCCCGGCGCCGAGGGAACAGCAACCCGGGCTCAGCCTCAGCTCGCGGCCGATTTTCCGCGCCAGCTCCACCGCGCCTTCCGCCGGATGGGCGATGCCGTCCAGGCCGGCCATCACCCCATAGGCGTCGATTTCGACCTTGGCCCGGCCCGCCGGGCGGGCGCAGCCGAGCTGGAGGGGAATACCGGGAAGCGCCCGCCGGGCGTCAAGGAAATAGTGGCCCACCTCCCGCCCCGAGGGCACCGCGAAAGGGCGGGCGGGCGAGGCGTAAAAGGGCATCACCACCACCAGCACCACGGCGGCGGGGGCGTAGGGGGCGATCATCTCCAGGGCCCGCCACTCCCCCAGCAGCCGGCCGTAATGAAGGCCGATCACCACATGGGGCACCACCCGCATGCCGGTGGCCGCCAGATGGGCGAGGGAGGCCTCGAAGTCCGCCACCGGGCGCTTGAGATGGTAGACCCGGGCCAGGGTGTCCTGGGCGCCGATGACATCCAGCATGGCGATGTCCACCCCGCTTTCCGCCAAGCCCTGGGCAGCGGCTTGATCCACCAGCCCGGTGTGGGCGGCGATGCGGAACAGCGGAAAGGCATCCTTGATGCGGCGCAGGGTGGCGAAAAATGGCCCGTAGCCCACTTCGTTGCGCCGGTCGGAGCCGCCGGTGAGCAGCATGCCCCCTGCCCCGCTCTCGGCCAGCCGGCTGGCGGTCCGCCACAGGGCATCGGGGGTGGTGGCGGGTAGCATGGGCTTGAGAATTTCCGCCCGGCAGTGGTCGCAGTTCAGGGCGCAATCCGGCCCGGTGATGGACACCGCCGGCCAGGCGGCCCCGCCGCAGGAGGGCAGTTCGGGGGAGGCGTAGCGCTTGAAGCCGGGAAGATGAAAGGTCAGGGGCGGCAGGGCCGCGCCCGCCGACTGGAAGCGGCCCACCAGCCCGGCATCCAGGTCCGCGCCGTCCAGGCCATCGATGCCTTGCGCCAGCGCCAGCCAGCTAGCAGCCGCCGAAGCCATCCTCGTTCATCTTGGCTTCGAAGGCCGGCACGATGTCCCCGCCGCTGACCAGGTTGCCCGACTCCCCTTCCCAGTCGCCGGGCTTGAGGCGGATGAGCCAGCCTTCGCCGTAGGGGTCGGCGTTGATGATGCCGGGATCGTCGAACAGGACTTCATTCACCGCGACGATTTCCCCCCCCACCGGGGCCTTGACCGGGCCGACCCACTTGCCCGATTCCACGGTGCTCAGGGAACGCCCCCGCTCCACCACCTTGCCGGCTTTCTTGGGGGTGAAGGCGACGATCTGGCCGGACAGGGAGCAGGCGTAGGACGTCATGCCCACCGCCAGGGTGCCGTCGGCCTCACGCCGGGCCCAGACATTGTCTTCCACGTTGTAGTACAGGTCGTCCGGCAGCTCGCAGCCGTTCACGTTTGCCATGCTTTACTCCCTAACGGTCCGGTCCGATTTTGGCGGAACTCGCCCGCCCAATTTTCGTTGCCGCTCCCCGGCCTGTCAAACCCGCCGGGAATAAAAAATGGCAACCCGGGGGGTTGCCATTTTCCGCAGCGACGACAGACCGCGTTCAGATGAACAGGGTGATGTCCGCCTCGCCCGCGAATTCGAAGAATTTCGCGGCACCGGCATATTCCACGCCGCCGATGAACTGGCTGTGGTCGAAGCCGAACAGCTCCACCGTCATTTGGCAGGCCACGAAGCGGACTTCGGCTTCCTGGCTCAACTCGCGCAGTTCTTCGATGCTGGCCACGCCGTTGTTCTTGATGGTTTGCTTCATCAGGCTGGTGGCCAGATTCTCAAACCCGGGAACGATGGACATGACCGCGTTGGGGATGTTCCAGTTGATCTTCTTGAACCAGTCCGGGCCGAAAGGCATCTTCATCGGCATCGCGGGGTTGCCCAGGGGGCTCACCTTGAGGTCGCTGACGTCCTTTTTCAGCAGGGACAGTCCATAGAACGTGAAGAACACTTCAACTTCATACCCCAGCGCCGCCGCGGTGGACGCCAGAATAAAGGGGGGATAGGCCCAGTCAAGGGTACCCTTGGTGGCAATGATCGCCAGCTTTTTGCTCATTTTTAGTGTCCTCCCAAACTTGTTCGTCCTGCGCCAGGGGCGCAGCCGGTTGCGGTTAAGCGTTCGGGAATTACTTCTTCTTCATGAAGAACACGTATTCGCCGCCGGCTTCGGCGGAGGACAGCAGCTCGTTACCGGTCTGCTTGGCGAAAGCGGCCATATCCTTGACGGCACCCGGGTCGGTGGCGGTGATCTTCAGCACTTGGCCGGCGCCGATTTCAGCCAGGGCCTTCTTGGTGCGCAGGATGGGGAGGGGGCAGTTCAGGCCGCGTGCATCCAGGTCCTTGTCGAAGTTCATTCTTCTATCTCCTTAGTATCTGTAGGGGGTGAAAACAAATCGGAACCAAAAGCGGCATTTATAATCCAGCTTTCGGCGCAATGCAACTACCCGTTCGACGGGGAAGCCTATGCCACGTTGGCCAAAGCCTGCCCGGAACGCAACCACGCCAGGATGCCGCCTTGCAGGTTGAACACGTTGTCGAACCCGCGGGAGGCCATGAAGGCGCAGGCCTGGGCCGACCGCGCTCCGCTGTGGCAATAGAGGACGGTGGGGGTTTCCTTGCACATTTCTTCCAGCTTGATCGGCAGCATGTGCAGGGGAATGTGCACGGCGCCGTCGATCATGCCCCGCGAGACTTCGGTTTCAGTGCGCACATCCACCACCAGCACCTTGTCGTCGCGCAGTTTCTGCAAACCAAAAATATCTACTTCCTTGATCCCGAACATCTTTTACTCCAAGCGAAAGCGGAAGGCGGTATATCTATTTTTTCTAATATACTACATTCCCTTTCTCCGGGGAACGCGCAATCATAAGAACGTTGCGGTGACATGACAACCTGCCCAAAAGGAGTAGTTCGACGCCATCTGGGTAGGCTAATGGCTTTTCCCGCCGTCTACCGGCAAGTGGCTCGCCTGCCATTCGGGGAAACCATCCTCCAGGCGGCGGGCGCGGTAACCCAGGCGGCGCAGTTGCTCCACGGCATCGAAGGACAGCATGCAGTAGGGGCCGCGGCAATAGGCGACGACCTCCTGTTCCTTGGGAAGGGCCGACAGATAGCGGGGCAACTCGTCCACCGGCACGTTGACGGCACCGGCGATGTGGCCGGCCTCGAATTCGGACGCCGGCCGCACATCGATCACCATCGCCTCCCCGGCCTTGACCATGGACAGCAGGGCCATGCGGCTCACCGGCTCGAGATCATCCTTGGTCGTGAAGTGCTCGCGCACGATGCGCTCCACCTCCGCCAAGTGGCGCTCGGCGATGCGCCCCATGGCCGAGGCCAGCATGGGCACGTCCCCGTCGCTCAGGCGATAGAACACGTGGAGCCCCGCCTTGCGGGAGTGCACCAGCCCCCCGTCCCGCAGCACCTGGAGATGGTGGGAGGTATTGGCGATGGGCAGACCGCAGGCGGCGGCCAAATCCTCCACGTTGCGCTCCCCCTGCCCCAGGGCCTCCACCAGTTCGAGCCGCACCGGATGGGCCAGGGCCTTGGCCACCCGCGTCAGTTGCTCGAACACCTGTTTTTTCGGTGAAATTGTTGTTGTCATTTCCATCCTCCAAAGCCAACCTTAGTCGGCAAGCCAATGTCCGGATTTTCCCCCTTGTTTTTCCAGCAGGCGGATGTTTTCTATTTGCATGCCTTTCTCCACCGCCTTGCACATGTCGTAAATCGTCAGCAGCCCGACGCTGACCGCCGTCAGCGCCTCCATCTCCACCCCGGTGCGGCCCACCGTCTCGGTCACGGCGGTGCATTCCACCAGGGAGTGCTCGGAATCGACGCGAAAATCCACCGTCACCCGGGTCAGGGGCAGGGGATGGCACAGGGGGATCAACTCGGCGGTGCGCTTCGCTCCCTGGATGGCGGCAATCCGCGCCACCCCCAGCACATCCCCCTTCTTGCTGCCCCCCGCCGTCAGCAGTTGCAGGGTTTCGGGGCGCATGCGGATGACCCCGGCGGCCCGGGCGACGCGCTTGGTTTCGGACTTCTCCGCCACGTCCACCATATGGGCTTGGCCCTGGGCATCGAAATGGGTGAATTCGCTCATAATTTTGTTACATTCTTTTACAAATTGGGCCATGAACTAATTCGGCCGAAAGGCTATCATAGCGCCATGCGATTTTCCTGTCTTCTCGCCGCCTTCCTGCTGTGCCTGCCCCCGGCCATGGCGGACGAGCTTCCCAATCTGGGGGACGTGTCCCAAAGCGCCTTCTCGCCCCTGGAAGAGCAGAAGCTGGGAGACGCCATCATGCGGGACATCTACCTGGACCCGAGCTACTTCGACGACCCGGAGATCACCGCCTACCTCAACAACCTGGGCTACCGGCTGGTGGCGGCCGGCCCTGACAACACCCTCGGCTTTCGCTTTTTCGTCATCCGTGACGGCACCCTCAACGCCTTCGCCCTGCCCGGGGGCTATATCGGCGTCCACACCGGCCTGATCGTCGCCTCCCAGAGCGAATCGGAACTGGCCTCGGTGCTGGCCCACGAAATCGGTCACGTGACCCAGCACCATATTGCGCGGATGATCGCCGGCCAACAGAAGACCACCCTGCCCACCCTGGCGGCCCTGGCGGTGGCGGTGCTCGCCGCCCGCTCCAACCCCCAGGTGTCCCAGGCGGCCATCGCCACCGCCCAGGCGGCCTCGGCCCAGACCCAGCTGGACTTTACCCGGGAGCACGAGCGGGAGGCCGACCGGGTGGGCCTGCAAATCCTCGGCAAGTCCCGCTTCGACACCCGGGCCATGCCGACCTTTTTCGAGCGCATGCAGCGGGCCAGCCGCCTGTACGAGAACAACGCCCCCACCTATCTGCGCACCCACCCCCTCACCAGCGAACGCATCGCCGACATCGAGAACCGGGTGGCGGAAACCCCCTACCGGCAAGTGCGGGACAGCCTGGATTTCCAACTGGTGCGGGCCAAGCTGCGGGCCCTGCTCACCCCCCCGGCCCAGGCGGTGAAGGAGTTCGAAAGTTTCCTGCAGGACAAGCGCTACACCAGCGAAGCCGCCCAGCGCTACGGCCTGACCCTGGCCCTGATGCGGCAGGAAAAATTCGACCGGGCGGAAACGGAAATGTCCGCTCTGCGCAAGGTCGCTCCCAGCAGCCCGTTCATCGACAACCTGGCGGCGGAACTCAAGCTCGCCCAGGGGAAAACCGACGCCGCCATCGCCCAATACCGCGCCGCCCTGCGCCTCTACCCCCAGCACCGCGCCCTGGTCTACGGCTTGGCGGAAGCCCTGCTGAAAAGCGGACGCCCGGCGGAAGCGGACAAGTTTCTCAGCCCCCGCATCAATGCCTTCACCCAGGATTACCGCCTGTACCAGATTCAGGCCAAAATTCACGCCGCCCTGGGCCATCCCATGCTGAGCCACCAGGCCGAAGCGGAAGCCTACGTGCACCTCGGCAACCTCACCGCCGCCATCGAACAGTTGCAAATCGCCCTCAAGCAGGGGGGCGGCGATTTCTACCAGCAATCCATCGTGGAAGCGCGGCTCAAAGAGTTGCGCAGCCGGAACGATCCAAAACCCAAGCCCTAAGCACCCTCCCCCACTAGTACATTCGTACTAACTATCGGTTATTAAAAGAAATTTCTTCAGAAATCCCTTGCGCGGGAGGATTCCTATTGAGTATGCTTGGCACAACCGTCGGCGATGTTGCGGTTGATTGCCCGGAGGTACAAACGCCTTCCGGGGCACTACGGACATGAATGAGAATGGAGGAGACCATAATGATGAGGAAGCAAGCCCGGTTGCTGTTCGCCGCCGTCATGGGCGCCAGCCTGTCCTGCACCGCCCTGGCGGCGGATGAGGCCAAGAAGGAAGAAACCAAGGCCCCCGCCCCGCTGTTTTTCGACAAACCCAAGGAAGAGAGCAAGGGCATGACGGGCAAGCAAATTGCCTACGACCGCCGCCTGGGCAACTGTCTCGCCTGCCACGCCATGCCCAGCCAGGCGGACGCGGAAATGCCGGGCACCATCGCCCCGCCGCTGATTTCCATGCAGCTGCGCTACCCGGACAAGGCCAAGCTGCGCGCCCAGATCTGGGACGCCATGGCGGCCAACCCCAAGACCTCCATGCCCCCCTTCGGCAAGCACAAGGTGCTGACCGAGGAGGAAATCGACAAAGTGACCGAATTCGTCTACAGCCTGTAACCCCAACTCCAAGGAGAGATCAAGCATGAACCAGTTCCGCAGAACCTTCCTGAAAGGCGCCGGTGCCGCCGGCTCCGTAGCCGTGGCCGTCGCCGCTGGCCTGCTGAAGCCCACCGAAGTGCTGGCCGCCGAATGGAACAAGGCCGGCTTTGGCGCCACCAAGCTGGACGAAGCCCTCAAGTCCGTCGGCGGCGCCGGCGCGGCCGAAAGCAAGGACATCGTGATCAAGGCCCCGGACATCGCCGAGAACGGCGCCGTGGTGCCGGTGGAAGTCACCAGCAAAATCGCGGGCACCGCCTCCATCGCCCTGTTCATCGAAACCAACCTGAACCCCCTGTGCTCCACCTACGACTTCTCCAACGGCGCCCTGGGCTACGTCTCCACCCGCGTCAAGATGGCCAAGACCTCCAAGGTGCGCGCTGTCGTCAAGGCCGGCGGCAAGACCTACACCGCCGCCAAGGAAGTGAAAGTCACCATCGGCGGCTGCGGCGGCTAAGCCCTCTTCGCCCATCCAACGACACCGCATACCGAACTGAAAGGAATTCAAAATGGCAGAACCGATGAAAATCCGCGCCACCCTGCAAGGTGACGTCGCCGACGTGAAAGTGCTGATGAACCACATCATGGAAACCGGCCAGCGCAAGGACGCCAAGACCGGCCAGCTGATCCCCGCCCATTTCATCCAGCAGGTCACCGCCACCCTCAACGGCAAGACCGTGCTCGACTCCCAGTGGAGCCAGGCCATTTCCAAGAACCCCTTCCTGGGCTTCAAGGTGAAGGGGGCCAAGGCCGGCGACAAGGTGGCGGTCAACTGGGTTGACAACAAGGGCGACAAGAACAGCGTCGAAGCCGCCATCGGCTAAGCAGCCATCGTCCCCGGGCGCGCCCGCCATGGCGCGCCCGCACCAAACGAGGAGGAAGACAGCATGAAAAAAGTTATCCTGGCACTCGTCGGCGCCGGCCTGATGGCCGGCTCCCTGGCGGCCAACGCCAGCCCGGAGAATGACCGCAAACAGGTCATCAATACCTACAAAAAAGCCTATCCCAAAATCAAGCTCGACCAGTACGTCCACGGCGCCATGATCTATGATGCCGGCGCCATGGAGCAGTACCAGACCATCATGGACTTTCCCCCCTTCGAAGGCGTGATCGAAGCAGGCAAGGCCATGTGGGAGAAGCCCTTCGCCAACGGCAAAACCTACGCCGAGTGCTTCCCCAACGGCGGCAAGAACCAGGCCGGCAACTACCCCCTGTTCGACGACAAGGCGGGCAAGGTGGTGACCTTTGAAATGGCCGTCAACGCCTGCCGCGAAGCCAATGGCGAGAAGCCCCTCGATTACAGCGGCAAGGAAATCGGCAAGCTGACCTCTTATGCCCGCACCCTGTCCGACGGCATGAAGATGAACGTCAAGGTGAAGGGCACCGCCGCCCTGGCGGCATTCGAGCGCGGCAAGGCCTTCTTCTACCAGCGCCGCGGCCAGCTCAACTTCTCCTGCGCCACCTGCCACCAGGACAACGCCGGCCACCGCATCCGCTCCGAGTTCCTGTCCCCGGCCCTGGGTCAAGCCACCCACTGGCCCGCGTTCCGCGGCGGCGACAACCTGGTGACCCTGCAGCAGCGCTACAAGGGCTGCAACAAACAGGTCCGCGCCGTTCCCCTCAAGCCGGGCAGCACGGAGTTCAACGAGCTGGAGTACTTCCACTCCTACCTCTCCAACGGTTTGCCGATGAAAGCGTCGGTATTCCGCAAGTAAGTCCCCCCGGCCCGGATTCTTCCGGGCCGTTTTTACCCCCCGAACAATTAAACACCCGCGGCTTCAGCGACGGGTGGAACACGAACAGAAACAACACGGAGCAAAGCCCATGAACCGCCGCGAATTCCTGCAACTGCTCGCCGTGGCCGCCGCCGGCGGCTTGGCCCTGGACAGCAAGAGCGCCCTGGCCGCCAACCCCGGCAGCCTTTATGACCTGCCCGCCTTCGGCAACGTGAGCCTGATGCACTTCACCGACTGCCACGCCCAGCTGATGCCGATCTATTTCCGCGAGCCCAACGTCAACCTGGGCGTCGCCGGCATGGCCGGCAAGCCCCCCCACCTGGTGGGCGAAAAGCTGCTCAAGCAGTTCGGCGTCGCGCCGGGCACGGCGGAGGCCCACGCCTTCACCTACCTGGACTTCGAAGCGGCGGCCAAGACCTACGGCAAGGTGGGCGGCTTCGCCCACCTCTCCACCCTGGTCAAGCGCATCCGCGCCAGCCGCCCCGGCTCCCTGCTGCTGGACGGCGGCGACACCTGGCAGGGTTCCGCCACCTCCCTGTGGACCCAGGGCCAGGATATGGTGGACGCCTGCAAGCTGCTGGGCGTGGACGTGATGACCGGCCACTGGGAATTCACCTACGGCGCCCAGCGGGTGAAGGAAATCGTGGACCGCGACCTCAAGGGCAAGATGGACTTCGTCGCCCAGAACGTGAAGACCAACGACTTCGGCGACCAGGTGTTCGACCCCTACGTCATCCGCCAGATCAACGGCGTGCCGGTGGCCATCATCGGCCAGGCCTTCCCCTACACCCCCATCGCCAACCCGCGCCACATGATCCCCGACTGGAGCTTCGGCATCCAGGACGACAACCTGCAGAAGATGGTGGACGAGGCACGGGGCAAGGGCGCCCAGGTAGTGGTGGTGCTGTCCCACAACGGCATGGACGTGGACCTCAAGATGGCCAGCCGGGTCACCGGCGTGGACGCCATCCTCGGCGGCCACACCCACGACGGCGTGCCCGCCCCGGTGGCGGTGAAGAACGCCGGCGGCCAGACCCTGGTCACCAACGCCGGCTCCAACAGCAAGTTCCTCGGCGTGCTGGACTTCGAGGTCAAGAACGGCAAGGTCACCGGCTGGAAGTACAAGCTGCTGCCGGTGTTCTCCAACCTGCTCCCCGCCGACCCGACCATGGACGCCCTGCTCAAGCAGATCCGCGCCCCCTACGAATCCAAGCTGAACGAAGTGCTGGCCGTCAGTGACGAACTGCTCTACCGCCGCGGCAACTTCAACGGCACCTGGGACCAGCTGATCCTGGACGCCCTGATGGAAGTGAAAGGCGCCCAGCTCGCCTTCTCCCCCGGCTTCCGCTGGGGCACCACCATCCTGCCCGGCGAGCCCATCACCATGGAGAAGCTGATGGACCAGACCGCCATCACCTATCCCCAGACCACGGTCAACGACTTCACCGGCCAGCAGATCAAGGACATCCTGGAAGACGTCTGCGACAACCTGTTCAACCCCGACCCCTACTACCAGCAGGGCGGCGACATGGTGCGGGTGGGCGGCCTCACCTACACCTGCACCCCCAATGCCGCCATGGGCAAGCGCATCAGCGACATGCGCATCAACGGCAAGCCCGTCTCCGCCACCAAGAAGTACAAGGAAGCGGGCTGGGCGCCGGTGGGCGAAGGCGTCACCGGCGAGCCGGTGTGGGAAGTGGTGGCCCAGTACCTGAAGGCCAAGAAGACCATCAAGGGGATCAAGCTCAACCAGCCGAAGCTGGTAGGCATGGCCGGCAACCCCGGCATCGCCTGATTTAAACCCCTTTAACCGCGGAGGACGCGGAGGGACGCAGAGGAAAACCATGGATAAGGTTGAAGTTCCTCTGCGCCCCTCCGCGTCCTCTGCGGTTCAAGCTTTTAGGTTCTTAGCGCCGGCCAGGCCCGCCGTGGAAGCCGCCGAAGGACTGCTGGTCGAAGGTCTTCTTCTGCTCCGGGGTGAGGGTGGCGTAGAAGGCCTTCATTGTTTCGGCCCCTTTGCGCATGGCGTCCAGCCGTTCCTGGGAGCGGGTCAGCATCTTGTCGGCACGCTCGGGAGCCGGCAGGTCGCGCAGGGCCTTGGGATTAAAATCCCCGCGCTTGGGCATGGCGGACTTCACTGCTTCGCTGTAGGTCTTCCAGCCCTTTTCCTGCTCCTTGTTCAACTTCAGTTGGTCGTGCAGGGTCTGCTGGCGCTTCTCCATCCGTTGCTCGATGCGGGAGCCGTCGAAGCAGCCCCCTTCCCCGCCGCGCATGGCGAAGGCGGGAACCGCCACCGCGCCGGCAGCCGCGGCCACCACGATCCCCAGGGCGATACGTTTTTTCAGGCTAAGCATTTCAAACTCCTTGTTCGGGTTAAGGCATATTGCCTGGGAACCATTAAACCCCTCCCCTGTGAGCCGGGTGTTCCCGTCTGTCGCATTCGTGTATCGGCAGCGGGCCGCGGCGTAACGTTTCGTATCCAGCCCCAACAGACGATACACAAGGTTACATTCCGCCCCTGACAAATGCCGGTCTTTTGGCGCAAACTTCATCCCATGGAAGACAATCCCGAACACCTCCTGGTGGTGGACGACGACCGGGAAATCCGCGAACTGCTGGCCGACTATCTGGAACGCCAGGGCTACCGGGTGTCCGCCGCCGCCAACGGCACGGAGATGCGCCGCGCCCTGGAATCCGACCCGACGGACCTGGTGATCCTGGACCTGATGATGCCCGGGGAGGACGGTCTCACCCTGTGCCGGGAACTGCGGGCCCGCTCGGCCCTGCCGATCATCATGCTCACCGCCCGGGGGGAGCCGGTGGACCGCATCGTGGGACTGGAAATGGGGGCCGACGACTATCTCGCCAAGCCCTTCGAACCCCGGGAACTGCTGGCCCGCATCCGCAGCGTGCTGCGCCGCGCCCGGGCCCTGCCCCCCAACCTCCAGCCCGAAGGCGAGCGCCTGTTCCGCTTCGCCGACTGGACCCTGGAAACGGAAACCCGCCAGCTGATCGCCCCCGACGGCGTGGCCGTCGCCCTGTCCGGCGCCGAATACCGTCTGCTGCGCGTCTTCCTCGACCACGCCGGGCGGGTGCTGAACCGGGACCAGCTGCTCAACCTCACCCGGGGCCGGGATGCCGATCCCTTCGACCGCTCCATCGACCTGGCGGTGAGTCGCCTGCGGCAGAAGCTGCGGGACGACGCCCGGGAACCCAAGCTCCTCAAGACCGTGCGCAACGAGGGTTACCTCCTCGCCGTGCCGGTGCGCAAGGAATAGGCCGTGGGCTACCTGAGCGCCTTCTTCCGTTCCATGGCCGGCCGCATTTTCCTGGTGCTGCTGGTGGGCTCCTGGCTCGCTTTCGCCTTGAGCTTCTGGATCGTGAGCGGAGGGGAGGCGAGCAGTTTCGCCCAGATACGGGGGCATTTTGCCGCCGACCGGGTAGCCCACTGGCTGGCCCTGGCGGACGCCCTGCCCACCGGTGAGCGGGGCCGTCTGGCCGTATTGGCCGAGCGGGAGGGGGTGCGCCTGTCCTTTGCCCCTGCCGCCCCCGGCGACGACGCCTTCCATCCCCTGCGACCGCGCATGGAAGAACGGCTGGCGCCGGGCATCCGGCTGCTGGCCCTGCGCCAAGGAAGGGAAGTATGCGCCCCCGACGAGACGACCTGCGACGGCCCCCGCCGGCTGTGGGTTTCAGCCACTCTATCCGATGGCTCCCCGGCGACGGTGGACGTGCCGGACACCCCCCTGCGCCACCGGCCGGCCTTCCTCGGCCGCATGGCGGCCCAGATGACGCTCTTCGCCCTGGCCCTGGCCCTGCTGGCCGCCGGCGTAGCCTACTGGGTCACCCGCCCCCTGCGGGGCATGGCCCGCGCAGCCCTGGCCCTGGGGCGCAACATCGACCAGCCCCCTTTGCCGGAAACCGGACCGGCGGAAGTGAAGGACGCCTCCCGCGCCTTCAACCGCATGCAGACCCTGATCCGGCGCCACGTGGAAGAGCGCACCGGCCTTCTGGCCGCCATCACCCACGACCTCCAGACCCCCCTCACCCGCATGCGCCTGCGGCTGGAGAACGCTTCCGCCGACCCGCTGCGAAACAAACTGCTGGGCGACCTGGAACAGATGAAACTGATGGTGCGGGAAGGTCTGGACCTTGCCCGCAGCCTGGATGCCGCCGCCCCCGGCCAGCTGCTGGACCTGGACTCCCTGGTGAACAGCACCTGCGCCGACCAGGCGGAAGGGGGCGACCAGGTGCGTTGCAACGGCGAGTCCGGCACCACCGTGCTGGCCCGCCCCCTGGACCTGCGCCGTTGCCTGTCCAACCTGATCGGCAACGCGGTGAAATACGGCGGCAGCGCCGAGGTCGCCATCGCCCGGGAGGGACAGGAGGCAGTGGTCCGGGTGCGGGACCGCGGCCCCGGCATTCCCGACGACCAGCTGGAACGGGTGCTGGACCCCTTCGTGCGGCTGGAAACCTCCCGCTCCCGGGAAACCGGCGGCACCGGCCTCGGCCTGGCCATCGCCCGCAACATCGCCCGCGCCCACGGCGGCTCCCTGACCCTGCGCAATCGGGCCGAAGGCGGGCTGGAGGCGGAACTGCGCCTGCCCGTGGCCCAACGGACGCTATAATGGGCGGAACCTGATAATGACCGGAACCTGCGGCCTGCCCGCCGCTCCAATCGACGGAAACCGAAAAACACGATGAAACGCCCCCCCCTTTCCCGTTTGCTGATCGCGGCCCTGCTCGTGGCCGCCGCCGGCCTTGCTGCCTGGTTCGCCTGGGGGCGCAACGGCGGCGACCTCTCCCAGCGCTACCGCACCACCGAGGTGGAGCGGGGAGACATCGTCCAGTCCGTGGCCGCCAACGGCACCCTCAACCCGGTGGTGCTGGTCAACGTGGGCACCCAGGTATCCGGCACGGTGAAGAAGCTGTACGCCGACTTCAACGACCGGGTGACGCCCAACCAGGTGCTGGCGGAACTGGACCCGGCCCTGTTCCGCGCCCAACTGAAGCAGAGCGAAGCCAACCTGGCCGGCGCCCGGGCCAACCTGAAACTGGCGGTGTCCAAGGAAAAGCGCGCCCGGGACCTGATCCAGAGGAAATTCATCTCCGCCGAGGCCCTGGACCAGGCGGTGCAGGTCCTGGATTCGGCCAAGGCCCAGGTCATGCTGGCCCAGGCCCAAGTGGAAAAGGACCGCACCAACCTGATGTATTCGGTGATCCGTTCCCCCATTTCCGGCGTGGTGGTGGCGCGGAACGTGGACGTAGGCCAGACCGTGGCCGCCAGCTTCCAGACCCCCACCCTGTTCCAGATCGCCAAGGACCTGCGGGAAATGCAGATCGACACCACGGTGGCCGAGGCCGACGTGGGGGCGGTGGAAGTGGGCCAGACGGTGAAGTTCTCGGTGGACGCCTTCTCCGAGCGCAACTTCGTCGGCACTGTGAAGCAGATCCGCCTCAACCCTACCATCCAGCAGAACGTGGTGACCTACAACGTGGTGGTGGCGGTGGACAACGCCGACGGCAAGCTGATGCCCGGCATGACCGCCCACATCCGGGTGGTGGTGGAGCAGAAAAAAGACGTGCTGCGCATTCCCAAGGAGGCCCTGCGCTTCAAACCGGCGGAAGAGGGCGCCAAGGCCCGCGACAGGAAGCCCCAGGGCCCTACCGTCTACCGCCTCGCCGGCAACCAGCTGGCGCCGGTGGCGGTGAAGACGGGCATTTCCGACGCCAGCTACGTGGAAGTGGCGGACGGGGCGCTCCAGCCCGGCGACCAGCTGGTGGTGAAGGAAATCGCGGCGAAAAACGGCAAGAACAATGGCAGATTCCAGGTCCGGCCGTTCTGATCCCGACGCGCTGATCCGGGTCGAAACGCTCGCCAAGCGCTACGAAACCGCCGCCGGCACCACGCCCCCCGCCCTCAACGGCGTGGATCTGGCGATCCGGCCGGGGGAGTTCGTCGCCGTGATGGGCCCCTCCGGTTCGGGCAAATCCACCTTCATGAACATCCTGGGCTGCCTGGACACCCCCACCAGCGGCGCCTACTACCTGGACGGGCGCAACGTGGCGGAGCTGTCCGACGACGACCTGGCCACCCTGCGCAACCGGCTGATCGGCTTCGTGTTCCAGGGCTTCAACCTCTTGAAGCGCATCAGCGTGGCCGACAACGTGGCCCTGCCCCTGGTCTACGCCGGGGAAGGCAAAAGCGGGCGCCGCCGCCGTGCCCTGGAACTGCTGGACCAGGTGGGCCTGGCCGCCCACGCCGACAAACTGCCCAACCAGCTCTCCGGCGGCCAGCAGCAGCGGGTGGCCATCGCCCGGGCCCTGTCCAACCACCCCCGCCTGATCCTGGCCGACGAGCCCACCGGCAACCTGGACACCCACACCAGCGAAGAGATCATGGACATCTTCACCCGCCTCAACCGGGAGCAGGGCATCACCGTGGTGCTGGTCACCCACGAGGCCGACATCGCCCACCACGCCAAACGGCTGGTGCGCTTCCGGGACGGGAACGTGGTGTACGACGGGGAGGTAACGGCATGAACGGGGAGGCAGCATGATTTCCGGTGCCGTGGCCTTCGAAGCCTGGCGCTCCATGGGGGTGAACCGCCTGCGGGCGGCCCTGGCCATGCTGGGGATGGTGATCGGCGTGGCGGCCGTGGTGCTGATGCTGGCCATCGGCCAGGGTACCCAGGCCATCGTCAACGACTCCATCGCCTCCATGGGCTCCAACCTGTTCATCATCCTCTCCGGCAGCACCACCTCCGGCGGCCTGCGGGCGGGCATGGGCAGCGCCCCCACCCTCACCCTGGAGGACGCCCGGGCCATCGGCAAGCTGCCGTCGGTGAAAGCCTCCGCGCCGGTCTATTCCGGCACCTCCCAACTGGGCTACGGCCCCAACAACTGGAGCACGGTGGTGAACGGCGTCACGCCGGAATACCTGGAGGTGCGCAACTGGGCGGTGGAAAACGGCCGCAACCTGGATGAAGGCGACGTGCGCTCGGCAGCGCGGGTGGCGCTGATCGGCCAGACCGTCGCGTTCAACCTGTTCGGCGACGAGCCTCCCCTGGGCAAAACCCTGCGCATCAAGAACAGCCCCTTCACCGTCGTCGGCCTGCTAGAGCCCAAGGGGCAGAGCCTGGACGGGCGGGACCAGGACGACAGCGTGCTGGTGCCCGTCACCACCGCGCAGAGCAAACTGTTCGGAAACCCCTTCCCTGGCACCGTGCGCTACATCATGGCCCAGGCCACCACCAAGGAGCTGATGTCCGAGGCCGAAGGGGACATCGGCCAGCTGCTGCGCATCCGCCACCGCCTGCGGGAAGAGGTGGAAAACGACTTCACCTTGCGCAACCTCACCGCCACCGCCCAGGCCGCCGCCAGTTCCGCCCAGGCCCTGTCCTTCATGCTGGGCGCCATCGCCTCCATCTCCCTCATCGTCGGCGGCATCGGCATCATGAACATCATGCTGGTGTCGGTGACCGAACGCACGCGGGAAATCGGCATCCGCATGTCCATCGGCGCCAAGCGGCGGGACATCCTGCAACAGTTCCTGCTGGAAGCGGTGTTCATCTGCACCCTGGGCGGCATCATCGGTGCAATGCTGGGCGTAACCGGCGCCTGGGCCGTCAGCGCCCTAGCGGAAATGCCGGCGGTGGTCACCGGCAGTTCGATCCTGGTGGCCTTCCTGTTCGCCGCCGGCACCGGCATCTTCTTCGGCTGGTACCCGGCCCGCAAAGCGGCCTACCTCAAGCCGGTGGAAGCCCTGCGGCACGAATGACCGCTTCATCGGCTTGCGGTATAGTTAGGCCCATGAACGACACCATCAAAAGCAGCAATACCGTCTGGCATCACGCCACCGTCACCCGTACCCGCCGCGAAGCCCAGAACGGGCACAAAAGCGCCATCCTGTGGTTCACCGGCCTGTCCGGTTCCGGCAAGTCCACCCTCGCCCACGCCGTGGAGGAAAGGCTGCACGAAATGGGCTGCCGCACCTTCGTTCTGGACGGCGACAACGTGCGCCACGGCCTGTGCGGCGACCTGGGCTTCTCCGAAACCGACCGCCAGGAAAACATCCGCCGCATCGGCGAAATGGCCAAGCTGTTCATCGAGGCCGGGGTCATTGCGCTGACCGCCTTCATCTCGCCCTTCCGCGCCGACCGGGAACGGGTGCGCAACCTGGTCCCCCACGGCGATTTTTTTGAAATCTACTGCCGCTGCGCCCTGGACGTGTGCGAAAGCCGCGACGTCAAGGGCCTCTACCGCCGCGCCCGGGCGGGGGAAATCCGGGACTTCACGGGCATTTCCTCGCCCTACGAAGAGCCGGTAAACCCGGAACTCATCGTGGATACCGGCTCCACGCCCTTAGAGGCCTGCGTCGACCAGGTAGTCCTCTGCCTGCGTGAGCGGGGAATTCTTCCACCTGACGATGCACAGCCTTAACCCCGTCCGCATCACCCTCAGCCTGTTTGCCCACCGCTACCTGCTGGGGCAACTCATCCGGCGGGACGTACTGTTGCGCTACCGTGGCGCCATGTTCGGCATACTTTGGGTGCTCCTCAGTCCCCTCCTGATGCTGGCCATCTTCGCTTTCGTCATCGGCCACATTTTCCAGGCCCGCTGGCCCGAACAGGATGAAGGTTTGCCCTTCTGGCTGATTCTTTTCAGCGGGCTCATCGTCTTCAACCTCTTCGCCGAAGCCGTCTCCCGCGCCCCCGCCTCGGTGCGAGGCTTCCCTAGTTTCGTGAAGAAAATCATCTTCCCCGTGGATATCCTGCCCCTCGTGCCCATCGGGGCAGCGCTTGTCCATGGCGCCGTCAACTTCCTCATCCTCGTAGCCGCCCTCGCCTGGACCGGCCACCTGCACCCCCAGATCGCACTCTATCCCCTGTTGCTGCTGCCCTTGCTGCTTCTCGCCGTGGGGCTTTCCTGGTTCCTCGCTGCCTGGGGCGTTTTCATCAAGGACATGAGCCAGATCGTGCCCCTGCTGGTGCAGATGCTCCTCTTCCTCTCCCCGGTGCTCTACCCGGCCAGCGCCGTCCCCGAGCCGTTGCGCCCCCTCTACCACTATAATCCCCTGGGTTCCGTCATCGAGGCCGGCCGGGCCGCTGCCCTGGGACACGCCATTCCCTGGCAGCCCTGGGGGCTGTCCCTGCTCCTGGGACTCGCCGCCGCACTCCTGGGCTACGCCTTTTTCCAGCACAGCCGGGAGGAATTCGCCGATGCCCTGTAACGACATCGCCATCTCGGTCAATAACCTCACCAAAACCTACCGCCTCTTCGGCCACCCCGGCGACCGCGTCAAGCAGTTCCTGAGTCTCGGTGTCAAGCGCTATCACCGGGAATTCACCGCCTTGCGGGGCGTCTCCTTTGACATCCGACGTGGTGAAACCATCGGCATCATCGGCCGCAACGGCTCGGGAAAAAGCACCCTCCTCCAAGTGCTCTGCGGCATCCTCAAACCCACCTCCGGAACCGTCGCCGTCAACGGCCGCGTGTCCGCCCTGCTGGAATTGGGAGCGGGCTTCAACCCGGAATTCACGGGCAGGGAAAACGTCTATTTCCAGGGTGCGGTGATGGGCCTGACCAGAGACGAAATAGACGCCCGCTTCGATGACATCGCCGCCTTTGCCGATATCGGCGAGTTCATCGACCAACCCGTGCGGATTTATTCCAGCGGTATGTTTGTTCGGCTCGCGTTTGCGGTGGCCGTCAACATTGATCCAGACGTGTTGATTGTGGATGAGGCCTTAGCAGTGGGCGACATGGAGTTCCAGGAACGATCAATTTCGCGGATGAAAGGCATGCAGCGCAATGGGACTACCATCCTTCTTGTGAGCCACGCAATACCGGCCGTCAGAAATTTCTGTCAGCAAGCGATTTGGCTTGATGGTGGAAAAGTGGTATTGAGCGGCAAGGCGGACAAGGTCTGTTATGCCTATCAGGAGCACATTGAGCAAGACCAGCATAGGGAAGATTCGCCTTTCCCCTCCCCGGTGTCCCGAAACAGCCACCGGTCGGAGCAAAAGAAAGGTATCGCAATTACGGATGCCACAGTGGAAAACCCGTATTTGAATGTGGGCGGTAGTTTAATTCTCCGCTTTTTGCTGTCTTTCTCCGAATCGGCTCAGTCGGCAATTGAATTTGGGTTAGGGATCAAAATCCATAACGACAAAGGCAGGCTGGTCGCAGTTTTCAATACCATTCGTGACAACATTTTTCTTGCGGGGAACGTGCAGGAGATCAGCCTTTTACTCCCACACGCTTGTTTCATACCAGGTCGCTATTGGGTATCGGCCAATGTTTGCGATCGCAATGTTATGTTCGCTTACGACGAAGTCGAGCGTTGCTCCTCATTCGAGGTGTTAGCTGAATTCAATCAGATGGGCATCCCTCGATGGGAGGGAGAGGTGGCGTGTGAACATACTTGGCTTTGGTGATTGGCGTTTGCGCAAATCCGAGCGTATTGTGGTATGCAACAAGGCGCTCCTAACGGGAAAGCACCTTTTGATTGGAATCACTCGTGTGCGCAACGAGTCGCTAGTTCTGCGTGATACGCTTGATTATGTTGGCACGCATGTTGATGCGATTGTGGCATACGACGACGCAAGTACCGACGATACGCTCGATATTCTCCGTAACCACCCGAAAGTAGCATTGGTTATCGAAAATTCCTCATGGGAAACCGATATTGTCGCGCGACTTTCTGCTGAGACGAGGCACAGGGGCCTCCTACTTCGGGTCGCACGTTCGCGGCTGAATTTCGAATGGACTCTTTGCTTCGATGCTGACGAGCGAGTGATTGGCAGCCTGCGTGATTTTGTCGGCGGGGCACCCGCTGGCAAGTGCGATGGTATACGCATTCGCCTATTCGACGCTTATATGACCCCTGACGATCATGCCCCCTTCATGCAAGGGCAAAACCTGCTTGGCTTCCGCCGATTTTTCGGCCCCGAAAGAAGGGATATTCTGATGGTGTGGCGAAATCTGCCGGGCGTTTGCTTTGAGGGATTGGATGCAAGGGAGCCTATGGGCGTTGATCGAGTGGTAACAGATTTTTATTGTCAGCACTATGGCAAAGCACTTTCCATCACGCAATGGGAAGAAACATGCGATTACTACGCCACGCATTTTCCGTTTGAAACCTACGGACGCAAATGGCTTGATCGAAAAGGGCGCGCAATCCATACCCAATCCGACTTTTCAAGGCCACTATTCGAATGGGGTAGCGAGCTGTTTAAAAATGCCGTGAAGGTCAATTAACACCCGGGCTTTATGTTTCTTTGCGTCAAAACGAATTATGGTCTGACAAATGGCAAACACTAAAGCCAGACGTGCACTTATCGCCACTCATACCTTAGTCGATTTTGCGGGTTCCGAGATTTTTACATTGGAGCTTGCGATCGAGTTGAGAGCAATGGGGTGGGAAATTTGGGTTGCCGCTTTTCTGTCTGGCGAGCCTATGGCGTCCGAATTCGAGAAACGGAAATTTCAGATTCTTGACATCCTCACACCAGACTCGGCACTCAGCAATGCCCAGTTTGATTTGGCATGGATACACCATTCTCCTGTATTTTATGAGCTTTTCATGACTCACAAGATAGAGGCCGCTATGGTTGTTTTCTGTAGTCTCTCACCTTTTGAGCCCCTTGAAGCCATACCTGCACACAGAGAAAACCTCGACCTGTTATTGGCCAATTCTATCGAGAATAGAAATTTCATAGCACAGGAATTCGGGCTGAACAGAGACCAAGTAGTCGTTTTCCCAAATGCTGTACCCAATGTTTATTGGAATTATCTCAAGGAATTCCACAGCCCTGTATTGAAAAGCATAGCCATCGTCAGCAACCATCCGCCTCCTGAGGCATTAGCCGCTGCGGCAATTCTCGAGGGAAACGGGGTTGCCGTCACTCATATTGGGAGAGGTGGCATGCAAATGCTGATGGCCCCCACGCACTTGCTAAATTACGATGCGATAATAACAATAGGAAAAACAGTACCATACTGCTTTGCGCTGAAGGTTCCGGTTTATTGCTACGATCATTTTGGCGGGCCCGGTTGGCTCAATGAGGATAACTTTGATCTTGCCAACCAGAATAACTTTTCCGGTCGTGGCTTTTTCAAAAAAACTCCGGAAGACATTGCTCATGAGTTGGCTCATGGATATCGTGAATCCATTCGCAGGCTCGATGTGTACAGAAACCATGCAATGAATAAGCGCAACCTAGGCAAGAATCTGGAACTGCTTCTTAGCCAGCCCAGAATGCCCATGCCCAAACAATTAAATATTACCGATAGCAAAGAAACTTTAACGCACCACGCCCAATACATGCGGCTCGCTAAAATTCTAAGGGCCCGCGAAGCCGAGCTTGGCATATGTAAAAAGGAAGTGTCGCGGGTTAAGTCTACCTTATCCTGGCATTTAACCTCCCCGTTTCGGATTGTCTACAATTTCGTACGCCATATGATGGGCCTCCGCTAACCGATGGATTCAAGCAATTTTTTTTCGTCGCTTCAGGCCCTGTTCTCACTCGTTCGTCAACGACGATTCTTGGAACTCGTTTCTAAGGCATTTCAGTTATGGAGACGAGCCGGATTTGCAGGCATCCAGTGGCAACTCCGTTTGCAGTGGCACAACCTGTATGGCTACAGGCACTGGATCAAAGCTTACGGCACCCTTGACGATCACGACCGCCAAGCCATCCGCACGCACGTACAACATTTTTCTCGGCGCCCACTGATTTCAGTGCTAATGCCCACCTACAATTCGCCGGAACGCTGGTTGAAGCGAGCGATCGAATCGATTCGCAACCAACTCTATCCACACTGGGAACTATGCATAGCGGATGATGCTTCGCCCGACCCCCATGTTCGCGAATTACTTGAATCATATCGAATACTCGACAGGAGGATAAAAACCACATTCCGTGACTGCAATGGTCATATCTCGGCAGCATCTAATAGCGCCCTTGATCTTGCCGCAGGAGAGTTTGTGGCGCTGCTCGACCACGATGATGAATTGCCCGAGCATGCCCTCTACATGGTGGCCCAGGCCATCAATGACGCCCCCGATGCACAATTGATCTACTCCGATGAAGACCGGATAAACGAACAAGGCAGGCGCTTCGCCCCTTATTTCAAGCCAGACTGGAACCCGGACCTAGTGACCAACCAGAACATGGTAAGCCACCTGGGGGTATACCGCACCGACACCCTGCGCTCCATCGGCGGTTTTCGTGAAGGGATGGAAGGGTCCCAGGACTGGGATGTGGCACTCCGAATGTCCGAGATCATTCCTGCTGCCACCATCCATCATATCCCCCATATCCTGTATCACTGGCGCGTGATTCCCGGTTCCACCGCATCGGGTCCGCAGGAAAAACCCTATGTTTCCCAGGCGGGATTGAGGGCAGTACAGGATCATTTGCAAAGACTTGGAAATCACGCCGTCGCAGAGCCTGCCTTCAGCAGTTTTGTTCGCGTGCGTTACAGCCTGCCCCACCCTCCCCCGAAAGTTTCCATTTTTTATGCCGGCAACATCGGAGACAAGGCTGAAGCCGCGCTTCGCGCCGGTTATTCCAGCCTGGAAATCGTTTCCCTGGAACAGACGCCAACCATGGGGAATGCGTCCTCCAGGGCATGGTGGTTCAATCGTGCCGCCCAGTGCACAGACGGCGAGATCCTTTGCTTCCTCTCCGCCCAGGGGTTGCCTCACACAAACGAGTGGCTCGAGGAGCTTGCAAGCCAAGCCTGCCGTGAAGGGATCGGCGCAGTCAGTCCCCGCTGGATCGACGAAGATGGGGCCTTGCTGGGATGCCAGACCGTACTGGTGAATCAGCCTGACAGAGTGACTTGGAGTTACTACCGGGGCTTTTCCCGGAGCGAGCGGGGATTGGCTGGTCGCGCCGCGTTGCAGCAAAACCTGACGGTCCTTCCGCCTGGCTGCCTTGTATTGCGCGCAAAAGTGTTTCATGAGATGGGGGGGTTCTCGGAGACATTCCCCACCCTGTTCGCGGAGGATATGTGCCTGCGGCTTGACGAGGCCGGTTATAGGAATGTATGGACTCCCTATTCGGTACTCTCAATCCCCTCCGGGGAAAAAGTAACTCCCGTTGCCAGCACGGAAGAACTTTCCCTTTTCAGAAAATGCTGGAGCAGCCGTCTGGACCATGACCGCTCCCATAATCCAAACGTGGCCCACGACCTCGACTGGCCCTTTCCAGCCTTCCCTCCACGGATTGAAAAACCCTGGCGGATGCAGACCTAGGTTCCGTATCACGGTCACTTCGGGCAAGGCCACTTCCTTAGGCAAGGCCCCATGCGGTATCTCACCCCATCCATAAACCCGGCAGCAAATGCATGAATCTTTGCAAGTCGCTGCTTCTCCAATGTGGCCATCAAGAGCAGCCCCAGCAACAGGCGCACCATCCGTCGCAGGCACCAGTCGGGTTCCCGGCGCCAATACTTCACCACCGTTACCACGGTATTGCGCGCAATATAGTATTTCCGCAACGGCGGATGATTCGGCAGCGCCCCCAGGAAGGGAAGCCGTGCACCTCCCTCAGCCCCGACGCTATGGGCCATTACCGGCTCGCGGCTGATGACCACCCGATGCCCGAGGGCCCGCATCCGCAGACAGAATTCATGGTCCACCTGGTCGATGAAATAGTCTTCGCGGAACCCGCCTGCCGCCATGGCCAAATCCACGTCGACCAGACACCCCGAAGTGATGACCGTTTTTTGCTCCAGGCATTCCGCCGCTCCGTTTACAGAAACCTTCGTCCGCTGGGTTTGGGGGTCAAAATAGTTCCCGCCTATCACGGCGGGCCTGGGGCCGCAGGACTCGCCCGTCCGAAGCAGCGTTTCCACCAGTTGCGGATAGCAGCAGGTGTCCTGGTCCAGCGTGAGAAGCCACCGGCATCCCAATCGCGCAGCCTGTTCGAGGCCGATGTTCAAGGCTGCAGCCACCCCCAAATTGGCGAGATTCTCCACGATGTGGATACGCCCTTCGCCTTCCGCCAGGATACCAAACGCCCCCAACCGCCCGCCTCCCGGGGTATTGTCCACCACTACCAATTCATCTACCTGGGGCAGTATTTTTTCGAGGAGTTCCCCCACCCTGGCATCCGGGAAATACGCGACCACCACCGCGCATACGCTGTCACCGCTCATGCCCGGCCCCTCAGCAAATCTCCATAGGCCTCTTCATAACGTGCAGCGCAGTCGTCCCAGGTGCCGATGGCGGAACGCACCCAGTTCCTGGCCGCCCCCCCCCTTGCCCGACGGCTTTCCGGAACGTCCAACTGCGCCAAGGCGGCACGGAAATCTTCCCTGGTCTTTACCAGATAACCCGTTTCCCCATGACGAATTACGTCCCGGTGGGCCGGCAAGTCGCTGGCGACTACCGGCAAGCCGGCGGCCATCGCCTCCAGAACCACCTGGGGGCGCCCTTCGTCGTGGCGGCTCAGAGTGAGCAGCCCGGTCGCCCTGGGGAACCAGGTATGCAACAACTCCGCAGGAGAGACCGGGCCGTGGTAATGGACCCAGGACGGAACGGCGATCTTCTCCTGCATCGGCCCGAACAGGTGCAGTTCCCGCCCGTTTCCGAATACCCCCTCCCCCCACTCGAACAGGTCACCGATTTTTTCCGGGGTGAGCCGCGCCACGGCCAACCAAAGGGAGTGAGAAACCGGTTCCCGTTCGACGTCAAACCATCGTGCCTCCACGCCGAAAGGGATGGGGCGGATTTCCGCCACGTCGCCGAACAACGCTTCCAAGCGGGGGACCATCCAGGCCGCGTTGGGGGCCAGGATGGCGGGCCGCCGCGCCAGCACCCGCCGTAAGGCCGGTGCCATGCCGGGCAGCCGGAGGAGGCCGAAGTCGCTGCCAAGTACGGTGACCAGGGCGGGGATGTCCGTGCCCCACAGAGGCAAGGCATTTTGCAGCCAGTTGACGTGGGCTACGTCCGGGCGGTGGTGCCGATAGGCCCGCCGCAGGCGATACAGCAACCCGAAAACGGCAAGCCCTCCCTCAACCCCACCCCGCCGCACCAGACTGGCGATGCCACCCCGACGGGAAAGCGCCTGAAGCCATTCGGCATCGCCGCTCAGCAGCCCGCTTGTCACCCCGGAGGGCAACTCCCCTCGCGGCGCCCACAGGGAAAGCGCCATTCCGCTTTCCCGCCCAACCGCAGCGGCCATATCGGCGATAAACCGCCCCCGCCAGTCCTGGGCATCGGCGGGATAGGAAGTGCTCGTCATCAACAGGCGCAAGCTATCCGCCCCGCTTCGGCTCCCGGTCATCGTCAATGCCCTTGTAGTGGAGGGCGGAAATCTGCTCCGACACGATGCCGATGAGGAAGGTGAAAATGGCCGAAATGAACAATAAAGCGCTCATATTGGTGAAACGCCCCATGGTCAGATAGGTATAGAGGTAATAGCACAGCCCGACCCAGAAGAAGGCCACGCTGACGGGAATGAACAGCTTCTGGGGTGAATAGAGGGTGCCGACCTTGATGATGATGAGCAAAAAGCGCACGCCGTCCCGCAACGGGCGCACATGGCTCCTTCCGCTGATGCGCCGGGGCGTGTGAATGGGCACATACGCCACGGAAAACCCGGCGCGGAAAAAACTCATGGTGATGGTGGTGGGATAGGAAAAGCCGTTGGGCAGCAAATAGAGAAACTTGCGGAACTTGTCCGCCTTCACCACCCGGAAGCCGGAGGTCAAATCCTCCACCCGCTGCTGCACCATCCAGGTGGCGAAGCGGCTGAAGAAGTCATTCGCCACCGCCCGGTGAAAGCCGGCCTGCGACCCGCTAGTACGCGCCCCGACCACCATGTCGTAGCCCTCCTGGAATTTTTCCAGCAGGAGGGGAATGTCTTCCGGCTTGTGCTGGCCGTCAGCGTCCATGAAAATCAGCACGTCCCCCATGGCCGCACGGGCACCGCTTTTTACTGCCGCGCCGTTACCCATTGGATAAGGATGGGCAATCACCTGCACAGGAAAATTCGCGCAGATATCACGGGTATCGTCTGTGGAACCATCATCCACGACAATAACCTCGGCACCCGGCAGCACCGCCACTACGGCGGGGAGCAAATGGCGCAAACCTTCCGCCTCATTGCGCGCAGGAATCACGATACTGAAACTACGGTTTTCCACAAGGCAAACCCTCTCGCTAAATGCTTACTGTCGGCTGTGTCGCAACGCTTTCAGCAGCTTTTCCCACTGCTCGATATCTTTCTGATAGGACAAACGGGAGAGCCGGTTCCCGGCAGCGTTCGCCGCACGAGCCATCTGAATATACCGCCCCGTTGCCTCAGGGTGTCCCGCCAGCACCAGCGTTTTAACCCCAAGTAGCGCCACCTCCACATTGGGCTGCAACCCATAGGCCGCATCAAAACATGCCAGGGCCGCACCCCATTGCCCATCAGCCACCAACCAGCGCCCTTTCAGCACCAGATAGAGGCGGCGGCGGCTGATAAAGTTAGGATTCTCCAGCAAGGCGTCGAAAAGTCCAAGCACCGATGCCGCGGGAACGTTTCGGCACGTTCCATTCTCTTTGCTAATGACCATCTGCTCCATCCCCCCAAAAGGCAGTTTGGATAAATGGGCGGAACGGAGTTCATCGGTCGCCCTATTTAAAGGGAATCGCACCTCCGGGCTCAAACACCCCAATGCCAGCCACGACGGGTAGAGACCCGGTTCATCCCGGGTCATGGCGGAATAGATTTCTTCCGCACCCGCAATATCACCCAAGCCTTGCTTCATGGTGGCCAGTTGCAGCTTTGCCCGAGTCGAGTCAGGGTGTTCCATTGACCACAGGGTAGTCTGCAAGAAGGGATTGCCCCACAGGCGGCTTTCGCTCCAGGTTATAAACGCCAGGATGGCAATCCAAACCGCAAGAAACAACGCCATGAAGACAGCCATTCGTTTTCCAAGACGCTCTCTCGCCAGATAATCCACGCCATAAACGAAAGCAAAAAACACCCCCACGGAAGGAAGATAGTTCCGGTGCTCGAAATACAATTCCAGCGGAATCACTGTGGACTCCAGCAGATGCCCGGCAAAAAACCAGAGCACGGCAAACGCATAAACAGGATAGCGCTTGCGCCCATATAGGGCGGAAACGAGCAAGGACAGCAGCAGCGCCACTGCCCCCAAGGTCCAGGGCGGATCGAGCAGGGAACGGGACAGGACGTAATCGTCATGAAACAGCCCGAACGCGCCAGACCGGGGGAGCAGCAGCAAGCCGAGATAGTCCGAAAGCGCCCGCGCTTCCGTCAGCAACCGCTGGCCGAGAGTGAAATCCCTCAGGCCATAGCCCGGCAATATCCCGGTGGAAAAGCGAACGGCGAAATACCCTCCCAGCGCCAACAGCGGCAGACCGAGCACGATATATTTCCATACTTTCCAATAGGGAGGGGACGGCAAAGTCCTTAACAGCGTGAGTTCCAACACCCAAACGTAAAGGAGAAGAAGCACGCCGTTCTCCTTGCTCAGGTAGGCAAGCGCTCCGAAAACACCCAAACCGAGCGTCATGCCGACGTAGCCACGCCGCGGCCGTTCAACCGCCGCCTGACGGCCGACAAGATAAGCCAACAAACCCAACAAGGTAAAAGTGGCACTAAGCTCGGCCATGCGCTGTACCACGTAAAGCACCGTAGACACCTGCATCGGGTGCAGCATCCAGAGTGCCGTAGCCGACAAGGCCAACCAGTCCCTTCGCGGTGCTGACATGCGCATCAGCGTCAACAGGCGGCAGAGCAGAAAATACAGCAGACAACCGTTCAACAAGTGAATCAGTAGGTTCACCGTTTTGAAGGCGCCGGGATCGTCCGGCCAGGAAGCGTATTGCGCGGCGAAAGTGAGCATCGCGATTCCCCGCCCCCCCTCCCCGGACGGATTGGACAAAACAACGCTAGCCAGTTTTTGCAGAGTGACGGGCCGTTCAACCCGCTCCAGTGTCTTGAGATTCTGGAAATCGTCGAGCAGGAATGTCCCATTCAAACCCGGGAAGTAAATCGCGAACCCCAGGAGCAGCAGCACGAGCAAGCCAAACCTTCGAGTCCGGGCAAAAAGCCTGGCAGTCAATTGTTGAAAAAACACCATTGCTCCAGCAAATATTTCTCGTAAAAAAAGCCGCTCCCCATGGGAGCGGCTCTATCTGCCATTCTAACTGGGAATTACTTGCAGCCGGCAGGCAGCCACTTGGCAGAAACCGTCGTCGTTGCGGCAGCGCCACCGGTTTCGCCGCAGTCGTAGTTGGAACCGTTGCTGGTGGACATCGCGATAATTTGCCCGCTTGCACGACCGGTATTCAAAGTGTAGGCCATGACGAAGGGGCCGGCACCGCCGCCGCCGCTGGCGACAGTGATCGCACCGTATTTGCCGGTAGTAATGCCCTCTACAGACATGTTCGCACCAATGGTAGTGGGGAAGTGACCTTGCGTACCGAAGAATTCGGCAAGGCCGGCCTTGAAGCCGTCCATCAGCTGCGGGCCTTCCGCCACTTGGGCGCGGGTGATGTAATCCTGGTAAGCCGGAATGGCCACGGCGGCCAGGATGCCGATGATCGCGACCACGATCATCAGTTCGATCAGGGTGAAACCCTTTTGGATTTGTTTCATGGTGTATCTCCCACTAATGGTTGAAAATTCGGAACACCGTCGTGTTCGGATGTTCTTTTAGCAATCCATGTGCCAATCTTTCCGCGTCCGTCAAATCCCCACCCATCAAGGCTTTTTGGCCCATCGTGAATTTTTCGATCGGTCCGCGCCACGACGGTTAATCGGCGCAGAGTCACAATGTGACGATTTACGTCACCCGTTAAGGCGTGTAGCCGGGAATTTTCGCTTCGTCCACCTCGTCCACCTGCCTCGGGTCGAGAAACTCCTTGGCGTAGCGCAGGTAGACCTTGTGGCGGACGAAGGCGTCGAACAGGTCCGGGTCCACGTGCTGGTCCTGCTTCATGCGGCCGAGGATGGTGAGGGCGTCGGACAGCTTCTTGCCTTCCTTGTAGGGGCGGTCTTTGGCCGTCAGCGCTTCGAAGATGTCGGCGATGGCCATCATCCGGGCCTGGACCGACATCTGGACGCCGGTAAGGCCCCGGGGGTAGCCCTTGCCGTCCATGCGCTCGTGGTGGCCGCCGGCGAATTCGGGCACCCGGGTGAGGTGCTTGGGCCAGGGCAGGGCTTCCAGCATCTTGATGGTGGCGACGATGTGGTAGTTGATGGTTTCCCGCTCTTCGTCGGTGAGGGTGCCCTTGGCGATGTTGAGGTTGTCCGCTTCGGCGTCGGACAGGAAGGAGCTGTCCTCGCCGTTTTGATTGGTCCAACGGTAGGCGGCGATGGCCTTGACCCGGGCTTGCAGTTCCGGGGACATGAATTCGCCGCCGATGTTGCAGCGGCGCAGGAATTCCCGGTCCTCGTCCAGTTGCTTCACCCGGGCGGCGAAGGCTTGCTCGGCCTCCTCCCCGACGCCGGCGAGCCTGGCCCGCAGCATGGCGATTTCCGCGTCCCGCTTGAGCACCTCGAAGCGGGTGTCGACCTCGTGGATGCGGTCGTACAGGGTCTGCAGCTTGGTGGCCTTGTCCACCACGTGGACCGGGGTGGTGACCTTGCCGCAGTCGTGGAGCAGGGCGGCGATCTTGAGTTCATAGCGGCCCTTGGCGTCCAGGTGGAAGTCCTTCAGCGGCCCTTCCGTGGCGCCGTCCGCCGCGTCCGCCAGCAGCATGGTGAGCACCGGCACCCGCTCGCAGTGGCCGCCGGTGTAGGGCGACTTTTCGTCGATGGCGATGTTGATCAGCTTGATGAAGGACTCGAACAGCTTTTCCAGCTGGTCGATCAACTGCCGGTTGGTCAGCGCGATGGCCGCCTGGGACGCGAGGGATTCGGCGAAGCGCTGGTCTTCGGTGGAGAACGGGACGATTTCGCCGCTGGCCCGGTCCTGGGCGTTGAGCAGCTGGAGCACGCCGATGATTTCGCTCTCGTGGTTCTTCATCGGGATGGTGAGGAAGGACTTGGAGCGGTAGCCGGTGCTCTGGTCGAACTTGCGGGTGCCGGAGAAATCGAAGCCTTCCGCCTCGTAGGCGTCGGCGATGTTGATGGTGCAGTCGTGGTTGACCGCATAGGCCACCACCTGGTGCTCGTTGGGCTGGCCGTCCGGTCCGCGCAGGGAAATCGGCGGGAAGGGAATCGCCGCGCCGGTGGTGCCGCCCATGGCGATGCCCAGGGAGTCGGTGCGCATGATCTCGAAGCGCAGGCGGCCGTCCTCCACCCGGTAAAGCGTGCCGCCGTCGGCGTTGGTGATTTCCTTGGCGGCCAGGAGGATGGATTCCAGCAGGCGCGGGGTATCCTTTTCCGCCGACAGGGACACGCCGATGGCGGTGAGGCGCTCCAGCCGGGCGAGCAGTTCTTCTGGCGTCAAACCGGTCATGCTTGGTCCTTCTATCACCGCTGAAATTGCAGCACAGGCGACTCGCCTCCGGCAGGCAATGCAGGCGAGGTCGCCTGCGCTACGACTGCACCCGAATTATTTGATGCACACCGCCCGTACCTGCTTGATGTCGGTGATGCCTTGCAGCACCTTCTCGATGCCGTCCTGCTTCAGGGTGCGCATCCCATCCTCCAGGGCCTGGGCGAGGATTTCCGCCACCCGGGCGTGTTCCTGGATCAGCTTCTTCACCGCGTCGGTGCCCACCAGCAGTTCGTGCAGGCCCACCCGGCCCTTGTAGCCGGTCTTGTTGCAGTCGTCGCAGCCAACCGGAAGGTGCAAGGTGAACTGCCCCTTGTCGTTGGCAAAGCTCTGCTTCCATTCATCCACTATCGCTTGCCGCGCCGCCGCCGGGTCCTTCTTCCAGGTGGTGGTGTTTTGCATTTCCAGGCTGTATTCGGACACCAGGGAATTGATTTCCTCCTCCGACGGCGTGTACGCCTTCTTGCACTTGCCGCACAGGCGCTTGCCCAGACGCTGGGCCAGGATGCCCAGGAGGGCGTCGGCGAAGTTGAAGGGGTCCATGCCCATATCCAGCAGGCGGATGATGGATTCCGGCGCGCTGTTGGTGTGCAGGGTGGCGAACACCAAGTGGCCGGTGAGGGAGGCCTCGATGCCGATGCCGGTGGTTTCCGCATCCCGCATCTCGCCCACCATGATGATGTCCGGGTCGGCGCGGAGGAAGGCCCTCATGGCGGTGGCGAAGTTGAGGCCCGCCTTGGGGTTCATCTGCACTTGGCGCAGGCCGCGCTGGGTGATTTCCACCGGGTCCTCGGCGGTCCAGATTTTGGTCTCCGAGGTGTTGAGGAACTTCAGGATGGAGTGCAGGGTGGTGGTCTTGCCGGAGCCGGTGGGGCCGCAGACGAAGAACAGGCCGTAGGGCTTTTCGACGCAGGAAATGAGCGAATCGTGGTTGCGCCGGGAGAAGCCCATCTTCTCCAGGGGCAGGGGCTCGCCGGAGGCCAGGATACGCATCACCACGTCTTCCACCCCGCCCTGGGTGGGCACCGTGGCCACCCGCAGCTCGATGTCCAGGGGGCCGAACTTCTTGAACTTGATCTTGCCGTCCTGGGGCTTGCGCTTCTCGGAGATGTCCAGGTCGCACATGATCTTGAGCCGCGTCACCAGGGCGTTGCGGTAGCTGGCGGGAATCTCGATATAGGGCACCAGGGAACCGTCGATGCGGTAGCGGATCTGGGTCTTTTCCTTGCCCGGGAAAGGCTCGATGTGGATGTCCGAGGCCTTCTTGTTGTAGCCCTCGACGATGATCTTGTTGACCAGCTTTACCAGCTCGTTGTCGGCGGCGGCGGCGAGATCGTCGCCCCCCTCATCGTGCTCCTCGATACCCCCTTCGTCCAGATTGGACAGCAGGTCGCCGATGGACGTGGAATCTCCCCCCCCCACGCCCCCGCTCTCGCCATAAAACTGGTTGATGGTCTTGACGAACTCCCGATGGCTGCACACCCGGTATACCGGCCGGTGCTTGGGAAACACGTTGGTCACCACCCGGGAGGCGCCCACCGTCTCCGGGTCGGGGGTCAGGACGACCAGCCCCTCGCTGGTTTCCTCCAGGGGCAGCCACTGGCTGTGCTCCACGTAATCCCGCTTCAGGTTGGCCAGCAGGTCCATGGGCTTGACCCGGTCGGCCTTGAAGGGCTCGTAGGGCACACGGAAGAAGCTGCCGTAAGCCTTGCCCAGGGTCTCCATGCCGACCTGGAATTCGTCGATCAGCACCTCCTCCAGGGGCACCCCCTTCTTCCGCGCCGAGCGGGAGGCCAGTTCCAGCTCCCCGGCGGAAATGATGCTCTCCGTGATCAGGGCGTCGAACTTGGATTTGAACAGCCGCAGGGGCTGCTGGCGCTGCTTGAAGGCGATGGCCAGGGTCTTGGCCAGTTCCACCGCCCCCTCTTCGGTGACTTGGGGAAAAGGCAGGCCGGACAGGCTGTTGATGAGCTGGATCACCCCCATCAGGTCCCCGTCCTCCGCGTCCAGGATCGGCGCCACCAGCATCTGCTTGGTGCGGTAGCCGGTCTTCTGGTCCACCTCCTTGAGAAAACGGATCTGCGGGCTGAAGGTCTTCAGCTCGTTCTCGTCGTAGACGTCCTTGATGTTCACCAGCCGCTTGTGCAGCGCCACATAGCCGGCGATGCTCTGGGGGGAGATGGGAAGCTTGAGGTCCTTGAAGGCGTTGAGGCCGGTCTTGACCTTGGAGACGATGGCGTTCTTCTCCTCGTTGAGGGTGTAGACCGTCAAGCGGTCCGCCTCGAACAGGCCGCAGATGTCCTTGCTCACCTCCAGCATGATCTCGTCCACGTTCTTGGTGGCGTGGATCTTGTTGGTCACCCCCTGGAGCTTGCGGGTGAACGCCAGCTTGGAGCTGATCTCCGAGATGTCGTCGGTTTTTTGGATCGCTTCAGGAGCCATGGCCGATGTCCGTCTTCATGCCATCAGGGTTTGAACACCACCACGCCACTGATGGCCGCCGCGCCGGGCACCGTCGCGGCGAATGAGGAAAGGGCCCCGGCTGCCGATCCACCCGACCCGATCAAGACGCCGTGGGCCTCGCCTTTGGCACCGGGGTTCAACGCGCCGATCGAACTACCGTTGTAGGTGGACGATCCCAATTGCAGGCCCAAGCCACAAGGAGTATTGGCCGCGCATCCGCTGCCGTAGAAATTCTGCAACCCTTCAGCGCCGCTGCCGTAATACAACATCCAGTCCCTCCCCGAGGTTACCGCGTGGATATTCAGCCTCACGTCGCCAAGGGAATTGATCACCAGCATGTTGTCGACGACGCCCCCGGTAAGGCCGTATACGTTGCCCAACTCGTCGGTTATCGAACCGCCGACATGGGTGGAGAAAACCACGGGAAGAGAGGCCGACGATATGTAACTAGAGGCCTCAAGATAATTCAGCACCGACTTCGCCACCGCCAGGTTCATCACGATCGGGTCACGGGTAATGCCGTCCTTATCCACCATTTTATCGGCGCCCACGTAGCGCCCCCAGTGAACTTCCACGCCACCCACCGTGGCCTGGCCGTAACCTTGGAGAGAGGAGGTTCCCACCGAATACTGGAAGTTGTCGGTGCCATCCTGCTCCGCCATCAGGACCGGCATGCCCGTGGCCGGATCGATCAGCAGGGTCTGCACCTTGCCTTCCTCCCGCACCATGGTTCCACCGCCGGCCCACGGCCCGGTATAGCAGGTCGGATGGCACTCGGTGCGAACGGTGATTTCCGAACCCACACCGCCGACGCCGATGGGCGCAGCGACGAACGAAGTCCCCGGCGCCACGCCGCCGTCGGTCACGGTGCTCGCCGTCACGATGGGGGTGCTGGGGGGAACCGTGGTGGTGGACGCGGAGGAAACCACCGTCGACGTGCTGGTCGTGGCGGAAGTGGCCGTGGTAGGCGACGCCGTCGACGTGGTAGCGCCCGTGCCCTCGCTGGAAGAACCGGACTGGCCGTTCTGGGCCGTATCGCCCTGCTGCTGTCCATCCTGGGCGGATTCGCCGTTTTTCTTGCCGCTCTCGCCGGACTTTTGCGCGTCCTTCTTGTCGCCGTTCTTCCCGCCGTTGGCACCGTTATCCTTTTCGTCCTTCTTCTGCCCCTGGCCCGCCTTGGGCGCCTCGAAAATGGGCGGCATGGCCGGGAGGATGACGGCCGAGGTCTGGAGGTTGGGGGTATAGCCCACTTGGTTAGGGGCAATGGCGGTACCGTTCATCACCGTGGCCCCCTGGTTTACCTTATTGTAGGTACCCTCGGGTACCGCCGGCATCGGTATGACGATGTGCACCGTCTCGCTATCGGTGCCGCGGATGCCGATGGTAGCCGCCGGGGTCTTGATGCGGTAGTTCTCCTTGTGGGTCTTGCCGATGGCACCGGTGATGGAGCGGAAACCGCCCTTCACGATAGAGAAGAAGCTGCGTTCGGTGCCATCCTCCTTGCCGCTGTACTTGTACTCGTCGATTTTCATCCGGGTGTCGGGGCGCACCGCCAGGATGCCCTTGTCCACCATCACCAGTTGGGCGGAGCCGGAAGCGGCGGAGACGATGGAATCCCCTTCGTTTACCTCGCCGCCTTTGCGGGCCGGCCGTTCCTTGCCGACGGCGTCCACCACCCGCACGTCCCCCACCACGAACTGAAAGCGGCCCGCCGCCGCCCAGGCGGCCGACACCGCGACCAGCTGGAGCGCCAGCCCCAGGAAAAGAATCCATTGCTTGACTTGCTTCATGGCTTTCATCCCCTCATTCGGCCACGTCATTTGAAATCCCGCCGCACCGTCAACGAAGCGTCGATGCGGTCATAGTCGTTGATCGCCACGTTGGAATCCACCCGGGTGTAGCTCACCTGGGGACGCAGAGTCCAGTCCTGAATCGGGCGCCAGTTCATGCCGAGGCTGAGATCGTATTGCTCGTCGGCGCGGTAGTCGCTGAACAGGAGGTTTCTGACAGTGTAGTCGCCGAATTTCACCCCGGCCACGGCATAAGCGTCGAGTTTGGGGTTGAAGCTCATCTGCCCCCCAAGGCGCGCGCCCCAGAAGCGCTGGTCGCCGTCGATCCGGTCCACCGGGCCGGTGGTGCGCTCCTGGCCGTTATAGGCGCTGAGGAACAGAATTTTTTGGCCGGCATCGTCCAGGGCATGGATCCAGCCCGCCCCCAGGACGCTCTGGTTTACGTCCTGGCTGGACAGGTCCACCCCGGTCTTGTCGTGGCCATAGCGCAGCATGGTGTACTGGCCGAAGACGGTGAGCATATTGCGCCGGTTGAGGTTGTGCCGCCACTCGGCCACGGCGCCGGAGTGTTCCCGGTTGAACCGGTCGTCCAGGTAGAACACGCCCTTGATGGCGCTTAGCTTGTAGACGTTGTCGCCCCGGTCGAGCATCACCCCCAGGCGGGCGTCGACGTTGTCGGTGTTGAAGGCGTCCTTGAAGAAGTTGACCCGCTTCTTGCCGTCCAGTCCTGCCACCAGTGACCAGCCGTTGCGCAGGGGATGCTTGTAGTCCAACCCGCCCCCCAGGGAAAAATAGTTGTCCCGGCTGGCGATGCTGGCGGAGGACAAGGTGAAGGTGGCGCCGAACAGGGGCATGTAAATCTGGTTGGCGTTGGCCGCGCTGTTGACGTTGGTATCGTAGCCGACGCTGCCTTCCACGTAGCCGGTGAGGCTGGGCTTGGGGTTTTTCTTGTCCTCGATGGCGGCCAGGTATTGCTCGCTCACGGTGCGCGCCGTGGGCGGGGGATTCTGGGACAGGACGGCCTCGAACTCGTTCTTGGCCCGGTCGTAGTCCCCCAGGGCGAAGTAGGCCCGGGCCAGGTCCAGCCGCGCTCCGGCGAAGTTGGGATTCACCGCCAGCACCCGCTCCAGGGCCAGGGTGGCCCGGTCCGGCTTGCCGCTGTCCAGGGCCGCCACCCCCAGCAGGTAGTCGTAGTCCACGTCTCCCGCCCGGTCGAATTCCATCGGCGCCAGCAGCGTGTAAGCTTCGGCCGCCTTGCCTTGCCGCATCAACGCCCCAGCCTTGGCCATATCGTCATCCGCTGCCAGGGCCGTGCCGCCTCCCAGGGCCAGCATCAAGGCCAGCCCGACCGTCATTTTTTTCATCGTGTCCTCGTTGAGTCTTTCGTGTTGCTTTTTCTTCCAGCCCTTAAAACTGGAACACCTGCCCGTTACGCAGCATGCAGGGATTGAATTCCGCCGCGTCCCGCTCGATTTCCCGCATGGTCACCTCCACCTCCCCGGGTTTCAGGTGGGTGACGTAAATCTCCGCCGGCCGGGTGAGCTTTTCCAGTTCCTCCGCCAGCATGCTGGGGCAGAAGTGCTTGGCGGCGATGGCCAACTCCTTTTCCCGGTTGCAGAAGGCGGTTTCGATAATCAGATAGCGCAGATTGCCGATGCGATTCACGATCTCCCACAGGGGATCGTTGACCGTGGTGTCGCCGGTGAATACCAGGCTGCCCTGGCCGCTGTCGAGGTGAAAACCCACCGCCGGTACCGTATGGTTGGCGGGAAGGGGGGTGATTTTACGTCCTTCCATGTCCACTGTCTTGCCCAGGGAAAAAGCTTCGTAGCGCATGAAGGGCTTCTCGGCGTTGGGAATGACGCAGAAATCCGGCCACAGCTTCCAGTTGAACATGTGATCCCGCAGGATCTGGATCGTCTCTTCCAGGGCGTGGACCGTAATCGGCTTGTCCCGGAAGAAACCGCAGGTGTCCACCAGGAAGGGGATGCTGGACGAATGATCCAAATGGGAATGGGTGAGAAAGACATGGTCGATTTTCATCAACTCGTCGAAACTCAGATCCCCGACGCCGGTGCCGGCATCGATCAGGATGTCCTCGTCGAGGAGCATGGAGGTGGTGCGCAGGCTGCCGCCGATTCCGCCGCTGCAACCCAGGATTCTCAGTTTCATGGTCAAGCCGATAAGTCCTTATTTGGTTTGGAACACGAACACCCCGTCCCAGTTCTCACCGGGCGGGTTAGCCCGGAAATAAGCCACCCGCTCCTGATAGAGCGGGTAAAGGTGGCTGTCCGGGGACAATTTCAACAACGCCTGCAACCGGGTCTCCGCCCCGTCCCAATCCTGGCTGCGGTAGCAGCCCAAAGCCTGGCCGAACAACTCTAATTCATCCAGAACGGCCTTGTCCATCTGGCCTTCCAGCCCGAGGGGCTCGAATATGGCCACCGGCTCGTCCTTGCCCTTCACCCGCACCCGGTCCAGTTCCCGGAACACCACCCCCGGCACCTTGTGCCGGGCGTTCTCGCCGACGAGGATGCCTACCCCGTACTGCTTGGTGATGCCCTCCAGGCGGGAACCCAGGTTCACCGCGTCCCCCATCACCGTGTAGGCCATGCGGAATTGGGAGCCCATGTTGCCCACGCTCATGATGCCGGTGTTGACGCCCACGCCGATGCGGATTTCCGGCCAGCCTTTGGCCGTGAACTGGGGCCGTAGCTCGGCCAGGACGGACTGCATTTCCATCGCCGCCAGCACCGCGTGGAGAGCGTGGTCCGGGTCCGCCAGGGGCGCACCCCAGAAGGCCATGATGGCGTCGCCGATGTACTTGTCGATGGTGCCCCGGTGCTTGTGGATGATCCGGGTCATGGGGGTCATGTACTCGTTCATCAGCTGGCTCAGTTCCTTCGGCTTCAGGCCCTCGGAAATGGAAGTGAAGCCCCGCACGTCGGAAAACAGCACGGTCATTTCCCGGCTTTCCCCCTCCATGGTGAACCGTTCCGGGTCCTTGCTCATCTCGTCCACCAGCTCCGGCGGCACGTACTGGCCGAACAGTCCGGTGATCTGGCGCTTGGCGCGGGATTCGACGAAAAAGCCGTAGGACATGTTGAGCACGAAAATCAGGCCGATCATCAGCACCGGCGAAGCCAGGGCCAGCACCATGTTGGCATGCTGCCACATGACAAGATTGGCCCCCACCACCGCCGCCAGCACCAGCAGGGCGACCAGGGTCGCCCGCAGAGGGCTGACGAAGGGAAGCACCAGGGCCAGCAGCAGGCCGGCCGCCAGCAGGGTGAGCAGTTCGATGGCCAGCACATAGGCCGGCCGGTGCTTGATGTTCCCATCCAGCATGCCGGCGATGAGGTTGGCGTGCACTTCGACCCCGGGATAGACCGAGGACACCGGCGTGGCCCGCAAATCCATCAGTCCTGGCGCGGTGGTGCCCACCAGGATGATGGCGTTCTCCAGCAGTTCGGGCTTGACGCGGTTTTTCAGCACGTCGGCGGCGGATACATAAGTAAAGCTGCCCTGTTTTCCCCGGTAGGGAATGAGGGCCGCCAGCCGGTCGTCCACAGGAATTTTCAGATTGCCGGCCCCCAGCCATTCGATCAGGCTGTACCCCCCTTCCCCCGGTTCCACCGGAAAGCCGGCGATCAGGGGTGGATTGTCGAGCAGGGTGCGCACCACCGCCAGGGACAGGGCCTCGTAATAGGCGCCCTGGTATTCGGCCACCAGGTTGACCCGGCGGGCCACCCCGTCGGCGTCGGGGTCAAAGCTGAAATAGCCCGCGTTGGCGGCGTTCTTCTGCAGTTCCGGCAGGTTGGCGCCATAGCCGCTCATGGTATGAAAGGGAATGCCCATGCCGTCGAAAGTTCCGGCGGGAAAAACCGGCGGCGGCAACGCGCCGCTGACGTTGGCCTCGTTGGTGAAGTAGTAGCCCAGGACGACGGGCCGCCCCTTGAGCTTCTGGGCGAACAGGGCGTCGTAATCCAGCTCCGGGCGCAGGCGGGCCAGGGCCTGCCGGTAGCGCTCATCCCCCTTCAGATCCTGGCGCGCCAGGCGCTCCAGCACGTTGAGGCCGGAGCTTTCGTCCCGCTCGGCGTACACCACGTCGAAGCCCAGCACCGCCACGTGGTAGCGGTCGAACAGGTTGTCGAGCATCTTCGCCAGCTTGACCCGGGACCAGGGCCAGCGGCCCTCTTCCGCGAGGCTCTTCTCGTCGATGTCGACGATGACGATGCGCGGGTCCACCGTTCCCGGCATGGTGAGGTTGAGCCTAAGATCGTAACTCAGGGATTCCAATTGGCGCACAAAGCCGATCCCCAGCGGATGAACGGCGTCCAGCAGAAATATCAGCAGCACCCCCAGCCCCATGACGATGCGGACCGCGTGCTTCCTGAACGGCATCCAGCGCATTCCCGGCGCCTATTTGAAGAAAAATTCCATCTTGGTCCCCGCCAGTTCGATCACGTCGTGATCCCGCAGGGGATGGGCCTGGGCATCCAGGGTCTGGCCGTTCACCACCGGGAAAGCCGCCCCCTGCACGTGGGTGATGAAGTAGCCCTGGGGCCGGCGGGTAATCACCGCCACCTGCACCCCGGGCTTGCCCAGGGAAGTGAGGGTCTTGGTCAGTTCCAGTTCCTTGCCCGCATTGGCCCCGGTGAGTATCTGGAGCGCCGCCACCGGCGCCTCCTCCACCGGCCTGGCCGGAGCGGGTTCGGGGGCGGGCACCTCGTCGGTCTGCACCTCTTCGTAGCGGCTCACCGGCTGGGTAGCGCTGGGCGGCAGCCCGACGGATGCCGGCGCCTCCACCACCGGTTCGCCGAGGGGGGGGGTGCGGATGATCATGGTGCGCTCGAAATCCTGCGCCTCCTCCGCCGGCTGGGCGGCGACATCGCTGAAATAGGTCAGCTTGTACTTGCCTATTTCGATTGCGTCGTTGTTTTGCAGGTAATGCTTTTTTGCCGGCTCCCCGTTGACCAGCGTGCCGTTGGTGCTGTCCAAATCCTCCAGGAAGGAGTCGTTGAGGAGGGTGGTGATCACCGCATGCTCACCGCTCACCGCCAGATTGTCGATGTGGATGTCGTTGTGGGGCCGCCGCCCGATGGTGATCCGCTCCTTGTCGATCAGGTATTCGCGGACCGTCTGGCCGTCCAGACTCAATATCAGTTTTGCCATAGCATTCCCCGCATTCCCAAAGTCTTAGCCATCCTCATATCCCCAGCCATCCCAGCACCCGCGCCAGGAAGTTCTTGGGCACGGAAAAGTCCTGCGACACCTTGACCAGGATCACCGACACGTTGTCCCGCCCCCCGTTGTCGTTGGCCATCTGGATCAGCTGTTCCGCCGCCAGGGGCAGGTTGGGCCCCATCACGGCCAGGGTGAGACGGATGTCCTCGTCCTCCACCATGTCGTTGAGGCCGTCGGAGCAGAACAGGTAAATATCCCCCGGCCGCGCCTCGTTCACCCCGATCTCGATGTCCACCTCCGGGTCCACCCCCAGGGCACGGGTCACCAGGTTGCGGTTGTGGGACAGGCGCGCCGCTTCCGGGGTAATCATGCCGCTGTCGATCTGGTCCTGCAACAAGGAATGGTCCCGGGTGAGCTGGGCCAGTTCCTCCCCCCGCAGCCGGTAGAGTCGGGAGTCCCCCACGTGGGCCACGATCACCCGGTTGTCGTGGAACGCCGCCGTCACCAGGGTGGTGCCCATGCCGGCGCACTGGGGCTGGCTCTGGGCCGTCTGGTGGATGGTAGCGTTGGCCTTGACGCCCTCGTCCCGCAGCAGGGCCGCCACATCCAGGTTGCGGGGCCGTCCTTCGCCGCACAGCCCGGCCCGCAGGCCCTCGGAGATCAGATTCACCGCAATGCCGCTCGCCACCTCGCCGGCGTTGTAGCCCCCCATGCCGTCCGCCAGGATGGCGAAGCCGCAGGCGGCGTCCACCGCCACCGCATCCTCGTTATGGGAACGCACCATGCCCGGGTGCGTCAGGGCCACGATTTCGAGCGCCTTTTCCAGGCTCATGCTTTCCTCCCCATGGCCGCCGCGATCTGCGACGCGCATTTGATGATTGCCTGCGCCACTTCGCCGCCGGTCTGGAAGCGCTTGTCAGGCTGCTTGTCGAGCATGCGCCCGACGATCTCCACCACGCAATCCGGCAGGTGCGGGTTCAGCAGGCGGATATCCCGCGGCTGCTCGTTGGCGATACGGAACATCAGCTCCGCCATGGATTCCCCCTGGAACGGCAGCTGACCGGTGAGCAACTGGTAGAACATCACCCCCAGGGAAAACAGGTCGGAGCGGCCGTCCACCTTCTTGCCCGCCAGTTGCTCCGGCGACATGTAGCTCGGAGTACCCAGCACCATGCCGGTCTTGGTCTTGGACGAGTCGGTGATGCGGGCGATGCCGAAGTCGGTGACCTTGATGGTGTCGCTCTCCGGCTCGTACATGATGTTGGCCGGCTTGATGTCCCGGTGCACCACATGCTGCCCGTGGGCGTAGTCCAGGGCGCCGGCCACTTTGGCCATGATCTTCAGCACCTTGCCCAGGGGCAGCAGCTTGTCCGGCTTGGTGTGGGGGGCGAGGTCCTTGCCCTGGAGGAATTCCATGGCGATGTAGGCGAGGTCGTGTTCCTCGCCGGCATCGTAGATGGTCACGATGTTGGGATGGTTCAAGCGTCCGGCGGTTTCCGCCTCCCGGAAGAAGCGGGATTTCACATCCTCCAGCTCGTCGGCGTCGAACTCCTGGGACAGGGCCATGGTTTTGATCGCCACCACCCGCCCGATCTTGGGATCGGTACCGTAGTACACCACCCCCATGGCCCCCTTGCCCAATTCCCGCTCCACGGCATAGCGGCCCAGCATGGGTTTTTCCACCGAACCGTCCGCCAGGATGCTGACGTTGGTGCGCCCCCCGGCGGCACCCAGCATCACCGTCTCCTCCAGGGCTTTGGAGCGTGCCAGGCGGCTTTCCAGGTCGCGGAACTGGGGGTTGTAGTCCGCCATGTACTGGAACACCGAGGTGGCCTTGTTGAACTGGCGCTTGCGCTCGAAATCCAGGGCCAGGTTGTACAGCAGGTCCATCACGGAATCGTCCACGGGACACTTGCGGAACTTGTCGAACGCCATATCCAGCTGGCCCTGCCCCTGGAAGGCAAGGCCGAGGAGGCGGTTGCTCTCGGCGGATTCGGCCTCGGACTTGATCTTGCCTTTCTCGGTCAGCAGATGGCGCTTGGTGGTAAGGACCAGATGGCCGGCCACCAACAGCGCCACCGGCGCCATCAGCTGCAGCCACAGGGACTGGGTCACGATCAGGCCGAACTCGGCGCCCAGCACCGTAGCCAACAGCAGCACCGTCACTGTCGCCGCCATACCGGCCCGCAGTCTGGGCAGGAGCAGGATCAGGTACAGGGCTACGAGGAGGAAGACCCCCTTCTCCGCCCAGACCGCCCATTCCGGCACCACGTAAAAATCCTCTGCAAGGATGCTGGACACCGAATGGGCCAGGGTCAGAACCGGCGGCGTATCGGGGTCCACCGGCGTCACCTGCTTGGTCCCCACCCCTGCGGCGGTGGCGCCGATGAGCACGACCTTGCCCTGGTATTTTTTGGCCGGAATCTTGCCGCTGTAGACATCGAAGAAGGAATCCACCGGGAAGGCCGGTTTGCCCCCCTCGCCCTGGTAGAAATGGCTGTGCATCCGGAGAGACGGCCCGGTATCGATATGCAGCTTGCCCAGGGCCACCCCATCCGGGCCGACCCGGATGTCGGCGGGCTGGAGGTTGAGGCTGGCAGCCGCCAGCAGCAGGGAAAGCGAGGGAAAATACTGGTCGTAGTACTGCACCACCAGGAGATCGCTACGCACCACTCCGTCCACGTCGGCATCGTAGTTGAGGTGGCCGATTCCCGCTGCGGCGCTCCCCATCAGCGGGATCGGGGCGTATACCTCGTCGGCGAGAGGGGGGTAGACCTCCCCCGCCACGGTGAGGGCGTTGGCCGCCACATAGGCGGGAAGGGACCGGTCGGGCCGGCCCTGGGGCTCGCCCAGGCGGAACAGCATACCCAGCTCCACGTTGCCGGCGCCCTTCAGGCTTTGCGCCAGGACATTGTCGGAATCCAGGCTGCGCTCCGCTTCCAGCAACAGGCTGCCCAGCTGCTGGGCTTCCGGGGCGGGAGAGGTCTTGAGGGGGGACTGGTCGTAGAACGACACCAGCTTCTTCACCTGGGCCAGACCCGGGTCCTGCTGGGGCTCCAGCAGCAATACGGTGTTGCCCACCGCCTTGGCCCCGGCTTCGGAAAGCCGGTCCACCATCTTCGCCATCACCTCCCGGGACCAGGGCCAGCGGCCGATATTGGCGATGCTCTGGTCGTCGATGGCGATCACCGCCACCCGGTCGCCGGGGAAACGCAGGGAGGACAGCAGCCCCAGGTCATAGGCCTTGCGCTCCAGGCTCTGCATCAGATCGGTACCGGAAAACAGCAGGAAAAGGAGGGCCGTGAAGACGCCGGCGAACCAGTCGGTCTTCCAAAACGTAGACCCCACTTTCACTCTCTTTTCCATGTATTTGTTCTGTTTGGTTTTAGCTAATGATATTGCCCTTTTTTAAAACGCGCAAAAAGAATTTGATCCCTTCCAACAAAAAAGCCCGGGGATTTCTCCCGGGCTTCTTCTCTTCACGCGTCGGCGCGCAAGGCTCAATCCTGTTTCTCGAAAATTTGCTGGGCGCCGTGACGGACCTCCACCAGGAGATGCAGAAGGTTGTATTCCTCCGCCTCCTCGGTGCCCAGCTTCTCGGTTTCAAGGCCCCAGCAGTATCGGGCCAGGGTGTCGTCGTCGGTGCCCCCAACCAGGCGCATGGCGTCCTTCTTGTGGGCCTTGAGATTGGCGGGAAACTCGTTCCATTCGGCATCGTCGGTGAGCGGGCGGAAATAGGCCCCTTCCGGGCCATCCGCCAGCCATATCCACTCCTTGCGGAAGGCTTCCGCCCGTTCCTTCAGTTCCTCGAACAGGACCGGATCCACGGCTTCCAGCCGAGGCAGGCGCTCACCGTCCAGGTCGAACACCCACTGGGGAGCGATGCCTTCGCTGCACCGGCTGCGCTCCCGGGAACCCTCCACGTAGGCCAGAGGCCGGGAATGGGCCATTTTCTCCAGCAGCTCCGGGCTTTCTTCCTTCAGGCGCTGGTAAACGTCCGGCGGCAGGTGCACGGTGTTGTCCACCTCCACCTTGCCCGGCTCGAACTGCTTGGGCGCCAGGAACAGCATGGCAAGGTTCTGCTGGTTGAAATAAAACCCGGCATAGGCATCGCCCAAATCCCGGAACCCCAAGGCATCGAAGGCGCCCGTGCCGGCGCTGGCCTCGACGTAGGTCATCCATTGGCTCATTCAAATCCTCCTAGAACCTGTCTCAGAGAATTCTGGGCCCGTGCCGGGGGCTCTCGGGCCTCAGGGCGCGACGCGGGACGCGGGACGCGCAGTTTGGTCATTCCAAATAAGCGGCCCGCAACAAAGCCATGAGGCCCGAGAGCCCCCGGCCCGAAGGGTTGAGGCCATAATGGCGCGACGGCGTTGTTGTGGCTCGCTTGTTTGGAATGACCAAACCGCGCTCGCCACGCCTAGCCCTCGCACCATTCTGGCCTCAACACGGGCTCAGAATTCTCTGAGACAGGTTCTCTAATCCGACTAGAAAGCTTGGATAATACATTTTCTCGCGCGACTGGCATAGGTGAAACTCCTAATACCCCCGTGCCGCCGCCCTCACTATTATGACCCAGCTCACATCCTTTGTGACCGGCGGCGGGGGCAAATTCAACCCTGCACGCTCCCGCCGCCATTCTTTCCTCCCGCCGGCGCCCGGTTGGATGATAATTTAGTCCACCGCTCCGGCTCGAAACCCATGCACGCCTACTACCCGCGCTCCTTCCTCAAGCTCATCGCCATCGGCTTCCTGCTGGTGGCCCTGCCGCTGATCATCGCCTTGGTCAGCGCCACCCTGTCCATCGGCCAGCTGGCCGACCATAGCGAGCGGGCCGTGTACCAAGCTGCACGGGTGGCCCGGGACAGCCGGGCCCTGGTAGAGGAACTCGCCGCCATGGAACGCAGCGTCCGCCAATATGCGGTGCTGAAAGACGAAGCCCTGCTGGACAACTATCAGGCCGCCCGGGGGAAATTCCACGCCGCCGCCCGGGAACTGCAAGGCTTCGCACTGGATTCGGCGCGCCGCGCGGAAGTGGAGGCCTTGCTGCGGGATGAGGGCCGGGTTCACGACGCCATCGCCGCCGGCAGCGGGGAAAAAGACCCCAAGCACCTCAACGCCGCCGCAGAAGGCTTTCCCGATCTGGCCGAGCGCGCCCGGGGCGTACTTTCCCACGCCACCGCCCTCACCGACCGGGAAGTGGACACCCTGCGGGAAATGACCGACCGCACCCGCCGCCTGACGGCGGTGCAGCTCCTGGCCCTGGCGCCGGTGGCCCTGCTGCTGATCGCCGGCTTCACCTTCCTGATCGTCAAGCCCATCCGCCGCCTGGACGCCGAAATCCGCCGCCTGGGCCAGGGCCGGCTGGACGAGCCGGTATCGGTGGAAGGCCCCGAAGACCTGCGCCTCCTGGCCGAACGCCTGGACTGGATGCGGGGCCGGCTGCTGGAACTGGAGGAGCAGAAATCCCGCTTCCTGCGCCACATTTCCCACGAACTGAAGACCCCCCTCACCTCCCTGCGGGAAGGCGCCGAACTGCTGTGCGAAGGCGTCACCGGCCCCCTCACCCCCGGCCAGCAGGAAGTGGCCGAAATCCTGCGCCAGAACGCCCTGCGCCTGCAAAGGCTGATCGAGGACCTGCTGGACTACAACGCTCTGCTGAGCGGCGGCATTCCTCTATCCATGGGAAGCTCGCCCCTGGACAAACTCATCGGCGAAGCGGCGGAACACCAGCGCCTCGCCCTCCAGGCCAAGTCGCTGCATTTGGAACTGGACTGCCCGCCGACGGCCATCGAAGGGGACAGCGCCCGGCTGCGCACGGTGGTGGACAACCTGCTGTCCAACGCAATCAAGTTTTCTCCCCCGGAAGAAACCATTAGAATCTCCCTGCGGCGTCATGACACGCTGGTCGTGCTGGACGTCGCCGACGCCGGCCCGGGCATCGCCGCCTCGGACCGGGAGCGTATTTTCGACCCCTTCTACCAGGGGCAGCGTCAACCCCAAAGCCACGTCAAAGGCACCGGACTCGGACTCTCCATCGTGAAAGAACTGGTAATCGCCCATCACGGCAGCATCGAAATCGTCGACGGCCAGGACCGGGGCGCCCGCTTCCGCGTCACCCTGCCCCTGGCCCAGCCCAAGGCCGCCCCATGAGAGTTCTCCTGATCCTCGCCTTCCTCCTGCTGCCGGGCTGCGCGCTGATTCCCCGGGCCGCGCCTCCCACCACCTGGTCCGGCCCCACCTTGGGGGTCAACCCGACGGAGGAGGCCTTGCGCTATTACACCTACGTCAGGAAACTTTCCGCCGCCGACCTGGCCAAGGAGCACGAAGCGGTGAAGGATGCCTTCGACCGCAGCCGTGACGACTTCACCCGCATCCAGTACGTGATGCTGCTCTCCCTGCCCAAGGCCTCGTTCCACGACACAGGCCGCGCCCTCAAGCTGCTGGACGGCTGGACCAAGGAAGAGGGCTCCGGCCTGCGCCGCTTCGGCTTCTTCCTCGCCGCCCAATTGAGTGAGCAAAAGCGCCTGGACGACTCCGGCGACACCCTGCGGGCCAAGCTCAAGGAGGAGCAGCGCCGCGCCGACGAGGCGCAGTCCAAGCTCGACGCCCTCAAATCCATCGAGCGCAGCATGCAGCGCCGCCGCAGCGTCCCATGAGCGACCGCCCCCTGATCCTGCTGGTGGACGACGACCCGGACCAGCTCCGCCTTCTCACCCTGCGCCTCAACGCCAGCGGCTACGACGCCCTCACCGCCGCCAGCGGTGAAGAGGCCCTGGCCCGCCTCGCCGTGAGCCAGCCCCGGGTGGTGGTCACCGACATGCGCATGGGGGGCATGGACGGCATGGCCCTGTTCGACGTCATCCACCGGGAACGCCCCGGCCTGCCGGTCATCATCCTCACCGCCCACGGCACCATTCCGGACGCGGTGGACGCCGCCCGCCGCGGCGTGTTCGGCTACCTCACCAAGCCCTTCGACGGCAAAGCCCTGCTGGCGGAGGTGGAAAAAGCCCTCAAGCTCAACGCCGAAGCCGCCAACGGCGACGACGCCTGGCGCCGGGAGATCATCACCCGCAGCCCGGCCATGGAAACCATGCTGGAAAAAGCCAAGCTGGTAGCCGCGGGGGACGCCGGGGTATTCCTCTACGGCGAGAGCGGCAGCGGCAAGGAACTCCTCGCCCGGGCCATCCACCACGCCAGCCCGCGGCGCAACAAGCCCTTCGTGGCGGTGAACTGCGGCGCCATCCCCGAACCCCTGCTGGAATCCGAGCTGTTCGGCCACGTGAAGGGTTCCTTCACCGGCGCGGTGAAGGACTACAAGGGCCTGTTCCAGGCCGCCGACGGCGGCACCCTGCTGCTGGACGAGATCGGCGACATGCCCCTGCCCCTGCAGGTGAAGCTGCTGCGGGTGCTGCAGGAGCGCCAGGTGCGGCCGGTGGGTGCGGTGCAGACCATCCCGGTGGACGTGCGCATCGTCTCCGCCACCCACCGGGACCTGGCGCAGGAAATCGCCGCCGGGCGCTTCCGGGAAGACCTCTACTACCGCCTCAACGTGGTGGCCCTGTCCCTGCCCTCCCTGGCGGAACGGCGGGAGGACATCCCCCTCCTGGCCAACCACTTCCTGCGCCGCCTGGCGGAGAAATACGGCAAGGACATCCGCGGCTTCGCCCCCGAGGCCATGGAGCTGCTGGTGTCCTCCACCTGGCCGGGCAACGTGCGCCAGCTGCTCAACGTGGTGGAGCAGACCGTGGCCCTGTCCACCACCCCCCTCATCCCCCTCACCCTGGCCCGGGACGCCGTCCGCCACGGCGCCGAGGAATTCGCCTCCTTCGAGGACGCCCGCCGCCGCTTCGAGCGGGACTACCTGACCCAATTGCTGAAAATCACCGACGGCAACGTGAGCCAGGCGGCGCGGCTGGCCAAGCGCAACCGCACCGAGTTCTACAAGCTGCTCCAGCGCCACCAACTCGACCCCTCCTTGTTCAAGCCGGGGAAATAACCCCCTAATGCAGGCTGAACCGCTGTAGGAGCGCCCCATGGGCGCGACCTCCGCTGTCGCGCCCACGGGGCGCTCCTACGCCGAGGGCTCTACCTGTCTCCCCCTGGAGACAAAGCCCATCGCTTTATTTTCAGCGCTTTAGCGTCGTTTACCCACCCCCTGTCGCCGGCCGGCGACAGAACCCCGCCCCTGCCGCAACCGCAAAACACACCCAATCCACTGACGCAACACGATTTTTTACATCTGGCACGGCCCTTGCCATAGCTACCGGGCAGATAGCACCGGAGCAAGAACTATGGATCAACGAACCGTGCAGACATTTCTCGACACCTCCCGACGTTATCTTTTGAGCAAAGGAAACCACATGGACAGCCACAGCAACATCTACAAACCCGGCGGACTGCTCTACCCGGTGATGGTCATCGCCGGCGTGTCGGTGACGGTATTCAGCCTTCTGGGCACCGCCGCCATTACCGGCCACCTGCCCGCCGCCCATTCGGCCGACAAGCCGTCCCTTTCCGCCGCGCCGGCCGCAAAACCGTCCCCGGCGAAAGAAGCCACGGCGGTCGCCAAGCGCAAAACCGCCAGCCGCTACGCCTGCGACAGCTGCGGCACCATCGCCGCCGTCCGCGCCACGGAAGTGAAGGGCGAAGGCAGCGGCCTGGGAGCCGTGGCGGGCGGTGTCACCGGCGCCATCCTGGGCAACCAGATCGGCAACGGCAACGGACGCGCCGCCGCCACGCTCCTGGGGGCTGCCGGGGGCGCCTACCTGGGCAACGAGATCGAAAAGGGCACCAAGACCGTCACCCGCTACACCGTGACGGTGCGCATGAACGACGGCAGCGTCCGCACCTTCCAGCGCTCCGCCCTGCCCGAATTCCGGGTCGGCCAGAAAGTGCGGGTGGAAGGCGATACCCTGCGCCCCCTCACCCTGAGCTAGGAGTTCGACCATGAGCAAATACGCACACATTCTCGGCCGGCTGCTGATGGACGCCGTGCTGTTCGCCCTGGTCACGGCGGGTGTCGGCGGCGCCACCTACGCCCTGCTGGCGCCGGAAGAAGGCCAAGTCGTTCGCTGGCTGAGGGAAGGCTGGGAACGGGCCCCCGGCTTCCTCCTCGCCCTGGTCATCGCCGCCGTGGCGTTGTTTTTCCTGACCAAGCCCTGGGTGGACCAACTGGAACTCAAGGAGCGCGCCGGCAACCTGCTGGTGCACGCCTGGGCGCTCCTGGGCCTGCTGTTCAGCCTCCACTGGCTGGGCGCCCTGTCCCTCTCCTGAACCGAAAGCCCCCTCCAGGGCCGCCTCTCCGCAAGGAAGGCGGCCTCTTTTTGTTCAAAGACCTTTCGCCGCAGAGGGCGCGGAGGATGCAGAGGAAGTCAAAACCAGAATCCCAAGACAAGGGCCGGACAAAACACAAGCATTTGTTTTACTTAGCGTCCTCCGCGTCCTCTGCGGTGAGCCACCATTTTTAGGATAGAATCGAAACATCAGCCATTCCCTCCCCCCACGGCCATGCCCCTCATCCAATGGACAGACGCCCTCAGCGTGGGCGACGACGCCATCGACCGCGACCACCAACGGCTGGTCAACACCGTCAACGGCCTGCACGAAGCGATGCTCGCCGGCCAGGGTATGGGACAGGTACGCCGCGCCCTGGACGAGATCGTCGCCCACGCCGCCGACCACTTCCGGCGGGAGGAAAAGATCATGGCGGAGACGGCCTACCCCGCCCTCGCCGAACACAAGCGGGAGCACGAGCAACTGGTGGAGGAGATCGCCCAACTGCGCCGGCGTTTCGACGCCGGGGAATCCATCTATTCCCTGCGGGTGCTGCAATTCCTGTCCGACTGGCTGATCCGCCACATCAACGCCACCGACCGCCCCCTGGGCGAATACCTGGCCCGCCGGAGGACCGACGGTCCCCCCGTCTGACGGACTCTATGGAAAGCCCCACCCACGACATTCCCCCGGAACGGGACTGGATCAGCCGCATGCTGCTGGCCAGCACTCCGGCGGCGCCGGAGAAATTCCTGCGCACCCTGGCGGGGGACCGCCACTACGCCGTGCGCCGGGCGGTGGCCGCCAACCTGCGCACCCCCCAGGAGCTCCTGGTCACCCTGACCAACGACCGGGAATGGAAAGTCCGCGCCGCCGCCGCCGGCAACCTGCGCACCCCGCCCCATTCCCTCGCCCAGCTTGCCGCCCAGCCGCAGCAGGAAGTGCGGGAAGCGGCGGCGAAAAACCCCAACACCCCGGAAAACGTCCTCCTCGCCCTGGCCCAGGACCGCGAACCCCGGGTGCGCATGGCGGTGGCCGCCAACCCCGCCCTGCCCGATGCCGTCCAGCAACGCCTGGCATCCAGCGACTACTGGGGTATCCGCGCCTTCGCCGCCGGCAATCCCTGCGCCGCCGGCGAGGTGCTGGCGAAACTGTCCCGGGACGCCCACTGGAGCGTGCGCATGGCCGTAGCCGGCAACCCCGCCGCCGCCCCGGAACTCCTCGCCGCCCTGTTCCGCGACCCCGACCCCCGGGTGCGGGGCGCCATCGGTGAAAATCCGTCCTTCAGCGTGGAACTGCTTCAGGAGTTCCTCAAGAAGTAGCCTCCCCCGAGAACTATCGAAACCCCGTTCGTGCTGAGGTATCGAAGCACGAACACGCTATGGCACCCCGAGTTGCCTCCCACCCTTCGATACCTCAGGGTGAACGGGTGGGCGCCTACTTGTAGCGCAGGCGACCCGCCTGCATTGCCCGCCGCGAGGCGGGCCTGCGGCCCGTTGCAGGAGAGGTCGCCAGCGCTACGAAAGCGCCCTCCAAGCCTTTCTGCTATGGTTGGGTTGTCCCTCTTCGGAGCCCGCCATGAGCACCAATCCCTTCCCCTCCGTCTCCCCCGAGCTCTACGCCATCGTCAGCGAACTCATCACCACCACCGGCCAGGTGCTGGAAAAACACGACCTGGGTGACATCGACGCCCGCACCGAGCTGTCCTTTCTCGCCTTCACCATCGGCAGCATCATGGGCATCGCCATCCGCGAAGACCTGCGGGAAGAACTCATCGGACAGCTGGAAGACACCCTCCGCGCCGGCATTCTGGCCACCCGGGAGCACTGCCTGGACCGTAGTTCCCTCAACTGATTTTTCGCCCCCGCAGAAAAGCTGACCGAAGTCAACTTATGCACACTCGGAACTTTCATTTGCCGGGAATGTCTTGATCGGCCTATAAAATTTTTATCTATTTGTTTTTACTGAGATAATTTATCGGATTATTTTCTAACCCGTCATAATTTTCCCAACAGGGAAAGGCAGTTACAGGTTTATAAAGCAGCCATCCACATACTTATCCACAGCTTTTGTGGAGAACTGAAATTACTCTGCCGGCATAACCAATTAGGGTGAAAACCGTAGCCGATGGATGAGGAAAAACCCGCAAGCTGGTTGACTCTGCCGTAGGGGTTTACGGACCAGCACCAGGGGCAAGACCCGGTCCAAAATCTGAATCCGAAAATGGGGGAAACACCCCATTGAATCGCCCCCGCCGCTTCCTATAGTGAAAACCCCGGCCGCCCCGCGGAGCGGAAATGCCCGAACCCCCTGCCCCCGTCGTTCATCCCCTGTGGCTGCGCATCACCCATTGGCTCAACGCCCTGGCGGTGCTGGTGATGGTGCCCAGCGGCTGGCGCATCTACAACGCCTCGCCCCTGTTCGGCTTCAGCTTCCCCAACGACATCACCCTCGGCGGCTGGCTGGCCGGCGCCCTGCTGTGGCACTTCGCCGCCATGTGGCTGCTGTTCGCCAACGGCCTGGTGTACCTGGCCCTGAATCTCACCTCCGGCCGCTGGAAGCGGCAGTTCCTCCCCCTGGGGCTCAAGGAACTGTTCGCTGACCTGGGGGCGGCCCTGCGGCTCAGGCTGAGCCACGCCGACATCAGCCGCTACAACGCCGTGCAGAAACTGGCCTACCTGCTGATCGTCGCCGACCTGGTGCTGCTGGTGCTGTCCGGCCTGGTGCTGTGGAAGCCGGTGCAGTTCCCCCTGCTGCGCACCCTGCTGGGGGATTACGAAGCAGCGCGGCGGGTGCACTTCGCCGGCATGAGCTTCCTGGTGGCCTTCTTCGCCGTCCACGTCGCCATGGCCCTGCTCTTCCCCCGCATCCTGCTGGCCATGATCCGCGGCCGTTGAGGACCCCCATGCCCAGACCGAAAGACTTCCCCCGCCTGGACCAGGCCGCCATCCTCAAGGAAGTGGCCAAGGGCCTGGAAGCCCCCGCCCGCCGCCTGTTCCTCCAGCGGGCCATGACCCTGGGGGGCCTGTCCCTGCTCACCGGCTGCAGCATCACCGACGAGGAGTCGGTGGAAAAGCTCCTGCTCAAGGTTTCCCGCTTCAACGACCGTGTCCAGGCCTGGCTGTTCGACCCCGAGCGCCTCGCCCCCACCTACCCGGAATCCATGATCGCCCGCCCCTTCCCCTTCAACGCCTATTACGACATCGACGAAGTACCGGTGGTAGACGGGGCCAGCTACGTGCTCCAGGTGGGCGGCCGGGTGGCCGACCGGCGTTCCTGGACCCTGGCGGAACTGGCCCAGCTGCCCCAGGCCACCCAGGTCACCCGCCACATCTGCGTCGAGGGCTGGAGCGCCATCGGCAAATGGAGCGGCGTGCCCTTCCACCTCTTCCTCCAGCGCATCGGCGCCGACCTCGACGCCCGCTACGTGGCCTTCTTCTGCGCCGACGGCTACTACACCAGCATCGACATGCCCACCGCCCTCCACCCCCAGACCCAGCTCACCCTGGGCTTCGACGACGGCGTGCTGCCGCCCCCCTACGGCTACCCCATGAAGCTGCGCATGCCCACCAAGCTGGGGTTCAAGAACCCCAAGCACATCACCGAGCTGTACGTCACCAACACCTACCCCGGCGGCTACTGGGAAGACCAGGGGTACAACTGGTTCAGCGGGTCGTAAATCCACGCCCCGCCGCAACATCGGCCAACCGGCCGCTTTTCCACGTCAACACCAAGGAGACCACCATGAAGAAACTGCTCGCCGCTTTGATTTCCGCCGCCTTCGCCCTCGCCGGCACCACCGCCCTCGCCGACCAGCACATGGGCAAGGACGAGATGAAGAAGGACGCCATGGGCAAAGAGGAAATGGCCAAGGACAAAATGAAGGACAAGAAGAAGGACATGATGAAAGAAGAAAAGATGGAGAAGAAGGAAGAAATGAAAAAAGAGGGAATGATGAAGAAGGAGGAGATGAAGAAAGAAGGGGGCATGGGCAAGGGAGGGTACTGACCTCGGCTCTGCCTTAACCGCCCTGCCTTGGGCAGGGCGGTGCTTCGGCCTATCTAGCTAACAGACAGGAACAACCAGCCCGATTGAAACTAAAATGCACTGTGATGCGCCAATGCTGGCGCCAGACAGCGCGACGTGCGTTCGGCCCCGAATTCTTAATCGGGCAAACCGCACCCGACGCGCTGGAACAACCGGAGCCATCACCGTGAGCAAACTCTTTTCGCCCGTCACCCTCGGCAAACAAACGCTGCCCAACCGGATCGTCATCGCACCCATGTGCCAGTACTCCGCCGTGGACGGGCAGGCGACCGATTGGCACCTGATCCACCTCGGCCACCTGGCCCTGTCCGGCGCCGGCCTGCTGTACATTGAGGCCACCGCCGTCACTCCCGCCGGCCGCATTTCCCCCAGCGACCTGGGCCTGTGGTCCGACCAGACGGAAGCGGCGCTGGCCCGGGTGCTCAAGGGTATCCGACAGTATTCCGCCATGCCCATCGCCATCCAGTTGGCCCACGCCGGGCGCAAGGCGTCCACCCAGGTGCCGTGGGAAGGCGGCAAACAGATTGTACCGACCAACGGCGGCTGGCAGACGGAGGCCCCCTCCGCCCTGTCCTGGGACGGCGGCGAGCTTCCACCCCTGGCCTTGGGCCAGGCGGAACTGTCGCGCATCCGGGACGCTTTCGTAGCCGCAGCGCAGCGCGCCCACCGGCTGGGCATCGAAGTGGTCGAACTCCACGCCGCCCACGGCTACCTGCTGCACCAGTTCCTGTCGCCCCTGTCCAACGTCCGGGACGACCGCTACGGCGGCTCCCTGGAAAACCGCCTGCGTTTTCCTCTGGAAGTTTTCGACGCGGTGCGCGAGGCGCTCCCCGCCGACGTGCCCCTGGGCATACGGATTTCCGCCACCGACTGGATCGATGGCGGTTGGGATGTCGAGCAAAGCGTGGCCTTCGCGAAGGAATTGCAGCAACGGAACTGCGCCTTCATCCACGTTTCCAGCGGCGGCCTGTCCCCCCTCCAGCAGATTCCGGCCACTCCCGGCTACCAAGTGCCCTTCGCCGAACGCATCAAACGGGAAACCGGCCTGCCCACCATCGCCGTGGGCCTCATCACCGATCCCGAACAGGCGGAGCAAATCGTCGCTTCAGGCCAGGCGGACATGGTCGCCCTGGCCCGGGGCATACTCTACAACCCCCGCTGGCCCTGGCACGCCGCAGCCAAGCTGGGCGCCCAGGTGACGGCGCCGAAACAGTACCTGCGCTCGCAACCGGCGGCGTTCAAGAACTTATTGAAGGCGTAACCCATACCGGCAGCCAGCGGAGAATTCATAAACACTTCAGAGCCTCCGTTTTGCCGGAATCGAAAGACCTCCACCAAATCAACGTCTACCGTTCACGACGGTCTGCTCCGTGCCACAAGCCGTCCTATGCATCGCGTAGTGTGATGGCAGCTACGGACCTATTGCTGACCTACAAGCGCATTTGGCCCATGTGGACATTTTGCCCTCGCATACATGGCTGCGATTGCGGAGCGCATATCAGATCATTGTGCTATGACCTGCGTTTCTTTGGATCATCGCTGACAATTCGGATTGTACCTTTGCAACAACGCTCTGCCAGTCGCCGGCACGCGATTGCCTGAACAGTCTTGCCGTTGGATACCAGGGAGAATCTTCACGATCCAGCATCCAGCGGAAATCAGGTGCAAAGGGCAAAAGAATCCAAACCGGCTTGCCGATAGAACCGGCCACATGGGCAACGCTGGTATCTACACTGATCACAAGATCCATGCACTCAACCAGGGCCGCCGTATCGGAGAAATCATTGAGTTCCTCCTGATGTTGTTGGATTTCAGGATGCTGCTTGAGATATTCCAGATCGTATTCCTGGTATTCCTTCTGCATCGAATGCCACTCGATGGGAAAAATGGTGAGCGGCAGCAATTCTTCCAGACGGATACTGCGATTCAAGTCATCTGTATGGAGTGCCGAACCAGACCAGACAAGTCCGACCCGCAAACCCTTCTTGTCGCCCATCTTCTTCTGCCATCGTTGCACCTTGTCCTTGTCGCTGAACAAATAAGGCGTCTTTGCCGGAATCGTTTCTACCGTTGTATTAAATGCATAAGGCAGACTCATCATGGGGCAGTAGGCATCGAACCGAGGTAATGGCGAGCCCTTGGCAACGATTGTCATCGGGCAGTTCAGGGTAGAAATGAAGGGCACAAGGGTTTTCGGAATTTCAAGAATGATCTCTGCGCCGAGGGCACTGATTTGGGTGAGATAGCGGCAAAAGTGAATTGTATCTCCAAGCCCCTGTTCAGCATAGATCAGCAGATGCTTGCCTCGGATGTCTTCCTCCCCTCTCCAGGCAAGTTTGGGGAATTTGTAATAGTTGCCCTTTAAACTGTCCGTCTTGAAACGCCACTCGTACAGTTTCCATCCTTCCTGGTATTTACCCGTTAAGATCAGCAGCAGTGATTTGTTCCAATACGTTTGGGCATAATCAGGCATGAGTCCTGTTGCCTTATCGAAACATTCGATCGCATCTTCAACACGCAGTTGTTCGGCTTGCAGGATGCCGAGATTGTTATAAGCAAGAGCTTCGTCCGGGTTGATTGCCAATGACTTTTCGAAACACTCGATCGCCTCATCCTGACGGCCGTATGCCTGCATTACCGTGCCGCGGTTGTAGTGTGCGTCCGCATGTTGCGGATCGATCGCCAGCACCTTGTCATAACTGGCCAGCGCCTCTTCCAGCCGGTTGAGCCGCTGCAGCGTGCTGCCTCGCTTGAAGTGCGCGTCCGCATGCTGCGGATTCAGGGCCAGTGCCTGCTCGAAGTGCCGCAGCGCTTCTTCGAGGCAGTTCTGCTCCCTCAGCGCATTGCCTTGTTCATAATGTATTTCGAATTTGACCGCCGTGGGCGCGCCACACTTTTCACCGCGTAGCTTGTTCAATAGGGAAAACAACGCCGCTCCTATTTCATGGTCAGGATGATTTCCTTGAGCAACAGGTCGATGCGTTCATCATCATGTCCGAGATCCTTCAGTCTCCACTTGATGGCATTGAGCAGTTTGGACTTGCCGTAGAAATTGAGGCGGTGGGTCGCCTTGTACTGGCTGGCCTGATTCAATATGCCGATAACGAGCTTGCGGTGCCGGATGTCCAGCTTGTGCTCGCTGACGCGATCCAGGCCCTTGTAGCCCGCGTCGTACTCCAGCGCCAGCCTCTCCCCGAATGCAGACTCTTCCGCCGCGGTTATCAAATTGAACACTATACAGGGTCCTTATTCATGGCAGCTATCTTAACCGAATCCAAGCGGCCGAAAAAAAAATGTGGCTGGTTCGGCTTTGGACGATGTGCAGCCTGTAATTCTTGAGGAGTAGTGACCGTTCTCCTCCCGTACCTTCTGCAAATCCATGAAAAATGAAGTAACCGCAACTAGTCGCCTACCCGATTGACTGTGCAGGGTGAAGACAGGCACAAGGCGGCTCCTGCCGTAGCTGGTCGACGGGGCAAGGTCGGCATTGGGTCGGCTCCAGTCATTCAAGCAACGCGACTCCGACGCTTTTTGAATCAGCGCCTGACCGCCCGCTTCACTCCGGCCCAAAACATAGCTTGTAGTCGTTGCACACCCGGCACGATGGCGCCTTGCACAGGTTGACCTCGGCCTGGTCGCAGAGCTGCTTGTAGAAGAAGCGCTTCCACTTCATGTTGCCGGTGTTCTTGGCGAACAGGGGGCCGAAGTGGTCACGCAGCAAATCGGACAGTTCCTGCCGGTTGGCCAGCCCCAGGTCCTGCCACAGGTGGTCGTTGCCCAGGGAGGAGGCGGCGACGGCGGAGGCGAGCCAGCGGGTTTCGTCGCTGTCGTCGCTGCGGTGGGCCAGGAGGAGTTGCAGGAGGTCTTCGTGCTCGTCGGTGCGCAGGGGGGGGCAGCCGATGGCGGGGTCGTTGGCGGCTTCTTCGGGGAGGAGCAGTTTCGCGGTGGGGAAGTAGCGGGCGAGGAGGGCCTTGGCTTCCGCCGGGGGCAAGCCTAGGGGGCGGGCTTCGGGGAGCTGGCCCCGGGAGACGGCCAGGGCGCCGGCGAAGGCGCGGGTGGCGATGTCGGCGGGGTTGCGGGCGTGGTCTAGCAGGTGGTGGTTGGGTTGCATGGGGGCTCCTTGGTTTGGCACACGACTGTCCCTCACCTCTAGCCCCTCTCCCGGGGGGAGAGGGGAACTAAGCTCCGAACGTTAGGCGTGGGCCGGGGCGTGGGTGTAGCACTTCTTGGGGCAGATCTTGGCGCAGGATTCGCAGCCGATGCAGTTGGCGGCGTTGCCTACGGTCATGACCTTTTTTTCGTACTCGTCGTCGTCATCCCCGTCCACGTCCACGGCGATCAGTTCGCCCTCTTCGTCCATGCCCATCAGTTGCAGCACGTCCCGGCCGCAGACCTTGAAGCAGCGGCCGCAGCCGATGCATTTTTCCTTGTTGATGTCCGCAACGAACTTGGGCTCCCAGGTGACGCCGCTGGGGAGGGTAATGGCAAAAGTCGACATCGTTTTCGCTCCTTGAAATAGATTTCAAAATCATGGGCCGCCAAGACGCCAAGAACTTCTGGAATGCCCCTGATGTAGGAGCGCCCCATGGGCGCGACACCTGCCCCGCTTGCGGTCGCGCCCATGGGGCGCTCCTACAGGGTTCGGTGTTCCTTGGCGTTCTTGGCGGTTAACCGCTTTTAATCAACCGGCCGCCAGCTGCTTGCGGGCTTCGGTCAGGGCCTGGTAGGCCTCGAAAGTCTTTTGGGCCACCTCGGGAATTTTTTCCCAGTTGGTGGGCAGTTCCTCGGACAGGTCGTGTAGGTCCATCTTGAGCTGGGTCGCCTGGGCGTTGAGCTTTTTCACCCGGGCCTTGAGTTCTTCCATATCCATTTCAACTCCTTGCAAAAATCTTTCACCGCGGAGGACGCGGAGGGACGCGGGGGAATTTCAGTCTTTCCGCTGCGCCCTCCGCGTCCTCTGCAGTTCAAAAAATCAGCCGTACTTGGCCACCTCGGGAAACTTCTCGATCATCTCCACCCCGGCGTTCACCAGCTTCTCGCCTTCCTCCGCCAGCTTTTCCAGGGTGAGGAAGCCGAAGCGGTGCACGTCCCGCAGGCTCTTGTTGATGACCACCAGGCGGCCGGCCAGGAGGACCATCTTGCCGAAACCTTCGTGGGACATTTTCATCATGGGGGATACCATCACCCCGCTGCGGCGCTCGATGGCCAGGCCCACGGCGTTGTAGAACAGCTCCAGGCGCCACAGGGTTTCCGGGTCCGGGTCACCGATGATGGGGATTTCCTTGCGCTTCTCCTTGTCGATCACGTAGGGCTCCAGCAGCACCTCGTCGGATTTGCCTTCCCAGGCGCCGTAGCTGTCCTGGGCGCGCCACTGCTTGACCAGCTCGGTTAAGAAAGGCGAAGTCTTGAGGTCGAACTTTTTGGCTACTTCAGACATGGCTTACTCCTCGTCGAAATCGAAGCTGCGCTCCTGGCCCTTCATCAGGGCCTTGCGCAGCCAGGGGGGCGGGGTGCCCTTGAGCACCGTCACCAGCTTTTCCAGGATGTCGGAAATGCCTTCCGGGTTGGGCACCTTCACCGGGTGCACCTTGGCGTTGACCACCTTGGCCGCCGCCGAGCCGCCGATGGCGGCCACGTAGACGATGGCGCAGTCCCGCACGGCGTCGATCTTGGGGGTGAGCTTGTCTTCCGACCCGTCTTCCTTCAGGTCGCCGTCGAACTGGACCACTTCGGCGAACTGGAAGCCTTCGGGGGAGACTTCGTAAATGGCGATGTTGCGGGCCCAGCCGAAGTGGGCGTCCACCCGCTGCATGTCCTCGGTGGCGAATGCGACTCTCATGGGAGTGACTCCTTTCCCGCTGTCAGTGACGAGCGATAGTTTGCGTGTTTTCATCATCCAGCCTCCAATCAGAGGGGCTTGGTTCGTGGGCGTTGCTCCATAACAGGTTGCCCAGTTCGAACACCAGTTCCTTGGTGCCCCGGTAGCCCACGGTCACCTGGTGAGCGGCGCCGAGGCGGTCGAACATGGGGATGCCGGCGCGGTGGAAGGGAATGCCCAGCCGCTCCGCCGCTTGGCGGCCGTGGGAGTGGGTCACCAGCAGGCCGCAGTTTTTGGCGCGCTGTTCCAGGTCTTCCAGGTCCCCCACCAGCAGTTCCTTGGCGAAGAGCTTTTCCAGGACGGGGGATTCCACCGTGGTCACCGCCGCCTCGATCTCGGCCCCCATCTCGGTGAGGAAGGAGCCCAGGGCGTAGAGCAGGTCCGGCTCGGCGCCGATGGCGGCCTTCACGCCGCCGAAGTAGAAATGGCCGTCCAGCATGGCGTCCTGGAGCTGGCTGCGCTGTTTTTTCAGTTTCCGGGTGGCCGGGTGGCCGGTGAGGTCCATCAGGCGCTGGATGAAGGCGTCGCTGGCCTCCAGGCCGGTGAGGCGGTCGAACAGGGTGTAGTCCACGCCGGTCTTGGCCTTCAGGGCCTCCGCCGCGCCGCGCATGGATTCGCCCACCACCAGGGTGTGGCAGGAGCGGCCCATGGCCCGGATTTCCTCCACCTTGGTGCCGCCCAGGGTGTGGGGGACGAAGGTTTCAGGAATATGCCCGTCCAGGGAGCCGGACAGGTCCGGCAGGATGATGGGCTGGAGGTTGAAGCTCTCGACGATGTCGCGGATTTCCTCGATGTCTCCCGGCGTCAGGTGGCAGTTGGCGAGGATGTTCACCTGGGTGGGCAGGCGCTCGCTGGACGACTCGGCGAGGCGCTCCACCATGGCGCTCACCGCCGCGGCCCAGCCGGTTTCCAGGCTGCCCACGTAGTCCGGGGTGGAGGCGTAGACCACTTCCATCCCTTCCCACTCCGGGTGCTTGTCCCGCATCAGCTTGAGGTAGCCTTCCACGTCGTCGCCCTTGGTTTCGGTCAACCCGGTGGAAGCCAGCCCCAGCAGGGCCGGCTTGGCGCGCTTGTAGATGTTGTCCACCGCCTGCTCGATGTTCTCCAGCCCGCCGAGGATAGTGCTCACTTCGTTCATGGCGGTGGTCTGGAGGGGAATGGTTTCCTTGAAGTGGCGCACGTACACCACCAGCCCGAAAGCCGTGCAGCCCTGGGAACCGTGTAGCACCGGCATCGCCCGGTCCACGCCGAGGTAGGCCAGGGCGGCGCCGATGGGGGCGCTCATCTTGAGCGGGTTGACGGTGCAGGCTTTTTTGGTCGAGGTTACTGTTGCCATCTTGATTCCTTTGTTAGCGGGTTGCTAGTTGCGGGTAGCTAGTAGCTCAAGAAGTCGCGCTTCGCGCACCTTAAAGCTACAAGCAACCAGCTACAGGCTACCCGCTCATCCCTTCCCACGGCGCGGGACGCTTCACCTGCTCCCACACCGGGTTGCTGATGGACTTGTGGATTTCCTGCACCAGGGTGACGAAGCCCGCGTAGCCGGCGTAGGCGTGGTGGCGCTCCTGGTTCACGTCCAGCCAGGGGGTCTTGGCCTTGAGGGCGACGAACTGGGAGCGGGGGCCGGAGAGCATGATGTCCGCCTCGCTGGCCTTGAGCATGCGGTACATCTCCCGGGGGGGCAGTTCGTCGAACATGTGGGCGTCGGTGCCCATGATCTCGATCACCCGCTCCCGGTCCTCTTTGGTGGACTTGCGCATGGAAGTGCCCACTACCTCCATGCCCGCCTCCTGGAGCGCGGACACCACGGACCAGGACTTCACGCCGCCGGTGAACAGCAGCACTTTTTTGCTTTTCAGCGCTTCGCGATAGGGTTCGATTTGCGCCCACACGCGGGCCTCTTCCTGGGCGATGAGGGCTTCGGTGCGCTCCAGCAGTTCCTCCGGCGCGCCCTTCTGCACCAGCAGCTTGGCGATCTGGCGCAGGGCTTCGGAGGTGTCGGAAATGCCGTAGAAGGAGCCCTCGAAATAGGGGATGGCGTAACGCTCTTCCAGCTTGCGCGCCACGTTGATCATGGCCTTGGAGCACACCATCATCGCGGCCTTGGCGCGATGGGCGCAGGCGATGTCGTTGTAGCGGGCGTCGCCGGAGATGTTGGCCAGGACGCGGATGCCCAGGGCGTCCAGTAACGGCTTCACCGCCCAGAAATCGCCGGCCACGTTGTACTCGGCGATCACCGCGATGTCGTAGGGAGTGGTGGTTTCCGGCTCCACCGTGCCGATGACGTAATCCAGCAGCGCTTCCCCGGCCAGCTTGGCGCCCAGGTTCTTGCTGCCGACGAAGCCGGGGATGTTCACCGGGATGACGGGTTTATTGAACTTCTCCCGGGCCGCCTTGCACACCGCCTCGATGTCGTCGCCGATCATGGCCGGGACGCAGGTCTGGTAGACGAACACCGCCGGGGGGTCGTACTTCTCGATCACTTCGCGGATGGCGCGGAACAGCTTCTTCTCGCCGCCGTAGATCACGTCCAGCTCGCTCATGTCGGTGGTGAAGCCGGTGCGGAACAGGGTAGGGCCGGAGGACGGCGTGTTGCGGTTGTCCCAGGAGTTGCCCTCGCAGGCGATGGGGCCGTGGACCAGGTGGGCCACGTCGGTGATGGGCTGGAGGGAAATCTTGGCGCCGTCGAAGGCGCAGCCCCCCGCCGCCGCACCCGGCGTCAACGCCTTGCCGCAACCCTTCTTGCGCTCCTTGCCGTCCTTGCCCTGGTTCTTGGCGCAGGCCGGCTCTTCCATCACGCTGGCGACTTTGTCCTTCAATGCGCTCATTGCGACAATCCCGACAAATGGTTTTCCTTGCCGGGTACTTTGCAAATCCCGTGCCACGACGTCGAACAGCTGTAAGTCTTTACGGAAGCTAGGATTTCACCGGGACTCCCCTTCCGCCCCGGTGCACCATGTCAGTGCGGCTTGTCCGGTTTGCGACATTCGTGCCGCCAGGCCTGAAGGGAAGCGATGAAGACCCCGTTCACGGCCCCCCTGGCCGAGGAGCGCCCCCCGCTTTCAAAATTGGGCCTATAGTGTAGGGCACGGGGCCGCAAGCCCTTCAAGCAGCTGGAAACGCCGCCCGACTTGTGTCACGATGCATTGGGCACGTTAAATTGGGCTTTGCCGGAAGCCGAAAACAATATCGCCAACCGAAGGAGAGAGCACTATGAAAACAATGAAAATCAGCCTTGCCATTCTGTTCGCCACCGTCGTTGCCCAGTCCGCCTGGGCGGGAACCGTGGAGATTTCCGGCGGCACCGTGCCCTACAAGGCCGCCGTCGAGCCGCGGCTCGCCGCCCTCAAGACGGCCACCGGGGTGGAAATCAAATTCAATGGCGTGGGTACCGGCAACGGCATGGTGGCCCTGATCGAAGGCAAAGTGCCGGTGGCCGCCGTGGGTGACGTGCTGAAAGAAGGCGTCGAGGCCGGCAAGAAAGCCGCCAAGAACCAGGGCAAGGACCTCAAGATTCCGGGCAACCTGGTCTATTTCCCGATCGGCGTGGACGAAATGCAGGTGATCGTGCACAAGAGCAACCCGGTCACCAGCCTGTCCAAGGCCCAGCTGAAGGACATCGCCACCGGCAAGATCACCAACTGGAAGGCGGTGGGCGGCCCCGACCTGCCGATCAAGGTAATCGTCACCAAGCCCGGCCTGGCCCCCGGCCTGTTCTTCCAGAAAGTCATCATGGACGGCGCCCCCTACGTGGAAGGCTATACCGCGGTGCAATCCCCCAAGGAAGTCGTCACCTGGGTGTCCCGCTCCCCCGGCGGCATCGGCGGCGCCGCCACCATCCACCTGCAGGCCGACCCGGGCGACACCAAAGCCGTCAAGGCCCCGAAGCTGTCCCGTCCCCTGGGCCTGGTGACCGTCGGCCAGCCCACCGGCGACGTCAAGAAAGTGGTCGATTTCCTCAAGACCAAATAAGCCCACGAGGGGGCCGCGCACCGCGCCGCCCCCTTTGATAACAATGGAGCCAGGGAGGAAGTGCGGCATGTTCAGCAACATCAATATCAGCACCCGGCTGATGATCCTCACCGGCAGCCTGCTCGCGCTGCTGGCCGTGGTCGGGTTCATGGGGGTAAAGGGCGTCACCGGCACCAGCCAGGGATTACGCACCGTCTATGAGAAAAACACCGTTCCCCTGGTGCAGTTGGGGGAAGTCCTCGACGTGGTCTATCACTCGCGGGCACTGGTCATCACCGGCATGGGGGCCGACAGTTCCAGCGCAGCCGACGTGCATTTCAAGCAAGTGGGCACCATCAACGACGAATTGACCAAAACCTGGGACGCCTACAAGACGTCCCTGGTGGCCGACGACGCGAAATCCCAGGCCGCCACCTTTGAGCAGGCTTGGCAGGCTTACGCCGAATCGGGAAACAAGACCATCGAACTGGCCCGCAGCGGCGATTACGAAACCGCCGCCAGCTACATGAAAAACGAGTCGGCGCAGGCGTTCGACGCCGCACGGGAGGCGCTGCTGAACGTCATGCGCTTCGAAAAGGAGCGGGCCAAGACCGCCTTCGACAGCACCGACAAGGCCAACACCGTCCTCAAGACCGCCGTGCTGATCACGCTGCTGGTGGGCCTCGCCCTGGGGGGATGGCAGTCCTACGCCACCATCCACTCCATCGCCCGCCCCTTGGGGTTGATGCAGGCCACCATCAGCGAGGTGGAAAAGACCTCCGACTTCTCCAAGCGCGTGCCCGTCTCCAGTTCCGACGAAGTGGGCCAGGCCGCCAAATCCTTCAACGAACTGATGGGCGTACTGCAGCAGTCCTTCACCCTCATGCTGAGCCACTGCGCCGATGTTTCGGAAGCGGCCCACCGGCTCTCTTCCGGCGCCGAGGAGGTGGCCTCCAGTTCCGAGCAGGAAAGCGAGGACGCCTCCGCCATGGCGGCGACGGTGCAAGAAGTCACCGTCAGCGTCAGCCACATTTCCGAAAGCGCCCGGGAGGCCCTGAGCATTTCCAACCAGTCGGGGGAACTCTCGGTCCAGGGGGGCGAAATCATCCACAAGGCGGCCACGGAAATGACGCAGATCGCCGAAACCGTGCGCAGCACCTCCCACACCATCGAGGAACTGGGGGAGCAATCCAACCAGATTTCCAGCATCGTCCAGGTCATCAAGGACGTGGCCGACCAGACCAACCTCCTGGCCCTCAACGCCGCCATCGAGGCCGCCCGGGCCGGCGAGCAGGGGCGCGGCTTCGCGGTGGTGGCGGACGAGGTGCGCAAACTGGCCGAACGCACCACCAAGGCCACCGAGGAAATCACCCACATGATCAGCTCCATCCAGACCAGCGCCCAAACCGCCGTCGGGGCCATGAGCAAGGCGGTGGATCAGGTGGACGGCGGCGTCGCCCTGGCAAACCAGGCTGGAAACGCCATCAATCAGATCCGGGACGGCGCCAACCAGGTGATCCAGGTGGTGAACGACATTTCCGTCGCCCTGGCCGAGCAGAGCACCGCCAGCAACGATCTAGCCGGCCACGTGGAGAAAGTGGCGCAGCTCACGGAAAGGAACAGCATCTCCGCCAGCGAATCGGCCCGGGAAGCCCAGCACCTGGACGAACTGGCCTCCAGCATGCGGGAAACGGTGGGCCGCTTCAAAATCTGACCCTGGGGGGCGCGTCCTGCGCCCCCTTATCAACCTATTAGCAGGCAGCCGGGCCGTCGGGCTGAATCGTAGGTTGGGCACAAGTGCCCAACACATTGGCGATCCGTCGGGCATGTATGCCCGACCTACAACAGTCTTAAGCCCCCATCGGGTCCGCGCCGATGGTTCCCCGCAGGCTCTCCAGGTATTCGCTTCCCTTCACCCGCTCCAGCTTGGCCCGGGCCGCTGCCAGCCGCTGCGGAATGTCCAGGCGGGCCGCCATGTCCTGGTGGCTGGTGCGCTGGGCGAAGGCTTCCAGGTAGGCCACGTGGCGCTGCCACAGGCGGATGTCGCGGGCCTGCTTGGTTTCCAGGCGCTGCCGGTACCAGTCGGAGGCCAGCAGGGAGTCCCGGGTGAACAGGGCGCGGATGTCCGGGTGGTGGACGTCCTTCCCGTCGTAACTGCCGCTGGCCATGATGTGCAGCAGGGCCTTGAGGGGCGGGCAGGCGTCTTCCACGCTGCCGTCCTCCAGGTAGCAGGCGGCCACCCGCTGCTGGGCTTCGACGATGTTTTCCACCCCGTCGGCGAACACTCCCAGGTCCTGCTTTTCCGGGCGCAGGATGTGCTCGGGAAACACCGCCATGGGGGTGTCGAAAATCTTGCCCAGGAAACCGTGGACGAAGCGCTCGGTGATGCGGTAGCCCAGGCGGCTGGCCTGGATCAGGCGGCCCTCGAAGCTGAAGTCCTCCACCTTTTCCAGGTAACCGTGCTCGATCAAGAGGCGCGGGTCCCGCTCCACCGGGGCCAGGCGGGACCAGATTTCCGGCACCAGCAGGCTGATGTCGTGGTCCACCCGGAACTTGGGGCCGATCCAGCCGGCGGCGGTGGAGTAGCCGGCGTAACCGGTAAGGATGAAGGACACCAGGGCGTTGTTGAGGTCCGCCGTGGGCCGCAGGGCGTTGAACGGCCCCTTGGTCAGCGCCCCTTCCGACCCCGCTCCGGTGGTGGAGGGGGACTTGCCGGTGAGGCTGCAGATGAAATCCATGAACAGCTCGGGCAGTTCCTGGTAGTGGATCGGGTTGTACACCGCCAGGGGGCGGATGCCCGGTTCCGGCGGATTGTTGCGCCGCCCCACCAGGACGGCGTTCACCGGCTCCACCACCGGCTGGTCCAGGGGCACCCGGCGCTTGAAGCGGGCGCCGATTTCGGCGGCGTAGCGGCGCAGGGGGTTGCCCAGGTCCGGCCGCAGTTGCAGGTAGCGGGGGTTCTTGCTGGGCTTGCCGTCGACGATTCGCGGATGGGCCGACGACACCACGTAGCCCCCCTCCTTGTGGGCCGCGCCCAGCATGGCGCGCATGGGCTCGGTGTAGAGGCCGAAGCCCACCACGTCCTCGACGATGTCCCGCAGGGCCTCGCCGGTGAGGGGCTCGTAGTTGGCCATGAAGTTGTCCCGGCGCGCCATGTCCGCCTCGGTCTGCTTGTCGAAGCCGCGGTGGACCGCGTCGTCCGGCCGCTGGAACAGGCGGGATTCGCAGTTGCGCACCAGCTTCACCGACGGGTCGGCGCTCTTGGGGGAAAGGTTGGGCAGCATCTCGGCGGGCACCACCACCGAGGCGCTGATGTCGTCCTCCATCTGCACCTTGTCGGCGGCGATGAAGTCCTGGCGCAGCTTGAACACGCGCCAGGCGCCGTTCTCCTCGAAGCCCAGCCGCAGGTAGGAGGCCACCAGCTTGCGCTCGCCGAGCTTGAGTTCATGGCCGGGCTGGCCGTTGACGAAGTCCACCGACAGGTACTTGCGCCAGTCGTCGCCCCATTCCGGGCTGTACATGCGCTTGATGATGAACACCAGGGCCAGGATGCGGTTGGGGATGCCGTCCAGCCAGGCGTTGTACTGGGCGGTGTAGGAGGGCGACGGGGTCAGCACCTTGATCACCGAACCCAGGCTGCGCTCCAGGCTCAGGAGCTTGCGGCTCGGGTCCCGGTCCTCGCGCTCGAAGCCGGGCTGGTAGCGGTCGGAATAGTCGCCCTTGAAAATGGCCTCCACCTGGCCCAAATCCTTCTCCAGGTCGGCCACGAACAGGGGACCGTAGATCACCGCGTCGGTGAGGGATTTGGAAATCTCCGACTTGCCGCCGCCGGAAACGGTGCAGGGCTTGTGGCAGAAGGTGCCTTCCGGGTCGGTGCCGATCAGGCGCCAGGACGGCGCGCCGGGGTGCTTCTGCATCTCGACCTTGTAGCCGCTGGGCTGGACGTAGATTTTGCCCGGCCGCAGCTTGATGGTCCGGGGCTCCCCGTCCTTCAGCCAGGTGATGGTCTGGCGGTGCAGGTCCATGCGCAGGTCCTGGGGCACGTACACCACGTCGGGATACTGCCGGTCGATGCCGTAGCCCTCGGGCTGCACGTCCATCAGTTCGCCGTAGCGGGCCACGGTGTCCTCGAAGCTGTAGCCCGCGGGGCGGCTGCGGCTGTCGGCGCCGTACTCTTCCCCGTGGTTGCGCCGGGGGAAGGCCAGGGCGCCGCCGGCGTGCTCCTCCTCCGCCAGGCCGAAGAGGTTGGCGGCGTAGCTGATCTGGGTTTTGACTTCCTTCTTGCAGTAGCCGTAATAGTTGTCGGCGATGATGGTGACGATCACTCCGCGCTCGTCCCGGGCGGTGATCTTGAAGGCGGCGCCATCGTTGTACAGCTCCCCCTCGTCCTGCCAGCACATGCCGTCCGCCTGCTGGCGGGGGGTGGCCTCGTCGTGGCGGGGAAGGCCCAGTTCCTTCTTGGTGAAGCGCACCAGGTGGGGCGCCAGGATGACGCAGCCGCTGTGGCCGCACCAGTGCTCCGCGTCCAGGCCGGCGTCCTTGGAGGACAGGAAAGGGTTGCCGCCGTTGCCGAAGATGCTCTCGACGAAATCCAGGTTGCTCACCAGGCTACCGGGGGCGAAGAAGCGGATTTCCATGTTCTTTTCCGGCTCCACGCCGGGGATTTCCGGGCACACCACGGGGCGCAGGAGCAGGGAGACGAAGGTCTTGGCCTCCTGCTCCTGGCCGGCGGTGAAGGGCAGGCGCTGGAGGTGTTCCGGCGGGTTGAGGGCCTCTTGCAGCAGGCGGGCGAAGGCCTGCTTGGGCACCGCCTTCTTGTCGCCGGGGACCGGCAGGCCCCCTTCGGCGATGTGGAACGAGCCCTTGGTGGTGCGCCGGTCGCTGGCCGGGTTGTGCAGCACACCGTTGCGGATGCGGTAGCTCTCCACGTACTCGCTGGTGAACACATCCCCCTTCACCGGCAGGGAAAGCTCCCGGGCCACGCCCGGGCGGTCCAGGATCACGGTGTTCTCGGGCAGGCGGGGCATGGGGCTGACGCAGGCGTCGGCCAGGTAAGCATCGAGGAAAGCCTGGATGCGGGCGTCCGGCGGGCACAGATAGCCGGTGAGCAGGCGGGAGCGCTCCCGGTAGCTCTTGAGCAGATCGTCCGCCACCTCCAGAAAATCGCTGCCAACCCCCTCGTGGCAGGTGGGCAGACCGGAGGAGGAAAGCTTCAGGTTGATGTAGAGCTGGAGCTGCTCCCGGGTTTCCTGCGTATCGTCGGGTCCGTAGTTCTGATTCGAATGCATGTCGGTCCTAAGCGTGTGTTTTTTTGTTCCTGCGCCGTCCAGGAATTGCCCCTATTTTACCCCGAAAACGAAAATGCCAAAAAACAGCGCATATTCAATATATTGCGCGTAACATTCCGGCGTTTCGGCCATGCTCTATAGTGAAACCTCCATCCCCTGGAAAAAGCCCGGAACATGCTTGAAACCCGCTCGAAACACGCCGCCGCCCTTGTAGCGCAGGCGACCCCGCCTGCATTGCCCGCCGGAAGACGGGCCTGCGGCCCGATGCAGGCGAGGTCGCCTGCGCTACGACCGCGTGCCTTGCCTTTTCCCATCCGCCTCGCCCTGGCCGCCGTCGCCCTGCATCTTTCCGGCGCCGCAGCCGGCGACACGCCACCCCCCAAAGGAGGTTCCGCCATGACCCTCACCCTCGCCTCCCCCGCCTTCGAGCCCAACGGCCCCATCCCCGCCCGCCACACCTGCGACGGCCAGGACCTCTCCCCCGCCCTGTCCTGGTCCAACCTGCCGGCGGGAACGAAAAGCCTGGCCCTGATCGTGGACGACCCCGACGCCCCGGACCCCGCCGCCCCCAAAACCACCTGGGTCCACTGGGTGCTGTACAACCTGCCCCCCACCGCCGCCGGCCTGCCCGAAGGCGTGGCACCCAACGCCCTGCCCCCCGGCACCCTCCAAGGCACCAACGACTGGCACCGCACCGGCTACGGCGGCCCCTGCCCGCCCATCGGCACCCACCGCTACTTCCACAAGCTCTACGCCCTGGACACGGTGCTGCCGGACCTCAAGCACCCGACCAAGGCGGCCCTGGAGAAGGCGATGCTGGGGCATATCCTGGGCAAGGGGGAATTGGTGGGGAAATATCAGAAGAAGCGGTAAAATCCGAAAGCTCTGCCTTGGCAAACCACCAAGACTACCGCTAGGAGGCATTCATGGGACGCATGTTCAATCCCCCTCACCCCGGCGAAATCCTGCGAGAATTCCTGCCGGACGGCATGACCATCGAGCAAGCCGCCAAGCGCCTCGGCGCGTCCCGCGGGCAGCTTTCCCACCTCCTCAACGGCCGCTCGGCGATCACCGCCATCCGCATCGGTCTGCTGACCGGCACCACGGATTTTATGGCCGAACGCACCGCCCCACCGCTCAAGGACAAACCCTCCAACTGCCGCCGCCCCGAACATCGCGTTTAAACCGGATACAGACTCATGCCTACGGTCAACATTTCGAAAGCAAAGGCCAACCTATCGGGATTGGTGAAACAGGTCGAATCAGGAGAAGTTCGGGAAATCCTCATCACCCGGAACGGCAAGCCCGTCGCCAAGTTGGTGCGGCTCAGTGAAACACCTGCTGGCAAACGCCTTGGCGTTGCTAAAGGCCAGTTTGAAGTGCCGGACGATATTGACATGCCGACGACGCAAGAAAATCAACCCTGGCCACTGAACAATTGAAAATTGTTGCAACTTACTGAATTAACATCGCATGATATTTATCACCGTTATTCACGGAACTTCTCATGCGCCCGTCTCTCTTATTGATTGCGCGAACCTGTAACCATATTTCAGTTACAATTGGCAAATTTTTCGGCTAATATACGATGGCAAAGCACCGCAAAGCCTTGGACAAATTGTGCGCGAAGCCGCCGTCCGCCGATATCAAATGGGACGACCTTAAAAGTGTGTTGGAGCATTTGGGTTATGAAATGCTTAAGGGTAGTGGCTCACGCAGGAAGTTTTACCATAAAGGGAAGGACGCCTTGATATGTTTGCATGCTCCCCATCCATCACCTGACGTGGACAAAGGTTGCATCGTGGATGTGATTGAACATCTGAAGGCTTATGGATTTATCTAGAGGACAACGTGGATATTCTCAAGTACAAGGGCTATGAAGGTACAGCTGAATTGAATATGTCTCGACAGGTGTGTCGTGGGAAAATTCTGTTTATTAATGACCTAGTGACGTATGAGGCTGCGTCACCATCAGGGTTACAAAAAGAATTTGAGGCGGCAGTTGATGATTACATTGACACCTGCGCTCAACTCGGCAGGGAACCGCAAAAGTCGCTGAAAGGGCAATTTAATGTTCGCATCCCTCCTGATCTGCACAAAGCAGTTGCTTTGCGAGCGCTAGAGGACAACGTATCTCTCAATGATGTCGTGGTACGCGCGTTGGATGCTTTTGTAAATATTCGTGCCGATGTTAACCATAACATTCGAGTAACGTTTGATCTTACAAGAGAACCAATGCAAACACTCGTATCGAGTGCATCAGTACCATCGCAATGGGGAACCGCGCATGTCGTCCACTGATAACAATATCGCTGCTATACCGTTAGCATTCGAGCCATTGTCTATGCGCGAGCTTGCTGCTGTTCTAGTAAAGCATTATGGAATTCACGAAGGACGGTTTGATTTAGCTATAGAGTTCCAGATAGGTGTTGGGGGGGTTGGCCCAGACCCTGAAAACCGTTTGCCGGGAGCAATGATAGGCGTTCATAAAGTGGGTTTAATGCCTTCAAAAGCCGATGGCCCCACAACTGTAGATGCTGCGGAAGTCAATCCCGCCAAGAAAAAGGCGCCTAAATAAAGAGGTGGAAACGTAGCTTTCTCGTCTAGACATCTACGTTCGTTCACGAGGCCTCCATGGCTACATATATCATTGACTACGATTTAAACCGCCCTGGACAGAATTACACCGAACTCTTTGAGGCCATAAAAGCGCTCGGCCCATGGTGGCACTGTTTGGATTCTACGTGGATTGTTAAATCGAACCTTACAGCCGTTCAAATTCGAGATGCCGTCTCGTCTCGTATAGACAGAAATGATCGACTCCTGGTTGCTGAATTGTCTGGCCAGGCAGCATGGGTAGGGTTTAACGACGAATGTTCGTCTTGGCTTAAGAACAACCTCTAGTGTTCTTAAGAACAATTAAAAGTCAGTTTCTACCTACTTTTCACGCTACCCGCTTAAGCCAAATCTCAACAACCTGCCCCGCCGCAGCCAGCATATTTATCAGCGTGTCCACCGAGAATAGCTCGATCTTGCCGCGCATCAAATCCGACACCCGTGGCTGGGTTACGCCCAGCCGCTGAGCCGCTTCGGCCTGGGTCAGGTTGTTGGCGGTGACGTATTCCTGGACTGCCATCATCAGGGCCGAGCGGACTTTCATGTTGGCGGCTTCCTGGGGGGTGTTTTCGATGGCTTCCCATACGCTGTCGAATCGTTGCTTGCTCATTTTACGTTCCTCATCAGTTCCTTGTAGCGCTCGCCGGCGAGTTTCAGGTCGGCCTGTGATGTCTTTTCGGTTTTCTTCTGGAAGCAGTGCAGGACATACACGGCGTCCTTGAGCTTGGCCAGGTAGATAACCCGGAATGCCCCGGCGGCATCCTTGATGCGGATTTCCTTGACGCCGGCGCCGATGGTTTTCATCGGCTTCCAGTCGTCGGGTTCCAGCCCATGTTGCACCCGGTCCAGTTGATGGCCGGCTTCCCGGCGGGCCTCTTGGGGAAACTCGCGCAGTTCGTCGAGGGAGTCGCCGAGAAATTCGATGGGCTTGGGGTGGGCTTGCATCATAAGCCGAGTATACAAATATTTGTATAAATCACAAGCGTGAAGAATGGGATAGCTTCTGGGGAACTGGGGAACGGCGATCCCTCACCCCAACCCCTCTCCCAGAGGGAGAGGGGCTTTCGTGGTGGGATGGGGGTTGGAGAAACCCACAAAAAAGCCCCCGTCTCCGGGGGCAACTTACGCAAACCGCTCTTTCTTACTGGCTTGTAAGACCAATGGGCGGGTGGCCGGCGGGCTTTCGGTGAACTGAAAGCTGCCGGCCACCCGCTTCGTGCTACAGGCTTCTTACCGCACCATGTCGAAGTCGACGCTGTCGCGGCTGTCGTCGTCCAGGGCATCGAAGATCTCGTCCAGCACCTTCACCAGGACGTTCAGGCTGCCCTGATAACCCCAGATGGGGAAGCGGTGGTGGTGGTGGCGGTCGAAGATCGGGAAGCCGATGCGGATCAGGGGCACGTCGCAGTCCCGCTCCAGCAGCTTGCCGTGGGTGTTGCCGATGAGGAACTCCACGGGTTCGGTGGCCAGGAGGGAGCGCATGTGCCACAGGTCCTTGCCGGGGTACAGCTTGGCTTCCTTGCCGAAGGGGCTGGCGTCCAGCATCTTCTGCATCTTGTCTTCCCAACCCTTGGGGGCGTTGGAGCAGACGATGTGCACCGGCTCGGCGCCCATTTCCAGCAGGAAGGCGGTGAGGCCCATGGCCATGTCCGGGTCGCCGAACAGGGCGAACTTCTTGCCGTGCAGGTAGGCTTGGGAGTCGGCCATGGCGTCCACCAGGCGGCCCCGTTCCAGTTCCAGTTCGGCGGGAATGGGCTTGCCGGTGATGCGGGACACTTCCATCAGGAAGGCGTCGGTGGCGGTCACGCCGATGGGGCAGTTGAGCTCCACCACTTCCTGGCCGGTAGTGGCCGCGAACTCCAGGGTCTTCGCCACGGAGATGCTTTGCATGCCAATGGTGGCTTTGGCGTTGAGGGCTTCCTTGGTGGCTTCCAGGGTGGTGCCGCCGGCGTACATGTTGAATTCGCCGTTGGTGGGCGTATCGAACACGTCGCTGGCGTCGGACAGGATGGTGTAGTCCACGCCCATCAGGCCCAGCATGCGCTTCAGCTCGCGGTTGTTGCCGACGCAGTAGCCGTCGAAGCCGCCGAGGATGTTGACGCTGTTGTTGGCCTTGCGCTCTTTCCCGGTCCAGAAGTGGGTCAGGATGCCCTTCATCATGTTGTCGTAGCCGGTGATGTGGCTGCCGACGAAGGAGGGGGTGTGGGCGAAGGGCACGTCGAAGGATTCGGGAATCACTTCCTTCTGCTTGGCGGTCTTGATGAAGCTGTCCAGGTCGTCGCCGATCACTTCCGCCATGCAGGTGGTGCTCACCGCGATCATCTTCGGCTTGTACAGGGCGTAGGCGTTGGACAGGCCGTCCACCATGTTGTTGAGGCCGCCGAACACCGCGGCGTCTTCGGTCATGGAGTCGGACACGCAGGAGCTGGGCTCTTTGAAGTGGCGGTTGAAGTGGCTGCGGAAGTAGGCCACGCAGCCTTGCGAGCCGTGCACGTAGGGCAGGGTGCTCTCGAAGCCGGCGGCGGCGAGAACGGCGCCCAGGGGCTGGCAGGCCTTGGCGGGGTTGATGGTGAGGGCTTCGCGCTTGAAGTTGATCTCGCGGTATTCCCAGCTCTTGGTCCAGTCTTCGACCTCTTTGACCTTGGCGTCGGGCACGGCGTCTTCAAACACCTTCTTGCCTTCCATCAGGGACTGGTACTCCGGCTCTTTGAAGAGACGGTTATGGTCGAGAACGCTCGCTGCATTCTGAGGCATGATGAATCTCCTTTCATAGACGGGTTGGACTCTTGCGTCCGCCCGCCGGGTTGGCGGGGTGCGTCAGGCTTTCAGTCCTAGGCGCAACCCCGCACCGATAGTGCTTACTTCTTCCACGGGGCCTTGGTCATTCCCCACACCGGGCTGTTGATGGCCATGTCCATGTCGCGGGCGAAAATGGCGAAGCCGTCGTAGCCGTGGTAGGGGCCGGAGTAGTCCCAGGAGTGCATCTGGCGGAAGGGGATGCCCATCTTCTGGAAGATGTACTTTTCCTTCACGCCGGAGCCCACCAGGTCGGGCTGGAGCTTCTCGGCGAACTTCTCGAACTCGAAGCCGGTGACGTCGTCGTAGATCAGCGTGCCGTCTTTGACGTAGTGGGTGGTGCGCTGGTAGTCGTCGCCGTGGGCGAATTCGTAACCGGCACCGACCACTTCCATGCCCAGGTCTTCATAGGCACCCACCACGTGCCGGGGACGCAGGCCGCCGACGTAGAGCATCACGGTCTTCTTGTCCAAACGCGGCTTGTACTTGGCAACCACCGCATCCACCATGGGCTGGTACTTGGCGATGACCTTCTCGGCGCCTTCCTTGATCTTGTCGTCGAAGTGGCTGGCGATTTCGCGCAAGCTGGCGGCGATCTTGGTGGGGCCGAAGAAGTTGTACTCCACCCAGGGAATACCGTACTTCTCTTCCATGTGGCGGGAGATGTAGTTCATGGAGCGGTAGCAGTGCAGGAGGTTGAGCTTGACCTTGGGGGTCTTCTCCATCTCCTTCAGGGTGCCGTCGCCGGACCACTGGGCCACCACGCGCAGGCCCATCTCTTCCAGCAGGATGCGGGAAGACCAGGCGTCGCCGCCGATGTTGTAGTCGCCGATGATGGCCACGTCGTAGGGACCGGTCTCATGGGTGGATTCGGCTTTGTCCAGCACCCAGTCGCGCACCTGGTCGTTGGCGATGTGGTGGCCGAGGGATTGGGACACCCCGCGGAAGCCTTCGCAACGCACCGGAACGATGGTCTTGCCGATTTCCTTGGTCTTGCGCTTGGCAACCGCCTCGATGTCGTCGCCGATCAGGCCGATGGGGCACTCGGATTGGATGGACAAGCCGTTGGCCAGGGGGAACAGGGTGACGATCTCGTCGATCATCTTGTCCAGCTTCTTGTCGCCGCCGAACACGATGTCCTTTTCCTGGAAATCGGACGTGATCTGCATACCGACGAAGCTGTTCACCCCGGTGGTGCCGCCGTAGTAGTTGCGGCGGGTGCCCCAGGAATACTGGCCGCAGCCCACGGGACCGTGGGAGATGTGGACCATGTCCTTGATGGGGCCCCACACCACGCCCTTGGAACCGGCGTAGGCGCAACCGCGGATGGTCATCACACCCGGCAGCGACTTGATGTTGGATTTCACGCCGCAATCGGGCTTGCCTTCCTCATACACGTTGAGGTGCTTGGCCCGCTTTTTGGCAGCCTTTTCCGGATACACCGCGAGCACTTCCTGAATCAGCTCTTGGTTCCGGGTCTTGACGTCTGCACTCATGTCTAAACTCCTTCGGTTCGGCGGGTTGCGCCTTACGGCAACCCGCCCTACACAATTACGCCGCGGAGGCAGCCTTGCCGATGATGGACTCGTCTTCCTTCTGCATGATGCCGAACTCGAGCAGCAGGTCTTCCAGCTCTTCCATGGTGATGGGGGTCGGAATCGTGCCATTGCCTGCATTGGCGTGGATCTTGCCGGCCAGCTGGCGGTACTCTTCGGCCTGCTTGGAGGCAGGATCGTATTCCAGCACGGTCATGCGGCGCAGTTCGGCGTGTTGCACGGTGTTGTCGCGGGGAACGAAGTGGATCAGCTTGGTGCCCAGGCGAGTGGCCAGGGCGTCGGCCAGTTCCCATTCCTTGTCGGTCTGACGCTCGTTGCAGATCAGGCCGCCCAGACGCACGCCACCGGCGTTGGCGTACTTCAGAATGCCCTTGGAGATGTTGTTGGCGGCGTACATGGCCATCATCTCGCCGGACATCACGATGTAGATTTCCTGGGCCTTGTTCTCGCGGATGGGCATGGCGAAGCCGCCGCACACCACGTCGCCGAGCACGTCGTAGGAGACGTAGTCCACGCCGTCGTAAGCACCGTTCTCTTCCAGGAAGTTGATGGCGGTAATCACGCCGCGGCCGGCGCAGCCCACGCCGGGCTCAGGACCGCCGGATTCCACGCAACGGATGTCGCGGTAGCCGACGCGGAGCACGTCTTCCAGCTCCAGGTCTTCCACGGAACCGGCTTCGGCAGCCAGGGACAACACGGTGTCCTGGGCCTTGGCGTGCAGGATCAGGCGGGTGGAGTCGGCCTTGGGGTCGCAGCCGACGATCAGGATTTTCTGGCCCATTTCGGCCAGAGCCGCCAGGGTGTTTTGGGAAGTGGTGGATTTACCGATACCGCCTTTGCCGTAGAAAGCAATCTGCCTCAAGCCACTCATGTCAATCTCCTTTCAGGTTTCGGACGTTGCAAACTGGGACCAAATCGCTTTGGTTGCCTCCCTTTCTGCAACGACCGTGCCAGCCCGGAAAAAACAGACTAACACCTTGAATTGACGTGACTTAAAATTTTTCCGACGGATTTTACGCAGCTGTCGCAAAGGCGACAAAACCCTGACGGCTGTAGGAAAAAGGCCACGTCCCCATTTTTCCGACAAAAACAAATTTCCCTTTAAAAACAATACAAACAAACCGGGAATAGTTATTGCTCCCGTAGGGTTATGGAACAAGAAACGGGCCAGCCTGCCTTCGCGGGACACAGCACCAACCTGGTAGGCATCCCCACCGGGCTCCTGGCCAGCGCCGCGTTCAACGACTATCCCCTGCCCCTGCGCCTCAACGGGGTACGGGAAATGAACAAGGTGCTGTTCGAGATGCTGGACCGCTCGATCTCCTCCGACGAGGCATCGGAAGCGTTCCAGAGCTACATGGGCGCCATGTTCGGCCTGGACTTGGAACAGCGGGTGAAGAAGTCCGACAGCAACCGGCGCTTCAAGAGCAGCTTCCTGCGCTTGTTGCAGGGCTGGGGTTTCGACTCCAACGGGCCGGAGGGGGCGGTGCTGAAAGGCTGGGTGGAAAGCCGCTTCGGGCTCTTCCCCATCTTTCACAAGGCGCCCCTGGTGCGCTACCCGTCAAGCGTGTGGGTGACTTACGTGGAAGAGAAGATGTCGAGCCGCTTCCACAACAACAGCATCAACCTGCAACTCGACCTGCTGTACGAATACTGCCAGTGGGCCCTGGCGCGCCACTTCGCGCCGGGCAAGAAGCACCTGACCCTGTACCGGGGGGTGAACGACTTCGACGAGCACGCCATCGTCGAGCGCCTGGACAAGAAAACGGCCGTGGTGCGGCAGAACAACTTGGTGTCCTTCACCAGCGACCGCAGCCGGGCGGACGAATTCGGCGACTGCATCCTGGAAGCCCAGGTGCCGACCGTGAAGATTCTGTTTTTCAACGCCCTGATCGCGGGCACCACCCTCAAAGGCGAGGGCGAGTACCTGGTGATCGGGGGGGATTACAAGGTGCGATTTTCGTATTTTTAAGGGGCTAGAGGCTAGGGACTAGGGGCGAGTGGAAGTGCCGCGCAAGCGCGGCGATTATCGAACCGGCGAAGCCGGACATTCACTAGCCCCCAGCCCCTGGTCCCTAGCCCCTCAACAGCAACCATTACTCAACCACTAAAGCAAGGAGCACTACCATGTCCGATTACCTCTCCTCCCCCCTCGGCAAGCTGGAAGGCGCCGAGCGCCTCCTGTCCCCGGTGTGCAAAGGCGCCACCAAGAAGGCCGGCCGTTTCGGCTTCCGCGGCGAGATCGCCCTCAAGCTGGCCGACAGCACCGTCGGCGAGAAGCGCCCCCCCGAAGTGAAGACCGACCAGGTGTTCATGACCACCGAAGGCGACAAAGTGACCCTCTACGCCTCCTACGTGGACTCCGTGGAATCCCTGGGCCTGATCGCCGACATGCTGGAGCCCTTCCTCTCCGCCGACGGCAAATACTTCGTGTGGGCCAGCAACGTGGACCTGCTGAAGAAATACCAGGTGGAACTGAAAGGCGGCACCTTCAACGTCCTGCCCCTGGACGAAGGCACCGTGTACAACGAGCTGCTGGACCTGCTGTACCTGGAAAAGGGCGACCTGAAGAAAGCCACCATGGAAGAGAAGCTCGACACCCTCACCGACACCGCCAAAAATTTCAAGGGCGGCTACCCGGCGGCCAGCTTCGAGCAGGTGGTGGCGGAAATGGGTGCGGTGAAAGTGTACGACAACCGGCCGGTCTAAAAGGCAAGGATGAAGGCGAAAGGATGAAGGATGAATAAACCCCAAACCGCGCAGCGGACATCTCTTCATCCTTCATCCCTCATCCTTCATCCTTCAGTGCGCGAACGCGCACTAGGCGCCTACCTCGGCCTCGCCTGCGGCGACGCCCTGGGCGCGACCGTGGAGTTCCTCACCGCCCGGGAGATCAAGGCCCAACTCGGCGTCCACCGGGAGCTGACCGGGGGCGGCTGGCTGCGCCTCAAACCGGGGCAGATCACCGACGACACCGAGATGTCCCTGTTTCTGGGACAGGCCATCATCGAATCCAAAGGCTGGAACCTCACCGCGGCGGCGGACGCCTTCGCCGCCTGGCTCAAATCCAAGCCGGTGGACGTGGGGGCCACCTGCCGCCGGGGCATCCGGCGCTACATGCTGCAAGGCATCGTCCACGGCCCGGAATCGGATACCGACGGGGGCAACGGCGCCGCCATGCGCAACTTGCCGGTGGCCCTGTTCACCCTGGGGGACGACGACCTGCTGGTGCGCTGCTCCCTGGAGCAGGCCCACGTCACCCATCATCACGCCCTGTCGGACGCGGGCACCCTGGCCCTGGGGCGCATGGTGCACGTGTTATTGGCGGGAGGCGGCGTAAAAGACTGCCGCCCCATCGCCAGCCGGCTGGTGGAAGACTACAAGACCTTCAAGTTCGATCCCTATCCCGGACGGGCCTCGGGCTACATCGTGGATACCATGCAGACGGTGCTGTACCACTTCTTCTACACCGACTCCTTCGAGTCCTGCGTGGTGGAAACCGTGAACCGTGGGGAGGATGCCGACACCACCGGCGCCCTGGCGGGCATGCTGGCGGGCGCCCTCTACGGCGCATCGGCCATCCCCAAGCGCTGGCTGGACAAGCTGGATTTCCACGTGGCGAAGCAGATCGAACAACAGGTAGAGGGCCTGCTGAAGCTGGCCCCAGCTACGCAATGACGGCAGCGGACTCCCATTGGGACCAATGGGTGCAGTTCTTGCGCACCGGACGGACGACGGGACCGACCGGGTCCCGGTGGCACAGCCCGGTGTTCAACACCGTGAAAACCATGGTCGAAGGCCGTCCGTACAGCTTCTCGACCACTTTTCTCTCCCCCTCCCAGTTACGGCAGGTAACGCAAACCTTCTCGTCGATTCTTTTCAGCAGCATGCCCATCCTCACTCATGAACAACCCACTTCGGAACGACTTTCCCGGATCTGCTGGGATAGTGTTTCCCCCTACGTATTTTTACCTAGGCAAGCATTGTAAACCCGGCAATTTGTCATTGCCAACAATTCATTAGCCAGGGCGCAAAAACCCCTTACCGACGAGGAAACCATGGCCAAAGTGATCTTCTACGAAAAGCCCGGCTGCGGCGGCAACGCCCGACAGAAAGCCCTGCTCACCGCCGCCGGCCACCGGCTGGAAGTGCACGACCTGCTGTCCCACCCCTGGACGGCGGGGGAACTCAAAAGCTTCTTCGGCGCCCGCCCGGTGGCCGAATGGTTCAACCGCTCCGCCCCCCGGGTGAAAAGCGGCGAGGTGGTTCCCGGGGAGCTGGACGAAATCACCGCCCTGGCCGTCCTCCTCGCCGACCCCCTCCTCATCCGCCGCCCCCTGCTGGAATCCGGCGACCGCCGGGAAACCGGCTTCGACACCGCCCTCATCGACGCTTGGCTCGGGCCGCTGCCGTCGGAAGAAGTGGGGGAAGGCTGCCCCAAAGGGCAGGAAGCGACCCCCTGCCCGATACCCATCAGATAGCCCATTCCCCCGAACGCCTTTCATGGCCTTGCTTGGCGCGCCATAGTCCATAAATACCTGATTGACCCAATGGGTATTTTTATTTACATTCCGGGCAGGCGTCCCTGGTGGCAACACCCTGTTCGCCGGGCAAAAACAATCCACAACAACGGAGACAAAAACCATGAACTTCGAGCAGGCACAAACCAAGAAAAGCCTCATCGCATCCCTTTTCGCCCTGTCCGTTCTCTTTGCCGCAGGCAACGCCCTGGCTGCGGACACCCCCACCAGCCTGGAAGGGGCCACCGTGGTGGACGCCGCCAAAGCCAAATCCCTGATGGACGGCGGCGCCAAAATGCTCGATACCCGCGTTGCCAACGAATATGCCGAAGCCCACATCAAGGGCGCCATCAACGTTCCCTACAAAGAGAAAAGCCCCAAGGCCGCCGACTTCGACGCCAGCCAGGACAGCTTCGATCTCTCCAAGGTCCCTGCCGACAAGAACGCCGCCCTCATCACCCAATGCAACGGCCCCGAGTGCTGGAAAAGCTACAAATCCGCCAAAGCGTTGGTCAAAGCCGGTTACAAGAAGATTTACTGGTTCCGTGGCGGCTTCCCCGAATGGAAAGCCAAGGGCCACCCGGTCGAGTAACCCCCAGTGCGCGCCTAGCTCAAGGTAGCGCTTGGACCCGCTCCCAGGGGCGGGTCCTGTCCCCGCAACCCAGCACCTCGACCACCGCTTCGGCCCCGAGCCGGCGTCAGGGGTACATTCCCGTTTTTACAGCGAGTAGACATGTTCAGCTTTCAATCTATCCGGGGGAAAATCATCCTCGGTGGAGGCGCCGCCAGCCTGCTGCTGCTGGTGCTTCTCCTCACCAACCTGTACAGCGTCAGGCAAGGCTCCGCTGCCCTGGCCTCGGTGTACGAACTCCAGGTGGAGCCCGCCACTGCCCTGGAAAATATCGACCGCGACCTCAAGGAAGTGCGCTTCCGTATGGCCGGGGTACTGCTCGACCAGATGCCGAGCGTAGGTTCCCGCAACCATCTCAAGGAAGTCCGCGACCATATTCCCAAGGAATGGGCCCGCTTCCGCGAGCAGACACGCGACGCGGCCTTCTCGTCCAACGCCCGGGAAGCCATCGAAAAAATCGAGAAGCATCTCACCGCACTGCCGGCGTTCTTCGATCAACTCAACCAGGCCTATGAGGTCGAAGACAAGGAAAAAATCAGCGCCCTGCTGGAAGACTCCTGGCCCTCCGTTCAAGGGGGCGTGCTCAAGCCGATCGGCGTGCTGTCCCCCGAGCAGCAGGCCGCCGTCAAGCGGACCTACGAGAAAAGCGTGGCGGACGGCAAAAAGCTCTTCTACATCGGCGTGCTGACCTTCGCCGTCAGCCTGCTCATCCTCACCCTCATCATTGGCAAAATCATGCTGGAAATCAGCAGGGGGATCAAAGCCGTCAATGCCGGCCTCACCCAGGTGGCCGAAGGCAACCTCAACGTCAGCGTGAACCTGGCGAGCCGGGACGAATTCGGCGAAATGGCACGGGCCCTGGACCGCACCGTGGCGCAAATCAAGAAAGTCATCGCCGGAGTGCAGGAACGGGCCGACCAGGCCGCCCAAGCCTCTTCCTCCCTGTCCGAGAGATTCGGCCATGTGGTCGCCGGCGGAGAAACCCGCAATGGCCGGATCATGGAGATTGCATCCACCCTGGAGGAAATCGCCACCGGCAACGGGCGCGTCGCCCAATCCGCCACCGACGCGGCCGAAGCGGTCCACCAGAACGAAGTCCATGCCCGGGAGAGCAACGCCAACATGGCCAAAAGCCTCTCCGCGACCGAGCGGGTCGTCGCCTCGGTGGAACAGTCGGCGGGAATCGTTTCCCGCCTCAACGAGTCCATTCAGCGCATCGGCCAAAGCGCCACCGTCATCAAGGAGATCGCCGACCAGACCAACCTCCTCGCTCTCAATGCCGCCATCGAAGCGGCGCGTGCCGGCGAACAAGGACGGGGGTTTGCCGTGGTGGCGGATGAGGTGCGCAAACTGGCCGAGCGGACCGGCACCAGCACCAGCGAAATCTCCGCGGTTATCGGCTCCATCCGCCAGGAAACCGATGCCGTCGTCGCCGCCATGGATGATGTGAAAAGCGCCGTGGCCGAAGGCGCCTCCTTCAGCCATTCCACCGGCGAAGCCCTGACACGGATCGTCAGCGCGGCCCAGCAAGCTACCGTGCTGGTGACCGAGATCGCGGACGCGGTACGCGAGCAATCCGCCGCCACGGAAAACGTGGCACACAACATGGACGAGGTTTCCGCCATTTCCGGGGATAACGCGATTCACCTGCACGAAGCCGGCGAAGCGGCTCAGGAGGTTTCCCGCATTGCCGGCGAACTCAACGAATTGGTGCGCCAGTTTCACATCTGACCGACAGCGACGCGGCGGTCAAACTGGCCCCGGGGCGAACAGCCTTGGGGCCTATGCTCCTTCCCCGGCCCGGGGCCTCAGTCGATGTTGAAGCAGCCGTATACCCCATCGTCCCCCAGCCACTCCAGGCTGCGCCGCAGGTAGCGCAAGGTGGCGGCATCCACGTCCCGCCACTCCAAAAAACGCACCTCGAAACCCAGCACCGGGTTGCCGCGGATTTCCACCAACGCCTCGGTGAAGGAATCCGGTATCCCGTCCTCGGGGCCGAACAGGTGGACGAACCACCGCACCTTGTCCAGGGGCGGCTTGCCGATACGGGGAGAATGCTCGTCCAGCAGCTTTTCCAGGGCCGCGGCCGGGGCGGCGGCGGCAGGGACGCCCGGGTTCTCCGGCAGATCGTGAAGAATGACGTATTGGTCCGAATCCGGCCCCGGCACGATGCTGAAGCCGCACACGGAAACCGGGCCGTTGCCGGGCCGGAAGGCGATCAAGTCCATAAGCTCCCCTTGGTGGAAATTCGTCTTCCGATGCAAATTCCGCGCCTACGGACATACACGCCCGGCAACCCATGGCCTCCGCCGCAAGTCGGGCAACTATGTCCGGCCTACGGCTGTGTCACGAACCGGACACTACCGGTAGTAACGGGGGTAGGGATGCCAGTACGGCCCCCAGAACGGATCGTAGTAGCAGGGCATGGGCGAGTATTCCCGCTTGGGCCACAACTGCAGGGCCTCGATTGCGATCCGGGGGCAGGTGCCCTCAAAGCTGCCGATCTTGCACGCCACCGGCGCCCGGACCGTTCCCGCCACGGTCATGCTGCGCCCGGCGGGATAAGCGGCGGGATCGTAGAAGCGGGGGCTGCACGCGACGAAGCGCCCGTCGGTGGCGTCCACGGCCTTGGGCTCCCCGTCCCCGTACAGGGGCCGGCTCAGGATTTCGAAGCAGGTTTCCTTCTGGGACGGCGCCACGCTGATGATCGTCCCGCCCCAGCGCACCCGCTGGCCCGTCGCCTCCTTGGCCAGGGCGGCGGATGGGGTGACGGTGGAAAACGTCCCCTGGTTGACGGGCAGAGGCGTGGTGGCGCAGGCACCGAAAAAAAGCAGGGGAACGAGGGCGTAAAAGATTCGGTTCATGGCATTCTCCCGGTCAATCCAAATTCAAACCAGCCGCTCGCCGATCCACTCCAGCACCGGCTCCAGCCGCGGCGGTATCAGCCGCCAGGCGTCGTCCAGGCTGACCCAGCGGAATTCGTGGTGCTCCGGCCGCCCCAGTTCCGGCGACACCGGCAGGCTCACCTTGCCCGCCGGGGATTCGGCCAGATAGTAGCGGGCCACTTTGCCCCCGGCGTAGGGCCCGGTTTCCCGCCATTCCCAGCCCCAGGGGAAGCGCAGGTCGGCGAGACCGGTTTCCTCTTCCACCTCACGCAGGGCCGCATCCAGGGGAGATTCCCCCGCCTCCGCCTGGCCCTTGGGAAAATCCCAGTTGCGGTAAAGCCGCAGCATCAGCAGCCGCCAGCCGTCGGGGATACGCCGCGCCACCGCCACCCCGGCCGAGAGCATCGCCCCGTCACCGGTAGAGCTCGGGAAACTGCCGCTTCAACTGACGCAGCTTGGGCATGTCGTAGATCATGATGTAGGGCTGGGTGGGGTGCCGGGCCAGGTAGTCCTGATGGTAGTCCTCCGCCGGGTGGAACTGGCTGAGGGGCGCCACCTGGGTGACGATGGGGGCGGAGAGGACCCCGGCCCGGCCAAGCTGGTCGATGTACTCCCGAGCCGCCTGCCGCTGCGCCTCGTCGGTATAGAAAATGGCCGAGCGGTACTGGGTGCCCACGTCCGGACCCTGGCGGTTGAGTTCGGTGGGATCGTGGGCGACGGAGAAGAACACTTTCAGCAGCTGGCCGTAGGAAATCTGCGCCGGGTCGTAGGTGATGCTCACCGCCTCCGCGTGGCCCGTGCGGCCGGTGCTGACCGCCCGGTAGTTGGCCTGGGCCGGATCGCCGCCGGCATAGCCCGACACCACTTTCTTCACCCCCTTGACGTGCTTGAACACCGCGTCCACGCCCCAGAAGCAGCCCCCCGCCAGGACAGCGGTCTGCTCCCCCTGGGCGGCGGGCATAGGGGAGGAAGGTCGGTAATCGGGAAGCCCCGCGGCCAAGGCGGCGGCCTGGAAACCGAGAGCGAGGGCGAGGAAACGGGCGAAGCGGGAAAGGTAGCGAGGCATGGCTGTTCTCCTCATGCCGTGGGATATCCCGTAAGAAACTTTTCCCGCCCCGAAGTTCAGGGTTAGAGCCTATTTCAGTAGGTTTCATACCCCGCGTTGCGGCCAGAAAGCGATGGCTGCTAGGCGCAGGGCGCAGCCAAGGGTTGTTCCCTTGGCAAGCCCTGCAACAACGCAGACGCGCTTTCTGGCCGCAACCCGAAGGGCCATAACCATTTGGGGCACATTGCGTTGTTGCTCGTCGCTTGTTTGGATGGCCAAACGGCGCGGCTCGCGCCTAGCACTGCACCCCAAATGGTTATGGCGCGGGGTATGAAACCTACTGAAATAGGCTCCTGCCGTAAGTAATCCGGTAGATCGCCCCGGCCTTGTCGTCGGACACCAGCAGCGCCCCGTCCGGCATCACCAGCAGGTCCACCGGCCGCCCCCAGGCGACCAGCCCCCGCAGCCAGCCCTCGGCAAAGGTCTCGTCGCTCACCGCCTTGCCGTCCCGCAGGCGCACCAGGGTGATGCGGTAGCCGATGGGCGGAAAGCGGTTCCAGGAGCCGTGCTCGGCGATGAATACCTGGCCGCGGTAGGCCGCCGGGAACATCTTTCCGCCGTAGAAGCGCATCCCCAGGGCCGCCACGTGGGGGCCCAATTCCCGGGCGGGGGGCGTGAAATCGGCGCAGGGGCGCTTGTCGCCGAATTCCGGGTCGGGCCAGGCGCGGCCGTGGCAATAGGGATAGCCGAAGTGCATCCCCGGGCGGGGCGCGTGGTTCAATTCGTCCGGCGGGGCGTTGTTGCCCAGCCAGTCGCGGCCGTTGTCGGTGAACCACAGCTCGCCGGTCTTGGGGTCCCAGTCGAAGCCCACGGTGTTGCGCACCCCGTTGGCGTACCGCTCCAGGCCGCTGCCGTCGGGCTTCATGCGGAAGATGGCGGCGTAGCGGGCCGGGTCCGGTTCACAGATGTTGCACGGCGCGCCCACCGGCACGTAGAGCAGCCCGTCGGGGCCGAAACGGATGAATTTCCAGCCGTGGTGGGTATCGCTGGGAAAGCGGTCGCTCACCACCACCGGCGGCGGCGGGCTGCGCAGGCGGGATTCGATGGCATCGAAACGCAGGATACGGCTGATTTCCGCAACAAACAGGGCGCCGTCGCGGAAGGCCACGCCGTTGGGGGTGTTGAGGCCGGAGGCGAGGGTGAGCACTTCCCCACCCGCCGTCACGCCGTAGACCTTGTCCCCCCGTGTGCCGACGAACAGGGTGCCCCGGTCGCCCAGGGCCAGGGAGCGGGCGCCGGGCACCTCGGCGTAGAGACCGATCCTGAAGCCCGGCGGCAGCTTGATCCGGTCCAGGGGCAAGGCAGCCCCGGCGGGGAGGGCGGCGGCAAGGCACAGAAAGAGGATGACGAGGCTTCTCATACGCCCAGTGTAGACCCTGCCGCCCACCCTATCGGGCGCCTACAGACCCCAGTCCCACAATGGGGTGTCCCTCTCATGGCGTTTCCAGCGCCCCATCCTAGAACAAGAAATCGGGTGGGACACACCGCCACCCGACCAGTGCCTCGGTTGAGGCCCCGGGAAAAAGGCCGGGCGGTCCGCGGCCTTTTCATCACTGCCACCCTAGCGGCAAACATTCGTTTAGGAGGGAAGCCATGATTACCAGAAGACAGTTTCTCAAAATCACCGGCGGCGGTGCGAGCCTGCTCCTCACCGCCCGTTTCGGCCTCACCACCCAGGCTTATGCGGCCCCCATCCCGGGCGGCACCCTGGACCCGGCGGCCATCGGCAAGTACGCCCTGACCCTGGTCATCCCGCCCGTCATGCCGGCCTCGGGCAGGCTCCGCGGCAAAGGCGGCACGGCGGTGGATTATTACGAAATCGCCGTCAAGCAGTTCCAGCAGCAAATCCTGCCCCCCGGCTCGCCCATGACCACGGTGTGGGGTTACGGCTCGGCCAACCATCCCGGCACCTTCAACTACCCGGCCTTCACCATCGAGGCCAGGCACCGCGCCCCGGTACGGGTCAAGTGGATCAACGGCCTGAAGAACGCCAAGGACAAGTACCTGCCCCACATCCTGCCGGTGGACCCGACCCTGCACTGGGCCAACCCCGGCGGTGGGCAGAAGGGCCGGGATTCCCGTCCCGCTTTCGCCAACGGCGTTCCGACCCGCTACACCGGCCCGGTCCCCATCGTGCCCCACCTTCACGGCGGCCATTCCTCCGAAGACAGCGACGGCTACCCCACCGCCTGGTTCCTGCCGGACGCCGGCAACGTTCCCAAAGGCTATGTCCGGGCGGGCTCCCAATGGGAGGCCTTCCGGGAGAAATTCAAGCGCCGGGTGGGCGGGCCGGAATGGAGGGAAGGCTATTCCATCTACCAATATGAGAACGACCAGCGGGCCACCACCCTGTGGTACCACGACCACGCCCTGGGGATGACCCGGGCCAATGTCTACGCCGGCCTGGCGGGCTTCTACCACCTGCGTGGCGGACCGGACGACCAAGTGATCGACTCCGCCTCCGGCATGGCCGCCACCCTGCCGGGTCCGGCGCCGGCCCTGGGCGACGCCGTCGGAACCAAATACTACGAGCTTCCCATCGCCATCCAGGACCGGGCTTTCAATACCGACGGCTCCCTGTTCTACCCAGACAGCCGGGCGTTCTTCGACGGTTTCACCGGGCCCTTCATCGGCGACCCGGCGATGCCCAGCGACATTTCGCCCATCTGGAACCCGGAGTTCTTCGGCAACACCATGGTGGTCAACGGCCGCACCTGGCCCTATCTGGAGGTGGAGCCCCGGCGCTATCGCCTCCGCCTCCTCAACGGCTGCGGTTCCCGCTTCCTGATCCTGAAACTGAGCGACGGCAGGCCCTTCTGGCAGATCGGTTCAGACGGCGGTTTCCTGCCGCAACCGGTGCAACTCACGCAACTCCTCATCGCACCGGCGGAACGGGCCGACGTGATCGTGGACTTCAGCAGCGTCCCGGTGGGCACCAGCATCATCCTGGAAAACGTTGGCCCCGACGAGCCCTTCGGCGGCGGTGAACCGGGCATCGACTTCCCTGTTTCCGACCCCGGTACCACCGGCCAGGTGATACAGTTCCGGGTCACGGCGCCTACCGGCAGCGACACCAGCACGCCGCCGGACCGGCTGGTACTCCCAGCCATCGCCCCCCTGGCTCCGGTGGGCAACACCCGCCAAGTGTCGTTGAACGAGATGATGTCCATGATGGTGCCCGACCCGGCCGATCCCACCATGATGGCCGGGCCGGCCTCCGCCATGCTGGGCACCCTCGCCACCGATCCGGCGACGGGGATGGCCATGGGGGTGCCGAAGATGTGGGGAGACCCCGTCAGCGAAACCCCCAGGGCCGGCACCACCGAGATATGGGAAATCCACAACTTCACCGAGGACGCCCACCCGATCCACCTCCACCAGGTGATGTTCGAGGTGCTCAACCGGGAGGTGGTGGATCCCGCGGCGGGCACCCCAGGAACGATCATCCCACCCGAACCCTGGGAAACCGGCCGCAAGGACACGGTGATCGCCTACCCCGGCCAGATCACCCGGCTCAAGGCCCATTTCGACCTGAAAGGGCTGTACGTCTGGCACTGCCACATCATCGAGCATGAGGACAACGAGATGATGCGGCCGCTGCGGGTGGTATAGCCTGATAACCGGCCCCTTTCTCCCGTTCGGGGTGAGGTATCGAACCATGAATGGGAGAAGGACTCCTTCCATTGGCCCTTCGATACCTCAGGGCGAAGGGCAGGAAAAAGGGCCGTCTCCGACGGCCCTTTCTTCATTTCACTCGGCGGCTACCAGCCGCCCCCGCCTCCACCACCTCCCCCGCCGCCGGAAGAACCGCCGCCCCCGCTGCCGGAACTGGACCCCGGCGCCGTGGACGAGGAGGAAATCGCGCCCCCCAGGGCGCCGCCGATGGCGGTGGCGAAGCCGGCGCCCCCCAAACGGTTCCAGCTGCTTCCCCGATACCACCCCGGCGAGTAGCTCTCCCCGCCCACCCCCTGCCGCGCCAGCACGTCGGCGAACTGCTCGGCCCATTGCTGCTCCACCCCCATGGCCAAGGCGTAGGGCAGGTATTTCTCGAACAGTTCCGGGGTGCGGTCAGGGGGATTGAGCAGGTTGAGGCGGTCCTTTTCCGCCACCGACAAGTATAGGCGGAAGCCCTCGATGGCGTCGTACAGCTTGCGCCCCGCCAGGGTCGGCGCCTTGAGCAGCTCGTAGAAGGCGTAGTTGACGGCCGCCAGCGCCCCCAGCAGCGCGACGGCGGGCCAGGAGCCGATTTTGGAGAACATCCACAGGCCAAAAATCTCCCCGCCCACGAAGGGCAGGGCGAACAGGCTCATGAACAGGGCACCGGCGGTGCCGAAGAAGCCCTGCGCCCCTTTCCACGCCGACACCACCTGCTTCAGCATCACCAGGGTGCCGAAGGTCCACCCGGTCAGCCACACCGTCATGAACAGGAACACCGGCCAAGCCTCGGCGGTGGCGATGCCTCCTCCCACCAGCACCGCCACCGACAGCAGCAGGCCGGGAATCAGGTACAGGCTGTTGGTGGCGAAATGGCTCTTGTAGTAGTCGGCCTGTAGGGACTGGCGCTGAGCCTTGATGGCGGCGGCGATGCGGCTGTGGTGCTTCTGCTTCAGTGGAAGGTGCTCTGCCTCTCCCAACAGTTCCTGCATCACGGCGCTTTCGTCCTTGGAAAGCGGCTGGCGGCCGGCGCCGTAGAGGCGGGTCACCGTATAGTCGCCGTCCGCGTCCTCCTCGATGCGCAGCCAGCCCTTCACCGCCATGTCGATCAGGGCACAGGCCAGGGCTTCGTTGTCGTGGCCCATGCGCGCCAGGTAGCGCACCGCGGCGGGAGACATCCCCGGCGGCTCGTAGAGGGGAATGATCACCCCCTTCTTCGGGTCGCGGCCGTAGAGGTGCCACACCCACAGGTAATAGCCCAGCAGCAAGGCGAGGCCGGCGCCGGCGGCGAACAGCAGGGCGTTGTCCGCGAGAAACTGGCTGCGCCGCTCGGCCTCGGTGGGCTCGCGGACGAAGCCCTTGGGCCAGGTGACCACCACCGTCAGCCCTTCGCCGGGGGAAAGACTCACGGTGGAGGCGATGCGGGCGACCCCCTCCCCGTCCACCTCCGCCCGGTAGCTTTGCCCCTTGGCGCCGGAGAAGCCGGTGTAGCCCCCCACATGAACGGCGTCCCGGGGCACGCCGGAGGGCAGTTCCACCGCGGCGGAGGCGCGCTGGATGGGAAAATCCCAGTCGTTGCCGGTGACGTTCCAGTACAGCTCGTCGTGGTCGGGAAAGAAGCCCAGCTGGCGGGTGGTGCCGTAAGCCAGGGTGTAGGTGTATTCGCCCTCCGGCAGCTCGACGTTGGCGTCGCCGATGTAGACCCGCACGCCGTTGACCTGGCTCTCCTCGTGGTAGGGCTCGGGACGGCCGTCCCGCAGCACCTCCAGCACGGTGAAGCCCACCACCGTGCGCCGCCCGAGCTTGTCCCGGTAGGTGGTGGGAAAGTCCCGATAGATGCCGCGCTTGATCTTCTCCCCCTCGGCCCGCACCCGGATGGTTTCCCGGACGGTGAGAGAAGCGTCGGCATTGACGCTGACGGCGCTGTGGAAGTCGAGGATCGTCTCGTCGGCACGGCTTGTCAGGGCGCACAGGGCGAGGAATAACGCGAGCAGGATTCTCATAGCGTGATCTCCGGCGATTCCCGCTGGGTGGCGAGTTCGATCTCGAAGTAGTCCATGGTGCGGTAGCCGAACAGCTTCGCCACCAGGTTGCTGGGAAAGGACTGCACCAGGATGTTCAGCTCCCGCACGGTGCCGTTGTAGTAGCGCCGGGCGTACTGGATCTGCTCCTCGGCATCGGAAAGCTGGGCCTGGAGGTCCAGGTAGAGCTGGCTGGCCTTGAGTTCGGGATAGTTCTCCACCACCGCCAGCAACTGGCGCAGGGAGCGGCTCAGGCCGTTCTCCGCCGCCGCCAGGTCGCCCCCTTCGCCGGCCCCCCGCAGGCGGGTGACGGCCTCCATCAGGCCGCTTTCGTAGTGGCCGTAGGCCTTCACCGCCTCCACCAGCTTGGGAATCAGGTCGTGGCGGCGCTTGAGCTGCACGTCGATGCCGCTCCAGGCCTCCAGCACGTGGTTCCGGCGCGCCACCAGCCGGTTGTAGATCACCACCAAGCCCGCCAGAACGGCGAGGGCGACGGCGGCAACGATTGCCTCCCCGGTCATATTCTCCCCTTTTTTTGTTGTTACCGGCCTCTCGCCGGACACCTTATTCTGCCTCCGAAACGCCGGCCCTAACAGCCCCCCAGGCGGCGTCCCGACAATCGGCTCACCTGCTCGATGCGCAGCCCCTCCACCTGGGCGCTGGAAGTGAGGGTCCCGTCCATGGCGGCAGCCGAGTAACCGATGTCCCCCGACGCCCGGATGCCGAAGGCACCCCCGCACTCCATGGCGAAGTGGAAACGGCCGCCGGCGTAGCGCCTATCGGTGTAGACGCAGTCCGTCGCCCCCGGATTGGCGACACCGCCCAGCACCCGGGAAGGGTCCCGTGCGTCCTGGTCGGTGAGGCACTGCCGCAGCGTCACCGGCGGGGGCGCATACTCGGGGGAAGCGGGAACGCGGGTTTCCAGGGAAAGCTCCCACAGGCCGGGCTGGATGTCGTCGGCCAGGGAAGGAGAGGCGGCGGCGGCCAGCAGGAGGACGGCAAGGATTCGGAAGTGCATGGCGATCCCCTTGGGGTGACGACCATTCATTCTAGAGGGTGGGGGAAATTTCGATGGGGGTGCAGGACGGCAAAAGAAAACTCCTTCCCCCTTGACGGGGGAAGGCTGGGATGGGGGTGATAAGCGGCAACGGTCCCACCTCCACCATTCCACCCCCACCCTAACCCTCCCCCATCGAGGGGGAGGGAATTATTTACTTCGCCACGCTCACCTGGAACTGCCCCATCAGCGCATGAAGCTTGCCCGCCGTGACCCGCACGTGCTCGGCGGTGCTGCCCAGCGTCCCCACCGAGCGGCGCAGTTCGTCGGTGGCGCCGGCCAGGGAGCGGGCGTCCTTGCTCTGCTCGTCGCTGCTCTGGGATACCGAGCGGATGACCTCGAACAGGTTCTCCACGATGCCCTGGATGCCGCTTTTGTCGGAGGCGGCCTCCTCGGCCAGGCGCAGGCCCTCCTCCACCCCGTGGACGCCGCCTTCCATGATGTTCACCGCGCCCCGGGCGCCGCTCTGGACGGTTTCGATCATCTCGCGGATGTTGTGGGTGGCGCCGGTGGTGCGCTCGGCCAGCTTGCGCACCTCGTCCGCCACCACCGAGAAGCCCCGCCCCTGCTCCCCGGCACGGGCCGCCTCGATGGCCGCGTTCAGGGCCAGGAGGTTGGTCTGGCCGGCGATTTCGTTGATGACGTCCACGATGTGGGTGATCTCCTCGGTGCTGCTGCTCAGGGAACGGATGGTCTGGGCCGAGGTGTCGATGGTTTCCCGGATGCCCTGGGTTTTGCCCCGCACCAGCTGGAACTGGGAGCGGGTGTTGTCGGCCTCGTCGTCCATGGCACGGCGCATGTCCAGGGCCATTTCCGAGGCCCGCTGGATGCGCTGGATTTCCTCCTCCAGGGACGCCAGCATACGCTCCACCGCCATCATCACCTCGCTGGAAGTGGCGATGGTGGCCTGATTGTCGGCCAGCATGCGGTCGTTGGTTTCCCGCATCTGGTGGGCGGCGGTGATGACTTGGCCCACGGTGCCGTCCAGGTTGTCGATGAAGCTGTTGATCCAGCGCCCCAGGTCGCCGGTCTCGTCCGCCCGCAGGCGCTCGGCGTCCAGCCGCTGGCGCAGGTTGCCGCCTCCTTCGGCGATGGTGCGGATCATCTCCGTCATCTGGTCCAGCTGCCGGGTCACCCGGCGCGGACCGCTGTGGTAGAACACCGCCATGCCCGCCGCCACCAGGGCGCCGGTAATGAGCTGGGTGGCCCAGAAGGGCAGGCCCAGCAGGCCCAGGCCCAGGTGGATGGCCCACAGCACGGCGACGATGCCGGCGAACAGCTTCATCAGGCGGAAGCCGATGGGGCGGCGGCGGTACACCTCCTCCAGGTCCCCTTCGCACATCATGCCCCAGGTGTCCGGGGAGCCCGGCAGTTGCAGGGTGAGGCCCTTGCCCACCACCGGCACGTGGCGGTAGTCGGAGTAGCCGGGGTAGGTGACGAACAGGTTGTCCCCCCGGGCGATGGTCTCCCGCACGCCGGGGTGAAGCTGGCCGGTGGCCGGGTCGGTGAAGCGCAGCTCCAGCTCGGTGTGCTTGGCCACCCGCACCGTGCCCCAGTCGGTGCGCACGCCGTCCTTCAAATTATCGCCGAGGGAAAAGGTGCGGTCCTCGAAGCGGGAGCGGGACAGGGCCGTCCCCGGCTGGATGGCCGGGTCGAAACCGGAGCGCACCATGAACAGGTAGTTGTCGCCGGAATCCCGGTAGATGTGCCCTGCCTCCCGCTGGATCAGGTCCCCCAGCACGTCGTTGGGCACCCGGCCGCAGATGCAGCCCGCCACCTTGCCCTCCACCGTCACCGGCTGGTAGAACATCAGGGTCACTTCGTCGTGGAAGCGGGAGGAGGAGGGCCCGATCCTCAGGGTCATGGGGTCGGCGTAAGGCCCGTGGAGGAAGGGCGCCCTCAGCCCCGCCTTCACCGCCTCGGGATGCAGGTCACGCTTGCCCACCCGGGGCCCGTAAGTGGACGCCAGCACCGTGCCCCCGGCGTCGATCAGGAACAGCTCGCTCACGTCCGGCAGATGGCCTTTGGTGGCCGCCAGTTCCGCCGGGTCCAGCTGGGGAAACTTCTCCCCCGCCCGCTTCGCCAGGGCGAACAGCTGCTCCCACTGATCCTGGGTCCAGTGCAGCAGAATATGCTTGCGGGTCTGGGCGATGCCCTCGAAAGTCTTCTCCACCGCCTCGTAATGGCCGCGGTTGAGGAAGCAGGACCAGCCCATGACCAGCTTGCCGGTATTGCCGAACCAGGGCAGCCAGCCCCGCTCCTTGCCGCTCAGATTCATGCTACGGCTTTTCAAACTCATGGTATCTCCCGGATATACGTATAAACCACCTAGACGGGGAGCTAAAAGCAACAGCCGTTCCATGGACGTAAGCCACTGTATTTCATACGATGCGGCGTAAATTACAAGACCGTCGCGCCTTACGGTGGTGCACGCATGAAACGGTGCACCCGATTCGTGCACCATTTCGCGGCACGGTAGAAAGCGCACCGATGCTGGATGAATAAAGCCGTCCCGTGGCGGCATTCCGGGCGCAATGGCATAACAAAATTAGCCAGGGAGGGGAATGCACAGCGGCGAGGTGAAAGTGCTGGATTGGTGCATCGGAATTGAGGGGAAGCTTGAGATCCGAAAACACATTGCGGTTGACACTCTGTTTTGCAGAGGCATACACTCTGCAAAACAGAGGAGCGCACCATGTCCCATCCCCAGGAACAGCTTCACGCCATCCACACCATGCTCGCCGCGGGACACCGCAGCGTCCGCCTGGAACGCCACAGCCTGTTGCTGATTGGTGGGGTGGGAGGTTTTCTGAGCGTGGTCACCGAGTGGATCATCACCGCGGACCGCTTCCCTGACTGGCGGCAGCGCGCTCTGGTGCTGCTACTGTGGCTGGGCGCGTGGTTCGGGGCAGTAGCCGTTCTCGACCACCATCTCACTCACCGCACCCGGCAACGGCGCGCCGAAACCCTGCCCTTCGCCCAGGCCCAGATCACCCGCGCCTGGTGGATGCTGCTTTCAATGGGCTGTCTCGGCTCCTTCGCCATGTTCTTCTATGGTGGCGGGGCAATGATCTACGGCCTATGGACGGTTTTGCTCGGCCTGGGTATCTATCTCTTCGGCCTGTTTTCGCGGCCACTGACCGAGTGGATCGGCTTGGCCACGATTCTTCTCGGCGTCGCCGGGCTGGCCGCTGGTTTGCCCTACGGCGCAACACGCTGGTTGAACGCCTCCTGCTTTGCCATCGGCATGCCCCTGGCCGGCTGGCTGGCCGCGCGGGTCGATGACAGCGGGCTGCCCAGGCGCCTTGCCGCCCTGGCGGCATGGCTTGGGCTCGTCGTTTGCCCGCCCCTACTGATTTCCCAGATATCCCCCACCATTCCGCCGACAGACCGGGCGAAACCCATCGATTCGCCGGAAATCGCCGTCGGCGAGCAGGTGGTTCGCCTGGCCCCCGGCACCCGCGTGCCCCTGCGCGTGGACCTGGAAAGCCCCATCTTGAGCGCCTCACCCCAGGCAGGGCTGGACCTTACCCTCACCCTGCCAGTCGAAGTCGTTCTGCAGGACGGTCAGCCCGACGGCCGCTACCGCATTGCCGGCAGCGTTTGGCACAGCACTCGCGACGGCGCCCTGCGCCTGAGGATCGACCGCTTCAGTCCCCAACTGGAAGGTGGCTCGCCGGTAGTGCGCGCCCACGCACAGCTTGGCGGTCCCGAATTTGAAGGAGAAAAACCTTGACCACTTCGCTTCCAACACTGAATCCCTTGCTCCATCAGCCCGCCCGTACCCAACTGGTGGCCTTTCTCTCCGGGCGTGGCGAGGCCACATTTTCCGAGTTGAAGCGGATGCTGTGCGTCACCGATGGCAACCTGGGCGCCCACCTTGGCAAGCTGATGGAAGCCGGCTTGGTCGAATCCCGGGAAGAGGCCGGCACCGGACGCCCGCAGACGGTGTTCAGCCTGACCCCGGTCGGCCGCGCGGCCCTCGCCGAGTATGTGGCACACCTGTCTGCCTTGATGGCCATGAGCGCCGTCCAGGTTCCGACGCCTCCCTTTTCCCCCAAACCCACCACCTGAGGAGAACCACCATGTATCTGCGTCCCCTGGCAGTCGGTCTCGCCATGGCCTCCCTTGCCGGCTGCGCCAACATGTTCCCGCCATCCGCGGAAAAGCTTGCCGCCCTGCCCGTGGTCACCTTCCCCGACAAGCCCCCGGCCGGGGATTTCATTTTCCTCCTGCCGGGAGGCAAACCCATCCCGTCTCGAGTCGCCATCACCGGGACGGCGCTGGCCACCGGCGCAGAGCAGACCTTGACGGTGACTCTGCCCCGTGACCTTTACGTGCACCGCCGCTGGGTCAGCGAGGACGGCAAGACCTGGAAACCGCTGGGGGAGGTGCTAGCCGTCGAACTTGCCCTGTCGCTGCCCTCGGACGAGCACCCGGCACCGGGAGAAATGGTCTTGCGCATCGACCGCAAGGATGGGCGGTGAGCCTGGTCGGCTACCGGGTGCGCATCCTAGCGGCGGCGGCGCTCGCCACGCAGTTGGGTGCCTGTAGCCTCCTTGAGGGCCTCCGGCTCTGGACCCCGGAGACGATGGGAATGGAGCCTGCCGGTCCGGGCCTCTATGTGGAGGCCGGCATTCCCCGGGAGGAGCGGCCCAAGCTGCTGGACGACATTCGCTGGGCCCGGAATGCCATACAACAGGCCTACGGGGAAGTGCGTTCCAGCCCCGTGATTTATGCCTGCGGGACGGAGGATTGCTATAGCGCCTTCGGTGGGCGAAGCTCCGTTGCGAAGACCTATGGAAATCGGATCCTCCTGTCCCCGCGGGGACTCAACCGGCATTTTATCGCCCACGAATGGTCCCATGCAGAGCTCCATGAGCGCTTGAGCATGAGCGGCTATTTCCGTGTCCCCGCCTGGTTCGACGAAGGCCTCGCAGTAGCCATCTCCGAAGCGCCGGAACACTCGGAGTCACACTGGCAGTCCCTCGTGCGCGGCGATGTCCCGCGCCCCTCCCGGGAAGAACTGATGGCCTTGGAAACCCGCGCCCAATGGATCGACGGCGTGCGCCGCTACGGCGCACGCCTGAATGGGGAGCGCAAAGCACGGGGCGAACACCGAGTCGCCCCGCTCTACGCAGCCGCTGGCCACGAAGTGCGTCCCTGGATCGCAAAGGCCGGCACGCGGGGGCTACTGCGGCTGATTGACCTGGTCAATGGCGGAGGGGCGTTCAACACGGCCTACCGCGCCGCTGCCACTGGAACGGCAACGGGAATTTAGGCTAATGCCCCGTGAATCCCACACCCCCCTGCTCCACGGTGAAACGCGACAGCGCCCGGCTGTCCCTCTTCGTGGCGGGTGCCCTGATCTTGCATCTGATTCTGCTGAGCCTGGTGAAGATACCGCCAAAAACCGGCTCGTTTCCCACCCAGCAATTCGTATTCCGGTGGGTACGCCAGCCGCTGGACAGCGCGGCATTGGCGGGAACGGCCCCGGGCGAAAGCCTGCTTCATGATGGAGCAAGCGGAAAAAGGCAAGGTGCCGCGACCATGCCACCGTCTGATTGGAAAGGGCCCCCCCAGGAAAAATCCGGCCACGAGGAGACGCTTCATGCGCCACATCCAAGTCGGACTGACCTGATCGAATCTGCCAGGAAAATCATCCGGCAAATGACCTACGAGCAGGGTAAGCAGGGGCAGGGAGCCAGCACACCGATCGACCGCCCCATACTTCCCGCGCTGGACCGTGCGCTGAGGGAGAGAGTTGCCGGGGAAAAACGCCTGGTTGACGGACTGATTCAGATTACCGCCGAATCCGGCCGGGTCTACTGCCTGCAGGCGCCGCCGGACTTCGCGCGGGGAGGGCCGGTCGAGGCAATGGCCGTGGCGACCAACTGCCCTTGAGAATTAAAGGGGCTAGGCTCATTTCACCCCTCTGCAAATGTATCAAGAGTTGCCTCCGGCCCCATTTTTCCCGATGATCCAAATTGTTGCGACCTGTTTAGAGTGCTATTATTTGGTCTCCACACAGGAAGGAGGCCAACATGGCACATGTGATCTTGGCGGAAACCACAGCCAGCGTTTCCGAACTGAAAAAGAACCCCATGGGTACGGTTGCCGCGGGCGAAGGGTTTCCTGTCGCAATCCTCAACCGCAACGAACCGGCTTTTTATTGCGTTCCGGCAGCCGCTTATGAGGCGTTGATGGACAAACTGGAGGATTTGGAGCTTAACGCGATTGCCGATGCCCGCTTGAAGGACGGAAAGGCCACCGTGAAAGTGTCGCTCGATGAGCTATGAACTGCACTTTCATCCGGATGCGCTGGAGGAATGGGGCAGGCTGGACAAACCGGTACGCGACCAATTCAAGAAGAAGCTGGAAGAGCGCTTGCTGAATCCCCGCGTCCCCGCCGCAAAATTGTCCGGCCAGAAAGACCGGTTCAAAATCAAGCTCCGCAACGTCGGTTACCGCCTGGTTTATGAGGTCCGGGACAAGGAGCTGATCGTTGTGGTCGTCGCGGTGGGGAAACGCGAGCGCAATGCGGTTTATAAGGCGGCGGTGAAGCGGTGATTAAATCACTGGGCACCCTCCATATCTACTGAATAGTCGAGCCCTGGCCCTTAAATCTTTGATTGATGGGTTGGGACTCAGAGGGTAATTCGGCATGGTGCGTTTTGCATTTCGCCCTCAGTAGAACACCAAGACACCTTCCCCATCAGCGGAAACTTCGTGTCGAAGTTTACCGCAACGAGCATTGACACCTTCTCGCCCACTCGAAGCGTATCGATCGGAAAGATGCTGCTCAGTTCACTTTCAATTACTGGGTTGTGTTGCCCTTCGGGGACAAAGAGCTCAAAGCGCACATCATGTGCCGTGGCAGGACCGAGATTCTCGAAAACGAACGAATGTCTCTGAACTTCCTGAACGTGACTCACCCGAACGTCAGCCTTCTGCTTTTCGCTTTGCTCCTCCAATAGGAGGCGTCGTTGCAGAGCGGCCAGATCGGCTTGCACTTTCTGGAGCGCAACTTGTTGCTCGGCTGACCGGTGAGTGCGGTACAACGAGACAAACGAAACGGCGACTGCGAGCAGCGCGATCAGAACGGACAGGAGTTCAAATTCAGACATCGAAGGCGTAAAAGGAGCCAGGTTCATTTCTTCAAGAACACATTCCGGGAAGTGCGCTCCCAGTTCTCCTGGGCCGCCTTTTTCCTGGCCTGGGCGTCGGCCAACTGCTTCCGGGCCTGCTCCAGCTTTTTCGCCGCCTCCTCGGCCCGCTGCCGGGCCTGCTGGTCCTGGCGCTCGGCTTCGGCCAGGTCCTGCTCCGCGCTGCGGACCTGCTGTTCGGCGGCGCTCTGTTGCTTCCAGGCGAAGTCGGCTTTTTGCTGGGCGTTTTCCACCGGGCTGGTGTTGAGCTGGCGCTCTTCCACCGGCGCGGCGGCCCAGGCGGGGGTGGCACAAAGCAGCAAGAGGGGAAACAACAGTTTGGATTTCATGCATTTTTCCGAAGAAGGTTTTCCGCGATGATAGCCCCATCGGACCGGCGGTGAAACTCCCTGGGGCGGCCGACAATGCCTCGACCCCGAAGGGCTCGGGCCGCCCCGGGCGGAAAACGGTTTTCCGCAGCCGGAACACGTGCTTATGCGGGAAACCCTTATCGCGCCCCCCGGCGGGTTGCGATAGACTTTGGGCTCCCTTACGGGAAAGCTTGTCTCTCCGCCATAACAACAACACGGAGGTATCCATGCCCCGCCTGATGGACCTTGCCTGCTCACGCCTTGCCTGCCTGATCGTTCCCCTCGTCCTGTCCGTCGGCGCCGCCCATGCCGTGACCGTGATGCCGCCTCCGCCCCGGCTGGTCATTTCCGGGCAGGTGGAATCCCCGGTGAGACTGGAGGCCGTCGCCATCGACGGCGAGATTCACGGCAGCCTGGCCGTTACCCGCATCGAGTTGAGCTTCCACAATCCCAACAGCCGCGTGCTGGAAGGCGAGCTGCAGTTCCCCCTGCTCGACGGCCAGCAGGTCGTCGGCATGGCCATGGACGTGAACGGCAAGCTGCGGGAGGCGGTGCCGGTGGAGAAAGCGCGGGGCCGGCAGGTGTTCGAGGATGTCACCCGGGCGCGCATCGACCCCGCCCTGCTGGAAGTCACCCAGGGCAACAACTACAAGCTGCGGGTCTATCCCATCCCCGCCAACGGGACGAAAAAAGTGGTGCTGCGCCTCAGCGAGACCCTGCCGGTGCAGGCCGGCAAACTCCGCTACCGCCTGCCCCTGGCCTATGCCGGCAAGCTGGCCAGCCTGCGCCTCGGCCTGCGCGTGTTCGGTGCGGAGGATAAGCCCGCTGCGGCGGCGCAGGGACTGGGCAAGGTGCCCTTCCTGCTTCGCGGCGACGTTTACGAGGCCACCGTGGAGCGGCACCAGTTCGCTTCCGGCGGCGTGCTCGACGTGACGCTGCCCGCCCCGAGCCGGCCCGTGGCCTCCGCCCAGCGTTTCGACGGCAAGACCTATTTCCAGGCCGAGATTCCGGTGCCTGCCGCCAAGGCGGCGAAACGCCCCATTCCCAATCGGGTGGCGCTGCTCTGGGATGCCTCGGGCTCCGGGGCCAACCGCGACCACGCCAGGGAATTCGCCCTCCTCGACCGCTATTTCAAGGCCATGGGCAGCGGCACGGTAGCCCTGGTGCTCTACCGCGACAAGAGCGAAGCGCCCCAGACCTTTTCCATCGCCCGTGGCGACTGGACCCCCTTGCGCAAAGCCCTGGAAGCGGTCGCCTACGACGGCGCCACCCATCCCGGCAGCCTGCGGCCCGTGCCCGATGCCAAGGAGTACCTGCTCTTTTCCGACGGCCTCGGCAACTTCGGCGCCCAGCCCTTTCCGGACCTGAAAGCGCCGGTATTCGCGGCCTCGGCGGCGAGCCAGGCGGATTTCGACGCCTTGCGCCACCTGGCCGAGAAAAGCGGCGGACGGGCCGTGGACCTGGTGCGCCAGGAACCGGCGGAAGCCGCCGCGGCCCTCCTGCGCGACGGGCCGCGCATCCTGGACATCCAGGGGGAGGGCGTAGCCGACTTGGTGGCCGCCTCCCCCTTCCCGAGCGAAGGGCGCTTTCGGGTGGCCGGGAGGGTGGAAAACCCCTCCGCGCCCTTGACCGTCACCCTGGGTATGCCCGGCGGCAAGCGGCGCACCCTCCGGCTTGCGCTGCCTGAGACGGCCCCCGGGGAAGGCCTGGCCGCCCTCACCTGGGCGCAGCTGCGCCTGGCGCAACTGGAGGCCGAACACACGTTTCACCGCGCCGAAATCCGCCGCCTGGGGCTGGCCTTCCGCCTGCCCACGCGGGAGACTTCCCTGATCGTGCTGGACCGGGTGGAAGACTACGCCCGCTACGAAATCGAGCCGCCGGCGGAACTGCTGGCCGACTACCAGCGGCTGCGCCAGTCGGCGGTCGCGAAACGGGATACCGACCGCAACGCGCAGATCGAGCGGGTGGTCGCCCTGTTCAAGGCCAGGCAGGCGTGGTGGGACAAGGATTTCCCCAAGGACACGCCCCCGCCGCCCAAGAATGAGGAGAAGGTGGCGATGACGGCGGGACGCCCCCCGTCACGGATGGCGGCGCCCTCCAGCGTGCAACGGGACGCCGTGCGGGAGCTCGCCCCCACGACTCCCGCCTTGGCAAAGTCGTCCGCGTCGCCAGGGGGAAGCAACGGCATCGCCATCTCCCTCAAAAAGTGGACGCCCGACGCGCCCTATATCGCCCGGCTGAAAGAAGCCCGCGCGGAGGACCTGTACCGCGTCTACCTGGACGAGCGCCCGAGCTATACCGACAGCACCGCCTTCTTTCTCGACGCCGCCGACACCTTCTTCGAGCGCGGCCTGAACGACCTGGGCATCCGCGTGCTCACCAATCTGGCGGAAATGGACCTGGAAAACCGCCAGATTCTGCGCATCCTGGGCTACCGCCTGATGCAGGCCGGACGGGCCGACCTCGCCATCCCGGTGTTCGAGAAGGTGCGCGCCCTGTCCCCGGACGAGCCCCAGTCCCACCGGGACCTGGGGCTGGCCTACGCCGCCGACAAGCAGGCCCAGAAAGCGGTGGAGGCCCTGTACGAGGTGGTGGCCCATCCATGGAACAACCGCTTCCCGGAAGTGGAACTCATCGCCCTGGCGGAGATGAACGCCGTCATTGCCACCGCCGGCCGGCCCGTGGACACCGGCCCCATCGATCCGCGCCTGCTGCGCAACCTGCCCCTGGATTTGCGCGTGATCCTGACCTGGGACGCCGACAACACCGACATCGATCTGTGGGTCACCGACCCCAACGGCGAAAAGGCCTACTTCGGCCACCGGCTGACCTACCAGGGCGGGAGCATGTCCCGGGACTACACCGGCGGCTACGGCCCGGAAGAGTTTTCCCTCAAAAAAGCCAAGCCGGGCAAGTACAAGGTCGAAGCCAATTTCTACGGCCAACGCCAACAGGTGGTGGCCGGCGCCACCACCCTCCAGCTCAAGCTGCAATCCCATTTCGGCACCCGGGAGCAGCAGGACCAGGACGTCGCCCTGCGCCTCAAGGGAGCGCGCGAGGTGGTGATGGTGGGTGAGTTTGACGTGCAGTAGCACGGCATAGGCTGAAACGCCGAACGGCCGCTTCTGCGGCCGTTCTCATTTCCGCTCCACCGGACGAGCCAGATTCGCCAGGCAAGAAAAAGCCCCGTCCCGAAGGACGGGGCCTCCATGTCCCCCCACCCGCTACAACTGGTAAATGCCGGTGTAGCGGGCGATGCTGGCGGCGGTGCCGCTGGAGAACATGTAGGTAAAGAGGGAATAGTCCGACGTGGCCGACATGCCGAAGGCGGTGAGGTTGGTGTAGTCCTGCAATACCGCCCGTTGGGTTTGCAGCCCCTGGATCGAGCGCTCGATGTTCTGAGTGGCGAAGTTCAGTTGGCTGGTGGTGCCGGTGCCGCGGGTGACGATGTCGGATACCTTCTGGGCGGTGTTGGCCAGCAGGGTGGTGGCCCCTTCGGGGTTGGCGTTGAAGGCGCTCTGCAGCTTGGCGGTGTCCAGGGCCAGGGTGTTGTCCGCCTTGCGGGTGATGCCCAGGTCGGCCAGGGTCACCCGGCTGGTGCCGAAGCCGGTGGTGGCGGTGGTGATGGCCTCCCGCACTTGGCTGGTCAGGCGGGCCGAGACGGAGTCGTTGGCCAACGGCGGGTTGGTGTTCTCCACCGAGCGCCGGGACAGGGTGTTCACCGTCGTTTGCAGGGTGTTGAAGGCCTCGACGAATTTCTGCGCCGAGGCTTCGAAAGCCGCCACATCCCGGTTGACGTCCACCGTGACCGCCGTGGCGCCGGTGGTGGCGAGGCTGAGGGTCACGCCGTTGATGGCGCCGGAAACGGTATTGGACTGGCTCACCACGTCCGTGCCGTCCACCGTGAGCAGCGCGTTCTGGGCGGCGGTGGTTTGCGTCAGGTTCTTGCCGCTGCCCACTTCGGCGGTGGGGTCGAAGGCCACTTGACCGAGGCCGGTGGTGCCGGTCTGCGGGGTGCCGAAAACGTCGAAGGCGCTGACTTTCACCGTGTTTTCGGTGCCGCTGTTGGTGGCGGTGAGCTGGAGCTGGAAGCCGCCGCCGTCGGCCGCCACCACGCTGGCCTTCACGCCGGCGTTGGCGTTGTTGATGGCGTTGGCGATGCCCCCCAGGGTGCCGTTGCCGGTGCCGATGGTGACCGTGACTTCCTGGCTCTCGCCGGCGGTGAAGGTGTTGAGGTTGGAGTTGTAGGTCCCCACCTGGATTTTCAGGCTGCCGCCGCCGACGATGGTGGAATCGGCATCGGCGACGGTGCCGCTTTTCAGGGTCTGGGCCGTGGCGAGCTGGGTCACGTTGACGCTGTAGGAACCCGCCGCCTTCACGTCCTTGGAAGCCGCGGCGGTCAGCACCGATTCGGTGCTGGAAGTGGCTTTATAGGGGGACACCTCCTGGCCGGTGTTGAGGGCGTCCAGGGCGGTCTGGAAGGTCTCGAAGGACGACTTCAACTGCCCGTAGCTGGAGAGCTTGACCTGGTAACTCTCCTCCTGGCGGCTGATGGTGTAGAGGGACGTAGCCGATGCCCCGACCCCCAACTGGCTCCCCAGACTGTAGACGGAAGACAGCGGATTGGTCTGGCTCAGGCCGGTTAGGCTGTACAGGCTGCTGTACTGGCTAATGGCGGATACGGACAACATTTTGTGTCCCTCCTTTCGAAAACTTCCAATTTAATTTTATGACATTATTTAATTAAATCAAGGAAGTTATTCAACAAACCGGCCAGTTGTTCAGTCCTGGAAGCGGCGCAGGACGGTCATCGCCGAGGGCTGGAAGCCGAGGCCCCGGTAGAAGCCGAGGGCGCCGGCGTTATCCCGGTCGGCCAGGACCGTGATGCGCAGGCAGCCGTTTTCCGCGCCCCAGCCGAAGGCGTGCTCCAGCAGCAGCCTTCCCAGCCCCTTGCCGCGCCAAGCCTGGGACACGATCACGTCCTCCAGGGTGGCCGCCCTCCCCCCTTCGGCGGTGCTGACGGTGAACAGCAGGCTGGCCATGGCCACCGCCCGGCCGGCGGCCCGGGCGACGAAAATCCGGCCGGACTCGGGCCGCTCCAGAATCAGGCGCAAGCCCCGCTCCTGCTTGGCCGGGTCGGGCTGGAAGTCGCTTTCGAGGCGGAACAGTTCGCCCAGCAGGTCCACCAGGACGGGCAGGTCGCCGGGTTCGGCGAAATCGAAGCGGATGGAATCCATTTTTCCCTCACCCCCAGCCCCTCTCCCGCACCCACAAGGGGTGTCCTCATGGGGTGCCCGCCGCATCGCGGCGACCCGCATGGGACGGGCGAGGGGAGTTTTTGTAGCGCAGGCGACTCGCCTGCCTCTCAAACCGAAGGCAGGCGAGGTCGCCTGCGCTACGAACAACTTACGCGGCGGCCGGTTCGGCGTCCAGCAAGGCGGCCAGGAAATCGGCCAGGGGCAGGTCCAGGCGGCGGATGTTCTGCTCCTCCAGGAAGCGCACCTCGTTGGCGGTCAGTTCCCCGGGCAGCACCGCCCAGTGGGGGCCGTCGCCGGAGCGCTTCATCACCTGGCGGGCGTAGCTGCGGGTGAGCTGGTGGTTGAAGCGGCAGCCCAGGAAGAGGAAGCCCCGCCCGGTGCGCAGCGCCTGCACCCGGGCCGGGATGGGCGTCTGGATGTCGATTTCGGTCAGCACCTCCACGTAGTCCGAGTCGGACACGATGTAGTTGCCCGCCGGGCGGGCGGCGCCGATGGGCTGGTAGACCAGGGTGGTCCAGCCGGCGGCGTCCTCCTCGCTCGCTTCGCTGCCGTCGGCGGCGAAATACTTCACCCACTGGTCCCGGTGCTCGGCCCGGCTCACTCCCTGGACACGGCCCCAGCCGGCGCGGCCTGCGAGGGCGTCGGCGAAGGTGCCGTCGTACCAGGTTTCCACCACCAGGGGCAGCGGCAATCCGGCCAGATAGCGGTGCAGGGGCGAAGGCTCGGCGCGGCCGGCGAAGGCTTCGTTCATCAGCCCCACCAGGGTTTTGCGGTGCTTGAAGTTCTCGATGTACTGGGCGGCGGCGGTGAGGTTGCGGCGAATCTTGAACGGCACCGACACCTTGGCGCAGAGCTTGTCCGCCAGGGTTTCGGGAGTGGCGGGCAAGCCGCTGTCGCCGCATAGGGCGAGGGTTTCCGGGCCCAGGTAGGGAATCGCCAAGCCCGCGGCCAGGGCGGTGCGGATGTCGTCCAGATCTCGTGCGATGGTCATGTTCGTTTCCTTTCAGATTGTCGTTCCAACTCACCTAGGGTCGGTATCGAACCGACTGTCCCTCATCCCAACCCTTCTCCCGGAGGGAGAAGGGCTTTCACTCCCCTCTCCTTCCGGGAGAGGGGCCGGGGGTGAGGGACCATCGCGTGCAGCAGCTCAAGCAGCTAGCCACACTACGAATGTCAATGCAGCGCGATCACCAGGCCGGTAGCCCCGGCCGGATCGTGGGTCAGGTGGAGGCAAGTATTGCTCCCGTCCACCAGGTAAAGGTCGAAGCGCGGCCCCTTGCGGTAGGGCTCGTCGGTCATGTCCGCCGCCTCGCACTGGGAAAAGTGCAGGCCGGGGTACTGGCGGCGGATTTCCGCCAGGGGCTTTTTGCCCTCGGCCAGCAGGCCCTCGACGACGACGCCGATCTCTTCGATCAGAGCGGATTCCAGGGCCATCAGTCGCCCCCCAGCTTGCGGGCCTCCACCGTGATGGGCAGCCGGGTGTCGGCGGCCATCTCGGGCAGGGCGAACACCCAGCCGTTGGAGAGGGTGATGTTGCCGCCCCACATTTCGGGCTTTTCCATCTCGACGATGTTCTCTTCCAGGTCCTTCTTGGCCACGTAGGCGGTGAGGACGCCGGAGGGGGCTTTGCGGATCATGACTTTCATTTTCTTGCTCCTTAAAAAACGCTAACGCTTAGGCAGGTGTCGGGCACTTGTGCCCGACCTACGATTCTTTCAGCTTGCGGGCCGGAGGTCGGACACGTTGGCCTTGGCGGGCAGGCTGGGGACGGCCGTCAGGGCTTGTCCTTTCAGGGCCAGGATGCGGTGGCAGATTTTTTCCGGGTTCAGCACCAGCAGCAGTTCGCCGGGGGGTCGGGCGGGGTCGGGGCGCACCACGCTGTCGGCGATCACCCCTTCGCCGGCGAACATGGTGGACAGCGGCTCCACCCAGGCCTTGGGCACTTCGGGGATTTCCCCCAGGGCGTTGACCAGGATGCCGAGCTTCTCATCCTCCCGTACCCGCACCATGACCACCTGGTTGCCGGCCAGGGGTGCGGTGTCCTCCCGGTTGGGCAGCAGGCGGCGGATGTCCACCACCGGCACCGGCAGGCCCTGGTACAGCAGGTAGCCCACCAAGTAGCAGGGGGCGCCGGGGACCGGGGTGAGGCCGTTGAGGTCGATGGCTTCCACCACGCTTTCGGAGGGGATGCCGAACCAGTTTTCGCCCACGAAGAAGGTGGCGACCTCCACCGTCTCGCCCATGCCGGCGGTGCGCCCGGCCTGGAGCTGCATGCGGGCGTGGACGGGGTCCGCCACCCGGCCTTCGGCGGCGCTGGCCGGGCACAGGGGAACGAACACCAGGGCCGTCACGTCGTTCTTGTAGCCGTCCAGGGGGCCCTTGTATTCCCGGTAGCCGCTGGAGACGCGGGAGCCGACGGCGTAGTAGTGGCCGCCGTATTCGACCACGTTGGACAGCCCAACGCCGTTGGGCAGGGCGAAGAACTTGTCGTCCAGGTCCAGGCGGCTGCCGGGGGCGATGTCCGGGTGGGTGGAGGCGATCACCCGCCGCTCCCGGTCGGCGAACACGCCGAAGCTGCCGGGGACGGTCTCCCCGCTTTCATTGCGGGGCAGGGCGTCCTGGAGCATGGCCTGGAACTGGGGCGCGGCGTCGAACACGATGCCGATGCCCCCCACCACCCGCTGGCCGTCGTTGAGGTCGTGGAGGGCGGCGCCGTAGATATAGGTGTGTTTATTCCCGTACAAGGCCGAGGGTTCGAAGGCGGATACGGCGTAGCTCTGGGAGTTCTTCAGGCTCAGGGTCTGGCGCACCCACTCGTCGGTGAGGGCCTTGCCGCAGAAGCTCTGGCAGTCCGGGTTGGACACCGCCAGGACGCGCCCCTGGCCGTCGAACAGCACCAGGTTGTCGTAGACGGTGTAGAGGCTGTTGATGTGGGCCAGGGTGGCCTGGATGGTGCGGGTTTCGTCCTCCCCCAGGTTCCCGCCGGCCAGGGCCTCGCGGAAGTGCGAGCGCAGGGCCCACCAGCGGCAATCGTTGGCCCGCTCGTAGAGGTTGCGGTCCATGATGTCGATGGCCAGGGACGCCAAAAACTGGCTGTCCTGGAGGATGGCCGACACTACGGTCTGGTGCAGGTTGCCGATGGAACGCTCGAACACGTCCTTGGTCTTGAGGCCGGTGTTGCTGATCTCCCACAGCAGGATCTTGGAGAAGGCCGGGTTGATGGCCTTTTTGTCGCTGCTCTGGCGCACGTTGCCGTTCCACACCGAGCGGTTCAGCTCCCGCTGGATCTTGTCCGCCTGGAGGGGAATGTTGCGCAGGCCATCGGTGAACAGGGAGGGGCTGCTCATCACGTCTTCCAGCATCCGGGCCGACACCCGCTTGAGCTTGTCGGAAGCGTCCTTGCCGAAGGCGTGCTCCAGGGGCACCATCACGTGGCCGTACCAGCCCAGGCCGGTGTAGCCCTGGTAGCCGTGGGTGGGGCGGGTGGCGGCGAGGTACTCGCGGCCGGCGAAGCGCACCACGCGGAAATCCGCGTCCAGCACCCGCTCCATGGCGGCCCCCAGGGGGATGTGCCATTCGTCGCTGCTGGCGATGACGCGACCCTCCCCGTCCAGCAGGGTGATGACGCTCCAGTCCTCGTCTTCCTTGAGGTTGGCGAAGATGCCCTCGGTTTCGTTGTGGAAGCGGAAGCACAGGCACAGCACCCCCAGGGGGGCGCCGTCCGCCGGGGAAGTGACGCGGTAGGAGTAGATCAGGCTCTTGGCCTCCCCCGGCATCAGGTCAGAGTATTGGAAGGTTTCCACGTACTCCCGCGCCGTGTGGAGGGATTCGCCGATGAGGGGATCGTCGGAGCGCGCCACCGGGTTGGTCTGGTCGAGTTGGATGAGGACGTTGCCGTCGCCGTCCAGCAGGATGATGTTGTGGTAGACGGAGTACTTCTGCACGTACTCCCGGAAGCGCTTCTGGAGGCGGGCGCTCATGGCCTCCAGCTCGGCTTGCAAACGCTCCTTCTCGGCGCCGAAGCCCTGGCGGATTTTGGCCAGGTGGTCCGGCGCCGTGGCGGCATAGTCGCGGATGTCGTCGTCGGTGGCGAGGAAGCCGATGTCGGCGGTGCGCTCGAACAGGTTGCGGATCATGATGTCCACCGCCACCTGGGCCTTGGACTTCATCTCCAGCACGGTCTTCTTCAGGGTTTCGTTGCCCAGGTTGTTGAGCAGGCCGGTGGTGAGCGCGTGGAAGGCCTGGCGGGTGGCACTCATGTCGGTGCCGGTGCCGGAAAGCTGGCCCAGCAGGGTGAGGTTGTCCCACACCCCTTGCAGGCTTTGCAGGGTTTCCCGGTACTCCTCGGCGCTGCCCATGTGGCGGATGACCTTGTTCAGCCCCTCGTCCAGCTCGATTCCTTTGTACAGCCCCATGCGTCCCCTCCGGTTGGTGTCGTTCTTGCCGAACCATCCTCCATGCGGCGCCTTTTGTCGTTTTGTGTTTCCCGACGCCGTTTTTCCGCTGTTGTAGCGCCGAGCCGTAGGTCGGGCACATGTGCCCGACACCCGTCGGCCCGGAAGTTGGGCATCTATGCCCAAGCTACGCGACTGCCAGCTCCTCCTCGAAGCACCCCACCACCAGCCCCCCGGGGAATTCCACCAGGTAGATCGGGGTGTTGCTTTCGGTGTGGTGGCCGATGTTGACCACCTCCCCCATCGTCCCGGCGGGGGCCAGCAGTTCGTCGTCGGGACGCTCGGGGTGGGAGCCGTCGTTGTAGATGTCGGTAATGCAGCTCACCTTCTGGCCCCAGGCGTATTGAGGCTGGCGGGGCTCAAACATGGGCTTCTTCCTCGGCGGATTCCAGCTCCCGGGACTTCATGCCCACCACGTAGCCCCGCTCGTAGAAATCCACGCCGTAGATGTAGAACTGCTGCAAGAAGGTGCCGATGCTGGTGACGTAGCCCACGTCGCCTTTCTTCACCAGGATGTCGCCGATCTCCTTGCCGGGGAAGGTGCCGTCGTTGCGCACGTTCTTCAGGGAACGCACCTTCTGGCCGTACTCGTAATCCGGCGGGCCGTCCAGCTCGACGATGTCGCTGTCGCGGGCGATGTTCATGGTTCACCTCCTTCCAATCGGGCGCGGGCCATTTCCCGCACCAGTTCATCCGTGTCGTCCAACAGCGGGGCCAAGAGGCCCGCCTCCAGGCGGCTGGCCGCTTCGTAGCGCACCCGCCAGTCCGGGTCGTTCACCCGCCGCGCCAGGGCGTCCGGCTCCAGCCGGCGGGCGGCTTCCAGCCGCACGTCGGCGTCCTCGTCCGCCGCCAGCCGGGGCAGCCAGTCGGGGCCGATGCGCCGGGCCACTTCCAGCCGCACCTCCCGGTCCCCATCCCCCGCCAGCAGGTGCAGCATGGGGGGCGGCAGGCGCCGGGCCACGATCAGGCGCACGTAGTAATCCGGGTCGCTGCGCATTTCCGCCAGGTCGGCGCCCTCCAGCCGGTAGGCCACCCGGATGCGCACCTCCCGGTCCGGATCCCGACGCATGCGCAGCAGATACTTGCGCGGCAGCCGGATCACCGCCGAAAAGCGCACCGTCTCGTCCGGGTCGTCCAGCAGCGGCGGCAGGTGAAACACGTCGGCGAACTTGGCCGCGATCGCCCGCACCTCGAAGTAGGGGTGCGTCAGGTAACCGTCCGCCAGTTCCCGGTTCCAGTAAAAGAAGCGGTCGATGCGCTTGGCGTAGCGGTCGTGGACGCAGGCCCGCCGCAGCTGGCAGCGCCCTTCCGCCAGCAAGTCCCGATGGGCGCAGTCCTCGCAGGACACCGGCCGGCCCTGCCAGTCCAGGGCCTCATCGATGTCCTCGCCGGCGTCCATGGAAGCCCGGTCAGCGGCGCCCGATGCTGCCCAGGCTCACCGTCGCCGTGGTGGGGTCGGTGTTGCCCGGGGTGCTGCTGCCGCAGCCGCACACGCCGCGGGCGTTGGGATTGTGGAACTTGAGGCCGGTTTCCATCATGGTGTCGGCGAAGTCGATGGTGTAGCCGTCCAGCAGCAGGGCGCTCTCGGTGGGCAGGAACACCTTGATGCCTTCCACTTCCATCTGCTTGTCGCCGGCCAGGGGCGCCGCTTCCACCGTGAATTCGGAGCTCAGGCCGGAGCAGCCGCCGGGGCTCACCACCAGCCGGAAACCGGCCCCCGTTCCGACGCCGCTGAAACGGACCATGCGCTGCATGAACTGGGAGGCCTTGGGAGTGATGGTCAGGTTCATGGCGGCACTCCTTTAGGCGGCGTAGCGGGGCAGGCGCTCGTCGATCACCACGCAATCGGGGATCGGGCACACTTCCACGCACTGGGCGTCGTCGTAATGGCCGACGCACTCGGTGCACTTTTCGGCCAGGATGATGAAGGTCCCCTTCTTTTCCAGGATGGCGTCGTTGGGACACTCGGTCTCGCAAGCGGCGCAGTTGGTGCATTCCTCGGCAACGATCTTGTACGGCATGGTTTTCTCCTTGGCTAATAACAACAAATTCATTCACCGCTAAGGACGCGAAGGGGCGCAGAGGAAGGCAAAACCTCTATTCGTTTTTTCCTTCGCGTACCTCTGCGTCCTTTGCGGTCAAAGCTCTTGACGCTCAGGCCACAAAAGCCCCCTGGCGCAGCGACCCCTGGCCCCGCTCCACCGCCACGGCATCGCCGCTGCGCAGGCGGGCCAGGTAGCCTTTGAACCAGGCCACCAGGGACTGCTCGATGTACTGGTGGGCGTACTCCTCCACCGCCTCGATGCCCGCCTGCTCCAGGTCCTTCTTCGGGCACAGGCCGATCTTGGCGACAAACACGGCGGCGCAGTCGTTGATGGCGGAGATCACCGTCTCCAGCGTCTCTTCCTCGCCGTAACCGCCTTGGCAGTAGTGGTCCACCCGGCGGTGGCCGACGAACTTGGCGCCGGCGGCCGTCAACTCGAACACCTGGAACTCGCTGGCGTGGCCGAAGTGCTCGTTGATGCGGCCGCTGCCCTTGGTGGCCACCGCCACCAGCACGTTGGCGTGGCCGGCTTCGTCGGCGAGGCCGGACAGTTCCATCTTCATGGCGGCTTCCTGGTCTTCCCGCTCCTTCTCCACGAAGGCCTGGTAGGCCTTGCGGGCTTCGGCGTCGTAGTTCACTTCCATCTCGGCCACCTTGTCGGTGGTGAATTCCTGGCTGCGGTCTTCCCCCAGGAGACCCACGGCGTCGGCCCGGCACTGGCGGCAGTGGCGCATCAGGTTCATGTCGCCTTCGCACTTGTCCTGGAGGGCCTTCAGCTCCTGGGCGGAGGGGCCCCGCTGGCCGGTGAGGCCGTAGTGGGTGCCGTGCTCGGGCTCGGAGATCAGGGGCATGATGTTGTGGAGGAAAGCGCCCCGGGATTTCACCGCTTCGTTCACCGCCACCAGGTGGTCGTCGTTGACGCCGGGGATCATCACCGAGTTGACCTTCACCAGGATGCCCTTGGAAGTCAGCATCTCCAGGCCTTCCATCTGGCGCTCGGCGAGGATCTTGGCGGCATCGCGGCCGGTCCAGCGCTTGTGCTTGTAGAAGATCCAGGGGTAGATGCGCTCGCCCACTTCCGGGTCGACCATGTTGATGGTGATGGTGACGTGGTCCACGTTGAAGTCCTGGATGGTCTGCACGTAGTCCGGCAGGGCCAGGCCGTTGGTGGACAGGCACAGCTTGATGTCCGGGGCGCTGTTCTGGATCAGCTGAAAGGTCTTGAAGGTCTTTTCCGGGTTGGCCAGGGCGTCGCCGGGGCCGGCGATGCCCACCACGGTGAGCTGGGGGATTTCCGCCGCCACCGCCAGCACCTTCTTCGCCGCCAGTTCCGGGGTCAGCTTCTCGCTCACCACGCCGGGACGGCTCTCGTTGGAGCAGTCGTACTTGCGGTTGCAGTAGTGGCACTGGATGTTGCACGCCGGGGCCACCGCCACGTGCATGCGGGCGAAGTGGTGGTGGGCCTGTTCGCTGTAGCAGGGGTGGTTCTTGACCTTCTCCCACACTTCCGGCGACAGGTCGCCCTTGCCCGCGGCGGACCCGCAGGAAGACTTGCCCGCACCCCCCTGGGCGCCGCAGCCGCCGGCGGGCTTGTTCTCGAATATCGGTATGATCCTGGCCTGCATGATTGCTCCCGGGTCGGTTGTTTGACCCAGGTTCTGCAACAACCATGCCACCGTTCGAAAGCGTAACAATATGACGTTATTTCATGGTGTTACACGACAACATCCGCTTCGGCAGGGATTGTCAGGAACGCAACAAAGGCGTTTCCTTGTCGCCAAGGTGACAGCGATTTGACAAGCATTTCGTAAGTGCTTAAAGTTACGGGCTTTTCTGTGGACCGCGGCAGCTGCCATAACTGCCGGATTCAGAAAAGAAAAGCGGAATCCATTCCCAGGCCAAGCGGCAGACGCCGGCTTCCGGCATTTCTGCTCACGGCCACCGGCTCCCCAGGGGGGAGTGTACGTTTTGGCGGGTGCAAACCCCGCCGGGGCGGTCGGGACTGAAGGGTCCCGTCGCAGTCGTTTCTTGCTCCCCGGAGCTTTTGGAGGGTAAACGATGGCGCATAATGCGGTGGTTTCTCTGCGGCCTGCAAAGGCCAATGTCGGGCTTCATCTGCTTGGCGATCTGTACCAGTGTCGGGGCGACGACACATTGTTTTTCGACGCCTCGGCCCTGCGGGACATTTGCGTTCAACGGGTTCAGGAAGCCGGGCTCACCGTGGTGGGCGACTTCTTCCACCAGTTCGGCGACGACGGCGGCGTGACCGGCACGGTGGTGCTGGCCGAGTCCCACCTCGCCATCCACACCTGGCCGGAAAAGCGTTACGTCACCCTGGACGTGTACGTGTGCAACTACACCAACAACAACCGCGCCAAGGCCCAGCGGCTGTTCGATGCGGTGGTGTCCCTGTTCCGCCCCGAGAACCCCCACATCCGCTCGGTGGACCGGGAATGAGTTTTCCCCGCTACGTGGTCGAGCAGCTCAACGACTACTACGGCTATTACCTGCGGGCGTCGGAGCCCATCGAAACCGGCCACACCCGCTTCCAGGAAATGGAGGTGTTCAACACCCCGATGTTCGGCCGCATGCTGCGCCTCGACCGGGTGTTCATGACCTCGGAGAAGGACGAGTTCTTCTACCACGAGAACATCGTCCACCCCGCCGCCATCGCCCACCCGGCGCCGAAAAAGGCCCTGGTGATCGGCGGCGGCGACGGGGGGGCGGCGGAGGAATTGCTGAAGCACCCGACCCTGGAGAAAGTGACCGTGGCCGAGCTGGACGACGGCGTGATCGCTGCGGCTAGGAAGCACCTGGCCGCCATCCACCGGGGCGCCTTCGACGACCCCCGTTGCGAGGTGCGCATCACCGACGGCAAAGCCTTCATCGAGGAGACGGCGGAGCGCTTCGACCTGATTATCCTCGACCTCACCGACCCCCACGGCCCTTCCCAGGCGCTCTACACCCGGGAGTTCTACGCCGCCTGCAAGCAGGCTCTGAATCCGGGAGGGCTGCTGTCCCTGCACGTGGAATCCCCCATCTCCCGCCCCGCCACCTGGCTGCGCATCGTCAAGACCCTCCAGGCGGTGTATCCCCTAGTGCGGCCCTACCTGGTCTACATTCCCCTTTACGGCACCTGGTGGGGCATGGCGACGGCATCCATGGAAACCGACCCCCTGGGACTGTCGGAAGATGAAGTGGAAAAGCGCATCCGGGAACGCGGCATCGGTCGCCTCCAGTTCTATAACGGCACCATGCACCGGGCGGTGTTCGCCCTGCCAAATTTCGTGCGGGAACTTCTGGAAAGTCCGGCGGAGATCATTACCGCCGAGTCGCCGCCCATGGAGGACAACATCGGCCTCAACCGGGAGGTGGAGCTGGTCCTGGCGCCAAAATCGTAGGAGCGCCCCATGGGCGCGACAGCTTTCGAAAAGCCGACCCTTTGACGGGATGAACCGTGGGGGCAGGTTGAACAGGATACCCCTCCTGTTCACCCTGATAATCATGTAAATCCTGTCCAAAAAAACAGAGTCACGGTCGCGCCCGCGGGGCGCTCCTACGGAGTGGTTTCTTCCGGCGCCGCCGGCTCGCCGCGCCTTTGCATCGCCCGCTGCCGCTGCTCCATGGCCGCCTTCCTGGCCGCCTTGGACTGGGCGGTGTAGCTCCCCAGTTCGGCCCAGGAGATTTCCCCGTCCTCGTTGGTGTCCAGCGCGGTGAAGCGCTGCATGACGAAGGGCAGCCCGGGGGCCTCCTCCTTGCTCAGGGTGCCGCTCTCGTCCTTGTCCGCCGCCGTGAACTGGGCATGGAAGCGATCCGCGAACAGGGCGCGGCGCGCCTCGAACCCGTCCCGTCCGTGGGCGGGAAGAACCGCTGCCCACATCACCGCCAACCACAGCCATCGCCCCATCACGCCGCCTTTCCCTTAGAGCCTCTTCCATTGTCTCGACAGCGACACGGCCGGTCAACTATGCTGAGGGGCCCTATTCCGGAAACCGCCATGAGAGCTTTCCTCACCCTGCTGGCCCTGCTCGCCCTTCCCGCCCAGGCAGCGGACGGCAGGCAGGCCTTCGAGCAACTGTGCGCTTCCTGCCACGTCCCCGGCAAGGAGGGCGCCCCGCTGCTGGGGGACCGGAAAGCCTGGGGCCTGCGCCTCAAGCAGGGACGGGAGGAGTTGTACGCCAACGCCTACCACGGCCGGCGCAAAACGCCCGCGGGGCGTGGGGAGCGGGCCCGGATCAGCGCCGAAATCCAGTCGGCGGTGGATTACATGCTGAGGGAGACGGGATACTGAACAATCGGCTAGAATGGCCCTTCCTAACAACCAAAATATGGGGAGGAAATGATGAGCAAACAAATCGTCGCCGTGGTGGGTCTGGGCAAGGTCGGTTCCGCGTTTCTGGAGGAGCTGATGTGCGTGGTGGACAAGGGGATCAAGGTCGCCTACGCGGTGGAACAGAACGACACCCCGGGCCGCCAGATGGCTGAAACCTACCACGTCCAGATCGTCACCCTCGACGGGCTGATCGCCGAAGGTGAGAAAGTGGACGTGATTTTCGACCTTACCGGTAGTGCTGACGTGCGACGTGAATTGAGGGAAAAACTGCACGCTTCCGGGAACCGCCATTCCGTGATCGCTCCCGAGAGCGTCGCGCGGATGGTGTGGGCGCTGATGGCGGACGACAAGGTGTTGCCCGACGCCCACGGCAAGAAGGGCTACTAAAGAACGGCGCCGAGGCCATGGCTCAAAGCCCGATGGCCTCGGCCCGCACCCCCTGGGAGGTGATGCGCTGCACGATCTTGGCCGAGGTGGTGCAGGCCGGATTGTAAGTGACGCAGATCAGGTGGGGGTCCCGCTGGGACACGCTGGCCGAAACCACGCACTCGTCGCCGCGCACGCTGTCCTCCAGCTTCGCCATGTAGTCCGGGGGAAAAACCTCGTCCACGTGGACCAGAATATCGACAATCGAAGTATCCATGATGCACCTCCATGCCGGATAGCTTTGATCCTCTCTTTGTAGCAAATCCCGACAATATTGCTAGGTTTTATTTCCCCAGACCCCGGGCCAGGTCGGCCTGGATGTCCGCCACCGCCTCCAGCCCCACGGCCACCCGCAGCAAGCCTTCGCCGATGCCCATCTCCGCCCGCCGCTCGGGAGTAAGCCGGCCGTGGGTGGTGGAAGCGGGATGGGTGATGGTGGTCTTGGCGTCCCCCAGGTTGGCGGTGATCGACAGCAGGCGGCAGCCGTCCACCACCCGCCACGCCCCTTCCCGGCCGCCTTTCACCTCGAAGGAGACGATGGCGCCGCCGGTCTTCTGCTGCCTCAGCGCCAACTCGTGCTGGGGATGGGACGCCAACCCGGGATAGAACACCCGTGCCACATTGGGCTGGGCTTCCAGCCAGACCGCCAGTTCCAGGGCGTTGCGGGACTGGGCCTCCATGCGGATTTTGAGGGTTTCCAGCCCCTTGGCGATGATCCAGGCGTTGAAAGCGCTCAGAGTGGGGCCGGCGGTGCGCAGGAAGCCGAACACCGGCTCCATCAACTCCTTCTCGCCCAGCACCGCTCCCCCCAGCACCCGGCCCTGGCCGTCCAGGTACTTGGTGGCGGAATGGATGACGATGTCCGCCCCCAGTTCCAGGGGCCGTTGCAGGATGGGGGTGCAGAAACAGTTGTCCACCGCCAGCTTGGCCCCCGCCTCCTTGGCGATGGCGGCCAGGGCGGCGATGTCGCAGATGTCGGTGAGGGGGTTGGACGGGGTTTCGGCGAACAGCAGCTTGGTGTTGGGGCGCAGGGCCGCTTTCCATTCCGCCGGATCGGTGGGAGAGACGAAAGTGGTTTCAATGCCGAAGCGGGCCAGGATGTTGGTGAACAGCTGCACCGTGGCGCCGAACAAGCCCCGGGAGGCCACCACGTGGTCGCCGGCGGACAAGAGCCCCATCACGGTGGCGAGGATGGCCGACATGCCGGAGGAAGTGGCGACGCAGCGCTCCGCCCCTTCCAGAGCCGCCAGGCGCTCTTCCAGCAGGCGCACGGTGGGGTTGGTGAAGCGGGAGTAGACGTTGCCCGCTTCCGCCCCGGAAAAGCGCGCCGCCGCCTGGGCGGCGCTATCGAACACGAAGCTGGAGGTTAGATACAGCGCCTCGGAATGCTCGCCGAACTGGCTGCGCTCAATGCCGGCCCGCACCGCCAGGGTTTCCAAATCCCAATCGTTTTCCATCTTTCTTATCCTTGTCGTGTGTGCCTCGCGGCCAATAAAAAACCCGGTCAGCTTGCGCTAAACCGGGTCTTTGGCCTCGCTTTAGCGGTATTTTTAACGCGCCCGCAAGCTGATTTCAAATCGGCGCAATGGAGAAGTTACCGCCCGGCAGGGCGGCTGTCAATCGCCCCCGGCGGAAAGGTTGAGGTCCAACTGCTGGTTCTCGCCATCCTTGCCGGTGGCGCAGCTGCGGGCGGCTTCGATCTGGGCCAGGTATTCCGGGGTGATGTCGCCGGTGATGTACTTGCCGTCGAAGCAGGAGCAGTCGAAGGACTGGATGCCGCCGTTGACCTGCTTCACCGCCTCCTTGAGGGCGTCCAGGTCCTGGTAGACCACGGCGTCGGCGCCGATCTCCTGGGCGATTTCCTCGTCGGTGCGGCCGGTGGCCAGCAGCTCGGCCCGGGTGGGCATGTCGATGCCGTAGACGTTGGGGTAGCGCACCGGAGGTGCGGCGGAGGCGAAAATCACCTTCTTCGCCCCGGCATCCCGGGCCATCTGCACGATTTCCTTGCTGGTGGTGCCGCGCACGATGGAGTCGTCCACCAGCAGCACGTTCTTGCCGGTGAACTCCACGCCGATGGCGTTGAGCTTCTGGCGCACCGACTTCTTGCGCAGGGCTTGGCCGGGCATGATGAAGGTGCGGCCGATGTAGCGGTTCTTGATGAAGCCTTCCCGATAGGCCACCCCCAGCTTGTTGGCCAGCTGCAGGGCGCTGGGCCGGCTGGTGTCGGGAATGGGGATCACCACGTCGATCTCGGTGTCGGGCAGGACGCGCTTCACCTTGTCGGCCAGCAGTTCCCCCATGTGAAGCCGGGTTTCATAGACCGAAACGCCGTCGATCACCGAGTCCGGGCGAGCCAGGTAGACGTATTCGAAAATGCACGGGTTGAGGGAAGGGTGCTCGGCGCACTGGCGGCTGTGGAGATTGCCGTCCCGGTCGATCAGGACCGCTTCACCCGGCTCCACGTCGCGCACCCGCTCGAAGCCCAGGGTATCCAGGGCCACGCTTTCGGAAGCCACCAGGTACTCGGGACCGTTGGGGGTCTGGCAGCGGCCCACCACCAGGGGACGGATGCCGAAGGGGTCGCGGAAGGCCAGCAGGCCGTAGCCGGAAATCAGCGCCACCACGGCGTAGGCGCCCCGGCAACGACGGTGCACCCCGGCCACGGCGGCGAATACCGCCGCCTCGTCCAGCTTGTAGTTGGCCACGTTTTCCTGCAACTCGTGGGCCAGCACGTTGAGCAGCACCTCGGAATCGGAGCTGGTGTTGACGTGGCGCAGATCCTGGCGGAACAGGTCCTGCTTGAGCTGGTCGGTGTTGGTGAGGTTGCCGTTGTGGGCCAGCACGATGCCGAAAGGCGAGTTGACGTAGAACGGCTGGGCCTCGGCGGACGAAGACGCGCAGCCGGCGGTGGGATAGCGCACGTGGCCGATGCCCACGTTGCCGCTCAGGTTGCGCATGTCACGGGTGCGGAACACATCCCGCACCAGGCCCATGTTCTTGTGCATGTGGAAGGTGTTGCCCTCGGCGGTGCAGATGCCGGCCGCGTCCTGGCCCCGGTGCTGGAGCACCTGCATGCCGTCGTACAACAGTTGGTTGACCGGGCCTTTCGCCACTACCCCCAGAATCCCGCACATAATCTGCCCACCTGAAAAAAGAAAAAAACACCACAGCCGCTAGTCGAAGCGGATGCGCTTGGAAAAATCTTCCGGAAGCCAACCTTTGACGCCCAGCACCAGAGCCTCCAGAGGAGCGCTGAACATGGCGTTCTGCCACGCATCCTGCTTGGGCAGGGAAGTGGTTCCTGCCAGCATCACCAGCACGCACACCACCAGCACGCCCCGGGCAAAACCGAAAACCGCGCCAAGACCCTTGTCCAGGGGGGCCAGGCCGAGGGTGCTGATCAGTTCCGCGGCGGCGATGGTCACCAGGCTCATCAGCAGCAGGGAAGCGAAAAACAACCCGGCAAAGGCCGCCAGCAGCCGCACTGTGTCATTGGGCACATCCTTGGGCAGCATGATCGCCACCTCGGGGCCGAAGGTACTGGCGATCCAGAACGCCACCACCCAGGACAACAGCGCCAGCACTTCCTTCACCACCCCCCGCAGCACACTCAGCAGGATGGAGATGGCGATGATGCCTAATACCGCGTAGTCAAATACCGTCATGCTGTGCCGGGGGCCGGGTAGGCCGCTCCACGGGGGTTATTTCGGGACCACCTTGCCGTCCAGGCCGAGTTGCTTGATCTTGGCCAGGGCCTTGTCGGCTTCCTCGCGGCTGGCGTAGGGGCCGGCGCGCACCCGCAGCTTGTCGCCGGAAGCCGCCTTGAGGGTATCGGTATACGCCTTGATGCGATTGGCGGCCAGCTTGGATTGCAGCTGCTTGGCGTTGTCCGCATTGGAGAACGCCCCCAACTGCACCACGAAGCTGCCGTTCTTGGCGGGCTCGGCTGGCTTGGCGGCGGGTTTCTTGTCCTGGGGCTCGGTCTTGACGGAAGATTTTTCGGCAGGCTTCTCCACCAGCTTCGCGGCAGGCGGCTCGGCCGCTTTTTTCACCGGCTTCACAGCGGGCTTGGGCGCCGCCGCGCCGGCGGGCTTTTCCGCCGGCGCGGCGGCGACCGGGGAAGGAATGACGGGGATCGGCTGGACAGCGGGGGCGGAAGGAATCGCCGCGGAACCGGCCGGGGGCGTGGAAGGGGCGAAACCGCCGTTATCCTGCTTGGGAATGTCGATGGCGATGTCCTGGTTCGCCGGCTTCGGCTTGTTGTCCAGCACCATCGGCAGGAGCGCGGAAATCACCAGCACCAGGGCGATGGCGCCCACCAGTCGGCGGCGGGCTTTTCCGCGCAGTTGAATTTGCTCGTCGCTAAGGGATTGCGCCATGCTCTGTCACCCCGGCTTGCTGACGCAGAGCGTCCGCCACCGTGTAAAAGGAACCGAAGGCGGCTATTCTATCACTTTCCCCCGCCAGTTCACAGGCGCGACGGCAGGCCTCCGCCACCGTGCCGAAGCCCTCCACGGGCGCCGCCACGCCCGCTGCCCGCAGTCGCTCCGTCACTTCCCTGGCCGACGCGCCCCGGGGGGCATCGATGCCTGCCACCAGCCAGTGGCCGATGTGGTCCTTCAGCGCCCGGACCACGCCGGCGATGTCCTTGTCCGCCAGCATGGCGAACACGGCGTAGGTCTTGCCGCTGCACGGCATTGCCGCCAGGTTTTCCGCCAGGGCGGCGGCGGACTGGGGATTGTGGGCCACGTCGACGATGAAGGCCGGGCTGCCGGAAAGCACCTGGAAGCGCCCCCCCACTTCCGCCTGCGTGAGGCCGGCGACGATCGCCTCGCCCCCCACCGGCAGCCGCTCCGCCAGGGCCTCCAGGGCGGCGATGGCGGCGGAAGCGTTGGAAAGCTGAAAACGCCCCCGCAAGGAAGGCGCAGGTAGGGAGGACAGGCTCCACCACCGTCCGGCATAGCGCCAGCGCTCCCCTTCAAGGTGGAAATCGAAATCCCGCCCCACCCGGCGCAGGTCGGCGCCGATGGCGGCGGCATGGTCCAGAAGGCTGGCGGGGGGCGACTGGTCGGCACACACGGCGGGCCGACCGGGGCGGCAGATGCCGGCCTTCTCGAAGCCGATGGCTTCCCGGCTGTCCCCCAGGTAGTCGGTATGGTCGATGTCCACCCCGGTGACCACCGCGCAGTCGGCGTCGAAGGCGTTCACCGCGTCCAGCCGCCCCCCCAGGCCCACTTCCAGGATGGCCACGTCCACCTCCTGCCGCATGAAATGCCACACGGCGGCCAGGGTGCCGAACTCGAAATAGGTGAGGCAGGCGTCGCCCCGGGCTTCTTCTACGGCCGCAAAGGCGCGGCACAGGGCGTCGTCGTCCGCCTCAGCACGGGACACCCGGACGCGCTCGTTGTAGCGCAGCAGATGGGGGGAGGTGTAGAGGCCGACCTTATAGCCGGCGGCGGAAAGCATCGCCTCCAGGAAGGCGCAGGTGGAGCCCTTGCCGTTGGTGCCGCCGACGGTGATGAGGGGAAAGCCGGGCTGGAGCCCCAGCCGGCTTTTGACTTCGGCCACCCGGCCAAGGCCCAACTCGATGGTCTTGGGGTGGAGGCTCTCCAGGTAGGAGAGCCAGTCGGGAAGGGTTTGAGGTGTCACCAAAACAGCTTCGGCCTGCCGCCTGGAATATTAGGCCGCTGCGGGCTGCCTCAGCATCAGGGTGATGAGGTTGGCCAGGCGGTCGCGCATTTCGCGCCGGTCGATGATGATGTCCACGGCGCCGTGCTCCAGCAGGAATTCGGCCCGCTGAAAGCCTTCAGGCAGGGTTTCCCGCACCGTCTGCTCGATCACCCGGGGGCCGGCGAAGCCGATCAGGGCATTGGGCTCGGCGACGTTCACGTCCCCCAGCATGGCGAAGCTGGCCGACACGCCGCCCATGGTGGGGTCGGTGAGGACGGAGATGAAGGGCAGCTTGGCCTGAGCCAGCTTGGTGAGGGCCGCACTGGTCTTGGCCATCTGCATCAGGGAGGTGAGGCCCTCCTGCATCCGCGCGCCGCCGCTGGCGGAGAAGCAGATGAAGGGCATGCGCTGCTCGATGCAGGTGTGGACGCCGCGCACGAAGCGCTCCCCCACCACCGAGCCCATGGAGCCCCCCATGAACTTGAATTCAAACGCCGCCACCGTCACCGGAATGGTCTTGATGGCGCCCTGCATCACCACCAGGGCGTCGGTTTCGTTGGTTTCCTTGCGGGCTTCCGTCAAACGGTCGGGATAGCGCTTGCTGTCCTTGAACTTGAGGCTGTCCGTGGGCTGCACCTCGGCCCCGATTTCAAAGCGTCCTTCCGGGTCCAGCAGCATGTCCAGCCGGGCCCGGGCCGAAATGCGGTGATGGTGGCCGCACTTGGGGCACACCTCCAGGTTCTTCTCCAGGTCGGCCCGGTACAGCACCGCCTCGCAGGTGGGGCACTTGGACCACAGGCCCTCGGGCACCGCTTTCCGGGCGCCCCCTTCGGTCTTGCGTTGAATCTTCGGCGGCAACAGTTTCTGGAACCAGCTCATGGGTGTCTCCCTATCATTTACCGGCTTCGTCGATGGCCTGCCGGAACCCGGCGACCAGAGCGGCCAGCTTGCTTTGCAATTCAGGTATCTTGGCGCCCTCGATTTCCTGCACGATACGGCTGCCGATCACCACCGCATCGGAGAACCCGGCAACGGCTTTCGCCGAAGCCCCGTCGCGGATGCCGAAACCCACCCCTACCGGCAGCGGCAGCGCCGCCTTCAAACGGGCCACGTTGCGCTCCACTTCGGCGGTATCGATGTTGGCGGCACCGGTGACCCCCTTGAGGGAGACGTAGTAGACAAAACCCCGGGCCAGCTTCGCCACTTGGGCGACGCGCTCGTCGGAGGAAGTGGGGGCCAAGAGATAAATCGGCGCCAAGTTTTTCGCGTGCAGCGCGGCGGCGAAATCGGCGCTTTCCTCCGGCGGATAGTCCACCACCAGCACCCCGTCCACGCCTGCGGCGGAAGCCCGGTCGGCGAAACTTTCCACACCCATGGCCTCGATAGGGTTGGCGTAGCCCATCAGCACCACCGGAGTGCCGGAATTCTTCTTGCGGAATTCGGCCACCATCTCCAGCACCATGGAAAGACTGGTGCCGTGGGCCAGGGCCCGCTCGGAGGCGCGCTGGATGGTGGGGCCATCGGCCATGGGGTCGGAGAACGGCACCCCCAGCTCGATCACGTCCGCCCCGGCTTCCACCAGGGTGTGCATCAGGGGGACGGTGTGCTTGGGCGCCGGGTCGCCGGCGGTGATGAAGGGGATCAGGGCTTTCTTGCCCTGCTGATGGAGGCGGGAAAAGGTGGCGTCGAATCGGCTCATAGAATTCAATCGGTCAGGCGTACATCAAACGATGGCCCTTGGGTTGGGGCACAGGGTCACCATGTTCGGCGGCGGTTTCCACCCACAGGGCGATGGCGTCCTTGGCGTTGGCCAGGGCAGCTTCGCGGCTATCCCCATGGGCCAGGCAACCGGGCAATTCGGGGACCTCGGCGACGAAGGCACCGTCGTCGTCGCTCCAGTAAATGATGATTTCGTATCTGTCGATCATGCTTCACCTCCGAGGCGGTATCTCAGGATCACCGCCCGCACTTGCCTGACTTGGTATGGTTTGGCCTTGCTTCCGTCCCGTTGCAGGTTGATCAGTTCCTCGACCCCCGCCTTACGAAAGACATTATGGCTGCCGCGGGTCCTTTTTTCGAACCCCAGAGACTCCAGCAGCCCACATAACTCGTCGAACCCGATGTTGCTGTCCGACAGCCCTCGCAATATCTGAAACAACAGCTTGTCGTACTTCCCCATCCTAGAGTTTGATGCCGACCAGGTCGGCCACGGTGGCCATATCCTTGTCGCCGCGGCCGGAGAGGTTGACCAGCAGCACCTTGTCCCGGGACAGGGTCGGCGCCAGCTTGGCGGCGTAGGCCAAGGCGTGGCTGGATTCCAGGGCCGGGATGATGCCTTCCAGGTGACACAGGTCGTGGAAGGCGCGCAGGGCCTCGTCGTCGTTGATGGTCACGTATTCGGCGCGGCCGATGTCCTTGAGGTAGCTGTGCTCGGGGCCCACGCCGGGGTAATCCAGGCCGGCGGAGATGGAGTGGGTTTCGATGATCTGGCCGTTGGCGTCCTGCATCAGGTAGGAGCGGGCGCCGTGGAGCACGCCGGGCTTGCCGGCGTTGAGGGGGGCGGAATGCTTGCCGCTATCCAGCCCGAAGCCGCCGGCTTCGACACCGATCAGGCGCACCTCCTCAAACGGAATGTAGGGATGGAACAGGCCGATGGCGTTGGAACCGCCGCCCACGCAGGCAATCACGGCGTCCGGCTGGCGGCCGGCCATTTCCGGCATCTGCTCGATGGCCTCCTTGCCGATCACGGTCTGGAAATCCCGCACCAGCATGGGGTAGGGATGGGGGCCGGCGGCGGTGCCGAGGACGTAGAAGGTGCTCTCGATGTTGGTCACCCAGTCCCGCATGGCCTCGTTCAGCGCATCTTTCAGCGTCTTCGAGCCGGATTCCACCGGCACCACGGTGGCGCCCAGCAGCTTCATGCGGTAGACGTTGGCCGCCTGGCGCTTGACGTCCACGGCGCCCATGTAGACCACGCATTCCATGCCGTAGCGGGCGGCCACGGTGGCGGTGGCCACGCCGTGCATGCCGGCGCCGGTCTCGGCGATCACCCGCTTCTTGCCCATGTGGCGGGCCAAGAGGGCCTGGCCGATGGTGTTGTTCACCTTGTGGGCGCCGGTGTGGTTGAGGTCTTCGCGCTTGAGGTAGATCTGGGCGCCGTTCAGGTGCTCGGACCAGCGCTTGGCGTGGTAGATCGGGCTGGGGCGGCCGACGTAGTGCTTGAGTTCGCTATGGAACTCGGCCATGAATTCGGGATCGTTGCGGCAGGTTTCGTAGGCCTGGCTCAGTTCGTCCAGGGCGCCCATCAGGGTTTCCGCCACGAAAATGCCGCCGTAGGGGCCGAAATGGCCTTTCACGTCCGGCTGGTCATACTGTTGCATTGCGCACTCCTTGCACGAACGCGGCGATCTTCGCCGCATCCTTGATTCCTTTGGCCGCCTCGACGCCGCTGGACACGTCCACCGCCCAGGGCTGCACCCGCTCCACGGCTTCCTGCACGTTGGACGGGTCGAGCCCGCCGGACAGCACCACCGGCAGGGACAGGTCGCGGGGGATCAGGCTCCAGTCGAAGGACCGGCCGGTGCCGCCGGGAATCCCCTCGACGAAGGCGTCCAGCAGCAGCCCCCGGGCGTCGGCGTAGCGGGCGGCGTATTGTACCAAATCCAGCCCCGGTTTGACCCGCACCGCCTTGAGATAGGGCAGGCCGAAGGAGGCGCAGTATTCCGGCTCCTCGTCGCCGTGGAACTGAAGCAGGTCCACCGGCGCTTGAGCCAGGGTCGCCCTCACCTCTTCCACGGTCGGGTTCACGAACAGGCCGACGCTGGTGACGAAGGGCGGAAGCCGCCGCAGCAATTCCGCCGCCCGTTCGACGGTGACAAAGCGGGGGCTTTTCGGATAGAACACCAGGCCGATGGCGTCCGCACCCAGGCGGGCCGCCGCCGACAGGTCTTCCTCGCGGGTGATGCCGCAGATTTTGATACGGGTCATGGACTTAATCGGAGGCCGAGAGAGGACCGGAGGCGAAACTATAACTCAAAACGCCGGCAATCCCCACTTGGGATCGTAGCCGACGCCGGTCAGATAAAGCCCGTCGGGGGAAAACGTGGGGGCCGCCAGGCGCCGGTCGCGGCTCTCCAGCAGGCCCGCCATCCATTCCGGCGGATGCTTGCCCTTACCGACGTAGACCAGGCAGCCGACGATATTGCGTACCATGTGGTGCAAAAATGCGTTGGCGGCGAGGTCGAACAGGATCAGGTCCCCCTCCCGCCTGATTTCCAACTGGCGCAAGTTCTTCACCGGGGACTTGGCCTGGCACTCGGCGGCGCGAAAGGCGGAAAAGTCGTGCTCGCCGACCAAGTACGCCGCCCCCCGAGCCATGGCCTCCATATCCAGGGGATGGTGGAACCAGCCCACCGTGCCGGCGGAAAGGGCCGGGCGCACCGGGCGGTTCAGCAGCCGGTATTGGTAGCGGCGCTCGAAGGCGCTGAAGCGGGCATGGAACGCCTCCGGCACCTCCCGCGCCCACAAAACCCCCACACTGTCCGGCAGCAGGGCGTTCACGCCCCGCACCCAAGCGCTCAAGGGGCGAACGGCGGCGGTGTCGAAGTGGACCACCTGGTGCAGGGCGTGGACGCCGGTATCGGTGCGGCCGGCGGTGCTCGCCCGCACAGGCTCGGCGGCGATTCCCGCCAGGGCACGTTCCAGCGCGTCCTGGACGCCGCAGCCCCCGGGCTGGCTTTGCCAGCCGCAGAAAGCACCACCGTTGTATTCCAGGCCGAGAGCGATTCTCACCATAACGCCAGCCCTCCCAACGCCAGGAGCAGGGCCACCAGGGCAAGGGCGTCCCGCCACCCCACGTGGCCCGCCTCCACCCGGAGGGTGCGCGCTTCCCGATCGTCCTCGGTATCGTCCAGTTCCCCCTCCAGCAGGCGGTGCCACTGGGCCCGAGTCCATTTGTCCGCGTCTTCCGCGTATTCCAGAGTCAGCCAGATTCGCCCCGCCACCCGGGAAACGTCCGCCCCCAGATGCCGGAAGGGCCACAGCAGGCGAAACAGGCCCGCGATCATGCAGTCCCGGCTACAGGTAGCGTGGAGCAGGGCCAGGGCGGACAACAGCAGCGTCAAGCGCCAAGCCTGGAGTCCCCCGGCCACCAAGCCTTCGGACGTGGGACTGAAGGCGCCCAAGGCGGGGGCCAGCAGGCGACCGGGGAAGGTCAGCCCGTAGAGCAGCACCAACGAGAACAGCAGCCAGCGGGTGCGGTAAAGCAGGCGCAGCAGGGGCGACGGCCGACGGAGCGCCAGGAAAGCGGCCAGAACGCCGCTCGCCACGGCCAATGCCGGCGGATTCAGCCAGCCGACAAAGGCTGCGAAGAGTATCCAGGCGGCGATGCGGGCAGAAGGATGAAGGGGGGACATCGGAAACAGGAGGCCGCCCGGTGGCGGCCTCCGTGGGGCATCAGGCCATCTCGGCCAGCATGGACTGCGCGTCCTGCTTCTGCTGGTCGTTGCCTTCTTTCAGCACTTCCTGGAGGATTTCCCGGGCACCTTCCCGGTCACCCATTTCCATGTAGGCCCGGGCGAGGTCGAGCTTGGTGGCGGCTTCCTGCCAACGGCTCTCGTCCGGGGCGGCCTCGGGCAACGCCTCGGCGTCGGCGGCGGGCTCTTCCAGCTCCAGGCTGAGGCCGGAAAGGTCCATTTCCGGGACGGCGGGCTCGGGAGTCTGGGGCGCTTCGGCGGCGGCCGGTTCTTCGATGTTGAAGTTGAAATCCAGCCCGGCCTCTTCCGCTTCGACCATGGGGGCCGGCGCTGCTTCGATGGACTCCTCCTCCACCGGAACGTCGAATGCGGGCAACTCCAGTTCGGCTGACGGCATTTCCAGGGGAGCTTCCACCGGGGCTTCCTCGGCGGGCAGTTCCAGGGGCGCTTCCAGATCGGGCATTTCGACGGCGGGTTCCGCCAGCTTGGCCATTTCCAGGATGTCTTCCATCCCGGCTTCAGCAGCGGGCTCCTCCGCCGGCGCAGCGGGTGCAGCCGGGGCAGCGGTCAGGGCCTCGAAATCGAAATCAAGGGCTTCCACGTCCGAAGGCATGGCGGCGGGAGCCATCTCCTCGGGGGCAGGCGCCGCGACGGCGGGCTCTTCCAGGATGAAGTCCAGCCCGGCCTCTTCCTCGGCGTGAACGGGGGCCGCTTCCGGTGCGGGGGCCGGTTCGCCCAGCTCCACCGCTTCTTCCCCGGGCAGGGACAGGTCCACCATTTCCTCGGCCTCGACGGGTGCCGCCTCGCCCAGGTCGATGTCCACCGCCGCCGCATCCGTTGTGGTGGCCTCCGGCTCCAGGTTGAAGTCCAGGTCGGCCAGGGACGCTTCCGGGACGGCGGCCCCTTGCAGGGCCTCCATCTTGGCGGGGGTGAGCACCATGGTCTTTTCCATGTCCTCTTCCGCCGGGGAAACCGGTGCCGTGCCGTAGAGGGGATTCTTGGGGTCGAGGGCGCGGCCCATCTGGGCCGCCTTGTCCCAAATCGGGCTGTGCTGGCCTTCCAGGGCAGCGTACAGCTCGGTGGCCAGGGTCTCGAAGGCGGTCAGGTTCTTGCGGCCGGCGTAGATTTCCAGCAGCTTGAGGTGGATTTCATAGCGGTGCGGATCCTTGACCATCGCCTCCTTGAGGATTTCCTCCGCCTGGCCGTCACGGCCGTAGGCCATGTACACCTCGGCCTCGGCGATGGGGTCCACCTCGTTGGTGTCGATGGTGCCCAGGCCGGCCTGGGAGAAATCGGTCAGGAACGAGGTATCGGACGCGGCACCCGGTTTTTCCGCCGGGGCGACCAGGTCGCCACCGCTCAGCATGCTGGTCTGGAAACCGGCCACGCGCTTTTCCCGAATCTTGCGCAGCGCCACCAGGCCGCCGCCGATCAACAGCAGCACCAGGGCCCCGAGGCCACCGAGATACATCGGCTCGCCCATCACCCGGTCCATCAAGGAGGGTTCGGGTTGCGGCTCGGGCTTCGCCACCGGCTTGGCTTTCGGCTTCTCGGCGGGCTTGGCTTCGGCGGCTTTGGGCTCAGCCGGTTTAGCCTCGGCCGGAACCTCCGCCTTTTTCTCTTCCGGCTTGGCTTCGGGCTTCGTCGCCTCCTGGGGCTCGTGCTTCTTCGGCTCGGCCTGCTGCTGTGCGGCAGCCAGGCTCTGGCTCTTGACCTCCAGCAGGCTCTGCATGTCCTTGACCGTCTTTTCCAACTGGGCGATGCGCTCGTTGGCGTCCTTGATGGTCTTTTCCTTGGCCAGCAGGTCCTCCTGCATGGCCCGCAGCTTGTCCTCGCCCGCCGGCGCCTTGCCCGCCCCGGCCTTGGACAGCTTCAGCACATCCTGGGAGGGCTTGGCGGCCTTGTCTTCGGTCTTGGTGGTGATCTTGCCGGCAGCGGCTTGCTTGGCCGGCTCTTCCTTGGCGGCAGGGGCCGGCGCGGCCTCCACGGCAGAGGCCAGCTTTTCGCGGTAGGCATTCCAATCGGCAACCTGGGCGCGAATTTCCTTCCTTGCCTCGACGCCGCCGATGGCGCCCGCCTCTTCGGCGGTAGGAACGGTAAGAATCTTGCCGGTCACCAGGCGGTTCATGTTCTTGCCGGTGAAGGCGCCGGGGTTGGAGCGGTACAGCGCCACCAGCATTTCTTCCAGGCTGACTTCGGCCGGCTTCACCTCCCCGGCAATCTGATACAGGTTCTGGCCTTTTTTCACCGGGCCGTACTTGTCGCCTTCGTGCTTGGCCGCCTCCGGCGCCTTGCGGGTAGGAACCGCTTTCGGCTCAGGCTTGGCCTTTTCCGGCGGAGGAAGAGGGGTCGGCTCGGGCGCTGCGAGGGGCTTTTCCGCCACCTGATCGGCGACGGTCGGCAGAGCCGCGGGAGCAAAGCTTTCCTTCTTGGCGTAACCCGGGGGATCGAGCAGAACCGTGTATTCACGCACCAGCCGGCCGGTGGGCCACTGGAACTCCACCAGCATATCGAGGAAAGGATCGCCGATGCTTTGGGACGAATGAACCTTGACCACCACCCCGTCGCGTTTTTTCTTCTCGAGGGTGAAGCGGATGGAGGACAGGATGGCGGCGCGCTCGATACCGGACTGGCTGAACGCCTCGATGGGCGCCATGCGTGCCGTCAGCGTGGACAGATCCAGACCGGCCGCGTCCAGCACCTCGATTTCCGCCCGCAGAGGCTCCCCCAGGGAGGAAAGAACCGTTAGCTTCCCCAGCCCCGCGGCATCCGCGGAGGCGGAAAGCGTCATCAATACAGTGGCATAAGCCCCAAGGATTTTTTTCGAGTTGCGCACATTCCTTCCTTTTGCCAATTCGCCTTATTGGAATTAACTTAACATCAAGAAGTTAGACTTGCAAGCTAAACTTACACAAGATGTTTGGCCGTTAAGTATCGGCTTTCCGACACAACTGGGCGAACGGGGCCTTCTTTTACAGATGGCGGTTCAGCCGGCGCAGCACTTCCTCCCGTCCAATCAACTCCAGCACCGCATCCACGGAAGGGGTCTGGGTTTCGCCGGTCACCAGCAGGCGCAGAGGCATGGCCAGCTTGGGAAACTTGAGCCCCCGGGCGGCCGCCACTTCCTTGAGCACGGCGGCCAGGGCGGCGCGGCTCCATTCCACGGCCGCGAAGCGCTCGGCCAGCTCCCCCATCACCGGCAGGATGTCCGCCGTCACGTGCTCCGCCATCAGTTCCGGCGACGGCTCCAAGGGACGGTAGAAATACACCGCCGCATCCGCCAGTTCCTCCACCGTGGCGACCCGGTCCTTAAGCAGGTCCACCACCTGGGGCAGGGCCGGACCCTTGCCGGGATCACAGCAGTCGACCTCCATGAAGGGTAGCACCAGTTCCGCCAAGCGTCCGCTGTCGGCGGTCTTCATGTATTGCTGGTTCATCCACTGGAGCTTTTCCGGGTTGAACTTGGCGGGGGATTTGCTGATGTCGCCCACGTCGAACCACTCCACCAGCTGGCCCATGGAAAACACTTCCGCGTCGCCGTGGCCCCAGCCCAGGCGCGCCAGGTAGTTGAGCAGCGCCTCCGGCAGGTAGCCGCCCTCCTGATATTGCATCACGCTCACCGCCCCGTGGCGCTTGGACAAGCGCTCGCCGTCGGCGCCGAGAATCATCGGCATGTGGCCGTACTGCGGAATCGGCGCCCCCAGCGCCTTGAGAATATTGATCTGGCGCGGCGTGTTGGAAACGTGGTCGTCTCCCCGCAGCACGTGGGTGATCTTCATGTCCCAATCGTCCACCACCACGCAGAAATTATAAGTGGGCGTGCCGTCGGGCCGGGCGATGATGAGATCGTCCAGCTCGTGGTTGTGCACCGCGATCTTGCCCTTGATCATATCGTCGAACACCACCACCCCGTCCAAGGGGGTAGCGAAGCGCACCACCGGCTGCACGCCGGGGCGGGCGGCATGGGGATTGTCGCGGCAGCGGCGGTCGTAGCGGGGCTTCAGGCCGGCAGCCATCTGGTCCTCGCGCATCTTCTCCAGCTCTTCCTTGCTGCAATAGCAATGGTAGGCCTTGCCCTCGTCCAGCAACTGGCCGATCACCTCCCGGTAACGGTCCATGCGCTGCATCTGGTAGAACGGCCCCTCGTCGTAGTCCAGACCCAGCCAGTTCATGCCGTCGAGGATCGCCTGCACCGATTCCGGCGTGGAACGTTCCAGGTCCGTATCCTCGACGCGAAGAATGAACGTCCCCTTGTGCTTGCGGGCGTAGGCCCAGGAGAACAAAGCAGTGCGAGCACCGCCGATGTGAAGGTAACCGGTAGGACTGGGAGCGAAACGGGTGCGGACCATGGGCAAGTTCAAGTCATTAACGTATATGAAGCCGCGTATTCTACGCCAAACTCCCTGCCCCGAAAAAACCGCCCGCCCACGCGTCCCACGCCGGGGGCTTGACGGGGGCACGGTTACTCTCTAGAATGCGCGCCTTTCGGGTCGGTAGCTCAGTTGGTTAGAGCAGCGGACTTTTAATCCGTTGGTCGAGAGTTCGAGTCTCTCCCGACCCACCAGTTTTCAGGGAACCCGAATGGGTCGTTAGCTCAGTTGGTAGAGCAGCGGACTCTTAATCCGTAGGTCGAGTGTTCGAGCCACTCACGACCCACCAGCAGCACAAAGCCTCGCAGCGATGCGGGGCTTTTTCTTTTTCAGTTCCCCAGCCGCCTCGCCCCCATATACAGCGCCTCGTAAAACGGGTCGGACAAAGGCGTCAACGCCACTCCGCCCTCCCGGGAAGCCGAATGGATAAAGCGCCCGGTGCCGGTAGCGATGCCCACATGGGTCACCTCCCCGCCGCGGCCGAAAAACACCAGGTCGCCCGCCTGGAGCGCCTTCCTGTCCACCGGCCGACCCAATTTATACTGGTCTGCAGCATGGTGCGGCAGTTCCCGACGATGGGCCCGAAGATACGCCAGCCGCGTCAATCCGCTGCAATCCAGCCCCGTCCGCAACCCCTCGCCCCCCAGGCGATAGGACGCCTTGCCGATCAGCCCGGCGGCTGCGGCCACCACCGCCCGATCAGCCCCCGCCGCCGGCATAACCACCAGCAACGTCAGCGACAAACAGACCAGCCAACCGCCCTTTCCGTCCATCCCGACCTCCCAACAAAAAAGGTCAGACATCTGCCTGACCTTTGGGGTTCTGGTGCCGGCAGCAGGAATCGAACCCGCGACCTTCTGATTACAAATCAGCTGCTCTACCAACTGAGCTATGCCGGCTTGGGGCTGGGATTATAGTCTGGAGGGGCTTGGGGCGGCAATGTGGGACGGCGGAAATAAAAAACGCGCCGCAGTTGCGGCGCGTCTTTCCTGTTTGGTTGCGGGGGCAGGATTTGAACCTACGACCTTCGGGTTATGAGCCCGACGAGCTGCCAGACTGCTCCACCCCGCGCTAGGAAGACGGCAATTATACGGGAAAGTTCCCCGCTGTCAAGAATTCGTTTGGCGCCCCCGACAGGAATCGAACCTGTAACTGGCCCTTAGGAGGGGGAATAATTATCAATATAACGTATTGTTTGTTATAATACACAACCAATAATTATTAATTATTGGCACAAATTTGGCACAGGAGACCTATGGCAACCATCCGAAAAAAAGGGGAGTACCAGTGGCATGCTCAAGTCAGAAAGCGTGGGTACCCACAGCAAACCAAGACGTTCAACACTAAGGCAGAAGCCGAAGCCTGGGCCCGTCAGGTCGAATCAGAGATGGACAGGGGAATGTTCATCTCCCGATCGGAAGCCGAAGGAACAACCGTTGCGGAGTTGCTAACCCGATATGGCCTAGAAATCTCCCCCCGAAAGAAAACCCATGCCGCCGAATTGCGGCGACTGGAGCAACTGCAGCATGCATTCGGCCAGTTGACGCTGGCCGGTCTCCAATCCAAGCACATCGCAGCATGGAGAGATGCCGAACGGAAACGTGGCCTAGCGGGCGCCACGATCATAAAATCGCTAAACCTCTTGGCCCATGTTATCGAAACAGCCATCAAAGAATGGGGATTGCATATTCCGACCAACCCGGTCCGGTTGGTGTCAAAGCCAAAGACATCCCGGGCACGGGATAGACGCCTCATGCCGGGTGAGCTTGAAGCGGTGATTAAACACGCACAGTCAGGTGAACTGGCAGCCATCTTTAGACTGGCAGTAGAAACCGCCATGCGCCGCGGTGAAATTTTGTCCCTGCAATGGGAAAACATTGACCTTAAGCGGAGCATCGCGCACTTGCCGGACACAAAGAACGGGGAAACGCGTACCGTTCCCCTCTCCCCTGCTGCCAGGGATGTACTGGCCTCACTACCACGACGAATTGATGGTCGCGTATTCAACTACACCAGCCCCGATAGCATCACACAGGGTTTCGAAATTGCCCTCCGCCGGGCCCGAAAGGCCTATGAAGAGGCGGATGGAAACAATCCCTCATATCTCATGAACCTCCGACTCCATGACCTCCGCCATGAGGCCACCAGCAGACTATTTGAGTCCAAGAAGTTCGACATGATGGAAGTAGCCACCATCACTGGACACAAAACGCTGTCCATGCTCAAGCGCTATACACACTTGAGGGCCGAGGATTTGGCCAAGAAGATGGGTTAAGCTGTAAAGACCGCGGGAGACATGCAGTGACCTATTCGAAGCCCTGGAAAAGCTACGAGGAACAACTAGACCAGCTTATAGGCCGTGGCATGCAAGTCACGGACCGGACCCTAGCTCTCGACTATTTGGAACGCATCGGATACTACCGCCTGAGCGGCTATTGGTATGCCTTTCGTGAGCGATCAGGAAAATGTTGTCCGCTTGACGCGCAGGGGCATAACCTCGACAAGGTTCAAGGAGAAACGCTGGTACTAGACCAGTTCAAGCGCGACACAACTTTCCAAAATGCGGTCGATCTTTACGTCTTCGACAAGCAGCTGCGCCTACTGGTGATGGATGCCCTGGAACGCATCGAAATCGCCCTGCGGGTAGACATTTCCCATACCTTGGGCCAGTTGGACACGTTCGCGTACCTGAAACCGGAACTGCTCCACGCTGATTTTAGTCACAAGCTCGAAAAAAACAGTGGACTGAGTCGGCATCACGACTGGCTTGGCAAGCATGCCCAGCTAATAAGCCGCTCGAAGGAAGAGTTTGTGCGCCACCATAAAAACAAGTACGGCCTGCCGTTGGCGATCTGGGTGGCGCGCGAGGTGTGGGATTTCGGCACGCTGTCCATGCTTTACAACGGCATGCGGGAGGCTGAACAAGATGCCATCGCTAAACAGTACAGCCTCAGCAACGGGCGCATCTTAGCCACCTGGTTGCGCAGCCTAAACTACTTGCGCAACGTCTGCGCCCACCACAGCCGCCTGTGGAACCGCAACATCGTCGACCAACCCAAGTTACCGCTTGCTGCTGAACTGCCCTGGGTCAAACCTTTCGAGACAAGCTCACATGCACGCGCTCGCTGCTTCTTGCTACTGCACATAACCCGTCATCTGCTCCAGGTGGTCAACCCGCGCTCCAGCTGGCCTAACCGCATGAAAACCCATCTACAGGCTTTTCCGAATTTGACACACTTGGGATTAAATCTCGCCGGGATGGGCGCCCCGGCAGACTGGGAAGCGAACTGGTAAGCACAAAGCAAAAGGGCAATAAAAAACCCCTCAGCAGCTTTCCCGCCAAAGCGGTTCCACCGAGAGGGGCCGTGTTGATATGAATTCTAGGCGTTACTGACGCCTCCGTCAATATCCGCAGAAGTCCACAGCCAAATTCGACATGATGGAAGTCGCCAGTATCACCGGCCACAAAACCCTGGCCATGCTTAAGCGTTACACGCACTTGAGGGCTGAAAATCTTGCAAGGAAGATGAGTTAAGGGAGAAAGCCATGTACGGGGTCTCGCCACCTCCCCAACGTCGTTTTTTCAAATTTTTCTAGCTAGCAAACCCGGATGACGCTAGCTTTTTTAAAGCTATCCGTTGGACTGAGAAAAGCGAATGAATCATGGATCTGGCGCAAAATTTCTTGACCCAGGTCAACACGGGTTTTCTATCGCCCTCATTCCTTTGGCATTCGTTTGGCATACTAAAAAATCCCTTGCAACGTAATTTTTGAACACCTAGAATTTGTGGCAATGCTTTGAGCAACCTACTAAATGTTGTGAAATTGGCAAAGCAGGGGGGAAGAAAAAAATCGGGCGGAAAACCGCCCGATTGAAAAGACCTCATCGAGGCCTGTTTGCAGACCGAACTATAGACCTGCACGAAAAAAGCGGTCAAGTCGGCACCTCGATAAAGTCGTTCTTCCGGTTGCCAACCTCGTTTGAAAGGAGACCATCATGGCCAAAACCATCAAACCCGGGACGCCGGCGCCGAAATCGGGACAGTATCTCAACCCGAGGACCGGCAACGAGGTGACCGGTGTGCAAGGCAAACCCTTGCCACCGACGCCTAAGCCCAACCAGGGCTATATCCTGGTTGATCCCACGAAGCACAAGCGCTAGGTGGGTAAAAGCCCGGGGAATATTCCTCGGGCTTTTTTTCGTATAGCCATCCCAGATCTAACGATGTATTCAAGGTGGCCTCCCATATAGTCTGGAAGACATTAGGTGATCGAATGGGCAACGTAGAACGTGCATTAATTGCATATGCAGTCTTGAAAAATCAGCTTGAGAAGGCTGATCTATATGAGGGACTGATGGTTTTTTTCCACCCCATCACGACATCTCTAGCCGGAAGAGTATTCATCCCCAGTGAATTCGCGAGCGAGCTTGGGACACGATATGGGCTTCATGTCCCAGTATTGGTGCTTGAGTCGCTGGCTGAACGAATGGTCCAGGCGGGTCTTCTCAGGAAGCGATCTGCTGTTGAGGGTGCAGCGTCGTACGAGTATGCCCCTTCTGACGCAGTCGCAACAAATGTAAGCCTCCCAAAAATAACTAACGTTCTGGATGATTTTAGAAAGTTTGCAAGGGAACAATCTGCAGTAGTAAAAGAGTTGGACGATGCCATTCTAGAGAACGCTCTGTTTGATAGGCTGGTTCGTATTGAGTCTCTGGAAATTTTGTCCCGGCGTGATGGGCTTGAACCCCTGAAACGCACCGGAAAAACATTGACCGTTAAGCCAAAACAGGAACATGTAGCCGAAAAGCCACCGCTAGATATTCACCTCGACTACATCGTCCCACGGTTTATTCTCACGCTTTTGGAGAATGATCGCGAGGGATTCGATCTTCTCAGTGACATAGCTTCGGCAAATCTTGCCGCTGAAACATTGCTAACCTACCGAGAGCCTCCGCACCGTGGAGATACTCTGGATGAATTCGAAATCTACTTGGACGCTCCTCTATGTTTGGACATACTCGGAGTCAACCCAGGAAGAGAAGAATATGGGAGTCAGTTACTCAAAGAACTGAAGCGCACACGCTGCCGCGTTAACGTTTTCCTACATAGCATCAGTGAAATCGAACGCATCCTAGATGCACGTAAGCTGAGCTATTACAGCGCCATTAAACCATTTGACCATTTTCAGATTGATTCCCCTCGGACTCAAGATTTAGTAAAAGCATTGGCCGGGCACGCTGAGCACGTATTAACGGAGCAATTGGGCTTTTTTGTTATCGACAGTGTAGCTGCCATACCCCCCGGGAGGAGGGCCAGCGTGGGCGCCGAAGAGGAGAAGGCAATCCGCGATCAACTGGCCGGCTGGAAGAATGTAGAGGGACGAGAAGTCGATATCCTTACATGTTGCGATCTAATCCGCATGCGCAGCGGAATGGAACTACAGACTCGAATCCTCAAGGCTGGCGCCACTCTAGTTACGCGTAACGCTGTTCTCGCAAAAACAGCAAACACCACCTGGAAAACATGGCTCCGCGACAAAAATAAAGGGGCACACGACCGGATAAAAAACGCGGCACCGCTCGCCATTTTGGATAAACAATTGGCCGGCCTTCTCTGGATCACCCAGGGCGGCGAGGTGGGAACGCTCGGCAGAGCACATCTCATCGCAAACTGCGCTGCCGCTATAGCCACTCGAAAAGATGTAATAACCCGTGTCTACAACACGCTACTCGAAACATCCGAGCAATCAGCTCCAATTTTTGCGGCTCTGATCAACGATCAAAGGGCTGAGCGGGCTCTAATGGACTCTACATACGGCAACCCGGATGTGGTGACTGATGACACAGTGCTGCCGTTGCTAGAGAAAATCAGGGTTGCCACGGCGCAAGAAGTTGAATCGGTAAAAAATGCTGAAATCACAAAGCTTTCAGTTACACTCCAGCAACGTGAAGTGGAATATTCGGAAAACATGGCTCAGCTTGCGCTGGAACGAGACAACACCGAGGTGCGCGCAATCTCCGCTGAACGATACGCCAAGCAACTGGAACGCAACGAACGCCAGCGGAAAAAGATATTAGTCACAAGAGCATTCACGAAAGCCCGATATGTGTATGTTGTGATCATTCTGGCAATATCAATGGCTCTTGGCGTGCTCAGTTATTGGCTTCAAAAAGCGTTTGCTATCGATGTAACGCAAATCAGTTCGTATCCCATTTTAAGGGTACTTCTGGAATGGACCATTCCCGCATGTATATCCGCATTTAGCGGTATAGCATTGGCTTGGGATATGCCAGAATTACTCGCAGGGAAAGTTAGAGATCGTATTAGCGACCAGGCATTCCGGTATTTTGCGTCCCGAGATGGTGTTGAAGAGTTGTTAGCGCAATACAGTTGGGACTTCAAAGCAAAATACATCCAGGAAAAGGGCGACGCATAGCCAGCACCGCCCCCGAGGGGCTGTTATTCTATCTATCGCCGTGACAAAAGGGGACGCGATATGGAACAGGCAATTGCGGAGATGTTTGTATGGATCGCTCAAGCGGTCGGAATGCCCGGACAGGCCGCAGCAATATTTGAGGTTTTTCTTTCACTGCTATTCATCGCTGCTGCAGCAATACTCTTTAAATTAATCCAAGTGTTTAACAAACGTTATGCGATTGACACCAAGACGATAGCTTCACATGAAAACAACAATATCTCGCCCTTGGACACTGGCCTAAAAAGCTCTTTATCATTAACCAATTCCACCATAGCTAACGAGGACAGCCCAGCCCGTGGGCTCTACGATCCAACATCGGCCTACTACAACATATCTGACCATCACTAATTCGCAGTGAATTATAGAGGGGCCTAACGGCCCCTCAAACAATTTAAATAATTTCCTCACCTCCTTCCCCTGACGCCACCTTGGCACGGAAAGCCAGGCTCACGTAGCCCTCTCCTCTCTGGCTGGTCTTCTTCCAACCAGAAAGCCAGTATTCCTTACCTTCCACCACGATATAGCCGGTGTAATCGGGGTGCTCCTCTTTCTCCTTGCGATCGTTCTTAAACAACGATCCGCTCAGGTCGTGCTTTTCAAAGGTTTTTGTGCCGTTTTCGCTCATGATTCATCCCTTTCTGTTTTTGTTGAAAACTACCGTGCGCCCGCGCCGGCATCGGTTTTTCTGCCGGTGCTGCTGTCCGTACCCGCCTGAGTGGTTTCCTGCTTGCTCATGGTCTTGGAAATGCTGCTTTCCAGGCCAAATTCCCAGCCCTTGCCGGATAACTTGCCTTTGCCGAACCACTCCACACCGTTCTGAGTGAGGACCAGGCCGGCAGAATCGCCCACAAAGTCACGGCTGCCCTTGATCCAGTGCACGTTGCCACTGCCGGCGAGGTCAATACTTCGCCCGCTCGTTGCTCCCTCTGCTTTGGCCTGTTCCCATGCCGCCTTGAGCGTGGCGAGGGGAATCGCATAATAGGCCTCTTTGATGGCGGCTTTAGCCGCCTCGGGATCGGCCATCACGTCCGCCGCCAGCTTGCTGGCAATTTCGGTGTAAATCGTGTTTGCAAAGATCACTGCAGCCTCCATGGATTGCAGATAGTTCTCAGTTTCTTTCTTATCCCTCACGGCGTTGCTCATGGGGTTGGTTTCCCAACCGTTGAAGGGTGCCGCTGCCACACCCAGCGGCATCATCAAGATATTGTGCAAATAGCGATCCCTGGCCTTTGCTGTATCTCCAGCTTTGAGGGCAGCGCGCAAAACCTGGTCGCCCTTCTCCTCCGCTAACTTGCTCAGTTGCTCCTTGGCCTGCTCAAACCCGGCATTGCCGTCCAACACTTTCCAAGAATAGGAATACGCCATCCGCAGCATGCCCGGGTTTGTGCCCCTCCCGCCCGTCAGGGCATCGTTAATGAGGGCCTGGGCGGGCATGTGAATGCTGGCCTTGGCGCTTTTCCCCACGACCAGCGCCTTTATGCGGGAAATAATCGAGCCAGAGCTAGCTCCAGTGCTTTCGCTGGTACTGCTCGTTGCCCCCACGCCGTGGGTGTTGTTACTGCAACCGCCCATGGCCAGCAGCGCCGCCACAGCGGTAATAAGGATTTTTTGCTTCATCATGGTTTTTTTCCTTTCAGTTGATCGTCAATGAAGAGTTCTTTAATTTCGCTCTGCATCTTGGCCCGTTCGGCCGTCTGCTTGGCCTCCCGTTCCGTCTGCTCTTTCTTGATGTTCGCCAAGTTGGCGCGGGCCTCCTGAACCCGCGCCTCTTGCACTGGGTCGGCCTTCCCGCCTAAGGACAGTGAAAACTCCTTGTCAAACTCGGCCTTGTCCTGTTGCACTTGTGCCTTTTCCACCTTGTAGTCGTCGTGCTGTGTTTCGCTGACATTCAGAAACAGCCACACCGCCAAAAGCGCCGCTGGCGCAACGAGCATGGTCCACAACAACCCGCCATTCATTTGCCTTCCTCCTTTCCTTCTCCTTCAAATCGGTCGTGGGTTTTGAGGATTTCTTGTTGAAGGTTCCGCATCCAGTTCAGACGCAGGGACAAGGTTTTGTCCCGTAGCACCTGGGCTGGCGCGCTGTTCGGAAAACGCTTCATGAATAAATCGCCGCCCACCACCAACATACTCAGCAGCAAGAAAAGCCCAAGAATTCGCGCCCAAATCATGACGCTTCCCCCTTCCAGGTCTCCAGGTCGAAAAACGAAAAGCGCTCATAATGTCGCGGCTCCAAGCGGACCTTTTCGCCGGCCACGGAAACTTCTATCACTCGGTGAACAGCAGTCCGCAACGCCTGCGCGGGAATACGGGCCGGGGTGAGGTACAACACCCTCGCCCACTTGCCCGTCTTGATGGTTTGCAGGTGTTGAGAAACGATATCCGCGTACCGCTTCGGGGTTTTCAGGGTGCGCTCCAACTCGATAGCCACGAGCTCGCCCTGTGGATCCACCGCCAGGGCATCGGGAATTTTCTTGAGACCTTGGCCGTATAAAGCCTTGCCCGGCGTCCACGCCTTCCAGCCGGCGGCCTGGGCCTTGAGCCTGGCCCGCTGGGTGTCGGTGTGGTGAGGAACATAAGCAGGATTGGTTCGCCCCAATTCGAAGTAAGGCACCTGGAAGGATCCGGCAAGCCCCAGCCCGTGGGGCGTAATTCCCCACAGGCGCGTCTTGTGCCCGTCGATGGTCACGGCCTCCGTCTTTAGCTGCTCATCCTTCACCAGGGCCTCCAGGGTCCGGTGTGCCACGGGCTGGGAACACCCCAGAAGTTCACACACCACCGCCGTCGTGGTGAACACCTCGCCGCTAGCGAGGAACTGAATGATCTTGTCGCGCTTTTCGGTCATACGTGCAGCGCGTTCTTCTTTGGTCATTTCCGGCAACATTGCAGCCTCCCTAAATGTCGATCAGGTCCGCCGCCGCGCTCTGGCTCGGGGCGGGAATGGATCTGCCGCCCCGCTTCGCGGGGGCGGCTTGTCCACCCTGCATGGGGGGCTGAGTGGACGCAGGCAACGGGGGAACGGTGGGGGTAATAGCGGCCTGAGAGCGGGCCGTAGGCACCGGCGAGGTGTAACAGAATTGGGCCAACTGCCCCACGCCGTCCAGCACCCCGCAGCCCTTCGGCAGTTTCAGGAACATGTTGGTATCGACAAAATACCGCTCCGACTGGCGAATGGTCCGCTCGTTGTTCATGGTCTCGGAGAGGGCCACGTTCTTTTCCACCTTGCGGCTTTCATCGTCTACCAAGATCGTGCCGGTCGATTGCGCCAGCCATTCGGCCGTTTCGGGGTCTTTAATCTTGTAACTCAGCTGGATCGCGCAGTTTTCCATGACGCTGCCCTTCACCGCGTCCTTGTCCAGGTCGGCGGGGCAATCCGCCAAATCCTGCAAGGACTGGAAGGCCAGAATCACGTGCAGGCCCCAGCCGGCCGCAGCCCCCAGGGAAGTCATGAAAGGTTTGGAAATGTGGACCTTGAACTCATCGGCAAAAACGGTGATGGTCCGCGGCGTCTGGTTGATGTAATCCCTGTTCTTGGCCAGCGTCATGAGGCGCATGAGCAACATGCGCTGCATCCGCACCACGCGGGTGTTGCCCATATCCCCCACGACGTACAGGCACCCACCGCCCTGTTCCAGGGCGGTGAGGTCCACGCCGCCGCTTTTACGGTTCACGGCGGACAGTTCCGCCATTTCCCGGAGCGCCGCATGGAATCCGGCGGCCTCGTCCGCCCAATCCTCCCCGTTGACCTGATAAGCATCCCGGGCGGTAGCCCCGGGATGCGCCTCAAGCCAGCGGGCGCACTCCAGGGCGGCCCGCCGGTCGGCCAGGCGGTAGAAGTCGGCCTCCTCGCCCTTTTCCGCCAGAGAAAAGGCCCCTATCAGCATGTTCTCGGTATCTTGAGCGCCGCACCCCTGGAACGGGTTGATCTGCTCATGGGCGTCTTGGCGCAGGTCCAGGAACACATAAGGCACCCCGGCCGCATCCGCCGCCGCCTTGAATGTGTGTGGCATCCAGGCGTCCACCTTAGGGTCCAGGACCACCACAAATTCTTTCCGATGGATGGACTGAGTCAGGAGAATTTGAGCCGCCACGCCTTTACCGCTCCGGGTCCGCCCGGACAGCAGGACATGAGACAGTATCCAATCCGCTACCTGGATGAAAACCGGCTTGCGGTTTTCGTCCAGGCCGGCAAACAGGCCCTTGGATTCGTCGAAATACTTCTGAGGGTCAAACTGCCCTATTTCTCGCGGCAGGAAATTATCAATATGCCGGACGTCCGTTTTTCGGTTCCGCTCCAGCCGTGACTTGACGGTAAATTTCTCCTTGAGGGCGTCCAAGCGTTGGGAACCAACGCGCAGGAAGCCCACCGCCGCCGCCGTGCTGGCGGCGAACTCGCCGCCCCACAACAGCAGCGAGTAAAAATGAAAATTGACGCCCGCAAGGCCCGCTTTTTCCCCCAGCATCGGCACCAGGAAATAGATCACCAACGGCGTGGTGGACAGCAAGAACAGCCCACCCAAAATCTCTGCGCCCATCTCGGTTTTATCCTGCTTGTTGAGAAAAAGCAGCCCGGCCCCACCCAGGGAGCCCGCCCACCACCAAGTGGCGTTATACGTCTTGGCCAGGGTCAAAATGGCCAACATCAGCACGTTGTCCAGCACGGTTAAACGCTCCTTTTCTGCACACGCAAGTCCAGATTACCGAGCCCAGATAAAACCCCAAATTTCGAATCTAAAGATGTGCCCGCCCGTTCCGGGCGGGGTAATTGATTAGGTGTTATCCACTCCCCTTGCTCGCGCGGATGCCCCATAGCAATCCTGAGCGCGGGTGAAGTTGTCCACGGTCCTGGCGGTGGGCAACTTCAGGGGGTGGGTAACGGTAGTGGACGAGCTAGGCACGGAGGTTACGCACCACCAACCCCCACCCGAACGGACCCCTCTTGCTCCCGGATCGGGTGGGGGTGGGGGGAACCGCCGAAGGCGGGGGGCAAAGCCCCCTTCATTCTCCCCGCACGAACGGACACCTCTTGCTCCCGGATCGTGCGGGGAGAATGAAGTCGAAAATGGCCCCGACCACATTGGGGGTGCCCGGACCGGGGGGCGCAGCCCCAGGAGCCGGTGCAGCGCACCGGGGCGCATAGCCCCCGGCCGGAGGCCGGGCCAGCGGAGCCGCTGCGGCGGCGAAGCGTACAGCCGCCCACGCGACAACCGATGGGCGGCCCACGCCACCCGGATAGGGGGCGCTAGCCCCTCTACCCCCCTCTCTAAAGGACGAAAGGAGCCGCTACCGCGGCGGAATTATTGAGCCGCCTTCGGCGGCGAAAGCAATGGACGGCGACAGCCGTCCGCGCAAGGGCGTACAGCCCTGGAGGCCAAGCATGCGCAGACCGAAGCCCGGCCATCGAGCCGGGCGTCTCGGTCAAGCGCAGCGCGGAGCCCCCCCGGGGGGCGGAGGGGCGGACTGCCGCGCCCAAGCGCGGCAAGGAAGAAGGGCGGCCCCAGCCGCCCGTAATCCGTGTCCGGTGAGCCAGTCCCCACGGGACTGGCGAACGAGCCACCGCACCCGCCCCTAGGCGGGTCGGTGGCGACCCAGGCAGGAAGACGCACCCCCCAGGGTGCGGCTAGACCTTGGCCGGCCCCCAGGCCGGACAAGGGCGGTCATGCCGCCCGGCGTCGGGGCCCGCCCTCGCGGGCGCTCGACCACCCCTTTCTGTGGTAGGTGCAGCCGAGCCGAAGGCGCGGCGTCGCACCTAGTCGAGCGGCAGCGAGACCAAGACGAGACCTGCCGCAAGGCAGGTATCGGCGCAGCCCTGAAAGGGGTGGTCGAGCGCCCGCGAAGACGCCGGGCGGGTGAATTTCACCCGTAGGCGGGCGTCCAGCCCGCCGGAGGGGGAAAGAGGGGCTTTAGCCCCTTGAGCAAGCGCCCCCTAGGGCGCGCAGCAACAGTGAATCGACCGTAGGGAGCGGCGTCCAGCCGCCCCGCAGGGAGAGAGCGGAACGCTCCCCCGCCAGCCCGCCCTAGCGGGCCAAGGGGGCGAGCCGAAGGCTCGCTGCCCCCGTAAGGGGGCGCAGTTGGGCGCATACTGCCTGCGCATACAGCAGGCACAGTCGCTGCACCGCACCTTATATGCGCGGCCTGTATTCGCAGATATGGGCAAGTCGGATTCCTGGAGCTGAGGCGCGAGCCGATGCGGAAGGCATCGACGGCCAAGGACGGATGATGGCTGAGCGGTCGCAGATTAGACGCCGCGAAAGGATAGCTGACTTGCTAGCAATAAAGCTAGCAAGTCAGCTTGTTTATCACTTGTCTGTCGCCAGCTCTGACCGGGCCTGTCGTACCGCCGTCTGTAGCGAGCGCGTCACGATTTCATTCACGTCGAAAATTAGTCCTGCCGCCTCTGCATCGCGCTTGATTGTTTCGATTTCCTCAACAAGTACGCTATCAAGTCGGAGATTGAATTGCTTGGTTTTGGTTTCGGTTTTCGGTTTCAAAATTCCCATCGGGTTTGCTCTTTCTTTAGGTATTAACTTTTGACCACCGCGGATTTGACGTCCATTACATCAGCTTATGCTGCCGCATCCATTCCCTTTCATGCCATTGCATGAGCGCGACAACTCGATCGGTGGCCGCTAGAGATTCCCGCACCCAAACGCGGCGCTCCTCAGAAGAATCAACGTACATTTCATTTTTAATGGTCTCTAGGTGTTTCAGCACTTCGCAACGAATCTTGCTAGCCTCCGTGTAGCTGAGCAACTCCCCTGCCTCAATCGCCTTGAGCAAGCGATTGGCAGACCGGCTGAACTGGATTGCTTTCATGTCTTTCTCCTGGTTGTGTCTGTTGATTTGATAATGCCGAATCTTTGTAAAACCCCAAGTTTTCATCCCCTCAATCCCGCTACCGCGGGGAGTTGATGCACCACCTGAACGGCCTGGTCAACCAGCAAGCACGCTGCTAGATTTCGCAGCAGAGGCAACGGGCCCGCGATTCCCACCAGGAAGGCCACCAGATAAGTCACCACTGCTAGGAAGACTCTCAGCTTTTTAGGCCGGGGATATGCAGGGCAGGCATTGGGTGTGCAGTACATGGATCTCTCCTCTGGTCGCAATTCGCCTTTCAGGCTGCTTCCTTAGGAAACCGCGCTTCCCCCGGAGGGGGACGGGAGGGGGAGAAATCAAGAAGAGAACGCCGAAATTGGGTGGGGAAGTTTCCTTCCCTACCCGCTTCCTCTGGAGCCACCGCAACGCCCGAAGATCAGCAGAAAGACGGAAAACAAGGGGCGCAGCCGAGGCCGCAGCCCGCCGCAGGCGGGACCGGGCGAAGGGGCGCACGAAGTGGCCGCAGGCCCCCTTGTTTTCTGGCTTTCAGGCGCTTGCGCCGGTGCTGATAGAGTGGCTGAAGGTGGATACGGAGGAAGCGGGTAGGGAAATCCCCTGCAGGCGTAAACGAGCAGTTAATCCCGGCGGAACGCCGACCAAATGCCCTTTGCCCTAGAGGGGCAAAGGGCCGCTTGTGGCACAGGCAGAAAAGGTGCAGACATTTGGGAAAGGTGCAGGTGTTTGGTGAAGAAACCATTTGGAAAGTGCAATTCGCACCAACGTACGCAGGTAACTGCTGCAGCACCCTCCGCGCCGCAGAGTGAGCAATACAGCGGTGTTTGGTGCAAAGTAGCCAACCACAGCGTCCTGGAGAGGGCGCCGAAAAATACTCCATGCTCGCGCCCATTCACTCATGTTTTCCCTCCATTCCCCCAAAGACCTGCACCTTTCCCCAAATGACTGCACCTTTCAAAGTACAGCTATGCGTAGGAAGTGAAAATCAGGGCTAGCACCAAGACGGCCGCCAGCACAACTTCCACGAGGCTCCCCGTGCGGATCGCCCAGGGCGACACGAAAACCCGCCGGTCGGGATACAGCAGCGCGACACCGGCGCGGGTGAAGTAGTCCCCGGCCAGATGGGAGAAATGCCCCACAACCAGGGGCGCGGCAATGCCGTCGCCCCCTGTCGCGACGAGGGCCACCAGACCCAGCGCCACAGATAGCAGTGAGTGAGTTACGCCGCGATGCCCGAATAGGGCAGCGAGCGGCCAGGACATAAACGGAACCCGCCGCCCGATTGAGCTTTTGGGGTGGTCGATGTCCGGCAGCAACGAGCCAAGCGCCGCGAGGGCAAGGGTACCGCTGGCCGTCGATGCTCCAGTGGCCTTGGCAATACCAAGCCAAGAGAGAATACCTAAGGCCACGTGAGTGGCGGCCATCATAGTGGCGAACTCCCCATCCACACCAGTAAAAGAGAGGGGATCACCAGCAGGAACAGCACCAAGCCCGCTGAAATCAACATGGCCCGGTGGGTGATTAAATCCTCATAGCCCTTGGGATCCTGGTGGTAACTTTCCAGCTCGCGATTCATCCGCCGCTCGTAGCGGTCACGCTGCAGGTTGATGAAGTCGGTGAGTTTCTTCATTTCATTGCCCCCGTGCTCTTGAGGAAGGTTTCAGCCGCGGCGGTGTCCTGTTTGCCCATCCGGCCGTTGAAAACCAGATGGTCGCCTTTTAGCTCTTCCCTTCCCTTGATGGAGGCCCCCTCAAAGTCGCAGCCCCACTCCTGTTTATCTCCGTCGTGATACATGTGAAAAAAGGAGCGGTCTTTGGAGTAACAAAATCCGGCGAACTTTTTGACGAGGGGCTGCAATAGAAGCTCCTGGCTGGCAGTGTCACCGGCCAGGCCTTGAACCGTCTCCTCTCCCCGCCAAGAAAACCCATCCTTATCCTTCTTGGCGCGTACATTCATTACCAGGGCACCGTTGGCGTCACGGCACTCCATTTCCAGGGTATTGATGGTTTGAGCAACCATCTGGCCAGGGCAGCCAATCGCCTCAATTTCCACTGCCAACCGGTTGAATTCATCGCTCCCAACCTCAGCACCAAAACTGGGATTCATAAGGAAGGAGTTGATGATGAGCATGAAGATAATGGTGATGGGAAAGGTGAAAAAGTGCATGGCGGCCTCCTTATTTGGCTTTGGCGTAGGATTTGATTTCACCTTCCCCCAGGGTGATGGTGAGAGTGTTTTCCACGGCGTGAAGGGTGGCCATGCCCTGGGCTGCACCATTCAGCAGGTAAGGTCTGGGGAAGGGCTGAGGGTCAACGTCCACATAAATGGGCGGCCCCCCAAATTCACACACGTCCTTGACGGTCGGTTTTCCTGTCCCAAAACTCACCGGCACCGCGCAGGTGATGATGTTCCGGTTGGTGAAGGTGCAGGAATTTGGGATAGAGATATTACCCAGGCCGATGTCGTTTTCCCCCACCAGCTGCCAAGCTTTCAGGGTGAGCGTGTGGCCAAGCTCGCCGGCGATGGTAATTTTGTCTTTGTCGAGAATGACGGTGCCACCGTCCACCGAGGGCTGAGCTTGCCGCGCCACAAAGTGGCCATCGCTGTCGTATCGCCATTCGATGTTCCCTTGGCGCTGCCAGGTATCGGCCGCGTCGGCGGGTGTCATGATGGCATTCAGCGCGGCCATCATTAAAACAGAGAGAAGGAAATTCATGGTTTTCTCCTTTCAGCAAAAGGGCAACACACCCTTAATTCCATCTTGCCGGGCTTAAGAAAAACCCCAAATTTAGGAATTGAGCTTGAATTGGTTATCGCCCATCCATTCTTTAAAGCGCTCATCTATAGAAATGGTTTGCTGGGAAAAACGATAAGCAGCCACCTGAACGAATTCTTCCAGTGAGGTGTATCCCAACAAATCCGCTGCTTGGCGGAGCATTTGCACGTCAGCAGGATGGTGGTAGGTTATGGTAAGGGTGCACACAGCTGGTTCCTTTCTGTTGGCGATGGAACCAAGTTGCCATAGCTAAGAAAAACCCAAAGCTTTAGCCTCAAAAATCGAATTTCTCATCGCCACGACGAGGAAACCTGGAGCAAACCCGCGCCAGTTAATGATTTCGGCATCTCTTCTCTTTTGATGTGCCAATTTAGTGATTCCTTGCCCGTGGACAGCCCTTCGGGGCGTGTGGAGAAGGGCATGGAAAACGCTATGCGTTTCCCACCCCCTTCTCCACACTCTGCCCACCGGCTGCGTCTATTCCGCTCTGGGAAACCTGACGCGGCCTGCGGCCTTGCCCTACCCCTTCGGGCCAAATTTGATAGAGAGAACCCCTTTAATGCCAAGCTGCCGCGGCCTTTGGCCGCCTTAAATGATGCGCGGCTTTGCTGCGCCATCTAGATGGGTTCCAGGGTCAGCCCCTGCCCGGAGGGTGTGGGAGGGGTCGCTCCCCTCCTCTGTAACGTCAGGCGAAAGCCTGACTCGAAAAAAAAGCGCCCCCGAGGGGGCGCAATCTTTCGCTTCAACTTTAGCTTCAACTTCAGCTTACTCTTTGCGCGCAACATATTGTTTTTACGCGCCTTCAGTTTTTTCGCGGAAAAGTTCCACACTCAGCCCGCATCCTGGGTTCGCCTCGATCGCCGCCAGCACGGCTGCCCGCAGTTTGGGGGACTCGATGGCGCGCCACGCCGCCAGGGCCTGTTGGTGGCGCTGGATGCCCTTGAACTCATTGTCACGGAAAAATTCTGTGAGGAAAATTTCGCCGGTGACGGGATCCACGATGATGAATCCATGTTTTTCGAGGTCTTGGAGGCCGCCGGCGACAGCCTCCCGTTCAAATCCGGAGTCCCCCTCCAACCCCACTGGCACCCAGACCCCCAAAAAACTCTCGCAGCCAACGTTCAAAACGACCAACAGCCACCGCAGGTCCGGCACGAGCCCCCGAACACGGGGGCGGCGCAGAAAGTTGCGCGAAACAACGCTTTTCCTCTTCATTTTGTCTCCTCCCCCACCGTAGCGCGGCGAAAAGCCGCCTCCAGTGCTGGACTCCAGCCCCAACGACACTCTTCCCCCCACCAACTCCGCAAGAGATGCCACCGGCGAGCGTCGAGAAGATGGCCGAATTCGACCGCCACGCGGTCCCGGAGCGCGTCGGGATCGATGGGGGTCGGAAGTGCCAACCGGCAGGCCTCCTCCAAGCTGAGATTGTTGGCCTCGACGCCGGGCGCCAGAAACCACGCCAAGGAGTGGAGCGCCTGGCTGCCGCCGCGACGGCGACAGTGGCGGAGCGTGAGGATGGCGCGCCGCACCAGCGCCCCGGTGTCGACAACAGCCCCGCGATCCGCGCCAAAAGAGACTTCCTGGGCCGTCGGCAGACCGGGGAGACGCTGCTGGGTGAAATGGGTGGCAGCCTTCATCTTTGCCCCCTTCCGGCGCGTTCTGCCGCGATCTGCTCAGCTTTGGTCGGCCGACCGCGCCGACGGTTGGTTTTTTCTTCCTTGGCAGGCGCAGGGACAGTGGCAAACCCTGCCAACCAATCTTGGACTTTGGCCGGGTCCCACAAAAGCCGTCGCGCCCCCGGAATCCGAATCGGCGGCGGGACGCTGGCGGGGTTTCTGGAGAGGTCAGAGTGGAGTGAGGCAGGGGCCCGACGAAGGACTTTTGCCAAGTCTTCGATTGTGAAAAGCGGTTGAATTTGTTGCATTTATCACCTCAACAAAGTTGAGGCGCTTCACGGAATTTGCCCTCCGTGCCAGGGCCGCCCCGCCAAGGAAGGGGAGCGCTTGCGAAAAAAAACGAACAGCCACCGAGCCACGCGCCAAAAAGGGCCCGACGGAGTCGTTCTGCAAAAAAAGCATTTTTGGAGTTTGCCGCAAAAACGGCGGACGGATTCAGGGAGCCTTGCTGCGGTGCAGGTCGCAGCGTCCCTTTCGAAAAGCCCGTGAGGGCCGCCCCGGATGGGCTTTGTGGTGTTGCGGCTCTGGCCTGTTGCTCCCTGCCCAGCTTAGGGTCTGGGTTTGGAACCCAGCAATTCAAACTCTGCCCCAACACAAAGCAGTCGTCAACACTTTTTTGCGTCGGTGTGCCAAATACCTACTGGCACACTCCAAGCCATGGCACAACTTGGCACAATCTTGGCACACTAACTGTGCCAGATAGTGCAAAATCGTGCAAACAAGTGCACCCCAAAAATCGCAGTAACTGTTTGACGTTGTTTAATGTTGTTTGGCGCCCCCGACAGGAATCGAACCTGTAACTGGCCCTTAGGAGGGGCCCGTTATATCCATTTAACTACGGAGACAAGCCAGGGCCGGCTCGGGGCCGGCGGAAACTGCATTTTACGCGATACGGTGAAAGAGCGAAATCCGCTTGCTTTCGAGCTATGCTTTACTACTGAAACGCCTTGCTTGTTAAGGCAGCGGGGCTGGCCGTATCATGCCGCCCCCAACTGTCAACCCGAAGGAGAACAATTCATGGCCTATCTCACCGCCCCCCAATTGGAATCGCTGAAAGAACAGCTTCAGCAGCACAAAGCGGCCCTGTGGGAGGACGTGCGCACCGAGCTGGAGCGCTCCGGCAACCAGAAATACGCCGACCTGGCCGGCGTCGCGCCGGATCCCGGTGAAGAGTCGGTGGCGGCCATGCTGGTGGACATGGACGCGGCCATGGTGGACCGCCAGGTGCGCGAAATCCGCGACATCGAGGATGCCCTGGCCCGCATCGCCGACGGCAGCTACGGCACCTGCATCGACTGCGGCGCGGACATCGGCTCCGACCGGCTTCACGCCTACCCCACCGCCCAACGCTGCATCCGCTGCCAGGGGCAGCACGAAAAAACCTTCGCCGGCGAGGGCAAGCCCACCCTCTGACCCCATGCCGGTCCACAACGCCGACATCGCAGCGGTCTTCGAGGAGATCGCCAACCTGCTGGAAATCGAGGCCGCCAACCCATTCCGCATCCGTGCCTACCGCAATGCCGCCCGGGTGACGGGCGAATGGGGGCGGGACCTGCGGGAGATGGCGGAAAAGGGCGAGGACCTGACCCGCCTGCCGGGCATCGGCCACGACCTGGCGCTGAAAATCCAGGAAATTTCCCGCACCGGCCACTGCGCCTTTCTCGACCGGCTCCACGGCGAGCTGCCGCCGGCCATCACCGAACTGCTCCGTATCCCCGGCCTGGGGCCGAAACGGGTGCGTACCCTGTACCAGGAACTGCACGTGCAGACCCCCGATGATCTGCTGCGGGCTGCCCGGGAAGGCCGCATCCGCACCCTGCCCGGCTTCGCCGAGAAAACCGAGCAGCACATCCTCCAGGCGGTGGAAGCCCACACCACCAAGAAAAAGCGCTTCAGGCTGGCCGTCGCCGAACAGTACGCCGGCGCCCTGGCGGGCTACCTGGGGGCAGGTCCCGGGGTGGAACGGGTGGAAGTGGCGGGCAGCTTCCGCCGCCGCAAGGAAACGGTGGGAGACATCGACCTCCTGGCCATTGCCGAGGACGGCCCGGCGGTGATGCAGCGCTTCGCCGGCTATGACGAGGTGGCGGAAGTGCTCTCCGCCGGCGACACCCGGGGCAGCGTGCTGCTGCGCTGCGGCCTGCAGGTGGACCTGCGGGTGGTGCCCCGAGAGAGCTTCGGCGCCGCCCTGCACTACTTCACCGGCAGCAAGGCCCACAACATTGCGGTGCGCCGCCTGGCCCAGGACAAGGGGCTGAAGATCAACGAATACGGCGTGTTCAAAGGCAAAACACAAATCGCCGGCGACACCGAAGAGTCGGTCTACGCCGCCGTGGGCCTGCCCTACATTTCCCCCGAACTGCGGGAGGAGCGGGGCGAAATCGAAGCCGCCCGGGCGGGCCGCCTGCCCCGGCTGGTGGAGCTGGCCGACCTCCGGGGCGACCTCCACTGCCACACCTCCGCCAGCGACGGCCGGAACACCCTGGAGGAAATGGCGGAGGCGGCCCGCGCCCTGGGGCTGGAATACCTCGCCATCACCGACCACGCCGCCCGCTCCGGCGCCGGCCATAGCCTCACCCCCGTCGAACTATTGCGACAGATGGATGAAATCGACCGCTTCAACGGGGAACTGGACGGCCTCGTCCTGCTCAAGGGGGCGGAGGTGGAAATCCTGGAGGACGGCCGCCTGGACCTGCCGGACGAGGTGCTTGGCCGCCTGGACGTGGTGGTGGGCGCGGTGCACAGCCACTTCAACCTGTCCCGCGCCAAGCAGACCGCCCGGGTACTGCGGACCCTGGACCATCCCGCCCTCACCCTCCTCGCCCACCCCAGCACCCGGCTGCTGGGGGAGCGGGAGGCCGCCGATCTCGACATGGCCGCCGTCGTCCGCCGCGCCAAGGAACGGGGCTGCTTCCTGGAACTGGACGCCCAGCCCGCCCGCCTGGACCTGGACGACCTCCACTGCCAGATGGCCAAAGCGGAAGGGGTGTTGGTCAGCATCGACTCCGACGCCCATAGCGTGCGGGACTTCGCCAACCGCATCTACGGCGTTGGTCAGGGCCGGCGGGGCTGGCTGGAAAAGGGCGACGTGCTGAACACACGGCCCCTGGCGGACCTTCTCCCCCTCTTCAAGAAACGCACCAACTAGAACCTTTCACCGCGGAGGACGCAGAGGCCGCGGAGGTCAAGCATAGAATTTAGTTTTTCCTCTGCGCCCTCTGCGTCCTCCGCGGTTCAATGCCTTTCCGGTAGAATGGCGCTCTTTCTTTTCCGTCCGCCCCCCATGCCCCTCATCACCCTCGAAAACGCTTCCCTCGCCTTCGGCCACGTAGCCCTGCTGGACCAGGCCGAACTGGTGATCGAACCCGGCGAGCGGGTGGGTCTGATCGGGCGCAACGGCACGGGGAAATCCAGCCTGCTCAAAGCCCTCGCCGGCGAAGCCCAGCTGGACGACGGCCGGGTATGGAAAGGGCCGGAGGTGAAAATCGGCTACGTGCCCCAGGAGCCCGCCTTCGAGCCCGGCCACAGCGTGTTCGACGCGGTGGCCGAGGGCGCCGGCGACGTGCGCCGCCTGCTGGTGGACTACCACGCCGTGGCCCACGCCATGGGGGAGCCCGGCGCCGACACCGAAGCCCTGATGGAGCAACTTCACCGACTCCAGGAAGAACTGGACGCCGCCGACGGCTGGAGCGTGAAGAGCCGGGTGGACACGGTGCTGTCCAAGCTGGGGCTGCCCGCCGACACCCTGGTGGAGGACCTTTCCGGCGGCTGGAAGAAGCGCGTCGCCCTGGCCCGGGCCTTGGCCGGCGAGCCCGACCTGTTGCTGCTGGACGAACCCACCAACCATCTGGATTTTGCCGCCATCGAGTGGCTGGAAGACCTGCTGCGCAGCCACTCCGGCAGCGTGCTGTTCATCACCCACGACCGCCGCTTCCTGGACAACGTCGCCACCCGCATCGTCGAACTGGATCGGGGGCGGCTGCTGTCCTACCCCGGAAACTTCGCCGCCTACCGCCAGCGCAAGCAGGAACGGTTGGCGGTGGAGGAAACGGTCAACGCCAAGTTCGACAAATTTCTCGCCCAGGAGGAGGTGTGGATACGCAAGGGCGTGGAAGCCCGCCGCACCCGCAACGAGGGCCGCGTGCGCCGCCTGGAGGCGCTGCGCCTGGAACGGGGCGCCCGCCGCGAAAGGCTGGGCACGGTGAACCTGGCGGTGGACGAAGGGGAACGCTCGGGCAAGCTGGTGGCGGAACTGATCGACGTCCACAAGGCCTTCGGCGACAAAACCATCATCAACGACTTCTCCACCCGCATCATGCGCGGCGACCGCATCGGCCTCCTGGGCCCCAACGGCGCGGGGAAGAGCACCCTGCTCAAGCTCATCCTGGGGGAGCTGGAGCCGGACTCGGGCACCGTGCGCCTGGGCACCAAGCTGGCCGTGGCCTACTTCGACCAGTTCCGGGAGCAGTTGGACCCGGAAGCCACCCTGGCCGACACCATCAACCCCGGCGCCGACTGGGTGGAAATCGGCGGCGAGAAAAAGCACGTGGCCAGCTACCTGGGGGATTTCCTGTTCGCCCCGGCCCGGGCCCGCTCGCCGGTGAAATCCTTGTCCGGCGGCGAGCGCAACCGCCTGTTGCTGGCACGCCTGTTTGCCCGCCCCGCCAACGTGCTGGTGCTGGACGAACCCACCAACGACCTGGACATCGAAACCCTGGAGTTGCTGGAAGACCTGCTGCAAAGCTTCACCGGCACCCTGTTCCTGGTGAGCCACGACCGGGAGTTCCTCGACAACGTGGTGACCCAGGTCTACGCCTTCGAGGGTGGCGGGGCGATCCGCGAGTACGCCGGCGGCTATGACGACTGGCTGCGGGCCCGGCCCAGGCCCGAAGAGAAAGCGGCGGAGAAGAAACCCGCCCCGGCGCCGAAGGCCGCCGAAAAGAAACCCGCGGCCAAGACCAAGCTGTCTTTCAAGGAAACCCGGGAACTGGAAGAGTTGCCGGGCCGGATCGAGGCCCTGGAGCGGGAGCAAAAGGAACTCGGCGAGAAACTGATGGACGGGGAGCTGTACCGCACCGATCCGGAGCAGGTGAAACGCCTCCAGGCCCGCTGCGACGAGATCGACGGGGATCTGCTCGCCGCCATGGCCCGCTGGGAGGAATTGGAGGCCAAGATGTAGGTTGGGCACATGTGCCCAACGAGTCCCCGCCGCCTGTCGGGCATATATGCTCGACCTACCCCTACTGTACCGCACCGATCCGGAGCAGGTGAAACGCCTCCAGGCCCGCTATGGGGAGATCGACCAGGAACGGCTCGATGGGCTAGCGCGGTGGGAGGTATTGGAGGCAAAACAATAGCAACCACGCGCTGGACGTGGGCTTTCGTGACGACGGATTCCGTTAAAAATCAAAAGGATTTTTGAGCACGCCGTCATATTTCGGCATCCGCATGAATTCGCTGCGATTTTTCTGCTTTTCTGTTAGCATTCCTGCACTATCATCAAATTGAAACCATCGCCGGCGCAGCGACCAAGGAATTTTTGTTGCAAGCTTCCCAAAGCCAGACCATCGGACGTTTCCGCCTCATCGAAGTGCTGGGTAAAGGCGCCCAGGGCAAGGTGTATCTCGCCGAAGACCCCCACCTCCAACGCAACGTCGCGATTAAGACCCTGCTGATCGAAGACTCCGACGAACGGGGCCAGCAGGTCCAGACCCTCCTCGACGAAGCACGCATCGTCAGCAAATTCCAGCATCCCAACATCGTCACTCTCTACGACGCCGGCGAGGAGCGGAGCAGCCCCTACCTGGTGTTCGAATACGTGGAGGGCACCCCCCTGTCCAAGCTGATCAAGGAGCAGGGCACTCTCCCGGTCACCCAGGCGGTGCAGATCGCCCAGGAAATCCTGGAAGGGGTGGGTTACGCCCACCAGAAGGGGGTGGTGCACCGGGACCTCAAGCCCGGCAACATCATGATCGACGCTAACGGCACTGCCCGGGTGATGGATTTCGGCATCGCCCGCGCCCTGTCGTCGGAGAAGCTGGGGGACACCGCTTTCTTCGGCACCCCGCTGTACATGGCGCCGGAGTACATCACCAGCAAGCATTACACCGCCCAGTCGGACCTGTTCTCCGTCGGCATGATCCTGTACGAAATGTTGGCGGGGGTGCCGGCGGTGCGGGGCAGCAACGTCTACGAAACCCTGCACAACATCGTCAACGCCGCCTTCGCCCCCCCCTCCAAGCAGAATGCCGAGGTGGACGACAAGCTGGACGACATCGTCCTCAAGGCCCTGGCCAAATCCCCGGAGAACCGCTACGCCAGCGCGGCGGAAATGGCTCAGGCCCTGAGCCGCTACCTCAACCCGGAGCCGGTTGAAAGCCGCGCCGGCAGGGATTCCCAGCAGAGCACCGTGGAGTTCCTGCTGCGCCGCATGCAGCACAAGAGCGACTTCCCCGCCCTGTCCCAGACCATGAGCACCATCAACAAGATCGTGGCCGCGGACCAACAGGGCGTGACGGAACTGTCCAACGTCATCCTGCGGGACTACGCCCTCACCAACAAGCTGCTGAAGCTGGTGAATACGGCCTTCTACGGCCAGTTCGGCGGCACCATCAGCACCATTTCCCGGGCGGTGGTGATCCTTGGCTTCGACACCATCCGCAACGTGGCCATCACCCTGATGCTGTTCGAGCACCTGCAGAACAGGAGCCAGGCGGCTATGCTCAAGGACGAGATCGTCGCCTCCCTGTTCACCGGCATCATGGCGCGGGAAATGGTGTTCCGCACCGGCATCCGGGATGCGGAAGAGGCCTTCATCTGCTCCATGTTTCACACCCTGGGCAAACTGCTGGTGGCTTTCTATTTCACCGAAGAGATGCAGGCGATCAACAAGCTGCTCTCCCAAAGCGACATCGACGAAGTGAAAGCGTCCACCCACGTGCTGGGCGTGTCCTACGAGGAGTTGGGCATCGCCATCGCCCGCACCTGGCATTTCCCGGAAAAAATCCTCTACAGCATGCGCCACATCACCGACGACAAGGTGCGCCGACCGGTGACGGAGGACGAGAAGCTGCGCCTGCTTTCCAGCCTGGCCAGCGAGTTGTGTTTCATTGTGCGCCACACTCCGGCGGCGCAGAAAAACACGAAGCTGAAGGAGCTGATCCGGCGCTACGGCGACAGTATCGGCGTTTCCGAGCGACAGATCACCACGGTGGTGGAGGAATCGGTAAAGGAGTTGATGAAGGAATCCAGCATTCTCAACTTCGACGTCAAACAGAGCCTGTTTTTCGCCAAGGCCAGCGGCTGGTCGGTGCTGTCCAACCTGGGGGCGGATGCCGCCACCGGGGTAAGCGAAGGCCGGCACGCCATCGGCAGCGACCAGCTGGTGGACGGCACCCTGATGAACGAGACGGTGCTCTCCGCCGACCCCACCGGCGTCAGTTCGGCCGCCGAGCCCCTCGCCGCGCCGCCGGACACCCACGCCGTGCTCACCGCCGGTATCCAGGACATCACCAACACCCTGGTGTCGGAATACCAGCTCAACGACGTGCTGCGCATCATCCTGGAGACCATGTACCGGGGTATGGGCTTTTCCCGCGTGCTGCTGTGCGTGCGGGATGCGAAGATGAACACCATGAACGCCCGCTTCGGCTTCGGCGAGAACATCGACCGCATCATGCCCCACTTCAAGTTCCCCACCAGCTACACCCCGGACGTGTTCCACGCCGCCCTGTCCCAGGGGGTGGATATCTTCATCTCCGACGTCAATGCGGAAAACATCCGCACCCGCATTCCGGAGTGGTATACCAAGCTGCTGTCGGCCCAGGCCTTCATCCTGTTCCCCATCATCGTCGACAAGAAGCCCATCGGCATGTTCTACGGCGACAAGGACGCCCTGGGGGAACTCACCATCCAGGCCAAGGAATTGAGCCTGCTCAAAACCCTGCGCAACCAGGCGGTGTTGGCGATCAAGCAGAAGTATTAAGAAGCGCCCGAACTGCGGAAAAATTTCAAAATTCCCCGGCAGAATAACGGGTTATCTTGCCTCCTGTCCAAGCTTGTTCGTCGCACCCTCTGACCAAATCCCTGGAATAACCGCGTAAATTCATTTTGTTATACATCGTGCCCAGTGTGTGGCAGCCCGCCTGAGAACGGATTAGTAATTTCCCCTACCATGATGTAGGTAATTTTACTAACTGGTTTACCAAGTGGAGGACCAGTATCGTTCCGGTGTAGCAAACAATATGTTATTTGCCGCCCCCCCCCAAAGAGGAAAGCATGGTCAATGCGGACCGTTTATTAGCCTTGCTGAATTGCGTGACAGAGTCCGCCTGGTGCGAGACTTTTTTCGCGCTCAGCAAGGCAATGGGTTTCGACCAAGCACTATTTGGCATCGTACGAAGCAAACAAACACCTTTGGAATCTGCATTCCTACGCAGCAGCTATTCGTCGCAGTGGCGCCGTACCTACGACTCCGAAAAGCTTCACTACGTTGACCCCACCGTCGGACATTGCCTCTCCAGTACCTTGCCCCTGGCTTGGTCACCCCATGTATTCAAGACGCTGCGCCAAAAGCAGTTATATGAGGAAGCGAGTGGTTATGGTATTCGCTCCGGCATTACCTTTCCAATTCATGGCGCAAACGGTGAGTTCGGCGTTATCAGTTTTGCATCCGACACGCGCTCTAACCGTATCTCTCTGGAAGAGATAAGCTACGCCCTGCCTGAATTGGCGCTAATTCGCGATTACGCTTTCGAGTCTTCGTTGCGGTTTGCAAACCTGAAAAATACACCCCAGATGGGGGCTCATATTACCCCTCGCGAACTGGAATGCCTGAAATGGGCGATGGTTGGGAAAACATCCTGGGAAATCGCCAACATTCTTCACTGCGCCGAAGCAACGGTTAATTTCCATATGTCCAATATCCGGCGCAAATTCGAGGTAACCACCCGGCGTCAGGCAATCGTCAAAGCCATCCGTCTCGGACTGCTTTCCCCGCAATAGTTAACTTTCGGCCGGTCTCTTCTCCCGACATCTTTTTGGGCGAGCGTTTCTACGCGCACGCAATAAGTCTCCGTCAGAAACCGTTCCAGCTAAATACAGACTCACGAGAATTGCAACGGGATAGGGTATCTCCACGCCCAGTTCAAATCGGCTTCCTCGTGACTGGGTTACCCCGAAACGCTTCCAAAACTTGGTCTGGCTTTCTCGCTTATTCATGCGCAATTTTCTCAACACCTCCGAGTTGAGGATATTGTTCTGCTCGTTGAATCCGTTATCCATATTGCTTGGGAATTCTTTCGTGAAGGGATTTGACGCCTCAAAAGGTGCCAACGTCATGACAGGTTAAGATTCTTGTCCGCAATCTCCGGTCGTTTCAACCTATCCGTTCTGATAGTTACGCGATTACCCAATACGCATAACCATAGATGCGCCATGGGTAACTATTTACGTTTAGGGAGAAGCTAGTGTCGCTACAAATTCAGATCGCGCCTCGGCGTGAGTTTCAAAGCAACGTGCTGTGGGAAATGCATAAGCTGCGCGCCAAAGTGTTCAAGGGTCGGATGGGCTGGGAAGTGCCCATCATAAGCGGAATGGAAATCGATGGTTACGATGCCATCGATCCCTATTACATGGTAATACGGGAGCCGAGCGGCAATTTACGGGGATGCTGGCGACTGTTGCCAACAGAAGGGCCATACATGCTGAAAGATTCGTTTCCTGAATTGCTTCATGGCGTAGCCGCGCCTAAAGATGAAAAAATCTGGGAATTGAGCCGTTTTGCCATTGAAACCGACGGCCGCTCTAGCTTTGGATTTTCCGAAGTAGCAATGGACTCCATCCGGGAGATCATCGCATACGGCCACAGAATGAATCTTGAGCACTACGTCACGGTTACCACTACCGCCATTGAGCGGTTATTACACCGTGCCGGAGTTCAATTTACACGCTTTGGCCATCCAATGCGGATTGGCGTCGAAAACGCCGTGGCACTTTATGTTGACATCGGCAAGACATACCACACCTTGTTTGACGAATTCCGTCCCACAAGCACTGCTTTTCGGAACACCTCAAGGCAACCATGCCCAACGAGGGGGTGCCGCCGCACATTCTGGCAACAACACCATTAGAATATGACGGACAACAAGGCAGTCCTCTTTTAGCGTCTTCTTCACGGTAGGTCTTGCCGCGACAACCCATGCCAATCGACGAAATAGCTTTTTTGCTTTCCCGCAGCCAGCCCCAGCGTGCTCTGGAACGAGCCAAAGACATGCTGGTGGGCGACTCCACGAATGTAGAACTGCATAACTTAGCTGGAATTTGTGCGGCCACCCTGGGCGATTATAAGCAAGCTGCGCAATTCTGGCGGCAAGCGATCGCCCTTAATCCTGCGGATGCGCGGCCATATGGCAACCTTGGCGTGATGCTGGCCAGCCTCGGGCAAAGTGAGGATGCGGAAAAATGTTACCGGCAGGCGCTTGCCATCGATCCCGAAAATTCCGCTACCCATTTCAACTATGCGGTCTTGCTGGCGAACCAGAAAAGAGAAGGCGAGGCGGAACTGAGTTACCGCAGGGCCATCGACCTGGACCCCAACCACATGGCAGCCCATGCCAATCTCGGCATCCTGCTCGCCGGCCGAGAGTCGAATGACGAAGCGGAACAATGCTATCGGAAAGCGCTGGCCATCGACCCGGCAGATGCCGGCACCTATTCCAACCTCGGGGTCTGGCTGACCAGCCGCCAACGATTCGATGAGGGCGAACAATGCTACCGCCGCGCCATCGACATCCAGCCCGCGAATGCCAACGCTCATTCCAACTTGGGCATATTGTTGGCGAGGCTTGGCCGGACCGACGAAGCGGAACAGTGCTACCGTCAAGCCATTGCCCTAGCTCCCGACCATACCCAAGCCCATAACAACCTTGGGCTATTGTTGGAGAGCCTTCATCGAGACAACGAGGCAGAAAAGCTCTACCGCCATGCTTTGACCTTGCACCCCACTTCCGACGAAATCCATGTCAATTTGGGCAATCTGCTGGCCAAATTACTGCGCCCGGAGGAAGCTGAACAGTGCTACCGTAAAGCCGTCGCGGTCAATCCGAGGTCCGCCATCGCTCATTCCAATTTAGGCGTGTTGCTAGCCGATTACCGGCGGGATGCGGAAGCGGAACAAGTTTTCCGTCAGGCCATAGCCCTCGATCCATCATACGCCCGCGCCCGGCACAACCTCGCGCCGTTGCTGCTAGCCCAAGGACGGTTCGCGGAAGGATGGGGGCATTACGAATCCCGCTACGATCCTGGAATGCTGGACCGGGGAAGCATTCCGCCGACGTTGCCGCTTCCCCAGTGGCGAGGTGAGCCGTTGGCTGGCAAGTCTCTGCTGGTGTGGCCGGAACAAGGCTATGGCGATGAAATCCAGTTCTGCCGCTACGTACCCCTCCTCCGGCAGAGAGGCGCCTCGCGCATCACCCTCGTTTGCCGTCCCGCCCTCAAGGCCCTGCTGGAAACCCTGGAAGAAGTGGATACGGTGCTGGTCATGGACGATGTCGCCTCCTCTATTCCACCTCATGATTATTGGACCTTCCCCCTCAGCCTGCCGCTGCATTTCGGAACCGACTTGGCGGCCATTCCCGCCAAGCTACCCTACCTTCATGCCCCGCCCGAACGCCGAGGACGCTGGTCGCCCCACTTGCCGGATGACGGTCTCAAGGTAGGCTTGGTATGGAAGGGGAATTCGGGACACGCCAACGATGTGGCGCGGTCCTTGCCGGGGCTCTCGACCATGGCACCCCTGTGGGCCGTTCCCGGCATTCGTTTCGTCAGTCTGCAAAAAGGCAACGGTGAAGATGAGGCGCGCCATCCTCCCGCCGGCCAACCGTTGCTGCATCTGGGGTCTGACGTGCGGGATTTCGCCGACTCTGCCGCCATCGTAGACCAACTCGACTTGGTGATCTGCGTCGACACCGCCGTTGCCCACTTGGCTGGTGCGTTGGGCAAGCCATGCTGGGTGCTGCTGCCCGCCTATCGGACCGATTGGCGTTGGTTGCAGGAGCGCGACGATTCGCCGTGGTATCCGAACACCCTGCGCCTCTTCCGCCAACAAAGCCGTGATGACTGGGGGCAGGTTATCGCTGATATCCGGAAAGCATTGGACGCTCTGGTCACCTTAAATTAACAGAAATTCTTCCTCGCTGGCCTATCAGTTCTACTAGGTCACAAAATTCCCGACGCGCGTTAGATTGAACTGCCCTCTTTTCTCTTTCAGCGTATCCCCCGGAATGACACGGACTGGACTTATCGTTGTGATTGGCTGGTGGATAGAAAAGGAACGGCTGGGTTCTGATCAGATGGCCTTAATTTTAATCTTTACCTAATCAGGAGATACCATGTTGGCGAAATTGAAATTCCTTAGCGTATTTGGCCTGCTCATGCTCGGCTTGGTTTCGTCCGCCTCAGCGGCTACTTGCACAATTTATTATTCGGGAACCGTTTATGGCAGCACACCGGTCAACACGACGACAGAAGCGGTTGCCCCTTTTACCGTCAATTGCGACGGTGCATACAGCGGGTCACTGACGAATCTTTCAAGCGCATGGCTGACATTGCAGCTTGAGAAGCTGGTTAATGGTGCTTGGACAGTAGTTAGTAGTGGGTACATCTCATACTCCGGCACGGCAGGGACCTATCGGTACACCGTTAGAAATAGCGGCAATGGAAACGGAAGTTGGAGTGTGACCTACAGGCATCCTTGACCTTGGGTGCATGAAGGAAAATTTCGAGAAGGATCGGCGGGATTATAGTCGCGCCATGGTTCCCGCCGATAATAAGGCAGCAGTTCTAAAATGAGGAGGTGCCGCCATGCGCATTGACATCCATATCCCATGGTTAGCGCGCAAAATCACCGCATTGAAGATATCTACTCCAACAGTCACTCAGTTGGCATCGCCATCAGGGGGTGCCGGTTCAGGGACCAAGGTTACCCTTTCCGACGCCGCCCGGCACACGGCATCTGCCGCCGACGCTCCGGTAGGTCATGCCGCTAAAACCAATGCCATATCCGAACTCCGTGACTTGATCAAACAGTATGACTTTCACAGCATCACGCCGCGCCAAATGGCGACACTTGGCGGCGAGTTGTTCAAGCGAGGCGAGATATCAGAGGAAGCCGCGTGCAGCTTTAATGGGATAGAACTGGATACAGTTGTGAAGAGGGACCCGAACAAACCCATCGATATCGTTGCGCACTTTAAATGGATGCTGGATACGGTTGAGTCTGCGGCACGCAGCGACTCCACTCTCAGTTATGGCGTCGCCTCTCGGAGAGAGGCATCCCAAGTGCTTGCTAACGTCATGTCCTTCGTTGATTCAGACCGGCAACACATTTCCGGGTAGTTATGAACTATAAATTCAACCGAGCCTTGTAGCATTCCTTGAGCAATAGGGAGGAGAAGAGGGGCTCCGTCCCCAAGTGTTGTTTTTACCTTCGACTATGATTTTCTACCACCGAGCAGGACAGTGATATGGTTTTTTACCCGCCGCGACACGACGCCCGCCTATTCTGTGTCGAACCGCACTGCAAAGGGACCTTCATTGGGTTTTCTCTCTCACGCGCATGAAGTAAATGCACGAACCGTGCTGTCAGCTCTGACTTATTTTTTTAGCTTAAACTTGGTCATGCTGCCATTGGCCGGTATCTGCACAGACATCATTGCCGCACCACCAAATTTTCCTAATCAAAACGCCACCATCCCCTTGAGTCTCGATGATGCGGTATTGCTCGGCATGCGCAATAACCGTAACGTGCAGGCGGCCTATTTGCAGCGCATCACTCAAAAATTCAATTTATACGTCAGCGAAGGCAAGTTTTTCCCAAAGCTTACGATTGCGGGTTCTTTTAACAAAAATAGCGCTGACGGCATCGCCACAAAAACTAAGGCGTTGACGACAACAGCTTCCATGAATTTACCGACAGGGGCTGCGTTATCGTTGGCATCCACCAATTCCGGCACTGTTGGAAGCGCATCTTCTTCGGTAAAGGTGCTGACATTGACCCAGCCCCTTTTGAAAAACGGCGGGATCGAGGCCAATATGGCTTCTGTTCGCATGGCTCGCATTGATGAGCAGATCAATCAGCTCAACCTGAAGGCAACACTTTCCCAAACCGTCACACAGATTATCTATGCCTATCGGGAGCTGCTGCGTGCGCAAGAGCAAAAGAAAATCGCCGAAGCGGCTTTACAGCGTGGCCGTGAACTATATGAGGTAAACAAACTGCTGATTTCGACGGGACGGATGGCGGAGGTTGAAATCATCCAGACGGAAGCCGAGGTGGCGAATCAGGAAGTTGCGGTGGAGGAAGCGAAAAACCAAATAGATGCTTCGCGGCTGGCGCTACTAACTCTATTGGCGCTAGAGCCGGCAACTGCGGTGGACGCGAGTGGCTTTGATGCCATTACTGCCAAGGTGCCCGATATTGACCAGGCTCTTGCTGCCGCTCTAGAGAATCAGCCGGATTATCTGATTTCCCTGTTATCCGTTGACCGAGCAAAAATCAATCTTGATTTTGCAAGGAACCAACAGCTTTGGGATGTCTCGCTGGTTGCAGGGAAAACCCGCGCGCAAGGAGGCGCCGCCGCTATCGCACCGCTCAGCGGGGGAACTGCTACCCTGCCGCCCGATTCGACAAGTTCCTATGTCGGAGTGCAGGTCGCGATCCCACTAGGGGATCGGTCTATACCGCAGGTGGCGGTTCAGGCATCCGTGGACCTAAAGAATCAAAACCTTCGTGCCCAGGACATGCACCAAACCCTTGAGCAGCGAGTACGGGATGCGGTGCGGAATGTCCAAACCCGGTGGAGACAACTTGAATTGTCAAAAAAAGCGAGGGACCTGACCCTGCGGAAATTGGAGGCAGAGAAAGAGAAGCTGACGGTCGGACGTTCATCCAACTTTCAGATACTGACCTTTGAGGGGGATTTGCGCAATGCAGAGAATGCTCAACTTAATGCGCAAATTGCCTATTTGAATGCGTTGACCGACTTCGATGACAAAACGGGCAGAACACTGGACACGTGGAAAATCCCAATTATCGAATTGGATTCCTTAGCTTATGAATTCTAGGATACCTAGTGTGGCCCTCGCCAAAGCAAGGGTTGACCACTTGCTCCATTCCAAGCAACAACGGAAAACTTGGGGGGTGATCGTTGGAGTGGTTACATTTGCACTCATTGCATTTTGGCGTGCCGAACCTGGTGCCTGGAGTTTGTTCCGCATGCAACCTGCCGCTTCGAGTGAAATCGTGGTTCATGAAGAGGTACTTCAGTCGACCTTATCGGTTGTAGGCACGATTGAAGCCGGCGATAGCGTAAATGTCACCGCACCGTTTGACGGCATTATCCAAGAGAAACATTTCAGCTTCGATAGCCAAGTCGAGCGTGGTCAAGTATTGCTTGTCCTGGACTCAAGCGAAATCCGGGGACGTGTCCAGGAAGCCAAGGCGGCCATGCTGAAAACGGCACGGACGCTCCATGATATTGCGCATTGGAATAAGAGCCCGGAAGTAGCGCGCGCATCGCGAAATGTTTTGTTGGCCAAGTTCGCCCTTGAAGAGACAAAACGTAAGGCAAATGAGTCAGATAGATTATTGAAGCGCGGCATTATTCCACGTATGGAATATGATGCTTTGCTTGAACAAATCCGTAACCAGGAAATGCAATTGGCGACAGCCAATGACGATTTGAGGGGCACGAGAGAAAAAGCCGATGCTGCTAATATGGAAATTGCCCGTATCGAATCGGAGAGTGCGGCAGCAAAATATGAGGAATTGATCAGAAGCATCGGGAATGGCACTGTCAAAGCACCACTCTCTGGAGTGGTTTCGCAAGTGTCGTCCGCGGGTAACGGACAAACCCAATCCTCGCTATATCCTGGCACTCGCGTAACTAAAGGACAAATGCTGTTCAATATTTCCGCACTTGCAAATCTTGGGATTACAGCCAGAGTCGATGAAGCGGATGTGACACAGTTAGCACAAAATCAAGAAGTGGATATTTCCGTGGACTCGCAAGACTTACCACCAATCCGAGGGCGGATATCTCGAATTTCGGCTCAAGCAATACCCAACATCGGCGGAGGACCAAAAACTGCGCTGTTCGAGATCAAGGTCGAGATGCCGCGATTATCGGAAGAGCAGATGCATGGAATTCGCTTGGGCATGTCGTGCAACTTGACAATTGTGAAATATCGCAATCCTCGCGCGATTGTGCTGCCAATGTCTTTCGTTCAGCGAGAAAGCGGGGTGCCGTTTGCTTGGGTCAAGGACCAAGACGAAAATGTCCAAAAGCATGTGCTCAAGTTGGGACGGCCGACCGAATCGGGCATTGAAGTACTGAAAGGTTTGCGGGCGGGGGAAAGGGTAATCCTGCCCGACAGACAGTCAGAATCGTGACCCTGGCCGAAAGCTATGCTGACCCTCGACAACGTCTGCAAATCCTATGCGCTCGGAAGCCGCAGAATCCCGGTGTTAACGGGCGTCTCATTAAAAATCGAGGCCGGTGAGATGTGTTCCATTATGGGATCATCCGGGTCCGGGAAGACCACATTATTAAACATCATGAGTCTGCTCGATATGCCTAATGAAGGCCGTATCTTTTACCAAGGGCAGGAACTCACCGGTACCAGTGAAGCGATTAAAGCAAATATTCGAAACCGCGTATTTGGTTTCGTATTTCAGTCATTCAATCTTCTTCCTCGGTTATCGGCTTTGGACAATATTGGATTGCCATTGCTTTACCGAGGCATCGGTAAAGCCGAGCGTCGCCGTATCGCTTATCCCTTACTGGAGAGAGTCGGCCTATCCGATCGTGCCGAACACCTCCCAGATACATTATCCGGCGGGCAAAAGCAGCGCGTTGCTATCGCAAGGGCATTGGTCGGCAAGCCGGAAGTGATTTTTGCGGATGAGCCCACAGGCAGTCTGGACGCCGCATCGACGAAAAACATTTTGAATCTCCTTGATGAGTTGAATCGCGAAACCAGCGTGTCTGTGGTAGTGGTAACCCATGATCCGAATATCAGCACCCGATACGCAAGGCAGATCGTCGTAGACAACGGTGGAGTAGCCATCCGCAAGGACCATCTCAAGAATCCGCGAACGTAGTGGAATCATGAATTCTCGCCCTCACCTCTTGGCTATGTTGGGAATCATGGTTGAAGAAGCCATCGATAACCTTCATGGCGCTCAACAGCGCGCCGTTCTCGCTCTCGTTGGAATTGTAATCGGCGCCGCCTCGGTGGTTGCCCTAATTAACATCGGAGAAAACGCAGCTACAGAATCAATGCGGCAATTCCAGTCGATGGGCACCGATGTGCTGGTAATCCAGAATGGGCTGACTATGCCCGGTGCTGATTATCACCCATTAACCATGGCAAGCATTAACGAAATGTCGGCAGCAATTGGCGTTGTTTCCGTTGCAGCACCGATTTCGAGCGCCTCCGCCACTGTGCGGTTCCATGATAAATCTGTTGATACAAGCGCGGTAGGCGTAACGCCGGAACTAGTTGACTTGGCTCGATTGCAGTTGCGCCAAGGACGTTTTGTTTCAGAGTTTGATGGTTATGAAACATTCGCTGTTATTGGGCGTGGTTTAGCCGATTCTTTGGGTGCTGAAGGCATTCCCGTGCGCGTCGGGGAGAAGCTTCGTATTGACGACTATCTTTTTGTTATCGTTGGCATACTGGAAAACACCGTCAGAAATCCTTTGATTCCTGTAGATTTCAACCAGTCTGTCATGATCCCTCTTAAGGCGACAAGACGCGCCCTCACATCAGATGGAAAAATCTCCAGTGTGCTGATCAAAATTTCCGAGCGGGCTGATCCGATTGGCACCGCAGTTGAGGTGTCCGAATACTTTAAGACGAAGGGAAGCGGGATTCAGGTTCAAAGCGCTAGCCAGCTAATCGAAACCTTGCGGAAGCAGAGTCAACTTTTTACATTTTTGCTTGCCGGTATCGGTGCTATTTCACTCATTGTTGGCGGCATTGGTGTTATGAATGTAATGCTGGCGGGTATTGCGGAGCGACGTCGTGAAATAGGTGTTCGAATGGCTATAGGGGCGTTGCAGCAAGACGTGTTGACAATGATTATGCTTGAAGCTTCGGCCCTATCCATTATTGGTGGATGCCTGGGAAGCCTCTTGGGTTTGATGACGGCCTACCTTTTCGCTAATTTTTCAGGGTGGGAGTTTTCGTTTTTCCTTCTTTCCTTTCTGGCAGGTTTGGGTATGTCTCTACTTGTTGGCTTGTTCTTCGGTATCTATCCAGCATTTAAAGCTTCCCAGATGGTCCCCGTTGAAGCGCTCAGAGCGGATTAAAGCATTCCGGCCATCTATATTTGCTTCCACATCGCAAGAGTGAGTTAAGTACCACCTATTTTAAAGGACGGTCCTGAAAACTGAACTGCCTTGGTTTTGACAGAGGCCGTCGAACATTAGCTGTGGCCGAAAACGGACTGGTACCGCAAGCTGGTGTCGGCCCAGGCCTTCATCCTGTTCCCCATCATCGTCGACAAGAAGCCCATCGGCATGTTCTACGGCGACAAGGACGCCCTGGGGGAACTCACCATCCAGGCCAAGGAATTGAGCCTGCTCAAGACCCTGCGCAACCAGGCCGTGCTGGCGATCAAGCAGAAGTACTAATTAGACGGGAGAATTGCCGCGCCCGCCGGACGCGGTGCGGGAAGGATAGGTCCAGTGGGCTTTCCACGCCCCCACCACCAGATTGGGATATTCCGCCTGGCCCAGGCTGCCGTTGTAGCGGCCCAGGGCGCGGAACAGGTTGCCCTTTTCGATATCCAGGTAGTGGCGCAGGATGGTGCAGCCGTAGCGCAGGCTGGTGCGCAGGTGGAACAGGTTGTCCTGGGGCCCGCCGATCAGCTTCACCCAGAACGGCATCACCTGCATATAGCCCCGGGCGCCGACCCGGGACACGGCGTATTTCTTGAAGCCGCTTTCCACCTGGATCAATCCCAGCACCAGTTGGGGGTCGAGGCCGGCGCGGCTGGCCTCGTAGTGCACGGTCTGGAGGAAATCCTCCCGCACGTCCCGGTCGGGAATGCGCTTTTCCAAACGGCGGGACATCTCGGCCAGCCACGCCCGGCCTTCCGCCGGGTTGGCGAACACCAGCCGCGGCGCGGCGGTGTCGCTGATGGCCTTGGCCAGCCCCGCCTTCACGCTGGCGGACAGCCGCTCCTCCTCCTGGGCGCCGGCGAAGGCGGAGGTGGCGGCGAAAAGAAGCGTGATTCCGATCAGTCTGCGCATAAGGCGGATTTTAGACGCTCCGCCACATCCTGCAAGGGAATCACCGTGGCCTTCTCGTCGGTGCGGCCCTGGTACTCCACGTTGCCTTCCTTCAGGCCCCGGTCGCCAATGACGATGCGGTGGGGGATGCCGATCAGCTCCAGGTCGGCGAACATCACGCCGGGACGCTCGTCCCGGTCGTCCAGCAGCACCTCGATGCCGGCATCGGTGAGGTCGGCGTAGAGCTTCTCGGTCGCCTCCCGTACCGCGTCGCTCTTCTTCCAGCCGATGGGGGCCAGGGCCACCTCGAAGGGGGCCATGGCGCGGGGCCAGACGATGCCGCGGGTGTCGTTGTTCTGCTCGATGGCGGCGGCCACGATGCGGGACACGCCGATGCCGTAGCAGCCCATGATCATGACCTGGGCCTGGCCGTTCTCGTCCAGGTAGGTGGCGTTCATGGCCTCGGAATACTTGGTGCCGAGCTGGAAGATGTGGCCCACTTCGATGCCCCGGCACAGCTCCAGCGAACCCTTGCCGTCGGGGCTGGGGTCGCCCTCCACCACGTTGCGGAGGTCGGCCACCAAGTCGGGCTCGGGCAGGTCGCGGCCCCAGTTGACGCCGGCGGTGTGGAACTTGGGCTTGTTGGCGCCGCAGACGAAATCGCTCATGGCCGCCACGGTACGGTCGGCGATCACGCGGATGGCGCTGCGGTCGATGCCGACCGGGCCGAGGAAGCCGGGCGGGCAGTTGAAGGCGGCACGGATTTCCTCGTCGGTGGCAAAGCGGAAATCGGCCAGGCCTGCCACCTTGGCGGTTTTCACCTCGTTGAGGCTGTGGTCGCCGCGAATCAGCAGGATATGGAGCTTATCGCCCGCCATCACGGCGATCAGCTTGACCGTCTTGGTCAGCGGAATGCCGAGCAGTTCCGCCACATCCTCGCAGGTGGTCTGCTTGGGGGTGTCGACGTCGCGCATCGCTTCGGTGGCAGCGGCCCGCGGCGCGGCCGGCGGGAGGCCCTCGGCCATCTCCACGTTGGCGGCGTAGTCGGAAGCGGGGCAGAAGGCGATGGCGTCCTCGCCGGAATCGGCCAGGACGTGGAACTCATGGGAGCCGGTACCGCCGATGGCGCCAGTGTCCGCCGCCACGGCGCGGAACTTGAGCCCCAGGCGGGTGAAGATGCGGCTGTAGGTGTCGTGCATCACGGCATAGGTCTGCTCCAGGGACTCCCAGCTGGCGTGGAAGGAATAAGCGTCCTTCATCACGAACTCCCGGGCGCGCATGACGCCGAAGCGGGGGCGGATCTCGTCGCGGAACTTGGTCTGGATCTGGTAGAAGTTGATGGGCAGCTGGCGATAGCTGCGAATCTCCTTGCGCACCACGTCGGTGATCACTTCCTCGTGGGTGGGGCCGAACAGGAAGTCCCGGGCATGGCGGTCCTTGATCTTCAGCATCTGGGGGCCGAACACGTCCCAGCGCCCGGTTTCCTGCCACAGTTCGGCGGGGATCACGGCGGGCATCAGCAGCTCCACCGCCCCGGCCCGGTTCATCTCCTCCCGCACGATGTTTTCCACCCGGCGCAGCACCTTGAGACCCAGAGGCATCCAGGTGTAGAGGCCGGAGCCCAGACGCCGGATGAGGCCTGCCCGCAGCATCAACTGGTGGCTCAACAGTTCGGCTTCGGAGGGGGCTTCCTTGAGGGTGGAGAGGAAAAATTGGGTTACGCGCATGTTTTAATTCCGGAAAATCAGATAAAAGGGAAAGGCGGCCATTCTACCGCTAAACCCGCCTGCCGTCAGGGGGACGGGGCCGCTATAATGGTGGCCGGAACAATATTTATGTTGGTGAACCTGATCATGGGCCTATTTTCCCGCCGCCGCATCCACAAGGCCGTCAACCAATGCGGCCAAGTGGACATCAGCGAAGAGAACGGCGTGCGTTCCCTGCACTTGGGCAGCCACACGGTGCAAAGCGCCATGCGCGTCAACCGCCCCTACGACCTGGAGGTGGAGTATACCCGGCGCATGACGGCCTTCCTGCTGTTCCACCCGGAACCCCGGGATGCCCTGCTGGTCGGCCTGGGAGGCGGCTCCCTGTCCAAATTCCTCAACCACCATTTCCCCCAACTCCATTCGGTGACGGTGGAGATCAACCCCCAGGTGGTGGCCGCCGCCCGCTCCTTTTTCTTCCTGCCGCCGGCCGACGAGCGCTTTTCGGTGGTGGAGGGGGACGGCGCCTCCTACGTGGCCGAGCACCCGGAAAGCTGCGACGTGCTGCTGCTGGACGGCTACGACGAGCGCTGCCAGGTGGAGGAACTGGCGACCCAGGACTTCTACGACCGCTGCTTCCAGGCCCTCGCGGACGACGGAGTGCTGGCGGTGAACCTGTGGGGCAGCGACCCGCGCTTCGAAGCCTACTATGAGCGCATCGGCAAGGCCTTCGAGGGCCGTACCCTGCTGCTGCCCTCGGTGACCCGGGGCAACATGATCGTCCTCGCCTTCAAGCGCAGCCCGGGTTCTCCCCGCTGGCAGGACCTGCGTCAGCACGCGCGGGAACTCGAAAATCGCTACGGCCTGGAGTTCCTCAAGTTCGTGGAAGGCCTGAAGGACAACAACCTGCACACCGAAAAACGGCTTCTGATATGATCTTATATGCTCTTAGAGCGCTGTTTTTACGAACTTTTCATGGCCGCATAAGTCATACTACGTACTTGTCAACGGCTTCAATTCCGGGGCGAAGTGTGAAAGAATCGTTCCCAGTCAAAATATTCGGTGTTTCGTCATGATCGACAAGGACGGCTATCGCCCCAACGTCGGCATTATCTTGTGTAATGCCAAAAACGAGGTTTTCTGGGGCAAACGCATTCGGGAACATTCCTGGCAGTTCCCCCAGGGGGGAATCAAGCAGGGGGAGTCCCCCGAACAGGCGATGTATCGCGAGCTCCACGAGGAAGTGGGCCTGCACCCCCAGCACGTGAAAATCCTCGGCCGCACCAAAAGCTGGCTCCATTACAACGTCCCGGAGCAATGGGTGAAGCGGGAATGGCGCGGCAGCTACAAGGGACAGAAACAGATCTGGTTCCTGCTGCGGCTGGTGGGCCGGGACTGCGACGTTTCCCTGCGGGCCACCAAGCACCCCGAATTCGACGCCTGGCGCTGGAACACCTACTGGGTACCCCTGGACATGGTGATCGACTTCAAGCGGGAGGTGTACCGCCAGGCCCTCACCGAGCTGGAGCACTTCCTCCATATCCACCCCCACCACCATCCCTCCTTGGCATAAAAAAACGCGGGCAGGTTTCCCTGCCCGCGCTTCTTGCGTGTATCCCTAAAGAGCGTCGGTTAATCCGACTTCGCTCCGCTTACTCGGGCTTTTCCTTGCCCATTTTTACGTACCAGTAAACACCCCACACCGCCACCACCAGGATTGCACCCACCACCGTGATCACGGACAGGATTCCGACTTGAGACCCCAAAAGCACCTTCAGCATAACGACCTCCGTGTGTTTCAGCGAAATTTTCGGGAAAACCTTATTGGTACTACGGAATTGATTTTAGCAAATCCTAATACATTTGAAACCCCCTGGTTTAAAGGACTTCCGTCTAACCATAGTAAATACTTTTGACAGCATCAAAATTACTGTCTCCGACTAGCGCCGAGGAGCATTGACGCTCCCAGGCAAGTTTGGAAATATGGGAATCGTCCGGTCGGCCCGGCACTATCACTTCCGACAATAACGACAGGAGGAGAACCATGGACGTCGTTTACCAGCCCCTTTCCCCGGCCTCGCTGCAATCAGGCGCGACCTTCCATAGCCCCGACCAGTCCCTGCCGGAACAGGTCAACCTGGAAGACGCCGCCCTCAACGTGATGACCGACCTGAAACAGATTCCCGCCGTCACCATCATCGAAACCGCGACCATCGACCAGGCCAACAACCGCATGATCGCCCGGGGCGTGCGCCTGCTGTTCGTGATGAACTGCCACTACCACATCGTGGGCCTCATCACCTCCACCGACCTGTTGGGGGAGAAGCCCATGCAGCACATCCAGAAGCACGGCGGCACCCGCTTCGACATCATGGCCCGGGACATCATGACCCCCCAGGACAAGCTGGAAGTATTGGAGATGGCTGATGTGGAACGCTCCCGGGTAGGCAACATCGTTGCCACCCTGAAGAAGGCCGGCCGCCAGCACGCCCTGGTGGTGGACCATGAAGGGGAGGACCGGCAGCAGATCGTACGGGGCATTTTCTCCGCCACCCAGATTTCCCGCCAGCTCGGCCTGGAAATCCAGAGCGCCCAACTCGCCAACACCTTCGCCGAAATCAAGACCAGCCTGGCAGGCTGATCGTCATCCGACAAAAGGCGGACATCCCGAAGATGTCCGCTTTTTTTGCCCTTCTTCCATCGATCTCGGCGCGCCTAGGGCTCGGGAGTCTCCTGAAGTCGCTTCCCACAACGCTTGGATTTTAAACATCGCCCATGGAGCAGCCCCGCCGGGGAAAGGACCGAGGCAGGGTAACGCTGTAATTTCGCTACTGTTTTTCATGACCCTCTATACTGGGAAATATTGTTGCCCGGGAGGAAACCATGCTCAACAGCCGCGTCATCAAGAAGGTGGAACACCATCTGCACGGCCGCCGCATCCCGCTGGCGGTGGAATTGTGGGATGGCCAGATGATGCATCCGCCGGAGCCCCACACGGTCAAGCTGCGGGTGCGTACCCCGAAGGCACTGCTCTCCCTGGTCAACCCCTCCATGGGAAAACTCGCCGCCCAATACGTGCGGCAGGAAATCGACCTGGAGGGCAACTCCCGGGACATCATCAAGCTGGGGGAGGCCCTGTGCGATGCCGCCGACTCCATCGAGAAAAAGGGTGGCATCGACCTCAAATGGTGGCGCCACAGCCGCAAATCCGACCGCCGCGCCATCAACTACCACTACGACGTTTCCAACGACTTCTACGCCTTGTGGCTGGACCAGCGCCGGGTCTATTCCTGCGCCTATTTCCGCACTGCCGACGACAGCCTGGAGCTGGCCCAGGAACAGAAGCTGGACCACATCTGCCGCAAGCTCCTGCTGCAACCCGGCGAGCGCCTCCTGGACATCGGCTGCGGCTGGGGCGGGCTGATCCTGTGGGCGGCGGAGAACTACAACGTCCACGCCACCGGCATCACCCTGAGCCAGAACCAGCACGACTACGCCCTGGAGCAGATTCGAGAGCGGGGCCTGGAAGACCGCTGCGAAGTGCGCCTGATGGACTACCGGGACCTGCCGGAGGACACCCCCTTCGACAAGATCGCCAGCGTCGGCATGTTCGAGCACGTGGGGCGCAAGAACCTGCCCCTCTACTTCGCCAAGATCGAGCGCCTGCTGCGCCCGGGCGGCTTGGTGATGAACCACGGCATCACCTCCACCGCCCTGGACACCGAGGGCCTGGGCAGCGACATCAGCGAGTTCATCGACCGCTACGTGTTCCCGGACGGGGAGCTGACCCACGTCTCGAAGGTGATCGAAACCCTAGCCCAGCAGAAGCTGGAATGCCTGGACAGCGAGTGCCTGCGCCCCCACTACGCCCGGACCCTGTGGCACTGGGTGGAACGGCTGGAAAGCCAAAAGGAGGAAGCCCGCCGCATCGTGGGGGAGGACCGTTTCCGCATCTGGCAGATTTATATGGCGGGCTCGGCCCACGCCTTCGAGCGAGGCTGGCTGTCCCTCTACCAACTGCTGGCGGCCAAGCCCCTGGAGAACGGGCATACCGACTATCCCCTTACCCGGGAGCACATGTACGCGGGGTAAAAAGCTGCCCCAAACTACGGGCGGTGTTGGCTACGGCCGCCCGCTACGTTTTTGAGACCGCTTCAAGTTATACTAGGCGCCATGAAACGCCTCTTCACCCTCGCCCTCTTCCTCCCCCTCGCCGCCCAGGCCGCGTGGGGGGATTTCGACTTCGAATACGAAAACGAAAAACCGTGGAAAGAGTTGGAATCCCAGCTCCCCGCCGCCCCCAAGGAAGAGAACCTGCTGCCCTTTAAGGTCAGTGCCGCCACCGACAACAGCTTCTTCGTCGACGGCCAGTCCATCAGCGTGGGAGAGGATGGGGTGGTGCGCTTCACCTTGGTGATGAAGTCGCCGGAAGGCGCGTCCAACGTGATGTTCGAAGGCATCCGCTGCAAGACCCGGGAAATGCGGCTCTACGCCTTCGGCCGCGCCGACGGCACCTGGGGCCGGGCGCGGGACAGCGACTGGAAGCGCATCCGTTCCGAGCGCCGCAACCGCCCCGACCACGTGCTCTACAACGACTTCTTCTGTCCCCGGGAAATCATCGTCACCGACCCGGCGGAAGCGGTGGATGCCCTCAAGCAGGGCAACCACCCCCGTGCCGGCAAATCCGGCTGGGAATAGCTTTCTATTTCTTGCAGTCCCCCAGCCGCCGCCCGCTGTAGCGGTAGGTCATGTTCATGGTCCGCTCGCCCCTGGACTGCACCGACATCTTCATCATGCCGTCGTAGCTGGCGCCCTTGTAGGTCATCTCGCCGCTGCCCTTCATGTTGCCGTTCTTCTCCTTGCAGCTCATGGTCCAGGCCACCTTGTTGCCGCTCACGCTATGGCTGTCCAGGGTGCAGCTCGGATCCTTGGGGATGGTCTTGCCGGTGTTTTCCACGTCCTGCGGGGTATAGCAGTGGGTGATCTTGGTGGGAGGCATCGCCATCGGCATACCGGGCATCTCCATTTTGGTGGCGATCTCCCACAGGCCGGGCTGCATCATGGAGGGGCCGGACCAGGCGGCGGATGGAAAAACGATGGCACAGACGAGAAGCGCTTTCTTGGTATTGTTCATGGCAGAAGCCTCCGTTGATAAAGTAAAATCGGCGTAAAACCTTTCGAATTATAGCCCAACGACATATCCCGACAGGACAGCGACGTGAACCCTCCGAGAAGAAGAATCCTCCTCATCGGCAAGAACGGCCAAGTAGGATGGGAACTGCAACGCACCCTCGCCACCCTGGGGGAAATCCACGCCTTCGGCAGCGCCGAACTGGACTTGGCCGACGCCGGAGCGCTGCGGGATGCCATAGCCGCCCAGAAGCCCGACATCATCGTCAACGCCGCCGCCTACACCGCCGTGGACAAGGCGGAAAGCGAGCCGGACCTGGCCCGGGCGGTCAACGCCGCCGCACCCGGCATCCTGGCGGAAGAAGCGGCCAGGATGGGCGCCCTGCTGGTCCACTATTCCACCGACTACGTGTTCGACGGCGCCAAGGACGGTCCTTACACCGAAGACGACGCGCCGGCCCCCCTGGGCGTCTACGGGGCCACCAAGCTGGCGGGGGAACAGGCCATCCGGGCCGCCGGCTGCCGCCACCTGATCTTCCGCACCAGCTGGGTGTACGGCGGACGGGGGAAGAACTTCCTCCTCACCATGCTGCGCCTCGCCAAGGAGCGGGAGGAGTTGAAGGTGGTGGACGACCAATACGGCGCCCCCACCTGGAGCCGTTCCATCGCCGAAGCCAGCGCCCAGGCCCTGGCAGCCTTGTCCTGCCACCCGGCGCCGGAAACCCTTTTCGGCACCTACCACCTCACCTGCGCCGGCCGCACCACCTGGCACGGCTTCACCCGGGCCATTCTGGACACCGCCCCCCTGCCCCGGCAGCCGCGGCTGGAACCCATCCCCACCTCCGCCTACCCGCTGCCGGCGAAACGCCCGGCCAACTCGGTATTGTCCAATGCCAAGCTGGCGGGGGCGTTCGGCCTCGCCCTCCCCGACTGGAAGGAAGCGCTGGCCCTATGCCTGGAAGGAATGTAGCGCCGACGACCCGCCTGCACCGGGCGCCAGGCGAGGTCGCCTCCGCTACGCCCCCCACCCGGGAATTGGTTGATTTCCGTCAAGGGCTTTCCCGCCCCCGCCGCCTACAATTCCTCCATAGCCGTAGCAGTAGGAGGACCCTCACCATGAGCAGCATCAGCCAATATCTCACCGCCGAGCACCACCATTGCGACGACCTCTTCGCCCAAGCCGAGGAGGCCGCCAGCCGGGGCGGCTGGGCGGAGGCGAAAGAAGGCTTCGGCCGCTTTCGCCGGTCCACCGAAGGACATTTCGACAGAGAGGAGAAGGTGCTGTTCCCGGCCTTCGAAAACGCCACCGGCATGACCCTGGGCCCCACCCAGGTGATGCGCATGGAACACCGCCAGATGCGGGAGGTGTTCGCCCAGATGGCCGCCGCCGCCGACCAGGAAGACATGGATCAGTACCTGGGCCTGTCGGAAACCCTGCTCATGCTGATGCAGCAGCACAACCTGAAGGAGGAGCAAATCCTCTACCGCATGGCGGACCAGACCCTGGCCGAGCAGAGCGATGCCCTCATCGGCTCCATGCAGGCTCTGGCGTCCGGCGCCTGAACCATGCGCGAACGCCTGTTGGACGTGCGGGAGCTGGAGCCCCCGGAACCCTTGGAGCGGGTGCTGGAAGTCCTCGATACCCTCGCCCCCGACGAGCAGATCCGGCTCCTCCACCGCCGGGAACCCCATCTGCTCTATCCCATCCTCCACCGGGAGGGCTTTTCCTGGCGCTGCGACCCCACGCCAGAAGGGGAGTTCGTAATCCTGATCTGGAGAAAGAATTAGCACGAAGGTCTTGAACCGCAGAGGACGCAGAGGGGCGCAAAGGAAACCAAAATTTTAATGCTTACCCTCCTTGCTTTTCCTCCGCGCCCTCTGTGTCCTCCGCGGTGAAAATTCTTTAAGGAAAACCCATGATCCCCGCCGGCCTGTCCTTCGAGCAGGCACCGCCGATTTCGGTGCCGTTCCGCTTCTTCCTCACCGCCCCCGGGTTCCTCCTGGCGGCGGGGCTGCTGCTGATGTTTTCCGGCCCGGAGATGATGCTGTCGCGCCACATGCCGGCCACCCTGGCGGCCACCCATTTGCTCACCCTGGGGTTCACCTCCATGGTGATGTGCGGGGCGCTGATGCAGATGCTGCCGGTGGTGGCCGGTTCCCCCGTGCCGTTTCCCCGGGCGGTGGCGTGGGGAGTGCACGTTCCCCTGACCCTGGGCGCCGCCGGAGTGGCCGCCGCCTTCCTGGCCGATAGCGGCCCCCTGATGCATGGAGGTGCCGGATTGGCGGGAGCCGCCTTCGCCGTGTTCATCGCCGCCGCGGCCTGGGGCCTGGCCCGGGCGACCAGCCACAGCCCGTCGGCGCCCGCCATGGGGCTGGCGACGGCGGCGCTGCTGGCGACGGCGGCCCTGGGCCTGGCCCTGGGAATCGCCCGCTACGGCGGCTTCGCGCTGCCTTACGCGCAGCTGGCGTCCCTCCATCCCCTGTGGGGCCTCTACGGCTGGACCACGCTGCTGGTGATCGGCGTGGCCTACCAGGTGGTGCCCATGTTCCAGCTCACCCCCAACTACCCGACCCTCCTCACCCGCTGGCTGGCAGGGACACTGTTTCTGCTGCTGGTTCTGCGCACCGCCGCCGAATTTCTACCCTTGCCGGACTGGGTGCCGGGACTGGGGCTGGCCGCAGGCGCTGCCGTTTTCGCCGTCACCACCCTGAAACTCCAGGCCCGGCGCAAGCGCAAAATCGGCGATACCACCCTGCTGTTCTGGCGTATCGGCATGGGCCTGTTGCTGGCCGCCTGCGCCCTGTGGCCAGCGATCCTCCTGCTGCCCGAGGATGCGGGGGAAAAAGCCCGCCTGCTGCTGGGCGTCATTGCCCTGCCGGGTTTCATCCTGGCGGTAATCAACGGCATGCTGTACAAGATCGTGCCCTTCCTCGCCTGGTTCCATTTGCAGAGTCGCTACGCCGGGCAGGTCACGATCCCCAACATGAAGCAGTTCCAGCCGGACAAGCCGGCCCGTTTCCAACTGGGACTCTACCTGGCCGCCCTGACCCTGCTCGCCATGGCCGTTTTCCACCCGCCCCTGGCCCGGGCCGCCGGCCTGCTGTGGGCGGCCAACGCCCTGGCCCTGGGCTGGAACCTGGCCCGGGCGGCGCGTCTGTACCGGCGCACGGTACAAGTTGCCACAGCAAAAAAGTCGGATTAACCTAATAACCTCACCGCAAAGGCCCAAAGGCGCAAAGAATACAAAAAGCAAGGCTTGGCGCAGCAAGCTGCCGCATCCGACAGACGCCCCGCCTTTTGTTTTTCCTCTGCGCCTCTGCGGTTCAATTGCTTTTCCTAGGATTTAGGCCTCACCCCATGACCGCGCCCAACCCCAAAATCCAAGCCATCCTGTCCCACCATCCCCTGTTCCGGGAAACCACCCCGGAGGAAATCGCCCGCATCGCCGCGGCGGCGCGGGAAATCCACGCCCCCAAGGGCAACATCCTGTTCCAGAAAGGGGATCCGTCCAATGGCTTTTACCTGGTGATCTACGGCCAGGTGAAGCTGGCCTTCCCCTCTCCTTCGGGGGCGGAGAAGGTGGTGGAAATCATCCATCCCGGCCAGAGCTTCGGCGAAGCGGTGATGTTCATGGAAAAGCCCTACCCGGTCTACGCCCAGGCCCTGGCGGACAGCCTGCTGCTCCACGTGGCGAAGTCCACGGTGTTCGACGAAATCGATCACAACCAGACCTTTGCCCGCAAGATGCTGGCCGGCCTGTCCATCCGCCTCCACGGCCTGATCAACGACGTGGAGGCCTACTCCCTGCGCTCCTGCACCCAGCGGGTGATCGGCTACCTGCTGCTGCAGAACGAGAACGAAACGGCCGGCGAATCCGTCCGCATCACGCTGCCGGCGGGAAAAGCGGTGATCGCCTCCCGGCTGAACATCACCCCCGAAACCTTCTCCCGCATCCTCCACGACCTGGCCGGCGCCGGCCTGATCGAGGTGAAAGGACGGGACATCGCCGTCCTGGACCTGGAAAAGCTCCAGGGCTACGGAAGCTAATGCCCAGGTAAGGAATCCTTGCCCCCGCCATTCCCCTACCGTTAGAATGGAAATCAGTCAACGCTCATATTTCTGTGTGGGGAGAGATGGCCTTCGTCGAGTGGGACGACCGTTATTCGGTCAACAACAGCACCATGGACGCGCATCACCGGCAGTTGTTCGACATCGTCAACGCCGTGCACGAAGCCGTATGGGCCAAGCGCGACCGGACGAAGCTCGGCGACATCGTCCAGACGCTGCGGCAACACAGCGAAGCGCATTTCTCCGCCGAGGAAGAGGCCATGCGCCGCCACAACTATCCCGGCCATGACGACCATTGCCGGGAGCACCGGCTGCTGCTGGAAGGCCTGGCGGGACTCGAGCGCCGCCTGAAGGCGGAAGACCGCTCCATCGGCCTGGACATGCTGCACTTCCTGCTGCGGGACTGGCTGGTGATCCACGTCCAGACCCACGACAAGCAGTACGCCCCTTACCTCCAGCCGGCGGCCTGCTGAGGCTTATTCTTCCGCCGCCAGCGGCAGCCGCAGCACGAAAACCGCCCCTTCCTCCGTGTTGTCGGCTGCCATGCATCCCCCCATGTGGTCCACGATCAGCTTCGACATGTAAAGGCCGATGCCGGTGCCGGTTTCCTTGGTGGTGTAATAGGGCTCGAAAATCCGCGGCAGCACCTCCGCCGGAATGCCGCCGCCGTTGTCGGCAAGGGTGACCACGGCGAAATCCCCCTCCCTCGCGGCGCCGATTTCCATCCGCCCCTGGAGCGCCCGGGCGGCCACGATGGCGTCCTTGGCGTTGGACAGGAGGTTGAGCAGCACCTGGGAAAACTCGTTGCCATGCCCCTTGATGCGCAGGCCCTCCACCCCGCCGCGGCGGATTTCGATGTTGTGGCTGCGATAGCTCGCCTCCACCAGGCGCACCGTGTCCTCCACGGCGACCTTCAAGTCGAAGGACGCCTTGCCCCGGCCGGGGCGGAAGAAATTGCGGAAATCGTCGATGGTGGAGGACATCTTGGCGATCAGGCGGTTGCCGTCCGCCACGGCGTTCTCCAGGGTCTGCCGGTCCAGTTCGCCGAAGTCGAAGGCATCCTTCACGTTGGCCAGCAGCAGCCCCAGAGCGTTGAGGGGCTGGCGCCACTGGTGGGCGATATTGCCGATCATTTCCCCCATCACCGCCAGGCGGGACTGCTGGATAAGAAGCTTTTCCTGCTCCAGGTTCTTGGCCACCTCTTCCGCCACCTGGAGGGACAGGTTTTCGTTGAGACGGCGCAGTTTCTCTTCCACTTCCTTGAGGTAGCGGATGTCGTGGATCGCCACCACCGAGCCGGCCACCTCCCCGTCGCGGACGATGGGGCTGGAAATCATGCCCACCGGCAGGGGCATCCCCTCCCTGTTCCACAGGAGCTCTTCCCCGTGGAAGGTCTCGCCGGCGGCGATGGTGCGGTTGGTCAGGCATTCCGCTTCCGGATAAGGCGACCCGTCCGGCTTCTGGTAATGGAACAACTGGTGGGCGTTGCTGCCCACCAATGCTTCCTCGCCGTAGCTCAGCATCCGCTGGGCCGCCGGGTTGGCGAAGGTGATGACCCCGTGGCGGTCCAGCACGAACACCCCCTCCCCCAGGGTGTCGGTGACTTCCCGCAGACGGGTTTCGTTTTCCCGCACCTTGCGGTACAGCGCCCGGCGCAGAACCGTCGCCGCGGACAAGTAAAAAATCAGGAAAGCCAGCACCAGCGCGGTTGCGGAAAAAACCGCCGACACCCAGGGGTGTTTGAAAGGGCTGGCGACAGGCAGGTCGGCGGCGGGAATGAAGGAAACGATTTTCCAGAAATAGTCCCCTCCCGCCAGTTCCCGTGCGCTATCCCCCGACGGCAGGGGCGAGCCGGTGGAGGAACGCTGGCTGGCCAGCAGGGGATAGACGGTGCTGTAGGTGTACAGGCCTTCCGCTGTCAGCACGCTCCCCCGGGAGGAGTCCGACATGGCGCGCCAGACGTCCGGATAACGGCTGGAAAAGGTTTCCCTGCGTCCGAACATGAACCCCCACTCCTCCTCCGGCCGGGGACTGGCGAGCCAATAGCCGTCCCGGTTAAGCAGCATGGCCTGGCGCCCGTTGGCCATGGTGCGGCGAAAGTCGTCCAGCATCACGCGGCCGAAGTAATTGAGGATCACCACCCCTTTCCTCTCCCCGGCCCGGTCGAACACCGGCGTGCCGAAGCGCACCATGGGCTTGTAGGGCAATTCGATCCGGTCGTGTTCGATGTTGAGGTCCATGGGGGAGACGAAGGCCTCGCCCCGATTAAGGCGGATGGAATCCTTGAAGAAATAGCGCCCGGCCTTGTTTTGCAGTTCCCGGTCGGGAACCGCCACCGCCTCGCCCTTCACCAGATTCACCCGCACCACTTCCATGCCGCCGGCGTCGAGAAAACGCACCTGATCGTAAAGCCGCTTTTCCCGCGAGAACGTGGAAAACAATTCCTCCATCCTCGCCCGTTCCGCGGAATTGCCGCTTTCCACGTAGCGCCTCACCGCCGGCGCGTTGGCCAACAGGCGCAAATCCGATGCGACGGACTCGAAATCATGGGCCAGGAGACCGGCGGCGACCCCGGTCTGTGCCGCTTCCTGGGTCTTCAAGTCGGACAGCGCCTGCCGCGCGTTCAGCCCGAAGGCGAGGTAAAACCCGCCTGCCAGCAGCAGAATCAGGGGCAAATAGATGGCGAGAAACAGACCGAAAGTCTGGCGGCGGTCAGGGCGCGCCCAGGAGGCGGAGGCCGCGGGAAATGGCTTCGTTGCATTCATAACTTTTTAAGAATAGCAACGGCCCAGCGCCCAGGCCAGGAGGGAATACGCCAGCCGCTTCAGTGGCTGGTTCCGGCGGAGCGGGTGGTCTTGTTGTAGACGTTGTACTTGCCCACCGGGCGGCTCATGGGAATGCGCTTCACCACTTCGAAGGTCTTGGCATCGAACACGATCAGGGCGCCGTCCCGCTCCATCAGGCTGGCCAGGGCGTAGCGGCCGTCCCGGGTGAATTCCACGTGGGCCAGGGTCCTGCCCGGTTCCGGCGTGAGCGCTTTCACCACCTCCAGCGTGCCCTTGTCGATGAGCTGGAGGGTGTCTTTGCGCTGGGGGCTCATCATGGCGTCGGCCCAGACGTAGGGCGTATTCTCGTGGCTGCGCAGGAAGAAGCCCGGCCCCGCCATCTCGATGTGCTTCACCGTCTTCCATTCCTGCATGTCCACCACGCTCACCGTGCCGCTTTTCAGGTTGGGGGTGGCGAACACCGGCCTGCCCTGCCACTCCCAGGTGATGCCGGAACCCAGGTGGGGCATGCCGGACAGGTCCAGGGTGGCGATCTTGCGCCGCACGTTGAGGTTCACCACCTGGCCTTTGCCGTCCCGCGATGCGCCGATGAGGTGGTCGTAGCTCTGGTCGAAGAAGAAGTCGTCCAGGATGCCGTCCAGTTCGATCACCTTGGGGGTGAACTGGCCCGGCACAGCCAGCCCTTCCGCCATCTTGTAATCGTGCACCAGGCCCTTGAACACCGGCGGCGCCTTGGGATCGTAGCTGATTTCCCACACCTCCGGAATGTCCTTGAGGGCGGCGATGAAGCTCTTTCTCGGCGCCGCGTCGTACACCGCCGACACCCGGGAAGTCTTGCCGCTGCTGCCCGCCACCGGCATCAGCTTCACCAGGGACAGGTCCCGAGCGTCCAGCAGCACCAGGGTGTGGGGCAGGGTATTGCCCGCCAGCACGTATTTCCCGTCCCCGGACACCGCCAGGTTGCGGGTGTTGAGGCCCACGCGAATCTCCGCCGCCAACTTCAGGTTCCAGATGTCGTACTTGGACACCCAGCCGTCCCGGGAGGCAAAATAGACGTAGCGCCCGTCGGGGGAGAACTTCGGCCCGCCGTGGAGGGCGTAGCGGGAAGCGAAGCGGGTGACGGGCTCCAGCTTGTCGCCGTCCAGGATGGTCACGTGGTGGTCGCCGCCTTCCACCACCACGAACAGGTTCAGGGGGTCCGCCGAGAACACCGGCTTGGCCGGCAGGCTGCCGGGCTTGAAGTATTCCAGGCGGGAAGCCCGGATTTCCTTCTCCCCCCAGGCCGGCGCCTTTTCCGGAGCGGCGTAGAGGTAGTCCACCAGGGCCTGGATTTCCTGCCCCGACAGCTTGTCCTGGAAGGCCGGCATCTGGGTGGCGATGCGCCCCTGGGCGATGGTCTTGGCGGCATCGTAGCGCTTCAGCCGCTCCAGGCTTTCCGGCAGCAGGGCCGGGCCGATGTTGCCGAGGCGGTCGGCGCCGTGGCAGGACGCGCAGTGCTGGGCGAACAGGGCGGGGGTGTCGGCGAAAGCAATATTCGGCAAGAGCCAAAACAAAAAGATTTTCACCGCAAAGGACGCAAAGGATCGCAAAGGAAAACCTTTTATAGATTTCCTTCGCGTACCTTCGCGTCCTTTGCGGTCAACAGGGTTCATGCCGTTACCTCCGGAGCCACTCCAATCTCCTCGTCGCTCAGATAGCACGCCGGGTCCTCCGCCCAGGGATCGCCGCTGGTCTGCCAGGCCCGCACCCGGGTGTTGCCGTTGCAGATGTCGAGATGGGCGCAGGCGCCGCAGCGCCCCGTGACCGGCCGGGGATGGGCCTTGAGGCCGGCCATGATGGGATCGGAAACATCCCGCCAGATTTCGGAGAAAGGCCGCTCCTTCACGTTGCCCAGGCCGTAGTTCCACCACATGGTGTCCGGGTGGACGTTGCCCAGGTTGTCGATGTTGGCCACGTTCACCCCCGACGCGTTGCCACCCCACTGGGCCAGCTTGGCGCGGAGGTGTGCCGCCCGGTCGGGGAAATGCCGCTGCACCCAATGCAGCAGGTAAACCCCGTCGGCGTCGTTGTTGCCGGTGACGAACTCCTTCGGCGCCCCCGCTTCCAGGTGGCGCCAGCAGACGTCGATCAGCTGGTCCATGGCCCGGCGGGTGGCGCGGTGGAACACGTCGTCCCGCCGGTTCTTGTTGCCCCGGCCGGCGTAGTTGAGGTGGGACAGGTAAAACTTGTCCAGGCCCTCGTCGTCCAGCAGCTGCAACAGCTGGGGCAGCTCGGCGGCGTTGTCCTGGGTGAGGGTGAAGCGCAGCCCCACCTTGATGCCCCGCGACTTGCACAGGCGGATGCCGGCCAGGGCGGCGTCGAAGGCCCCGTCCAGACGGCGGAAATGGTCGTGGGTAGGCCCGATGCCGTCCAGGGACACCCCCACGTAATCGAAGCCGGTGTCGGCGATGGCGTCGATGTTGCCGTCCCCGATCAGGGTGCCGTTGCTGGACAGGCCGACGTAGAAGCCCATGGTCTTGGCCCGGTGGGCGATGGCGAAGATATCCGGCCGCAGCAGGGGCTCGCCGCCGGACAGGATCAGCACCGGCACGCCGAAGCCCTTGAGGTCGTCCATCACGGCGTAGGCCTCGGCGGTGGACAGTTCGCCGGGGAAATCCTTGTCGGCGGAGATGGAGTAGCAATGCTTGCAGGTCAGGTTGCAGCGCCGCACCAGGTTCCAGATCACTACCGGGCCGGGCGGGTTTCTTTTCGGCCCCAGGGGGGTGGGGTTGCGGACTTCCTGCAAAAACTGAGTGAGGCGGAACATGGATTCAACTCCAAAAAATCTTAAACCGCAGAGGACGCAGAGGGACGCGGAGGACTGCAAGAAAGACTTGTTTTCCTCTGCGTTCCTCTGCGTCCTCTGCGGTGAGAAATAATTTCATATCCCAAAGCGCAGCCCGGTCTTCTTCAGTATCCGGCTGCTGTACAGAATCTCGTGGCCCCGGCAGGCATCGCCGAGCAAGTCGGCGATGCGCCCCGCCTTCTCCTCCACCTCGGCCCGGTCCTTGCCGTGGACCATGGCGAACAGGTTGTAGGGCCAGTCCGGCAGGTGGCGGGGACGGCGGTAGCAGTGGCTGACGAAGTCCAGCCCGCCCACCAGTCGGCCCAGCTCGCTCGCCTTGGCGTCGTCCACGTCCCACACCGTCATGCCGTTGGCGGTGTAGCCCAAGGCGTAGTGGTTGGGCACCGCGCCGATACGGCGGATGACGCCCGCCGCCAGCATCTTTTCCATCCGCGCCATCACCTCCGCCGGTTCCAGGTTCAAGCGCTCGGCCAGGGCGTGGTAGGGCCGGGGCGTGAGGGGCAAGCCGTCCTGGGTGGCTTGAACGAGGCGGCGGTCGGTAGCGTCGAGCGTCATGCGGCGAAGCGGAGTTCCAGAAAGAACTCCTCCTCCTTGGGAAAGTTGAACACCGGCAGCCCGGTCCTGGCCTCGATCTCCCGGATGGCGTCGGCGATGCCTTCCCGGGTGTCGGTGGCCAGCACGAACCACATGTTGAGCGTGTGCTCCCGCCGATAGTTGTGGGCCACCTGGGGCAGGGCGTTAACGGCTTCCGCCACCCGGTCGTAGTCGGCTTCCGGCACGCTCAGGGCGGCCAGGGTGAAGGCGCCCCCCATGCGCTCGGCGTTGTAGAGAGGGCCGAAGCGGGTCAGCACCTTGTCCGCCAGCAGTTTCTCCAGCCGGGCGATCAGCTCCTCCTCGACCATACCCAGCCGTGTCGCCACCTCCAGGTAGGGCCGCTCGCAGACGGGGAAGCCGCCCTGGAGGGCGTTGACGATTTCGCGGTCCAGGTCGTCCATCACGCCGCCTGGGCCTCCGCAACCGGCTCGGCGTAGCGGGCGCCGCACTGCTTGAAGCGCCGCAGGCTGAACAGGCGTTCGTGGGGATAGGCGTCGAGGCCGCATTCCCGGCCCAGGGTTTCCAGGTGGGCCAGCACCGTTTCCCGGTCCCGGCCGTGGACCATGCAATAGAGGTTGTAGCGCCACGCGGGAAGCTGGCGCCGGCGGCGGTAGCACAGGGTGATGAAGTCGTAGCCGCCGATGCAGCGGCCCAGTTGGCTCACCGCTTCGTCCGGCACGTCCCACACCGCCATGGCGTTGGCCCGGTAGCCCAGTTCGTGGTGGCGCACGATGACGCCCAGGCGCTTGATGGCGTCCCCTTCCAGCATCTCCCCCAGGCGGCGGATCGCCTGTTCCTCGCTCATGCCCGCCCCCCGGCCGATTTCGGCGTAGGGCCGGGGGACCAGGGGCAGGCCGGGCTGGATGGCGGCGATCAGGGACCGGTCGCCGGGCTGGGCTTGGTAGGCCGCCGCCGGCGCGGCCTTGTCCCGGGCGTGGCCGCCGCTGCCGGTGAGGTCGAAGCCCAGGTCGATGTGGTAATCCTCCAGCATGGGCAGGTAAAGCACCGGGCTGCCGGCGGCCTGCTCGATCTCGGCCAGCACCTGCTGCACCCGCGCCTCGCCGGGGGCGGTGACCACGAACCACAGGTTGTAATGGTGCTCCCGCTGGTAGTTGTGATTGACCTCGGGATAGGCGCTCACCCGCCGCGCCATCTCCTCCAGCCGCGCTGGCGGTACAGCCAGGGCCGCCAGGGTACTGGCCCCCACCCGGTGGGGGCGGAATACCGCGCCCACCCGGCTCACCGCGCCGGTGTCCTGCAGGCGGCGCAGGGTGGCCAGCACTTCGCCCTCCCCCGCACCCAAACGGGCGGCCAAGTCCCGGAAAGGCGTGGGAGTGAGGGGAAAGCCCCGCTGGAAGTCGTTGAGGAGGTGCAGTTCCAGATCGTTCATCATGGACTCCCTACCAGCCTGTTCTGTGGGCCCGGGGCGTGAAGAAAATCCCGCTGGGACTGGATGACGGCAACTCTTTCAGCACCTGGAAGGTCTCGGTGTCGTAGACCACCAGCTTGTCGCTGTCCCGGGCGGAAACCCAGGCGTTCTCGCCCCTTGGGGTGAACTCCAGGTGCAGCACCGCCTTGCCCGGGTGCAGGGTTTTCACCACTTTCTTTTCCATGGCGTCGATCACCTGCACCGTGCGGTTGTCAGGGAAGGCGAAGTTGACCCACACCCGGCGGCTGCCGGGCTGGCCCACCACGAATACCGGCTGGCCGGCCACCAGGATTTTGCCTGCCAGGGTCCATTTCTCCGTATCCACCACCAGCACCTCGTGGCGACCCACGGCGGGCAGCAGGGCATAGGGGCCGACGAAGCCCCAGCCTTCCAGGTGGGGCATCTTGAACACCGGCAGCTTCTGCCCTCCCTTGCCGTAGTCCTTGAGGACGCGCTTCACCCCCCGCTCCGGGTGCCACAGGTCGAGGACCGCCAGGCCGTCCTCGCCGAACAGGCCGGCGATGTACCAGCGGCTGTCCGGGGTGATGATGGCGTCGTAGGGTTCCCGGCCAATGCCGGCAAATTTGGTCACCTTGGGATGGGTCGGGTCCTTCATCTCCACCAGCCAGATTTCCCCCGCCTCGAACAGGGTGAAGACGAAGCGGTTGCCCGGCGCATCCACCAGGCCCACCACCTTGGAAGACTTGCCGTCGGCGCCGATGGCGGGGATTTCCGCCACCTGGGCCAGGGTGGCGGCGTCGAAGAACTTCACCCCGCCGGGAGTGTAGTTGGCGGCGGCCACCAGCCGGCCGCCGGTGGAAATGGCGCCGCCGATGCTGTTGCCGGCCTGGATCACCCGCCGGTCGACGCGGCGGGAGAGCAGATCCACCTTGGTGAGGCCGCCGTCGCGGCCGAAGACGTAGGCATAGCGCTCGTCCCGGGAGAACACCGCGCTGGCGTGGGACAGGTCCCCCAGCCCTTCCACCTCGGCCAGGACGGTCTTGCCGGTGGTTTCCACCACCTGCACCGCGCCGGTGCCCCGCTCCACCACCAGCCCCAGGTCGCCGGTGCCCCGGGGCTGCACCGAGGCGCAGCCGGAAAGAGACAGCAGGAATACGACCAAAAAAGCTTCCCTCACCCCTACCCTCTGCGAGGTGGGCGGCAAGCCGCCCATCCCTGCCGACCCCACTTCCCGCCTGCGGGAGAGGGGGATACCGAGTCGCTGCGCGACTGTCTTATTAGCGGATTTCATCGGGAAAGCCTTTCTGCAGTTGCTCCACGATCCACCGCGCTTCGGCCTCGGTGAGGAAGGCCTGCCAGGGGGGCATGGGGGTACCGGGGCGGCCGTGGAGGATGGTGGCCTCCAGGCTTGCCGCCTCCTTGTCCGCCAGGGTTTCCGGCAGCAGGGCCGGGCCGAGGCCGCCCTTCAGGGTGAGGCCGTGGCAGGAGCCGCAATCCTGCCGGACCAGGTGGACCAGGGCGGCGCGGCGTTCGAGGGAGGGTTGAAGAGCGCCTTCCGCCCCTGCGGGGGAGAACACGGCGCCGGCCCCGAGGGCCAGCGCCAAAAAGGAAATCAGCGCCCTGGTGTGCATGTGCTTGTCCGGTTTCCGTGGCGGCGCTCGGCGAACGCCGCCGCGGAAACCCCTCTGTTGGAGGGAAATCACTGTTCTTTGCATTGGATACCCCGCTCCCTCATCCCAACCCTTCTCCCGGGGGGAGAAGGGCTTCCTACACCCCTCTCCCTCCGGGAGAGGGGCTGGGGGTGAGGGACAGCGCTCCAATTAATTAATAAACGTCGTGCTGGGTGTTGTGGACGTTGAACTTGCCGGTGGGCGTGATCAGGCGCGGGTCCTTGATCACCGCCTTCAGCTTCCGCGTCTTGTCGTCCACGATCACGATCGCCGACTGCTTGTCCTTGGCGCTCCACACCGAGAACCACACCTCGTCGCCGGCCTTGTTGTACTCCGGCTGCACGATGCGCTTGGCGCCCTCGCCCAGGCCGGACCACTCGCCGATGGGCACCCGCACGAAGCCCTTGTCCAGGTTGGCGATGTCGTACACCGCCACCGACTGGCTGATCTGGGGATCGGGGTTGAGGGGGGTGTCCACCCACAGGTTCTTGGACTTGGGATGGGTCTTGATGAACAGGGAGCCGCCGCCCTGGCCGGTGAGGGTGCGCACCACCTTCCACGCCTGGGCCTTGTGCTTCACCGGGTCGGTGCCGATCAGGGCGATGGTCTCGTCCCCCAGGTGGCCGGTGGCCCACACCGGGCCGTGCTTGGGATCGACGAAGTTGGCGCCGCGGCCGGGGTGGGGCGTCTTGCCCACGTCCACCAGGGCGGCCAGCTTGTCGTCCTTGGTGTCCACCACCGCCACCTTGTTGGAAGCGTTGGCCGCCACCAGGAAGTAGCGCCCGGTAGAGTCGAAGCCGCCGTCGTGGAGGAAGCGGGCGGCGTCGATGGTGGTGGTCTTCAGGTTGTTCAGGTCCTGGTAGTTCACCATCATGATCTTGCCGGTTTCCTTGGCGTTGACCACGAACTCGGGATGGTAGTGGGAGGCCACGATGGAGGCCACCCGGGGCTCGGGGTGGTACTCCTGGGGGTCCACCGTCATGCCCCGGGTGGAGACGATCTTCAGGGGCTTGAGGGTGTCGCCGTTCATGATGACGTACTGGGGCGGCCAGTAGGAGCCGGCGATGGCCAGCTTGTCCTCGTAGCCCTTGTACTTGGAGGTTTCCACCGAGCGGGCTTCGAGGCCGATTTTGATTTCGGCCACGATGGCGGGTTTCTTCATCCACAGGTCGATCAGGTCGATCTTGGCGTCCCGGCCGATCACGTACAGGTAGCGGCCGGAAGCGGACATGCGAGAAATGTGCACGGCGTAACCGGTGTTGTAGGTGTCGATGATCTTCTTGCTGGCGCCGTCGATCAGGGCGATCTTGCCGGCATCACGCAGGGTGACCGAGAACAGGTTGCTGAGATCGAGGTCGTTTTCCTTCTTCTTCGGCCGCTTGTCCACCGGCACCAGCACCTTCCAGCTTCCCTCCATCTCCTTCATGCCGTACTCGGGGGGCGAGGGGGGCGTCTGCTGCACGTAGCGCGCCATCAGGTCCACTTCGCTGGCCGTCAGTTCGCCGGAGGTGCCCCAGTTGGGCATGCCGGCGGGCGATCCGTAGTTGATGAACACCTTGAGATAGTCGGTGCCCTTGCCGAGGGTGATATCCGGAGTGAGCGGCTTGCCGGTGGCGCCCTTGCGCAGCACGCCGTGGCAACCGGCGCAGCGCTGGAAGTAGATTTCCTTGCCCTTCTCGAACTCGGCTTCGGTCATCTTCGGCGCCTTGGGGTTGATGTCCTGGTGCATCGGCACATCGGCCATCGGCGAACCGCCGGCCTGCTCGTAGGCACCCATGGTGCCGCCGACTTGGGCGGCATGTTCCTTCTCTGCTTGGGTTTGGGCGTAAGCCCCTTGGATCACCAGCGGCAGGACCGCCAGCATGAGGTAGGGCGCGAGGGTGTTGCGTTTCATCTTGAATCTCCCTGTTCGTTGGGTCAATCGAAGGTGAAGCTGCCGGAATCAGTATAGGAAACCGCCCGGGAATTCACCCTTGATTCATATCAAGGATTTCCCGCCCTCCTGCCCAGGAATAATAGTCGACCATCGCACTTTGGAACGGGTTGATTTGAATCAAGGCCCGCCCCCCCTCCCCCGGCCTACATTTCGCACACTCCCCAAGCAAAGGGGACCGGAATCACTCGACAACATCCATCCGGAGGAAAACAAGCCATGAGCGAGACATTCACCAAGTCGATGGCCCGGAACATGTTCTACGGAGGAGCGACATTTTTCTTCCTCCTGTTCCTGGCCCTGACCTTCGACACCCAGGGCGCCCTGCCCAAACGGGACCACCGGGAGAACATCACCCCCGAAGTGGTGCGCGGCAAGCACCTGTGGGAGACCCGCAACTGCATCGGCTGCCACACCCTGTTGGGGGAGGGCGCCTACTTCGCCCCCGAGCTGGGCAACGTCTACCCCCGCCGCGGGCCGGAGTTCATCAAGGCCTGGATCAAGGCCCAGCCCACCCACACCCCGGGCCGGCGCCAGATGCCCCAGTTCAACTTCACCGAAGAACAGCTGAACGACCTGGTGGCCTTCCTCAAGTGGACCTCCGAGATCAACACCAGCAACTGGCCGCCCAACATCGAAGGCTAGGCGTTTCGACAACCGGATAAAGGAGATACCTATGCAATATCAATCCCAAGCGGTGGCGAAACCCTACTTCATCGCCGCCATCGGCCTGTTCGTGGGCCAGATCCTGTTCGGCCTGATCATGGGCCTGCAGTACGTGATCGGGGACTTCCTGTTCCCCGCCCTGCCCTTCAACGTGGCCCGCATGGTCCACACCAACCTGCTCATCGTGTGGCTGCTGTTCGGCTTCATGGGGGCGGCCTACTACATGGTGCCGGAGGAATCCGAAACCGAGCTGTACAGCCCCAAGCTGGCGCTGCTCATGTTCTGGATATTCCTCGTGGCCGGGGCGCTGACCATCGTCGGCTACTTGGCGGTGCCCTACGCCACCCTGGCGGCCATGACCGGCAACGACCTCTTGCCCACCATGGGCCGGGAATTCCTGGAGCAGCCGCTGATCACCAAGGTGGGCATCGTCATCGTCGCCCTGGCCTTCCTGTTCAACATCAGCATGACCATGCTCAAGGGCCGCAAGACCGCCATCAGCCTGGTGCTGCTGCTGGGCCTGTGGGGCCTGGCGGTGTTCTTCCTGTTCTCCTTCTACAACCCCTCCAACCTGGTGCTGGACAAGTACTACTGGTGGTGGGTGGTGCACCTCTGGGTGGAAGGGGTGTGGGAACTGATCCTGGGCGCCCTGCTGGCCTTCGTGCTGATCAAGGTCACCGGCGTGGACCGGGAAGTGATCGAGAAGTGGCTCTACGTCATCATCGCCATGACCCTCATCACCGGCATCATCGGCACCGGCCACCACTACTACTGGATCGGCGCGCCGGAATACTGGCAGTGGTTCGGCTCCGTGTTCTCCGCCCTGGAGCCCATCCCCTTCTTCATGATGACGGTGTTCGCCTTCAACATGGTGAACCGCCGCCGCCGCGAGCACCCCAACAAGGCCGCCACCCTGTGGGCCCTGGGCACCGGCGTGATGTCCTTCCTCGGCGCCGGCGTGTGGGGCTTCCTCCACACCCTGGCCCCGGTGAACTTCTACACCCACGGCTCCCAGATCACCGCCGCCCACGGCCACATGGCGTTCTATGGCGCCTACGTGCTGGTGGTGCTGACCATCATCTCCTACGCCATGCCCATCCTGCGCGGCCGCGCCGCCAACCCGGAGCGGGGCCAGGTGATGGAAATGTGGTCCTTCTGGCTGATGACCGTGGCCATGGTGTTCATCACCCTGTTCCTCACCGCCGCCGGCATCCTGCAAGTGTGGCTGCAACGGGCCACCGACACCCCCCTGCCCTTCATGGCGGTGCAGGAGAAGATCGCCCTGTTCTACTGGCTGCGGGAATTCACCGGCCTGGTGTTCCTCATCGGCCTGGTGGTCTACGTCCTGAGCTTCTTCGCCAAGGGCGAAACCAAAGCCGCTTAAGCTTTCCCCCTCCGGGGGGCCTTCGGGCCCCCTTTTTTTTCTCCGCAACATGCCCAATACCCAAGCCCCGCCCTCGGGTGGCTATCGGGTGCTGGTGTGCGGGAGGATCGGTGGGCTTACTGGCTGGGAGCCACGGCCCGTTTGAGACGTCATTGCGAGGAACGCAGTGACGAAGCAATCTCGTATCCGCGACAGATTGCTTCGCTATATTCGCAATAGCTGTGGCGGCTTTTCGCGTAGGTCCGTTGCAATGATGGATTGGGCACCTTGTCAGGTGCGTGCAGTTGTAGGTCGGGCATACATGCCCGACGCTTTTCCCGCCCCCGCCCCCCGATGTCGGGCATGTATGCCCGACCTACGTCCACACCCCCACTCCGGGGGGGTGAAAACTATGCCGCCTTCCGAGGCTTCAACTCCTCGCGGATTACCTTCCTGATCGTCGCTTCCATGTCGGACTGTTGAAGCGAGCTTTTCAGCGTCTCGTTGATGAGCGTCTGATAGCCGCGCTCGCCGGCCATCTCCTTGAAGCGTTCCACCAGGGCGGCGTCAAGATAGAGAGTGACGCGCTTCTTCGGCTGTAATTAAGGGACAGACCCTGAGGTTTCCCCTCATATTCAAGCCCCACGACAAGCAGCCTGAGCCTGTTCGCGCAAAGCAGGCAGGGCATCAGCGAGATGCAGTCGTCGCAGCCAATCCCCGCCAGCAT
>Ga0209269_1000062_pt1:0-40000 | contig 192229 bp, 173 predicted proteins | sample MTBAKMMethaMetaG_FD_187455 | JGI IMG/M metagenome (GOLD analysis project Ga0209269, IMG submission 187455) | Enrichment culture microbial communities from Arthur Kill intertidal strait, New Jersey, USA, that are MTBE-degrading - MTBE-AKM (Arthur... | ecosystem: Environmental > Aquatic...
TGATGGTTATGGAAGCATTTTCCCAATAGGTATCTTCTGGCCTTGCTCTCGCTTGAGATTAAGTCATAGTAAGTGTTTAAGTCCATATGGCACCTTTATCACAGGTGCCAGAACGGTATCAATTACCTAAAAATATGTATTATTTTTTGGCCCACAGATATCATGAAGGAATTTTTCTTTAACTTTCTGACATGCTTCAGAATGTGAATAGCCTTCATCGACAAGCTTCCAGAAAAGTACGCCCAATTCCCAATCTTCAATCATCATTTTGTGGCTCTTATTGCATTGAGAGTCATCGCATTCAAACAGGAAATGGAATTTAAAAGGTACTTTTCTTGGAGGTATAAGAGTATTCTTGCGAGATTCGAAAAGCCTATACTGACGTAATTTCTCAAGGAAGCGTGGCGGCCATTCAGGGTCATCCTTTGTTATTAGTAGGTCCTTGATATTCTTGGGCTTAAATATTCCAAGGGATGTGTTGTCGTCTTCCTGTTTTGCGTACAGCTCTTCCATCGAACGTGAGGGATTCTTGAGTACATATTGAACTCTTTCGGACCAGTTGCCGGGATTAGCGCGTATTGGTTTACCAAGTGTTAGTATTGAGTCACTCTCAGGTAAATAGCTCTCTTTGCGAACATCATTCCTGTGTCTTCGAACACCTACCTCGATCCATTGATATTTCTTAAACTGCCGGTCATATGGTAGATCCCTGAAGTTTATTGGATATAGTCGTATTAAATCTCCCGTCTCAGTTACTCCAGCGGTGCAGACTAATTCATCATATTTTTTTGAAGGTATTGGATAGGTCTTTACGGTAATCAAGACCCTGAGCCTCTCAGTAAGGCTCATAGTCATATATGCCTCACATTCAGTCCGGATTTTTGAGATACGATTTTCGCCAGGCGACTTCGATGACAACAACGGAAATCCTTTTCCATGCACATAAGGGCAGAAATATTTTTTCTCACTAATGTACTAATATTTACTACACTTGTTTCGTTTGATGGAAGTATATCATTTTCGTAAAGCATAAGAAGATTTTGATAAGAAGAAAAATCATTCAAATTCGTCCGATGCTTACTAGGAATACCAAGCTCCGGCATATGAATATAAATGATTCCAAGCTCTTCCGCAATTTCACTGAATTTCTTTTTTGAAAAGCCGTAACGTCTTGAAACAGGGTTTGATCGAACATCGATTATCAATTCGATAGAATTCTGTAAAATATTATTAAAAAATGCGTCTACTGACTTCCCCTCATATCCAACTGTATAAATAACCGATTCGACGTCATGTTTAGGTGAAACGGGCTTTTTACGTGATTCTAATATTTGACTCCTACTAGCATACCAGGGGTAACGATCATAAACCTCTTTCAAAAGAACATCTTTATTCTTTTCACTATGGCACATCATCATGTTTCTGACTATCCGTTGAGAGGATCCAGAAATATCCGCAATAATCTTCTTTGCAGCTGAGATCTTTTCACTACAGAGTGATATTGTTCCGTTCTCATGATTTAAAAAACCCTGAGATTTTAAGTTGGCTAATTCATGATACAGAGTAAATGAAAAGGGACCGAATTTGTATGGAATAAAATCATAGAAAGTTGAATCAGTGGAGAAATCGGTCTCCTTTCGAAGAAGGAAAACAAGCTTCACAAAAGAAATCGAAGGTAGTGATTCCTGGGCGTATGAAAGAAGGGATAAAAGAATTTTTTGCCTTTTTAACACTTTGAGACTCCAATTGGCGGATATTGCAAGCCTATTTAAAAGAGATAAGGAATTGCCCATGGCAAGGGGCAGGGTAGATAGTTATATTATTCAATAACATAAGCAAGTACACCCTCCATGATAACTTTTTAACACAAATTTAAGATGTGGGGAAGAGAATTTGTATCGCTTATTTTATATTTCATGTTATTCTATAAAGCTTTACCTTTGGTCGCATTACCTATGTTTTCTTAAAATGCATATCAAAGATGCAAAAAAACAGAGGAAAACATGGTCGATTTCAGTGACCAAATTGTGACCGGGTTGCTCCAAAAATGGTCAAAAATGAGGTAAGGCATCGGAAATTGAGAATCAGATAAGTGTCTGATCTTCTTCTCCAATGCCTTACTGTGGTCTATCATATTGTAATCATTAACCCTTTCCTAATCAGCATGCCGTGTGTACGAGTCACAACCGGAGTGTAACGATACCCTTCAGGGGGGCCACGGCAATCCCCAAAAATCAGCGAGTAGAAAAAACATTATGATTGACAGGGATGAATCTGGCATGTACATGAAAAAGAAAAATTATTGATGGGAAAGTACTGAAGAAAGACGCCACGGGGGGATTCGTCATGAGACCTGGTTTGCGGTTGGAGATTTTTTCGCTTGTGCTGATTGCGTTGCTGTTGACTTCGGGATTGTCGATGCCGGGGGCGGCGTTTGCAGAGGACACAGGGTGGGTGAGCCCGACTACTGTTTTAGAGTCAGTTGCGGTTGATGATCCTGGAAATGCATTGGCCGATGGGGGAGGATATGCCTATTTTCATCCTGCCGGTGAAAATAACCATGCAATATATGGTGGCTACAATTTTTCTATTCCCGCCGGTTCGACAATAACAGCCATTACCGTCCGGCTCGATGCCTGGAATAGTCCGCCGCCCAATAATTTCGCCTATTTTTTTGTCATGACTTCCCCCAATGGCACTGAGTGGAATTTTGCCTTACCTATATACCCGGCACTCACTGAAACGACCTATGAAATCGGGAATGATCTCTGGGAACATGCATGGACCGCGGAAGAAATTAACGGGAATTTCCAGGTCCATGTGCAGGATTCGGGATTTGGATATGGTTATCTGGACTGGGTTCCGGTCAAAGTCACCTACGAGCAGGCTACGGGCTCTCAGATCCCAACGCTGTCCGAGTGGGGCCTGGCGGTTTTCTTCCTGCTTCTAGCGGCGGGGTCGATCGCGGTCATGAGGCGGAGGATGAGAGGAGAAGCCTGATATTTCCCGCAGGCTGCGGCAACTCCAATTTGATAGGACGGCTGCTCTTTCGGAAGTGTCATGTCGAAGCAACTTCCGGGTAGTCAATACCCTTTCGGTCGAATGATTCGATAAGTGTTCTTTAAATGCATTTTAACGATGCAAGAAATCATAGTAAAACATGGTCGATTTCAGTGACCAAATTTTGACCGGTTGCTCCGAAAATGGTCAAAAAATGGGTAAGGCATCGGAAATTGAGAATCGCTTCAGTGCCTGATCTTCCTTTCCAATGCCTTACCATGGTCTATGTGCTTGTAATCATTGACCCATTTACGGGGTAGAAGTCACTGGTTCAAATCCAGTACCGCCTACCATGAGCATAAAGGGGGTTACGGCGGGGGCCGTGCCCCCTTTTTTTGCTTCCGGTTATTCCCCGGTCACTTGTCGGCCCCAAAGAACCCCGCCGGCCTTTTTTTTCAAGATTCCCGCCGTCTTCATAAATCAGAGGTTTGAGCGGATTTTTGCGGAACGGAGAATGTTGCCGATAGTCCGGGTCTTGTGAAATGCCGATATATGGTATAGCTGTTTGGTGAAGGGGACATTTTGGGCCTCGGCGAAAGAAGGGATTCCGTCTTTCAAAGGGAGGGCGGACGGAAGAGGGGGCCATGAATCGGAATGACCGCAACGACGGCCGGGAAAAAATGGATTCGAAAATCCTGAAAATCCTCCGAACCATCCCGTTTTGCGCGTTCCTCGGGGAAGAAGATCTTCGGGAACTGGTGAAGATCGTCACTTTCAGGTCCTGCAGAAAAAATGAGGTGATCCTCCGGGAGGAGGACACGATCCGTTTCATGTATGTGGTCTTCGAGGGGAGTCTCAAGGTTGTCCAGACGGGGTTTGACGGGAAGGAGAAGATCCTGGCCATTCACAAGAGGGGTGATTTCTTCGGCGAGATGGCCCTCCTGGACGGGAAGACCTCTCCGGCCACGGTGGTGGCCATGGAAAAAGCCGCCGTCGGACTGATCGGAAAGGCCGATTTCGAGGAGAAGGTGCTTTCGAACCGGCGGATCCTGAGGGAAATCGTCGCCCTTCTCTGCGCCCGGCTCAGAGAGGCCTGGACGACCATCAAGGTTTTGAGTTTTGCCGGCGCGGAGCAGAGAATCAGGCTCGTCCTGAATACCCTGAGCCGTTCTCACGGAATCCGGGAGGATCGGGGGACCCTCCTTTCCATCAAACTGACCCACAAGGACATCGCCGATTATGCTTCCGTCTCCCGGGAAACGGTGACCCGTTTCATCGACCGGCTCATTCAGAGGGGAGAGATCGAGATCCTCGAGAAAAGAAGGATCCTTCTGAAGCCGCTTTTTTTCGATAACTTGCTTCCTTTGTGACGGCCGTCACGGAAAGACCCCTGCCTGAAAACATAGAATGAAAACAAAAAGGGGAGGAAGTATCTTCCGGCTTTTCCGTCTGTTCCCTCCGGGGTTCGAGGACGGGGGCGGGAATACCTTTTCCGGGGACGTCTGAAAATGGATAAGATCTGCATCGTGAAACGGAGAAGGGGCGTGGCCCGGGATGACGCTCCGGTCCTGGAAACGGTCGGAGAAGGACGGCCCGAAGGCCCTTTGGAGATGCCTTTCGAGACCGTCCGTCCGGCGCAGCCGGACGACCGGCCCGGGGACGGGAAATACTTCCCCGGCGAGAAGACCAAGGTATACAACATCCGGATGGAACCACAGGCCGGGGTTGCGGGCGGGTACGGCGAAGAGATCCGTTATTTCTTCTCCAGGGGAGACCAGGGTCTGCGGGTCCATGCGGAAAAGGACGGCAACGGCCGGGACATCCGATTGCACCTCCATTTCAACACCGTATGCCTGTTCAGGCTGCTGGACGGGAGGGAGGTCTGCAGGATCCTGCAGGTCAGCCGCTCCTTCCTGAAAAGGCTCACCGCCAGGGGTGAGTTGAAGAGTTACAAGATCGGCCGTTTGCGTCGGTTTCTCCTGGAGGACGTTCTGGAATACCTGGGTTCCAGGGGCATTTTTGCCGACGGGAATCCCTCGACGGGGAAACCCCAGTAATCCATGATCGATGCAAGGGAGGGAATCCCATGTATTACGAATACTGGTGTTTGAAGAAACCGCCTTTTGACAATGTGCCCGATCCTTCCATGTACGTGGATACCCATGATTCCATGGAGAATGCCATCGCCGAAACGCTCTTCGCCGTCGAGGAGGGAAACGACTGTCTGGCGGTGATCGTCGGCGACGTCGGACTCGGGAAGACCCTTTCGCTGCGCCTCATCATCGACAGTCTCGATGCCGGGAAATACAGAATCGCCCTCATCACCAATCCCGACATGTCTTTTCCCCAGCTCCTCCGGGAAATGATCGGCCAGCTCACGGGGGCGCCCTGCGAGACCAAGAAGAAGCTGGACCTTCTGGAAAGTTTCAACCGGCTTCTTTTCGCGACCTGTGAGGAAGGGAAAAAAGTTCTCATCTTCATTGACGAGGCGAACGCCATAGCGCCGCGCAACCTGGAAAGTCTCCGGCTTCTGACCAACATGCAGGACGACAGGGCGAACCTTTTCACCATCGTTCTCGCCGGCCAGAAGGAACTGGCGAAGCGGCTCGAGCATCCCAGCCGGGCCAACCTGTACCAGCGGATCGGCACTTACTGCCGGATCGGGAAAATCGACTCGCCGGAGAAGCTGAAAGATTACGTGGAAACCCGGCTGAGGCAGGCCGGCGCCGGCAACGGGAGGATCTTCACCGCCGATGCCATCCTTGCTCTGTGGGAGCATTCGGACGAAGGGGTTCCCCGGCTTATCAACAAACTGTGCAAGCTATGCCTCAAGGCGGGGGAAACGAACGGGTTCCGGGAAATCGATGGTGAAATCGTCGGGCAGGTAGCCGGACGGTTTACCAGGCACGAAAGCCCGAGAACCGGGAAGGGGCCGAGGAAAAAACCGCAGCAGACCGTTTTGGAGGTGAAACCCGTGGAAACGGCGCCTCAGGTTCCCGCCGTGCCGGCAGACCCGGTCCCGGAGAGCCCCGGAATCGATTCATCCCTCGGCGTATTGCCGGAGGCGGTCATCGTTCCGCCGGCGGAACCGCTCCCGGAGGCGCCTGCGCGGGAAGCCGCTCCGGAACCGGAGGACAGGGACCCCGGGGAGGCGAAGATCGGAAATTACAGAATCCGGATCGACATCCCGGCGGAAATCCTCCAGGAGGCGAAGGCTTCCAACCCCGAATACCGCACCCGCATGGCCGGCTCTCTGGCCGCCAAGACCATGCATGAGAACCCTCATCTCGTCTCTTCGCCCATGACGGATCCCGTCGTGATCTGGAGCCAGATCAAGGAAGCATTCCTGCGCCGTCTCGGGGCGTAAGCGCGGCAGGCGATCATCCAGACGGGCTGCTTCAGTATCTGATGAAAAGAAGAGGCGCCGGAAAAGCCCGCTTTCCGGCGTCCGGCCGGCATTCTCAAGCCTTTAACTTACTGTAGAAATATTTGTTCATATTCCTGAAAATTTCCTGGATCTGCTCCTTTGTCGCGTCGGGCGGTATGTGAATCTGGATGTTCACGTTTACCGGCACCAGATCCGGGGAGGGCGCCGGCGCTGACCGGGGGGGTTTATTCGATCCGGCCCTTTTCTTTCTTTTTCCCCCGGTTTTGACGGAGGTCGTTTCAGCCTTTCGGGCGGGCCTGGCTTTGACGGCCGGCCGTTTCTTCCCCCCGGAGAGATCGCCTCCAGCCAGAAGGGTGTAAAAAGAGGCCATCCTCTTGACGGCACTGGTGCCCGCTCCCGTCCGTTCGGTAAACCAGGCTTCAACGGCCGTCCTGTTTCCCGAAGGATCTGAAACGGAATCCCTCAAACTATCCGGGTAAATGTCTTCAACGATTCGGGCGCAGACATCCCCGTACCGGGCGTCGTCCATCCACTCCTTTGCCCGTTCCTGTATGATTCCCTGTTCATCGATGAAACCGATAGCCTTCAAATACGGGAGAATATTTACCTTCACCGATTCCGGTTTCGTCTTCAGCAATTTCGACAGGTAAATGTCCGACAGGGAATCCGGGATTTCTTTCCTGAATTTTTCCCGTAACGACCACCAATGGATTGCCGGAAGCATGGGGAATGTTTTTCTTTTTTCATCTGTCATGGCGTTTCTCCTGTTGCGTCTTTTCAGAGAAATAAACATTCTCACTTCGTGAGAATTCCTGGGAAGACGGGCTTCCCGCCGGCGCAAAACGGTGAGGGATGATCCCGGTCGGTCACATACTGCAGAAAGACTTCCCCGGGAAAACCAGCCTCTATAATAATCTATAACACGAAAATAATCCATAAACAAGGGTTTCTGCGAAGTAAAAAAAGGCGATGATTTGAAGTATCTGAAGGATATAATCACCGAAATATTAATTCGTATCTCGGTGAGGATAGAGACCACCGGGGGATTTTTAAATCGAACCCTTATCGGGAACGCCCGTTTCGGGGTTCCATCCGAATGCCTCCCAGTATTGTCTTTTCAATGTTTCAATGTCTATTTCCCGGTTCCGGTTCGCGCCCCTTTTCTGAGGCGGGTGTCCCAGGGTCCGGTCCGGAACGGTAACCTGGCGGGGATCGATTCCCTGACGGATATTGAAGAGCTGTCGCACCGACTGGATCCGTCCGCCGATTTCCATGTATTCCTCTACGGTCTTTTCCCAGCCTGTGGCCGCATTAAGCCACTCGAACAAGGGTATCCGATGGATCCCGAGAAGAAGGCCGAAAAGGCAAAGTCCCGCACTGTTGGCCACATTCATGATTTTGCTGCACGCCGCCGCCATGGCCGCTTTTTCACGATCGGCCATATATTTGAGGTCTTTCGGATAAACTTTGGCCGGTCTGGGGAGAGAGGGGATCTTTCGCCAGAGCTGGAACATCTCGTAATACATCTGAGAGCCGATGGTGTGGCGTCCCGGTGCGGGCTCCACGGCATAGTGGAGGGCGAATCCGGGATCGTTTCTCCCGTCGTGCATGGGGAGTTCCTGGCCGCCGGCCTCCATGGCCGGAACTGAGGATTTCCCCCCGATCCTTTCGGCGGCCTTGCGGACGCCATCGGCCAGGACATCGCCGATCCCCTCCCGGCGGATCATTTTGTAGAGGAGAGCGATGATGGCGTCGGCGTTCCCCCAGGTGAGGTCGATCCCGTCCATGTCGGATTTCGTGAGGATCCCTTTTTCATAACATTCCATGGCGAAGGCCACCGTCGCGCCGGCGGAAATGGTGTCCATGCCAGCCCGGTTCATAAGTTCGTTGATATAGAAGATGCTGTCCGTGTCCGTGTTCAGGCACAGAGGGCCGAAAGCTCCCACGGTCTCGTATTCCGGCCGGTGGGAATGGGTGAATTTGCCCGTCAGGGAACAAAGGGCGCCGCATCCGAGGGGGCAGGAATAACAGTGGTATTTTCTCACCTCCGTTCGTCTGAAGAGGTCGGGATCGATCCACCGGGAAGAGGCGGGGGGATAGTCCTCATTGCTCCCGGACCAGTTTTTCACCGGTGTGTCCCCCATTTCGACGGATGCCTGATTCATGCTTACGGTTCCCCATTTCATGAGGAGGCTCTTGTAGAGCAGGCCGTCCTGGGCGATCTGGCGGGGCATGAGCCGGAACAGCGTGCCTACGGAAGCCATGAGGGAACCGGGGACGAGGGGCGGCTGGAGCCGCACCCAGCGGTTGCAGGATTTACTGAGCTTTCTCATCATTTCCCGGTCGAACGCCGGGATCCGCCCGGTCCCCGCGAGGACGAGGGCCTTCAGATTCTTGTCCCCCATGACCGCCCCGAGTCCGGATCGGGCGGCCATCCGGCCGCCGTCATTGGCAATCCCCGCAATGAGGGATCTTTTTTCGCCCGCCGGCCCGATGGCGGCGACGGCCGGCTTCTTTCCTCTCACGGCATCGGCGAGGTGTTTTTCCGTTTCGGCCGTGTCTTTTCCCCAGAGGTTCCGGGCGTCGCAAAGCTCGGCCTTCCCGCCCGTCACGGAGAGATAGACGGGGCGATCGCTTCGGCCGTGGAAAAAGATGCCGTCATACCCGCACTGCTTGATGGCCGGCGAGAGGTTGCCTCCGCAGTTTGCATCCCCCCAACCTCCCGTAAGGGGGGACTTCCCCGCTGCGATCCAGCGTCCGGTGAAAAGGCTGCCCGTTCCCGTGAGGAGACCGGGGACGAAGGCCAGAACGTTCTCCGGGCCGAGAGGGTCCGCACCGGCGGGAATGCGGTCGTAAAGAATGCGGCTTGCCAGTCCGATTCCCGAGAGGTGCTGTTCATAGAAGCTGTCAGGCAGGATTTCCTCTTCCGTCTTTCCCGTATCCAGGTGCACGATAAGAATCCGCCCCATGTATCCCCTGGAAATTCTTTCGACTTTATCCATTTCCCGCTCCTGACGAGGAGGCGTGCGGTCAGTACGCCTTCCGGAGAATGCCCAGGGCATCCTCGAAAGAGACTTCCTTGGGATTGTAAAGCAACGCGCCATCGTTGATCGCTGTTCCGGCGATGTCGGGGAGCTTATCCTCCCGCACACCGGCATCCCGGAGTCGGGTGGGCAGTCCCGAGACCCGGTTCAGCCGGTCGAGAAGGTTCCGGACGAGGGAAATGGTGAGTCCGGCCTGCTCCCGAAGGTCCAGAAATTCCCGGGTCCCGCCGAGATGACAGGAAAGTTCGGCGATGGCCCTTTCCGAAACGTCGAGATTGTACTCCAACCCCCACGGCAGGAGCAGGGCGTTGGCCGCCCCGTGGGGGACATGACTGACAGCCCCGGTGGCGTGGGCCAGGGCATGGATCACGCCCACCATGGAATTGGAAAAGGCGATCCCCGCGAACAGGGCGGCATTGGCCATGCCGAGGCGGGCTTCCCGGTCTTTTCCGTTTTCCGTGGCCCGGATGAGATAGCGGCGGACGAAATCAACGGTGCGGCAGGCGAAAATGTCGGACAGGGGGTTCTTCTGGATGGAAATGAAGGCTTCCATGGCGTGGGTCAGGGCGTCCATTCCCGTCGCCGCCGTGATCCGGGGAGGCATGGTCTGGGTCATCGCCGGGTCCAGGACGGCCACCCGGGGATAGAGCTTGTCGGAAACGAAGGACATCTTGACGTTCTTTTCCTCGTTGAAAATCACCGCTACCCGGGTGACTTCCGAACCGGTCCCCGCGGTGGTGGGGACGACGATCATGGGTTTCATGTCCGCCGTGATCCGGTCCGCCCCCTGAAGTTCGAGGAGATCCTCCGACTCCTGGGAGATGACGATGTTGGCGCCCTTGGCCGTGTCGATGGCGCTCCCGCCGCCGACGGCGATGAAACAGTCGCAGCCCTTTTCCCGGAAGAGGGCTGCCAGCTTGTTCACGATCCGGTTGCTCGAGTCGGGCGGGACTTCGTCGAAGATGAAGCCGATCCGGCAATCCGAGTCGGCAAAGGCCGATTCGAGCCGGGCGACAAGGCCCGCCTCTACGACCCCCCGGTCGGTAACGACCATGGCGCTGGACCGGCCGAGAAGGGTCATTTCGAAGGGGATGTTGCCGAGGGCATTCTCCCCCGACAGGATTTTTACGGGACAGTAAAATTGATAATATGCGGGAAGCATTTCTTCCTCTCCCTTGGTGAGGTCAGTTTTTTCCGCCGGATCCGAGCCGGAAAAGGGCCGGGACCAAGGCCCCGTAAACCTTCCCCTTGAGGATCATCTGCCGGAACCCCAGCTTCGGGGGCCTCTTGAGGATCCGTTTCAGGACGAATCCGGGAAACAGATAGGTTTGCACTGCAATCATGGCCCGGTTGAGTTCCATGGCGTCGGAAATGCTGCCGTTGACGAGGATACGGCACTGCGCCAGGGCATGGTGGGCCCCCATGAGTCCGGAAAAGACGGGGAGGGCGGCATCGAGGTTCTTGAAGAGAAAGGATACCCGGGGGAATCGGAGGCCCTTTCCCAGGTACCGGATCCGTCCCTCTTCCCGGATCAGGGTAATGGCCGGCCCCTTGGGGAGCACCCCCAGGGCGAAGGTTCTGCCCTCTTCCCAACGGGCGATTTCCTCCCGGAGTTCGGGGACCCGGGTGGCCGTCACCTCGAAGGCGGCGGCCAGGACTGAGAGAACGATATCGAGATACCGGTACTTGACGCCGGACCAGAGCTTCAGCATCCAGGGCTTCCCCCGGAGACGCCTGAACTTTTTTTGCAGTGCCCCTTTCACTGATGAAATGCCCTCCCCGGATGTCCTGTCTCCTTTGAGAAATCCGTTCTATTCTACATGATCGATACCGGAGTTTGCAAAGGATTTCAATCCGGGGAGTTCAATTCATGAACCCGTTCGACCGCCGGGAGAAACAGCTCTCCCCCCCGGATGGTCGCTTGATGACCGGCCATGGAAGATACAGGCGGGGGTGTATGATGAAAAAAGCCCCGGGAAGAGATTGCCCGGGGCTTTTCATGAATGTCGGGAGGACGGTTTAAAGCATCTCCTTCCGCAGTTCCTCTGCTGAACGGGGGGACAGGTAGACCGGGGCGATGTCGAAAACCGTTTTAGCTCCCACGATTCCCTCGCCGTTCATTCGGAAGGCGGCCCTGGCATAGGCCAGAAGAACGCTGGCCGTAAACGCCGGGTTGCTTTCCAGCCGGAGGCTGAATTCAATGGCATGGCGGCTCCCGTCGCTCGTTTCCCCCGTCCGCATGACGAAACCGCCGTGGGGCATTTTGCTGTGATTTTTGTTCATCTCCTCCTGAGAGATGAAAGTGACCCGGGTATCGTAATCAGAGAAATAGTAGGGCATGGTCTCGATGTCCCGGCGGATCCTTTCCAGGTCCATCCCTTCTTCTGCAACGACGTAGCAGTCCCGGAGGTGCTTTTCCCTTGTGGACAGTTCCGGTCCCTCGCCGGACCGGACCCTTTCGACCGCCTTTTCAATGGGGAGGGTGTACTGACGTCCGTCCCGGACGCCCTTGACCCGCCGTATGGCGTCGGAATGCCCCTGGCTCACGCCGGGTCCCCAGAAGGTGCAGGCCTTGCCCGAGGGCAGGACCGATTCCTCGATCACCCGGAGGAGCGAAAAGAGGCCGGGATCCCAGCCCGTGGAGATGACGGCCGTCTTTTTGGCTTTTACCGCCGCCTTGTTCACTCTCCCGAAATACTCCGGGATTTTGGCATGGGTGTCATAGCTGTCCACGGTGTTGAAAAGGGCGGCCATCCCGGGGCCCTGCTCGGGAAGGTCCGTCGCCGATCCCCCGCAGAGGATGGCCACGTCGATCCGATCGGCGTATTCTGCCGCCCGGCCGAGCCCGTCGACGATAACGCCGGGCATCCGGGGCACTATTCTTTCAGGATCTCTCCGGGTGAGGATAACCCCGAGGTCCATGTCCGCATTCTGTCGAATGGCCAGCTCGGCGGCTTTGCCGATGTTGCCATACCCGACGATACCGATCCTGATTTTCTCCATTTTTCACCCGCCTTGTCGAATTCAAAGATTGACGATCTCGTAAAAAGACGGAACATGATCCTTTCCCGTCAAAGATTCCATTTTGTGGAACTTCATATGGAAATGGATCATTTCTGTCAAGAAAAAAGAAATTTACGACTTTTTTGTCAGCCTTCTTTTCGGGCCGCCGCCTTTACCGCAAAGGTCGATTCATTGATGGGAACGGTCACGGACGGAGAGGCTTCCCGAGGTCGGGTATTTCCATTATGGAGTGGCCATGGAGGCCATCATATCATGGTACAGCCCTGCGGCCTGGCAGGCCTGGTTGAAGGAGATGGATTCCTCGGGTGCGTGGGCCTTTTCCAGCTGTCCCGGGCCCAGGATGATGGGCTTGACGCCCGCTGCCCAGAGGATGTTTGCGTCCGAATGGCTTCGGAAGACTTCCGGCTTCCACGGGAGACCGCGGCCGGCAAAAACCTCCTTGAGGCTGTCCACGACGGGGCCCTTTTCGGGCAGGGCGAATCCGCTGTGGAGGGTGGTGAAACGGAGCGACATGTCGGGGTGGGGGTTCCTTTCCCGATGCTTCTCGACGATTTCCTCCAGCTCCAGGGTGATATCCCCGATGGGGGCGTCCGGCGGCAGGTGGGAGTCGATCCAGACCTCGCAACGGTCGGGAACGACGAAGCCCTCCGGGGAGCTGAAAAGATTGCGGATATTGTAGATGAGTTCGGGCCGCTTTTCCTCGTGGTATCGGGAAAGGTCGATAAGAAGTCTCAGCAGGGCTTCCACGGGGCTTTGACCCGGACTGGCGAGGGAAGCGTGCCGGCGCCTTCCTCCCGTCACGACCTGGGTTTCGATGTAGCCGTATTCCCCCAGGCAGGGCCGGAGATCCGTGGGTTCGGCGATGACGGCCCAGGGGAAATGGTATTCCCTGACCAGTTCCTGGGCCCCGTCCCCCTCTTCCTCCTCTCCGACCACAAGAGCCAGGGCCGCGGGGAGCCTGCCCCGGAATCGCTCATAGGCATTCAGGTAAGCCTCGATGATGGCGGCGCAGCCGCCCTTCATGTCCGCCGCCCCGAGCCCGTAGATCTCGTCGTTTTCCTTTTCGTATTCATAGCTGTCCAGGTCATAAGCCGAAACGGTATCGAGATGTCCCACAAAGGCCAGTCGGATATCCATTTCCGGGGGCATCACCAGGAGATTGTAACGGCTGTCGTCCACTTCCTGGCGGATAACGGGCAGTTCGTGCCGCTTCAGGTAGCCGGAGAGGTAACTCAGTATCTCCTCTTCCTTGCCCGAAGGGCTGTAGATATCGATGAGCCGCCGGATCAGTTTTCGCAATCGCGGAGGTTGAATGATGGACGCTGTTTCAACGGTCATTGGGTTTCGGTTTTCCGTTCGCCTTTTCCTTCCACTGTTTCAGCTTGGCCGCTAAATTAAGGGTCAGGTACAGGTGTTCCTGGGGATTTCCGAACCCCATCTTCCGGAAGAAATGAAGGGCCTCCAGGTTGTCCGCTTCCGTATCCACGAGAAGCATCCGGACCCCTTCCTGAAGCATGACCTCCGTGAGCTGGTTGAACAGCCTCGTGGCGACGGCATACCGGCGGTAAAAAGGGTCGACGCCCATCCAGACCATGAGGCCGTATTTCCAGGCGGAATGACTTTTTGTCACCGTTGTGCCGAGAACGAAAGCGACGATTTTCCCCGTGTCCTCCTCTTCGGCGATGAAACAGAGTTCGGGATCGCTCTGGTAAAGCTGGATCACCTCGAACTCGTCCCAGGTCCGATAGAGGTTGGGGACTTCCTGCGCTTTGAAAAGCTTTTCCCCGAGATGAAAAACGGGGGCGATATCGTCGATGTCCATTTCCCGCAGGGTGATTTCCGGTTTTCTTTTCTTACTTCCGGGCTCGTCCATTTCCTGACTTTTCATGATACGGATGAAACTCCTCGAATAAAGTGATTTGCCATGAAACCGTAAAAAAGTCTGAAAAATGCGACTTTTTACGGAACCGCCGGTTGTTGCCAATATAAAGAAGGCCCGGAGCCCTGTCAAGGAAGGATCTTCGGAGGGTCCGCCGCCGGGCGGGATTGGCGCGGAAATGAATGAAAAGGGTAAAAAGTGAAAAAAAATAATAGTAGAAATTTTTCCTGTTTTATAATAGGAGTCGTGGTTTAAGAATTTTAAACGGGATGGTTGTCAACTCATGAGATTCGACATTGCAAAAAGCGGCAACAGTCTGACTTATGAAATCCGTAATATCGTCGGTGTGGCCAACAAACTGGAGAAGTGCGGCGTCAACGTTATCTGGAAAAACATCGGAGACCCCGTTCACAAGGGGGAAAAAATTCCCGACTGGATGAAGGAGACCCTGATTGAGATCATCCGGGAAGACGCCTCCTACGCTTATTCCCCGACGAAAGGTGTGGATGCCACCCGGGAATTCCTGGCCGAAGAGGTCAACAAGCGGGGCAAGACCAGGATTACGAAGGACGACATCATCTTTTTCAACGGTCTCGGGGATGCCATCGCCCGGGCTTACAGTGCCATCCGGGTGGATGCCCGGATCATCATGCCCGAACCGACCTATTCGACTCACTTCCTGGCGGAAGTTCACCACGCTTCCTTCCCGGCGAACACCTACCGGATGAATCCTTACAGGAACTGGCATCCCGATCTGGCGGAACTGGAACGGAAGGTGAAAAGCCACCGGACCATCGTAGGCATCCTGGTGATCAACCCGGACAACCCCACGGGGTTCGTCTACCCGGAAGAGACCCTTCAGAAAATCATCCGGATCGCCCGGGAGAACGATCTTTTCGTCGTTTTCGACGAAATCTACACCAACATCATCTACAACGGACAGAAATCCGTCCCTTTGAGCGACATCATCGGGGATGTCCCCGGGTTCAGCATGAGGGGGATTTCCAAGGAATTTCCCTGGCCCGGCGCCCGCTGCGGCTGGATCGAGGTCTACAATGCCGACAAGGATCCCGCCTTCGAACGGTATGTCAACGCCATCCTGACTCAGAAAATGGCCGAGGTCTGCTCGACCACCCTTCCACAGCTCGCTATCCCGAGGCTCATGATTCACCCGGAATACAAAAAATACCTCAATAGAAGGATCGTCCACTACGAGAAACTGTCCAACATCGCCTACAGTATTTTCCGGGATGTCCCGTATATCGTAGTGAACCGGACGAACGGGGCCTTTTACATGACCGTGGTCTTCAACGAGGCGGCGATCAACGAGCGGCAGAAACTCCACATCGAGAACCCGGCCATCCGGGAAAACGTGGAAAAAATAGTGGACTGCAAAATCGAGAACGACAAGCGGTTCGTCTATTATCTTCTGGGCGCCACGGGGATCTGCGTGGTTCCCCTCACTTCCTTCTTCACCCATATGCCCGGGTTCCGCATCACCCTCCTGGAAAAGGACGAAGGGAAGTTCGAGGAAACGGTAAAGACCATCGCGGCAAAGATCGTGGAGTACATCGAATCCACGAAGATGCAATGATCCGCCTGTTTTTACGACGGCAGGTATGATGCCCGCAAAGGGGCGTCGGTGTGAGGCGGGACGTTCCTTCTTCCGGCCGATGCCCCTTCAGGTCCTGACCTTTCCGGGGAAGCCCTCCCGGAGAATCTCCTCGGCCACCCGGATCGCCTCGACGCCGTCCCCGGCGTAACGGGCCCCGATGGAATCGGCGTAAGACCTGGTCAACACGGCCCCGCCGACGAGGAAGGGGCAGTCGATCCCTTCTTCTCTCGCCCTTCGGATCACTTCTTTCATCCGGACCATGGTGGTCGTCATGAGGGCCGAAAGCCCCGTGAGAAAGGGACGGGTCCGCCGGATTTCGGCGATGATCCTGTCGGCGGGGACGTCCTTGCCGAGATCGACGACTTCGAACCCGTTATTTTCCAGAAGGAGGGAGACGATGTTCTTGCCGATGTCGTGGATGTCGCCCTGGACGGTGGCCAGAAGAATTCTGCCCCGGGGCTCCTCTTTCTCCCCTGCGGCCCTGAGTTTCGGCTCCAGAAACCGGAGTCCCTTCTTCATGGCTTCCGCACTGGAGAGAAGCTGGGGGAGGAAATATTTTCTCTTCTCGAAATAGTCCCCCACCTGCGTGATGGCGGGAATCAGGAATTCATGGACGATCCGTCCCGGAGGGATTTTCTCCTGGAGGGCCCGCTCGATGAGGGTTTCGATCTCCTCCACCCGGCCCTCGAGGATCGCCCCGAAGATCGCCTCGGCGGCGGTGCCGGCGCTCCCTTCCCGGTGCGGCGGGGCTTCTTCGCGTTTTATGTCCGAGAACCGGGCGACGTATCGCCGGGCCTCGCGGTCCCGTCCCAGAAGGGTATCCGACGCGGCCGCCAGGGCCGTCACCTCTTCCGTTCCGGGGTTGGCGATGACGAAACCGAGCCCCCGCTCGGCCGCCATGGCGAGAAAAGCCCCATTGAGCCATTTCCTTTCGGGAAGGCCGAAGGACACGTTGGAAAGACCCATGATGGTCCGGCATCGGAAAGTGTTCGAGGCCCAGTGGATCGTTTCCAGGGTTTCCCGGGGAGCCCGGGGATTGGAGGACACGGTCATGACGAGGCCGTCGACGATCATGTCCTCCCGGGTGAATCCGTGTTTCCGGGCCGCCTTCCAGACCCGCCGGATCGCTTCCCGCCTCTCCTGCCAGGTTTCCGGGACCCCCCCCTCCCCCAGGGGGAGAAGGATGAAAAGGGCCCCGTAACGGGCCGCCACCGGGAGGAGCTTTGCCATCTTCTCCGGTTCCCCCGGGATGGAATTGAGAAGGGCCCTCCCGGGATAGAGCCGGAGAGCCCGTTCTATGGCCTCGGGATCGGCCGAATCGACTACCAGGGGAAGGTCGCTGGCCCGGGAAAGGAAAGACACCATATGGCCGAGAAGTTTCTTTTCGTCTTGCCCGGGCACGGCGGCGTTCACGTCGAGGAGGCGGGCCCCCTGCTCTTCCTGCTCCAGGGCCATGGTCCTGACATAGCCCCATCTTCCCTCCCGGAGTTCCTCCTGGAGGTTTTTTTTCCCCGTGGGATTCAGCCGCTCTCCCACAATGACAAGCCCCTCCGTTTCTTCGAAGATCATCGCTTTCCGGGCCGAGGTGAGGGCTCCGAGGGCGGTGCGGGCGGGGCGGGGCGGTTCGACGGCCTTGACTTCCGCCGCCAGGGCCCGGATGTGATCCGGCGTGGAGCCGCAGCAGCCGCCGATGAATCCGACCCCTGAGGAAGCCAGCTTTTTCCCGTGGCGGGCGAAGTCCTCCGGTCCCAGGGGAAACACGGTCCGGCCCTGCCGGAATTCGGGCATCCCGGCGTTGGGCTTGGCGACGAGGGGGACCGTCGCATAAGGCTTCATGGCGGCGATCCAGTCGAGCATTTCCACCGGCCCGGCGGAACAGTTGCAGCCCACGGCGTCGGCTCCGAGGCTCTGAAGAGTGACCAGGGCGGTGACCGGGTCCGTGCCGTTCAGGGTCTTCCCGTCCTTTTCGTAGGTCATGGTGACCATGACGAAGCCGTCCGTCAGTTCCCGGGCGGCGATCAGGGCGGCCCGCGCCTCCTGGATGTCCAGGATCGTCTCGATGGCCAGGAGGTCCACCTGTCCCGCCAGGAGGCCGCCGATCTGCTCCTTGAAGACCGACACGGCGTCCTCGAAAGTCAGGTCGCCGAAGGGTTCGACAAAGCGGCCCGTGGGGCCGATACTCCCGGCCACCAGGACATTCCGGCCGGCGGCGGCCCGCGCCAGGAAGGCGAGTTTTTTATTGATGTCAAAGACATCGGTGACGCCATATTCGTCGAGTTTCAGCCGGTTGGCGCCGAACGTGCAGGTGTAGACCACGTCGGAACCGGCGTCGCGGTAATTCCGGTGCACCTCCCCGATGATTCCGGGGTGGTCGAGACCCCACAATTCGGGGCACACCCCGGCGGGAAGGCCCCGTTTCTGGAGTTCCGTCCCCATCGCCCCGTCGAGGATGAGTATCTTTTTCCTCCAGCGTTCAAGAAGGGTTTTTTTCCGCTTCATCGGTAAGAGCCTCCTGAGTGTCGATATTCATGATGCCTGCCACGGCCGTAACGGATTTCTCGGGAATGAGGATGAAACTCTCCGTTAATTCCACGGAAAGATCCCGGAGCCTGAGGAGTTCGTAAATGGCCTTCTGGTTCTCCAGGGAAAAGTCGCCGTACCCGGCGGAAAAACGGCGCCCCGTCACCGTTTTCATTTTCCGCAGGAATTTTTGGCGGTAAAACCGGGTGATCCAGTCGAGGGCTCCGTCGACGGCCTCGCTCGCCGCGGCGTCCAGGACGGCGGCCCGGGCCATCCGGCCGGTATGGACGGCCTCTCCGATGGCCTCCATGATTTCCGGCCCCGCCGTGGCGCCCAGGAGGAGGAGCCCGTCGCATCCCCGGAGAAAACGGGAGAGATCCCCGCTTTGGAAAACATCCCCTCCGGAGAGCCGGATGTCCCGGGGGCCGGAAGACCGGAAGGGGACGGGAAGACCGGCCCCCCGGATCCGCATGAGGGAAAAGGCTTCCCCCAGGGCGTCCCGCAGACTTCTGGCCTGCTCCCCCGTGGGGGCCTCCGTTTCTTTCCGGTATCCGAGGCGCTTCCATACCTGGATGTCGGGGACTCTCACGGGAATGGACGGGAAGAAATCGGGCTCTGCCATGGGTCGAAATTCACGCTCCTGCAAGGGAATCGAGAAATTTTGTACCAGAAATAGAAGGGAAAGGACAGGATTTTTAAAAGTCCCGTGTCCATTGCGAAGGCGTCATACATCCACGTGGAGGAGGGGAAGCCCCAGGTGCCTCCTCCCCGTTTCCCCGAAAAGCCGGGTCGATTCCCGCACCGTCGGTTCCCCCCGTTTCCCCTTTCCCGCCCGTTCGATGAGGTGGGACCCTCCAAGATGAACGCTGTGTTTGCCGTATTTTTCCGAAAGCCGGTCCGATGCCTCGTAGAGCCGTTCCACCTTCTCGACCCTCAGAGGATCTTCGAAGAGGGAGAGCTGGATGTTCCGGTTTTCCATGAGTTCCAGGAGGACCGCTCCCGTGGCGCGGTACCGCTCTCCCGGCCGGTAGAGGGCTTCGAAGATCTCCCGGGAGATCCCCGCCAGTTCCAGGGGATGGGAGGAGGGCCGGATGAGCCGGGCCTCGAGGCCCGCCACGGCGAAACTGTCTTTTTTCAGAAAGAGGGCGATTTTCCGGGGGGCCAGGCGATAGCGCCGGGCCTTGATGCATGCCGACTCGACGTTCCGGAGAAGCTGGGCGAAGAGGTATTCCCGGTCCCCCGTGGAAGGGGCGAAAGTTTTCGTCTTGCTGATGGAGGCATAGGTGCTCTTTTCTTCGGAAACGACGGGATAGACCGATTCCCCCCGGAGCTCCCGCCAGATTTCGATGCCGGGCTTGGTGAGGTTCTTTCTGACCCGGTGCTCGGGGAAGCGGGCGAAATCCAGGGCCGTCCGGGCCCCTAACTTGAAGAGGTGATTCGCCGTGGCGTGGCCGATGCCCCACACGGCCTCCACGGGAAGGCCGGCGAGGTACCGGGGGATCTCCCGCCCGGGGATGGCGGTGAACCCGTCGGGCTTCCGGTGCTTCGAGGCGATCTTGGCGAGGACCTTGGTGATGCTGAGGCCCGCGGTGACGGTGATTCCCAGTTCCCTCCGGATGTCCTCCCTCAGGGCCGCGGCGATTTTTTCGTAGGAGGCCCGGGAGGCTCTCCGGAGCCCCGTGAGGTCGGCAAAGGCCTCGTCGATGGAATATTCCTCCACCTGGGGGGTATGCCGCCGCATGATCTGGAACATCCGCCGGGAAAAGAGGCTGTAGGTTTCATAGTCCGAGGGGAGGACGATCAGGCCGGGACAGATCTTTTTCGCTTCATGGAGGGGGACCCCCCGCTTGACGCCCGACCTCTTGGCGGCGTAGCTGGCGCAGGCGACGATTCCCCGCTCCCCCCCGGTGATGAGGGGTTTCCCCCGGAGTTCGGGGTGGACGGCCTCCTCGCAGGAGGTGAAGAAGGCGTCGCCGTCCACATGGAGGATCGCCCGGGGCCAGGAACGGAGGCTGAAAAGAAGATCCGTCATGGCGGGGTCCTTACCGGTGGTACTTCCGGATCACCGCCGTGACGACGCCGGCGATCCGGAGTTCCGTCCGGGGTCTCACGGGAGGGTAGGCGGGGTTCGCCGCTTCCAGGGTGACCTCGGAGCCTCTCTTCCGGAAATACTTCATGGTCCATTCCCCGTCCACCTCCGCGACGATGACGTCCCCGTTCCGGGGCTCTCTTCCCCGCTCCACGATGACCAGGTCTCCCGCCTTGATTCCCTCGCCGGTCATGGAGTCCCCCCGGACCCGGAGGAGAAAGGAGGCCTCCGGGCGGTTGATGAGATAGTCGTCGAAGGAAAGAATGTCCCGGAGTTCCTCTTCCGCCGGGGAGGGAAATCCCGCGGAGACCTCGCCGACGAGGGGGAAGGCGAAGGAGCGGTTCGCGGGCCGGAGGAACCCCCGGTCGTCCTTTTTCAGGCGGCCCCCGTCGAGGAGCTTCCGGATCCAGAAATGAACGGCGCTTTTCGAGCGCATGCCGAGAAGTTTCATCATTTCCGAGTACGTGGGCATTCTCCCCCTTTCCCGGAAGAATCTTCCCAGGGCCCGCTCCACCGTTTCCACCGTCCGCCGGGTTTCCATCCGTCGCCGCTCCGCCCTCTTTTTTCTCAGGGTAATAGAACGATCGTTCTAATGTCAAGAAAAAGTTTGAAGGCGTCCGAGGCCCGGCGCTTCCGGAGAGGCGGCGGGTCCAGGGCTTTCGACCGCCTTTACAATCCCCGGGAATTGTACTATGAAATCCCTGTCCGCCCCCTTCTTTTCGGGGGATCATTCTTGACGGCTTCGTAAAAAGTCCATCGGCGGTGTTGACCTTCAGCCCCCGTCCCTGCGGCGTACGGCCAAGTACGCCCCGTTCCTCCGGATTCGGGCGCCTTGCCTCGGGACCTTTTTACAAAGCCGTCTAAAAAGATCATTTTTAAGACTTTTACGAGGTCGTCATTCTTCGACCTCCGGAGGAACGCCGGTCCGTTCCTTTGACGGCTTTTACGGGTTCATCCATTCAGATTTCGAGGTGCCTTCTGGCGGAACGGTTCATCAGGATGCTCGCCACGGGATTGGGCAGCGGATATTCCCCCTTCGCTCCCGGCACGGCCGGTACGATCGTGGGAATTCCCGTATATCTTGTTTTCTCCTTTTTCCCACGGCCCGTTCTTCTTCTTTCCGTCGTCGCCCTCTGCTTCCTGGCCGTGTACCTCTCCGGAGAGGCGGAGCGGATGTTCGGGGAAAAGGACCCTTCCGCCATCGTGATCGACGAAATCGCCGGCCTCCAGGTGGCCCTGTTTCTCGTGGCCCCTTCTCTGTCTCACGTCGCCGCCGGTTTCGTCCTCTTCCGGCTTTTCGACGTGATGAAGCCTTTCCCCGCCCGCTTATGTGAACGCCTTCCCGGCGGGTACGGTGTCGTGACGGATGACCTGGTGGCGGGCCTGTATGCCAATCTGTCGTTGCAGCTTCTGATTCTTTTCATGCCGTTTTGATGGTGAGGGCTATGAAGATCGGAATTCTTGTCGTGGGGGATGAACTGACCCGGGGGATGATCGCCGATGCGAACGCCTCCTTCATGGCCCGGGCCTTCCAGGAGGAGGGATGGGAGGTTTCCTTCGTCGTCCTTTCGGGCGACGGCGGCGAGGACATCGCCACGGCCCTCCACTTTCTCCTTCTCCGGTCCCGGGCGGTGGTGGTGACCGGCGGCCTCGGTCCCACCGCCGATGACCGGACCACCGAATCCCTGGCCCGGGCTCTCGGCCGGGGATGTTACCTGGACAAGGAGGTGCTCCGGTGGATCCGGGAACGGTTCGCGTTCATGGGATTTCCCTGGACGGAGAACAATGCCAAGCAGGCTGTTTTCCCCGAGGGGGCCGAACCGGTCGAGAATCCCGTCGGAACGGCCTGGGGATACGTTCTGGAAGAGGCGGGAAAAATCGTTGCCGTTCTTCCCGGCGTCCCTTCGGAAGTGAAGCGCCTGTTTCCCGAAGGGATCCTGCCGCGCCTGAGAAGGTGGTTTTCCGGGACGGGGGAGGGACCTCCGAGGAGGACCGTCAAGATGTTCGGCCTTTCCGAGTCCCGGATCGACGAAACCCTTTCGGGAGTGGATTTTTCATCCCTCGGAGTCTCCCTGGGATTCTACCCCCGGTTTCCGGAAAACCACCTGGTCCTGACGGCGCGGCACACGGAACGGGCCGTGGCGGAAGAACATCTCGCCCGGGCGGTGGAACGGGTTCGGGAGTGCCTGGGAAAATATATTTTTGCCTACGATGAAGAAACCCTGGAAGGAATGGTGGCCGCTCTCCTGACGGAACGGAAGAAGACCCTGGCCGTGGCCGAGTCCTGCACGGGGGGCCTGGTGGCGGACCGCCTCACCGACGTGCCCGGGAGTTCCGCCTGGTTTGAAAGGGGTCTCGTCGTTTACAGCAACGCTTCCAAGGAGGAGCTTCTCCGGGTTCCCCCGTCGGTTCTGCGGGAGTACGGGGCGGTGAGCGGGGAAACGGCCCGGATCATGGCGGAGGGGGTCCGCTCCCTGGCGGGGACCGACCTGGGCCTTTCAACGACGGGGATTGCCGGCCCCGCGGGAGGAACGGACCTGAAACCCGTGGGGACGGTGTTCATCGCCGTGGCCGGGGACAAGGGGACGGTGTGCCGTGAATTCCGTTTTCGCTGGGGTCGCCGGCGGGTGAAGGAAATATCCGCCCAGTGGGCCCTGGAAATGATGAGAAGATACCTCACGGGAGGGTAGGCATGGAGGAACAGAAGCCGATCAGGAGCTTTCTGGCCATCGATCTGTCACCCGCCGTGCGGGATCGGATCGGCGGGATTCAGATGCGCCTCAGGCTCACCCTGAAGGGCGTCCGCTGGGTAAGACCGGAAGGGATTCACTTGACGCTCAGGTTTTTTGGCGATATCTACGGGAAGGATATCCGGGCTATCGACGGGGCGGTGCGGGAAAGGGCCGGTTCAGCGGTCCCCCTGCGGTTCCGGGCCGGGGGACTGGGCGCCTTTCCGAATCCCGACCGGGCCCGGGTCCTGTGGATCGGGCTGGAAGGGGATGTGGAGCCCCTGGCCCTTCTCCGGCAGGATCTCGACCGCTCTCTGGAGATCATCGGATTTCCGGGGGAAAGAAGGCCCTTCAAACCCCACCTGACCCTGGGCAGGGCCCGGGGCGACAGGATCCTGGGGGTCCGGGAATCGTTGCGGAAAGGCGAACTCTATCAGGCGGGCGATTTCGAAGCGTCGTCTCTCGTTCTCTTCAGGAGCGAACTCGCTCCCGGCGGGGCGGTTTATACGAAAATGGCGGAATTTCCCTTTCAGACCTCTTAGAAGAGGGGATGAGGGGATAAACAAACGGAACAATCAACCTGACATTCAAGGGGGCTCGACATGGGTTCAGATGCGGATCGTCAAAAAGCGATGGAACTGGCCATAACGCAGATCGAAAAGCAGTTCGGCAAGGGGGCCATCATGAAACTCGGGGGCGCCGATGCCGTTCTGGACGTTCCCGCCATATCCACGGGATCCCTGGGGCTCGATATCGCCCTCGGCGTGGGGGGCCTTCCCCGGGGACGGGTGGTGGAGATCTTCGGCCCCGAATCGGGGGGCAAGACCACCCTGGCCCTCCATGTCGTGGCGGAGGCCCAGAAAAAAGGCGGTCTTGCCGGGTTCATCGATGCCGAGCATGCCCTGGACATCCCTTACGCGAAGAAAATCGGCGTCAACAGCGACGAACTCCTCGTCGCCCAGCCGGACACGGGGGAGCAGGCCCTGGAAATCGCAGAGGTCCTGGTCCGCAGCGGCGCCCTGGACGTTCTCGTCGTCGATTCCGTGGCCGCCCTGGTTCCCCGTTCCGAACTGGAGGGAGACATGGGAGACGCCCAGATGGGGCTCCAGGCCCGGCTCATGTCCCAGGCCCTCCGGAAACTTACGGGAAGCATCAGCAAATCAAAAACCACCGTGGTCTTCATCAACCAGATCCGCATGAAGATCGGGACTTTTTTCGGCAATCCCGAGACGACGACCGGGGGGAACGCCCTCAAGTTTTACGCCTCCCAGCGCCTCGACATCCGCAAGATCAGCACGATCAAGCAGGGCCAGGATGTGACGGGCAACCGGGTCCGGGTGAAGGTGGTGAAAAACAAGGTGGCCCCGCCGTTCAAGGAAGCGGAATTCGACCTCCTGTTCGGAGAGGGCATCTCGAAGGAAAACGAAATCATCGACATCGCGGCGGAAAACGGCATCATCGACAAGAGCGGCGCCTGGTACTCCTATAAGGGGGAGCGTCTCGGCCAGGGCCGGGACAACGTGCGCGCCTATTTCAAGGAACATCCGGAGATCTGCGCCCAGGTCGAGGGGGAAATCCGGGAAAAGTTCGGAATGAAAAAGGAAGAAAAACCAATCGAAGCCCGCGAAAAAAAGGAGAAAAAAGAGAATTGACATGACGCCCGGTGAATCCCTTTTCGAGGCGGGGAAGAACAAGGCGATCCGCCTTCTCCTTTTTCGTTCCCGGAGCCGCCGGGAGCTTCGCGAAAAGCTTCAGGCCAGGGGATTTCCTCCGGACATCGTCGATGAAGTGACCCGATGGCTCGAGGAAAGAGGGTACCTCGACGATCGTTCCTATGCCGAGAACCTGGCCCGGATTCTTGCCGTGAACCGCCTGTGGGGGAATTTCAGGATCCTCCTGGCACTCCGGGAAAGGGGGATTCCCCCGTTCCTTGCGGAGGAGGCCCTCCAGGCGGTCCGCCGGGACCTGGGGGAACGGGAAGCCATGGGAAAATACATTCAAAAAAAATATGGAAAAACCGGCGAATCCGATATAAATTCAAAAGAATTTACCCTCGGGGAACGGCATCGATTGTTTCGGAGTCTTTCGAGCCGTGGTTTTCCCCGGGAATTGATCATGGAAATCATAAGTATGCCGAAGGAGGAAAAGATACATGACGGGGAGTGAAATCCGGGAAAAATTCCTGCAATTCTTCAAAGACAGGGGACATGCCGTCATATCGAGTTCATCCCTCGTTCCCAAGGATGACCCGACGCTTCTTTTCACCAATTCGGGGATGGTTCAGTTCAAGAACCTTTTCCTGGGAAAGGAGGACCGGGGATACAAACGGGCCGCTTCTTCCCAGAAATCCGTCCGGGCGGGCGGAAAGCACAACGATCTGGAAAATGTGGGTTATACGGCCCGCCACCACACCTTTTTCGAGATGCTGGGCAATTTCTCTTTCGGCGACTATTTCAAGAACGAGGCGATTGAATGGGCCTGGGAATTTCTCGCCGGCGTCATGGAGCTTCCGAAGGAAAGGATGCTCATCACGATTTTCCGGGAGGACAACGAGGCTTTTGAAATCTGGAACAAGAAAATGGGGATTCCCGCGGACCGGATCTTCCGGCTCGGCGAGAAGGACAACTTCTGGATGATGGGAGAGACGGGACCCTGCGGCCCCTGTTCGGAGATCCTCTACGATCAGGGACCCGAGGTGGGCTGCGGGAAACCGGACTGCGGCGTGGAATGCGACTGCGACCGGTTCCTCGAATTGTGGAACCTGGTCTTCACCCAGTTCGACCGGGATGCTTCGGGGGTTTTCCATCCCCTGCCGAACCCGAACATCGACACGGGCATGGGCCTGGAACGACTGGCGGCGGTCCTGCAGGGCGTGAAGAGCAACTACGACTGCGATCTTTTCCGCGAAATCATCCAGGGCATCGAGCGGCTTTCCGGAAAAACCTACGGGGAAAACGGCGACAGCGATATTTCCATCCGGGTCATCGCCGACCATTCCCGGTCGGTGACCTTTCTTATCGGCGACGGCGTCCTCCCGAGCAACGAGGGAAGGGGGTACGTTCTCCGGCGGATCCTGAGGCGGGCCGCCCGTCACGGCAAGCTCCTGGGGATGGACAGGCCTTTCCTTCACGAACTGGCTTCCGTGGTGATCGAGAAAATGAAGGACCCTTACGGCGATCTTCCCGGCAAGGAGTCCTACATCCGGAAAGTGGTCTTCAACGAGGAGCAGCGTTTCATGGAAACCCTCGACGGGGGTCTCAGGATCCTGAACGAGGAAATCGAGCGGATCAGAAAATCCGGGGGAGATACCCTTCCCGGAGGGGTGGTCTTCAAGCTTTACGATACCTTCGGGTTTCCCACGGACCTGACGACCGATGCGGCCAAGGCGGCGGGCTTCCGGACGGACATGGAAGGATTCGAAAAGGCCATGGAACTCCAGCGGGAAAAGGCCCGGGAATCCTGGAAGGGAAGCGGCGAAGAAAGCGTTTCCGACGTTTACCACCGGCTATCCGTCAGAGGTCTTTCCAATGTCTTCATCGGTTACGAGGGCGTCACCGAGGCCGTTGCCCGGGTGACCGCCCTCCTGAAAAACGATGAAGAGGTGACCGTCCTTTACGAGGGGGAAAACGGCGAGGTCTTCGTCGATACGACCCCCTTTTACGGCGAGGTGGGCGGCCAGATCGGGGATGTCGGGTCCATGGAAGGATCGGAGAGCGTCTTCGACGTCTGGGATACCCAGAAACCCCTGGATACGCTCTTTACCCATATTGGAAAAATGAAAAAGGGGCAGCTGCGGGTCGGGGATACGGTGGTCCTGAAAGTGGATGTCAAGGCCCGCCGGGCCACGGAAGCCCACCACTCGGGGACCCATATCCTCCAGGCGGCCCTGAAACAGGTTTTAGGGGATCACATCAAACAATCGGGCTCCCTGGTCAACCCCGAACGCCTGCGGTTCGACTTCACCCATTTTTCCAGGATCGAAGACGATGAAATGGAGAAAGTGGAAGCCATCGCCAATGCCTATATCCGGGCGAACGCTCCCGTCGTCACGAAGATCCTTCCCAAGGAAGAAGCCTTCAAGACCGGGGCGACGGCGGTGTTCGATGAAAAATACGGGGACGAGGTCCGCCTTGTTCAAATGGGGGATTTCAGCCGGGAACTCTGCGGCGGGACCCACGTGCTGAGAACGGGGGATGTGGGCTTTCTCAAGGTTTTAAGCGAGTCGTCCGTGGCGGCGGGTGTTCGGAGAATCGAGGCGGTGACCGGTGAGGAAGCGGTCAAGTATTTTCGAAAAGTGGAGCGTGAACTCAGGAAAACGGCCTCGTTCCTCAAAACCTCTCCCATGGAGGTTTCCGAAAGAGTGGAACGCCTCCTCAGAGGACAGAGGGAGCTGGAAAAGGAAATCGAGGCCCTGAAGGGCCGGCTGGCGGCCCGGGAATCGGTGAATCTCCTGGAGCAGGTGAAAGTCATCAGCGGGGTCAAGATCCTGGCCGCGGAGGTGGGCGTTCAGGATGTCAAATCTCTCCGGGACCTGGGGGACAGACTCCGGGACAAAATGAAGTCCGGGGTCCTGCTTTTAGGGAGCCGGGCGGGGGAGAAGGTCACGCTTCTGTGCATGGTCACCAAGGACCTTGCCGGCCGCTTCCATGCGGGAAACATCGTAAAGGCGGTGGCCCCTCTCGTGGGGGGAACCGGGGGAGGGCGACCGGACATGGCCCAGGCGGGGGGAGCAAACCCGGAAGGGCTGCCCGGGGCATTGGCCCGGCTGGAAGAGATTGTCAGAGGGTGAGGCGGGTCAGGTCCCGATACCGGGGATCCATGTCCAGCCGGTAATAGGGGCGGATCCGGCCGGAGGGTTCCTTTTTAACGACGAATTCCCGGATGGCGTATCCAGCGGCAAGATAATGCATGAAGAGGGCCCGGCACTGATTTCTCAGATCCTGGGCCTTTTTTCTGTCCGCTTTCAGGATCCGGTCCTGGTTATAGGGAATTTCGAGAAAGAGGGGCGTCTCTTCGGCGTCGAAAACCAGTTTTTCCCCGCCCCGTTCCAGTCCTTCCTCATCGATGACGATTTCGTTCAGCGTGTTTCCGGGATGGATGCCGGAGGGATCGTGAACGGGAAGAACCCCCTTCTCCATGCGGTCCCTGACGCGATCCGTGTTGATGAACCACTCCACGATGAAACGGTCCGTGGAAATGTTCCGGTTGAATTCGTCATTCGTAAATACGGCGCTGTAGTAATTGAACCCGATTTCATGAACCTGGGCGCCCATCTTGTGGATGTAGATATATCCGTTTCTCGACTGGAGAGGGTCGTAAGTCCATCGGACCCGGGTGATGCCCCGTTCCCTGGCGCTGCGGTAAAGGGCGTCGAGAATGGCCTCGCCGATGTTTTTGTCCCTGTAGAGCCGGTCGACGCCCATCCGGGCCCCGTACCAGAAAGATCCCCGTTCATCGAAGTCGGCGAAAAGAGCGGCGAAACCGACAGGGTGGTCTCCGGCATACCAGGGATCCTCGCGGGCCATTTTCTCTTTTTCCTCCGGCGGGAAAAGACCTTCGTCGAAAGCGGTCAGGATGAGGCCGTTGGTGAGGTAGGCCAGCTCGAAATAGAGCATGGGAGCATTGACTTCCCGGTACCCCTCACGGTTCCAGACGCGTTTTTCCAGCTCCACCACGTCGTTCAGAACGGACTGACGGAGATAGCTCTCCACCCGGACGTGCCCCTTCCGGAATACCGTCATTGTGTTTCCCCCTTTTAACGAATTCCCGCTCTATTTATGTTGAATGGCGATTCCTTCTTTGTCAAGGAGTTCCTCAAGAAGTCGTCCCGCCTCCTCCAGCCCGTCCCGGAAGGCCTCGGGAAAAACGTCTTTATCGAGCCGGCAGGAAAGAAAGAGAGGGGTGAAGTAAATGGCACGGAATCTCTCGATAGGTTCCGAAGAAGCACCGAAAAGGGCCTCCAGGGCCGCCTCCGTCCGGTTTCTCCAGGCGGAAAAGAGGGGGGTGTACGCGGCGCTGTGACCGGCCAGGACGGGAATCTCCCGGCAACAGCTTTCCAGTTCATCATACAAACGACGGGTGTTCATCGGACCGTTTGAAATCATCCTTTTTTTCCGGCGGGACGCCGGTTCCCGTTTTACAGCGGATAACCCCATAAGAATTCACGAAATCATATGATCACCGAGGCTTTGTTGAAAGCGCCGGACATCTGTTGCCCGAGTTCCCCAAAGAGAGGAGCCGTCACATATAGCTGTGAAGCCCCGGAAGATAATTCACGCCGAGATAGGTGAAAAGAACGCTGAAGAGACCCAGCAGGGCCAGGACGGCCATTCCTTTCGACCTGTCTTTACCCGTGAACCGGTAATGAAGCAGGGCCGTGTAAATCATCCAGGTAATCAGTGCCCAGGTTTCCTTGGGGTCCCAACTCCACCAGGATCCCCAGGCCGAATGGGCCCAGACGGAACCGGTGACGATTCCCAGAGTGAAGAGCACATAGCCGACGGCCACGCTCCGGTAGAGATACTCCTGTAACTCCTCTTTTCCCGGGATCCCCCTTCGGGGGGGATTTTTTCCCCTGATGAGGAGATAACCAAGACCGAATATGGAGGATATGACAAAAGCGCCGTATCCGAGAAAACAGGTGATGACGTGTGTGACAAGCCAGTTGCTCTGCAGGGCCGGGATGAGGGGCTGGATCCGGGTTTCCACGTCCGGCGAATAGGACGCATAGGCCATGAGCAGGCCTGCCACGGGGAGGGCGAAAGGGCCCAGGATGCCCGTTTTTTCCCGGAATTCCAGGACAAGGTAGATAAGGAGGATGGCCCAGGAAAAGAAAACGAGGGATTCGTAGAAATTGGAAAGAGGGGCATGACCGAATCCGAGACGGTAGGATTCCATCCATCGAAGGGCCAGCCCCGCCGTATGGAGGGAGAACCCCCCTGCCGCCACGATCAAAGCCGTCCGGGACAAGGGATCTTTCCGGGCGATGGTTCCCGTCATGTCCAGGAAGAAAGCCCCCAGGTAAAGGAAGGGAACGAGGCCGAGCAGGGTTGTGTTCATCCGTTTCCCTCCCGGGATTCGTGATCCCCTCCCGCCGGCTTCCGCCGGGACCGGTTCCTCCCCTTCCCGCCGAGATAGGTGAGAAGGGCTCCGGCCATAAGAACGGAGGCCCCCCCTGCGGCCACGGGCGCCCCCGGGTCCCGGTTGACCATGAGCCCCGTGACATAGGTTTCCTCCAGCCCCGCCAGCCGAAACCGGTAGGGAGGGAGGCCTCCCGGGTCAAAGGGAGGATATCGTTCATAAAGATCAGGGGTCATTTCAAGCAGTCGATCGATATTTCTGAAAACAAACAAATTCCGGTATCCTTCCGGAGATGGGACCGCGAGCTTGGCCGCCGGTCCCAGGGTCATGAAATTTTCCATAATGGAAACCACATGGATCTTCAGATCGGCCGGGCTCCCGGAAAGTTCGAATTCCCGGCCTTCGAGCAGTTCCCGTTCTTCCGTCCTGTCTCCCTTCTGGATGGTCAGGCGGGCTTTGAGAATTTTTCGAAAGTCGGACTGGTAGAATGTGATGCCGTCGAAGGAAACGGGGTGGTTGACCAGGAGGTTCACCTTCCGTACCGGAGCGGAATCCCGGAAAAAAGTCAGCTCCGAGCGGAACTCCTTCGGCATTCCCGACGCATATCGTTCAAGATGAAATCCGTCACAGCGGACTTGAAATCCCAGATCCAGAGGCTTCCCGCTTTCATGCAAAAAAGCCTTCTCCATTTTTTCACCCACAGGGATTTCCATGAAGGCCTCGATTCCGAGAAAACGACTCAGGAGCGCCCCTGCAAGAAGAATCAGGATGCCTCCATGAATGGCAAAGAAAGGGATCCGGTGCGCCGTCGGGATTTTTAGCGCCTCGCCCGTTTCTTGACCGGGGAGAGGGGCTGTTTTGACGGAGGACCATCTCCGGTAAAGGCAGAAAACCAGATTCAGGGCCAGGAGAATGCCGGGGGCAACGAACCAGAAAGAGTGGAAAATGTCCGTCAGTTGAAGAAGTTCGATGAAGGAAAGGGCGGCAGGATCCATCCGGGAAATAAGATCACGGGCCCGCTCCCCCTGGGGGAAAACCGTTCCGATAATGGACGCGACGGCCAGAAAGGACAGGAGTTTTACAACGAACTCCGGAGAGGAAAGCCTGCCCGGGAGGGTCCGCGTCCTTTTTCCTTTTTCAGTGGGTCCCGGCGAACGATCGCTCAAGGTAGGGGGTCCGGCCTTTCCCATAATGGGCGCATGCTAACATGATTTCAGCCGCTCTTCAAATCGATTTTCATGACCGTTGAGGAGATGCGGGAAGATGCCGGCGGGAAGGATTCCCGGAAGAAAGCCTGCAACACCGAAGGAGGCGGCGCGGAAAGCGAACATCCGCCCCTCACCTCCTGCTCTCAAAAGAGATCTCTCTTGAAGAACAGAAAAAACGGACAATTCTATTTGCCCTTGACACTGAAAAAATGAAATATTGACGGAGATGGGGTGTTTTCGTATAATCAAACCATTCGAAAAGGACGGCCCTGAATAAATGCAGATGGGGCCGATTGTGCGGGGCGAGTTCTTAAAGGGAGGGCATGATGATTCTAAGAAAACAGTATCTCAAGACGAAACCGGTTTGTAAAGTGACCTTCGGTCTATCCGCCGAGGAGGCCGGGCCGGCGGAAACGGTTCATCTCGCAGGTGAATTCAATGACTGGAGCAAAACCGCCCTGCCCATGAAAAAAGCAAAAAAAGGGGGCTTTTCCGTGACCGTAGACCTGGAGACAGGGAAGGAATATGCCTTTCGGTATCTCATTGACGGAATCCACTGGATGAACGCGGAAAATGCGGACAAATTTTCCCCCACCCCCTTTGCCGACGCGAAAAATTCCGTCATTGCCCTCTAACCACCCGGCCGAGGCGTGATAAATCCTCTTCCTCCTCTCCCTTTCAATATCTCCGGGGCGTATTCGTGAAGGAAGAGACTCCCGGGCCTTCTACTTCCTGTCTCCGAAGGGGAGCTTGAAATTCTTGGGCAGTTTGTCCATGATGGACTTGGGAAGGGAGAACCCTTCGCCCTCCTTCTCCGGTTCTTTGCCCGCCTGGTCATTTGTATCGGAACGACCTTCCGGGGCGCCAAAAAGTTGCATCATGTCGGCCACTTTTCTGTATCCTGCCGGGGGTTCGAAAAGGCTTTCCGGTTGCTTCCCTTCCCGGATATTCCGCATTTCAACGATGGTCCCGTCGCTGTTTTCCGTTTTCAGAGGCATATCGAACCTGTCTGACAACCAGACGGTTGATTTTACAGTCTTTTCAAAACCGAAGAAATTCACTGTCGTCTCTATTCTCTTTTTCGTGCACTTGTACCCGTTCACCGTTTCCGTTCCCAGGATCTCTTCCTTCCTGGTCTGGGCGAACTGGCCCATGGCCTGCTTCATCTTTTTCTCGTCAAAGGACATTTCCAGGTAGGTTTTTTCTTCGGGGTTGATCATGTAGTTGACGTTCCGGTCTTTTTGAAAGATATTGATGATCGATTTTCCGCCTTTCTCCACCGTGTTCTCCGATCGAAACATTCCCGGCATGACGAAGATCTTTCCCGTGACAACCGATTTCCCGCCCGGTTCGATGGAAACCTGTTCCGCCGAAAACCGGTCGATTTTTCCGCCGAAGAATGCCGATGCGGGGAGGGTTGCGAACAGGAGAAACAACACCGTAAAAGCAAGTTTCGTTAAGACTGTCTTATTTTGACTATTCATGGCTGTCTTCCCCCGGTTCTTTTTCCGGTATCATACACAATTCAAAAAAGAACATCCAAGTGAAAAATTTAACGGCGGGAATATGCAGAATATTTCTATCGTCCGTATTTTTTGAAATACGGTCATAAGGATTCGCTGAAGAATCCGTCAGGGTGATCAGGATCTTTAAACATGTATGATATCGATAGGATATCATTAACGATAACGATTCTTGACTTTCATCTGTCAAGTTGGCATACTGAATTCCGAAGACTTTCGGAGATTTGGACGACGGCAGAGAGGTTAAGGGGCATTGTGGAAAATATGAAATTTGTGGAACTCGAACAGAAAGTCAAAGGTTTGATCGATGACTATCAGGCAGTGAAAAGAAAGAGCATCGATCTGGAAGCGGCATTGAAACAGAAAGAGGATGAACTGAAGGAATCCAAAGGCAGATTTCAGGAATTGATGGAAGAGAAGGAGGCTGTCAGAGAAAAAGTGGATGCTTTGCTTCTTCTCCTCCAGGATGTCCCGTCCTGATCTTTGGTGGAAGGCGTTTGAAGAAACGGTTCGATATTGAAATACTGGGGCAGAAGGTATCCGTTTTAAGCGAACGAGGGGATGAATATGTAAAAGGGGTGGTTGATTATATCAATGAGAGGGCGAAGCAGATAGGAGATGCCTCAAGGGAAATACCGAAAATGAGTGTTGCCATTTTGCTGGCTTTGAATATGGCGGATGAATTATTTCTCCTGAAAAGGGAGAGAACGTCTGCCGAGAAGGAGCTGGAAGAAAAATTCAGCAATTTGATTCTTTTCATAGAGGATCAGGTTCCCAAGGTATGAACCCCATCCCCTGCGGTGTTTGTGATTAACATCATTTTTTAACCGAACACCTTTGAACCGGGAGCCTTTCTTTGATCGTGGTGTGCATGTCCGCTCCCACCCTCGCGGGTAGGGGTGGAAAGCCTGAAACGGTCAACAGGGCGCCCACCTGAGTGGTTAGGTTCAAAAGGAGAGTTAACACGGCATTCGCGGGGGAGTTTCCTTGTCATCATGAAGAGGCCGATCCTGCCCGTTTTTATCCCTTCCATTCCTTAAAAAATTAGATGGATTCGTGACAAATCAGCCGGAGCGCCGACTCTTGAACTCGGAGACGGGAATGCGGTGAGATCAGGAAGGTCCGTTTTTGCCGGTCCTTGCCGGGGATATGGAGCCTTAAAAAGCCCATGGCGGTTGTCGGACGGACCAGGACGTGAGCCCCGTCAGGAATGTTTGGGTTCCGGATATCTTTTGCCGGGACTTCATATTTGTGCTTTATGGCGCCCCCCAAAGGGGCGGGAGGCTTGCGGCGCCGTTGTTGGATATCGACGGCCCTTCGGGGCGTGCCATAAAGAAACGGGCCATCCTATGGATGTTCTTGTATATATAACATGAGGAGGTAAATCTGACCGATGGGAAGTGGTATATTCTGGATTGAGATGTTCGGTTTCGTCATGGTTGGAGTTGCTCTCGGGTATGTTCTGCGCCTGAGAATGTCGAAAAAAATGCTGGAGTCGTCGGAAACCCTTTCGACGAGAATCATAGCGGAAGCGAAAAAGGAAGCGGACACCATCAAGAAAGAGGCCGTTCTGCAGGCCAAGGACAATCTCCTGAAGGTCAAGTCCGATCTGGAAAGGGAGACGAAGGAAAAAAAGGCGGAAGTCGATTCTCTCGAAAAAAGGATTCGCCAGAAAGAGGAGAACCTGGATAAACGAATGGATCTTCTGGTGCAGAAGGAATCGAATATAGAGAAGCGCGAGAAAAGCCTCATGGGGAGAGAGTCCTCCCTGGAGGAAAAGCGGGGTGAACTGGACCGGGTGCTCCGGGAACAGAAGATGAGACTGGAACAAATTGCGGGCATCACTTCGGAAGAAGCGAGGAAAACCCTGGTTCAGTCCATACAGGAGGAGGCCCGCAGGGAAGCGGGGACCATCGTTCGCAACATTGAAGAGGAGGCCCGCAGGACGGCGGAAAAGAAGGCGTCGGAGATTCTGGCCCATGCCGTACAGCGTTATGCCGGGGATTTCGTGGCCGAGAACAGTGTGTCCGTCGTGACCCTGCCCAGTGAGGAGATGAAGGGGAGAATCATCGGAAGGGAAGGGAGGAATATCCGCGCCATTGAAGCGGCCACCGGTACGGACCTGATCATCGACGATACGCCTGAAGCGGTGGTTCTCTCAAGCTTCAATCCTATCCGGAGGGAAATCGCAAGATTATCCCTGGAAAGGCTCATCAGTGACGGCCGGATCCATCCGGGCAGGATCGAGGATGTGGTCAAGAAAGTGACCACCGAGGTGGAGACGATCGTCCGTGAAACGGGGGAACGAGTCTCTTTCGATACGGGCGTTCACGATGTTCATCCGGAGATTGTCACCCTCCTGGGCAAGCTGAAATACAGGACGAGTTTTTCCCAGAATGTCCTCCAGCATTCCGTTGAAGTGGCCCACCTGGCGGGAATCATGGCGGCGGAACTCCGGCTGAATATCAAAGAGGCCAAGAGGGCCGGTCTTCTTCATGATATCGGCAAGGCGGTGGACCACGAGGTGGAAGGGACCCATGCCGCCATCGGCGCGGACCTCGCCAAAAAATACGGGGAATCGGATCGGATCGTCCAGGCTATAGCCACCCATCATGATGACGGGAGAACCAACTCCCTTCTCGGGGTCCTGATACAGGCGGCCGACACCCTTTCCGCCGCCAGGCCGGGGGCTCGGAAGGAGATGCTGGAAAGCTACGTGAGGCGACTGAGCGAATTGGAAAACATCGCCAACTCCTTCAACGGCGTGGACAAGTGTTTTGCCATTCAGGCGGGCCGGGAAGTCCGCATTCTTGTGGAAAACGAGAAGATTTCCGATGCCGATGCCGTCATGCTCTGCCGGGATATCGTGAAAAAGATCGAAGCGGAACTGGCCTATCCCGGTCAGATCAAGGTGACCGTCATCCGGGAAATGCGGGTATCCGATTTCGCGAAATGAGACAGAACCGTTACATGAGATCGTCATGAATATTCTATTTATCGGCGATATTGTCGCAAAACCGGGAAGACGGGCGGTCAGGGAGCTTCTGCCCCAGATCGTGACCCGCCACAGGGTCGATTTCGTCATCGCCAATTGTGAAAACGCCGCCGGAGGCTTCGGGGTGACCCGGGAGGTGGTGGTGGAGCTTTTCGACCGGAAAATCGATGTCCTGACCTCGGGGAATCATATCTGGGACAAAAAAGAGGTTTATGAATTCCTCGATACGTTTGAAACCTTGCTCCGGCCGGCCAATTATCCCGAAGGAACACCCGGCTTCGGCTCGGTGGTCGTAAAAGCACCCGGTGGAAAGACCGTCGGTGTGCTGAATCTGGAGGGGAGGGTCTTCATGAGACCCATCGATTGCCCCTTCCGGACGGCCCGGAGGGAGATCGCTGTCCTGAAGGAGAAAACGGACGTTATCCTCGTCGATTTCCATGGGGAGGCCACATCGGAAAAACAGGCCCTCGGCTGGTTTCTCGACGGTGATGTCGCGGCGGTCATCGGGACCCATACCCACGTTCAGACCGCCGATGAGAGAATTCTGCCCGGGGGGACGGCGTATATCAGCGACGCGGGGATGACGGGTCCCCATGATTCGGTCATCGGGGTCCGGAAGGAAATCGTAATCGAGAAATTCCTCACCGGGCTTCCCGCCCGGTTCGATCCGGCCAAGAAGGGTATCCTTTTGCAGGGGGTCCTGATATCTCTGGACGAGGAAACCGGGAAAAGCCTTTCCATCCGCCGGATCAGCGTTCCCCTGGATTCCTGATTATTGAGAAAGCCGTCAATGACGGAAACGTCGCCGTTTCCCATCGAAATACCGCGTATTGAATACAGGGGACAAAAGGGTCCCGTGAGGAAAGGGGAGTGAGGAACAAACCCATGAATGCTTTTGATGTTCTGGCGGAAAGAGGCTTCATTGAACAGGTGACGGACGAGAAGGAAGTCCGGGATCATTTAGGCAGGGATAAAGTGACCTGTTACATCGGCTTCGATCCCACGGCTTCCAGCCTTCATATCGGAAGCCTGGTGCCGATCATGGCTCTGGCCCACATGCAGCGTCTCGGACACCGGCCGATCGTTCTCATAGGCGGAGGGACCGCCCTGATCGGTGATCCCAGCGGAAAGACGGAAATGCGTCAGATCCTGTCCCTGGAGCAAGTCAATGAGAACGCCTCGGCACTGAAAGCCCAGCTGTCCCGGTATGTCGACTTCACCGGAGGCCGGGCGGTCATGCTGAACAACGCCGAGTGGCTGACCCGCCTCAATTATATCGAGTTTCTCCGGGACATCGGCAGGCATTTCAGTGTCAACCGCATGCTGGCCGCCGAGAGTTACCGGATGCGCCTTGAAAAGGGACTGAATTTTATCGAGTTCAACTACATGCTCCTCCAGGCCTATGATTTTTACCATTTGAGAAGGCATCACGATTGTACCCTTCAGATGGGCGGAAACGACCAATGGGGCAATATCGTCGCTGGAATCGACCTGACGAGGCGGCTGGAGGGAAAGACCGTTTACGGGGTCACCTTTCCCCTTCTGACGACCTCCCAGGGGCACAAGATGGGGAAAACGGAACGGGGAACCGTGTGGCTGGATCCGGTGCTGACCTCCCCCTATGAATATTTTCAGTACTGGATGAATACGGAAGACGCCGATGTCGGGCGGTTCCTGTCTCTCTTCACGTTTCTGCCTCTGGAGGAGATCGTGGAGGTCCGGAAACTGAAGGATGCCCGTCTCAACATGGCCAAAACCGTCCTGGCCTTCGAGGCGACGAAAACCACCCATGGCCGGGAAGAGGCGGAGAAGGCCTGGCAGGCGTCCGCTGAAGCCTTCAACCTGAACCCGGTGGAACAGGGCTGGTTTCCGTCGAGCACCATCCCCCGGGATGCCGGGGAAAGCGCGATAACGGCCATTCCCTTCGTAATCGTTTCCTCCCGGCGTCTCGGCGAGGGAATTCCGGCTTTCGAGTTGTTCTTCGAGTCCGGTCTGTGCACATCCAAGGGAGAAGCGCGCCGTCTCCTCGATCAGGGCGGGGGGTATATCAACGGGAGGGCGGCGGAACGTTTTGACGCGAGGATTACCCGAAATGACGTGGACGGTCAGGGGGAGATCAGACTCAGGAAGGGAAAGAAGAGATTTGTGGTTGTCCGGGTCGAAGAATGCTGAAAATAAATACAGGCGATCCGATGAGTTGAAAGGGTTTTTCTTTTTGTGGAAATAATGCTTGACAGAAACGGGAAGACCATATAGAACGGCACACGTTTTTCGCGTTTCGCTCTTTTAAGAAGTCTGAAAAAAAGATGAAAATAAGCCTTGACAGGCACGGATCCTTCGGGTATATTCCGCAGCCTGTCGTCGAAAGGCGGCGAAAAAAGGCTCTTGACAAACTGAAAGGCTTTAACTAAGATATAATCCCATTTCAGTTGCTCTTTTAAAATTGAATAGCCGAGCGCATGTTTTGTGGGTCCTATTTCAATTCAATCTCAGGTTGAAAGGGTGCAAGCCCTTCATATTTCAACTGGAGAGTTTGATCCTGGCTCAGAACTAACGCTGGCGGCGTGCCTAACACATGCAAGTCGTACGAGAAAGTCGGCTTCGGCCGATGAGTAAAGTGGCGCACGGGTGAGTAACACGTGGATAACCTCCCCTTCAGTCGGGAATAACCTATCGAAAGGTTGGCTAATACCCGATAACACCGGTTCATTCCGATGGACTGGTCAAAGATGGCCTCTGCTTGCAAGCTATCGCTGATGGATGGGTCCGCGTACCATTAGCTAGTTGGTAGGGTAATGGCCTACCAAGGCTGTGATGGTTAGCTGGTCTGAGAGGATGACCAGCCACACTGGAACTGAGACACGGTCCAGACTCCTACGGGAGGCAGCAGTGAGGAATATTGCGCAATGGGGGAAACCCTGACGCAGCGACGCCGCGTGAGTGAGGAAGGCCTTCGGGTCGTAAAGCTCTGTCAGATGGGAAGAAATGGTTGAGTGCTAATACCACTTATCCTTGACGGTACCATCAGAGGAAGCACCGGCCAACTCCGTGCCAGCAGCCGCGGTAATACGGAGGGTGCAAGCGTTGTTCGGAATTATTGGGCGTAAAGCGCGTGTAGGCGGTAGGGTAAGTCAGATGTGAAAGCCCTGGGCTCAACCCAGGAAGTGCATTTGAAACTGCTCTGCTAGAGTGAGGGAGAGGAAAGTGGAATTCCTGGTGTAGAGGTGAAATTCGTAGATATCAGGAGGAACACCGGTGGCGAAGGCGGCTTTCTGGCCCTTCACTGACGCTGAGACGCGAGAGCGTGGGGAGCAAACAGGATTAGATACCCTGGTAGTCCACGCTGTAAACGATGTTCACTAGGTGTTGGGGGTATTGACCCCTTCAGTGCCGTAGCTAACGCATTAAGTGAACCGCCTGGGGAGTACGGTCGCAAGATTAAAACTCAAAGGAATTGACGGGGGCCCGCACAAGCGGTGGAGCATGTGGTTTAATTCGATGCAACGCGCAGAACCTTACCTGGGCTTGACATCCCGAGAATCCTGATGAAAGTCGGGAGTGCCCTTCGGGGAACTCGGAGACAGGTGCTGCATGGCTGTCGTCAGCTCGTGTCGTGAGATGTTGGGTTAAGTCCCGCAACGAGCGCAACCCTTATCTTTAATTGCCAGCATTCAGTTGGGCACTTTAAAGAAACTGCCGGTGTCAAACCGGAGGAAGGTGGGGATGACGTCAAGTCCTCATGGCCTTTATGCCCAGGGCTACACACGTGCTACAATGGACGGTACAAAGAGCAGCGACTCCGCGAGGGGAAGCAAATCTCAAAAAACCGTTCTCAGTTCGGATTGCAGTCTGCAACTCGACTGCATGAAGTTGGAATCGCTAGTAATCGCGGATCAGCACGCCGCG
>Ga0209269_1000062_pt1:45000-192229 | contig 192229 bp, 173 predicted proteins | sample MTBAKMMethaMetaG_FD_187455 | JGI IMG/M metagenome (GOLD analysis project Ga0209269, IMG submission 187455) | Enrichment culture microbial communities from Arthur Kill intertidal strait, New Jersey, USA, that are MTBE-degrading - MTBE-AKM (Arthur... | ecosystem: Environmental >...
TGCCACAGCGGATTGCCCATTTACCACTACTCACCCCTGGAAGTCAAAAAGGCCGTGGTCGGCTATGGTCGCGCGGAAAAGGCCCAGGTGCAGAAAATGGTCCAGGCCATCCTGAATCTTGCCGAAATACCGCCCGCGGATGCCTCCGATGCCCTGGCTGTGGGGATCTGCCATCTGAACACGCAAAGAGGAACATTGTCGTGATTGCCCGGATCACGGGGGTCCTGCTCTCCAAGGACACGGCCCAGGCCGTCATTGACGTGATCGGGATCGGATATTCCGTTCAAATCCCCCTGACGACCTTCTATGAGCTTCCCGAAGAGGGGGAGAAGGTCACCTTGCATACCCATACCCATGTCCGTCAGGACGGCATATCCATATTCGGCTTCCTGAGGGAAAAAGACAGGGATCTCTTCCGGATTATCATTTCCGTGTCCGGGTTCGGCCCTCGACTGGCCCTCGGAATTCTCTCGGGAATATCATCCGAAAACCTTTGTCTTGCCATCCGGGACGGCGATATCAAAAAGCTTCTGACGGTTCCCGGAGTGGGCCGGAAAATGTCGGAAAGGCTCATCTTTGAGATGAAGGAAAAAATCGGGAAATTTCCTCTCCGGGAGGAGGCCGCCGGGTCCGATGGAAAAGGCGACGCCGGAAGTATCATGCGCGATGAGGCAATGTCGGCCCTGATCAACCTGGGTTATCGATCCGCCGTTGCGGAAAGGGCGATCGACAAGGCGTTTCAAGGGAGAGAATCGGTTCCCTCCCTGGATGTTCTGTTGAAAGAAACACTCCGGATACTGGCGGGATAAAGGGGTTTTACCATGCAAAAACCACCCGAGGACCGGCAAGCCGCGCGAGACCCGGTGATCTCTCCCTGCGCCGTTGATGAGGAGGGGGGATTCGAGCGGTCGCTCCGTCCCAGGACGCTTTCCGAGTACGTCGGCCAGGAAAAGATCCGGAACAATCTTTCCGTTTTCATCGAAGCGGCGAAAAAAAGAAATGAACCCCTCGACCATGTTCTTCTCTATGGTCCCCCGGGGCTGGGAAAGACGACCCTGGCCTATATCACCGCCCGGGAGATGGGCGTGGACATCAAAGTGACGTCGGGCCCCGTGGTCGAGCGGCCCGGCGACCTGGCGGCCGTCCTGACGAACCTTCACGACCATGACATCCTCTTTATCGACGAGATTCACCGGCTCCCCCATGTGGTGGAGGAAATCCTGTATCCCGCCATGGAAGATTTCCACATCGATATCATGATCGGGCAGGGCCCGTCGGCGCGGTCGATGAAACTTTCCATCCCGCGGTTCACCCTGATCGGGGCGACCACCAGGGCGGGGCTTCTGACTTCCCCGCTCCGGGATCGTTTCGGCATGAGTTTCCGGCTGAATTTTTATGATGTGGAAGAGCTTTCGGTCATTGTCCAGCGATCGTCGAAAATTCTCGACGTGCTGATTGACCGGGAGGGGGCGGCCGAAATGGCCCGGCGCTCCCGGGGAACCCCGCGGATCGCCAACCGGCTGCTTCGGAGAATCCGGGATTTTGCCCAGGTCTGGGGCCGTGATTCGGTGGACCGGATCGTGGTCACGGAGGCCCTGGCGATGCTCGATGTGGATGCCCGGGGCTTTGACGCCATGGATCGGGCCATTCTTCTGGCCATCATGGACAAATTCGACGGCGGCCCCGTGGGAATCGACACGCTGGCCGCGGCTATCGGAGAAGAGAAATCCACCCTGGAAGACGTTTACGAGCCCTATCTCGTTCAGGAGGGTTACATTCAGAGAACGGCCCGTGGACGGGTGGCCACGGAACTGGCCTTCCGTCATTTCGGAAGGTCGCGGTCGGGAAGGCAGAGAGGCCTTTTCCCGGATGTCCCTTCCGATGAAGATTCCTGCCCGGAAGCCTGAAGGGGAGGCGTGTCATGAATCTTCTCCTTCACATCTGCTGCGGTCCCTGTGCCGTCTTTCCCCTGAAGAGATTCCGGGAAGAGGGAATCGCGGTGACCGGCCTGTATTACAATCCGAACATTCATCCCTTCCGGGAATACCGGAAACGCCTTGAAACGCTGGTGACTTACACCCGGAACCAGGGTCCGGAACTTCTTTTTTCCGGGGACTATCCTCTGGAGGAGTTCATCCGGGCGGTGGCGCACCGGGAGGAAGACCGTTGCCGGATCTGCTACGAGATCCGTCTTCGAGAGACGGCGAGAATCGCCAGGGAGAAAAACTTCGAGGGCTTTTCCACGACCATTCTGTACAGCCGTTTCCAGAAACACGATCTTGTCCGCGAAATCGGGGAGGCCCAGTCCCGGGAATGGCGGATTCCATTTTATTACGAGGATTTCAGAAAAGGCTGGGACGAGGGCGTCGCCGTCTCGCGGGATCTTGAAATGTACAGGCAGCCCTATTGCGGTTGCCTTTTCAGCGAGAAGGAACGGTACATGAAGAAGGGTTGGCATGCCCTGAAATAGGGGCGGGCGTTCCTTCCCGGTTCTGCCCCCTGTGTTTTATTTGATACAGCCCCGCCCGCCGGGCGCCGACGGAGGGATGGGTATCAAGGGGGGGCGTTTCCTATGTTAATGATTATATTAATATATAAAATCAATGGATGAAACGGGGAGAATATCCGGGGCCTTGGTACGAAAGTTGCTGTCCATCAATTCAGAATAAAGAACACGGTGAGGCATTCATGGAATTTCAGAAAACGGTGGGCAGTGCCATCCGATGCCACGGGGTGGGGCTCCATACAGGTAGAAAAATCAACATGACCATCCGGCCCGGCGAGGCGGATTCAGGAGTGGTGTTCCATCGGAAGGATGCGTCGAAAAATCCCGTGGTGGAAGCGCGCCTTGACTGCGTCTGCGATACGACCCTGGCGACGACGATCGGTGCCAACGGAACGAGGATTTCCACGGTGGAACACCTTCTTTCGGCCTTTCGCGGTGTCGGCGTGGATAACGCGGTCGTGGAGATCGACTGCTGCGAAATCCCCATCATGGACGGGAGTTCCCGGCCTTTCATCGCCCTGTTGAAAAGCGGGGGCCTCTTGACGCAGAGCAGGCCCCGGAAATGGATGGTCATCGAAAAACCCGTATCGGTGGCCGACGGGGAAGGCGAGGCGGCGTTTTTCCCCGCACCAGAATTCAAGATCACCTACACCATAGAATTCAACCATCCCCTGGTTAAAACGCAGGTTTACTCCATGTCTTTTTCACCTGAGGCTTATGAAAAGTGCATATCTCCCGCCCGGACCTTCGGTTTTCTGAAAGACGTGGAATATCTCCAGGCAAAGGGCCTCGCCCTCGGGGGTTCCCTGAAAACGGCGGTCGTTCTCGATGACGAGAAAGTTATCAACAAGGAGGGGCTCCGTTTCCCCGACGAGTTCGTACGTCACAAGATTCTGGACGCCGTGGGGGATCTTTTTCTACTGGGGATGCCCATTCTCGGTCATTTCGTGGCGAAAAAATCGGGACACAAATTGAACAACATGCTCCTGAAGAAGCTCCTCGCCTCCGGGGACTGCTGGAGGATCCTGGAGAACGGGGTCTCCTCCGGCAAGGAACGGGAGCTTCCGGCGTTTCCCCGGTCTTTTCTTCGGACCGGATCTCCTGTTTAAGGAAAAGATCCTGCCGAACGGATCCCTTCTTCTTATTTCGAGAAGATTGCTCTTGCTTTTTGTCCCTCCCTCTCTTAGGATGTCGAAAAACAAGAGATTACCGTGAAAGGCTTCCTTTCAACACCCGGAGCCCTGTTCAGGGAAGAATCGATTTGAAGCGTTTTTCAATTTTCATTATTCTCGTCACTGTTCTTGTGGCAGGTCTTTTCCCCGCTACCACATTTGGAGAGAAAGCCGCGATCTCGGACCTTCTTCTCACAAATACCCCGGAACACCTGCTCGTTTATTTCCGATTGAAGAACTGCTTTACCAAAAAGATGGAGGAAGCCATCCTTGCCGGGATTCCCACCACGTTTACATCCTTCATTGAACTTCAAAGGGTAAGGCGTTTCTGGTTCGACAAAGAGATCGCGTCCGTGGAAGTGAAGCATAACATCAAGTATGATGCCGTAAAAAAGCTTTTTTTCGTGACTTTCTCCAATGATGGTGATGTGGGTGAAACACGGCAGATCGGTGAATTTGACGCCGCCAGGGAAACCATGTCGGACGTTAATGGAATCGTTGTGGCGCCCCTCCGGGAAATGGAGAGAGGCGAACGTTATTATGTCCGGGTCAAGTCCCGGATGGATCGTTTCCGTCTCCCGCTCCACATGGAGTATGTATTCTTCTTCGTTTCCTTGTGGGATTTTGAAACACCCTGGCTCCGGGAGGATTTTATCTACTGACGACTCCGTAAAAAGTCCGCAGGCTTCGTCGCCCTCGTCGCTCGTCATTGATGCGTACCGTCAGGTACCCTTCATCCCTCAGGCGCCGGGCGCCCTGACTCTGGAGCTTCTTACAAGGCTTTCCGAAAAAATTCACATTTTCAGGTTTTTAAGGTTTCATCATCGACGGACCCATGGAAACAGGCGAACGGCACTCAGTGCAGGAAGACCGCGAAAAAAGGCGGAGGAGAAGGGAAGGGATTATTGTCCTCATCACCATTCTGGTCATTCTCCTTCTCACCTACGCGGAAAGCCATCTGGCCCGGATGGAAAAGCTCCTTCCCTTTTCCAACGAGATTCTCATTTTCGGTCTCATCAACATCAATTTCATCCTCATTCTCCTTCTCATTTTTCTCATCGTGCGAAATATCGTCAAAGTCGTTTTCGACAGGAGAAAGGGTATTCTCGGTTCCAGGCTGAGCACCAAGCTGGTCCTGGCCTTCATCAGCCTGTCCCTCATTCCGACCATCGTTCTTTTTCTTGTGGCCATCAAGTTTCTTTCCTACAGCATCGACCGGTGGTTCAATGTCAAGATTGTCAGCGCCCTGAGCAGTTCCCTCGAAATCGCCTCGGATTATTACCAGGAAATTTCGGATACCGCCAAGGGATATGCGAGGCAGTTCGGATCGGAGATTACGACGAACCGCCTTTATGAAGAAGACCGCCGTCCCTACCTGGATGCCCTGGTGAAAAACAGGCAGTCCATGAATCCCATCGATTGCGTCGAAATATTTTTTGAACCGGGGAAGCGGGAACTCATTTTCCGGACATCCGGTTACCCTGAAATATCGATTCTTAAGTCGAAATCGAAAGCCCTGAACGATGTATACAAGGGAAAGGATTTTTCCATGGTCGAGTCCATGGGTTCGGGAGATCTGATCAGCGGATTCGCCCCCGTTTTCTCGGCTTTCAATCCCAGTGAAATCATCGGAGCCGTCATTGTGAGTTATTTTGTCCCCAAAGATATGGTGGACAAGATGACCATCATTGCCAGGACTTCCGAGGAATACAAACAGTTCGCCCTCTTGAAGAATCCCATCAAAATCAGTTATACGGTCATTCTCTTTATCGTGACCCTCCTTATTATTTTCTCGGCTACCTGGTTCGGCATTTACCTGGCCCGGGGGATCACCATGCCCATACAGGACCTCGCCGAGGCCACGAAGGAGATCGCCCGGGGGAACCTGAACTATCACATCGATGTCCTTGCGGACGACGAGATCGGGATTCTCGTCGATTCCTTCAACCGGATGACGAAGGATCTGTCCACGAGCAGCACAAGTCTGAAAGCGGCCAACCTTGACCTCGATCAGCGCCGGAAGTACATGGAAACGGTCCTTCGGAACGTTTCGGCGGGGGTTGTTTCCATCGACCGCAACGGCGTCATCACGACGATCAACCGGGCGGCGGAAAAGATGCTGGGGATCAAGACGGACAGCGTCCTCTTCAGAAAGTATGAAGAGGTCCTCAAGGGGGAATACATGGAAATGACCCTCCTCTTCCTCCAGGAACTGAACGCCAGCGGCGGGGACAGTCTGGAGAAACAATTCCAGCTGAATGTCAGGGACCGGATCATGACGGTCCTGGTCGCCATGACGGTTCTTCGGGATGATGATCTCAACTATATGGGGCTTGTGGTGGTTTTCGAAGACCTGACGGAATTGCAGAAGGCGGAGCGGGTGGCGGCATGGCGGGAGATTGCCCGGAGAATGGCCCATGAGATCAAAAATCCTTTGACACCCATCCAGCTTTGTGCTGAAAGGCTTCAACGGCGTTACGGGGGATCGGTGGAACAGGCGGATCAGGACGTTTTCAGGGAATGCACGGGGACCATCATCAACCAGGTTGTGGCTTTGAAAAATCTGGTGAACGAATTTTCCCGATTTGCCCGAATGCCTGTCACCCGTCCCGAACCCAATGACCTCAACGGCGTCGTCCGGGATACCCTGGCGCTTTATCAGGACTCCCACAAGGGGGTCGTCTTTCATTTCCTTGGGGACGAATCCCTGCCCGTCTTCAGCTTCGATGGAGAACAGATCCGGAGAATCATGGTGAATCTCCTGGACAATGCCGTCGAAGCCATTCAGGCCTCTCGCCGGGAGGGGCGGGTGGAGGTGAAAACGGTCCTGCTGGAGGAAGAGAACAAGGCCCTCGTGGAAGTATCCGACGACGGTCCCGGGATTTCACCGCAGGACAGACTTCGGATGTTCGAGCCCTATTTTTCTACGAAAAAAGCCGGTACCGGCCTGGGACTCGCCATTGTGGACACCATTATCCGGGATCACGGAGGAACGGTCACCGTTCGAGACAACCCTTCGAAAGGAATGACCGTTGCCTTCAAGCTTCCCATACCTGAAAGGATCATAAGAGCCGAAGCATGATGCACAAAACCATTCTTGTCGTTGACGACGAAGAGGGGATCTGTCTTTCCCTGAAAGGGATTCTGAGCGACGAGGGATACGATGTCCTGACGGCGGAAAGCGGAGAGGAATGTCTTTCCCTTATCGAAGAAGAACTTCCCGACCTGATTCTTCTCGATATCTGGCTTCCCGGCATGGACGGGATCGAAGTCCTGAATATCGTGAAATCCCGGTATCCACAGATCCAGGTCATCATGATGTCCGGTCATGGGACCATCGAATCGGCTGTGAAGTCAACGAAACTCGGGGCTTTCGACTTTATCGAAAAGCCCCTTTCTCTCGAAAAGATCGTCCTGATCGTCGCCCATGCCCTGGAGCTTGCCCGTCTGGAGGAGGAAAACAGGCTCCTGAAAAGGAGGATGCAGCATGAATTCGAGCTCACGGGGACCAGCCGGGAAATCGAGGAACTCCGGGAAATGATTCAGATCATCGCCCCGACGAATGCCTGGGTGCTCATCATGGGTGAAAACGGCACGGGAAAGGAGCTTGTGGCCCGATCCATCCACAGGCAGAGCCGGAAGGCCGACGCTTCCTTTGTCGAAGTGAACTGTGCCGCCATTCCGGAGGAATTGATCGAGAGCGAACTCTTCGGTCATGAAAAAGGATCCTTTACCGGGGCGACGGCAAAAAAACGGGGAAAGTTCGAAATGGCCGACGGCGGGACCATGTTCCTCGATGAAGTGGCCGATATGAGCCTCAAGGCCCAGGCGAAAATTCTCAGAATTCTTCAGGAAAAGAAGCTGGAGAGGGTCGGGGGGACGCGCTACATCGATGTGGATGTGAGGGTCCTGGCGGCGACGAACAAGGACCTGGAGAAAGAAATGGAGGAGGGGAGGTTCCGCCAGGATCTCTATTACCGTCTCCATGTCATCCCTCTCTATGTCCCGCCCCTGAGAATGCGGAAAGAGGACATCGCGCCTCTCGTTCAGAGATTCCTCAAGGAATTTTCTTCGAAGGAAGGAATCCCGGAGAAATACATGACGGAAGGGGCTGTTGAGCTGCTTAAAAGGCATGAATGGCCGGGAAACGTCCGGGAATTGAAAAACATCGTCGAGCGGCTGGTGATCATGACGCCGTCCGATCTCATCACGGAAGACGACATCCCCCCGCTGGCGGGGAAACACCTGTGGCCTGCCGAGTCCCTGTCCAACCACCCGGGCTCCCTGAAAGAAGCGAAAGCCGATTTCGAAAAGAATTATATCGTTCAGAAGCTTGAGGAGAACGACTGGAATATTTCAAGGACGGCGAAGATTCTCGGACTGGAACGAAGCAACCTTCACAGGAAAATCCGCATCTACGGGCTGGATGTCAAAAGGGAAGAGGCCGGCGGATAAGCCTGAAAAGTCATGGTTTTTTTCTGAGGGAAAACATGTCCATGTTCGATGGCAGAAATAAAAGCCCCAGGGAAAAAATGACGGCCATGCTGATGAAGTGATTCAGAATGGCGTAGGTCAATGCGTCCGTCCTCGGAATGCCGAAGAGGGTCAGGCCGAGAACGCAGAAAAAATGCCAGTTTCCGATGAAACCCGGCGCCGTGGGAATGGTGATTCCCGCGATGATTATGGCCAGGAGGGCATAGGCGGCGGCTAAGGAAAGGGGAATGTCCAGCGCCAGGAAAAGGGCGTAGAGGGCGAGGGCGTCCAGCGACCAGATGGCCAGGGAAAGGACGGCAAGATAGAAAATCAGTCCTTTTTCCCGGAAGGCGGCCAGTCCCTGCATGAGCTGCCCCGTCCATTCCCGGAGCTTTCCGCTGAATTTTTCCGGCAGCCTGTCCATCCCCTTCATCAGGAAACGGGGAGGGGCGTTCTTTCCCAGGACGGCGAGAAGCGCGGCGGCGGACAGGATCATGGCCATGAAAAGAAAGGCGCTTCCCCGGATCATCCAGGGGGGAATGGGAAAGAAAAAAACGGCGACGGACAGAACGAGAAAAATGGACAGGACATCGAGGATCCTTTCCACGATGACCGATCCGATTCCCGCCGACAGGGGGAGATTTGTCTTACGGCTGATCAGGTAAGGTCTTGCCAGTTCCCCGATCCGGGCGGGAACGGCGGCGATTGCCAGAAATCCAACGCTGGTAATGGAAAAGAGGGTCAGGGGATCCACCTTGATGAGGGGCTTCAGGATGAGTCCCCACCGGTAGGATCGCAGGACCTGCATGAGGAAAAGAAGGCCGGCGGAGAGGAGGAGGAAACCGGGCTTCGCGTCTTTTATCCCCGCCAGGACTTGTTCATAATGAACATCCTTCAACGAAAGATAGCCGAGGAAGATACCCAGAAGGATTCCCGGGAGCAGTCTTTTCCACATGGCGGAGAGGGCCGGTTTTCTAAGAACCGCCTGCCAGGAACCGGGAAATCCTGTCATGGAGGAACTGGGAGGACTGCTCATTCCCGATGACTCCGACGCGGATGGCTACGGTGGTGGCATTGATGGCTTTGTATTTTATGAAAAACCGGACCCGTTCCCCGTCGATGGTGGCTTCGATGGTTCCTTCGCTGATCTCCTTGAAGGGCACCACGTCCGTTCCCCTCATGGAGGCCACTACCTTTTCGGAGGCCTTCCATACCTGTTCAAAGGAATAGGGATAATCGGTTTTCATCTCTCCATTGACGTACAGGTAGGTTCCCGTACCCGCCGTGACGGCGGCCCCTCCGGCGACAAAGGCGGCACAGCCCGATAGCAAGGCCGACAGCATCAGAATGCAAATGAGACCTGTCTTTTTCTCCATATTGCCTCCCATCCGTTTCTCATGGTTGACGGTTTCGTAAAAAAGTCCACAGGCTGCGTTGTTCTTCGTCTCCCGTCGTGGCGGTGTACCGCTGAGGGCGCCTCATTCCCGGGGATTCCGGCGCCCGGCCTCTGGAACACTTTACGAAGTTGTCTGAAAAAGATCATTTTTCGGATTTTTTGCGTGTCATCACGGGTGACGTCTTTGAAAAACCCCTGTTCCTCGTCTCCCATGGGGGGAGGATGAAGAATCGATTCGGCATCTCCGGCTGGCCGTACTATAGAAGATGTTGCCCCGGTTGTCCACGGTTTTGTGGCTTCCCGTATTGCCCTCGTCAAGGAACTGCGTCCGATTCAAAGATGACGGAAAATGATCATTCTTCGACTTTTTACAAGTTCATCAAAAATCCTTGAACGGCTTCAGGTCGAGAATGGGTGTCCCGTCCAGCATGTCGATCCCTCTGACTCGGAGGGTCGTTCCCGTCCTGTCGAGAACCTCAACCACGGAGAGTCCGATGGGATTCGGGCGCAAGGGCGAACAGAGGTTAAAAACCCCCCGCTTTCTCCGCCGGCGGTCGCCCCGGGGGTGCTGGGTCAGGTATCCAGGATTGAACTTCCCGCTTTTATGGAACCAGAACAGGACGATGACGCGGTCTCCGGGGGAAATCCCTTCCATACCCTCCCGGTATTTTTCATGAATGACCAGATCCCCTTCCACCCGGGAGATGGAATAGTGCTTGGGTATATTCCGGGAGTCCGTCCGAACGAACCCGACAGGATGCATGACGACTTCCATGATTTTTCCCTCCTGCAGTTTTTCGTCCCCGAAGCCTGTAAATGCGGCGCCTTCGACACCGGATCTTATTCGTCAAGCCCTGTTTTTTCGCACCCCTCTCAGGGAAGAGGCGTAGGTATCGGCGATTTCCATGGATTTTTTCCTGGAGTCTTTCTCCAGATGACATTTCTTGTATTTCTTTCCGCTTCCGCACCAGCAGAGGTCGTTTCTGCCGACTTTCATGTTATTTGAATTTTCCCTGATTCCCAACCATTTTTTTAATAAAGCGAACATAGACCCTTTTCTTCCTTTCAGACCGAAAACTCCCGGGCCCCCTTGGGGGATCGTAAAACGCCGAAGCCGCTTCCCGTCGACGGATGCCATGGCTGCATCCGGTCATCCAGGGTCGATCTTCAATGGCCGCTTCAAGACTTTACGGGGTTGAACTGTCACCGGTCGATGGTATTTACGTATTGAGGCGGGAACGCTACCCTTCTTTATCCCCGGTGTCAAGAAGATTCCAGGGACCGATGAGAAGGGGGCGGGAGGAACGTTCCTTGACAGTCCGGGAATCTTTTCCTAAGATGAAGTCCTTGAAACTTCTGAATGAACGGTCTGAGGGCCGTTCTTCCAATGGTCTTCCAGTGAAAAAGGAGTGGAACGCATGTTCGAAAATGTGCTTTTTCAAAAGGAGGGAAGCATTACGACGATTACCCTGAACCGCCCGAAATCTCTCAACGCCCTGGATTCGGATCATCTTGCCGATCTGGTTCATGCCCTTGAAATGACGGCCGACGATGAGGAAACGAGGGCCGTTGTCATTACCGGGGCGGGAAGGGCTTTTTGTTCCGGGGGGGACCTGGCGGCATTCCGGGAGGCCATGGACCGTGATCCCGCCGATCCCCTGCGTCAGGTCATCAAGCTGCTGAATGTGGCGATCATCAATATTCGAAACATGGCTAAACCGGTGATAGCGTCGATCAACGGTGCCGCCGGAGGCGGGGGGCTCAGTCTTGCCGCCGCCTGCGATTTCCGGATCTGCGCCGCGTCCGCCAGATTCCGCCAGGCTTACACAAGCGTGGCCCTGGTCCCTGACGGCGCCTGGGGACTTCTGATTCCCCTTCTGGTCGGTTTCGGCAAGGCCTCGGAACTCCTTTTTCTCGACCCCGTGTTCGATGCCCGGGAAGCCCTTGATTGGGGTTTGGTGAACCGGGTGGTGGCCGATGAGGAACTCCCGGAAGAGACAGGAAAACTGGCTGCCGCCCTGGCTGCCGGACCGACGAAAGCCTTCGCCATTGCCAAGGACAACCTGAACCATTCCATGATGGATCTTCTGGAAAGGCAGCTCGAAAGGGAGCGGGCCGGCATGGTGCAGGCGGGAAAGACCCGGGATTATCGGGAAGGTTCGGATGCCTTTTTTGAAAAGAGGAAACCGAAATTCAAGGGAAGATAGACGGGGCCGGCCCCGGGAAAAGGAGGATCTGAAATGCAGTTTCTGTTCCTTGCCTATGACGGACGGGACGAGGGGGCGATGGAGCGTCGGTCAAAAGGCCGTCCCGCCCACCTGGAGAACGTGAAGAAACTGAAGGAACAGGGGCACTTTCTTCATGGGGGCGCCATTCTCGACGACCAGGGAGGAATGATCGGATCGGTGATTTTCATGGATTTTCCATCCCGGGAGACTCTGGACGCGTGGTTGAAGGCCGATCCCTACATGACAGGCGGGGTATGGGTGGAGACGGATGTGAAGCCCCTCCGTCTCGTGAGCCTTTAGACGCTGACCCAGGGATGCTCATGAGGCCCGGGAATCCCCGCCGGCGTCGGCCGCGAATGAAAACGTTGAATAAAGGCGGCGTTCAGGACTCGTACTGTTCCCGGATCCATGTCTGATATTCGCCGGTTCGAATCCGCTCGATCCAGCCGGGATGGTCCAGGTACCAGCGGACGGTTTTTCCCAATCCCGACCGGAAGGATTCCCGGGGTGTCCAGCACAGTTCCCTCTGAAGCTTCGTGAAGTCGATGGCGTATCTCCGGTCATGCCCCGGGCGGTCCTTGACGAAAGTGATGAACCGCCGGCGGGGCTCCCCATTCAAGGGGCCGGCCGTCTCGTCGAGGATATCGCAGATCATCTCCACAATGGCGAGATTCTCCATTTCCGTGTTTCCCCCGATGTTATAGGTCTGTCCTTTTCTTCCGGATTTCATGATCCGCCATATGGCTTCACAGTGGTCTTCCACATAAAGCCAGTCCCGCACGTTTTTGCCGTCGCCGTATACGGGCAGAGACCTCCCTTCCAGGGCGTAAAGGATCATGAGAGGGATGAGCTTTTCCGGAAACTGATAAGGACCGTAATTGTTGGAACAGTTCGAGATCGTGACGGGGAGCCCGAAGGTCCTGAAATAGGCCCGGACCAGATGATCGGAAGAGGCCTTGGAGGCGGAGTAGGGACTGCTGGGGCGGTAGGGTGTCGTTTCCCGGAAGTATCCCCGCTTTCCAAGGCTCCCGTAAACTTCGTCCGTGCTGATATGGTGAAAAAGGGCGAAGCGGTCCGGGGCGCCGCGGGCGATTTCCAGAAGATTATAGGTGCCGACGATGTTGGTGTGGATGAAGGCTCCAGGCCGCTTGATGGATCGATCCACATGGGATTCGGCGGCGAAATGACAGATTCCGTCCACCTCGTATTTCTGAAAGATATCTTTCAGGCTGTCGAAGTCGCAGATATCCGCCCATTCGAAAACATAGCGGCCCGGATACCCGGGTGGAATGTCGATCAGGTTTTCCGGATTTCCCGCGTAGGTCAGCTTGTCGACATTGACGATCCTGTCCGGGGAATCGGGTTGATCAAGAAGATACCGAATGAAGTTGCTGCCGATGAACCCGCAGCCGCCCGTTACCATGAGATTTCTTATCTTCATGACCCCTTCGTTCCTTACGTCCGATTTTTCGAATGACTCTTATCTCTCCCGGGAAATGATGTCAATGAAATATTAAAACCCACCAGATTTCTTTGTGTTTCGCCTTGACAGGACAGGACTTTTTTCATATTTATAATTATATTTATGGGACTGTTACGAAAGATGCTTACCTTTCCGGGGGCGCTTCATCCAAAGATGGAAAAACTGAAGCGGCTATTCTGAAAACCCTTTTACATCCCTCATCTTGAACGACTGCATCATCGTTCGTCATTCGGGTGAGACATGGAACACAGGTGCCGGGGGTGACATGTCGGACAGGAAGAGAATCCTGTGGATGGCCGCCGTCCTTCTGCTGGTTATCGGGGGGGGGCTTGTCGCCGTCAATTGGGAAAACATTCAAACCCGGGGGCGGCTTTTCGTTCAGACGGGGAATCCTTCTGTTTTGATAAAAGGAGAAAATCCGAAGGAAGGGGTCCCGGAGGCTTACGAAGAGGTATTCCGGAAAAAGATTGACGCCCCTCCGGGAACAACCAGTCGGATAATCAAGGAAAGGATCCTCCTTGAGTCGGAGACCCCCGGGGACAGGGATACCTATGGAGCGCTTCAGAAGGAGGTCTTCCTCTTCTGCGATTATCTCGACCACCGGCCTTATGTCGAATCGTATCATCTGGAAGGCGGGGTCTATGAAAACTTATTGAGGACGCTCGCCGTCCTCTCCCGGAACACGCCGGTCATTTCCGGTGAGACAAGAGATGTCTATATCCTCGTAAAAAATACGGCCCACTTCCACCGGGAGTTGAAGGGAAGGGGAATCGCCCTTGCGAAGGATATCCTGAACGAGGAAAAGGACGCCATCGAGCCCCTTTCCGAGCTCTGTTACGAGTGGATCATGGCAGGGGTGAGGGGAAGGCGGCCTGAAATACAGACCTCCCTGAAAGATCTCTACATATACGCTTCGTTTTTTCTCGAAACGCTCGGGGGTAAAGCCTACCTTGCCCGCCGGGACTCCCGGACCAGGATCCTCATCAAATACTATTCCGTCCTGATCCTCGATGAAGCAAACCGCCATGGACTGAATCATTACGGGATCGATATCCTCCCCCAGGCGAGTCTCCTCATGGACGATATATCGAACCAGAAAGGGCTGGAATACCGGGACCGGTATCTGAATCATTTGAAAGTCATAGCGGATGACTATCGGAAAAAAAGAAGTTAAGTTTTTTACGAAGCCGTCAGATCTGGAACTTGGACAGGATCCCCTTGTGGCGCCGGTACCATAAGGCGGGGAAGAGACGGTAGAGGACCCGGGAAAAGACGCCGATGTATTCCTTTTCCCTCTGGTCGAACTGACAGGCCTGAATGATCCGTTCTTCGATCTCCTCTTTTTTCCGGATTTCGTTGAATATCTTGAAAGCGCAATGGAAGAGGGGGCTGTACATGTTCTTCCGTTCCAGGTAGAGATGCACGTTTCGGATCGTGTTCGGACCTTCCGGCGTGCCGTCGATCTTTTCCAGGACCTTCATGTGGGTTTCGACAGGGTTTCCCGTGTAGTTTTCGTAATAAAGAACGCCGTACCGGTAGTTCTTGCTGGCGTCCGATGAAAGGGTGACATACATGTCCCCCACCCCCGCCTGGCTGTAAAAGGACTGGAAGCTTCCCCCGAGGATCTTCGACAGGGACCGGATTTCCACACCGGACCGGGCGAAGAGGGTTCCCGGGATGGAATTCCCCAGGCTGATGCACTGAAAAAGGCCTTTCAGATTGGCCACGATGTTCTTGAGGGCCCCGCAGGCCTCCACGCCGATGACGTCGAAGTTGTAGAACGCGGCCAGCTCTTTCCGGTTCAACTCGATCAGGTCTTTCTTAACGGCCCTGGCCAACTTCTTATTTCCAGCGAGGGTGACGCACACCGGCTTTCCCAGGGCGAGGTCGACATCGAAAAAGGGTCCTCCGATACACAGCAGGTCATACTTGTGGGGAATGTCGAAAAGATGATTCCGGATGACCTGGGAGGGGGTGACCAGTTCCTTCGTCTTTTCATCGGAGGCGAGGCCCTTGATCGGCGAGATGAGGAGAGTGGGCTTTTTCTTCTGGACAATCAGGGGCTTCAGGTAGGTAAGCACATCCGGCAGACGCTGCATGTTGACGGAAAGGACCACGGTGTCGTTTTCCTCCACGATCTTTTCCAGGTCGTTCGTAGCGCTGATCCTCTTCGAGAACCGGGGGACCTTTTCCGGACCTCCGGTGAGCCGGGCGAGGTCGCTGGTCAGATGCCGCGGATTCAGGCGGGTTTCGTTGAGTTCCCGGCAGAAGTCGGCATTGTGGTAATAGAGGGCCACATCCTTGCCGTCACGGCTGAATTTGTATGCCAGGGCCGTTCCGAGGCGGCCGGGACCGATGATGGCGATCCGGTCAAGGTTGATGTCACTCATGGATAGGGCGCCTTTTCTCTTCCTTCCTTAATGGGTTAAAAACTATAGGGAGATCGTCCCGGTCCTGTCAATGGGAAAAATCATGCCGGAATTTCCTCCGGTTTTCCGTTCATAAGAGCCGCCAGTTCGGCTCCCTCGATTTTCTCTTTTTCCAGGAGGAGTCCGGCCCCCCGGATCAGGACGTCTTTTTTCCCCTTGAGGATTTCCAGGGCCCGCTCATATTCTCCGGAAATGATCGCCTGGATCTCGTCGTCGATGATCTTGGCGGTGGACTCGCTGTAATCCTGCTTTTCCAGGAACCCGGCGGTGAGGAACCGGGGCTTTTTCTCCTCGGAGAAGTAGACCTGTCCGAGGCGTGTGCCCATTCCGTATTCCTTCACCATGCTCCTGGCGATGTCCGTGGCCCGGGCAAGATCGTTGTGGGCCCCCGTGGAAACGTCCCCGAAGACAATTTCCTCCGCCGCCCGCCCGCCGAGAAGGGTGGCGATGCGGTTTAAAAGCTCCTTCCGGCTCATGAGGAAGCGGTCTTCCGTGGGAACCTGCATGGTATAGCCCAGGGCGGCGATCCCTCTCGGAATGATGGAAATCTTGCGCACCGGGTCCGTCCCGGGAAGGGACAGGGCCACCAGGGCATGGCCGACCTCGTGATGGGCGACGATATCCCGTTCGTGCTTGTTAATCAGGCGATTTTTCTTTTCCAGTCCGGCAACCACCCGTTCCACCGCTTCCTCGAATTCGGCCATACCGACGTTTTTCCGGCCCCGCCGGACGGCGAGAAGGGCCGCCTCGTTGACCAGGTTGGCCAGGTCGGCCCCCACCATCCCGGGGGTCATGTCGGCGATTTTTCCCACGTCCAGGTCGGGATCGGCCTTGATGTTCCGGAGATGGACCTTGAGAATTTCAAAACGTCCCTGCTTGTCCGGGCGGTCCACCAGGACGTGGCGGTCGAATCTTCCCGGCCGGAGGAGGGCCGGATCGAGGATTTCCGGCCGGTTTGTCGCCGCCATGAGGATGACTCCCGCCTTGGGGTCGAATCCGTCCATTTCCACGAGGAGCTGGTTCAGGGTCTGCTCCCGTTCGTCGTGGCCCCCCATTCCGCTGAACCCCCGGGCTTTGCCCAGGGCATCCAGTTCATCGATGAAGATGATGCACGGCGCCTTCTGCTTGGCCTGGACGAAGAGATCCCGCACCCGGGCGGCGCCGAGACCTACGAACATCTCGACGAATTCGGATCCGCTCAGGCTGAAAAAGGGAACACCGCTTTCTCCCGCCACGGCCTTGGCGAGGAGGGTTTTCCCCGCTCCGGGAGGACCGACGAGGAGAACGCCCTTGGGGATCCTTCCTCCCAGTTCGTTAAACTTTGCCGGTTCCTTCAGGAATTCCACCACCTCCATGAGTTCCTGCTTGGCCTCATCAACGCCGGCGACATCCTTGAAGGTGACGTTCAACTCGTTTTCCATATAAATCTTCGCCTTGTTTTTACCGAGGGTCATGAATCCCGTCTGCTGGCCTGTCAGCCGTTTCATCATGAAGTACCAGATGGCGACGAAAACGAGGATGGGAAACACCCAGGAGAGGACATCCCTGAGAAAGGTGGACTGGATCTGTCCCTTGAACGTAATGTGATACTGCTCCAGGAGATTGGAGAGATCGGAATCCACCCGGACGGTCCGGAATCCCTGGTCTCCCTTTTCGGTTTTCATGGTTCCCTGGATCTGGTTTTCCGTGATGGCCACTTCCGTGACTTTGCCGTCCTTTATCAGTTTCAGAAACTGGCTGTAAGGAATTGTTGTCACGGCCATCATGGTGGCAATGTAGTTCTGGATGATGAGGACGAGCCAGAAAGCCAGCAGGATGTACCAGATGGAAAATTTATGGTGCTTCTCCATGATAATCAAACTCCTTTTTTGGGGCAGTCTGCCGGCCGGGTCGGCCCTTCATTACGAATATAATGCCCCGGTCCGCCGAAATCAAATCCCCATGGGCCTCCATGGGGAAAGGGACCCCGCGGCCCCTGTTTCAAGACGGCCCGTTTCTCTTTCCCGTCAGTGATTCGAAGTCGATCTTCCACAATCGGGTCCGCGCCAGGGCTTTCTCATCGAAAGGCCACGTCCTGCCCGAATAATGACGCATGATCGCGTTCAGCGCGCATGTCCGGTCCGACGGATCCGTCAATTCCCGGATCGTCCCGCAGCCGATGACGGTTTCGTACATGAAGGACCACCGGCAGGCCTTTTCCCCGTCTTCGTGGATTTCGGCTTTCCTCTCCACTTCGAAGCAGACGGACGGGTTTTTCAGGAAGTGATCGATCTTTTTTCCTTTCATCCCCGTGTGCAGATAAACGGATTTTCCGTCGTAACCGAAGGAAAGGGGAATGACATAGGGCCGGTTGTCCACGGCCATGGCAACACGGCACACCGCGCTTCCATGGATGAGGGCGTCGATTTCCTCCCGCCTTTCGATGGCTTTTTTCTTCATAACTTTTGGCGCCCTGACTCCGGATCTTTTTACAAAGCCGCCGGCAACCGAACATTTTTCGAGTTCATCAATGTTGACTTATTCTCATAAAAGGGGAGAAAATACAATTTGGAATGCGAACCCCCTTCTTTATATTTCGATTCCCATATACATACGCCCGCGCAAGATATCCGATGCCGAAACGGAGAGCTTCAGTCTTCCGCGAACACGAAATATTCCGGTTTCTTGAGACGTCCTCTGCCGTCGAATCGAAAGCCTTCCATTTCCAGCAGGATTTTTTTCATGCCGCCGCCTCCCTGATATCCACCCGGGGTTCCGTCGGAACGGACAACCCGGTGACAGGGGATCAGGATGGGGAAAGGGTTGTCCGCCAGGGCGCCGCCGACGGCCCGGGCCCCCCGGGGGATGCCGAGAAAATCAGCGATCCTCCGATAGGTGCTGACCTGTCCCCGGGGGATCCCGTATTCGGCGAGCAGCACCTTTCGCTGAAAAGGGGAACAGGCATCCCAGGCGATCCGGTCAAGAGAGAATCGGACCTTTTCACCGTTCAGGAAGGCCTCGATCCGCCCGGCTACGGCATCCATCTCGGCACAGGAAGAAAAGACGGGGTCGGGAGATAAGGAGGCGACCTTCCTGGCCGCCGGAACTTCGGGACTGGAAATAAAGATCCGCAGAATTTCGGGCCGGTCCTTCCGGATCGACCAGAGAAGGGCCACCGGTCCGAAAGGCGATTTTCTCAGGAGACAGCGTGGAGGAATGGTCCCGAAATCCTTGATGTCTTTCATTCTCAGGTGATCAGCCATGTTTATTCATTACCCCCCTGATCAGGATTATGCCCGATATAATAAAGGCAATGGCCGACACTTTCCAGAAGGTCGTTTCCTTCTTCACGCGGCGTTTTTTCTTGAATTCCGGTGTCGGGGGGTGTCATCCGCAGCCCCTGACAGACGGGACGGTCGTACTCATGATTGTCTCCCGCCGGACAGATCGTGTTCCAGATAAACCGTTCCCGGGATCGGGTTTCCCCGGTAAGGGGGGGGCCGCCTGAACCCGAGGGCCTGATACGGGGCCCGGGCCTCGATCATGGCGGGCCGCGTGTCCGGTTCTTCCTCGAATCTTTGGAAACCCGGGTCGATGCCCGGCCCGGCCGCGTATTCCCGGAACAGCCGGCGTATGGAGGGCATGTCTTTCGGGGCCGCCTCCGTGATTTCGATCATGGCCTGTTCAGCCCTTCAGGGCCGACCAGGATTTGAGGCCGCAAAGGGGGGTCGCATTCCGGATTGCCGCAACGATCGCCCGTTCCATGACCCGGGCGGCCAGGAGCCCCGTGACGCTCAGATCGGCCTCCACGGTGCCCGTCGAGAGGGCAAAAATCGTATCCCCATCGAACATGGTGTGGGCGGGTCTCATGGTCCTGGCGTATCCGTTCTGGGCCATGGAGGCCAGCTTGGTCGCCTCGGCCTTGGTGAAGGCCCCGTTCGTGACGACGACGCCGATGGTCGTGTTGCCGCTGAACAGGTTCTTCTTATCGGCGCAGGTACGGAGCATGATTTCCTCGGTGCCTTCCGCCGGCCGTCCTTCTTCATCGAGGGGGCCGGCCAGCCTGTCGCCGGTGAGGGGATCGATAATATCTCCCAGGCAGTTTACGGCCACCAGGGCACCGACTTTCAGAGGTCCCGCCTGAACGGCGAAGGTTCCGAGGCCGCTTTTCATGGCCCGTTCCATACCGAGAATCTTTCCGACCGTGGCGCCCGTCCCCGCTCCTATGCTGCCCTGCCGGTTATCGTTCTTTTCGGCGTTCAGGCAGGCCCGGTAGCCCATCTGCCCGTCGGGCCGTGCCCGGTGGTCGCCGATGGTGAGATCGAAGAGCACGGCACCCGTAACGATGGGAACGCGGGTCACCTGTACGTCGAACCCGACGCCCCTTTCTTCGAGATACTGCATGATTCCGCCGGCGGCATCCAGGCCGAAGGCGCTTCCCCCCGCCAGGAGAACGGCGTGAATTTTCTGCACGAGGTTGACGGGATTCAAAAGGTCCGTTTCCCGGGTTCCGGGAGCGCCCCCCCGGACATCGACCCCGGCCGTCGCCCCTCCATCGCTTATGATGACCGTGCAGCCCGTTGCCCCTTCCAGGTCCTGTGCATGGCCGACACGAATGCCTTCGATTTCCGTGAACTCAACTGTTTCCATCGGAACCTCCCGTTAAAAGGACAGAATTGTTTCCCTGCCGGAGAATGCTAACCCTTGTCTCAGGTGTCGTTGTCTCAGGTGTCATCTTTTCGCATTGTTTCCTTTCCTGATAAGGTGAATCGGTCCCTTGTCGGTGGAATTTGTCCGGAGGCTGTTATGTCGGGATGCGCCGTCATGTCCGGTTTGCCTGGTCCAGACTCTCCCGGACCTTCCGGGACAACGCTTCGATCGTGAAAGGTTTCTGGATGAAAGCCCGGCAGCCCCGGTCCAGGATCGTCTGTGCCTGACCGTCGATGCTGTAACCGCTTGACAGGATGACCCGGATTTCCGGGTTGAACGCCTTCAACCCGTCAAAGGTCTCCCCGCCTCCCATCCCGGGCATGATCATGTCTAAAATGACAAGATCGATTTCCCCTGACCGGAGCCGGAAGACCTCGACGGCCTCCGATCCGTCCCGGGCCGTGATCACCCGGTATCCCAGGCTCACCAGCATTTCCTTCGTCACCTCAAGGACCATTTCCTCGTCGTCGACCACCAGGACGGTTTCCCTGCCGGGGTGGCGTTCCTCCTTCATTTCTTTCTTTTCGGTAATTTCCGCCCCCGATGCGGGAAGGTAGATTTCGAAAGTCGACCCCTTCCCCTTTTCGCTGGAAACGGTAATCAAGCCCTTGTGTCCCCGGATGATCCCGTACACCGTGGCCAGCCCCAGCCCCGTGCCTCTTCCCATCTCTTTCGTGGTGAAGAAGGGTTCGAAGATCCGTTCCCTCGTTTTCGCGTCCATCCCCATGCCCGAGTCGGCGACGGAGATCATGGCGTACCTGCCGGGCAACGCGTTCTGGGGGGTGGTGAAATCCTCTTCGAGGACCATGTTTCGGGTTTCCAGGTCCAGGGTTCCGCCGTCGGGCATGGCCTGCCAGGCATTGACGAAAAGATTCATCAGCACCTGCTCGATCTGTCCCCGGTCGACATCGACGGTCCAGAGGCCCGGCTCGTATCGCATACGAATGAAGATTTCCTTTTTCGTCCTTCCGAAGATATCGGCCGTTTTCCTGATGACTTCATTCAAGTCCGTCGGTCTGACCTCGTAGCGGCCGGCCCGGGCGAATCCGAGAAGCTGCTTTGACAGGTTGGCCCCGCTGACGACCATGTCCTGAATATTCCTGAGCCTGTCCTGGCATGGATGGCCCGGCTCCAGGGTGAGCATCATGAGAGAGGCGTGGCCCTGGATTCCCATGAGAATATTGTTGAAATCATGGGCGATCCCTCCCGCCAGGGTGCCTATGGCCTCCATTTTCCGGGACCTCAGAAGGAGGGCTTCCACGTTTTTCTGGAAGGTGATGTCCCGGATGAAATTCAGCGTCGCCGGCCGGCCCTCCCATTGGACGAGGACGGCATTGAGATCGACCCAGCTTTCCTTTCCCTTTCTGTCGATGACGCGAAAGGAATAACTCCGGGGGACGGATTCCCCTCTCAGCCTCTTCATGTGGGTTTCCATGACCCGGGCCCGGTCTTCCGGGTGGATGTGGGCGGTGAACGGCATGGAAGCCATTTCGCGGGCCGAATAGCCCGTCAGGGCCTCGGTGATCGGATTGGCGAACTTGAGGACGCCGTCCTGGGCGATGAAGATGGCCTCGTTGGCCGATTCCACCAGGATGCGATATTTTTCCTCGCTTTCCTGGAGGGCTTTTTCGGCCCTTTTCCGGTCGGTGATGTCCAGTAGAACGCCGTAAAAGACCAGTTCCCTTTCCCGTTTTTCCGGTTGAGAAACTCCCCTGAAATACATCTCCTCTCCGCCCGGCCGGATGAACCTTCCCTCGAAATCCCATCGGCTCCCGGTCCGGACCGCCTCCCCGATGGACTCCAGAAACCTGTCCCTGTCTTCCGGGGCGACACAGGCCGTGAAACGGCTGAAAAAGTCCTCGATGCGGTTGTCCAGGCCAAGAAGATCCCGGGAACGTTCGCTTACATAGTACAGACCCATATCGCCGTTATCCCGGGCATAGAACTGGTAAACCGCTCCCGGCAGGTTCGTCGCCAGGGTCCGGAAGCGTTTTTCACTTTCCCTGAGGGCTTCCTCGGCCCGCTTGCGCCCGGTGATATCCCGGGCGACGGAAAGGACGGCGGTGATCCTCCCGTCCGTGATGAGGGGCGTGCCGCTCACCTCTCCGGATTTCACCGATCCGTCCCGGGCGATGAATTCATATTCCGAGGACGATACGACTTCTCCTTCGAGGACCCGGGCGATGTCGCTCATGGCTTTTCCCATGGAGGGGGCGGTCAGAATGCCGCTGATATCGGGTAAATCCTTTCCGACGAGTTCCTCCGGCCTGTATCCCAGGAGACTTTCCACGCTCGGCGAAACGGAAAGGACCTTCAAATCCGGTGACAGCGAATAAATGACATCCGAAATCGACTGAAAATGGAGGCGGTACCGTTCCTCGCTTTCACGAAGCGCCTGTGCGGCCTTTCTTTGTTCCGTCACGTCCTTCAGGAAGATGAGGGAGGCCGGGGCCTCCTGCCAGTCGATGAGCACGCCGTTGATGCTCACCCACATGATGCCGCCGTCTTTCTTGATGAACCGGATCTCGTAGTCTTTTTGAATTTCCCCGCCGGCGAGGCGTCCGGGATAATTTTCATCGGCCGTCCGGTGATCGTCGGGATGGACGAAGTCAAGGATGGGTTTGTTGATGATATCCTCTTCCCTGTAGCCGGAGGTTGTCAAGGCAAAAGGATTGATGAACCGGACAAGACCGTCCTGCAGAACGCAGATCCCCTCGCTGGCATGGTCCGTGATCGCCCGGTATTTGGATTCCGACAGTTGGACGGCCTCTTCGATACGCTTCCGGTCCGTGATATCCACAACCATGGAGCGGCTTTCCATAATGCCGCCGCTGGTGTCCCGCACCACCGTGACGGTCAGGCTGATCCAGAGGAGACGCCCGTCTTTTCTCTGCATTTGCAGTTCTTCATCGAGAATCGATTCCCCGGAAAGATACCTTTTGAATATCTCGGAAGCCTTTTTCTTGCCGTGGTCGGAATCGGCATAAAGATCGAATATGGGTTTACCGACCAGTTCTTCCCTCCCGTAACCGAGAAGTCGGGCGGCCCGCCGATTGCAGCGGATGATCCGTCCGTTCTTTCCCACGGAGTAGTATGCGATGGGCGCGTTTTCATATAAATCCCGGTATTGTTTCTCCCTTTCCTGCAGTTTTGAATCGGACCGCAGCCTCTCGATCATGCGGCCCAGCCGGTCGGCGATGCTGTTGATTAATTGCCGTTTCTCCTTCAGAAAAGGACCTTCATCCTCTTCAGGCCGCTCCTCGATACAGCCGATCTCAAGGACCCCCTCTCTCCGTCCCCGGATGACAATGTCGCGGGAGAGCTTCCATTCCGTCTCCCTGAAGTTATCCGTTCTGAATTCCCGCCCATCCAGGGTGATCCGCGCGCCCGTGATTTCGGGGTGCTGCCAGGCCGCCGGAAGCCTCTCCGCGATCCCCTGGAGGAACTGGGGCAGGGTGAGCCCCGGCGTTTCTATGAATTCCGAAATCCGGTAGATGCAAAGAAGTTCCTTTTCCCGCTCCCCGAGTTGACGCTCCTTTTCCTGAAGCCCGGCGATGCGGCTTTCCCGGGTCCTGGCTTCCTGTTTCAGGGCCTCGATTTCTTCTTCAAGTTCCTCCGCCCTTTTCTGGGGTGTTTCCGTCTCCCGGCTCATGGATTCGCTTCTCTCATGGGGCGCTTCATGAAAGGGGGGGCTGATTTTCCAGGCTTCCCCGTTTCAGACGATTTTATAGGTCATCCGTTTCTTTTGCCAGGAAATTCGATTTCGACTTCGGCGAAGGGGTGGACGAGGGATGTCCGGTCGGGATGTGGAGAGAGAAGAGGTGACGGCCCGCCGGGTATTTCGGCGGGCCGTTTCAAACCGGTTTTTTCCCGACGGCGGCCCTCAATTCCTCTTCAGCATGATAAGCCGGGGCGGAAGGGTGAGTGTTGAGTTGGGACCGCGCTGGGTTCCTCTGCGTATGTAAAGGCGTTGAATCAGCTTGAAGAAATCCGACACGGGGATGACGTCTTCGGAAACCGAAAAGCAGTTCCCGTCGGTGAGGTCATCGAGGCCGGAGCAGTTCCGGGTCAAATAATACACATAGAGCTTGTCGATGTTGTTCACCGTGCCGGCATACCGGGTTGCGGTATTTTTGAGAAGGCGGTTTTCGATGTTCTCGATCCCTTCCAGCATGGCGCTTTCATTGACGGAAAGACCGACATAGACGGCGTTTCCCGTTTCCGTGCCGAGGGTGCCCGCGACGGCGTAAACCTCCCCGGCATCGAGACTGAGGTTGAATGTCGCCTGGTAGGTCGTGTCCTGGGTGTCGCCGAGGCAGTTCATCCCGATTTCGGTGCAGGCGGGCCCCACAAGGTTGACAGGCGGGCGCTGCAAGTCGATGAAGGTGAAGGAACGGTCGGAACAGTCGCTTTCCGAGCAGGGCTGCCCCCATGTCTTGTTGATTTCGACGACGAGGTCGGTGAGATCTTTTTCCAGTCCCGCTTCGGGTTCCGCCGTTCTCGCATCGATGACCACGGGCGGGTAGGGGACGATGGCCCGGTCGGTCCGGGTGTCTCTCACGCGGAGGGCGACAAGGGGCAGATTTCTTCTCCACGACTCGGCATCGCTGTCGTTTCCGGGCATGGCATAGCGCATGACGGTGAGGAAATCATCGGCGTGTTCATCGAGACCCGTCCGCATCGTTGAGGGAATGGGCTCCGTGAAAATGTTTTCACTGTCTGCGGATATCCTCTCCAGGCTGTTCCTGACCGCTTCATCCATCTCCTGGTCGGGAGTGACGATAAAGTAGCGCAACTGGCCGAAAGCCCCGCCGGACTGTCTTTCGATGACAACATTGTTGTTGCTGTTGCTCAGGCTTGAAAGGGAAAGAAGGCGATCGGGGTTTTCGGGAACGGTGGAGAAGAGGAAATCGAGAAAACCCGGAAAATGGCTTGCAATGAATTGATAGGTGGGACTCGTCTTGTCGAAGGTGCCTTCCCGGGTGAAAAGATAGGTCTGCATTCCCATGTAGGCCGCCGGCGGGGGAAGAAGACCGACGATGACGACGGCTTCCCTGGGATCGAATCGGTAGGTGGCTTCGTGTCCTTCCCGGGTCGGCCCGAAGACCCAGTGGGTTGCCGGATCAACGAATTCTTCCGGCCAGAGAGGGACTACGGGGATAACGTAAGGCGCCGCGGGATTGTTCCCGAAGCAGCTTTTCATCCTTTCGTAGGAATAGGCACAGTCATCCTCCGTGTAGAGTTTGAAATATCCTCTCAAGACTTCAAAACCCCGGGAAGTGAGGTCGTCGGTGAGACTTTGGACGTCCTCTTCGACGGCGGCGGGGAGGCCGCTTCCCGATGGGCTGTCATTGCAGGAACATCCCGGAAGGAAACATAAAATGGCGGAAAAGAGGAAAAGAAACGTCTTTCGAAGATTATTCACGGCATTCCCCTTTCTTTAAAAAGCTGTCTGGCCGGCATCCGTCCCGTTCCGACCCGTGCAGGTCCGTATTTTATTCCCTGAAAAAAAACTGCCCCGGGGCCTTGTCTCCCTTGCCCTTTGAAAGAATCTCGCTTATATAAAGATATTCATAATTAACCGGAAAGATCAACAATAATTTTGTGTTGAAATGTAATGAAAAATCCGCTGAATACCTTGAGGAAGGACGGCAAATGCATCTTCCTGTGAAGATCGGGAGACCGGTACGGCTCAGAACCGGAAGGGTATGGATGAAAAAGAGTTTCTGCATCCTGATCCTCTTCGGATGTCTCTTTTCGGCGGGATGCTGGGGAGACCCGGTGCGTTTGAAGCCCCTTCCGCGGGAGGGTGTTATCCTCGCCTTTGGCGACAGCCTGACTTTCGGGACCGGGGCCGAGACCGGGCGGAGTTATCCCGAGATCCTCGAGAGGATCACCGGCCGGCGGATTGTCCGGTCCGGGGTGCCCGGGGAGGAGACGGCGGCCGGTTTGAAGCGGCTTCCGCCGGTCCTCGGGGCTGTGAAACCCGACCTCGTCATCCTCTGCCACGGCGGGAACGACCTTCTCCGGAGGCGGGATCTCAAAGGGACGGCGGAAAACCTGAAGGCCATGATCGCGACGATCCGGAGCGGGGGGGCGCAGGTCGTCCTCCTGGGGGTGCCCGCCCCGGGGATCGGGCTTCGAACGGCGCCGCTTTATGAAACCGTTGCGGAAGAAACGAAAGTTCCTTATCTGGCGGATGTCCTGACGGATATTCTTGCATCGGGGGATCTCAAGGCGGACTACATTCACCCCAATGGGAAGGGCTACGCCCGGATGGCGTCGGCCATCGCCGATTTCCTCGTCAAGGGGGGTGCGCTTTTAAAGGAAGAACTCCGGAAAGCATTTTTGAAAAAGGAAAATAGAACCTACCGGGCGGCTCGTTCACGCTCCTTCCATATATAGTCGAAGAGACGCCTTCCGAAATCGGAAACGACGACGATTTTCTCCCGGTCCGTCTTCACGTTGTTGAGATACTCGAGACGGAGCACGTCCCCGCTGTCAAGTTCGGGGATGATCCCGGCGAAGAAGAACCCCAGCAGCTCGGCGGCGGCGCAGAATTTTGCCGTCGCCGGATCGCCGAGGGGCAGATCGAGGAACAGGCAGTCCATCTTCTGGTAACACATTTCCCGGAGATGGTATCGGATGCAGTCCTGAAAATCCTTTCCGTATCGTATCACCCGGAAGAAAGCCATACCCATGTCGCGGTTCGCCGTGATCTCCAGATGCGAAAGGGGATCCAGGCCGGCCGTTTTCCCCGGGACGGGGCCGAAGGTACGGCTGAAACCGCCGTGCTCATAGATTTCGCCGATAACGGTCCGGTGCTGAAAGGGGGGGTACACCGTCCGGTCCGGTTCCCCGTGGAGCCTGTTGTACATGAGGACGACGGCCTGCCGCTGCTCCTCCGATTCACGGATCTTCCTGAACGTGACGCCCGTCGGGAGGTATCCGATGATAAGGCCCGTCTCACGGGCGCCCAGGGCCCGGTTGGCCTTCTGCGAGTAAGGATGAACCGCGACGGATTCGATGTAGAGTCCCAGAAGTCCCTGCTGGCGGGCGTAATCGATGCTCATCTTCTTGATTCTTTCGAAAAGCCCCCGGCCTCTGTACCGCGGATCCACGATCCCGGTTCCCATTTCGGCCACGGAACTGCCGGAATTTGATCTTGTGTAAGCCTGGTGAGCGACCACTTCATTTTCCCGATTCAGGGCCACCATGGAAACCTGAAGGCCGCTATGTATCAGGTCCTTTATCTTTTCCGGGAAGTAGGCGAATTCCATGTATGAATATCTATAGACACGGTAAAGACACCGGGCGAGAGCGGCCCCTTCGTCCGGGCGCATCACCCTGATCTCGACGGGAGCGTCCTCGGCGGCCTTTTCAGAGAGAGCCTCAGTATCGTCGGGGACCTCTTCTTCCGCCTGCAGCCGTTTCTTCTTCGAAAAATCCCGGATGAATTCGATCCGTTTTCCCTGGTGGCCCAGATTGACGAAGCGCACCTCGTCAGTGAAAGCCTTGATGAGCCGCATACCGAAACCGACATGATCGTCCGCCTCGATTTTTGTCCAGTCCATCGGCAGTCCCCGGTCCTCGACGGCGACGACGAACTGGGCGGGACGGCTCTCGACGATGATATCGAAGGTTTCGTCAGGCCTGTTTTCGAAGGCGTGATGAATAACGTTCAGGCAGGCCTCCTCCGTGACGATTTCGAAATGCACGGCCTCTTCTTCGCTTAATCCTTCCCGGCCGGCGTAATCGCGGACAAGGCTGCAGACGGCGGGAAGGTATTTCGTCTGCGTGGCCAGGGTCACCCTGACAATTGGTCGGGACGGGGTTTTTTCAGGATTCATGGGGGATCTCCTTTTTCTTTCCGTTTGAACCGGCGCCGGCAAGATACGAAAAGACCATTCCGGCGACGCTCATCAGACCGAGGACAAGAAAGACGTAATGGAAGCCCGAATAGAGGGTTTGGGCGGCCGCGGGACCTTGGGCGGCCGTCATCGGCCCGCTGCCTGCCTCATGGGTGATCTGGGAGAAGATCGTTTCAAAGAGCACGACACCGATGGTGACACCCAGATAGGTCACGGTGTTCAAAAGGCCGGACAGGGTTCCTTCGTCTTTTTCGGATGACGCCTTCATGATCAGAAGGTTGTTGGGAGGGACGAAGAGGCCGTTGCCGACGGCTCTGATGACGAAGAAAGCCACGACGAACAGAAGTCCCTGTAACTGGAGGGTAAATGAAAAGAAAAAGAAAGAAAAGGCCGTGATGAGCATGGCCGCCGTGCTGATCATGACGGGATCGGTCCTGTCGGAATATTTCCCTGAAAGAACGGGGACGATGACGAAAACGACCGAGTAGATCATGAGAAACAGGCCGATGCGGGACGGGGTCAGGTGTTTCAGGAGATCAAGGTAGAAGGGCATCAAAAAATTATGGGCCGCCATGGTCATGTAGATGATGAAATTGGCAAGGAGGGGAAAATAAAATCCCGGGTTCCTGAAAAGGGACAAATCAACGAGAGGCGAAGGGAATCTTTTCTCTCCCATGATAAAAGCGACACCGCAGAAAAAGGAGAGCAGGAAGCCGGAGACGATGATCGGGGACGTCCAGCCGTATTCCCGGGCGTTGTTGAGGGCGAACAGGAGCAGGGATATGGCCAGGAGGCTCAGGAAAGCGCCCGGGAAATCGAACCGCTTGACAGGGACATTTCTTTCCGGGGACGTCTGGCGGGGAATGACTTTCCAGGCCATGACCGTCGCCGCGATTCCAATGGGGATGTTGATGAGAAAAATCCAGTGCCAGGAGAAAAATCCCGTGATGAATCCCCCGAGAGGCGCTCCCAGGGTGATTCCCAGGGCGCTGGCCGAGGTGAATATCCCGAAGGCCCGGCCTCTTTTTTCCCGGGGGATGTGACGGGATATGATGGCCAGGGATGTTGCGGCCAGCATGGAGCTTCCGAGCCCCTGGACGAAACGGGAAAGGGACAGCATGTGAATGCTTCCTGAAATCCCGCAAAGGAGGGACCCTCCGGTGAAAAGAAAGTAGCCCCAGAGGAAAAACCTTCTCAGACCGGTTCTGTCCGCCAGACTGCCGAAGAGGAGCAGGGTGCTGGAACCCGCCAGGACATAGATAAAGATGACCCTGGAGATCTCGCCCAGGCTCGCGTCGAAGTACCGGGCCATCGTGGGCAGAGACACATTGACAATATAACTGTCCAGCCTGGCCATGAAGGTTGCCAGGGCCACGCTGAGAATGATCAGGGCGTCCCGGGGATCCTTTGCAGGGCTGCTTTCCTTGTAATCGTTCATTTCATGCCCCATGGACCGGACGTTCGAAGCCCTTTTCTTTTTCCGGGAGCGGCCGTGACAGGACCGCGCGGGCGCCAAACCCGATATTCCCGTTCGCCCTGCCGGCGGTCACCGGGTGAATGTCAGAAGGGCGTCCCGTCCCTTTTCGGACAGGCCGGGAAGGTCGATTTCTTCCCCGGGCTGTGAATCCGGGCCGTTTCCCCCGGCATAACCGCTGATCCGGGCCACGGCGGCGGACCGGACGAAATTTCCCGGATCCCGGTAGATCGCCTCGTATTCCGCGGCAAGTGCCCCGGCCTTCCTCAGTTTGTATTTCCGAAGATAGTCTTATTTTTTTATACTCCTTCACTTTCCAGGGACTTTCTTCTGAGTCGGAGGGTCCACGAGGAGATCCGCTCCTTTTCCCGGAAGAGGGTTCCCCAGTTGTGGTAGGTGTCGCCGTCAATGCGGAGGAAGGTCTCGCAGCCTGAAAAAAGGCCGTTTTCCGAACGGCAGGAGGACAGGATGGCCTCATGGATGACGGTGAACCGCCCGGCCAGAATTCCGAGACCGGGATTGAGAGCGGTCCACGGCGTGGTCGGTTTTCCCTTTTCGAAGGGGACGATCTCCAGTCGGCTTTCAACAGCAACGGGCGGTCCGCCTGCGGGCGTGAGGGTCATTTTCCCCTCGTGAAACCACAGATCGTTTTCGTGAAAAGTTCTCGAAATGCCCGTGAAGGGAAGGATCTGTCCCGTATCGTCCATGTATTCCCCCCGGCTGTCCCAGGTCCATTCCTGAAAAAAAAGGGTGTGATCCATGCGCGTTTTCCTATCGCCGGGACGGCCCCGTCCGGCATTGATGCGTTTCATGGTGCGGGCTTTGTTACCCTTTTCCCTTCGTCATTGCGTCATACAGGCACGTACGCTCATCTCTCCGGGATTCCAAAGCCTCTTCCCCGGCGCTTTTTACACAGCTTCCCGTAAAGTTCCCTGCTGACCGTTACTTGAAATCGTCGGGCCTTAAATCTTCCCTCGCCTATCATGGCCGCTTTTTACCTTTTGTCAATCGGAGTCATAAGTCAAGCCGGAATTCCGGTGGCCGTCTCGAGTTGAAAAAAAAGCCCCGCCGGGCGGCGGGGCTTTCTTCTCCCGGTTGAAAAATACTTATATTTCGAGGTCGCAGCGCAGGCAGCGGATGGCCTCCCGAAGAGCGGTGTCCTTGGAGAACCCCGTTTCCACTTCCCGGAAGCTGCCCTTCCGTTCCGCCGGTTCCAGTTCCGGCATGGCCGCCTGGGGACATTCCACCGATTCCTCGTCGATGACGGCAGGGATGTCGATGGCTTCTCTCTGGGGAGCCTCATAGGGGGCCTCGCCGTTGGCGAGCCGGATGGCCCCGTCGATTTCTTCAGCCCCCCGGTGGCCTCCCGCGATGGCGCCGACGACGGTCCAGGGCCCCGTGACGGCGTCGCCGCCGGCGAAGACCCGGGGATGGCTGCTCCGGGCTTTTGTACCTGTTTCCAGTTCGAAGGTGGCCCATTTGTTCACTTTGATACCGCTGTCGCCGGGCACGAAGGAGACGTCCGGCGCCTGGCCGATGGCGGCGACGACGGCGTCTACGTCGAGGGTGAATTCCGAGCCGGGGATGGCCGCGGGCCGCTTGCGGCCGCTCCGGTCGAAGTCGCCCAACTGCATACGCTGGCAGGCGATGCCCGTCACTTTGCCGTTGTTTCCGATGATTTTCAGGGGAGCCACGAGGTACTCGATTTTGATCCCCTCATGTTCCGCCGCGGTGATTTCCTCTTCCGCCGCGGGCATGTCAGCCCTGAGGCGGCGGTAAAGGATGGTCACGTCCGCGCCCAGGCGCAGCGCGCACCGGGCCGCGTCGATGGCCGAGTTTCCTCCGCCCACGACGGCAACTTTGCGGCCGAGGGTCTTTTCGCCTTTTATCCATTTGTCTTCGTGGAGGTTGAAGTCTCTCAGGAACTCCACGCCGCCATAGACGCCCTGGAGGGTTTCCCCTTCCACGTCCATGCGCTGGCTTCTGTGTGCGCCCGGGGCGAGGTAGACATAATCGAAATCCTTCCGGACCTGTTCCAGGGAAATGTCCCGTCCCACCCGTGTGTTGCACCGGATTTCTATGCCCAGGGCGGAGATGGCTTCGATTTCCTTTCCCAGGATATTCCGGGGGAGGCGGTAGGAGGGGATCCCGTATCGGAGCATGCCGCCCGGTTCGGGAAGTTCCTCGAACACAACCACCTGATATCCCCGGAGGGCGAGATCCTTCGCTGCGGTAAGGCCTGCCGGTCCGGCGCCGACGACGGCGATCTTCTCGCTTCTCGTAACGGGCGCTTTCTCCACCTTGGGCCGGAAGGCATTGTCGGTGATGAACCGCTTCAGGAATTTGATGGCGATGGGTTCATCCACGGTCTGCCGGCGGCACTTGGTCTGACACTGGTGGTCGCAGACCCGGCCGCAGACGGACGGGAAGGGATTCGTCCGGAGCATGACCTTGTAGGCGTCCTCCAGCCGGTCCGCCCGGACGAGGGCAATGTAGGAGGGAACGTCCATGCCGATGGGACAGGCATGCTGGCAGGGGGATTTGTAGAGGGCCGAGCAGACCACGGAGGGGCATCGCTTGTCCCGGATGTGGGCTTCATATTCGTTCCGGAAATACCGGATGGTGCTGAGCACGGGGTTCGGGGCCGTCTGGCCCAGACCGCACAGCGAGGCGTCCTTGATGATGGCCGCCATTTCCTCGAGAAGCTCGATGTCCCCTTCCTTGCCCTTTCCGTTGCAGATGTTCGTCAGGATCTCGAGCATCCGCTTCGTTCCTTCCCGGCAGGGGGTGCATTTTCCGCAGGATTCCTCCTGGCAGAAATCCATGAAAAACCGGGCCATGTCGACGGCGCATTTGTCTTCGTTCATGACGATCATGCCGCCCGAGCCCATGATGGCGCCCAACTCGGAAATCGTTTCGTAATCCACGGGGGCGTTCAGGTGCTGAACGGGAATCATGCCGCCCGAGGGCCCGCCGAGCTGAACGGCCTTGAATTTTTTGTTGCCGGGGATTCCGCCGCCGATGTCGTAGATGATCGTTCCCAGGGTGGTTCCCATGGGCACTTCCACGAGCCCCACATTATTCACGTCCCCCGTGAGGGCGAAGACCTTCGTGCCCTTGCTCTTTTCCGTTCCCACGCCGGCGTACCATTCATAGCCCTTCAGGATGATCTGGGGGATGCTGGAGAGGGTCTCCACATTGTTCAGAACGCTCGGCTGTCCCCAAAGACCCTTTATGGCGGGGAAGGGCGGCCGGGGCCGGGGCATCCCCCGCTTGCCCTCGATGGAGGTCATGAGAGCCGTTTCCTCGCCGCAGACGAAGGCGCCGGCGCCCTGATAGACCTCGATGTCAAAATTAAATCCCGTTCCCAGGATGTCCCGGCCGAGAAGCCCGTATTCCCGGGCCTGGTTGATGGCAACGTCGAGCCGATGCAGGGCGAGAGGATACTCCGCCCGGCAGTATATGTACCCCTTGTGGGCGCCGATCGCCTTGGCCCCGATGACCATTCCCTCGAGGACCGAGTGGGGGTCCGCTTCCAGGACGCTCCGGTCCATGAAGGCCCCGGGGTCGCCTTCGTCGGCGTTGCAGAGGACGTATTTGACATCTCCCTTGGACTGGGCGGCGAATTTCCACTTCAGTCCCGTGGGGAAGCCCGCCCCGCCCCGTCCCCGGATGCCGGACTTCAGAACCGCATCGACAATCTGGTCCGGGGACATCTCCGTCAGGGCTTTTGCCATACCGGCGTATCCATCCCGGGCGATGTATTCGTCGATTTTCTCGGGATCGATGAGACCCCGGTTCCGGAGAACCCGGAGTTCCTGGAGGGCGAAGAAGGGAATTTCCTGCATCGTCGGGATCACTTCTTCCGTGGCCGGTTCCCTGTAAAAGAGCCTTTCCAGCGGTCTTCCCTTGATGAAATGCTCTTCCACGAGTTCAGGCACGTCTTTCGGCTGGACGAGCATGTAGATGATGCCTTCGGGATAGACGACGAGGATCGGTCCCATGGCGCAGAATCCGTTACACCCCGTTTCCACAAGGCGGATTTCATCGGAAAGTTTCTTTTTGTCCAGTTCCTCCAGCAGGGCCTTCCGGACGGCGATGCTTCCGGAGGCGTGACAGCCCGTTCCTCCGCAGAGCAGTATATGAGAACGGAATACCTTCATCGGATCTCAACCTCCTTTGTCATTCGGTTTTCTCCCTGCCCTTGGCAAGGACGAAGGGGGTCTGGACTTCACCCTCCTGGATGTGGCGCTTGAAGATCTGGCGCATCCTGTTCGGATCGACATGCTCGTACTTGATGGGTTCCTGACCGAGGACCTCTACGGTGACGAGGGGTTCCCGGCTGCATAATCCCATGCACCCCGATGTGGTGACAACCACATCGGTTGCACCCGATTCGTTGATTTCATTGATCAGGGAGTTCATAACCTCTCTGGCGCCGGCGGCGATCCCGCATGTTCCCATATGGACGGTGACCTTGACACGCCGTTCCCCCGCCCGGAGAGCATTTTCCGAGCCGACCCGTTCCTTGATCTTTTTCAAGTCTTCGATTTTTATCTTCGACATGGTTACGCTCCGTACCCGTGATTTTCATTAATTGTACTGGTCGAGAATCTCTCTGACCTTCGACGGCTTGACCCTCCCGTGAACCTCTTCATCCACGACGACCACGGGGCCGAGACCGCAGGCTCCGAGGCAACGCACCGTTTCGTAGGTGAATCTGCGGTCGGTCGTTGTTTCTCCTTCCTTGACGCCGTAAGCCTTTTGAATATGGTCGGAAATGCTCTTTCCTCCCCGGACGTAGCATGCCGTTCCCAGGCAGACCCGGCAGGTGTGGCGTCCCCGGGGGGTCATGGTGAAAAAGGAATAAAAGGTGACCACACCGTAAACCTGGCTGAGAGGCAGATTCAAACCCTCGGCGATCCGTTTCTGTATGGCCATGGGAAGGTATTCAAGAGCGACCTGAGCCTTCTCCAGAACGGGGATCAGTCCACCCGGCTTTCCCTTATAGCTTTCGATTATTCTGTCAAGTTCGCTGATCTTCTCTGGTGTGAATTCTTTCAGTAGATCGTCATTTCCGGATTTCATTCCATTTTTCCTCCTTAACGCGTCTCTTCATATCTACAACTTACCGGTCTGCCTTAATTTCACGGAGCCCTTCCCGCACACTGTCCCGGATCGCCCGCAGTACCTCGGGGTGATTCAGGGGAACGCCGCCCAGTTCCTCCCGGATTTGCCGGGTGTCGAGGGTGTAGGATTCTCCTTCCTTTCCGTGGGTATAAACCAGATCGACGTCCGGATTTCCGGCGATCAGGGTTTCGAGGGTGGAAGCCATGTCGCCCAGGGGTTGCCGGTCGATGTGGCTCCTCTGGAATTCCGCTGAAACGGTGGTTCCCCCCGTGGTGCCGCGGGTGATGGAAAAGGAGCCGTTTGTCATCCGGGTCGCCTGCCGGAAGAGGGGAAGGCCCAGTCCCACCCGGCGGACTGTTTTGGTTGTGAAGAAGGGATCCAATGCCTTCCGGCGGGTTTCTTCATCCATGCCCGGTCCGTTGTCCGTTATTTCGACACGGAAACGGTCTTTTTCCGGATCCTCCTCGATGGCGATGAGGACGAGAGTGGCCCCCGCCCGGGTTGAATTCTCCACGATGTCGAGAATGTGCATGGAAAGTTCAAGCATGGGCTATTCTCTCACATACCTCCCATCCTCGCCCCGGAAAGCTTTTTTGAATTCTTCGATCACAGGCTTTCTCATGGCGACGACCGTCACGGCCCTGCCGATATCCTCGATGAAATGGGCATCGGAATTTCGAAGGAATGTTTTGCGGGAGAGTTCGGGAAAAGACAACCGGGCCTCTGCGAGGCCCATGCGGCTGGAGATTTCCAAAGCCTCCAACGGCAGGTCCGGGGGGATAAAGCCCAACTGTCCCAGTATACTGAAGCTTTCCCGGTCGATATGAGAAGCGATGGAAAGCCCCCCCAGGCGCTGGATCTCCGAAACGATGCGGTCGAGGGGAAGATTCGTCGATCCGATGAGCAACCGGTCGTTGAATCCCTCCACTTCGTCGAATTCATTGACCATGACCTGGCATCCGAACTTCTCTTCCCGGTTGGATCCCTTGAGAGACCGGTATACCCTGTCCTGCAGTTCTAAAAGTGCCTTCATATTATCAAAGAGCCCGATGAGGTGAACCTCTTCCCTGCTCGAAATTTCCATCCCCGGGAGTACGGTGAGAGGCTTTCCTTCCGCAGCCCGGATGACCGGAAAAACATTTTCCGATGCATTATGATCACATATTCCAATGACATCAAGGCCTGCTTCGAGAGCTTTCGCCACGATGGCCGTCGGATACATGCCAAGATCCCCACAAGGGGAAAGGCAGGTATGAATATGGAGATCACATCGGAATTCCCTTATCATCTTGACTGACGGTTTCGTAAAAAGTCCATGGGCGGCGTTGCCCTCCGGCTCCGGTCACGGCGGCAGGCCGGCAAAGCGCGCCCCGTTCCTCCGGATTCGGGTGACCCGCCCCCGGAGCTTTCTGCGAAGCCGTCCTGAAGCGATCGCTGTTTGGCAACTTCCTACGGGCCCCTCCCGGTTGATTAAACCAGCTGCCGCCTGGGTATCAACCCTCGCGGTCAGGTGCCGGAAGGGTGGTTTCTTTCCGGCTTCCGCCCTTTTCCCGGGAAAAAGGTCTCCTCAGGAGCGCTCGTGGAGGAGCCGGTACAGCCGGCCGGCGATTTCGAAGGTCCCGCCTTCGGTAACCAGTATGGGGATGCCTTCTTTAATGGCTTTCTCCAGAGTGTCCATGTCCGGTTCCTTCCCCTGAACCAGGAGAATCCCGGCGTGATCCTTGAGGCTTGAGACAGCCACGATGTTCTGGTGGCTCTGCCGGGTAATCCAGAGATCTCCCTCCCTGCTGTTCGCCAGGACATCGCTGAGAAGGTCTCCGGCGTATCCGCCCCGCACGGGCCGCTCCAGGTGTTCCTGTCCGCAGGCCACTTTCAGGTTCAATGTCTTCACGACGGAAGCCAGGTTCATGTTCGCCCATCCTTGGTTTCTCGTTTATTAACGGGCAGGGACGTGAATTATTATCCTGAGCCTTGTCCCCTGATTCACCATCGACGTGATTTTGAATTCGTCGGCACAATGCTTGATGTTGACGAGCCCCATGCCTGCCCCAAACCCCAGTTCGCGGATCAGCTCGCTGGCCGTGGAGTACCCCGGCCTCATGGCCAGTTCGATGTCCTCGATGCCCGGGCCTTCATCCTCCACGTCCATAACGATCCGTTCCGGGTGGACCTGAAGATGAATTTTCCCCAGCTTGGCATAGGAAATGATATTGACTTCCGCTTCATAGGCTACAATGGCGACCCTTCGCAGGATTTCCGCGTCTATGCCGAACTTTTTGAGGATTCCCTTTATTTCAACGGCCACCTTTCCCGCTTCTTTGAAATCACCTCCCCGGACTGAGAATTTTCCGTCATATTTCAAGCTCATAGGGATACGATTTCATCGGTTCCGACTTTTTGAATGCAGCCGACGATTCCGTGGCTGAAAAGCCGTCCCGACGATTCGAACAGGATATAATGGGTGGCCATTATGGGAACATCCAGTTCTTCACCCAGGCGCAGGGTTTCCGCGGGGGGAATCTTCCCCCGCACAAGGATGATAGCCGCGATGTCGAGGACGCTCGCCGTCCGCACGACCTGGGGATTGGTCAGCCCCGTGAGAAGGACGCTCCCGGGGCGGGCGTACGCCAGGACATCGCTCAGAAGATCGGCCGAAAAGGCCGTTTTGACCTCCGTGTTGAGAAACTTGCGTCCAACAAGAAGCCTGGCGTTCAGTATGTCCATCACTTCGAAGAGCGTCACGTAAGCCTGCCTTACCCCCTCGATTTCCGAAGGACCCCCGGCTGTAAAAACACTTTTTTTTCGGGCTGTTCTTCTCTGATCGTGAAAAATTTCGCCTTTTTGGGTAGCACAAAGGGGTAAGACTGTCAATCGTTTTTCATGGAGCCCCGTTCAACCCTCGCGGGTTCGGAAGCGGGGGGTTCATGCCGGAGAAAGCCTTTCGGACAGGGCCCTATTTTTTTCTTGACTTTGGATATTTCCTCCTATATCTTTCTGACTGTCGGTCAGTAAATGACCATTGTTCATAAAGTAACCGTGGGTCAAATACCTCTTTCGGGATTGTCTATGCCGGTCCGGCTGGAGCAGAGACGGAAAAAAGAAAAGGAACAGCGCAAAAGGGTCATCCTCAAGGCCGCCCGCAGGCAGTTCCTGGACAGGGGCTTCAAAGAGGTGACCATGGAGGGCATCGCCCGGGAGGCCCGTTTCAGCAAAGGGACCATCTACCTCTATTTCAAAAGCAAGGAAGAGATCTACGCCCATGTGCTCCTGACGGATATCGAGAAATTCAACGAAAAAATGCGGGAGCTCCGGGAGGCGGCGGGCCGGGCTTCGGACATGCTGGCCCGTTTCGCCGACGCCTACGTCGATTTCTTTCTTTCCGACCGGGAGCTTTTTCGAATCTTCATGAATTTCATGCTTCAGACCGTCCCCTTCAACTTTTCCGAGGAAATCAAGTGGAACCTCATCGGGGCGACGAACCGGACCATCGAGGTCATCGAGGAAATTTTCAACCTCGGGCTTTCCTCGGGGGAGTTTGCCTGTACGAACGATCTGAAAAAAAGCCGGAATGCCGTCTGGGGACTTCTGAACGGCATCATCTCGCTTCACCTTTTCACGGGGAAGGAATCGAGCCGGGAGGACCGGATCCGTTCCAACGTCCGTGAGGGAATGAAGATATTGATAGAGGGATTCAAAAGAAAATCCCTTTCTGCCTAAAACATCGGATTCAGTATAAAGGAAAGGAGGCTTTATGAGCGATATACTCGTAAAATCGCGGGATCAGAAGTTTCTCCTCTATGAACAGCTCCATGTTGAAAAATTGTTCAGCTATGAGAAGTTCGGAGACTACTCAAAGGACGTGGTGGACATGATGCTCGGCGAGGCCGAGAAGATGGCGGAGGAGATCCTCCTGCCCACTTATGATGTGGGGGACCGGGAAGGTTGCACCTTCAAGGACGGCCAGGTGACCGTTCCAGCCTGCTTTCGGGAAGCCTATCGGAAATTCTGTGAGAGCGGATGGCTCTGTCCCACCAAAGACCCGGAAATCGGGGGCCAGGGTATGCCGGCCGCCATTTTTTCCGCCTGCGTCGAGATGATGGACGCCGCCAATTTCGCCTTCATGATGTATCCCGGCCTCACCGTCGGTGCGGCGGGCCTGGTGGAAAAATACGGCACGGACAAACAGAAGGGTACGTATCTTTCCAGGATGCTCACGGGCGAATGGACGGGTACCATGTGCCTCACCGAACCCGGGGCGGGAAGCGACGTAGGGGCCCTGCGGTCCACGGCGAAACGCCTTCCCGACGGAACCTTCAGCATCACGGGGACCAAGTGCTTCATCTCCTGCGGCGACCATGACCTGGCGGAGAACATCATTCATCCCGTCCTCGCCCGGATCGAGGGAGACCCTCCCGGGACGGGGGGCATCTCCATTTTCCTCGTCCCCAAATACCGGGTGAACGATGACGGGTCCCTGGGAGAGCTGAACGACGTTCACACGGGGAACATCGAGCACAAGATGGGCATCAAGGGCTCCGCCACCTGCACCCTCAACTTCGGCGACGAGGGCGCCTGCATCGGCGAACTCCTGGGGAAGGAACGGCAGGGCATGCGGATCATGTTCCAGATGATGAATGAAGCCCGCCTCGAGGTGGGCATGCAGGCCCTCGGTCATGCCTCGGCGTCCTATCAGCGGGCGCTCCGGTATTCCAGGGAAAGAATCCAGAGCCCGCCGATCTGGGAAATGAAGAACCCGGCGGCGAAGCCTGTGCCCATTATCGAACACCCCGATATCCGCCGGACCCTCCTGTGGATGAAATCCTACGTGGAGGGTCTCCGGGCGATGAACTATTTCGCCGCCTTCGCCCTCGACATGACCCATGTGGCGGGAAGCGAGGAAGAGAAGGCCCTCTGGAACGGGTTCGTTGAAATCCTCACCCCCCTCTGCAAGGCCTTTACTTCCGACAAGGCCATGGAAATCTGCTCCTATGCCATCGATGTTCACGGCGGGTATGGTTACTGTGCCGAATATCCCGTAGAGCAGTACATGCGGGACTGCAAGATTGCCACGATCTACGAGGGGACGAACGCCATCCAGTCCCTCGACCTGGTGGGCCGGAAGCTCGGCGCCAACCGGGGAGGGAATGTGACGATGCTCTTCCAGAAAATCGGAGAGACGGTGGCCCGGGCCAAAGGAATACCCGCCTTGAAGAAAGACGCGGGATACCTCGAGGAGGCCCTCGGGGCGGTGGTGGAACTGACTCAGCAGTTCGGCCGGTGGGGGAAGAGCGCAAGCTTCATGATCCCCGTCCTGAACGCCCGTCCGTACCTCATGATCATGGGGGATCTCGTGGTGGGATGGCTCGTCCTCGAGGCCGGCGCCATCGCCGCTGAGAAACTGGATGGTATCTATAAGGAAAAGGGCGCCGAAGGCTCCAAGGCGAAGCAGCGGGCTCTTGCCCGGGAAAACGAGGAGGTGGCCTTCTACCAGGGGAAGATCGCTTCGGCCGAATATTTCGCCGCCGCCGTTCTGCCGACGGTTCAGGGCCGCTGCCGGAGCATCGGGCTGGGGGACAGAACCCCCATCGAGATGCTCGAAGCGTCCTTTTAATATCCTTACCCTTCAACGTAAAGGAGGAAAATTATGGCTTTTGAAATCAGGAAAGCAGCTGTTCTGGGAGCGGGTGTCATGGGCGCGTCCATTGCCGCCCACCTGGCCAATGCGGGGATTCCCTGCTACCTGCTCGATATCGTTCCCTTCGAATTAACGGAGGAAGACAAGAAAAGAGGGCTGACGGAGAAAAGCCCCGCATGGAGAAACCGTTTTGCCGTCACGGGTCTTGAAAACGCCAGGAAATCCAAACCGGCAAGCTTCTATGCCAAACAGAAGGCCGCCCTCGTGACGCCGGGAAACTTCGAAGACCACCTGAACCGGCTTGCCGATGCCGATCTCGTCATCGAGGCGGTGGTGGAAAACCATAAAATCAAACAGGAACTCTTTGCGAAGGTGGAAAAGGCCGTCCGTCCCGACTGCATCGTCAGCACCAACACCTCGGGGATTCCCATCGGGGACATCTCGGCCAAGTTCGGGAAGAACCTGAAGGAGCATTTCCTGGGCATCCACTTTTTCAACCCCCCCCGCTACATGAAGCTCGTCGAGGTGATCCCGGGCAAGGAAACGAAAAAGGAAGTCGTCGAATATGTCGGCCGGTTCTGCGAGGATGTTCTCGGAAAGGGGGTCGTCATCTGTAAGGACGTCCCCAACTTCGTCGCCAACCGGATCGGGGTCTTCGACATCTCCAACGCCATACGGATCATGGTGGAAAAGGGACTGGCCGTGGACGAACTCGATGCCGTCATCGGAAAGGCCGTCGGCCGCCCCGGGTCCTCCATTTTCGGCACCCTCGACCTGGTGGGTCTCGACGTGGGATACCATGTCATGAACAATCTTTACAATGCCGTGCCCGATGACGAGATGCGGGAGTATTTCGTCCCCTCCGATTTCATGAAGGAGATGATGGAAAAGAAGTGGCTCGGCAACAAGACGAAGCAGGGTTTCTACAAGCGGACCAAGGATGCCAAGGGCAAGAAGGCGAAACTCGTCCTCGACTACAACACCATGGAATACCGCCCCGCGGCGAAGCCGAAATTCGACTCCGTATCGGCGGCTAAAAAAGTGGAGGGGGACATGGCCGGCCGGCTGAAACCCTTCTTCCAGGGCAAGGACGTGGCAGCCGGGGTGGTCCGGGAGTATCTCTGCCGGAACTTCATCTATGCCGCCAACCGGATCCCCGAGATTGCCGACACCGTGGTGGCCATTGACAACGCCATGAAATGGGGCTTCAACCATGAACTCGGCCCCTTCGAGATGTGGGACGCCGTGGGGATCCCGGAGGCCGTGGCGGTCATGAAGGACCTGAAGCTGCCGGTCCCGAAGAAAATCGAGGAAATGCTGAAAAAAGGTTTCAACTCCTTCTACAGGGACAAGGAAGACGGTAAATATTACTATGATTTCAATACGAAACAGTATGAAAAAATGGAGGATAAACCGAAGATCATCCTCCTTCCGCCCCTGAAGGAGCGGAAGAAAGTGATCCGGGAAAATATCGGGGCCACCCTCGTGGACATCGGCGACGGTGTCGCCTGCCTCGAGTTCCACACGAAGATGAACGCCATCGACCAGGACATCATTCAGGGAATCTACGACGCCTGCGATACCGTGGAAAAGGATTACCTGGGGCTCGTGGTGGCCAATCACGGCTCTAATTTTTCCGTGGGCGCCAACATCTTCATGGTTCTCGTGGCCATCCAGAGAGGGGATTGGGATCTCCTGGAAAAACTCATCCGGGAATTCCAGTATGCCAACATGCGTATGAAGTACTGCGAAAAACCGGTGGTGACCGCCCCCGCGGGCATGACCCTGGGCGGCGGCTGCGAGATCGCCATGCACGGCGCCCGGTGCCAGCCCGCCGGCGAAACCTACATGGGCCTTGTGGAGGTCGGCGTGGGCGTCATTCCCGCCGGCGGAGGAACGAAGGAACTCATGGTGCGCATGACCGAGGGGATACCCAGGGGCGCCGTGGAAGGGGGCCTCAATCTCCAGCAGTTCTATCAGAAGGTCTTTGAGAACATCGGCATGGCCAAGGTGGCCACCAGCGCCGTGGAGGCCATGGACCTCGGGTACATCCGGAAAACCGATTCAATCAGCCTGAACCGGGATCACCAGATCTGGGACGCCAAAGAGGCGGTGATCGGCCTTTCCCGGTTCTACCGGAAAGCCGAACAGGCAATGATCCCCGTCATGGGCGAGAACTTCATCGGCATGGCCCAGTCCATCCTTTTCAATATGAAGGCGGGAAATTTCATTTCCGATTACGACTTCCACGTGGCCATGAAACTCTCCGAGGTCATTTCCGGCGGGAAGTGCGCCGAAGGGACCTATGTCACGGAAGACCAGGTTCTCGACCTGGAGCGGGAAGCCTTTCTCAGCCTGGCCGGGGAGCAGAAGACCCAGGATCGGATCATGCACATGCTGACGACGGGAAAACCCCTGAGGAACTAACGAAGAAACGGCCTGAGTCCAGGAAATCCCGGAACGGGCATTTTACCAGAAGGAGGAATAATCATGCGTGATGCTGTTATTGTTGAATCCGTGAGGAGTCCGGGCGGCCGGTATCGCAGGGGTGGTCTTGCGGACACGAGAGGCGACGAAATCGGAATCCAGGTTCTCAAAGGGCTCCTGGCAAAGGTTCCCGGTTTGAAACCCGAAGAAGTGGATGATCTCGTCTGCGGCTGCTCCTTTCCCGAAGGGGAGCAGGGGATGAACCTGGGAAGGGTCGTGGCCCTCGGGGCCGGGCTTCCCATATCAACCTGCGGAATGACCATCAACCGGTTCTGTTCCTCGGGACTCCAGGCCATCGCCGACGGCACGGCGAAAATCCGGGCGGGATGGTCCGACATCGTCATTGCCGGGGGGGTGGAAACGATGAGCCACATCCCCATGGGCGGCGCCATTTTCCGGCCTCATCCCGAATGGGGGGACCGGCCGAATACCTATGTCTCCATGGGGATCACGGCGGAAAACGTGGCGGCCCGATACAACATCTCCCGGGAAGACCAGGACAAGATGGGCGTGGAGAGCAACCGGAGGGCCCACGAGGCCATCCAGGCCGGTAAATTCAAGGAAGAGATCATCCCCGTGCGGGCCTGGAAATATGAAACGGACAAGAACAATAAATGGTTAAAAAAAGAGGTTGTATTCGATACGGACGACGGCGTCCGGTGGCCCACCGATGTTCAGTCTTTAGGAAAACTGAAATCGCCTTTCAAGAACGGCGGGTCCGTCACGGCGGGAAATTCTTCCCAGATGACCGACGGGGCGGCCTTCGCTCTCCTCATGACGGCGGAAAAAGCGAAGGAACTGGGGCTCAAGCCTGTCGCCCGGCTCACGAATTTCGCCGTGGCGGGGTGCGAGCCCGACGAAATGGGCGTGGGACCGGCTTATGCCATTCCCAAGGTGCTGAAGCAGGCGGGCCTGACCCTGGCCGACATCGACGTTTTCGAGATCAACGAGGCCTTCGCCTCCCAGGCCATCTATTCCGTCCGGACCCTGGGGATCGAGGAGCGGTACTGGAAAGGGGACATCAACCCCAACGGCGGGGCCATCGCGCTGGGCCATCCCCTGGGATGCACCGGCGCCAAGCTGACGGCCCAGCTCCTCCACGAATTGAAGCGCCGGAAAGCGAAACGGGGCATCGTCTCCATGTGCATCGGCGGCGGCATGGGGGCTGCCGGGATTTACGAAATGCTCTAACCTGATTTTCCCTGTAAAAGAAAGAAGAAAGGGGCCCCGGTCGGACGACAGCCGGGGCCCCTTTCTTTCGGGGGAGCCTGTTTTCTGCGATAATGACATCTTCGAGAAAAAATTCGAAGGTTGTGCCGTCTTCACCGCTTTTCGACGGGTCCGTTTCTCGCTCCACGACAACGCCGTAAACTCGCCCTTCGGGCTCAGACATGGGGCGTTGCTTTCGTTTCGCATCGAAAGGAACCGTTGCGAAAAGGCGGTTAATTCGCCTCGCGGACCCTTCCCGCCCTTTTCTCGACCCTCCTCCCCGGCCACGGCGGCTTGCCGATCCGTATTTCTCACTCCCTGGAATGGGGGCGCCCTGCCTCCGGATCCTTTAAGGTTGCAGGCCTTCTTTTGCCGTTGGGCCCTGTCTTATGAACAGGGCGGTTCCTGACCGTGGGGTATGAGGGGTGTCCGGGATCAGATGCCCGCGGGCATTTTCAGGGGATCTTTATGAAATGTTCCTTTGAGGCGGACTCGGTTGTCCCGAATTCGGATCACCTTGGCACTCAGCGTATCTCCATCGAACTCGAGAAGTCCGCAGGACATGCCGCAGCCCCGGCTTTCGTCCCTGGTCATGTGTCCGGGGTTGATGAAGATCATGCCGTTCGTTCTCCGGATCTCCGCAATGTGGGTGTGGCCATAGAGGAAGAGGTCCGCTTCGCCCCGGGTGATGACCGATTCCGGGTTGATGTCCGAGGCCAGGTCGTTGTAATGGGTATGGGGCGTATGGGTGAGGAAAATCCGCCATTCTCCCAGACGGATCAGTTTTCTGTTTTCTACCGCGGGATCGGGATAATAGCAGGTGTCCCATGTTCCGGGCACGCGGATGAGGAGATGGCCGTTCCTGTCCAGCATGTCGGCGTCATTGTAATAATCACCGAGATGAATCACCCCGTCGATCTTCTCCCGTTGAAGAAAATCAAGGGTCCATTCCATGGAGAACGGATCGTCATGGGTGTCCGAGAGGACGAGGAAACGGTTCACGGATAAGACGCTGCTCATGGGTTGCATGCACCGACCGGGAGAAGATTCGAAGGCCCGGTAAGGTATACAGGGTTTTCAGGATGTCCTGGCGGATTGGATCATCCCGGCGGCGCAATATAATAGAAGAGAAAACCTTATGTCAAGAGTAAAAAAAGGACACCTCTACCTTCCCTGCCTTCGGTAATATTTATTTATGAGGCAACGGGGGAACAAACCGTTGGGTATGTAAATATACAAGGGAAATACGGTGACTTAGTAATTCTATGGGTTGGTCCTGTTGACAGCGTACGGAAAATCATTTATTTAGTATGCTAAATAAAAAGAGGGGACTGAATCGTGTCTTCATTCGACGATTGTATCGTTTTTCTCCTGGCCAAGGCCTATCAGAAGGCCCAGGGAACTTTCAAGCGGCTCACCCGGGATCTCGGGCTGACACCGGTCCAGAACCTGGTGATCATGGCCCTGTCGGAGGAGGAGGGCGTTTCGGCGGGTGAACTGGGCAGAAAGCTCAGCCTGGACAATGCGACCCTCTCCGGGGTGCTGGACCGCCTCGCCGAAGGGAACTGGATCGTCAAGGAGCCCGCCGACGATGACAGGCGGGTCCTGAGCATTTCCCTGACGTCCCGGGGGAGGGAAATTATCCAGACTCTGGTGTCCGTCCGGGACACCGTCAACGAGGAGGTCCTCGGGAGACTGAAACTGGAGGAGAAGCTTCTTCTGAAACGGATGCTCCGGGACCTCCAGAAATAAATAATTCCGGGTATATATTTGACGAGCCTTACTGGTACGCCGCAGTGACGGGGGATGAAGGGCAACGCAGGACAGGGGGCTTTTTACGAAGCCGTCATATTTAGTGTACTAAACGATTGGAGGCCTTATGAACAAGGAACGGATTCGCGAAGAAGCTCTCAGACTCGGTGCGGATGCGGTGGGGTTCGCTTCCGTGGAAGATTACCGGTCGCCAAGATCGGTCGATCTCAAAACCCTTCTGCCCGGTGTCCGGTCCCTGGTCGTCCTCGGGTACCGGGAACTCAACGGGGCCCTGGAAAGTGAAATCGACCGGATCAGCATGGGGGGCCGGATGGGGGTCATGGATTTAGGCAAGACGAACAACTACCGCCTTTCCCGGTTCATCGAAAATGAATTCGACGTGAAGGTGGCTCCTGTTCTCATGTCATACCCTCTGGACATGTCACCGCCCACCATGGGCCTCATCGGCGATGTTTCCCTCCGCCACGCCGCCGTCGCCGCGGGACTCGGGGTATTCGGCCGGCATAACCTGGTGATTCACCCGAAATACGGGAGCCGGATCCTTTTCTCCGCCCTTCTGACGGAACTCCCCCTGGATTCCGATCCACCGGTGACGGAAAAGCTATGCACCGATTGTGACCTGTGTGTCAAAAAGTGTCCCGCAGGCGCCCTGGACGGGGAGGGAAAAACGGACAATCTCAAGTGCCTGAGAGTTTCCCAGCCCTCGGGCATCGGCGGTCTCATCGGCTATCTGAGAAGATTCGCCGGGGCTTCCCCGGAGGAGCAGAAGAAGCTGATCATGGATCCCAAACTGCTCAGCCTGTATCAGGCTTCCATGATCGGGTTCCAGTATCAGTGCTTCCGGTGCATCGCTGTCTGCCCCGTGGGCCGCAAGAAGACGAAGCCTTCCGAAAGCGGAAAGGCTCAGGAAAACGGAAAGCCGTCCCATGCATGAACTCGCCGTTACGGAAGGGATCCTGAGAGTCGTTCTCAGGCATGCCGCCGCCGCCGGGGGGCAGGCCGCCCCGGCGGCGGACACCCTTGATAGGAGAAAAAGGAAATGACATCCCTGTATTTTGAGGATTTCAAGACCGGCGACCGCTTCCGGTCTCCCGGCATGACCATCACGGAAAGCCAGATCATCGATTTCGCCATGAAGTTCGATTTCCAGCCTTTTCATACCGATGTCGAGGCGGCCAAAGGATCCATTTTCGGCGGCCTCGTCGCCAGCGGGATCCATACGATGGCCCTGACGTTCCGGCTTCTCCTCCTGTCCGGGGTCCTGGCGAACAACCTGGGATCCCCGGGATTCGACGAGGTGCGGTGGCTCCGGCCCGTGAAGCCGGGCGACACCCTGACCGCCGAGGCGGAAGTCCTGGAAACGAGCGCCTCGGCGAAGCGCCCGGACCGGGGAACGGTGCGGTTCCGGTATTCGAGCCGCAACCAGGGGGATGAAGAGGTTTTCAGCTGCATCGGCATTCAGATCCTGAAAAAAAGGTAGAAGGGCGGGCCGAGGGGAGGTCCGACCCGATTCGTCCCGATTGAAGTCCTCCCGAAAAGGCCGCATCTTCAGGCGGTCGATCTTACGCTCTCCGCCTTTTTCCCGAAAAGACGAAGAAGGACTTCTTCCGTTTCCAGGGCGTACCGTTCCGAAAGGGCGTCTTCCCAGGCGTGCCTTCTGAAAAGGCCCTCCACTTTCGACCGGTAATTGAGCCTGTCGATGAGGACGTGATTCACGTGGGGATCAAGGGCCTCGAAGAGCCCGGCCGGGTCCATGGGAAGCATGGGCCCGACGAAGGCCCAGGTATCGATTCCCGCATCGTGGAGTTTCCGGAGGGCGTCAATGCGGCCGGCGATGGGCGGGGCGTTCGGTTCCAGGATTCTTCTCACCGAATCGTTGTCCGTGGGGATGGTGAGTCCCACGGAAACGCCGGGAGCGGTCTTGAGAAACGCCAAGTCCCGGGTGACCAGAGGGGAACGGGTCAGGATGTCGAAACCCCACCCGAACTCCCGGAGGACTTCCAGGCAACCCCGGGTCAGCCCGTACCGGAGTTCCGCCGGTTGATAGGGATCGCAGACGCTGGAAAGCATCACCGATCCCTTCCTCCGCTTCCGGGAAAGTTCCCCCCGAAGGATCTCGACGATATTGACCTTGGCCTCCACGAAGGTCCCCCACCGGGAGGAGGCGTGGTGCCGGGCGTACCGGGTCATGAAGGCGGCATAGCAGTAAAGACATCCGTGGCCGCAGCCCAGGTAGGGGTTGATTCCGTAGTCCACCCCGGGGATACCCGAACGGACCAGCGCCGTCTTGATGGTTATTTCCGTGACGTTCATGCCTTTTTCGGGGTTCGTTTTCCCTTCTTGTCCGGTGGTTCTTTTTGTCGTAAAAGGAAGAAGGTTCCGTAAAAAAGCCGACCCGAACCTCGGAGGGATATTCCATGAGTGGAAAACCGGAGGGGGGGTCCCCCGGAAACAGGAAAGGCAGTTCCCGGGCGGTGACTCCCGCCCCCGAATCGCCAGTGAAAGACGGCCGGTTTCAGTTCGGTACGTTCAATACCCCCTTTACACTCGTCAACATGCTTGAGGGGCCGGGGATCTGGCCCGTTCCCGTTCCCGCTTGGTTCAAAAGGTTTCGCCTGAAGGAATGGGAGGCCTTCCAGATCGGAAACGGGGACGTCTTCGTTCTCGGCGCCGTTTACAATATCCGCTGGAAAAGACTTCTGGTTCTCGTTGTTCATGATATTCCTTCCGGGACGGGAACGCAATACTTCATGGAATGCGTGCCTTTCCGCATTCGGATCGGAAACGGCATGAAGGGAAGCGTTTCCGAGTGCCGGGCCGGGCGGGCGCATCTCCGGATCGAGAACCGCCTTGCGGAAAACCTGATCGACCTTAAGGGGGACATCCCCGGGACGACCGAGAGGCCGCCGGTGAAGCTGAACGTCCGGTGCCGCCACGTGACCGAACCCATCGTCATCTGCCAGCCCTTCGCCGAAAACCGGGCCCTCTATTCCCACAAGGCTCTGATGCCGGTGACGGGGGATCTGATCGTGGGGGACCGGAGAATCCTTTTCGGGGAGGACGACGCTTTTGCCATTATCGACGATCACAAGGGCTTTTATCCCTACCGGATGGCCTTCGACTGGGTCACCGGCGCCGTCAGATCCCCCGAGGAGGGCCTCCTGGGGTTCAACCTGACCCGGAACCAGGTGCTCCACCCGGAGAAGTACAATGAAAACTGCCTGTGGATGGACGGAAAAATGATCCCCCTGCCGCCGGTCTTCTTCAGCCGGATCCGGGAGGGGGGACGGGAGGTCTGGTCCGTCCGGGATGCCGCCGGGTTCGTGAATGTTGATTTTCACCCCCGGGGGGTGGAGATTACCGAAAGGAGGAATTTCCTCATCGCACGGATCGATTACCGGGCCCCCTTCGGTCGTTTTTCGGGATGGATTAGGCCGGGGGGCGGCCGCAGGATTTCCGTCGATTCCTGCTTCGGTATGGGAGAGCGGAAGCGGATGCGGCTGTGATCCGTTGAGGGCTTTGATCCCCCGGATTTATGCTTTTTTCCAACTCATCCTCAATCTCCTTTCGCGGCGGATTCATTTAGAACTCGATTGCGACGGGGAAAAGCCGTATACTGGTGACCCGTTCCCTGCGGATCGGGCTGATGAAAAATCGGAAGAGAGGTGTCTTGCATGAAGGTCGGTTTTATCCAGTTCAATCCCCGGTTCGGCGAAGCGGACCGGAACCTGGAGACGCTGGAAAGGCTTGTCGAGGCCGTCGACGCGGATCTTCTCGTTCTTCCGGAACTCTTCAACACGGGCTATCTGTTCGTGAACGCCGACGAGGTCGGCGCCCTGTCGGAGGAAATTCCCGGCGGAAAGACCACGGAATTCCTGATCCGTCTGGCCCGGAGAAAGGGGATCCATCTCCTGGGGGGGCTTGCGGAGAGGGACGGGGACCGGTTCTACAATTCCGCCGTCCTCGTTTCCCCCGGCGGCTATACGGGGAAATACCGGAAGGTCCATCTCTTTTTCGAGGAAACCCTCTGGTTTACCCCGGGGGACGGGGAATTCCCCGTTTTCGATATCGGTTCCTGCCGCCTCGGCGTCATGATCTGCTTCGACTGGTATTTTCCCGAGGCGGCCCGGGTCCTGGCCCTGAAGGGGGCCCAGGTGATCGGCCACCCGGCCAACCTGGTCCTGCCCTACTGCCAGGAGGCCATGAAAACCCGGTGCCTGGAAAACCGGGTGTTCGCCGTGACCTGCAACCGGACCGGGACGGAAAACCGGGACGGCAAGAGCCTGACTTACACGGGCAAAAGCCAGGTGGTGAATTTCCGGTCCGAGGTTCTCCTTCGGGCGGGGGAAGCGGAGGAAACGGTGGGGATCGTCGCCTTCGACCCGGCTCAAGCCTTGGATAAAGCGATCAATCTTCATAACGATCTTTTCCGGGACCGGAGGCCGTCGTTCTACGGGGAGATCGTTAAGACGGGATAGTCACGCCTTCAAAAAAAGCCCCGGCATCGGGTCCGGGTACCGATGCCGGGGCTTTGGTCATCATGCCTGTCTGTGTCTTTCCGGGGTACTATCGTTCCGTCGCGATCTTCGAGAAGTCGGCGATCCGGTAGAAAAGGCCGGCGATGCCTTCCAGGAGAGAGAGCCGGTTGAAGCGCACCTGTTCCTCCTTGGCCATGACCAGAACCGTTTCGAAGAAGGCGTCCACGGGCGCCCGGAGCCGGGCTGTTTCGACGAGGGCCTCCTCGTACCGGTCCGCCTCGATGAGTTCGCCCGCCTTGTCCCGGAGGGCCAGAAAGGCGTCGTGGAGGTTCTTTTCCTCCTCCCCCTCAAAGAGGGCGGGATCCACCGATCCGTTTTTGAAATCCTTCAGGATATTGACCACCCGCTTGAAGGCCACGACGAGGGGCTCGAAGTCGGGGTGGGATTTGAACTTTTCCACGGCGCCTATTTTCTTCGTCGCCTGCACCAGATCGGAAGCGCCCGTGGAAAGGACGGCGGCGACGACATCCTGGGGGTGTCCCTGGGAAACGAGCTGATTTTCGAACCGGCCGCGGAAAAAGTCGAGAATCTCTTTCCGCACGTCCGCCCGGGGTCTTTTCACCTTGCTTCCGAGAATGTCGAGGCTTTTGTCGACGAGATCTTCCAGGTCGAGGGGATAGGCCCTGTTCAGGATGATGTTGATGATTCCCAGAGCCTGCCTCCGGAGGGCGTAGGGGTCCGCCGTTCCCGAGGGGACGAGGCCGATGCCGAAGAAGCCGGCGATGGTGTCCATCTTGTCGGCGATGCTCACCAGGGCCCCTTCGTCCGTTTCGGGAAGATCACCGCCGGCGGCTACGGGAAGATAATGCTCATAGACGGCTTTGGCCACGACGGGAGCCTCCCCCGAGAGAAGGGCGTATTCCCTGCCCATGATCCCCTGGAGTTCGGTAAACTCGTAGACCATCTGGGTTTCCAGATCCGCTTTGGCGAGGAGGGCCGCGCGATCCACTGTCGCGGTTTTTCCGGGGGCGGTCTTTTCCGCCAGGTACCGGGCCAGCTCCCGGAACTGCATGACCTTTTCATAGGAGGTCCCGAGCTGGCTGTGAAAGACCACGTTCTTCAGTTCTTCGAGATAATCCGCCAGGGGCTTCTTCCGGTCTTCCTCGAAGAAAAACCGGGCGTCGGCGAGACGGGCCCGGATGACCTTTTCGTTTCCCCGGGCCACGACGGAGGGGTCCTTCGCCACCGTGTTGTTGATGGTGATGAAGTGGGGCAGGAGATTCCCCTCCCTGTCCATGACGGGAAAGTACTTCTGGTGTTTTGTCATGGTGGTGATGAGGACTTCCTTCGGGAGCTTCAGGTATTCCTGTTCGAAAGTGCCGCGGACGGCGGAAGGGTACTCGACGAGAAAGGTGACCTCCTCGAGAAGATCGTCCTTCCAGAGCACCTCGCCCGACACGGCGGCCGCTTCCTTCCGGGCCCCGTCCGTGAGGATGGCTCTCCTTTCAGCGGGTTTCGGGATGACGAAACATTCCCGGGTCTTCTCAAGGTAGTCCTCCAGGTCTTTCACTTCGAAGGGATCGGGGGCCATGAAGCGGTGTCCCCGGCTCGTGCCGCCGCTTTGAATGTTTTCCATGCGGAAAGGAACGACCTCGCCTCCGAAGAGGGCGAGAATCCAATGGATCGGCCGGGCGAACCGCATTTCCAGGTTCATCCAGCGCATGGACTTCCGGAAGGGGATGGCGCTGATGAACCGGGGCAGCAGGACGGTAAGAAGTTCCTTCGTCGCTTTTCCCGATATTTTTTTCCGGGCGACAAGATATTCCCCCTTTTCCGTCACCGCGGTTTCCAGATCCGACATGTCGAGACCCTGCCCCCGGGCAAAACCGAGGGCCGCTTTCGTGGGGTTGCCCTGGCCGTCGAAGGCCACCCGCTTCGCCGGTCCCAGTTTTTCCTGGATTTCGTCCTCCTGGGTCTCCGCCATGGCGGACACCGCCAGAACAAGTCGCCGGGGAGTTCCCATGGTTTCCATGGCGCCGAAGGGGATCCGCTCGTCCGAGAGGGCTTTCCGGATCAGGGTTTCCATATCGCCGAGGGCCTTCGGCAGAAAGGCCGCGGGAATTTCTTCCGTCCCGATTTCCAGTAATAATTCCTTTGCCATTTGAATGCTCCCGTTTTGTCGACGGTTTCGCGGAAAGCCCCCTGTGGGGCGCTGCCCTTCATCCCTCTTCACTGCGGCGTACCTGGTCGGTACGCCCCGTTCCCCGGGATTCGGGCGCCCCGCCTCCGGAGGTTTCTACGAAGCCGTCTGAAAATGAACGTTTTACAGCATTTTGTGACCTGGTCATTCGTTGGGGTCAGCGCTTCTTCGGCCACCGGCCCATGAGGGGGTACCCCATGGCTTCCCGCTGTTTCAGGTAGCCCTCCGCGGAAATTCTGGCGAGATTCCGCACCCGCCCGATGTAGCTGGTCCTTTCCGTCACGCTGATGGCGCCCCGGGCGTCGAGGATATTGAAGACATGGGAACACTTGAGACAGTAATCATAGGCCGGCAGCACCAGTTTCTGCTCCGCCATGGCGATGGATTCCGTCTCGTACATGTCGAACAGTTTCCTCAGCATGGGCACGTCCGCTTTCTCGAAGTTGTAGGTCGAAAATTCCACTTCCCCCTTGTGGTGTACGTCCCCGTACTTGATTCCGTGCCCCCACTCGAGGTCGTATACGTTGTCCACCTTCTGGAGATACATGGCGATTCGTTCGATGCCGTAGGTGATTTCCGAGCAGACCGGGTTCAGGTCGAAACCGCCCACCTGCTGGAAGTAGGTGAACTGGGTGATTTCCATGCCGTCCAGCCATACTTCCCAGCCAAGCCCCCAGGCGCCCAGGGTGGGGGACTCCCAGTCGTCCTCCACGAACCGGATGTCGTGGGCCAGGGGGTCGATCCCGAAGCTCCGGAGGGAGTCGATATACATCTCCTGGATTTCCAGGGGGGAGGGTTTCATGATGACCTGGTATTGATAATAGTGCTGCAGGCGGTTGGGATTTTCTCCGTAGCGCCCGTCCGTGGGCCTGCGGGAAGGTTCCACGTAAGCCACGTTCCAGGGTTCCGGGCCCAGGGCGCGGAGAAACGTGGCGGGGTTGAACGTGCCCGCTCCCACCTCGATGTCGTAGGGCTGCTGGACGATGCACCCCTGGTCCGCCCAGTATTTTTCCAAGGCAAATATCAGTTCCTGAAAGGTCACGTGCGGCCTCCTTCCCAGCGGGTGGTTCTCCCTCAGTATGATCGGTGGGAAATAACATCCGTGAAAAAGCCTGTCAAGCGAAATTACAGGAGGATCCGGCTTACGGACTGAAGAACGGAGAGAGACCGGATTTCCCGGCCGAGAATGTGGTGGATCATCCGGTGGAGAAGCTGGCGGCTCTCCTGGAGCGACCGGGGCGGGAAGGCGACCCGGGGGAGTTTTTCCACCTCCAGGTTTCTGCTGAAAAGGAGGGTTTTAACGGTTCCCGGGGAAAGGAGAAGCTCCTCCTCTCCCGGGACGGCGCAGAGATCGCAGCGGATGCCTCCGTCGAAGGGCCGGAAGGAGGGGTGGGCCATATCGTCGATGCTGCCGTGGCAGACCATGCATCTTTCGAGGAAGGGCTCATATCCCGAGAGTTTGAGAAGCCGGAATTCGAAGAAGCGAAGGAGGGCCTCCGTGGTTGCATTTCCCTCGAAGAGATCGAGAAAGTCCCTCAGAAGGATGAAGACGGCGGGGTTTCTTTTTCCATCCACGGTAAAAAGATCCACGAGTTCGATAAGATACGAGGCCATTAACGTCTTTTCAAGGTCGCCCCGGATGCCGGGGTAATGTTTCGACACGTCGCATCCTTCGATAAAGGCAAGCCCGTCCCGGGAACCTGAGGAAAAAAGGATGGTGGAACAGGAAAAAATGTCGAGGGCGTTGGCGAAACGCTTCCGGCTCCGCCGGGCCCCCTTGGCGATCCCCCGAAGCTTGCCGTGGTCTTCCGTATAGAAGGATACGATCCGGTCCGATTCCCCGTAATCGAGGGTTCTGAGAACGAATCCCGCCGTTTTTTCGCGAGTTCTCATATCACGTCAGCAATTTCAGGAAAAGGGTGGCCAGGCCCAGGAAGGAAAAGAAACCGAAGGCATCGGTGAAAGCGGTGACAAAGATGTTTGAACCGACGGCGGGGTCCATCCGAAAGAATTTGAGGCCGAGCGGAATGAGCGTTCCCATGAGGGTTCCGACGAAGATGTTGAGAATCATGGCGAGCCCGAGGACAACGCCGAGGATGGAATTTCCTTTCCAGAGATAGGCGATGAGTCCGACGATGACGCCCACGGCGATGCCATTGGTGATACCGACGATAACTTGAATGAAAAGGGCTTTCCGGGCATTCTGGAAAGTGACTTCTCCCAGGGCCAGCCCCCGGACGATGAGGGCCAGGGTCTGCCCCCCGGCATTGCCGCCCAGGCCGGCGACCACAGGCATGAAAACGGCCAGGATGACCATGACCTGGAGCGTGTTCTCGAAAAAACCGATCACGAAAGCGGAAACGAAGGCCGTACAAAGGTTCAGGTAGAGCCACGGAAGGCGTTTACGAACGGATTCCCCGGGTTCGTTGAAGACGCTGTCATCCTTCCCCAGACCTGCGATACTGTACATGTCTTCCGAAGTCTCCTCCTCCATGACATCGACGATGTCGTCCACGGTGATCCGTCCCAGGAGGTGATTTTCATGATCCACCACGGGCAGGGAAACGAGATCGTACTTTTCGAACATCCGGGCCACTTCTTCCTGGTCCACGTCGACCAGGACACTGGGGAAGGACCGTTCGACGGCCTCGATGACGGGGAGGTTTCTCCGGGAAGCGATGAGTTTCTGCAGGGGGATGACGCCGACGAGCCTGTCGCCGCCATCGACGACGAACACATTGTAAAGGTTTTCGATTTCTTCCGAAGCGTCCACCACCGCCTGGAGGGCCTCGCGGATCGTCGATTTTTCGGGAACGGTGACCATCTCCGACTGCATGAGGCCGCCGGCGGTGTCTTCCCCGTACTTGAGGAGTTCCTTCAGGTCTTCCGATTCTTCCGGTTCTATTCTCTCCAGGATGGCCCTGGCCTGGTCTTCCGGGAGTTCGGCGATCAGGTCCGCCGCATCGTCCGAATCCATTTCGTCTATGATTTCGGCGATCTGCTTACTGGAGAGATCGCTGAGAATTTCTTCCTTGGAGAGGTCGCTCAGTTCGAGGATGACGTCGGAGGCTTTTTCCACTTCCAGGAGGGAAAAAAGACGGATCTTCTCCTGCTCCTCCAGGTGGTCGATCAGCTCGGCGATGTCGGCTGGATGAAGGTTGGTGAAGAGGTCGAGGATGTCGAATTCCCGGTTTTCCCGGATCCATTCCCTCAACTGGTTCAGTTTTGCCGTGAACTCCCCTTGGTCGGCCATGAGATTCCCCGTCTTTCAGCGGAAAAAGTGTGACGAATGGTGATCCTTTATATCACTCCTTACGGGCAAGAACAAGGGACGTTCGGGAACGGGCGCGGGGATCGGAAATGGAAATAAACAGAAGGACGGATCAGGCTTGCGGACGGTTTCCGAAGCCGTCAGGTTTCGTCGTGCCTGATCTCTCCGCCGACGATGGTCATGCGGGCTTTTCCTTCCAGCGCCCATCCGTCGAAAGGGGAATTCCGGCTCCGGGAGCGGAAGGCATCCGCCCGGACTTTCCAGCAGTGGCCCGGGTCGATGACGGTGATGTCGGCGCCGGCGCCGGTTTTCAGGGTTCCCCCGGGAATGCGGAGGATGCGGGCGGGGTTGATGCTCATTTTTTCAACGAGCTGCCCGAGGGAGAGAATCCGGTCCTTGACCAGTTTCATGGAAAGACCGAGAGAGGTTTCAAGGCCGACCATGCCGCAGGCGGCATATTCGAATTCCACGTCTTTTTCTATGGAAGAGTGGGGGGCGTGATCGGAGGCGATGACATCGATGGTGCCGTCCGCCAGCCCTCCTTTCACCGCTTCCGCATCCTTCGCCGACCGAAGCGGCGGGTTCACCTTGTAGGCCGTTTCGTACTCCGCCAGGAAATCTTCCGTCAGGGAGAAATAGTGGGGGGCTGTCTCGGCGGTGACGGGAACGCCCGCTTTTTTCGCCTCCCGGATGGCCTGGACGGAACCTTCGGCACTCACATGGGCGATATGGACGGGAAGTCCCGTATACGCCGCCAGGGCGATGTCCCTGCGGACGGCGATTTCCTCCGAAATGGGGGGGATTCCCCGGAGCCCGAGTTCGGTGGACATCCGTCCTTCGTTCATGGAACCGCCTGCCGTAAGGTACGGATCTTCACAGTGGGAAATGACGGGCATTCCGAATGACGCCGCATATTCGAGGGCCTGTCTCATGAGGGAGCTGTCCGCCACCCATTTCCCGTCATCGGAGAAAGCGACGGCCCCCGCTTCCTTCAGATCTCCGAACTCGGTGAGAATCCGGCCTTCCAGTCCCCGGCTGACGGCGGCCACGGGATAAACGCGGACGATGTCCGCCTCCCGGGCCTTTCGGAGGATGAACTCCGTCACGGAACGGTTGTCGTTCGCCGGGTTCGTGTTGGCCATGGCGGCGATGGCCGTGAAGCCGCCGGCGGCGGCCGCCGCGCAGCCCGTTCGAATGGTCTCCTTGTATTCATATCCCGGTTCACGGAGATGGGTGTGCATGTCGATGAGGCCGGGGACGACGATCTTGCCCGTCAGGTCCCATTCCTCGACGGGGATGGCCTCCTGTCCGCCCTTCAGCTTCTCTCCGATCATCCCGATCCGGCCGTCCTCGATGAGAAGATCGAGAAGGCCGTCCAGGCCTTGTGAGGGATCGATAATCCGTGCGCCTCTCAACAACCGTTTCACGAGGATCCTCCTGACAGAAGGTATAACAGGGCCATGCGGACGGCAATGCCGTTGGTGACCTGTTCGAGAATGACCGACTGCACGCCGTCGGCGATGTCCGGGGCGATTTCCGTTCCCCGGTTGATCGGTCCGGGATGCATGACCAGCGCGTCCGGTTTCGCCATTTCGAGACGTTCCCTGTTCAGACAGTAAAACTTGGCGTATTCACGGATGGAGGGAAAGGAGGCCTGGTGCCGCTCGAACTGGATCCGGAGCATCATGACGATGTCCCGGTTACGGACCGCTTCTTCCATGTCGGATGAAACGGCCACCCCGAGCTTTTCGATATCCCTGGGAATCATGGGTGCCGGCCCGCAGACGGTCACCCGGCATCCCATCTTGGTGAGCCCGTAAATGTTCGAGTGGGCGACCCGGCTGTGGGCGATATCCCCGATGATGGCCACATTGAGACCTTTCAGGGTGCCTTTCTTGCGCCGTATGGTCAGCATGTCGAGGAGCGACTGGGTGGGGTGCTCGTGGAACCCGTCCCCGCCGTTGATGACCGAATGCCGGACCAGCCGGGCGATGAGGTGGGGGGCCCCCGAGGCGCTGTGACGGATGATGACGATGTCGGGGTTCATGGCTTCCAGGGTCTTGGCGGTGTCGATCAGGGTTTCCCCCTTGACGACACTGCTGGTGGATGTGGAAATGTTGACGGCGTCGGCGCTCAGCCGCTTGGCCGCGATTTCGAAGGACGTTCTGGTCCGGGTGCTCGCTTCGTAGAATAGGTTGATGACGGTCTTTCCCCGGAGGGTCGGCACTTTCTTGATGTCCCGGGTGGACACCTCGGAGAAGGAGTCCGCCGTATCCAGAATCAGGTGAATCTCCTCGGGGCTCAGTTCCTTCATCCCGAGGATGTCTTTATGGCGCAGCTTCATGGATCATCACCCTCCCGGTCAGCCTTCTTCTTCGATCACCACTTCATCTTTTCCGATATGTTCGGACAGGTGAACGTTCACCTTTTCCCAGAGACTGGAGGGCAGGTTGAGCCCCACGTAGTCGGGGCAGATGGGAAGTTCCCGGTGCCCCCGGTCCACGAGCACGGCGAGCTGGATCATCTTGGGGCGGCCGAAGTCGATGAGGGCGTCCATGGCCGCCCGGATCGTCCGGCCCGTGAAAAGGACATCGTCCACGAGGACGACCTTTTTCTGATCGATGGAAAAGGGAATATCCGTCCGTCCCGGCTTCGGCTTCTTGTGGAGGGTGGCCACGTCGTCCCGGTAGAAGGTCACATCGAGGATACCGAAAGGGATTTCTCTCTTTTCAATCGCCGAGATGCGGTCCCTGAGACGGCTGGCCAGGAAGACCCCCCCCGTCCGGATGCCGATCAGGATGAGCGATTCGGCTCCCCGGTTTTTTTCCAGGATTTCATAAGCGATGCGGGTCAGGGACCTCTCAATCTCCTCAACGTTCATGACGATCTTTTTCATCCCGTTCCTTCCTTCCGAAATCCAAAAAAAAAGCCTCCCTGAAGCGGAAGGCTTTTTCAATCTCCTATGGAAATCGTCACTTTCATCGTGGACATCCCCCTTTTCTGCTCTCAATTTTAAATTATAGCAGCCGGCGAGGGTCAAGTCAAGGTGTTCAATGGATGATTTTTCCGAGGCGGTCCCAACGGATGTTGTCGCCGTCTCCGTTCCAGGACCAGTAAATGACGAAGGCTTTGCCGAGGATGTTCCTCAGGTCCACGAATCCCCAGAACCGGCTGTCATAACTCTGGTCCCGGTTGTCGCCCATGACGAAAACCTTGCCTTCCGGGACGGTGACGGGACCGTAATGGTCTCTCGGCTGAATGGCCTTGGGAATGACCAGGTTGTCCGTGTGAACGCCGATGTCGTCTTCAAGGAGTTTTTCATTGATGTAGACTTTCTTTTCCCGGATTTCGACGGTATCCCCGCCTGTCCCGATGACCCGCTTGATGAAATCCTTGCTCGTGTCCATGGGGTAGATGAAGACGATGACATCGCCCCTCTTCGGTTCGCTCACGGGGATCAGGGTCGTCCGGAGGAAGGGGATCTTGACGCCGTAGAGAAATTTGTTGACCAGGAGCCAGTCGCCCACGAGAAGGGTGGGTTTCATGGAACCGGAAGGGATCTTGAAGGCCTGAACGATGAACGTCCGGATGAAGAGGGCGATCAGGATGGCGATGAAGATGGCTTTTCCGTATTCGATGATCAGGGAGGATCTGCTTTTTGTCACGGATATCTCCTCGTTACGCGTATATCGTCGACAGGGTGATGACGGTCATGACCAGGGCGAAAAATCCTCTCAGGGCGGTCTGGGCGGTCGAAAGAAGGATATCTTTCCGCCCGCTTCGGAAGGCCGGTTTCAGTCCCATGTCCTGGAGGCTTTTAACGATGAACGAACTTAAGAGGCCTCCCAGGTAGAAGCCCGAAAAAAGACCGAGTCCCTGGAGGGGCCCGCTGAGGAAAAAAGCCCCCCCCGCAGCGCCGGCCAGGACAAGAAATCCCTGCCTGAGGGAAAAGGACGGGGATTTCTGAAGGCCGATGGAGGTGAGCCAGAAATCTCCCCCTTCGGCCACGACGAGAAGGAGGAAGAGGGAAAAGAGGACGGCAAAGCCGATAGGCTTGAATCCCGTCCAGACGGCGAAAGCGAAGGCATCCAGAAAAATGAGGATCGTGCCCGGGAGTCCGATATGGATGATAAAAATCCCCAGGAAAAGGACCATCATGAACAGGGTGTACCAGGCGGTTTCGAAAGTTGACAATGTTACCCTTTTTTCTTCTTCTTGGATGGTTTGACCCGATCCCAGACGAGAACGATGGGACTCGCTATAAAAATGGAGGAATAGGTTCCCACGACGATTCCCACGATGAGGGCAAAGGCGAAGTCATGGATGACCGCGCCTCCCAGAAAGAAGAGGGCCACGACGACGAGAAGGGTCGTTCCCGCCGTGAGAAGCGTCCGGCTGAGGGTCTGGTTGATACTTGAATTGACGATGGTTTTCAGGTCCCCCCGGATGTTCGCCCTGCGGTTTTCCCGGATCCGGTCGTAAACGACGATGGTGTCGTTGAGAGAGTATCCGATGATCGTCAGAAGGGCGGCGACGATGGGCAGCGAAAACTCCTTGCCCAGAAGGGAGAAAATCCCCACGGTGATGAGGACGTCATGAAAAAGGGCGGCCACGGCCCCGACGGCATAGCGGAATTCGAACCGCCAGGTAATGTAGATGAGGATTCCGATCATGGCGTAGATAATGGAGAGAAGGCCCTTCTGCCGGAGGTCGCTTCCCACTTTCGGGCCGACCATTTCCACCCGCCGTACCTCGAAATCTTCCCGGGCAAAACCCGTTGAGAGGGCCTCGTCGATGGTGTCGGAAAATCCCTTCAATTCGGAGGTGGAACTCTGGGTCTTCACGAGGAACTCATCGCCTTCATAACCGAACCGCTGGATGACGCTGTCCTGGAGATTCACGGACTTCAAGGCGCTGCGGATCTGTTCCACCGTCGTGGGTTTCTGGAATTTCAGCTGAACGAGGGTTCCGCCGGCGAAGTCGATTCCCATGTTCAGGCCGCCATGAAAGAGTATCGAAAGAATGGAGATGACGATCAGGGCAAGAGAAAGGGAAAATGCCGGTTTCATTTTACCGACAAAATCAAGATTCGTCCCGGGTTTGATGAGTTCCATGAAGAGGTCTCCTGCGTTTGTGTTTAGATGCTGACCATCTTTATTTTTCGGAACCAGAGGAGGTAGTCGAAGAAAATCCTGGTCACGAAGATGGCCGTGAACATGCTGCATACGATACCGATGCTGAGCGTGACGGCGAATCCCTTGACGGGGCCGGTCCCGAACTGGAAAAGGACGAGGGCGGCGATGAGGGTGGTCACGTTGGCGTCAATGATGGTGATGAGGGCCTTGGAATATCCGGCGGCAATGGCGGCGCTGGGGGATTTGCCCAGCCGCAGTTCTTCCCGGATCCGTTCGAAAATGAGAACATTGGCATCAACGGCCATACCGATGGTCAGGACGATACCGGCGATGCCCGGAAGGGTCAGGGTCGCCCCGAAGGCCGCCAGGGCGGCCATGATGAGAATGATGTTCATGACGAGGGCGACGTTGGCGATGAGACCGGAGACACGGTAATAGAGGATCATGAACAGGACGACCAGAAGACCCCCGACGATGATGGAGAGGAATCCCTGTTCAACCGAGTCCTGCCCGAGGGAGGGGCCTACCGTCCGCTGTTCCAGGATTTTCACCGGGGCCGGCAGGGCGCCCGCCCGGAGGACGATGGCAAGATCGCGGGCTTCATCCATGGTGAACGTTCCCGTGATCTGGGCCTCGCCCCCGGATATCCTTTCCTGGATGACCGGAGCGGAATGGACCACGTCATCGAGAACGATGGCGAGCCTTTTTTTCACGTTTTCCCCGGTGATCCGGTCGAAATCCCGGGATCCCTGGGCGTTGAATTTCAAGGCGACGTAAGGTTCTCCGAAGCGGTCGCTGATCTTGACGTTGGCATTTTCAAGGGCGTCACCCGTCAGGGCGGCCTTGGATTTCAACAGATAGGGGGTCTTCACCCGCTGTCCCGTCTGGCGGTTCAGCTGGGAGCCGTAATACACGCCGCTCCCTTCGGGGACATTCCCTTTCAGGGCTTCATCGATGCCGTGCTCCTCATCCACCAGGTGGAACTCCAGAAGGGCCGTCTTCCCGATGAGATTGATGGCCCGTCTCGGGTCCTTGACGCCGGGAAGCTGGACGAGGATCCGGTCCGCTCCCTGGGGAACGATTTCCGGTTCCGTCACGCCGAACTGGTCGATCCTGTTACGGATCGTTTCCAGGCTCTGTTCCACGGCGAATGTCCGGATCGTCTCCACATCCTTGGCCCGGAAGCCGAGGGTCACCGTTTCCTTCCCGTCGATCCACTGGGCGGACTGTATGTCCAGGTTAGGAAAGCTGTCCGTCAGAAGTTTCCGGAACAGGTCGTCTTCCTCCCGGCCCGGAAGCTCGAGAGAAATGATCCGGCCTTCCCGGATTTCAAAAGCCCGGAAACGGAGCTTTCTCTCCATGAGAAGATCCTTCAGGTCGCTGCCCGTCCGGTTGAGGCTGTTTTCCACGGCCTTTTCCGTATCCACCTCCAGGACGAGGTGCATCCCCCCCTGGAGATCGAGACCGAGGTGGATTTTATCGTGGGGGAGATAGGACTTCCAGAAGGCGGGCAGGCGATCCGTGAGGGAGGGGATCAGGTAGAAAAGACCCGCCAGAGCGATAAGAAGGGCGAAAATGCCTCTCCACTTGATGCTTGAAGCCATGATCGAGACCCTTTCTGTTCCGTTATTCTTTCGGCGCCTGCTGCGTTACGGTGGCGATGTGATTCTTCGACACCTTGACGCGGACCTTGTCGGCGATTTCAAGAGTGATGACGGCATCGGTGATCCCCGTTATTTTTCCGTGAATCCCCCCGACGGTGACCACCATGTCGCCATGGCCGAGATTGTCCAGCATGGCCTTGATGGCTTTCTGCCTTTTCTGTTGCGGCCGGATGAGAAGGAAGTAAAAGATGGCGAAAATGGCGGCCATGAGGATAATGAAATGGTATTCTCCCCCCGGCGCGGCGGCGCCGCCCTGTCCTCCTGCACCCATGGCATGGGCGATGTCAATCATGGTTTTTTCCTCCCGGTGATTTAAAGCGGTTCTCCATGGGGATCATGGACAACACGATTTTGATTTTTTTTGAAATCGTTCCGAAAATTCTCCATTCCCCCGTTCCGAACGGCGTCCCGGAGGGCTTCCATGAATCTCATATAATACCGGACGTTGTGAATCGTATTCAGGACGAGAGCCAGAATCTCCCCGGCAACAAAAAGATGTCTCAGGTAAGCCCTCGAGTAATTTCTGCAGGTGTAACAGTCGCAGGTCCCGTCCACCGGTCCTTCATCGGTCCTGTATTGGGCGTGCTTTATAACAAGCTTTCCCGAATTTGTAAATAACATTCCATTCCTTGCGTTTCGGGTGGGCAGGACGCAGTCGAAAAGGTCGATGCCCCGGCAGACGCACTCGAGAATGTCTTCCGGCATGCCGACCCCCATGACGTACCGGGGCCGGTGTTCCGGCAGAAGGGGTTCCGCGGCCTCCACGATGCGAAGCATGTCCTCTTTCGACTCCCCGACGCTCAGTCCCCCCAGGGCGTAGCCGTCGAAGCCCGTCTTCACCGTTTCCTCGGCGCTTTGTTTCCTCAGGTCGGGGAACATCCCGCCCTGGACGATCCCGAAAAGAGCCCCGTCGTCCTTCTTCCGGGCGTCCCGGCACCGCAGCGCCCACCGCAGGGTCCGTTCCATGGATCTTTTCGCATAGGAATGATCGGAAGGATAGGGAATGCACTCGTCGAAGCACATCATGATGTCCGATCCCAGGGATTCCTGGATTTCCACGGCCTTTTCGGGGGTCAGGATGTGGCGGGACCCGTCGATGTGGGACTGGAAAAGGACGCCTTCCTCGGTGATTTTTCGCAGCTGGGCGAGACTGTATACCTGGAAACCGCCGCTGTCCGTCAGGATGGGACCGGGCCAGTTCATGAACCGGTGCAGGCCGCCCATTTCCCCGATGAGCCCGTGTCCCGGTCTCAGGTAAAGATGGTAGGTGTTGGCGAGGATCATCTGGGCGCCGATCTCCCGGACCGTTTCCGGCAGGAGGCCCTTGACGGTTCCCTGGGTGCCCACGGGCATGAAGGCGGGGGTCTGGACGACGCCGTGGGGCGTCTTCAGGAGGCCGAGCCGCGCCCCCGTGGCGGGATCTTTCCGGAGAAGGTGAAATGAAAAAGGGGTCATGACGTTTCTCACAGGATCAGCATGGCGTCGCCGTAACTGTAAAACCGGAGCCCTTCCGCCACGGCCTTTCCGTAGGCCTCAAGCATGAGATCCCGGCCGGCGAAGGCGCAGACCAGAACGAAAAGAGAGGACCGGGGAAGATGAAAGTTCGTGATGAGCCGGTCCACCCGGTGGAAGTTGAATCCGGGGTAAATGAAGAGGTCCGTGGATCCTTTCAAGGGGGCCGTATTCCCCCGGTCCCGGAAGACCGTTTCGATCACCCGGGTCGAGGTGGTTCCCACGGCGGTGATCCGCCGGGCGGTCCGTATGAATTCCGCCGCTTCCCGATTCATCTCGAAATACTCCCTCTCCATCCGATGGTCTTCCACCGTTTCGGCCTCCATGGGCTGAAAAGTCCCGAATCCTACGTGGAGGGTGAGGGGGATGATGCGAACGTCCTTTTCCCGGAGTCCCTGCAATGTTTTTTCCGTGAAATGGAGTCCCGCCGTCGGGGCGGCGATGGAACCGGGAATCCGGGCATAGACGGTCTGGTACCGTTCCAGGTCCCGGTCCCGGAGGTCGCTGTTCCCCGTCCTTCTTATGTAAGGGGGAAGGGGGGCCTTGCCCTGCCGTTGAAGAAAGACCTCGAAGGATTCCGCCGGATGGAACCGGAGGACCCACTGCTTGGGCGAGGTTCTGGAAAGGATCTCCGCCCGGGACCCGTCGGTGAAGAAAAGCACGGAATCCTTGCGGACCCGTTTCCCCGGCCGGAGGAGAACTTCCCATTCGGGGGGCGAGGGGGGGTCGGTGAGTTTCCGGAGCAGGAGGATCTCGACGGCCCCTCCGGAGTCCTTCCGGGCCGTCAGGCGGGCGGGGATGACCTTCGACTCGTTCAGGACGAGGGCGTCCCGGGCGTCAAAATATTCCGGCAGATCGGAGAAGGTCCGGCAGGTCAGGGTCCCCGAGGCCCGGTCAACCACCATCATCCGGGAGCCGTCCCGATCGGGAAGGGGGGTCTGGGCGATGAGGGCCTCGGGCAGGTGAAAATCGAATTCCTGAAGTTTCATGAAAAAGTCCGAAGAGAAAGGTTTTCAGCCCCGCCGGCTGAAATAGATGACGGCGAGCCCTCCGATGACGGAGAGGAAACCGAAGATCCTGAGTTGTCCGTCGGGGATCTCGGCGATTTTGAGGAGAACCCCTTTCATTCGTTCCGGAAAGGCGAAATAGGGGAGGCCTTCCAGAACGAGAACAAGCCCGAGGGCCGAGAGAAATAATTCCATGGATTTGGCTAAGTCGTCCTTTCTTCCTTCTTGATCTGATCCCAGAGGGTGTCCATTTCCTCCAGGGTGGCCGATTGGAGATTCCCGCCCCGGGCCTGGAGGGCTTTTTCGATCTTGAGAAACCGCCGGATGAATTTGTCCGTCGAGGCCTTGAGGGCTTCTTCCCCGTCCACGGCGAGAAACCGGGAAAGATTGACCAGGGAGAAAAGAAGGTCTCCCAGTTCTTCCCGTTCGTCCGAGGGGCCTCCCGAGGCCAGGGCGTTCTCCAGCTCCCCTAATTCCTCCCGAACCTTGTGCAGGACGTCCTTTTTGTCCTTCCAGTCGAAACCCACTGTGGCGGCCCGTTCCGTGACGGCCCGGGCCCGGCCGAGGGCCGGCTGGGAACGGGGGATGCCGTCGAAAAAGCCTGTCGCCCTGTTCTTTTTTTCGCGGGCCTTGATAGCCCGCCAGTTTTCCTTCACCTCTTCCACGGAATCGACGGCGGCGTCGCCGAAAACATGGGGGTGCCGGCGGATCATCTTTTCCGCGATCTCCCGGAGGACGTCCCCGAGGGTGAATGCCCCCGTCTCCTCGTAAATCCGGACGAGAAAGAGGATCTGGAACAGGAGGTCCCCCAATTCCTCCCGGGCCTCTCCGGGGTCGTCCCCGGCGACGGCGTCGGCGGCTTCGTAGGCCTCTTCCAGAAGGTACCGGAGGAGGTCCTCTTTCCTCTGCTTCTGATCCCAGGGGCATCCCCCCGGTGACCGGAGCTTCAGGAGGATCTCCCGGAGGTCATCCAGAGATGGTTGAATCGGACCGTTAAAATCGTCTTCCATGACAGGAAAAATCCCGTTATTTCGCGGCCGATCCTCAATAACACGGTTTTCCCGTCCTGTCAAAAGGCATTTCCGGGAATCTTTGAATTTTCCTTCCCTTTCGGCTTGATTTTTTGAGCGGAAGGTGTTAGTGAAGCATGTTCACGGAGCTCGAAATTGCAGGGAAAAGGCTCGTGGAATGAACGCCCTTTTTTCCGGAAAGGGCGCGCCATAGTGTTTCATAAACTGCTCATTTATCAGAAAGAAGGAGGAGGTAGTATTTATGGCTGAAGAAAGAAAGAAGATGACCCGGGCCGAGCGGCTCGAGGCGGAACGGGAAGCCAACCTCAAACACTGGATGGAACAGGATGAGCTCCTTTTCAAACACCGTGAGGAATCCTATGATATCGGTGGTCCGGCGCAGGTCGAACGGCTTGCCAAGCAGAAGAAGAAACCGATGAGACAGCTCATCACCCAGCTTGTTGATCCCGGCGAGGAGTTTTTCGAAATCGGCCAGGACTGCGGCTACGAAATCGGGAAAGTCCGGCTGTACGGCGGCGAGATCTACGAGTCGGAAAAGCGCGGCCATATCCCCGGCGGCGGGATGGTCACCGGCATCGGCAAGGTCCACGGCAAGGACTGCATGATTTTCGGGAACGAGAACCGCTATGCCGCGGGCACCTATTTCCCCATCACCCTGAAGAAGCACATGCGGGCCCAGGCGATTGCCGAGGCGAGCCGGCTGCCCTGCATCTACATCGCCGACTCGGGCGGAATCAACCTGCCCCTCCAGGTGGGCTGCTTCGCCGATGACGGCCATTTCGGCTCCATGTTCTACAACATGTGCCGCATGTCCGCCATGGGAATCAAGCAGTACACGCTCTCCACGGGCGGCAACACGGCGGGCGGCGCCTATATCGTCTACCTTGCCACGGAATCGATCATGATCGAGAAGATGTCCTTCGCCTTCCTGGCCGGCCCCCCCATGGTGAAGTCGGCCATCGGGGAGACCGTTTCCCCGGAAGACCTGGGCGGCGCCTACGTCCACACCCAGCACTCCGGCGGCTGCGACCACTTCGTCCGTACCCAGGACGAGGGGATCCAGAAGCTCCGGGACATCATGGAGTTCGAGCCCTCCCAGACCCTTTACAGCGACCGCCGGGAGACCAGGGAACCCAAGTTCGACTACAAGGAAATGATGCGCGGCACCCCCGTCGACACTTACAAGTACATCAACATCAAGGAAACCATCAAGTGCCTGGCCGACGACAGCTATTTCCACGAGTACAAACCCACCTACGGCCCCGGCCGCGGCGACGCCATCGTGGCGGGGAAGATGTGGCTCAAGGGGATTCCCGTGGGTGTCGTGGCTTCCAATGCCAGCGGCGTCATTTACATCGACGCGGCGCGGAAAGCCACCGAGTGGATGATCCGCTGCGGTAACTCGAACCTCCCCGTGCTCTTCCTCCAAGGCTCCCCGGGCTACATGGTGGGCAAGGCCGAGGAATGGGGCGGCATCGGAAAATACGGCTCCGACATGGTCCGGGCCTGCTCGTGCCTCAAAAGTCCCAAGGTCACCTACGTCATCGGCCCCGACCACGGCGCCGCCAACTACGGCATGTGCGGCCGGGCCTTCCGGCCGAAATTCGCCTTCACGAACATGAGAGGCCGCACCACCGTCATGTCCGGTGAGACGGCGGGCTTCATCGTGGAGACCGTCCGGCGCAAGAACATCGTCGACAAGGGTCAGACGGTGGATGAAGAGGAAATGAAGGCATTCCGCAAAATGATGAATGACCGGTACGATCAGGAAGGCCATCCCTTCTACACCGGCGCCATCAACTTCCACGACGGCGTCATCGCCTTCAGCGAGGCCCGGGATAAACTGGCCAGGGCGTTCGAGGTTGCTCTGCGCGTTCCCGTCGAAAGATCCGATTGGGGCGACTTGAAGCTCTAAGGTATTCCCGACGGCGGCAGGTTTTTGACCTGCCGCCGTTTTCATGAACTCTTTTACAGGCATTTTTTATCCGAGAAAAGGAGTGCGGCTATGGCAGATGTACTTTTGCAGGAAAGGACGGACGACGGCATCCTGATCCTGACGCTGAATCGTCCCGAGGCGATGAACTGCTTCAATTTCGACCTTCTCGCGGTACTGGCCGACGCCATCCGCGAAGCGAACTTCGATATGAATCTCCGGTGCATCATCATCACCGGTTCGAAAGCGGGCGACGAACCCAAGAAATGGTCCTTCTCCACGGGCGCCGACCTGAAGGAGAGACGGACCCTGACCCAGGACCAGGTCCGCCGGTTCATCTTCACCATCCGGAATACCTTCACGGCGGTGGAACAGGTGCGGATTCCCGTCATCGCCGCCATCAACGGGTTCGCTTTCGGCGGCGGGACGGAACTGGCCCTCGCCTGCGACCTTCGGATCTGTTCGTCCAACGTCCTCATGGGACTGACCGAAACGAGCCTCGCCATCATCCCCGGCGCCGGCGGGACCCAGCGGCTCCCGAGAATCGTCGGGATGGCCAAGGCGAAAGAACTGGTCTACACGGCCCGCCGCATCGACGCCAAGACGGCCCTGGAGATCGGTCTGGTGAGCAAGGTTGTGGAGCCGGACAGGCTCATGGACGCGGCCCTCGAACTGGCCCGGGAAATCGCCAAGAACGGCCCCATCGGCGTGGCTCAGGCGAAGTTCGCCATCAATTACGGCATGGAAGCGAGTATCGGCGTGGCGTTGCCCCTTGAGTCCAAGGCCTATGAAGTGACCATTCCCACGAAGGACCGCCTGGAAGCCCTGGCCGCCTTTGTAGAGAAGAGGAAACCCGTTTTCAAGGGTGAATAATCACACCGTTCGCCCTTGTTTATACCAACGTAGGAGGAAGGAATTTATGGCAACTGAATATGATTACTGGAAAATTTTCCCGAGAATGCCCAAGAAGGTGAGCATCGGGGACATCACCATCCGTGATGGTTTCCAGCACGAGGAGAAATTCATTTCCACCAAGGCCAAGATTTTCTACGGCCAGGAAATGATCCTGGCGGGCTGCCGGGAGCTCGAGGTGACCAACATGGCCGCCGCCACGACTCCCCAGTTCGTGGACGGCGCCGAAGTCATGAAGGCGATGCGGAGCGATGAATTCCGGAAACGGGCTTCCCGCCAGGGCATCGACCTGGACAAGGACGTCTGCCTCACGACCGTCACCATCCGTGAACCGTCGGTGGACCTGGCCATTCAGTGGAGGAAGGAAGGCTACGGACCCGACCGGATCCTCATGATGGTTTCCACGGACCCGGAACATCATTTTGCCAATTCGGGAACCACCCTGACCAATTACTGGCGCGAAGCCGAACGGTGCATCAAGAAGGCCCGGGATGCGGGGATGAAGATGGTCGGCACCGTCAGCACGATTTGGGGAAGTCCCATCAGCGGCGCCACGAAACTCGAAGACGCCGTGGAGTTTACGAAGCGCTGGTTCCAGATCGGTGCCCATGACATCGAGCACGCCGACCACGACGGCTCCGCCAACGCCGCCGACGTGTACCGGTACTTCTCCATGATCCTCGATGCCATGCCGAATCCGGAAGCCCACCTGTGCCATCTCCATGAGACGAAGCGGATCGCCTCTTCGTCCGTTCTGGCGGCGCTGCAGGCGGGGATCACCCGGTTTGAGGCGACCTTGGGCGGCCTGGGCGGCCAGCCGGCGAATTTCCTCGACGACTGCCCCATCCGGGGGACGGGCGAGTACTACTACGATGATCCGCGTTTTGTCGGTCTCGTCACCATGGAGGATCTCCTGGTGCAGATCGACGAATTGGGCATCGAGCACGGTTACGATGTGGACCGCGTCCTGTGGCTCGGCCGGAAGATGGAAAAGACCACAGGCAAACGGCTCCGGTCGGAAGCCATTTACAACGGCCGGACCCAGAAGGCCGGTCACATGAAGTTCGCCCGCCCGGGCCTCAAAAAGCTGATCGAGAAATTAGGCGAGAAGCCGGGCCAGCGGGTTCCTCCCGACTGGACGCCCGAAGCGGTCCTTCCCAAAGTTTGGGGTCCCGCGGATCCGTTCTGGAAGAAGTAGTCAGGAATGCAGATGATCGCAGGGGGGCTTTTCCCCCTGCGTTTTTCAAAACGAATGTCGATCATTCGAGTGCCCCTTCGCTTTCCGTCGGGAGCACTCACGAATATATGAAATAATGTTGAAGGAGGAAGTTCAAATGGCCGTAGAAGTCGTAGCCCCCATGCCCGGAACGATTGCGGAAATTCTCGTGGAAGTGGGAGATAAGGTCAGCGCCGATGAGGAACTCATCATTCTCGAAGCGATGAAGATGGAAAACCCCATAGTCGCCCCCGCGGACGGCACCGTCAAGGAAATCAAGGTTGCCGAAGAGGACAAAGTGGACACCAATCAGGTCCTGCTCGTTCTCGAGTAATATTCTTCAGGGAAGATCATTTATCCTGTATGCCGGGAGGACCTGACGGGTTCTTTCGGCATATTTATTTTGACGGCTTCGTAAAAAGCCCCCTAGGCGGCGTTGCCCTTCATCCCTCGTCCCTGCGGCGTACCGGTAAGTACGCCTCGTTCCTCGGGATTCGGGCGCCTTGCCTCTGGAGCTTTTTACAAAGCCGTCGGGATAGTCATCGTTTTTCGACTTTCGCCATGTTGGTTTCCTCCTTCTTCTTGACGTATTCCAAAGGACGGGTGAAAGGAAAAAAGAAACCATGCACCCTTTGTCGGAAAAGGTAACCATCCACGAAGTCGTCCTCCGGGACGGCATCCAGAACGAGGCCGCCCTGGTTCCCACGGACCGGAAGATCGATCTGGTGAACGGCCTGATCCGGACGGGGATCCGTCGGATCGAGCTGTCCTCTTTCGTCAACCCCCGCCTCGTCCCCCAGATGGCCGACGCGGAAGCCCTCTGGGAACGGGTGGACCGCCCGCCGGACGTTCTTCTTTCCGCCCTCGTCCTGGGTGAAAAAGGCCTGGAACGGGCGATCCGCTGCCGGGTGCCCCATGTGGGGATCTTCGTGTCCGCCAGCGAGACCCACAGCCTCAAAAACAGCAACCGCACCGTGGAGGAAGCGACCCGGGAAGCGCTCCGTCTCATCGACCGGGCGAAGTCGAGGGGCCTGCAGGTCCGGGCGGGAGTGATGAACGCCTTCGGCTGTGCCTACGAGGGAGCGGTGCCGGTGGAAAGGGTGGTTCGGCTCGTCGAGACGTTCATGAGCCTCGCCCCCGATGAGATCTGCCTGGCCGACACGTCGGGGATGGCCCACCCGGGGCAGGTGGGTGAAGTTCTCCCCCGGGTACGGTCCGTCACCGGCGAGGTTCCCCTGTCCCTCCATCTTCACAACACCCGGGGTCTCGGTCTGGCCACTCTCTGGGAGGCTCTTCGATGGGACGTGACGATTTTCGACACCTCCCTGGGCGGTCTGGGGGGATGCCCCTTTATTCCCGGGGCGAAGGGGAACATCGCCACGGAAGACACGGTCCATTTGCTCCATCTCTCGAAAATTGAAACGGGAATCCATCTCGAGCGCCTGGTCGAAGTCAGCCGGGCCTTTGAAGGGTTCATGAAGAAAGAATTTCCCGCCGTGATTCCCCACCTGCCGGATTTCCGGGTCTGCGAAACATGACGCTTCCCGAGGGATTCGGAAATCTCCATTGACCAAACGCATTTCCTGAAAAGAAGGCGATTTCGGAAAGGGGCCGGCCGTCAGGTCCCGGAGTGTTCCGCCGGACCGCCGTCCGGACCGGTCTCATTTCGTTTTTCGGCCGACATAGAGCTGCCGGAGAAAATAGTTTTCGTAATTCTTGAAAAGATGGCCGGGGAGGCTTCTGCGCAGAACCTCGATCCCCTTGAGGGACAGGTCCTCCGCCGTGAGGTGACAGGAGGTATAGCCCGTTATGACGATATATCCGCCGGGATCAAGCCTTTCGAGGGCGCTCCGAAGAATGGAGACCGCCTTCTCCTTCGAGGGGATGACCTGGCGGTTCAGAAGGCCGCAGAAGAGGATCAGCTCGAAGGTCATCCCCGGCGACAGAATTTCGTCAATCCTTTCGCTGTCCCCCAGGAAGATGTTCTCGAGATGCTTGCTCCGCGCCGCTTCCACATTCCCGCTGCTGATATCGATGCCGTAACACAGAAACCGGGAGATCCTTCCCCGGCTGATCTCGATGATGTTGCCGCATCCGCAGCATTCCCACTGCTTCTCGCAGCATCGGGGGTCGCACCGGTCCCGGACCGCGGAGATGAGGTTTCCGCAGCCGCATCCCAGGTCGAGAAGTTGTTTCGGCGGAGCCTTCTCGAGCGCCACGGCCCGAAAATGGTCCGGTCAGAGGCACAGCTTGTTCAGGGTCCCCCGGGAGTCGATTTCTTCGATGGCCCGGATGACTTCCGGGTAGATGTGGTTCTTATAGATTCCGTATTCACGGGAATTCTCGAAAATATCCCACTCCACGGGGCGGGCGGTGTTCCTTTCGGGAACGATGAGTTCCACGTCGTTGGGGGAACGGGTTGAAAGATATTCCACGAGAAGGTTTTCTTCGGACGGGGTGACGGGATGTCCGGAGACCTCCGGCCAGAACCCCCGGATGTCTTCGGCCGTTGCGACCCTCGAGAGGAGAGCGATGTTCCGGTGGACGCCCCGGGGGGAACCGTCCTCGATGACGATGCCCTGGATGAATCGGCAATCCCCGTATCGGATCAGATTGAACCAGAAACCGGCTATTTCTTCCTCCGTCCTGTTCCGGATGTTCCGGATGATCCTCTCAAAGTCGGTTTCCGTGACGGTCTTCATGGGAACTCCGTCTGAATGGAAAAAAAGGGGGGGTGTCTGTCGGCCCCCCCCTTTTTTTTATTCTTCTGTTTCTGTAAAAAGAGCCTACTTGATGGGCCATTCCCCTCTTTCCTTCAGGACATCCCGGAAGACTTCAAGGGCTTCGTTCACGGCGGGCATGCCCGCGTAAGTCGCCACCTGGAAGAAGGTTTCAGCGAGTTTCCTGGGGTCGCAACCCACGTTCAGGGCGGCGTTCACGTGGAGCTTCAGCTCCCCTGTCGCTCTCAGGGCCGCCAGCATGGCACAGGCGACCATCTGTCGCTCCGGAAGGGTGAGAACCGTTCTGGAGTAAAGATTTCCGGTGATGAACTTGGAGAATTCATTGGCCAGATCCTTGTCATACTCCCGCCACATGAGATAGGGAGGATCCATCTTGATTCCCTTCCCAAAAAGCTTGCTTGCCGTTTCCTGGGTCCTTTTCCTGATTGCCTCGTCGCTCACAACACTGACCTCCTTACTGCGATCCTCCCGGTGACCCCTTCAGTGATTCCCGGGATTTCCGGCGACTCTAATGGAAAAGGAGCCTGCCTGTCAAGGCGAAATTCCGTCATTTGACCAGATAGATGTCCCGGTCCCGGTCCTGTAGGTAAATGTGATCGTAAGGCCCGTCCCCGCGGGAACGGGCATGGTAAATGTCTTCCCCTCTTTTCCGGCAGGCCGGGCAGCTCCGGCCGGGGATGACGACGGCGAATATCCGGGTGCTGTAGTTCGCCCTGGAATCGATGGTGAGCAGGCCGCCGCAGTCGTCGCAGATCCGGACCTGTTCCGTCTGTTCCTCCGAGATATGGTCGGTGTCGTAGTAGATGCTCCGGCTTCGACGGATGAATTCACCTTCTTTCCGGAGTTTCTTTTTTTCCTCGTCCCGCCGTTGCCACAACCCGTAAATATTCTCGCAGAGCCTTTCGATATAGCGGGTGATGTCGGCGGACTGCCTGATCTTTTCCGGATCGTAGTCCGGTTCTTTCACATGGCTGTAATCCAGGCCGGCCATGGCGAGGATGATGCCCACATTGATGTAGGGCAGGGCCGTCTCCACCGAATACCCCCCCTCGAGGACCGCGATATGGGGGGAAAGCCGGTCGTTCAGGCGGGCATACCCCTGGGCGGTGAACTGCATGTCCGTGATGGGGTCCGTGTAATGGTTGTCCTGGCCGGCGGAATTGATGACGAGGTCGGGCTTGAAGTCGTCGAGGACGGGGAGGATGAGGCGGTCCAGAACGTAGAGGAACCCCTCCTCCGAGGTCCGGGGCGGCAGGGGGATGTTGACGGTCGTTCCCAGGGCATTGGGACCACCGAATTCCTCGGGGAAACCCGAACCGGGATAGAGGGTTCTTCCATCCTGGTGAAGGGAGATGAAAAGGGTGTCGGGATCGTGCCAGAAGATGTCCTGGGTCCCGTCCCCGTGGTGGCAGTCCGTGTCCACGACGGCGATCCGCCGGTGGCCGTACTTTCTGCGGATGTGCTCGATCATGACCGCCTCGATGTTGATGTTGCAGAACCCCCGGGCGCCGTGGACGACGCGCATGGCGTGGTGCCCCGGGGGACGGACCAGGGCGAAGGCGCTGTCCACCTCGCCTTCCAGGACCTTTTCCGCCGCCGTGATGGCCCCGCCGGCGGAGATCATGTGGGATTCGGTGGTCACGTGGTCCACGTCGGGGACGCAGATGTGTATTCGCTCCACATCTTCTTTTGTGGCCAGACCCGGTTTATATTCGATGATGTTTCCCAGGTCGAGCAATCCCTCCTCGAAAACCTGGTCCTGGGTATAGAGAAGCCGCTCTTCCCGCTCCGGGTGGGTGGGGCTGATGGCCCAGTCGAAGGCCGGGAAGAAGACGAGGCCGGTCTTTTTCTCTTTTCCTGTCATGACGGTGCTCCTGCGTTCCGATGGGCGATGAGGCCGGGCTTGATCTGGGCCTTGATCCGGATATTTTTCCCCGTGGTGTAAAAATTCCGCACCATGTTGAATTCCTGATCCTCGATGATCTCCATCACCAGGTCTTCCTCCCGGGCCCCCATCTTCAGGGCCCGTTCCAGGAGCCGTTCCCGGCAGATGAAAAGGGCATCCTCCCGGGAGAACCTTCCGGGAATGCTCTGCTGAACGCCCTCTTCCACGATGGTCAGGATCTTCTTTTCCGTATCCGCCAGGAGGGTGATTTCCGTGGTTGTCCTTGCCAGGGCGGTGCCGATGGCATTGGCCACCTCCGAGTATTCCGGGAGACGGGAAGGGCAGGAGAGCAGGTCTCCGATTTTGGGAGCCATGGCCCCGGCGGGTCCCCCGACCACATACAGGATTTTCGGATCGATGGTCTTTCCCTCGAGGATTTCATGGATGGTGTAGACCGGCTTGTTGTTGATTTCTTCGAGGACCTCCCGGACGGCCCCGGCGATCATCCGGCAGGCCTTCTCATAAACGATGCGGGCCGTTTCATCGGGCGTCGTTTTTGCCTCTTCCGCCAGCAGGGCCATGGCCTCCCGGGCCTTGTTCCGGTTTCCGATCTTCGTGAGACCGAGAAGGATCATGGCGTCCGTCGGGGTCGGGAAGGGGCCGCCGAAAGCCATGGCCGGACCGTCTCTCTCGGGGCCGATCCGGAGTTCCCCTTTTTCCCAGCGGACCCGGCTGTCCCCGCCCACGCCGATGGACCGGGTCCTGAGGCCCCGGACCAGGGTTTTGCGGCCCTCGATGGTGACGCCGAAGGGTTCGAGGAGAGGGACGCCATCGGCGAAAAGGGCGATATCCGTAGTGGTTCCACCGATGTCCAGGGCAATGGCGTCCTGTTTCCCGTTTTCAAGGCTCAGAATTCCCATGATGCTCGCCGCCGGGCCGGAGAGGATGGTTCCCACGGGGTATTTTGCCGACTGCCGGATTTCCGATGTGCCACCGTCGGCCTTGAGAATGTAAACGGGAGCGGTCGCCCGGATTTCTTCGACAAACCGGAGAATGCCGTCGACGAACCGGTTGTAGATCCGCCAGATGGCGGCGTTCAGGTAGGTTGTGGCGATCCGCCTCGGGAAGTTGAGGTTTCCCGACATGCGGTGTCCGAAAGAGAGGTGGTCGAAATCCTTTTCGATGAGGTCCCCGATCCGAAGTTCGAGGCCGGGGTTCCTCGTGGAGAACTTTCCCACGATCCCGCCGTGGCGGATCCCTTTCGCTTTCAGACGCTCCGCCGCTTCCAGGACTTCCCCGTCGTCTATTCCAGCCACCTCCAGACCCCGATGGCTCACGTATCCCGAGATGAAGTGGACGTCCTCGTTGATGCGGAGCATTTCCGGTGCCAGACCGGGTCCCCCGGCGAGGATCATTCCCACCCGGTCCACCCTGTTCTGGACGATGGCGTTGGTGGACATGGTGGTGCTGAGAACGATCCTTTCAAGATTTTTAAGGTTTTCCCCGTTCAGGATTCTGGAGGTTGCTTCTCGGAACGAATCGATGAGATTGTCCGGGTTTGTCAGAACCTTGGCGGATTCAACCACCTCGAACCGGTCGTTCAGGAGGACGGCGTCCGTGTGGGTGCCGCCCACGTCGATACCTAAGATCATGGGCGTCTCCAAAAAGTTTTGATCCCTTCCGTTACCACAGCCCGGAAGCCCCGTCAATCGGTCATCGGGGGCCATGAGTGACGATTCCGTAAAACGGCCGTAAGCGGCGTTGCCCTTCCTTCCCCGTCATGGCGACGGACCGCCCGGTACGTCTCACTCCTCGGGATTCGGGCGCCCGGCCTCCGGATCTTTTTACGAAGCCGCCGGAAAATGATCATTTTTAGACGAATTACGGACTCGTCATGATTGGCATTGACAGAAACGGATCCCTTTTCTAAAAGGGGGAAAGGCCGCCCTCTCTCATTCGAGCCGGACGACGGGGCAAGGGGGCGGTCCCGGCCGGGCTTTTAAAATTTTGCCGTAAAAACAAGAGGAGGATTTCATGGAGAAATTTCTCAATCCGCGGTCCGTCGTGATCGTGGGGGCGCCGAGAAGATCCGGTGAAGGTTCCTTCAACAATGTCGAAACCATGCTCCGGTACGGGTATTCCGGCCGGATCTATCCCGTCAACCCCCAGGCGGGGGAGATCTGCGGACTGCGGGCCTACCCGTCCATCGCCGAGGTTCCCGAGAGGGCGGACCTTGCCGTGGTCTCCGTGGGCAGGGATCGGGTCTTTCCCGTTCTCGAGGCGTGCGCCGCGGCGGGCATCGGACGGGTCATCGTCGTCACCCAGGGTTTTTCCGATGCCGACGAGCACGGCCGGGCCCTCCAGGACCGGATGTCGGCCTTCGCCCGGGAGAAGGGGATCCGGGTTCTGGGGCCCAATACCATGGGAGTGGTAAACAATTTCGCCTCCTTCACGACAAGTTTCGTCGATCTTCCCGTTCCGGAGAAATTCTCCCCCGTGTCCCTGGTCGCCCAGACGGGGGTCTTCCAGGTGGCCTCCATCGATTTTTCCTACAGGAACTGGGGGAAGGGGATCGATATCGGAAACAGCTGCGACGTCGACTTTGTCGATGCCCTGGAATATTTCGAAAAGGACCCCGAAACCCGGGTGATCGCCATCCACATGGAGGGGATCCGGCGGGGGCGAAAATTCCTTGAGGCCGCCTCCCGGATTACGAAAAAAAAGCCCATTGTCGTCTTGAAAACGGGGAGAAGCGAAAAAGGGGCCCGGGCGGCCCTGTCCCACAGCGGGTCCCTCGTCGGCGAGGACGCCGTGTACGACGCCGCCTTTCGAAAGGCGGGGATTCTCCGGGTCCGGGATACTCAGGAACTCCGGACGGCCCTCCGGGCCCTGGTCCGCTTCGGTGAAATGGCCGGTCCGAGGATCGGAATCATCACCGTGACCGGGGCCGGGGGCATCATGGCCATCGATGCCGCCGAAGGGGCCCTGACCCTGGCGGAATTGCCGGACGGCCTTTCCGCCAGCCTGACGGAAGGTCTTCCCGACTGGATCCGGGTGACCAATCCCGTGGATATCTGGCCCATCGGGATGATCGGCGGGGATTATCCCGGGGCGGTCTCGAAGGCCCTCCGGGGCCTTCAGGGATCTCCGGAGGTGGACGGCATTCTCATGATCATTCCGGCCATGAGTTCCCCCCTCCACGGCAACATCGCCAGTCTCGTCGAGGTGGTGAAAAACGTCCGGGAAGGGAAAGGCGGCGGGAAACCCATCGCTTTGTGGCTGTATGCCGACGATCTGTCCGTATACGAAGAACGGTATGAAGAGATCGAGAACGTTGCCGCCTTCCCCTCCATCGAGGACGCCGTGCGGGGCCTGGCTTTCTCCCGTCGTTACCGTCAGTTCGCCGACGGACCCTCCGTTATTTCCGAAACCTGTTCCTGGAACCGGGAAAAGGCCCGGCCCCTCATCGAAAAAGGCCGCCGTGACGGTGTTCTCCTCGGGGAGGAGGCCCTGGAGCTTCTGGCCGCCTTCGGGATCCCCGCGGCGGCAGGCCGGGTGGTCCCGACGCGGGAAGCCCTGGGGGGCCTGTCCCGGGATCTTTCCTATCCCGTCGTCCTCAAGGTGACCGGCCCTTCCTTCCTCCACAAGAGCGAGTGGGGCGGGGTCGTTACGGGAATCGGGGACGAAGGCGCTCTCTTGCGGGCCTGGGACGATCTGGTCTCCCGGGTCGGGGAAAAGAACCCGGATGCCGTCCTGGAGGGGCTTCATCTCCAGGAGCAGCTCTCCGGCACGGAACTTCTCATGGGAATGAAACGGGATCCCGAATTCGGTCCCGTCGTGGCCTGCGGCCTCGGGGGGATCTACACGGAAATCTTCCGGGACGTGAGCCGGGAGATCGCCCCCCTCACCCGGGAGGAAGCCGGGGACATGCTCCGGTCGCTTCGGATCTACCCCATTCTCCGGGGGGTCCGGGGTCAGGCGGGCGTGGACCGCGAGCTTCTGGTCGACATCCTGCTTCGGGTGTCCTGTCTCGCCATGGAGATCCCCGACCTGATGGAAATGGACATCAATCCCTTCATCGCCGGTCCGAACCGGTCCAAGGCGGCGGATGCCCGTTTCATCTGGAAATGAATCGTTGAAGGCTTCGTAAAAAGACCATAGGCGGCGTCGCCCTTCATCCCCCGTCTCTGCGGCGTACGGTCAAGTACTTCTCATTCCTCGGGATTCTGACGCCTTGCCCCGGGAGCTTTTTATAAAGCCGTCTGAAAATGGGACTTAAGATTTTTTTTACGGGATGGTCGATGGTTGAAGCTGCCGAAAGAACCCGCGGCGGGGCCGGGTCAGGAGGAATGGAAAATGGGGGGAGAAAAGAATTGACAGCCCCGTTTTTTTCTGTATATTTTACAAGGGTTTCATAAAACTTGAAAAACTCTTTTTCGAAAGAGGCGAAAGTCCCTTTCTCCATTTGCCCATTTGCCCGGCGGCAATATCGGGGGGTCTGATTTATGCCGGCCGGCGACAGGCCGGTTGCATCGGGTTTCCCGTGGAGATAAAAATTCAATCCGGAAAGGGGTGATGCTTCTTTTTTCAACCGTTCTCTTTTCTCAAACAAGTTAGACGACTGTGTAAAAAGAGCTTTTTTACAAGTCCATCGGGTTTCTTTTCTTTTATTCATTTTTTAAACGATTCGAAGAGGAGGTAGACCATGATCAGAGCAATGGGGCGCGTCTTCGACAAGTGGGCGCGAAAATGGATGCCCGATCCGATGTTGTTCGCTATCCTTCTTACCTTCATCACGTACATTCTGGGGCTTATCCTGACGCAAAGCGGCCCCTTCCAGATGATCCAGCACTGGTACAAGGGGTTCTGGGAACTCCTGTCCTTTGCCATGCAGATGTGCTTGATCCTCGTTACCGGTCACGCCCTGGCGACATCGCCCATCGTGAGAAGAGGAATCGAGCATCTCGCTGAGATCCCGAAACATCAGACGGGGGCCATTTTCCTCGTCGGCCTGACGGCGGCCCTGGCGTCGTGGATCAACTGGGGCCTCGGGATCATCGTGGGCGCCCTCATGGCCCGTGAAGTGGGCCGGAGCGGTCAGCTCAGGGGGATTCCCATGCACTATCCCCTTCTCGGGGCGGCCGGCTATGCCGGGTTCCTGACCTGGCACGGCGGCCTTTCCGCATCGGCCCCTCTTCTGGTGGCCACGGAAAAACACTTCCTGGTGGCTGATATCGGCGTCATTCCGTCGAGTCAGACCCTGTTCAGCACCATGAACATCGTCGTTTCCATCGCCCTCATCCTTCTCATTCCCACGGTATGCATGCTCATGGCGCCCAAAAATAAGGAAGAGATCGAAACCATCGTCGACGTGGATCCCGACCTGGTGAAGAAGGAGGAGGTCAAGGTCATTCCCCGGGAACAGATGGTCGTGGCGGACAAGATCGAGAACAGCGTGATCATCTCGGGGATCATCGGCGCCGCCGGTATGCTTTTTGTCGTCTGGTTCTTCTACACGAAAGGGTTCGCCCTTGACCTGAACATCGTGAACTTCACCTTCCTGTTCCTGGGCATTCTCTTCCAGCGGACCCCCATCAACTACATCCGGGCCGTCAGCGAGGGATCCAAGGCCTGTGCGGGCATCATCATCCAGTTCCCCTTCTACGCGGGAATCATGGGGATGATGAAATACTCCGGTCTCGTAGGCATCATGGCCGGCTGGTTCGTCGCCATCTCCACGGCCACGACCTATCCCGTCTTCACGTTCCTCAGCGCCGGCCTGGTGAACCTCTTCGTGCCCTCCGGCGGCGGCCAGTGGGCCGTCCAGGGTCCCATCATGGTGAAGGCGGCCGCAGCCATGAACTTCGACATGAACAAGACCATCATGGCCGTGGCCTACGGCGATGAGTGGACGAACATGCTCCAGCCCTTCTGGGCGCTGGCCCTTCTGGGGATCACGAGACTGAAGGCGAGGGAGATCGTCGGGTACACCATGGTGGTCATGGTGGCGAGTGCCATCGTGTTCATCCTCGGGCTTTTGTACCTGCCCACATAGGGGGGGGTATAGAGTCCTGAGATAGTTTGGTTTTAAAGGGGGCTTCCGGCATTGAGGGAAGCCCCCTTTTTTGTCGGGACCGTGGTTCATGTCATGGGAAAATTTACGCCTTGACCGTTGCCCTATCCAGGGCTATAATTTCCACCATTGGCGGAAATTAAGTGATATGACCAGGTTCGGGGAATTCGCGGGCACGCACCACCCGGAAAGGAAACATGAGTGGAAGACAGGCCTTCCGATGGCGGGGACAGCACCTACTGGACAACCCTTCAGCAGGAAATCAACGAGAAGAAGTTTGCGGAACTGAAGGATCGGTACCCGGAGAAGTTCGTTCCGGAGGAAAAAATCTTCCAGCACATTCACCGGGGGGGCCGGATATTCATCAGCACGGGGTGCGGCGAGCCCCAGTCCCTGGTGGGCGCTCTCATCCGCTACGTGGATGCCCACCCCAAGTCGTTTTTCGATGCCGAGGTGCTCCATGTCTGGACGCTCGGCGTCGCCCCTTACACGGATCAGAAATTCAAGTCCAATTTCCGGTATAATTCTTTCTTCATCGGGGATAATACCCGGGAATCGGTGAACCGGGGGATGGCCGACTACACCCCCGTTTTCCTCTCCGAGGTTCCCGATCTCATTTACCGGCGGATCGTTCCCATCGACGTGGCCCTCATCCAGACGTCCATCCCGGACAAGCACGGGTATATGAGCCTCGGGATCAGTGTGGACATCGACAAGGCGGCGGTGGAATGCGCCCGGGTGGTCATCGCCCAGGTGAACGCCCGCATGCCCCGGGTCCACGGCGACGGGTTCATCCACATCCGGGATGTGGATTGTGTGTTTCTCTGCGAAGAAGACCTGCTGGAGTATGACCCCGGGGAGGATACGGAGGAAATCCGGAAAATCGGCGAGTACGTGGCCCGGCTCATCCAGGACGGGGATACCATCCAGGTGGGGTACGGGAGCCTTCCCAATGCCATCTTGAAAAACCTGAAGGGCAAGAAGGATCTCGGGGTCCACACGGAACTCATCGGTGACGGCATCGTCGCTCTCATGAAGGATGGGGTGATCACCAACGAACGGAAAACGGTAAACCGGGGAAAGTCCATCGCCGCTTTCTGCATGGGACAAAAAGAAACTTACGAGTACCTCCACGACAACCCCATGGTGGAACTGAGGACCATCGACTATACCAACGATCCCCTGATCATCGCGCAGCATGAGAACATGACGGCCATCAACTCGGCCCTGGAAATCGACCTGACGGGTCAGGCGAGCGCCGAATCCATCGGGAAAATCTTTTACAGCGGTATCGGGGGACAGGCCGATTTCATGCGGGGGGCCGTCCTGGCCAAAAACGGGAAAACGATCCTGGCCATGCTTTCCACGGCTTCGAAAGGCGAGGTCTCCCGGATTGTTCCTTTTTTAAAGGAAGGGGCGGGGGCGACCCTGAACCGGGGAGATATCCATTACGTAATCACCGAATACGGGATTGTCTACCTCCACGGGAGGAATATCCGCGAGCGGGCCATGGAACTCATATCCATCGCCCATCCCCGGTTCCGCCCCTGGCTCATCGAGGAAGCCAAGAAGGCGGGGCTCATCTACCGGGATCAGACCTACATTCCCGGGAAGAAAGGGGAATACCCGGAAAATCTCGAGGGGTACCGGACGACGAAGGCGGGTCTCGACATTTATCTCAGGCCCGTCAAGATCAGCGACGAGCCCCTTCTCAAGGATTTTTTCTATTCCCTTTCCGATAGAAGCCTTTACCGGCGGTTCATTTCCATCCGGAAAGACATGCCCCATGAGCGTCTCCAGGATTTCACCGTTATCGACTATACGAAAGAAATGGTCATCGTGGCGGTGGTGGATCGGAAAATCCGGGAAAAGATCGTCGCCGTGGGACAGTATGGTATCGATGATCGAAGCCACACGGCGGAGGTGGCCTTCGCCGTCCGGGACGACCTGCAGGAGAAGGGCATCTCTACGGAACTCCTGTCCTATCTGACCTACCTGGCGAAAAAACAGGGCCTCCTCGGCTTCACGGCGGAGGTTCTCGTGGAGAACAAGCCCATGCTTCATGTGTTCGAGAAGATGGGTTTCGACATGGAAAGAAGGGCCTCCGAAGGGGTTTACGAACTGCGGATGACCTTCCGGTCCTGACCTCGGGGATTGACGGCTTTGTAAAAGGATCCACAGGCGTTGCCGCCCTTCATCCCCGTCACGATGTCGTACCGGCCCGTGCGCCTCGTTTCTCGGGATTCGGGCCCTTGCCTCCGGGCCCCTTTGACGAAGCCGAAGAAAAACGAAGGTTTTACGGCTTCATATGAATTCGCAAGGATAGATCCGTGAACCGCAGCGACAACATCCGCCTTCTTTTCGAGCCCCGGTCCGTGGCCGTTATCGGGGCGTCTCATGATCGTGAAAAGATCGGCTACAAGGTTCTGGAAAACATCCGCGGCGGCGGATACGGAGGAACGATCCTCCCCGTGAATCCCCGGGGCGGCGAGATCCTGGGGATTCCGGTTTTTGCCGCCATGGAAGACGTTCCGGGGGAGGTGGACGTGGCCGTGGTGACCGTTCCGGCGAAATTCGTCTATTCCGCCGTGGAAGGGTGCGCCCGTAAAGGGGTGAAATATGTCCTCGTCATCACCTCCGGGTTTTCCGAGGTGGGGAACATCGGGGAAGAACAGAAGATTCTTTCCCTCGCCCGGGAGGCGGGGATGAGGATCGTCGGACCGAACATGTTCGGCCTCTATTCCGCCGCCGTTTCCATGAACGCGACTTTCGGCCCCGGAACCATCCGGCCCGGCGGTGTGGCCATCATCAGTCAGAGCGGGGCCCTGGGGCTTGCCATGATCGGGAAAACCTGGACGGAAAACGTCGGTCTTTCCGCCATCTGCTCCGTGGGGAACAAATCGGATGTGGACGAGGCCGATCTCCTCGAGTATCTCGTTCCCCGGGACGCCACCCGGGTGATCCTCATGTATATCGAAGGGGTGAAACAGGGCGAAAAGTTCATCGAGGCCCTCAGGAAGGCGACGGCACTGAAACCGGTGATCGTTGTCAAGTCGGGACGATCCGCCCGCGGGGCGGCCGCCGCGGCCTCCCACACGGGGTCCCTGGCGGGTTCCGACCGGATCTTCGATGCCGTGGCCCGGCAATGCGGCGCCCTCCGGGCGGAGACGGTGAAGGAGGCCTTTGACTGGTGCAAGTATCTTTCCGCCAGTCCCCTTCCCAAAGGTGAGGAAACGGTGATCGTCACCAACGGCGGGGGAATGGGGGTTCTGGCGACGGATGCCTGCGAAAAATTCGGCATCCATCTCTATGACGATCTGGAGAACCTCAAGGCCGTTTTTTCTCCCGTCACCCCCGAGTTCGGATCGGTGCGGAATCCCGTGGATCTTACGGGAGGAGCCCGCTCGGGGGACTATAATGAAGCCCTGGATGCCGCCCTGATGCGGGAGGATATTCACGCCGTCATCGCCCTGTACTGCGAAACGGCGGTGTTCGACGCGGAGAAACTGCCGGAAATGGTCCTGGACAATTACCGGAAATACGGCGGGAAGGAAAAGCCGATCACTTTTTCTCTCTTTGGAGGGGAGTCCACGGAAAAGGCGGTGACCCGGCTTTCCCGGGAACAGGTTCCCGTTTACGGCGATGTCTATGAGTCCATTTCTCCCCTGGGAGCCCTGTATGCCTTCCATCATCATCTGATAAGCCGGACGGACCGGCGGGAATCGCCGCCGGCCGTCGATGGCGATGCCATCCGGACCCTGATCGCCCCCGTCCGGGAGGAAGGGCGGTATTTTCTCCTCGCCGACGAAGCCCAGAAACTGATCGGCGGGGCCGGGGTTCCCCTCCCCCGGACCCGGATCGCCTCTTCTCTGGAAGAGGCCCTCGAAGCTTCCCGGATGATCGGCTATCCCGTGGTCATGAAGGTCGTTTCCCCGGACATCATTCATAAGAGCGATGCCGGAGGCGTCGCCCTGGACCTGGAAAACGACAAGGAAGTCATGGATGCTTACGAGGCGATCCACCGGAATTGCCGGACCCGGGTCCCCGGCGCCCGGATCCAGGGGGTGGAAGTGACCGAAATGGTCCAGGGGGGGACGGAAATGATCGTGGGGGCCAAGAAGGATCCTTCCTTCGGTCCCGTCGTCATGGTGGGTTTAGGCGGCATTTACGTGGAGGTCATGAAGGATGTCGCCTTCCGTTCCTATCCTCTGGCGCGGGAAGACGTGCTTTCCATGATCCGGGAGATTCGATCCTATCCGCTGCTTCTCGGCGTTCGGGGTGAAAGCCCGAAAGATATCCGGACCCTGGTGGACACGATCCTGCTCCTGGGGGAAATCGTGTCGACATGCCGGGATATCAGCGATATCGAAATCAATCCCCTGGTCGTCTACGATGAGGGCCGGGGGGCGAGAGCCGTGGATGTCCGGATCCTTCTGGCAAAAGAAGAGAAGAGGTGAATTTCATGGAGAGGATTGTCGTAGCCTCGATGAAAAGAAGCGCGGGGAAAACCAGCCTGATCGTGGGCATGGCCAAGGTCCTCGGTCAACCCTTTTCCTATATCAAACCTTTCGGGGACCGTCTGTTTTACCGGAAAAAAAGACTCTGGGACTATGATTCGGCCCTGGTGACCCAGATCTTCGGGCTGGCCTCGGATCCGGAAGAAATGAGCATCGGTTTCGACCACGCCAAGGTCCGTTACATGTACGATGAACGGTCCATGAAGGAGAAACTCCTCGATATGATCGAGGGGGGAGGAGGGGAGCGGGCTTTCATCGAAGCGGGGACGGATCTGTGTTACGGCGCTTCCGTTCATCTCGATGCCCTCTCCCTGGCCCGTCAGACGGGCGGCCGGATGATCCTGGTCCTGAGCGGTGATGAGGGCCCCGTCATGGATGACCTGGCCTTTTTGAAACGTTCCATGGACCTGAGGGGCGTTTCCATGGCCGGCGTGATCGTGAACAAGACGGCGGACAGGGAGGACTTCGAAAAAACCCACGGGACGGAGATCGCCTCCCTGGGGTTCCCTCTCCTCGGAGTGGTCCCTTTTCGCAGGGAACTCACTTACATCACGGCGAGGACCCTGGCGGAGAGGCTTTTCGTGAAGATCATCGCCGGGGAGGAGGGACTGGGAAATGTGATCCGGAATATTTTCATCGGAGCCATGAATGCCCATGCCGCCCAGCGGGACCCGCTTTTCCGGAAGGAGGGGAAACTTCTCATCACCAGCGGCGATCGAAGCGACATGATCGTGGCGGGCCTGGAAAGCGATACGGCCGGCATTCTGATCACGAACAACATCGTCCCGCCGCCGAACATCATCGCCCGGTCCTCGGAGCGGAAGATCCCTCTTCTCCTGGTTTCCGAAGACACCTTTCAGGTGGCCCGGCAGGTGGACTGTTTCGAGCCCCTCCTGACCCGGGGGGACGGGGAAAAAATAGCGTTGATGGAAAACCTTGTCAGAGAATACGTGAGTATGGAAAATATCTGAATGGAACAAGGAGGAAACACCATGGGAAAATTTTATGAACTGCCGAAGCTCCCTTACGGGTACGGGGACCTGGCACCGGCCATCTCGGAGGAGCAGTTGACCCTGCACCATCAGAAGCACCACCAGGCTTACGTGACAGGCGCCAACGGCCTTCTGGAGAAGTTCGACAAGGCCCGGAAGGAAGGCGCGGATTTCGATCAGAAGGCCGCCCTGAAGGAGCTTTCCTTCAACATCGGGGGGCATGTCCTTCACAGCCTTTTCTGGGGGAACCTGGCCCCGAAGGGGACGGGGGGAAACGGGCCCGAGGGGGGGTTTGAAAAAACCTTGAGGGAGGAATTCGGTACGGTGGAGCGGTTTAAAAAGGAATTCACCCAGGCGGCCGTGTCCGTGGAGGGGTCCGGCTGGGCGGCCCTTTCCTTCTGCCGGCTCACGGGGCGGCCCGTCATCATGCAGGTGGAGAAGCATAACGTGAACGTCTACCCCATGTTCACCCTCCTCATGGTCCTCGATGTCTGGGAGCACGCCTATTACCTCGATTACAAAAACCTTCGGGCGAAGTTCGTCGAGAACTTCTGGGAGATCCTGAACTGGAAGGAAGTTTCCCGGCGATTCGGAAAGATAGGGGCTTAGGAGGTCCGTTCCTTGTCTACGTTCTCTTTCAGAAGCGACGGTAAGCGGGTCAAGGCCAATGTCAGAAAAGTCCAGGACGCGTCCGGACGTTCCCCCGACGATATTGTCCGGGACATGAAGGAGACGGTGAAGAATGGGCCCGGCGAGGCGTATCGGGAGACCTCTCTGAGGATTCACGGGCTCGTCTGCGCTCACTGCGGCCGGCATTTTGACGAGGCGAGCCGCCATCTTCTCACGGTTCATCACCGGGACGGAAACCACCACAACAACCCGCCCGACGGGAGCAACTGGGAAAACCTTTGCGTGTACTGCCATGAAAATACCCACAGCCGGGAGGTGCTTGGGGAATATCTGGGCGGGGCCGGGGTGAAGGAAAAGAACCGGGACGTCGTTGCCGTCGAGGGGACGGGCCGGTTCGGCCTCCTGGCGCAGAAGCTGGAAAAAGCCATGAAAAACAAGGGGAAGTAAAAGGAAAATCAATGATCTGGGCTTCGATTTTCCTTGATAAGTCTTTCCCTTTGTGGTATGTGTCGCTCCGACTTAAAACATTGACGACTTCATAAAAAGTCCGCGGAGCTGTTGCTCCTCATCCCTCGTCATTGAGGCATGGCCGCCTCCGGTACGTTTCATTACCCGGGGTTCGGGCGCCCGGCCTCAGGCGCTTTTTACGAAGCTGTCCGGTATCGATAGAGACGAGCAAGTTTTCGCCGTTTTCTTCAAGGGAAAAAACGGCGAAGGCAGAGAATAAAGAGGAGGAGGTATCAAACAGTGGACGTAATAGAAAAAGGAGTAGGAAGGATCTTTACGGATCCCGATGCGGATCATGCGCGCGAGTTTTTCAGACACAAGAACCGCGCCCTGGTCAGCAAGCTCACGACCGTGAAAGAAGCGGTGACCGAGCTGGTCAAAGACGGAGACTACATTTCCATCGGCGGGTTCGGTGTCAATCGGATCGCGGCGGCAGCCCTCCACGAAATCGTGCGGCAGAAGAAGAAACATCTGGGTCTTGCGGGGCATACCGCCACCCATGACTTCCAGATTCTTGCTGCCGGCAAGTGTTTCGACAAGGTCGATGTCGCCTACATCATCGGCCTCGAGGCGAGAGGACTTTCCCCCAATGCAAGGGCTTATATGCAGAGCGGTGAAGTGGAAGTGTCCGAATGGACGAATTACACCCTGGCCGCCAGGTACAAAGCGGCCTCGGCGGGCGTATCCTTCCATCCCATCCGGAACATGATGGGGACGGACACCTTCAAGTTCAGCGGCGCCGTGACGTCGACCTGCCCCTTCACGGGTCAGAAGTACACCCTCGTGCCCGCCCTTTATTCCGACGTGGCTCTCATCCATGCCCACGAGGCGGACATTTACGGAAACTGCCGGGTCCGAGGCATCCTCATGTCCGACTGGGATATCGCCCGGTCTTCCAAGAAGGTCATTGTCACCTGCGAGCGGCTTATCACCAACGAAGAGATCCGCAGGGATCCCACCATGACCTATATTCCCTACTGGTGTGTCGATGCCGTATGCGAAGTGCCCTTCGGCAGCTACCCCGGGAACATGTACCAGGAGTACTTCTCCGACGAGGATCATCTCCGGGAATGGCTCAAGGTGGAGAAGGATCCGGAAACCTTCAAGAAGTTCCTCGACAAGAACATTTTCGGCGTCCAGGATCACTTCGAGTATATCGAGAGAAACGGCGGCATCCGGAAAATGCAGATGCTGCGGCAGAAAGAGTGGCTGTTCAGAGCCGCCAGACAATAAGTGAGGAGGTAAGGAGACAATGGCTGAATATAATACGATGGAATTGATGATATGCACCGCCGCCAGAGAACTGGAGGACGGTGCCTGCGTAGGGGTGGGAACGGGTGCTCCCTGCGCGGCCGCCATGCTGGCGCAGAAAACGAAATCTCCCAATCTCCTGATTATTTTCGAGGCCGGCGGATGTGCGCCCCTCGTTCCTGAAATGCCTATTTCCGTGGGCGATTCCCGGACGACCTGGAAGGCCTGCATGGCGAGCACCATGCCCGACGTCATGGAACTGGGCTGCAAGGGGATGCTGGACTATACCTTCCTCGGCGGCGCCGAGATCGACATGTTCGGGAACCTGAACTCCACGAGGATCGGTTCGGACCACCAGAAGCCGAAAGTCCGTTTCCCCGGGAGCGGCGGCGCCAACGATTTCGCTTCCTTCGCCTGGCGGATGATGGTTATGACCCCCCAGGACAGCAAGCGTTTTGTGGAGAAATGTACCTTCATCACCACCCCCGGCTGGATCACGGGCGGCGATTCCCGGTCCAAGTGCGGTCTGGCTCCGGGAGCGGGTCCTTACAAGATCATCACCAACATGGCTGTCATGGATTTCGAACCCACATCCAAGCGGATGCGGATCAGTGCCGTGAACCACGGATTCACCGTGAAGGATGTCGAGGAGAACTGCGGGTTCGAGCTTCTCAAGGCGGAAAAGATCATCGAGAATCCGCCCCCCACGGAGCAGGAACTGGCGATTCTGAGAGAAGAAGTGGACCCCTATCGGTACGTCATCGGCCGGTAGAAGGTTAAATCCTTCCAATAATCGATGAAGAAACGCCACGGTTTTCGGACCGTGGCTTTTCTTTATCGAGCATCACCGGAAGATTTTGAGGTTGTCCTTTTTCCGGTCCATTTTGTCGGCCACCGAGGTGCCGCAGAAGGCGCAGGTGTAATCGTACTTGTCCCCCTCGGACAAAACGAGGAGAAGCCGTTTCCGGACCGGGACGGCCCGCCGGCATCGGGGGCAGTAAATCTCCGTGGCGTCGAATTCCTCGTATCCCTGTGGTGTCATTCTTCCCCATCCTGTCCCGGGATTTTTTCGGCGTCTTCCAGCCAGACCGTGGCTTCGCTGTCGCTCGGGGCCCGGTAGTCCCCCCGGGGGGACAGGGAGCCTCCGGAGCCCACCTTGGGGGCGTTGGGAATGCAGGACCGCTTGAACTGGCTCGTTTTGAAAAAACGATAGAGATAGACTTTCAGCCATCGCCGGATTTCTCCGATGTCGTAAGCATTCCGCCGCTTTTCGGGAATATCGGGCCAGTGTCCCCGGAGCCTGTCCCGCCAGGCGCAGTAGGCGAGAAAGGCCACCTTGGATGGCAGGTAACCGTATCGGGTGGTGTAAAAATTGTTGAAATCCTGGAGTTCGTAAGGTCCGATGACCGACTCCGATTTCTGGGACGGCTGATCCCCGTCACCGCCGGGGATCAGTTCCGGGCTGATTTCCGTATCGAGGATATCGAGAAGGATATGGGATGTCTCGTCCGGAAAGATTCCCGACTGGGCGACCCACCGCATGAGGTGCTGGATGAGGGTCTTGGGAACGCTGGCATTGACGGCATAGTGGGACATGTGATCCCCCACGCCGTAGGTGCACCATCCGAGGGCCAGTTCGCTCAGGTCTCCCGTGCCCAGGACCAGGGCGTCCCGGAGATTGGCGATCCGGAACAGATGGGAGGTCCTCTCTCCCGCCTGAACGTTTTCAAACGTCGTGTCGTACACTTCCTTTCCTTCCGCAAAGGGATGGCCGATATCCTTGAACATCTGCATGCAGCCCGGCCGGATGTCCAGTTCGTTCACCTCCACGTCGAGGGATTTCATGAGCCTGAGCGCGTTCTGGAATGTTTTTCCCGTGGTGGCGAACCCCGGCATGGTGTAAGCGAAGATGCGGGACCGGGGCCGTTTCAGGAGGTCCATGGTCCTGGCCGCCACGATGAGGGCATGGGCCGAGTCCAGACCGCCGGAAACGCCGATGACCACGTTTCCGATGTCCGAGGTCCGGAGCCTCTTGGCCAGACCATGGACCTGGATGTTGTACACCTCATAGCAGCGCTGGTCCCTCTTTTCGGAGTCAGCGGGAATATAGGGGAATCGGGGAACTTCCCGGTCCAGGAGGATCTTCCCTTCCGGAATCTTGACCGTCAGGGGGATTTTCCGGAAACGGCGGAGGCTTTCCCGGTGGATATTCGCATTCTGACGGAAGCTGGTCATCCGCATGCGGTCCTGATTGAGCCGGTCCAGGTCGATGTCCCCGTAAATGATCTGGGACGCCTGGAGAAAACGCTCGGATTCGGCGAGGAGACTGCCGTTTTCGCCGATCATGGCATGACAGTCCCAGGCCAGATCCGTCGTCGACTCTCCGGGACCGGCGGAGGAATAGAGGTACCCGGAAATGCACCGGGCCGACTGATTCAGGACCAGACTTTGACGGTATTCCGATTTTCCCACGGTGATATTGGATGCGGAAAGATTGGCCACCACCGTGGCTCCCGCCAGGGAGGCGAAGCTTGAAGGAGGAACGGGGACCCAGAGGTCCTCGCAGATTTCCACGAAAAAGGTGAATCCCGGTATGTTTTCCACGGAAAAAAGGAGGTCGGGTCCGAAGGGGATGTCCCTCTGCCCGAGAAGGGTGACGGTTTCCGATCGGGCTTCATAGGACGGACTGAACTGCCGGCCTTCGTAAAATTCCCGGTAATTGGGGAGATAGGTTTTGACGGGAACGCCGAGGATCCGGCCCCGGTGAAGGACGACCCCGCAATTGAAGAGCATGGCGTCCACCCGCAGAGGGAGTCCCGTGATGAGGATCGGGTCCAGTTTCCGGGAGGCCTCGACGAGCTTTTCCAGGGCTTCCAGGACGCTTTTGAGCAGGGCGTCCTGATGAAAAAGGTCTTCGTTGGAATAGGCGGAGAGGAAAAGTTCGGGGAACAGGGCTACAAGGGCTTTTTCCCGGGCCGCTTCCCTGGCGAGCCGAAGGCCGCTCTTCACATTGAACGGCGGATCGGCCACCCGGATCTCGGGAACACAGACGGCCGCCCGGATGAATCCGTGGCGGTAAAGATTGAAAAACGCACTCGAATCGGCTTGCTTCATGACCTCACCGACTTCCTTTCCAAGATTTTACGGGAACGGTTCAGTATTTCCACGGCCTGTTCCCCCGCTTCGTCCAGGGTTCGTCCCAGGGAAAGAAAACCGTGTCGTCTGAGGACCACAAAGCGATGGTCTCCGAGTATATCAAGGACGCTTCGCACCAGGGCCATCGATCCGAAAGGTTCCGCCGTCAGGGTGACGGGAAGTTTCAGAGACTCGGCCGCCTTGAGAATTTCCCGGGAATGGCCATGAAAGACGGACCGGACTTCCGGCCTCTTCTCATAAACATGAAAATGGAGAAGACTTTCCGAGGAAGGGGGTCGGGATCCCCCGGTCCGAATCGTCGGCGTTCGGTCTTCCGACACCCCGTAGACCATGACGAAGGCGTCATCGGAAAGGTTCTCCTTCAGGGCCAGGCCCGAGGCCGTGATGATGAAGGCGTTCCCCTTTTCCTCAAGGCGGAAGCTCAGGTTTCCCAGGGAGCGACCCTGGTAGACCGAGGCCAGTCCGAGGGTATGAAAAAGGGTGCACCATCTTTTCAGTTCCGGGATTCCTTTATGGCCCGGCGGCCCGGGATGAACCCGTTCCACGCTGAAGGGGAGGGCCGTCCCTTCCACGGGCGGTTCATCCCCTCCATCCCGGGGGATTTTCATGTCCTTGCTGGAGAAGCCGTCCATTCCCGTCATGTCAGCCCGCCTGCCGGCCCGAAATCCGATCGATGGTGGCCGGGAGGGTCTTTTCGGGAGGGGCCCCCGCCAGCCGTTCCAGGAGACGACCCTGTCTGAAAAAGAAGAGCGTCATTCATGTAAGCTTCCGGACCTCCTCTAATAGCCGACCTGAACCGGCGTGGGATGCAGCAGCCCCATGAGAACGTCGGGGGTTATGGCGACGAGAAATCCCCGCTTCCCGCCGTTGATGTAAATGCTCGGCAGATCGAGGATGGTTTCTTCCACGTATACGGGAAGGGATTTCCGGGTTCCGAAAGGCGAGGTGCCGCCCACCTGGTATCCCGTGTGCTTTTGAGCCGCCGCAGGGTCACAGGGATGAACCGTCTTCGCGTTCAGAAAACGGGCCAGGGCCCGGGTGGAAACCTGCCTGTTTCCATGCATGAGAACGATCAGAGGGTTTTTCCCGTCGTCTTCCATGACCAGGGTCTTGATCACGGCATATTCGTCCACCCCGAGTTCCCGGGAAGCCACCGTTGTGCCCCCCCTTTCCTCATATCGATACGAACGGGGAACAAAAGAAACCCCTTGCTGCTTCAGGAAGCGGACGGCCGGTGTGACAGGTGTCGTTTCTTTAGCCATGATCTGGATAAATAGCAGAAAGAAGATGAATTCTCAAGGTGACGGCTTCTTTTGAAAAGAGAAAAGAAGTTTCCTTCGGTGATCCGGGATTGTCAGAAAAGGTCCATTCTGATATGAGAGTCAGGGATGGTGATGTTTCGAAGAGATGAAATACACGGGGTAAAGAGGCGCGGGGGGTAGGAAGGATGAATACGGAGAAAGTCGGGGAAATTCGGATTGTCCGCCTTCAGGGGAGGCTGGGTGAGGTTTCGGCACCTCAGTTCGAGGAGAAGATGAAGGAGTACATCGGCGGGGGGGAAGTCCGGTTCATTGTCGATCTGGCGGAACTTGAATACATCAGCAGCGCCGGTCTCAGGAGCATACTTTCCACGGCCAAGGACCTGAAGGAAAGGAACGGGTCGCTTTTTCTTTCCGGTCTGAAGGGGGCTGTGAAGGAAGTTTTCGAAATTTCCCACTTTTCGGACATATTCAAGATCTACCAGACCGTTCCCGAAGCCCTGGAGGCCATGGAGAAGTGAGCGGCCGTCCTGTAATGCCGGAGAGGGTGAAATCGGCGGCGGAAATCGAGAAACTGGAAGCCATCCTGGATTTCGTCCGGACCCGCGCCGGCCGGGCGGGTTTCAGCAGAAGGCGGACCATGGACCTCGAACTTGCCGTGGAAGAGGCCATGGCGAATATCTGCCGGTATGCCTATCCCGGCGGGAGCGGTGAAGTCGAAGTCTCCTGCCGGACCTGTTCAGGAGGTGCTTTCAGCATCGAGATCACCGACCGGGGACGGCCTTTCGATCTGTTTACCGTCGAAAAACCGGTTTTTGAGGACTGTCTGTCCCGGCGCAAATTGGGCGGTTTGGGGATTCACCTGATCCGGCACATGGTTGACGAGGTCCGGTACAGGAGGGCGGGAGAACGGAATGTCCTCACCCTTATTATGTATGAACGGGAAGAAAGGAAAACGGAAGGATCGAACCCCCGCCAGGGCGAAACTGCCCCCCATAACGCCCACAACCCTTCCGGGGCGGGGTTATAAGAGAGATTCTCTTTTCCCTGTCGGGATCAGGAAGGAAGACCTTCCGGAACGTTAAAAAAGCGGCGCAAAGCGGCCACGTTCTTCAACCGGTTCAGAACGCGCTGAACCTGCCGGTTTTCCCAGAACCCCCTCAGAGCGACAACGGCCTTGCAGATCCGGAGCTTTTCCGGGTTTCTCATCAGTTCTTCGATGAAGGCTCTCTGACTGCTGACGAAGCTGTCGAACCTGAGCTGAACCGCCTGGTCTTCCGAAAAGGGAATCCCGCTTCCCTTTTCCACTTCCTCCGGTGTCAAGCCGAGTCCTCCCAGCATCTTGAGAAAGTATTCGGCGGTGATGTTTCTCGACTGCTGGGTGAACTCGCTGAAACGCTGGGCGGAAAGTCCCGACGCTTTCATGAACTGGCCCTTGGACATTTTTCCTTCCTGGGCCCGTTCCCAGAGAAAATTGAAATAATTGTTGAAATCCGTCTCCTTCTGTCTCGCTGCCATGCATGGAAAATAACACCCCGTTTTTTCTCTGTCAAGAGAAAATCTCCTTACAGCGGGAAAGGATTGGAATTTCCCCGCGAGAGGGAGGACAAACGACATTTGTCCTCCCGGACGGGGGTGGAAGAACGGAACGATCAAGTGCCCCTTCGGTACAGCTCGAGTTCGAAGGCGCCGATGAGTTTTTCGATGGCCCCGCGGCTTTGCCCCCAGTCAAAAACGGGTCTCTTGGGTAGGAAGCCGGGGAGGCACTGGCCGAAGGGGTTTTCTTCCGCTTGGGCGAAGATGCGGACGCCGCTGGCGTTCTTCAGATTCTTGATTTCGATCTCCATGTCGTGCCCCCCATGGAGGAGAGACATGGACTGGTGCGCCAGAATGGTCCCCTTTTTCTTGTTGACCCCCCGGACTTCCAGGCCCGCCTGGGGAAGGGCCCGGATCATGGCATCAAAGGCGGTGTTGAAGGGCTTGTCGATTTTTTTCAGATACAGGCTTGAATTGGCCGAGGGTCTGGCCCAGTTGACAAAGGCCAGGTCTTCTTTGGCCTGGTTGAAGTTGGGGTCTTCCTTGATGGCCTGATCCAGATAGGTCTTGGCATCTTCGTATCTGTCCTGCTTCATCAGGCTGACGCCCTGGGTGTAATTCTTATAAGCGGCCACGGAGGTGGTCGGGTTCTGGGAAATTTTCTGCTTTTCCGTCGCCGACGCCTGGATGCCTAAGTTTGTCAGGATCTTGTCGGCGATGTCATCCTCCAGGTCGAAGATGTCGTTGTAAAGGCCGGTCACCATGGCCGTGTTGGAGATGATCCCCGTTTCCACCTTGACGAACCGGGCGGTGAGCCGGAGGTTTTCCCCCATTTTCTGATACGCTCCCGTGACCACCGTTTCCGCACCAAGCACTTTTCCCGCCTTGGCAGCCGTCTCGGGATCGATGGCGCCGCTCTGGCCGAGACTGACTTCCTTGAGGACCGAGTCGATCCGCTGCCGCTCCACAAGCCTTATTTTCTTGACTGTTCCTAATTTGGTGGTGAGCGTTTCGGCGACTCCCTCGGAAAGCCAGTCCGTTTCCTGGTTTTTGTTCAAATTGGAAAAAGGCATGACGGCGATGGTGGGAACGGCCGTTTCTTCCGCCTCGGCAGGGACGGGCAATACCGTTGCCATGATGAAAGATAAAAGAACGAATGTGAAAGCCCTTTTCATGAAATTCCTCCCTCCTGTTCGATTCATGGCCCGTCGAGGCGAAATCCCCGGAAATTGAAAAGCCCCTGCTGTCCGGTTCCGGAAAATCCCCCGGTCATAATAACCGGAAGATCGATGGATTGCAATGCCCTCTTACGGGGGGGGCGAGTCCGGTCCCCTGAAATCCCCGTTTTCAGGGAAAGGGATGGTCAGTTCGTAAACCCCGGCGTTCACCACCGCCTGGAGGGGAAAAGGGGCCTTCTCGAAGACCTTCATCATGGCCTTGTTGTCCGTGAGGACATCAGCCCGGAATCCACGGATATTTCTCTTTCTTGCCTGATCGATGAGGAGGCGGAAGAGAAAGGAGGCGATTCCCGATCCCTGGTATTTTTCGTCCACGACGAAGGCCGTGTCGGCAAAAGCCGACCCTTCCAGGCGGACATACCGGCCCTCGGCGACGATACGCTCCATGCCCGACTCGCTCATGGTTCCGACGATGGACAGGGTTTTATCGTAGTCTGTGTTCACATAGGCCTGCATGGTCATGTGGGGCATCGTCTTGATGGGGCTGAAATAACGATAGTAAACGGCCTTATCGGAGAAGCGGTAGAAAAGCCTTCTCATCTCGTCCTCGTCGGACGGCCGTATGGGACGGAAACGGATGGTCAGGTCATCCCGGAAGGTGTGGACGACGGAAACATCCTCCGGGTACAGCCGCCCCGATTCAGCGAAGTAAATCTGATCGCGATAGAGAATATTGGCCTTTCTGGCTTCTTCCACGAGAAGTCCCCGATCATCGGGATGAGCGATGTCGATGAGGGCCAGGGCCCGTTCCCGGACCGTTCTGCCCCGCAGGGAGGCGATTCCGTAGTCCGTCACGATGAAGTCGATGGACTCCCGATAGGTGAATTGATTCGGGTAAGGGTCCACGGAGGACAGGATATTGGATTTTCCCTCGAGATTGCGGCTCGGCAGGGCCATGATCGTTCTGCCGCCCGGGGAGTGAATGGCTCCGGCGATCATTTCCTGGACCTCCCCCGGTCCGGCGGAGACATTTCCCTTTCCCGCGTGCAAGGCGATGTTTCCCGTCAGATCGACCTTCCTGGCGGGGATGATCGCCATGAAGCGGCTATTCAGGCCGACGCTTCTCGGGTCGGTCACCACGTCGATTCCCTGAAATTCCACCAGGGGGTTGCCGTGAAGCCAGTCCATGAGTTCCTTCGTTCCCTGGGCATAGGAAACCAGGGTTTTCCCCCGGAAAAGCCTTTTTCTTCGATTCGTGACCGCCCCGCTCCGGATCAGGTCCATGAGGGGATCGGTGAAAAGAAGCGATTGGATTCCCAGGTCCCGCTTCCGGGACAGGGGCCTCGCCAGGGCCTCGAAAAGGGCCCCGAAGAGGAAGCACAGGCAGCTCCCGTCTTCAATGATCGAGGAAACATTGGAGGCGAGGCGATCGAAGGCTTCATCCGTTTGCCACCGGGGAAAATAGAAGGGGGGGTCTTCGGAACGGACGATGTAATGCAGGCTGTCGACGGGAACGAAGGTGTCTCCCAGCGCGAAGGGGTGACTGTCGCTCATTTCACCGACCACGAACCGGGCCTGTTCCATGGCGTTCCTGGCCACGTCCACGGCGGGGCCGAGGCTGCAGAATCCCCGCTCGTCCGGAGGGGTGACCTTGACGAACGCGGCGTCCAGCCGGACCATGCCGGAGCGGAAAAAATCGGGGATCCGGGAAAATCGATAGGGGATCAGGTCGATCCGTCCCGAAGTGATGGCTTCGCTGGCCACCCACCCGGAAAAGAAGGTCCGGAGCCTGTATTTCAGGGCATAGCGCTCGTCCAGGGGAATGGCGTCCCCGAAGCTCAGAAGTTGAATCAGATCGAGATCCTTCAGGTTGGGCAGGGCGGAAGCCATGAGGTGCTTGATCAGGGTCCGTGGTTCCGCCACGCCGGTCCCCAAAAAGATGCTCATCCCCGGTTTGATCTGGGACAGCACTTCTTCCGGACGGACGACTTTCTCTTTCCATCGGGATGAATCAAAGGTTTTCATGTTATAGCGGTACCGTTTTCCGGCAGAGATTCGATAGTCTCATAAAAGCCTTGAATTGTCATTTTTGGGACGGCTTTGTAAAGAAACCCGGAGGCCCCTTGCCCGGATCCCGAGGAATGAGGCGTACTGGTTGGCACGCCGCAATGACGAGGGAAGAAGGGCAACACAGCCTATGGATTTTTTACGAAACCGTCTGATTTCAATTTGCGGCTTCCCTCATAGAGTTCATATTCCAGGAGCCGGCATTCAATGGGGCCGTTGAAGAAGGGAATCCTCCGCCGGGATCGAAGGCCGACGGATTTGGCAAGGTCCGGATTTCCCGTAAAGACATACCCCCGGTATCCCTGGCCCTTTCCCTTGAGAAAATCGCCGATTCGACGGTAAATTTCCCCCAGCCGGGCCGAATCTCCCATCCTTTCCCCGTATTCGGGATTCATGAAAATAATGCCGCTTCCCGGGGGGACTTCCGTTTCCTCGAAAGGGCAGACGGAAAACGTCAGGTGCCCGGAGACGCCGGCCGATCGGGCATTTTCCGTCGCCGCCGCCACCGCTTCGGGGTCCCTGTCGGTGGCGATGATTTTGAAGGGGAGCGAATGCCGTTCCTCTTTCCGTGCATCCTCGAGGATCCGCCTCCACGCCTTTTCTGAAAAGCCGAGGACATGCATGAATCCGAAGTTGTCCCGGGTCCGTCCCGCCGGCCTTCCCAGGGCTGCAAGGGCTGCCTCGATGGCGAGGGTGCCGCTCCCGCACATGGGGTTGACGAAATGGGAATTCCGGTCCCACCGGGAGGCCTGTATGGCCGCCGCGGCGAGGGTTTCCGCCATGGGGGCCTTCCAGGGCCGTTTCCGATACCCCCGCTTCGAGAGGGGTTCCCCGGAAGTATCGAGAAAAAGCGATGCCTCTTTTTCGAGCCAGTGGAGATGAAAAACCGTTTTCAACCGCGCCGCTCCCGAGTCGGGGCGGCTCCCCGTTTTCCTGTAAAAACGATCGGCGATGCCGTCCTTGACCCGGAGGACCGCATACCGGGAGTCCCGGATGGCCGGATTCCGGACCGTAGCCGTCACGGAGAAATATCCCCTGTCGGTGAGGATGTCTTCCCAGGGAAATGCGGTGACGGCACGGTAGAGATCGTCAGGACCATCGGCCCGGAAAGAATGGAGCCTCAGCAGGACCCGGTGAGCCGTTCGAAGGCGAAGGTTGAGCCCCATGGCCTCCTCCAGGCTTCCCTCCGTTTCGACGGCGGTCTCCGTTGAGCCCCGCAGGGTCAGCGGAAGGGACCGGAGTTCTTCTTCCAGGCAGGGGGCGATTCCCCGGGCGCAGGTGATCACGATGGGGTGTTTTTCGTTCCAGTTCACTTTCCGCTGTGCTGTTTCCGGGGGCCCTTTGTCCTCATTTTCGGGAAGACCCGCCCCCCGGCTCGTCATTTTAACCTGAAACCGTAAAAAATCAGAAAATGAGGCTTTTTATGGGACGTTATTTTTTGATCACGAGGATCGGCTTTTTGACCCGCTTGACCAGCTTGTAGGAAACGGTTCCCAGAAGCATCTGGTCGATGTTGCTTTTCCCGTGAGAACCCACGACGATCACCGAAACCTTTTCCTCGTCGGCGACCCGGAGGATTTCGTTGCACGGCCCCCCCCTCTCGATCCTTCTTTTGACGGTGAACCCTTTCTCGTGCAGTTCCCTTTCCAGGGGAAGCATCTCGCCGGTCACTTTTTTCTCAAGGTCGTCCAGGACATTGGGGACGTCCTTCTTGGAGAATTTCGCCAGGTCATCCAGACCCCGGCGGTCGATTACGTGCAGCAGGATAACCTCCTGCCCGCCCGCCTCCTTCAGTTTCTTGACGTAATCCAGCGCTTCCCGGGCCTCGTCGGAAAAATCCGTTGCGTAAAGAATCTTTTCAAACATCGTTCCCCCCTTCTGACTCCATGCTCATCTCTCCCCTCGGGAGCCTTTCACGGCCCTGCCCTGTGGAAGACCGCGGTTATGACGACCTGCTTTCCTGCGGACCCGCCTCGACGACTCGCAAGAGGTCCACCGTCTTCGTTTCCCTACTTCTCTCCTTCCTTCAATCTGTATCGGATTCTCAGGACCCCGTTTTCGAAATCGGACGATATCAGGGAAAATGTTCCCAGTTCCCCCGTGGATGAAACGTGGGGCCCCGCGCAGGGACAGGTATCGTAGGCCCCCACACGGACGATCCGTATCAACTCCCCCGCGTCGCCGGGGAGCCGGCCGAGGGAAAGGGTTTTCTCCGCTTCCTCCCGGGACACCCAGGTCTCCGTGACGGGCAGATCCTCCCGGATCACGGCATTGACCCGGTCCTCGATCTCCTGCCGTTCCCCATCCGCCAGGGGCCGGTCGAATCGATAGTCGCACTTGGATTTTTTCTTCTCGATGTGGGCGCTGAAGCATCGACCGCAGCGAAACATCCGGACCATGGTCTGGTTCAGGAGATGCTCCGCCGTGTGCATGGGGGGGTAGATGACCTTTTGTTCCGCCATGAAAAAACCTGCCGTTTATGAATCTTTCCTTGACCGTCCGGCTGTTTCGGATCGATCCAGCTATTTCAGCGTCGCCCCGATCTTTACAACCACCTGCCAGTAGCTGATCTTGCCGTCTTCGATGTAGCCACGGGTTTCCAAAACTTCGAACCAGCGGAGATCTTTCGACTTTTCACCGGCTTTCCCGATGGCGTTCGCCACGGCCTCTTCGACGCTCTTCTTCGATGATCCGACCAGTTCCATGACTTCATAAGTGTGTTCCATCTTTCGTCTCCTTTTCCGGTCAGCGTGTCTTCAGCCAGTCCTCCATTTCCTCCGCCTGGTAGGCCTCCTGCGAAACGGCGAGATCGAGCTTGACGATGATACCGCCGTGTTTTTTCAACTCTTCGTCTTCCCGGAAACGTTCATGTCTCCCGTGCCCCGCCCGGACGTCTTCCGCGGCTTTCTTCAGGGCCTCCGTGAGGCCGGGCACCCTTTCGATCGTTCCGGGATTGAATCGGGGGGCTTCTCCGTCTTCGGCGATCGCTTCGGCGAAGATGGCGAGTTGCTTCATCTTTTCCATGGCCTGGTCCATGAGGTTCCACCCGGTGAGCCCCTCTTTCTGGAAGGCCCAGGACATGCGGATGTGCTGAAGCATCTCGTCGTACTTGTTTTTCAGTTCCCCTTTGAGGGTGTCCAGGAACCCACCGGGGAGTTCGCGGTCCCCCCCGGGGACACCGGCACGGGCTTCCTCGGGGCTCAGCTTATCGAGGAGGCGCTGGAATCTCCGGGCGTGAATGGCCGATTCCCAGGCCTCTCTCAGGAGAACCCGCCGGATGTGCGGGTCGTCGACTTTTTCCGCTTCCCCGTTGTAATGGGGGATGAGCTTTTCCTCATATTCCACGTAAGATCGGAGGATCGTCTCCCGGCTTGTCGGGTCGAAGGGATAGGGCGCGGGAGTGAAATCGGGTTCCCCGCCGAGTTTCGCGACGATCATCCCCAGCCAGTGCATATGCCACATTTCCTCCCGGGACCGGGACAGGAGACCGGCCCCCATGACCGTATCCTCTCCTTCCTGGTAGGCATGAACAAGATAACGGATCACCGCGGCGTGCTCGTCCGTGAGATCCCGATTCAGCATGTCGATCAGGGCCTTCTTCTCCATGAATGGTCTCCTTTCTTTGTCCCTTGACGGGGTGCCGGGACATTCCGCCGGGGCTTGGTGCGCCCGGGAAGCTCCCCGAAACAGGAATTCATATTACAGGAATTTCCGGCCTATGTCCAACGGGAAGGAGGCTTCTCCCCGGACTTTTTTCAGGAATTCGGGGCGGTTCGTTCCTCGTTTCCCTTTCCTTCGTCGACGAGGAAAAGGAGGATGCCGCCCGCCAGGAAGAGGAGAGCGACGGCGGAAATTCCGAAACGGGAGGCCAGGGCTCCCTCCGCTCCCAGAGCCCGGGCGGCCTGTCCCGTCAGGCCGATCAGGAGAGGCCCGAGAATCACGGAGAACTTCCCGATCATGTTGAAAAATCCATAATACTCCCCGGGCCGGTCGGGCGGTATGAGCCTTCCGTAGAAGGACCGGCTCAGGGCCTGGACGCCCCCCTGGACCAGCCCCACAGCGACGGCGAGGGTGAAAAACGACGCCCTGCTTTCGATGAAGGCCCCCCCTATGGAAATACATAAATAGACCCCGATCCCGAAAAGAAGAGACCGTTTTGTTCCCGCCTTTCCGGCGAGGAAGCCGAAGGCGAGGACCGCCGGGAAGCTGATAAACTGGGTCATGAGAAGGGCCAGGAGAAGATCCTTCGCCTCGAGACCGATGGAAAGGCCGTAATCCACGGCCATGCGGATGATGGTGTCCACGCCGTCCATGTAGAAAAAGTAGGCGAAGAGAAAAAGAAGAACCGTCCGATGCCGTTTCAGGTTCCGCAGAGTCCGCCCGACCTGCCGGAATCCTCCCGCCATGATCGACTCTTGAAAGGCCGATGGGACCGGGGCTTTCCCTTCCCGGACGAAGCGGAACAGAGGCATGGAAAAGAGAAGCCACCAGGCGCCCGCCGTAAGAAAGGAGACGCGAACCGCCTCCCCGGCGCCGGCCAGCCCGAAAGTCCCGGGGGAAAGGACCATCCAGAGATTGACGGCGAAAAGGAGGCCGCCTCCGAGATACCCGAGGGAAAATCCGAAGGAGGAAACGGAATCATACCGTTTCTCCGTCGCGACCGCCGGGAGAAGGGCGTCATAGAAAATATTGCCTCCGGAAAAGCCCAGGACGGCCAGGACATAGAGAACGGCGGCGACGATCCAGAGGCCGGACGGAATAAAAAAGAGGGAGGACGCGGTGATCACCCCCAGGATCATGAAGGCGGCGAGAAAACCCTTCCGGTTGCCCCCGCGGTCCGCCATGGCGCCGAGCCAGGGGGCCAGAAGAGCGAGGAGGATGCCAGTGATGGAATTGGCGATGCCGAGCCGCGCCGTACTGACCACCGCCTCCGTTCCCTGGGAACACCAGGTCTTGAAAAATACGGGGAAGAATCCGGCCATGACCGTCGTGGCGAAGGCCGAATTGGCAAAATCATAAAAGGCCCAGCCCCAGGCCTCTTTTTGCGGGAGTTTCATCTTTTCTGAACCCGTGAAAAGTATTGGAATGCGTCTCGCCGGAACAGCTGTGAAAAAAAATGTCTAAGGCGGCACGCCCGAATCCCGGGCCATGCGGTCCGACCGCCGGCCCATCTTGCTCTCCCTTCCCCCCTCTGATATAAGTGGAAGCCCATGTACCCTCCGGGGGTCCCGAAGGGCCGGGAACAACCCGGCGGCGGTCCGCTCAAGGACGGGCAGGGCATGAAAAAGGACAAACGGCATGAAAGAAAAACCGGGGTGGATGATCGTTCTCCTTCTGATGCTGATTCTCCCGGGCTGCGCTTCCACAGCGGGAACCTTGAAACCTTTTCAAAGCGACGGGTGCAGCCTCTTCCCCGACGGAACCTTGAAAAACCGTCATCTCTGGCTCAAGTGCTGTGTCGAGCACGATAAGGCTTACTGGCGCGGAGGCACCCGGGAGGAACGGCTCTCCGCGGATAAGGCGCTTGAAGCCTGTGTCGCCTCCTGCGGTGAACCGGCCATCGGCGGGTTGATGGGGAAAGGCGTCCGGATCGGCGGATCCCCATACTGGCCGACGTGGTTCCGCTGGGGATACGGCTGGGATTACCCGAGGGGGTACCGGCCTCTCACCGCTGAAGAAGAGATGCGGGCCGGCGAGCTGCTGAAGGCGTATGATTCCTCTCGGAAGCCCCCTTTGAAGGGACCGTCCGGTCCTTAAAGGGGATGACTTCTCACGGTTTCTTCAAAGGTCGTAAAGGGTTTCATCCACCGCCGGCCGTTCCCGCCGCTTTCCCTTTTTTCCCCCGGCCTCGAAAAGAAACGGCTCTTCCCCTTCCAGCAGGTCTCCCATCTCCTCCTCGATCTTTTCCGGGTCCTCCCCCCGTTCCATCCGGGCCAGGGCCTCTTCCATGGCGGGGCTCAGGGTCATTCCCGCGGCCTCGCTCAGCTTTCTCATGAGCCGGACGGCATCCCGGGGATTGTCTTCGCTGATTCCTTCCGCTTCCCCGGCAAGCATCTCCATGGCTTTTTCCATCCGGGCCTCGTCCAGGGGCGGATAATCCTCTTCCCGGTCTTCGCCCTTCGGTGAGATCCTTGAAAAAACGGACATCTGCCTTTTCAGCCTGACGGTCTTGCATCGGGGGCAGGTCGGGATCTTTTCCGTGTTCATCCGTCTGGAAAAAAAATTATAAACGGTGTTGCATTTTCTGCAGTAGAACTCATAGATCGGCATGGCCGCCTGGTCGCTCCTGTCTTTTTCTTGCGTCCTTCAGGGGAGGGGCCCCTTTCGGGATTATAGGGATTCAGCCCTGAAAATCAACCCTGGCGGCTTCGTCGCCCGCCCGCCGGATTTTTTACGAAGCCGTCCGATTCCGGGTCATGGCCGGCGGGACGTCTCATCCCTCCGGAAAGCGGGATCCGTAGAGCGCGTCGAACCGGTCCTTCCCCCCGGCGAGGAGAAAGGTGAGGGGAAGTTTTCTTTTCGCGAGGCGTACCATGGCGGCGACGGTTTCCCGGATATCCCATTGGGCGTGGCGGTCTTCCCGGAGGCGGGACATGTGGTACAGTTCCCGGGCGTTCACTTTGATCAGGACCCTCTTCCGATGGGCATTCGTCAGGACATACGGGGCGGCGGATGGGTTTTTATGCCTGACCCGCTCAAAAAGGTCCTCCGATTCCCCCGCCAGGGCCCTGAAGGGTGCCTCCATTCCCGCTTCCAGGACGGAGGGCGGGACGGTGACACCCAGCCCGGGATCGTATGCCTGTGCGGTCAGGGTGGCCATGCGGTGTCGTTTCAACTGGGCGAAGCAGCCGGCGCTGACCGCAAGCTCGAAAGTCAGATCGACATGTTCGAATTCCCGCGGCGGGGTGTCGTGGACCTTCATGTCCCGGAGCGCCTCACGGACGAGAATCTCCCGTTCGGCCGGCGGGAGGGACCGGACGATGCGGCGGCAGGCCGGGGCCGGGACGGAAGAAACGGAATGGAAGAGGAAGGCGGCGAGCCGCTCGTCCCCGTCGCCGGTCCAGTCCAGGAGGGTGGCGTTCCCGTCCCGTTCCCCCTCGTCGGGAACGTCGCCCCGGGGCGGGAGGGGAAAGGACCGGGCCGTCTCCCGGAGCCTTGTTTCCCTTTCCTGGTCGTACACCATGGGTTCGACATACCGGACGAGGGAAGGGGCCGCGCCGATGACGGCCTCGTAAAGTTTTTTTCCATATTTTCTAAGCTCCGCCAGGGGGTGGGCCGCCGACCGCCGGATCATGAGTTCCAGGTTCCGGGCGTTCAGGGTCATGCCGAGCTGGGTTTCCGTGGCCAGGGAAAGGATATACCGGGCATCCTCCTTGGCGGAACCCTCGATGGCGGTGACGGAGGCCCCGTCGCCGGCTTCCCTGAGGAGGCGTTCCCGGATCCTTTCATAAAGCCGGTGATAAAGCCGGTTCTGCCCGTCGATCATGGCCCGGAAGTCCTTTTCCAGGTCTCCCCGCCGGAATTCCTCGGGGAGGACGTAATCTCCCTCGAGGCGAACGTATCGCTGGGATTTTTCCGTGTAGGAGCACAGGCGGAAGCCCTCGATCGTCTCGACGGCCAGCCGGGAAACCCCGAGGATGTCCAGATTGAACACGGCATGTTCTGCAATGGAGCCGTGTCCCATATCGAAAACGATCTTCCGGTTCGACTTCCGCGCTTCCGCCACTTCTTCCCGGGCGTCCCGGCGGAGTTCGGGGATGGACAGGGGGCTCCGGCTGATCCGGGCATAAGCGGCGGAAAGGGTTTCCGGGGTGAGCCGTTCCGGGTGGACCGTGTTCCCGGCGCATTCCCCGATGGTTTCACGATCGAGATTAAATCCCGCAAGAAGTATGTCCAAGACCAATCCCCCCTTTGAAAACGATCGGTGTTTCCTGTCCTGGTTTTTCCCTTTACCATGAAAACGGTTTCATCGAAAGTTTCCCGTGACGATCCCCTTCACAAAACGCCGTTTTGACGGGCGAGGATTTCGTCAAGCCTTTCCAGGGCCGCGGCTTTCCCGGGAATCCGGGCCTCTTCGAGGGCCCGGGAATCCTCCCGGCGGCTTTCCATGGCTCCCACGATACGGGGCTTTCGTTTCAACCGGATCGATGTCATTTCCCTCTCACGAGAGAATTTTCTCCAGCCTCCGGATCCGGTAATCCAGAAGAAGGTCGATGAAACGGGGGGACCGGAGGGGAGAGTCGGCCATCCGGAACAGATGGCTTTCACAGGCACAGTCGGAGGCGCCGAATCCCGGAATCGACCCCTCGGCGATTTCATCGAGGTCCGCGGCAAGGTCGCACTCGTCTTCGAAACTGGACCGGATGGGCAGGGCGATGACCTTGTCCGCCTCGTTTCTCAGATAATCGATATGCCAGAAAAGGGTTTTCCTTTTTCTCAAGTGTCTTCCGATTCTGCCCTTGAGACCGCGCCGGGCCGAGCCCACATAAAGGTAATACCCCTTTTCGAAAGAAACCCGGCCCAGTTTTCCCGCGGGGATCGAAACCCCCCGGTCGAGGCGGAGGATGAGAATGTAGCTTCCACGGTCTTTCGCCTCCCGGCGGATCAAGTTCCAGGGGATGGTGAGTTCCCGGACCCCCGGGGAAAGGCTGAGATCCCCGTTCCAGGTCGCCGCAATGGCTTGAATACGAATTTTGTCCCGTACGTCCAGGAACGTCTCGGCAAAGTCGGGATCGGTGTGGTAGTCGGGGAGAAAAAAACGGGCCCGGGGCCACTGGATGAAGAAAAGAACGCCCCTTTCTCCTTGCGCCGCCGGAATCCGGGACAGGGCCATGAGATGTCTTTTCCCCCGGGCCGTCACGGCGTCGGGGAACATGGCGATCCTGTCCCCGAACAGGGTGCACGATTTCACCTCCAGGTAAAAGGGACGGGGGCCCTCGTGAAGAAGAAAATCGAACCGGCTTTTCCCGACGGTCTTTTCTCTCTCGATTCCGTCGATGTGTTCCATGCCGGGAACCGCCCGCCGGCGGAGAAGCCATTCGAAGGCCCGGTTCGTTTCTTGGGTGTGGAGAAAGACGGGGATGCCCTCCCGGAGGACCGCGACGGCGGTGTACTTCGTTTTCCTTTGCGGCGAGTCGTTCTCGACCAGGCAGACCGGACTTCCCGGAAGAAGGAGTTCCCAGAGTCTCCCCGGGTTGGGAAGATGGGCCTGGATCGGCGTCCCGTTGAGCACGCATTCCAGGACGAACCGGTTCAGGCGGCGGGTGAAAAGGGCCTTTTCCGTGCGGGGAAAGAGGATCAGTCGGTCTTCCATCTTGCGGGCTTTCGGCGGCGCGGACGAAGATTTCAGGGGGAAGCCGGTCCCGGGGAATGGTCCCGCTTCATCCTTTCAGGAGGTTCTCCTTGATCCGGTCGTGGAAGAGCCGGGAAACGGTGTTGTTCCCCGCGATTCCCACCCGGATGCCCACGGTGACGACGTCGTACTCGGCATAGTCGATGCCGATCTCCACGTTCTCTTCCTGGAGTACGCCGGTGATTTTCCCCCGGGAGATTTTCCGGTTTTCCTCGATGTTCACGGCGCCCATGTCTTTCATGGCCTGCCGGCAGGCCGCCCAGACGGAATCGAAGGGAGCGTGATAATTGGTCCTCAGGACGCCGTCGGTGTAGAAAAAACGTCCCGACTGGATCCCCACGGTCTGCGTGCCCACGGTCAGGGCGCATCCCGAGAGAGCGATCAGCAGGGCGATGAGAATAATCGACGGGGATTTTTTCACGGCGTTTCTCCTTTCATTCCGGGAAGGCGATCCCCCCGCTGCGTGCCGCGGGGGGGGGTGACAGAAAGACTATAGGAGAACCGGCGCGGCCTGTCAATAGGACATCCCCGGGTCTCTCCGGGGCATGTTACAGAAAAAAACGGATGTAAAACGCCTGGATCAGCGCCCAGGCCAGGATTCCTCCGGTCAGAAGCACCGTCGCTGCCGAGAGAAGCCGGTGGAGCGACGTTTCCCTTTTCCGGTCCTCGTAGCCGAGAAGAAAACCGAGCAGGATCCCCCCGAGGATCCCGCCGCCGTGGGCCCAGTTGTTGATTCCCGGGACGAGGAAGCCGAAGAGGAAAAGCCCGACGACCCATCCCATGACCTGACGGTAAACGGCATTGCCGTAAGTCCCGCCCCGGCTTTTCCCGAAATAGAGGGTGGCCCCGATGAGTCCGCAGATGGCCGCCGAGGCGCCGATGGTAAAGGGTATTCCCACCACGTATGAAAGGAAGAAGCCGAGAACGCCGCTCCAGGTGTAGATGAGGAAAAAGCGGGAAAACCCGTATTCCCGGAGGACGAAGGGGCCGAGCTGCAGGAAGGCCATCATGTTGAAGAAGATATGGAGGATCCCGCCATGAAGGTAGGTGGCGGAGATGAGAGTCCACCAGCGGTGGAGCCGATCGATGGGGAGGGTCCCCGTGGCGCCGAGGAGGAAGAGGCTTTCGTTGGAGGGGGAAAGAAAGGTGAAGGGGTTCATGGCCAGCCCGAGGCTCGAGGGGTTGACGACCAGAGAAACGATGAAAAAGGCGGCGTTTACGTAAAGAATGGTTCGGATCCAGTCCCGGTTTCCCTCGATGAAACGGAAGGACAGAAGTCGCTGTATGGATCTTCCGGGATTCTCCAGGCCGCAATGGGGACACCGGGGCTCGTCGGAGCTGATGAGTTTCCGGCAGTTCGGGCAGAGCATGGATTTTCTTTCCCGTTCCATGGTTGTTTCCTGTGAGAGACTTTCGTTTCTGTTTCCTTTTATTTCCTCAGCCGGGGAGATATCTCACCATGAGGGGGATGGCCGCAAACGTTCCGATGGCGCTCCCGAGGTTTACGAAAATGACCAGAAGAAGGAGTCGCGTGATCTTGTTTCGCCAGAATCCCCGGAAGGAAGAGATGTCCTCCCTCAGGTGAACGAAGTCGGCGACCCGGGGTTTTCTGAGGGAGGCCTCGACCAGGCCGGCCACCCAGCCCGCGGCAATCATGGGATTCAGCGATGTGAGGGGCGCCGCGGCAAAGGAAGCGGCCACCGTAACAGGGTGGGCGAAGACGAGAAGGGCGCCCAGGGCTGCCAGGACGCCGTTTGTCAGCACCCACCACTTGACCATGCCCAGTCCGGCGGCGGCCCCCGACTTGATAAACCCGGTGACGATGAGGGCCAGAATGCCCAGAGGGATCATCCATCCGATGGCTTTACCAACCGATCCGGGAGGGGGAATCCTCATCAGTTCTTCCATGTCCCGGTCCTCTCCCAAATGACGGAGGATGCCGGGGACATGGCCCGCTCCGGCGACGGCCACGACCTTCTTCCCCGGGGCGTGGCTGATGGAATGGGCGAGATAGCGGTCCCGTTCGTCGATCAGGGTTTCCCGGACTTCGGGAAGTTTCTTCCCGAAAGCCTGCAGGGCCGCTTCGAGGGCATCCTGTTCCTTCAACTTTTCCACATCTTCTTCCGTGATGTCTTCGGAAAGAAAAAAGGAGAGGGGGATCTCCGCCATGAGGCGGAGCTTGCTTAAAAACCGCATCTTCCGCCACGTCCTCATCATGGTGGTCCGGATATCCCGGTCGGCCAGGACGACCTGCGCCTCGACGGCTTTGGCCCGGGCCATGGCCCGGAGCATCTCTTCCCCCGGCCGTATGCCGAACCGGTCGGCCAGCCTTTTCTGAAAGGAAGCCATGAGCAGCTGGGCGAGAAGCTGGGCGGACTGTTTCTTCCGGATCACCTGGAAGAGGTCCGTCTTTTCCCATTCCTCTTTTCGCATGATGGCATCGTATCGGGACTGGCAGAGTTCGATACAGACCGTGTCCGGACGTTCTTCGGAAATGATCCGTTCCACGAGATCGGCGCTGTCCTTCGAGACGTGGGCCGTTCCGATGAGGATAATCTCCTTGTCTTTCAACTGCCTGCGGTACACGTTTTCTTCCATTTCGACCTGCCGTGAATTTGAAGGGAACCCTACCAGCTGCGGAAGTCCTTGTAAAGTGAAAAGAGGGTCCCTCCTTTGACCCCATGAGGGTACTGATGTATAAAGGTGTTTTTTCGGGAGGGCTTGTGAAGACGAAAGAAGCGGAAGTGGAGATCCGGACCGTCGCCTTCGGCGGCGAAGGCGTGGGACGGGTGGGGGATAAGGTCATCTTCGTCCCTTTCACCGCCCCCGGGGATACCGTCCGGGTCGGGATCCTCGAAGACCGGAAGCGTTATTTCCGGGGGAGGCCCCTGGAGATCCTCCATCCCGGGCCCGGGAGAACGGACCCTCCCTGCCCTTATTTCACCCGGTGCGGCGGCTGCGATTATCAGCATCTTTCATACGGGGAACAGCTTTCCCTGAAGGCGCGGCAGGTCCGGGAAGTTTTTCAGAGGATCGGAAGGATTCCCGATCCCCTGGTCCTGGCCACGGTGCCCTCGCCGGCGGCCTTCCATTACCGGGGGAAGGGGGAATATCACGTCCGGTACGGCAAGGACGGCCGTCCCTTCGTCGGGTTCATGGATGTCACCGGCGGGGAGGTGTTGAATATTCCGAGATGCTTTCTGGTAGAGGACTCGATCAATGAGGCCGTTCAGGTCTTCAGGGAAGAGATCCGTCTTTTCCCCGGCCGGCACCGGGAAGGGCGCTATCCCTTCTGGTCCGCCGGAGAAGGAGGCGAGGGGGAACGGGAGGGGGAAGCCCTTCCCTTCCCGGTCGTCCGCCGCCGGGTGAAGGACCTGGTTTTTCAGGTTCCCCGGGACGGTTTTTTTCAGGCCAACCTTTTTCTGGTGGACGGGCTGGTGGAGCGGGTCCTGGAAGGGGGAAGCCGGGGGGCTGTCGATTCCTTTCTCGACGGGTACTGCGGATGCGGTCTTTTCAGCCTCTTCCTGGCGTCCCGGGCGGCGGAGGTGACGGGGGCGGATACGGACGGGAAAGCCGTTCGGGCCGCAAGGGTGAACGCCCGGGCAGCGGGTCTCCGGAACCTCTGTTTTCACCGGGGCACGACCGAGGAAGTCGTCCGGAGGCGCCTCCGGGGGGGAGGGTCGTTCGAGGCCGTCCTCCTGGATCCCCCGAGGGGGGGATGCGAACCCTCCCTTCTCCACATCCTTTCCGGGGAGGGCTTCCGGGAGATTGTTTATGTGTCCTGCAACCCCGCCACCCAGGCCCGGGATGTGCGGTTCCTTCTCGATCGGGGGTATGGCCTATCCTCCCTTGAGCCCCTGGACATGTTTCCCCAGACGAAGCACGTGGAAGTGATCGCCCGGCTGACCCGTTCGTGACGGTATCTTTACATTTCGTCTCTTTTATGCATTATGGAGGACGGGCACAGGTTCGAAGGCGACGTTCCCCTTCTTTCCCCCCGGTCGATGCGGCGTGCCGGTCAGGACGCCCCATTTCAAGGGATTCGGGAGCCTTGCCTTGAGGAGCTTTTTTCGAAAGCCGTCCGCAAAAGAGGTTTTTAGAGGGTTTGTACGGTTCCGGCACGGTTGACGGACGAGATGACGCACGACGGAGAAAAACGAGGAAAACGGGGAATGGCCGTTAAGCCCAGGGAAGCCGCCACGGTGATCCTCCTGCGGAAATGCCCGCTGGACGGGAAGGGATTCGAAGTCCTCATGGTCCTCCGGCACCCGAAAAGCCGTTTTGTCCCGAGGGCGTATGTTTTTCCGGGCGGCGTGCTCGACCGGGAGGACTGTACCGGGGAGATGGAGAAGCGGGTGGCCGGGATCACCGGGGAGAAGGCCTGGAAGATCCTCGAAGACTGTCCTTCCCCGGAAATCGCCCTGGGCTCCTGGGTGGCGGGGATTCGGGAGACTTTCGAGGAAGCGGGCATTCTCCTGGCCCGGGATGCCCGGGGACGATGGGTCGATTTCCGGGAAGACCCGGCCCGGGAGCGGTTCCGCCGCTTCCGGCGGTTCCTGAACGAGGGGAAAATCCCGTTCTCCCGTTTCCTGGAAGAAGAAAACCTCACCCTTTCGGGAGACCGGCTTTTTTATTTTTCCCATTGGATCACACCGGAATTCCTTCCCCTTCGATACGATGTCCGTTTTTTTGTCGCCGAGGTCCCTCCGGGCCAGAGGGCGGTTCATGACGGCGTGGAATTGACCGGCCATGTGTGGATCCGTCCCGGGGAGGCCCTGGATCGCTTCCGCGCCGGGGCGTTCGACATGGTCCTTCCGACCCTCGTGACCATGGAGGAACTGGCGTCCCATGAAATGTTGGACGACGTTTTAAGATCGGTGGAAAAAAGAACGGTCCGGGGGATTCTGACCCGGATGGAGGAGACGGAAGAGGGTATCGTCGAGTATCTTCCCGACGGCAGGATTTTCAAGGATCTTCCCCCCTCCGTGTGAGGGATGACGCCCCCCGGGGCAGCCGTTGAAAAAGAAAGGAACTGCCATGAGCATCGAGGAATTGTTCGGATTGAAAGGAAAGGTCGCCCTGGTGACGGGCGGCGGCCGGGGGATCGGGAAGTTCATCGCCGCGGGCCTGGCCGAGGCGGGAGCCGATCTTATCATCGCGTCGAGGAAAATGAAGAACCTCGAGAAAACGGCCCGGGAGATCGGGGAGACCTCCGGAGCGGGCGTTTTTCCCGTTTCCTGCGATTTGGGAAAGGAGGAGGACATCGACGGACTTTTCGCGGCCGCCGTGGACCGTTTCGGCCGGATCGACATTCTCGTGAACAATGCCGGCGTAACCTGGGGAGCCCCGACTCTGGACTTTCCCCGGGAGCGGTGGGATCAGCTTTTCCGTGTGAATGTCCGGGGGGTCTGGTTTCTCACCCAGAAGGCGGCCCGGCTCATGAAGGAAAAAGGCGGGGGAAGCATCATCAATATTTCCTCCGTCATGGCTTTCCGGGGGTCCGAGGAATCCCTCCATCCCGCCGTACCGTATAATTCCACCAAAGCGGCCATCAATGCCCTGACCATGAACCTCGCCGTCAAGCTGGCGCCCTGGGGCATCCGGGTGAATGCCATCGCCCCGGGTTACTTCGGGACCGACATGATGGCCTACATCGATACCCCCGGGTTCGAGGAATCGAAGGAGATGATGCTTCGCCAGATCCCCCTGGGGCGGGTCGGGGAAATGAACGACATGAAAGGGGCCGCCGTTTTCCTGGCCTCCGGCGCCGCCCGGTACGTCACCGGACATGTCCTCGTCGTGGATGGAGGATTTCTCGCCAAATAAGGACGCCGACGGTTCGGCCTTTCATTCTTCCGGCATCCCTTCCTTCTTTTTTCACCCCGTTCCGCCCGGCAGGTCCCTGGCGTCCTGTCCCGGATCTTTTGAATCGTCCGCCGCCGGCGGGAAACGGCGGACTCATGGCGGGGATGATGAGGGACCGTGCCGGAGGGGGGAAATTTTCGTTGTCTTTGTCCGGAATTTACGTTATCAATTAAATGGCAGGAGGGGTGGCTTTCACCCCCGACTTTCAGGAGTGTTTTCGCAAAGCGCGGATGGTCCGCGGGGAAACGCCGGGGATCGCCGGTCGGCCGGTTTTATATTTCTTCGATTCTGTAGAAAAGCAATCACGAGGTAGGTCGGGAGGTAGCGACCGTGCATCAGAGGTTTGTCCCATGCCTTTACTGACGTTGTATTTTCAGCTCCATCAGCCGTTCAGGCTTCATCCGGACCGGGACAAGTTTCTCTGGGACGAGATGAACCGGAGTGTTTTTGACAAGGTATCGGAAAAAAGCTACATCCCCGCTCTCTCCATGTTCCGGGATCTCGTCGGGTCTCACGGGAACTTCAAAATCACCCTCGGGACATCGGGAACGTTTCTGGAACAGGCGGAGCTCTACCGGCCTGAAGTGATCCGGATCCTGGGAGAACTTGTGGACGCGGGAAGAGAAAACAGCCAGGTGGAGATCCTGGGGGAGACGTATTATCATTCCCTGGTCGGCCTTTTCAACGACCCCCGGAAGCGGGAATTCCGCGATCAGGTGGCCCTCCACGGAAAAAAGCTGCAGGATCTGTTCAATATCACCCCCACATCCTTCCGGAACACGGAACTCATGTATAACAACGACGTCGCTTCCGCCGTCTGGGATATGGGATACCGGTCCATCCTCTGCGAGAAGAGGGACGACATGTACGTCGGCAAAAACGAGGCCGTATCCCCCAACGCGGTTTTCCGGGCCCGGGGAACGGGTCTCGTCGTCCTTCCGAGGAACCGGGACCTGAGCGATGACGTGGCCTTCCGTTTCCCCCACCACCCCCTGACGGCGGAAGAGTATGCCGCCAGCATTGCACGGGTCGACGGGGAGGCGGTGATCCTCGGCTACGATTTCGAGCACATCGGGGAACACATCTGGGAAGACAGGGGCATTTTCGAGTTCTGGAAAAAACTTCCCCAAGCCCTGTCGGAGCATCGTGGCATCGTCATGGCCAATCCCACGGAAGTGGCCGACCGGTTCCGGGACGCCCCTTGCCCCGAGCTGGACATCCACAGCCTGGCCACGTCCTCCTGGGCCGACGTGGGACGGGACACCTTCGGATGGCTCGGGACCATGACCCAGTACAAGCTCTTCCAGGAGATCGAGCGCCTCGAACCGGGGGCGAGGCGGGCCGGGGGCGAGCTTCTCTGGCGATGGCGGAACGTGACCACCTCGGATCATATTTACTTTCTCCACGAACGCATGGGGGAGGACCATGCCGTCCATTCCTATTTCAATCCCTACGGGGGGTCCATCACCCAGGCCTCCCACGTGCTGACCCGCAAGGTGGACGACATCGATGCCGATCTCAAGGAGCACCGGCTCCGGCGGAAGAAGGAACAGACGGCGCTCCTTCTCATCGCGCCGGAAACGGGGAGGCTGCCGGAACACATGAGCGCCCTGGCCCGGTTTATTTCGGGGAAAAGCGGCGGTCTTGGCGAAGTCGTCACGGCCCTGTGCGAAGGCCTGATCCAGAGGGAGGTGGAGATTCACCTCGCCACGCTGAACCTGAAGAAGCGTTTCCAGCGGGAAAGCCGTATGGATGAAGGGAGCTGGCGGGAGATCCGGTACCGCATCGATCCCGACAAGATTCATCTTGTCAGTTCATCCTTTTTTGCCGATCTGCCCAGCGCCTACGCGGGAAACCCCCTCCAGAACGCCGCGGAATACCAGAGGGAAATGGTAAACAACACGATCAAGGAGGTCCGGGCCAAAAGCGGCGGACGACTGATCATTCACAGCCACGACTGGATGGCCGGCGGCGCCGTCACCGCCTATGCCAGATCGAGGCAGATCCCCGTCCTCCATACGGTCCACAACGTGTTCACCGGACATATCCCCCTGGAAATGATGGCCGGGGTCGATCTCAACACCCTGTCGGAGCAGCTCTTCTACTCGGAGGAGCATGGCAGGCCGTGCATCGACTGCCAGGCCACGGCGGTGAAGAACGCCACCCTCATCAATTTCGTGGGGTACCGGTTTCTCGAGGAAGTGGTTCAGGACTACTTCATGGACCGGAACATCATTCCGGCGAACGTCCGGCAGGAAGTGAAGGAAAAATACCACCACGGCTCGGCCCTGGCGATCATCAACGCCCCCGCCCATGCCATGTATCCCGAATACTGCGACCATATTGTGAGGAAGTTCGGACCGGAAGACGACGTCCTGGGGGCGAAAAAAGAGAATCTCCTGGAATTTCAGAAAAGGACGGGTCTCCAGGTGAACCCCGGGGCCATTCTCTTTTTCTGGCCTTCCCGGCTCGACCCGCTTCAGAAGGGGATCCATCTCCTGGAAGAGATCGCCCTTCGGTTTGTCATCGAGAACGGGGATGTGCAGATCGCCGTCGTCGGCGACGGGGTCGGCGGCGACCGGAGCCACGAGGAGGCCTTTGGCCGGATCGCCTGGGCCTCGGGCGGGAAGATCTGTTACTACCACTTCGACGAGGGGTTGTCCATGCTCGGGTTTGCCGCGGCGAACGACGTGTTCGGGGCCTCCCTGTATGAGCCCTGCGGGCAGATCGACCAGGTCGGGAATCTTTTCGGGGCCACGGCGACCAATCGCGACACGGGGGGGTACCACGACAAGATCCATGAAATCCGTCTGAGAGCGGACGGCGCTCCGGAAGACGGGGGGAACGGGTTTCTGTTTCGGGATTACGACCCCGGGGGGCTCTGGTATGGTCTCCATCGAAGCACGGAATTCCATCGCCGGCCCCTGTCGATCCGGGAACCTCAGATCCGGCGCATCATGCGGGAGACCAGGCAGAAATACGACCTCGATACGATGATCGATCGTTACATGGCGGTCTATGAGAAGCTGAACGGGGGCAAGCCCCTGTGACGCGGAGGGGTCATGAAGAAGAAAAAGACGACTTTCCAGATCCGTTCGAAGAAAGACGCCCGGTACTTTGCCGGCAGGATCTCCCAATACCGGAGGGATTTTTCCTACTTTCTTCCCCTGATGGGGGGATCCGGAGGGATCGTCACGATCCGTTGCGACCGGGAAGGCCGGGGATGTCTCATTTCATCATTTGGAACGGGATGGCGGAACGAACAGGGGTTGACCATCCCTGAAATCGTGGAATATCTCTGGAAAGACAGGAAAAAGATCAACGCCGAACTGCGCAATCCTGAATCGGAGTGGTACGGGAAACTCTACAAGGAAACCTGAAACGGCGACTCCCCTCCGGGGGTGCAGTCCCTCTTCTCGATGTCGGCTGCAGACCCCCTTTCACACCCACCGGCCCCCTGTGTCGTCATTGCTTCCCTTCCCGGCGACCCTGCCGGAACGATGACGATTTCCCGCAAAGTCGAAGAAGGGAGGGGCAATGAATGTTTGCAGCATAATGGATTGAAATGGGGATGGCAATACGAATAAATTGCCGGTTTAATACCTGGTAAATGCCCGTATTAAAAACCGGTCCGCCTCGACACGCCCATCGTCCGGGCCGGGTCCTTCGGGGCCTCTCTCCAACAAAAAGAAAGCCTGCCTCTCCAACCGTATTCCCGGCAGGAAACGCAGGCCCTGAAGCCCAAGAACGGCGACTTCCTTTTTTATTCTCTTAGCTTCTGCCCTTACGGGGACTGGCTTATCTTTTCGTATCGAAGTTCGTCTCGAGCTTCAGTTACATTTTAGGGTTTCCCCTCGGGAAAGTCAAAAGTATTTTTCCGTCAGGGCCTTTTCTTCTTTACGGCCCTCCGGTAAAGTTCCTCATACCGTCCGGCGGCGTCCTCCCAGGAGAAGCGAAGGGCCATGGCCCTTTTTATGAGGGCCGTCGCCGCTTCCCGATTTTCACGAAAGACGGAAAGGGCCCAGGACAGGGTGTTTACGACGGCATCGCCGGTGAGGTCGTAAAATTTGAATCCCGTTCCCCCGAGCGTTTCCCCGTCGAAATTTTCCACCGTGTCGTTCAGCCCCCCCACGGCCCGGACAACGGGAAGGGTACCGTATCGAAGGGCGAACATCTGGGTGAGACCGCAGGGTTCGAACCGGGAAGGCATGAGAAACAGGTCGCATCCGGCGATGATCTTGTGGGCCAGGGCGGGATCGTATCCCAGCCGGCAGGCGAAACGGTCCGGCCTCTCTCCGGCGAGGCGGCGGAAAAAATCGTGGGCCCAGGGGTCCCCCGATCCGAGAAGAACGATCCGGATTCCCAGGTCGAGAAGCCGATGGATGACGGAAGCAACGATGTCCATCCCTTTCTGATGGACGAGGCGGGTGACCATTCCCACCAGGGGGGTTCCGTCTTCCGCCGGCAGCCCCAGGCTTTTCTGAAGGTCTTCCTTGTTTCTCCTTTTGCCTGAGAGATCGTCGGGCCCGTAACGGGAAACAATCCAGGGGTCCGTTTCGGGATTCCACTCGTCATAGTCGACGCCGTTCAGGATCCCTGTGAGATCCCGGGCGTGCGTCCGGAGAACCCCGTCGAGGCGGCAGCCCGTTTCGGGATTGACGATCTCCCGGGCATAGGTCGGGCTGACGGTGCTGACGGCGTCTGCGTGAATGATCCCTCCCTTGAGGAGATTCACCTGGTTGTGGAACTCCAGGTCGCCGGAATGAAAATATTCCCGGCCTGTTCCAATGATGTCCATGAGCGCCCGGGGATGGATTCCCTGATGTTCCAGGTTATGAATGGTCAGGACCGTCGCCGATTGTTTCAGGAGGGGATCGCCGCGATACAGGGCGTCGAGATAGACGGGCACGGCGGCGGTATGCCAGTCGTGGACATGGATGACCTGGGGGGAAAAGGAAATCCTGCGGGCCGCCTCCAGGGCCCCCCGGGAGAGGAAAAGAAACCGGAGGGCATTGTCCCGGTATCCTTCCCCCCGGGGGTCGTTGTAGACCCCTTCCCGTCCGAAGAGATCCCGGCGCTCCAGGAAATAGACGGGGATGTCCGTTCCCGGGACCCGCCCTTCGAGGATTTCGCACCAGAAGGTTCCCGACGATCCCATGGGAACCCCCAGGGGGCCGGGCAGGGGGGTGAGTCCGAACCGGTGACCGTCGATTCCGCCGTACCGGGGAAGGAGGATCCGGACATCGTGTCCCCTCTTCTTGAGGTATTTCGGAAGTGTTCCCGCCACGTCCCCGAGGCCGCCTACTTTGATGAAGGGGACGGCCTCGGCGGCCACAAAGAGGATGTTCATCGTCTGTCGTCCCCGGGTTTGACCGTTTGTTCCGGAAGATACCGGTTTGACGTCCCTCCGTCAAGGCCGAAAGGACAAACTTCTCCAAGGGGCCTCTTTACAAAAAGCCCGACCCTTTCTATAATGCCGCAGGCAGTCAGAATGGCAGGATGGAACGATGGCGGAACCTCCTCCGCCGGAGAAGGAAAACAGGAAAGGAAAAGGAAAAAAGAATGGACAGGCCTGTGGAACATTTCTGGAAGATTCGACTGGAATCGGTGAAGAAGGCGTTGGAAGCCAATAATTTCGAAGTATTCCTGGCGGACAGCGCCGCCGGGGCCCGGAAGACCGTCCTGGAGGACATCCTTCCCGGAACGGGGGCCCGGAGCCTCTCCTGGGGCGGATCGGTCACCTTTGTCGGGACGGGCCTTTATGAGGCCCTGAAAGGACGAGGGGATCTGAAGGTGATCGACACCTACGACCGCACCCTTTCCATGGAGGAAAACCTGGAGCGGAGACGGCAGGCCCTCCACGCGGATCTTTTCGTGACGGGGACCAACGCCGTGACGGAAACGGGGATGCTCGTCAATCTCGACATGATCGGCAACCGGGTGGCCGCCCTGACCTTCGGGCCGAAACACGTGGTGGTCCTTGCGGGAAGAAATAAAATCGTCTGCGACCTCGAGGACGCCATGGTCCGGGTCAAGAACTATGCCGCGCCGGTGAATGCCATGCGGCTGGACAAGAAGACCCCCTGCGCGGCGACTTCCTTCTGCGACGACTGCAAGAGCGCCGACAGGATCTGCAATACCTGGACGATCACGGAGAAGTCCTTTCCGAAAAAAAGGGTCAAGGTCGTCCTGATCAACGAGGACCTGGGCTTTTAACGCAGGGCGGATGTCAGGCCGGCCGGAACGGTAAAGCCGCGAGGCCGGGAGCCTTCCGGCTCCATGGCTCAGCGGACGATCAGTTTTTCCCCGGGATGGATCGCTTTATTCAGGGGAATGCCGTTCAGTTCGGCGAGTTCCTTCACCGCGAGCCCGTAATTACGGGCGATGCCGTACAGGGTGTCCCCCCGGCGGACGGTATGGAATTTCTGAGCGGCCGCCGGTTCCGAGGATGCCTTCGGTTTATCGGCCGCCGCCGCGCGGGGCTCCTTTTTCTCAGCTTTCTGCGCCGCGGCCGCCTCCGGCTTTTTCTCCAGAGACTCCATCTTTTTCGTCAGGGTGTAGACTTCCTCTCTCAGATACCGGATCGCATCCTCCGACTGGGAGGCCAGGGCGTCCAGCCTGACTTCCATTTCTTGCAGCCGTCCCTGCAGGGCGGCCCGTTCCCCCTCGTCGGGGGCATTGTTCTTTCCGGTGAAAAAAAAGGCCAGGAGGAGAAAAAAGACAAAGGCGCCCCCTCCCCAGAGGAGAATCTTTTTCGGAGAGCGAAAACCGGGAGACCCGTTCCGGCCCGCCCGGGTGCGCTCCTTCACGGCGTCTTGATACTCTTTGTCCAGAAGGTCTCTTTCCGCCGCGGAGAAATCGATGTCCACCTGCTTGTCATTTTCTTCCGTCATGTCATCCCTCCTTGCAGTCGATCCGCTCCTTCCCGTTTCTAACAGAGAGGGACGGGGGCGTCAAGACGGAACAACGGGAAGAATCATTCCTCTTTCAGCTGCGCATCGCTCCGGCGGCCGCTCAACTGGCCGCAGGCGGCGAGAATGTCGGCGCCTTTGCTGGCCCGCAGGATGGCCGTATACCGATGATCGATGAGCACGTTCCGGAAGGCGTCGATCCGGTCGTCCGGCGGGCGGCGGAATTCCGATCCCGGAAATTCGTTGAAGGGAATGAGGTTGATCTTGCAGCGGACCCCCCGGAGGAGGCGGGCCAGCTTTCCCGCCTGTTCCATCGAGTCGTTCACGCCTCCCATGAGAATATATTCGAAGGTGATCCTCCGCCTCAAGGGCATTTCGTAGTCCCGGCAGGCGGTGAGGAGGGTTTCCAGGGGGTATTTCCGGTTGACGGGCATGAGGCGGCTTCTTGTTTCGTTATCCGGCGCGTTGAGGGACACCGCCAGGTTGACCGCGGCATCCCGGCTCAGGGGAAGGATTCCCGGCACCAGGCCGCAGGTGGAAACGGTGATCCTCCGGCTTGAGAAGCCGGGGCCGGAATCGTCGGTGAGAATCCTGATGGCCTTGAGGACGTTGTCATAGTTGTCCAGGGGCTCGCCCATTCCCATCATGACGATATTCCGGATGTCCGGTCCCTCGGGCGTCCTGAAACGCAGGGCGGTCGCCTGGCCCGCGATTTCCCCGGGTCGAAGGTTCCGCTTCAGGCCGAACGTGCCGGTGAGACAGAACCGGCATCCCATACGGCATCCCGCCTGGGTGGAGACACAGAGGGTCCAATGGTTCTTTTCCCGGATGAGGACGCTTTCCACGGTCAGGCCGTCTTCCAGGATAAAAAGAAATTTTCTTGTTCCATCCTGGGAAGTCTTCCCTTCGGCGAGTTCCAGGGCGCCGATCCGGGCCGCGGAGGGGATTTCTTCCCGGAAGGACCGGGCCAGATCGGTCATCTCCTCGAAGCGGTCCACTCCCTTCCGGTACATCCACTTGAAGATCTGCCGGGCCCTGTATTTTTCCTTGCCGAGACGGGAAAGAAAATCCTCCAGTTCGGCCAGGGTGAGATTCTTCAGGTCCGGCTTATCCCCGGAGCTTGTCCCTGAGACGTTCGGCGATGGCATCGATAAAATCTTCCGTATTGACCTTCCGGTTTCCCGGTTTTACTTCCGCCACGGCGAGAAGATCTCCCGTCATGACACCTTCCTCCACCGTTTCGAGGGCCGCCTCCTCCAGTTTCCCGGCGAAGGCGGCGAGAGCCTCCGTCCCGTCCAGTTCGCCCCGCTTGCGGAGACCGCCCGTCCAGGCGAAGATGAGGGCCACGGAGTTCGTCGAGGTCTCCTCGCCCTTCAGGTGGCGGTAATAATGCTTCTGTACGGTCCCGTGCGCCGCCTCGTATTCGAAATACCCCCGGGGGGAGACGAGGACGGAGGTCATCATGGCCAGGCTCCCGCAGGCGGCGGCGATCATGTCGGACAGGACGTCCCCGTCGTAATTTTTCAGGGCCCACAGAACCCCCCCCTCGGAGCGGACGATCCGGGCCACGGCATCGTCGATGAGGGTGAAGAAATACTCGATTCCCCTGGACCGGAACCGTTCTTTCCACCGTTCATGGGCGGTGTCGAAGATTTCCCTGAACCGGCCGTCGTAGATTTTCGAAATCGTGTCCTTGGTGCTGAACCAGAGATCCATTTTTTCCTCGCAGGCGAAGGAGAAGCAGGCCTCGGCGAAATTCTCTATGGACCCGTCGGTGTTGTGCATGCCCTGGACGATCCCGGGGCCGGTGAAATCATGGACGGGGTAACGTTCCTGTTTTCCCCCGCCGGCCGGGGTGATGACCAGTTCGGCCTTTCCCGGCCCGGTCACCCGGGCCTCCGCTGCGCTGTAGACATCGCCGTAGGCATGACGGCCGATGACGATGGGCTTTTTCCAGGAGGAGACGAACGGGCGGATGTTTTTCACCAGAATGGGTTTCCGGAAGACCGTCCCGTCGAGAAGGGCCCGGATGGTTCCGTTGGGGCTCTTCCACATTTTTTTCAGGCCGTATTCCCGGACCCGGTCGGCGTTGGGGGTGATGGTGGCGCATTTGACGCCCACGCCGTATTTCATGATCGCCCGGGCGGCGTCCAGGGTCACCTGGTCGTCCGTGTCATCCCGGTGCTTGAGATGGAGGTCGTAGTATTCCACCCGGAGGTCTATGAAAGGACGAAGAAGCTTGTTCTTCACCATCTCCCACATGACCCGGGTCATCTCATCCCCGTCGAGTTCCACCAGGGGGGTTTTCATGGCAACGCGTTGATGTCCAGCTGTCATGGTTCGCTCCTGTCGCTTCTGAAGGGTTCTGTTTCTGAAGGGCACGTCAATCCATTGAGTTCGATCCTGTTTTCCGCCGGGCGGCGGTTTCCCACCTGTCGGCGGCTATTCCCCTTCGGCCGATTTTGTCAGGTTCAGCACCCCGCCGGCGAGAAGAATCTCCCGTTGTCGTTCCGTCAGGGCGAGAACGGTCTCGAAGGCGAATCCCTTCGTTTCGTTTCGGACGGTGACGCTTTCCTTTTGTCCCATCTGCATCCGTGCATCGGGGATGACGATTACGTCTCCCTCCTCGATGCGGTTGTAAACGGTGCCGTCCCGGAAGACGAGGGGGGCGATGCCGAAATTGACGAGATTGGCGGCATGGATCCTTTCGAAGGACCGGGCGATCACCGCCTTCACCCCCAGGTACATGGGGCAGATGGCGGCGTGCTCCCGGGAAGATCCCTGGCCGTAGGACTCCCCCGCCACGATGATGTTGTGGATTCCACGGTCCCTGTTTTCCGCCGCCCGCCGGGCAAAGGACGGGTCGAGGGTTTCGAAGACGAATTCGGCGTATTTCGGAATATTGGACCGGTATTTCATCCGGGCCCCGGCGGGCATGATGTGGTCCGTTGTGATCCGGTCTCCCGCCCGGAGGGCCGTCACGCCGGCGATCACATCGGGCAGGGGGACGTTTGCCGGCGGCGGGCCGATGTTGGGTCCCCGGTAAAGGGTGACGGACCCGGGATCGGATTCGGCCTCCGGCGGAAGAATCATGCCGTCATCGATGACGAAAACCTCCGGGGGGACCACGCCGGGATATTCCATGTCGAGGTCCCTCGGGTCGGAGATTTTTCCCGTCAGGGCGGCCGCCGCCGCCGTTTCCGGACTCACCAGGTAGACGTCGGCGTCTTTTGTTCCTGAACGCCCTTCGAAATTCCGGTTGGAGGTCCGGAGGGAAACGCCCCGGGAAGGGGGGCTGAAACTGTTTCCGATGCAGAAGTTGCAGGATGTTTCACCGATCCGGGCCCCGGCCCGGATAAGTTTTGCGAGATGGCCGTCCCGGGCGAGATTTTCCAGCACCTGACGGGAGCCGGGGGAAACGATGAGACTCACGTCGGGGTGGATCGTTTTCCCCTCCAGCATTTTCGCCGCCGTGGCCAGGTCCCGGTAGGAGGAATTGGTGCAGCTCCCGATGCAGACCTGCTGGACGGGGGTTCCCCGGATATCCCGTATTTTTATAACGTTTTCAGGGCTGTGAGGGGCCGCCGCCAGGGGTTCCAGGTCGGAAAGCTCGATGGCGACCACCCGCTCGTACCGGCACCCGGGATCGGCGGTCCACGGGGTGAAATCCTCTTCCCGCTTCTGGGCCCGGAGAAATTTTCTGGTTTGACCGTCGCTGGGGAAAAGGGAAGTCGTCACACCGCATTCCGCGCCCATGTTCGTCACCGTTGCCCGCTCCGGGACGGACAGGGTTTCCACGCCTTCCCCGAAATATTCGAGGACCGTTCCCACGTTCCCCCGGGTCGTGAGGATCTCCAGAACCTTGAGGATGATGTCCTTGGCGGAAACCCAGGGCGGCAGCGATCCCGAGAGTTCGATGCCCGTCACCCGGGGCCAGGCGAGATAAAAGGGCCCGCCGCCCATGGCGACGGCTACGTCGAGCCCGCCGGCGCCGATGGCCGCCATGGCGAGGCCGCCTCCCGTCGGGGTGTGGCTGTCGGAACCGAGGAGGGTTTTCCCCGGCTTCCCGAACCGTTCCAGGTGCACCTGGTGACAGATGCCGTTTCCCGCCCTCGAAAGGTAGATCCCGTATTTCCGGGCGACGGAGGCGAGGTAGAGGTGGTCGTCGGCGTTCTCGAACCCCACCTGAACCGTGTTGTGGTCGATGTAGCTCACCGAAAGTTCCGTCCGGACCCGGGGGATGCCGAGGGTTTCGAACTCGAGATAAGCCATGGTTCCCGTGGCGTCCTGGGTCAGGGTCTGATCGATCCGGATGGCGGCTTCCTCCCCGGGAACCGGTCTGCCCGAAATGAGGTGTGCCTCGAGAATTTTTTCCGTGACGTTCTTTGCCATGTGTCCTTCCTGATAACGTTGAAACCGTTGGAAATTACCCTGATTCGCTTCCCCCTCCGCACCGGGGTGGTTCCGATGGGCGGTCCACGGATGAAGTAAGAAAAGTATCAGATATTATCGAAAGACGGCTGGAATTTCAATGAGAATAATCTGTCAAGGTCAGGCTCATCACGGACCGTTTATTCGAGACCGGGAGGTCAGGCTAAACATCGGGCACAGTTCGTTGGATCCCGGTTCGTAATCCCGGCAGGTTTGCGGCCGGGTTTCGTAGATGGCGCAGGAACAACGGTTTCCTTCCCGGTGAAGAAAGGGGCAGGCGGGTACGGGGAAGCCGCTTCCCCCGTGGATGAACCGGTCTCCCGCCCAGACCGCTTCCCGGCTTTCCAGGCGCTCCAGGATGTCTTTCCGCCCTTCGTTTCTCCATCTTGCCAAATCCCTTTCTTTCACGTAGAAACCGAAGTAAGTGTGGCAGCAGCGACCGCAGCGAAGGCAGGTGTTTTTCATGACATCCATCAACCGGACCTCCGATTATCACAGAAAGGGGCCTATCGACCTTCTCACGGAGTTCACCGTATGCGAGTGTTTAGCCCATGTGCGGTCCCCGTACATGATCGCCCTGGAGGAAAAGAAATCCTACGGCGCTCTGGTGGGGGCCTTCCTCCAGAGGTCGGGGCTCCTTCCCGAAGGCTGCCGGATCTGCGAGATCGGCGGCGGATACGGCAGCCTCATGCGGGGGTTTCTCGAAACATCCGGGCCTTGGGTCGGCCATGCGGTCATGGCGGACCTCTCCCTGTATCTTCTCAGGAAACAGCGGGAAAAACTTCGTCCCTGGTGCGACCGGCTTGCGTTTCTCTGCGGCGATGTTCTTGAACTCCTTCCCGCCCTCAGGGGGGTGGATCTTTTCATCTGCAACGAGATGATGGGCGACCTGGAAACGTGGACGAACCTGTCCCCGGGCCGCCTTCCCGGCGAGGTGGACCGGTTCGTCCGGGACTACGGCCTGGAGCTGCCCGCCGAAGGACCCTTTCACTTCAACCTGGGGCCCCTTTCCCTGGTGGAGGCCCTCTGCGGGAAGGGCGTCCCCGCCTTTCTCACGGAACATGCCGCCGACCCCTTCATCCCGGACGGCATGGACTATCTCCGGGAGGGGCTCACCCTGGACGGCTATCCCCGGGAAATTCGTCTCAGGGGCCATTCCGAGTTCACCGTTCGTTTTTCCCACCTCATCGGGGTGGCTGAACGGTGGAACCGGAAGGTGAAAACGGGATCCCTTCTCGATTTCCTGAATGTGAAAAAAACACCGGCCATGCGGTTCATTTTCAAAATGAGGGCTCAGTCCACGGATGAGCAGGAAATTATTTACGAGTTTCTTGACCACGCCCGGGAGTACCGGTGGCTTTTGATTTACTGAGCGGAAGGGCGGGGGTTCCCGGGGAATCAGGGGACGGCCAGCTCCTCCACGTTTCGGAAGGCGGAGACGATCACGTATTTTTTTATGGAAACCTCCATCAGGGCGCAACGGGGATCTTCGAGGAAACCCTTCAGATCGGGATGCCTTGCGAGATAGGCGGGGACGGCCTTTTCCCGTTCCGGACCCCTGATTTCCCGGGCCTCGCCGACGGCGGTGACAGCCACGGCGTTCTGCAGGTCCGAGACCCGGTTCATCCGGTCGTCGGCCAGGAGGGCCACCCGGGGATCCCGCTTCATGTTTTCGAATTTATGGGTTTCCCGGATCGTGGCGAAGAAAAGACTCGAAAAATCTTCCGAGGGAACGAAGGCGACCAGGCTTCCGTAAGGCTCGCCTCCGTTCTGGGTGGCCAGGACGGCGAACCGCTGCCCCAGGAGAATTTTTTCCAGGGCTTCGTTTTTCATGGAATGCCCCCTCCTTTCCGACGCAGCCGGCGGCGCTTTTTGCAGAACAGTCTGAATTGCCACGACGGGGCTATTGTGTTACATTGACCTTAAATTTTTTTATCATGTTCCGGGGAATTTCTCAACCTTGAAGGCTTCGTAAAAGTCCATATGCCGCGTTGCCCTTCATTCCTCGTCCCTGCGACGTACCGCTCGGTACGTCTCGTTCCTCGGGATTCGGGCGCCCTGCCTCCGGATCTTTTTGCGAAGCCGTCGGAAAACGAGCAGTTTTCGACTTTTTACGAGATCATCAACCCTGAGGGGCGGAGGAAAAAGGAACACCCCGTGCCGGAATCGTTTTCTTCCTCACCCCCCGAGTCCATCCCGGCCGTGAAGAAAGGAGGAAAGCCATGGATCGCAGTAAGAGTTTTGCCCTGCCGGTTCTTCTGATCTTTTTCCTTTTCCCTGCCGTTTCCGCCGGCGCCGAACGGGGTCCCATGAAGCCCATCGCCCCCATGATGATCGAACACCGGCTCATCGAAAAGATTCTTCCCGTGGTGACGGCGGTGAAAGTCGACATGGAACGGACGGGAAAAGCGGATGTGGAAGCGGTGGCCGCCATAGTCGATTTTTTCCGCTTCTATGGCGACCAGGTTCATCACGGGAAAGAAGAGAAGATTTACTTTCACGAACTGGCGAAGAAAAAGCTGACGCCGGAAAGACGGGCCCTGATGAACGAGTTGATCCAGGAACACCGGGAGGCCCGGAAAATCGTCGGGGCCCTTTCCGACGCCCTGGAACGGTACCGGAAGGGAGACGGGGCGGCCCTGAAGGGCATGGAGGCGGCCCTCGGAATACTTCCCGGTCTTTATGCCGAACACATCCGGAAGGAGGACCGGGTTCTCTTCAGGCCCAGCCTGGATTATTTTTCGCCGGCGGAAGAGCAGGAACTTCTCGAAAGAATGAGGGACTACGACGAGAAGATGATTCACGAAAAATACCGGAAGACGGTCGATGACCTCCGGGGAAAATACAAGTGAGGGAGGAACCCATGCCGGAAGGAATGCTTCACCGCCATGTCAGCCGCCGCCGCTTTCTCCAGTCCGTCCCCCCCTTCATGGTCGCGGCAGCGGGCGTCCTTTTCCTGCTGCCGGGGAAGCTCCGGGCGGGCCTGGGGAAGGAAGAGGATACCCGGAAGTACGTCTGTATGATCTGCGGTTACGTGTACGACCCGGCGAAAGGAGATCCCACCCAGGGAATCTCTCCCGGGACCCCCTTTTCCAAGCTGCCCGACTGGTGGATCTGTCCTGAATGCGGCGCCGACAAAGGCGCCTTCAACGAGTGGCACTGAGACATCTCTCTGAAGGAGGATTCGGATGCCCTTAATGCTTTTCCGGTGGGTCGTTCTCACCGTGGCCATTCTTCTTGCTTCCCACGTGATTCCCGGGATATTCGTGCGGGACTTCTTTTCCGCCTTCGCCGCCGCCGCCCTGCTCGGTGTCCTGAACGTCCTGCTGCGCCCGCTCCTGATCCTTCTCACCCTTCCGTTGAATATTCTGACCCTCGGCCTTTTTACCTTCGTCATCAATGCCTTCCTCCTTCTGATGGTGTCCGGGGTTGTCTCCGGTTTCGTCGTCCGGGGTTTCGGGGCCGCCGTCCTGGGGGCCGTGATCATCAGTATCGTGGGGATCCTGTTCAATGCCCTTGCGGACTCGGGGGGACGGGGCCGGAAAAGCCGGGGGGAGGACGTCATCGATCTCAAGCGGAGAGGTGAGGACCGATGGGAGTGAGTTCTCTCACCCCCGCCATGCGGCAGTATCGGGAGATCAAGGAGCAGTACCGGGACTGTATCCTCTTCTTCCGCATGGGCGATTTCTACGAAATGTTTTTCGAGGATGCCGTGACGGCCTCCCGGATTCTCGACATCACCCTGACCTCCCGCAACAAGGGCAAGGAGGACAGTGTCCCTCTCTGCGGGTTTCCCTTTCATGCCGTTTCGGGATACATCTCCAGGCTGATCGATCAGGGATACAAGGTGGCCATCTGTGAGCAGGTGGAAGACCCGAAGGAGGCCAAGGGCATCGTCCGCAGGGAAGTCATCCGGGTGGTGACTCCGGGCCTGGTGGTCGATCCGGCGAATCTTCCCGAGAAAGAGAACAATTATTTCGGAGCGGTCTGCCGCGCCGGCGGGAATCCGGGGCTTGCTTTCGTGGATATTTCCACGGGGGAATTCCGCGTCGCCGAGTTCGAAGGAGACGATGTTCTCCTCGACGAACTCGATTCGTTGAATCTCCGGGAAATGCTGGTCCGGGAAGAGGACGACTCCGGGCTTTCCGGGAAAGTTTCCGCCACCATCCTCCGTCCCGTTTCTTCTCAATACTTCGATGTCGCCGAGGGTCGGGATCGTCTCCGGGAGCACTTTTCCCGGGAGGCCCTGGACGATGTGCGTCTGGAGGAACACGAGGCGGTTCTGCGGGCGGCCGGCGCCGTGCTCCGGTTCATCCGGGAAACCCAGAAGGAGGGTCTGTCCCACATCAACCGCCTCGAGTGGCACGGAAGCGCCCGTTACCTCGTCATGGATCAGGCGGCCCGGCGGAATCTCGAGCTTTTTTCAACCCTGAAGGATAACCGCCGGGAAGGGTCCCTCGTCCATGTTCTCGATGAAACCGTGACCTCCATGGGAGGAAGGCGTCTTCGCCGCTGGATGAGCTATCCCCTCCTGTCGCCGGACCGCATCCGGGAACGCCTTTCCGCCGTTTCGGAACTGAAAACCCGGCACGCCGAAAGACGGGAACTGAGGGAACGGCTCCGGGGTGTCTATGACATGGAACGTCTCGGGAGCCGGGTGGCCATGGAGGTCGCTCATGCCCGGGATCTGGCGGCCCTGAGAACCTCCATGGGGAAGACCGGGGAAATAAAGGTCATGACGGGCCTCTTCGAAGGGGGGCTTCTTTCTTCGATCCATGCCGGTCTCGACCCCACGGCGGACCTCCGGGAACTCCTGGAGCGGGCCATCGTGGACGAGCCTCCCCTGACCCTCCGGGAGGGAGGGATGATCCGGGAGGGGTACGATCCGGCCCTGGACGGGCTCATTTCAGCAAGCCGGGACGGGAAAAAGTGGATCGCCGCCCTGGAGAGAAAGGAAAGGGAGCGCACCGGAATCGGGTCGCTCAAGGTGGGGTTCAACCAGGTGTTCGGGTACTATATCGAGATTACCAAGGCCAACGCCGCCCTGGTTCCCCCGGATTACATCCGCAAACAGACCCTTGTGGGAAGCGAGCGCTATATCAACGAGGAGTTGAAGGAGTATGAGTACGGGGTCCTGCACGCCGAGGACCGGAGGCGGGAGCTGGAATACGAAATATTCACGGAAATCCGGACGGCTGTGGCCCGGGAGATCCAAAGGATCCAGAAGACGGCGTCCCATCTGGCCGACCTCGACGCCCTGGCGTCTCTGGCCGAGGTGGCGGAGCGTTGCCGGTACAGCTGCCCGCGGGTTCACGACGGCGACCGGATCGACATCCGGGACGGGAGGCACCCCGTGGTGGAGCGGATGGACCTTTCCGGGGGGTTCGTTCCCAACGACACCCTTCTCGATATGAAGGAAAACCGACTTCTCATCATCACGGGTCCCAACATGGCGGGGAAGTCCACCTATATACGCCAGGCGGCCCTTATCGTCCTCATGGCCCAGATGGGAAGCTTCGTTCCCGCCCGGGAGGCGGAAATCGGTGTCGCCGACCGGATTTTCACCCGTCTCGGCGCTTCGGACAGCCTGTCCACGGGGCAGAGCACCTTCATGGTGGAGATGACCGAGGTGGCCCACCTGCTCCGGAGGGCCACCCCGAAAAGCCTGATTCTTCTCGACGAGGTCGGCCGGGGCACCAGCACCTTCGACGGGCTCAGCATCGCCTGGGCCGTGGCGGAATACATCGACGATCCGGAGCGCCTCGGCGCACGGACCCTTTTCGCCACCCATTACCACGAACTGACGGATCTCTCCCGGACCCGGCCCGCGGTGCGGAACTTTTCCGTCGCCGTCCGGGAACTGGAGGACCAGGTCATTTTTCTCAGGAAGATCGTCGAGGGGGGAACGAACCGGAGCTACGGGATCCAGGTGGCCCAGCTCGCCGGTGTTCCCGGGGAGGTGATCGGGCGGGCCCGGGAAATCCTGAGGAACCTTGAAAAAGGGGAGCTGGACGAGGTCGGGATGCCCCGGATCGCCCGGGGGAAGCGGGCGCCGCAGAGAAAAGGCCCGAAACAGCTCAGCCTGTTCGCCGGCGTGGAAGACCGGGTCCTGGGGGAAATCCGGGGGGTCGACCTGGAGTCCCTGACGCCCCTGGAAGCCTTGAACCGGCTCGCTTTATGGCAGAAAAAACTGAAGGGGGAAGGCCCTATCTGAAACAGACCCGCAGCACCTGGAAGAGATCGGTGTGCCCCCGGAGAACCTTGTCGATGCCGTCCTGGAGCAGGGTGGTCATTCCCTGGGAGATGGCCATTTCGCGCATGTCCTCCACGGTGGCCCGTTCCTGGATGAGGTGTTTTATCTCCCGGGTGGCCGCGAGAAGCTCGTGAATGCCCATCCGGCCCTTGTATCCCTGGTTGTCGCACTGGGGACAGCCTTTAGGGCGGTACAGGGTGAAGTTATCATCGTAGGGGATCTTGAGGCGGGAAAAGGCTTCGTCTCCCCCGTAATGGCGGACGAGGAGATCGAATTCCTCCCGGTCGGGGTGGTACTTCTCCCGGCATTTGACACACAGGGTTCTCACGAGCCGCTGGGCGAGGATCCCCAGGAGGGAATCGGCGAAATTGAGGGGGTCGATTCCCATGTCGAGGAGCCGGACGATCGTTTCCGGGGCGCTGTTGGTGTGAAGGGTGCTGAGGACGAGGTGCCCGGTGAGAGAAGCCTCCACGGCGGTTTTGGCCGTCTCGTAATCCCGCATCTCCCCCACCATGATCACGTCGGGGTCGGCCCGGAGAAAGGAACGCATGGCGTGGGCGAAGTCGAGGCCCACCTTGGGGTTCACCTGGACCTGGCGAAGCCCGTTCTGGGTGATTTCCACGGGGTCCTCGGCGGTCCATATTTTTGTTTCCGGCGTATTGATATGCCGGAGAGCGGCGTGGAGCGTGGTCGTCTTGCCCGACCCGGTAGGTCCCACGGCGAGAATGATCCCGTAAGGCTTGTCGAGAAGATCGAGGAGGCTCTGGTAGTTCCGGGGGGACAGGGCGAGGGATTCCAGGGGCATGGTGTCTCCCTTGGCGAGGATGCGCATCACCACGTCCTCCACCCCCCCCTGGGTGGGGACGGTGGCGACCCGAAGCTCGATCTCCTCCCCGCGGCTTCTCTTGAAACGGATTTTCCCGTCCTGGGGAAGCCTCCGTTCCGTGATGTCCAGGTTGGACATGATCTTGATCCGGGAGATGATGGCCGACCGGTAGCTGAAGGGAACGGTCTGGTAGAGGCTGAGATCGCCGTCCACTCGGACCCGGATCTCCACGTTCCGGGTCATCGTGTTGGGCTCCACGTGGATGTCCGAGGCGCCCTTTCCATAGGCATCCCGGATGATTTTGTTTACGAGCTGCATGATGATGCTGTCCGACTCGCTGAAGGCGTCCTCTTCCTCCTCCACCTCGTCCACGTCCAGCTTGCCGATGAGATCGTCGATGGTTTCCCGGCCCGATTCACTCTGGTAGAAGTGGTTGATGAACCGGAGGATATCGTCGTACATGGTGACGCAATATTCCACATTGCTCAGTTTCAGCAGGTTTTCGATCATATCCCGCTTGAGGATGTTGTTGGGATCGTCGATCAGTACCCGGACCTTGCCCTCCTTTCTTTCCAGGGGAACCCAGAGTTCCCTGCGCAGATATTCCTCCTTGAGGTTTCTCAGGAGGTCGAAGGGAATGGGGAACTTGCTGCTGAAGGAAACGTAGGGGCAGCCGAAGAATTCCTCGAGGGACTTGATAATGGCCTCCCGGGGAATCTTGAATTTCTTCATGAGGTAATCTTCTATGGTTTCCCGGCTCTTTCTCGCCTCCCCCCAGGAACTCTCGAGTTCCTCGTCCCGGATCAGGCCGTGGCGGAGAAGATGGTCGAACCGGGATTTCTTTTTCTTCCGGATCCTTTCCTGGTTGAAAAAGGCGATGCCGAGAACGTGGGCCAGCTCCTCCAGGCGCATCCGGTCATCCTCGGTGAAAGGGCCGCCGCCTTTCTTGTTGAGGATCTGAACGACGCCCATGAGGCGTCCCTCATGAAGGATGGGAACGGCGAGAATCTGCGTTGTCCGGATCCCCGACTTCTGGTCCCATCGACGGTCGAAATGAAGATCGGGATGTATCATTTGAAGTTCGGACTCGTCGTACGCATCGGTGATATTCACCGTCTGGCGGTTATTGGCCGAAAAACCGGCGATGCTTCCGTTGTTTACGGGCAGGCGGATTTCCGTCAAAGTCGATCCCGCGAGGAACATGGAATATATTTCGTCGACCTTGGAATCGGCGGCATAGATGGTGATCAGGGAGGCGTCATACAACCGGAGAAATTCGTCTTTCAGATCGACGATGATCTGCTTCATGTTCTGGGCTGCGTGGATCCGGTTCGCCAGGTTCTGGATGGCCTGCTGCCGGCGCAGCTGTTCGCGCAGTTCCTCGATCTGGGTCTCGATGGTTGTTTTCACCGTTACCGGTTTTTGTTTGAAAAAACTCATGGCCTCTTCCCCTTGATGATGCAGGTGGTGGTTCGACAGGATGAATGGAAACACATTAAACGGAAACAGCCGATTATGCAACAGGCTTTCAATGGTCTTGACAAACAGGGGGGATTCCCTTACGTAGATTCCCTGAGAAAGGAAAACCCGTGAAACCGGCGAGGACCATCGAAAAACTGGCGGGCGGCGAGAAAACCGACATCGTGGCCCTTGGAGATTCCCTCACCTACGGCTGGATGGTCGGGAAGGGCTACCTGGCTTTCCTGAAAGAAATGCTTCTGGAGGCCTATCCGGGAAACGGCCTTTCCCTTATGAATCAGGGAATTCCCGGCGACACGGCCCGGGGAGGGCTCCACCGGCTCCGGAGGGACGTTCTTTCTTACGATCCGGACTGCGTCCTCCTCCAGTTCGCCCTGAACGACGCTTTCTGCGGGGAAACGCCGGAAGGCTTCGGAAAGACCATGGAGGAAATCATCCGGGCCATCGAGGAGGAAAGCGAGGCGGAAATCGCTCTTATCACGTCCGTCTGCCTCGGCGGGGACCGGGAAAACCTCTTTATCGAAAAGTATTACAGCGAACTGGAACGGTTGTCCCGGACATATCGGTGCTCCCTGGCGCGGGTCCATGAAACGTGGAAACGGAAGATCTCCGGAGGCGTTCCCTTCTCCCGCCTCGTCCAGTCCGACGGGGTCCACCCCACTTCCGAAGGTTACCGGTACATGGCGGAAGCGGTCATGGACCTTTTTCAAAGTCGTTGACCTTGAGGATCACCAGGGTCAAATCGTCAAACTGGGGCTGTTCTCCCGAGAAAAGAAGGATCTCGTCCTGAATTTTCTGGACCATTTCCCGGGAGGAAAGGGCCTTGTGTTTCAAAATCAGGCGCCTCAGCCTTTCCTCGCCGAAATCTTCCTCGTTGCCGTTCATCGCTTCCGTGACGCCGTCCGTGTAGAGGACAAGAATGTCCCCCGGCTCCAGGGAGACGGACCGCTCTTCCAATTCCATGTCCTCGGTGACGCCCAGGGGGATTCCCCGGGCTTCGAGATGGGAAATTTCCGGAGAGCCCCCGTGAAAAAGAAGGGCCGGGTAGTGTCCCGCATTGATGTAGGTGAGCTTTTTCCCCACCGTGTCGAGGACGCCGTAGAAAAGGGTGACGAACATGCCCGACGTGGAGTCCCGGCAGATCAGTTCGTTGGCAAGGCGGATCGCCGTGGTCACTTTCAGGTTCCCCGAGGCGCTCGCCCTCAGAATCGTCCGGGAAAGGCCCATGAAAATGGCTGCCGCCATGCCTTTACCCGAGACGTCGGCGATGGTGAGCCCCCAGTGGGTCCCGTCGATGGGGATGTAATCGAAGAAATCCCCCCCCACTTCCCGGGCGGGGAGGTTCGTTCCCCATACATCCATTCCCTCGATATCGGGGGTTTCCCGGGGAAGAATGTTCTGCTGGATCCGCCGGGCGATTTCCAGTTCCTTCAGGAGCCTTTCCTGCTCCGCCGTGGTGCAGTGAAGCCGTTCCATGTAGTTTTTAAGGTCCCGGGTCATCTGGTTGAATGAATCGGCCAGCTCTCCCAGCTCGTCGCTCGTCCGGACGCGGACCTTGTGATCCAGGTCTCCCCGGCCGAGAGTCTGGACGCCCTCGGTGAGGGTCAGGATGGGCAGGGTGATCATCCGGGAAAGGATAAGGGAGATGCCCGATACGAAAAAAATGAGCATGATGATGATATCCAGAAAGGTGTTCCGGGTGTTCTGCATCCGGGTGTTGATGTGATTGCTGATGCTCGCCGTGGCTTCGGAGATTTTTTTCTTCGTTTCCTCCACGGGACCGAGAAACTCGTCGATGTATGTCGTGGCGGCCGCCATGAAGGGGCTCCCCGGGACGGCGACGATGTACATGTACTTTTCCCGGATGACGCCGTCGGGGTCCTGCCAGTCGTAGTAGCCCCCCTTGGGAGAACCGTCCAGAGTCGCCTCGAAAAGTTTCCAGGCCGTGGGCAGCTGATCCACGAGCCGGTGCGTGTCGAAACGGACAAAGCGGTGATTCAGGTGAAACAGGATGACCCCCGTTTTTTTCTCGAATAGAAGGGTGTATCCCCTGTTTCCCACGGACTGGACGGCGATCTCCTGAAACCGGGAGTCCTCCATGAGTTGTTCCATCGTGAGGGACGAATGGGCCTGGAGATAGATTTCGCACTGGGCCGCCACATCCCGGGCGCGCTGTTCAATGATCTTCCTCCCCAGCAGTTCCAGGGCGTTGGTGCTGTCGGTGATGGCTTTTTCCCCGAGGGAGACGCTGCTGTGAAAGGCATACTGGCCGATGTCACGGATGTCGTTCAGCGTGATGTATCCCACGACGGCGAGGGAAGAGAGGGTGAGGGCGAGGAAGGCGACGAGCATCTTGGTCATGATGGGGATGCGGAGGTTATGACGCTGGAAGAAGGACGGTCCGTCCGCCTTGTTGTCCGCTGCCGCGCCTGTTCTGTCTGGTTCGATAAACAGCATGGGATACCCTGTGTGAATGTTATCGGTGGACGATTTTTTTCGATATGGCCCCGGCCGCCACGATGCCCGAGGCGGCGGCCTGGAGAAGCCCCCGGGTCAGCCCCGCGCCGTCCCCCACGGCAAAAAGGTTTTCGACGCCCGTCTCGAGATCCCTCGTCACCCCCATCCGGTTGGAGTAGAACTTCACTTCCACCCCATAAAGGAGGGTATGGCGGGAAGACACCCCCGGGGCCAGATGGTCCATGGCTTCCAGCATTTCAATGATGTCTCTCAGGTGGCGGTACGGGAGGACGTAACTGAGGTCCCCCGGAACGGCCTCCTTCAATGTGGGATTGGTGAGGCAGCGGTCGATCCGGGCCCGGGTGGACCGCCGTCCGGCCAGGAGGTCTCCGAGCCTCTGGACGATGGTCCCGCCGGAAAGGAGATTGGCGAGACGGGCGATGTAGCGCCCGTAGGCGATGGGGTCCCGGAAGGGTTCGGTGAACAGGCTGCTCACGAGGATGGCGAAATTCGTGTTGTCGCTTTTTTTTGCGGCGAAGCTGTGGCCGTTCACCGTGATCAGGTCTCCGGAGCGCTCGTTGACCACTTCTCCGTAAGGATTCATGCAGAACGTCCGGACCCGGTCGTCGAACGTCCGGGAATAATAGATGAGCTTGGACTCGTAGGTCAGATCGGTGATCTCCTTCAGGAAGGCCGCCGGGAGTTCCACCCGGATGCCGATGTCCACGGGGCTGACCCGGGTTTCGAGGCCCAGGGCTTCGGCCTGGTCCTTCATCCACTGGGACCCGGACCGGCCCGGCGCGGCGACGACGAAGCGCCCGCCGACGAGGGATCCGCCTTCGAGACGGATCCCGGTCACCCGGCCCTCCTCCGCCAGGATGGCTTCCGCCCGGCAGTTCGTCCGTATTTCGATCCGGTCCTTGAGGGCCTGGTACATATTGAGGAGGACCGCCCGGCAGTTTTCCGTCCCCATGTGACGGATCCGTGTGGGAATGAATTCGAGTTCCGCCAGCCGGGCCTTTTCGACAAGGGCTTCCACTTCGGGGGAAATCTCCCCGAAAAGACGCTCCCGGGGGGCGCCGTAACGGATGAAGATGTCGTCCGTCTCCGTGAGCAGCGCCTGAAGGCTCGGCAGGGACATGTAGTCCCCGAGATAGCCCCCCACCTCGTTGGAAAAGGTGAGCTTTCCGTCGCTGTAGGCCCCCGCGCCCCCCCAGCCGCAAAGAATGTCACGGGCAGGGGAGGAAACCCGTTCATGGATGGCTTTCCCCTGTTCAAGGAGCAGGATGGGACCGACCCCTTCCTCCAGGAGGGTCAGGGCCGAGAAGATGCCCGCCGGCCCGGCGCCGATGATGATGACCTCGTAATCCATGAATTTCCTGACGTGGGCGAATGAGTTTTCCCATTCTATGAAAAATACAGCGGGAAGACAAGGGATTTCCCCGGGGGCGTCCTCCGGGCGGCCCGGTGACGGGAGGCATGATCAAAGTCCTTGATAATTGTTCGACAATCTGTCATTTACCTGAGAACTGAAGGATACATCCATGAAACTCCAGTTCATTATCAACCCCATGGCCGGGGGAGGGAGGGCCGGGAAGTCCTGGCAGTCCGTCCGAAACGATGTGGAGCGTCTTTTCGGGACTCTCCGGGAGAGTTACACCAGCCTTCCCGGGGAAGCGACGGTCCTGGCCCGGCGGTCCCTCCTGGAGGGATGCGACGGGATCGTCTGCGTCGGCGGCGACGGGACGCTGAATGAAGTCGTCAACGGCTTCATGAACGACCAGGGACCCTTGCGGCCCGAGGTCCTTCTCGCTTATTTCCCCTGCGGCACGGGCTGCGATTTTATCCGGACTCTCCGCCAATCGAGAAACATCCTTGAAACGCTGAAGGGGATCCTTCCCTTCCACACGAAGAACATCGACCTCGGCCGGATGCGATACCGGGATCACCGGGGTGCCCCCTTGTCCCGTTATTTTCACAATATCACCAGCTTCGGGTTGGGGGGAGAGGTGAACAACCGGGTGAACCGGTCGCGGAAGCGTCTCGGCGGCTTCGCGTCCTTCCTTCTCGCCACCGGCGTCTCCCTCCTCCGATATGAAAAAAAAAGGATCCGCCTCCGGGTGGATGACCGTTTTGACGAGGAAATCAGAAGCTGGAACATCGCCGTCGCCAACGGGCAGTTTCACGGGGGCGGCATGTGGGTGGCCCCGGATGCCCGGATCGATGACGGACTTCTCCATGTCACCGTTTTAGGGGACTTCTCCTTCCCGGAAGTCCTGGTCCAGCTGCCCCGTCTCTATAATGGGAAGATCTACGGTCACAGAAAGATTCTGAATATTTCAGGCAGGCACATCGAAGCCCTGTCCGATGAAACCGTCCTCATCGACATGGACGGAGAGCAACCCGGCCGGCTTCCCCTGTCCATCGATATCATTCCCCGGTGCCTTTCCATGGTGATTCCCCGCGACATGGCGTGACGGCGGTTCCGCTGCCGTTCTTCCCCGGCACTTTCGTCAAGTGATGGATATCCTGTCGCAAGATGAGATTATCATTGTCACCGGAGGAGCGTTTCTGTTAAAAGAACACGAGGATAAAGGAGGACGAACCATGGAGAACGTGTTCAAGGCGGTCCGGATCACCGACCGGGTCTGGTGGGTCGGCGCCATCGACTGGAATATCCGGGACTTCCACGGCTATACGACGAAGAGGGGGAGCACCTACAACGCCTATCTCGTCCTGGCCGACAAAATCGCCCTCATCGATACGGTGAAGGCCCCTTTCCGGGAGGAGATGATGTCCCGGATTGCGTCGGTGGTCGATCCGAAAGACGTCGAAATCATCGTTTCCCATCATGCGGAGATGGACCACTCGGGGAGCCTCTTCGAGACGGCCGCGGCGATCCGTCCGAAGGTCATCTACGCTTCCGAAATGGGAAAAAAGACATTGAACGAGATCCATCATGGCGCCGGAAACGTCGTGGCCGTCAAGGACGGGGAAAAGGTGGGCCTCGGAAATTGCGAACTTGCCTTTTACGAAACCCGGATGCTCCACTGGCCGGACAGCATGATTTCCTGGCTCGGAGAGGAAAAGCTGCTGTTTTCCCAGGACGCCTTCGGGATGCATCTCGCCTCCAGCGGGCGCTTCGACGACGAAATCGATCCCGCCGTTCTCGACTATGAGAGCGCCACGTATTTCGCCAACATTCTTCTGCCCTATGCCCCCCTCATCGGCAAGACCTTGGATCGGGTGGGATCCATGGGGTGGGATCTGAAATTCATCGCCCCCGACCACGGGCCCGTGTGGCGGACCGGCCTCGGCAGGATTCTGGGGAATTACCGCCGGTGGGGGGTGCAGGAGAAGACCCGGAAGGCCGTCATTGTCTATGCCACCATGTGGCACAGCACGGAACGGATGGCCCGGGCCATCGGCGAAGGACTGGCTTCCGCCGGCGCGACGGTCCGGTTCCTCTCCATGGCGGAAAACCACCGCAGCGAAGCGGCCTATGAAATTCTCGACGCGGGGGCCCTGATCGCCGGTTCGCCCACGCTGAACAACAATATCTTCCCCACGATGGCCGACGTCCTCACGTACCTGAAAGGATTGCGGCCGAAAAATCTCATCGGGGCCGCCTTCGGTTCCTACGGGTGGAGCGGCGAGTCGGTCCGGCAGATCGAAGACCTCCTGAAGGAGATGAAGGTCGAGATCGTTTCCGGGGGAGTCAAGGCGAAGCACGTCCCCGACGCGCCGGCCCTCCGGGCCTGTTACGATTTGGGGCGTCAGGTGGGCGAGCGGCTGGCGGCGGCGTTTCCGTGAACCCCGCTCCGGCAGACCGGGAAGGGGCAACCCTTGATTTTGGTGATCTCGTAAAAAGTCTAAAAACGCCCGTTTTCCGACGGCTTCGCAAAAAGCTCCGGAGGCAGGGCGCCCGGATCCCCGGGAACGGGGCGTAATGAACGGTGCGCCGCCGTGACGGGGGATGAAGGGCCATGAGGCCTGCAGGGCTTTATTCAAAGCCATGAAATTGAAATCCATGCGCGGAAAGGAGATTCCATGAAGCGATATGTCTGTGGTGTCTGCGGCTATGTTTACGATCCCGAAAAAGGGGATCCCGATGGGAATATCCCCCCCGGGACGCCCTTCGAGAAGCTGCCCGATGACTGGACCTGTCCCATCTGCGGAGCCAGCAAGAGCGAGTTTTCCCCGGAATGACCCCCGGGAAGGATACCGGCGAGAGGCGGGAATGAGGGCCTCCAGGGACTGGTTCGAAAGACTTTACGGAATCTATCATAAACGGGAGAGGGTCCATCCCGATCCCCTGGAGTTCCTGTATGGCTATCCCGACGGAAGAGACCGGAAGATCGTCGCCCTCGTGGCCGCTACCCTGGCTTTCGGGCGGGTCGGCCAGATCCTGAAGGCCGTCGGGAACGTTCTGGACAGGATCGGAGCGGGCCCGAGAGAATTCGTCGAGGAGGCCGGTCAGGCCGACAGGGAGAGCGCCTTCGAAACGTTCCGGTACCGGTTTGTCACGGGCGCCGAGATGGCCTCCCTGTTCCGGGCCCTGCGGGAAGTCCTCCGGGAATGCGGTTCCCTGAACGCCTGCTTTCTGGAAGGATTCCCGGGGGACAGCGAAACGGTGATGCCCGCCCTCGATCCCTTTGCGGCCAGGCTGGCGCGCCATGGAGGGACGGGGTTCCTCCTGCCTCTTCCGGGAAGGAAAAGCGCCTGTAAAAGGCTGAATCTCTTCCTCCGCTGGATGGTCCGGAAGGACGACGTCGACCCCGGCGGATGGGAAGGCGTTTCCCCCGACCGGCTCCTGGTGCCCCTGGACACCCACATGCACCGCCTGTGCCGCCGGCTCGGGATTACGGCGAGAAAGGACGGGTCCATGACAACGGCCCTGGAGATCACCCGTTTCTTCAGAGGCCTGGCGCCCGGCGATCCCGTCCGGTATGACTTTGCCCTCACCAGATTCGGCATGGGACTGAGCGCGGCGGATAACGGCGGGGAAGGGTCTTTTTCCCCGCGGGAGATGAATCGAAGGAGAATCGGGAATGGATGACAGGATCAAGAAAGCGATGCAGGAAGCCTTCACGGGAGAGGCCAAGGCGGCGCTCCGCCTGAAGGTGTTCGCCAAGAAGGCGCAGGAGGAGGGGTACACCCAGATCGCCCGGCTCTTCCGGGCCATTGCCTTTTCCGAGGAAATCCACGGAGAGCGGGCCCTCCGGATCGCCCGGGACATCGGGACGACGGAGGAAAACCTCAAGGAAAGTTTTGAAAACGAAACGAACGTGGCCGGGCTCGCCTATGAGAATTACCTGAAAATGGCCTACGAGCTGCAGGACAAGGGGGCCCAGTGGCACTTCACGGCAAGCCGCGACGTGGAAGAAGTCCACGCGAAACTCTACCGGAACGCTCTGACGGATATGATTCGGGACCGGGATCCCGAGTATTATATCTGCACGGTCTGCGGCTATATTTCCGAAGAGGAAGCCCCTGAAGTCTGTCCCGTCTGCGGGGCGAAAAGGGAAAAGTTCGTCCATCTCGAAAGTTGACCGCTTCTTATAAAGTTTACCGGGGAGGTGCTCAGGGAACATGAAGTTACAGCGAGGAATCTTGGGGGGGTCGGTCTTTATTCTGGTGATTCTCGGGATGTCCCTTCAGGCCTTTGGGGAGGGTCCGCCGCTGAAGCTGACCCTTCAGGAAAGCATCGATCTTGCGAGGCAGCAAAGCGTGGTCATCCGATCCGCCGCCGAGGGGGTTGCCGCCGCCGAGTCGGTCCGCAAGGTCGCCCGGGCGGATTTCCTGCCCACGCTCGGCACTTCCTACAGCTATACGAGGCTGGACAAAACCCCGGAGATGACCTTCCCGGGGACGAAAATCATCACGGGCACCCGGGACAATTACAACTGGTCCCTCGATATCACCCAGCCTGTCTTCGCAGGGGGAAAAATCCTCCGGAACTATGAGATCAACGAATTAGGGGTGCAGATCGCCCGGACGGAGGAGGATGCGACCATCCAGAACGTCGTCCAGGAAGTCAAGGAATCCTATTTCAATATCCTCAAGGCGGAAAGGATCCTTGACGTGGCCCGCCAGTCGGTGGAACAGCTGAAGAGCCACAGGGACATCGCCCAGAGCTTTTACGATGTGGGGATCATTCCGAAAAACGATCTTCTCTATGCGGAGGTCCAGCTGGCCAGGGGCCGGCAGGGTCTGGTCAGGGCGGAAAACAGCCTGGCCCTGGCGAAGGCCCGGTTCAACACCGTTCTGCGGCGGCCGGTGAACGCCCCGGTGGAAGTGGAGGATATCCTCACCTACCGGCCCATGAAGAAAACCCTGGAGGAATGCCTGACCATCGCCCTGGAGACCCGTTCGGAGATCCGGACCTACGATCTCGGGATCGCGCAGGCGGAAAAGGGCGTCGGCCTGGCGAAGGGGGATTATTTCCCGTCGGTGAGCCTCGTGGGGAATTATTCCCGCGTCGGAGACACCCCCGGCGTTTCGGGAAGCCCTTACGATGATGAGGAAAGCTGGTATGTCATGGCCCTGGCAAGCTGGAACCTCTGGGAGTGGGGGAAAACCAAATACAACGTGGATGCCAGCAGGAGCCGGCTTTCCCAGGCCCGGGACGCCCTGGTCAATCTGAAGGATCTGATTGCCCTGGACGTGGAAAACGCTTTTCTCTATGTTCAGGAGTCGGAAAAACACATTTTTGTCGCCGAAAAGGCCATCGAACAGGCGGAGGAAAACTTCCGGATCAACCGGGAACGCTACAAGGAACAGGTGGCCACGTCAACGGATGTGATCGACGCGGAAACCCTTCTGACCCAGACGAAATCCGACTATTTCAACGCCCTGAGCGACTTCAACATCGCCCTGAGCCGCCTCGAGCGGTCCGTGGGGATCGTCTATCCCGACTCGATTTTCACCTTCGCGGCCCGGGAAGAAGTGAATTGATGACGGATGATGGATGATGGGGGATTGAAACGTAGATCGGGGCTTCAGTCCCGAAGAAAGGGCTCGGTTCCGGATACATTCCGCCGGAACCCCTTATTTACAGGTTTTGCGGGGCCCTGACGTGGGCCGCGTCTTTTCATGTTTTGCAGACAGAAGGGAGGTTGAAATGATGAAGGAATTCGTCAAGAAGAGCATGCTTTTCGGGGTCGGCCTGGCGATGGCCACAAAGGAAAAAATCGAATCCGTCGTGGATGACATGATCGCCCGGGGCGAGATGTCGGAAAAAGAAGGGAAGGAAACGGTCCATGCCCTGGTGGAAAAATCCGAAGAAGTCAAGAAGGATTTCATGGAGAAGGTGGACGGGATGGTTCAGGACGCCCTGAAGCGGTTGAACGTCCCGACGAGGGAGGAAGTTGATGTCCTGAAAGAAAAAATTGAAGCCCTGGAGAAAAAGTAATCCCCGGTGCCTGATCCATGACCTTTCGCAAAATCGGCATTTTCACTCGAACCTACCGGCACATTCACCGGTATCGACAGATCCTGTCTGTTCTCATCCGTTACGGCTTCGGGGATTTCCTGGATCGGATTCCCCTGAGAGAATCCCTGGAAGCACGGCTCCGGGCCGCTTCCGGGAAGCCTCTCGAGGGGGTGGAGCGCCTCACCCGGGCCGAGCGGATCCGCCTTGCCATGGAGGAGTTGGGGCCCACGTTTGTCAAGCTCGGACAGCTTCTGTCCACCCGGCCGGATCTGATTCCCGTCGATCTCGTTCTGGAACTGGCGAAGCTTCAGGACAGCGTTCCCCCCTTTCCCTTTTCTCAGGCTCGGCCCATCATCGAGCGGGAACTGGGAAATTCCATCGGTGGAATATTTCTTCGGTTCGATGAAACCCCCACAGCCGCCGCTTCCATCGGTCAGGTGCACCGGGCGGTTCTGCAAACCGGTGAAGAGGTCATTGTCAAGGTTCAAAGGCCTGGCATCGAGGAAACCGTGGAAGCGGACCTGGAAATCCTCCTCCACCTCGCATCGCTTTTAGAGAAGCACACCGAGGAGGGGGAACTTTTCCGTCCCACCCGGATCGTCGAGGAATTCGCCCGGACCCTGGAAAAGGAAATGGATTACCGGACGGAGGCGGACCACGGGGAGCGGTTTGCCAGGCTGTTCAAGGAAAATGAAGCCATTCATGTCCCCATGATGTATCACGGGATGACGACAAAACGGGTCCTGGTCATGGAATACGTCCAGGGGATCAAGTCTTCCCGCATGGATCTCCTCGATGCGCAGGGGTATGACCGGAAGACCATCGCCTCCCGGGGGGCGGACCTTCTCCTGGAACAGATCTTCCGTTTCGGTTTTTTCCACGGCGACCCCCATCCGGGAAACCTCCGGGTCCTTCCCGGGAATGTGATCTGCTACCTCGATTTCGGCATGATGGGCTCGGTGGACCGCCGCTCCCGGGAAGACATGGCCGACATGGTTTACGCCCTGGTGAAACGGGATGAGACGAAGGCGGTCTCGGTGCTTCTCCAGCTTGTGGAATGGGAAAAAGAGCCGGACCGGAGGGTCCTGGAGAGGGACCTATCGGAGCTCATGGATCTGTACGTGGACCGCCCCTTGAAGGAAATCCGCATGGAGGCGGTCCTGGAACAGCTCCTCCGGCTCATTTCCCGGCATCGCCTGCGCCTGCCCTACGACCGATACCTCATGGTCAAGGCCCTGGCCACGACGGAAGGACTGGGCCGCGTTCTCGATCCCGATTTCGACATGACCGCCAAGGCGACGCCCTACATCCGGCGGCTCAGGACGGACCGCTTCCGGCCGGCACGGATCACCGGGGAAACCTTGGAGACCCTGGGCGAGCTCATTCGTCTCCTCCGGGAAATGCCGGCGGACATCCAGGATATCCTGAAGCAGCTCCGGCAGGGCAGGGCCCGGATCGGGTTCGATCACCGGGGCCTGGAGCACTTCATCTTCGAGCTGGACCGGTCGTCCAACCGGATCTCCTTTTCCCTTATCGTTTCCGCTATCATCATCGGGTCGTCCCTCATCATCCGGGCGGACGCGGGCCCGAAGCTCTTCGGCCTCTCCGGCCTCGGCCTTGCCGGGTTTCTCCTGGCCGCCGTTCTCGGAGTCTGGCTCCTTATCGCCGTTCTCCGCTCCGGCAAACTTTAATGGTTAAACGCTTGGGGTCAAGTCTTGACCCCAGTCAGTGCCCCCGGCCGGCCTGCATCCCGCCTTCCCGAGCGACCGGACATCCCGGAAACAGAGCTGCTTTGCCTCCCGGAATAACGGTGGGGCCATTCCCGGCCGAATCCAAACGTCCTTTTTGACCGAGTCGAATATCGCCGCCACCTCCTCCCATCCCCTGCTCGGGTGTCTCCTGCCTGCGCTGTTGTTCTTATAAGTGCCAACCGCCAACTGCCAACTGCCAAGCAGAAGGGGGTCCGGGGCCCCTCTGCGTTAAGACAATATCAATAAATTTAGTTAGTTATAGTTTGGCATGGAACTTGCTCTATTAGGGGTAACCGTTTCCCACGATCTATAGTCCCGGGTACGGGGGAAAACAGAGACGATCCTCATGTGTCTTCCGTCAGGTCCGGAGGGATGGGGGCGGGATACCCTGAGAAGGAGTGAATGAGATGAAGAAAAAGGTCGTTTACCTGTGGATCGTTGCCCTGTGTCTGCTATTTTTCTCGTCTTCCTCCGGGGCGGCCGTTTTCGATATGGGCGATCCGAGTCCCGGCGGCCCATCCGCCCGTCCTTCCTTTTCAGTGGAAGGGAAGAGCCCCCGGGTGAATTTCTCCCGGCTGCCCCTTTACTTCATGGCGAACTCGGGACAGGTGGACGGGCGGGTGCGCTGTTACGCCCGGGCGTCGGGATACACCCTTTGGGTGACCGGGGAAGGCCTGGTCTTCGACGCGGTGCGGCCGGAAGGAAAAGCGGTGGAGCCCGGCGGGAGGGCCGCGAAAAGCGGGATGATCACGAGAGACGTGAAGAGGCTTTCTTTCGTCGATGCCGTCAAAACTTCCGAAGTGGTGGCCCTGGAGGAGACGGGTCTTCAGGTGAACTTTCTGAAGGGGACCGACCGGTCGAAGTGTGACCCCGTATAACCCAGATTAGGCAGATTCCCCGATATGGAAAAAGGAAACAGGTCGATATGAAACCCCGGAATTATCTGTACTGTTGCATTTGTTTAGTATCCTTTTTCCTGTTCTTCGGCAGCGTATCGGCAGCCGATCCGATTGTAAAAAGCATTACGCCCGGCACCGGTGTCAATACCACATCTGTCACAATTACCGGGATCGCAGGGAACTTTTTTGCCACAGGCGCTACCGTGATGCTGACACCGGTGAATCTCCGCCCGGTACATAAAGGTAGCCTGTTTAACGGTGCTGGTGGCGCTCTCCTGACGCAGCCGTTAGGCCTAGCCAAGTCCTGGAATTACGTGTATTTGGCAAGTGAGAAAAGTAACGCGCTGGAGATCGTGGACATATCGGATCCCGCCAACCCGGCACATAAGGGCAGCCTGGTAAACGGTCAGGGCGGCGCTCTTCTGCATTATCCACAGGATGTCTTCGTGTCCGGCAATTACGCATATGTCGTAAGTTTTTACAGCAACGCGCTGGAGATCGTGGACATATCGGATCCCGCCAACCCTGTACATAAGGGCAGCCTGGTAAACGGTCAGGGCGGCGCACTGCTTGGTACACCGATTAGTCTCAAAGTGTCTGGCAAATACGCATATATAACAAGTAATTACAGCAACGCGCTGGAGATCGTGGATATATCGGATCCCGCCAACCCTGTACATAAGGGCAGCCTGGTAAACGGTCAGGGCGGCGCACTGCTGTTGGATCCAGGGGATGTCTTCGTGTCCGGTAATTATGCATACGTAGCAAGTAATAACAGCAACGCGCTGGAGATTGTGAATATATCGGACCCGGCCCACCCGGTGCACGAGGGCAGCCTGGTAAACGGTCAGGGCGGCGCACTGTTGGATTTCCCGAAGGGGGTCGTTGTGTCCGGCAATTATGCATACGTGACAGGTGGAATCAGCGACGCGCTGGAGATCGTGGATATATCGGACCCGGCCCATCCGGTGCACAAGGGCAGCCTGGTAGACGGTCAGGGCGGCGCACTGTTGAACAGGCCGGAGGGTCTCGTTGTGTCCGGTAATTATGCATTTGTGACAGTTTATTTCAACAACGCGCTGGAGATCGTGGATGTATCGGACCCGGCCCATCCGGTGCACAAGGGCAGCCTGGTAAACGGAGCCGGCGGCGCGCTGCTGAGTGGGCCGGCCAGACTCACCGTGTCCGGCAAATACGCGTACGTGGCAAGTTATATGAACAGTGCGCTTGAGATCGTGGACATGGGAACCGTGTCCGGGACCGGCGTGAACGTAGCCTCCCCCACACAAATTAATGCGTGTACCTTCGACCTTACCAGCGTGATTGCCGGGTTTTATAATGTTGTCGTGACCAACCCGGACGGTTCGTTCGGTGTGCTGCCGGGCGGGTTTGAGGTCACGGCCCCGGGACCGGAGCCAATCCCGGCACCCACGGTGACCGGCATCACTCCGGCAAGCGGTGTCA